>OKOC01000001.1_pt1 | contig 378564 bp, 313 predicted proteins | sample 1612271 | NCBI WGS metagenome assembly OKOC01 (sample SAMN04436788, study PRJEB24849) | human gut metagenome | biome: human gut; feature: NICU; material: stool | host: Homo sapiens | place: USA: Saint Louis, MO | collected 2011-05-15
GACATCAAACGCAGTCAGCTCGATCTGCTGCTCAAGGTGATGGCGGTCGATGGGGCGGTCGAAAAGGTTCGTGGTGGTTGGCGGGCGACCGGAAAGCCGTGGATCCATGACACCGAGCGCTACGAGCGGATCTCCCAGGCGCGACGCGATGAGCAGCAGGCCATGCTCACTTACGAACGGCTGGACACCTGCCGGATGGTCTTCCTCACCGGTCAGCTCGACGACCCCTCACCCGCTCCCTGCGGTCGTTGCGATGTCTGCACCGGACCGTGGTATCCGACGAAGGTTGACCCAACAGCATCATCCTCGGCGACGGCCGCCCTGGACCGGGTAGGCGTACCTGTGGAGCCTCGCACGACGTGGCCATCGGGAATGGACACCCTGGGAGTTGGGCTCAAGGGTCGGATCAGCGCCGACGAGACGGCCGAGGAGGGCCGCGTCATCGCCAGGCTCTCCGATCTGGGCTGGGGTGGGCCGCTGAGAGACCTGCTTCGCAACGACGCCGACGGCGTCCCCATCGACGCCGAGATCACCCCGGCACTGGCCAAGGCCTGTGTCCGAGTACTGGCCGAGTGGGAATGGGTGCATCGTCCGACCGCTGTGGTCCGAGTGCCATCCGCCACTCGACCTCACCTCATCGACTCTCTGGCCTCGGGACTTGCCCGGGTCGGCCACCTCCAGGACCTTGGCGGGCTCGATCTCGCAGAGAATGCACCACGACTCAATTCATCGACGAATTCGGCCTACCGCCTTCGCGACGTACACAACCGTTTCAGCGTCGGTCCGCAGCTCATGTCACGCCTGTCACACCTCGGGGGTGCCCCGGTTCTCCTCGTCGATGACGTCATCTCCAGTCGATGGACGATGACTGTCGCCGCACGATCGTTGAGACGAGCTGGGTCAGGCCCTGTCCTGCCGCTGGCCCTGGCACTGACCCACTGATCCCCCCGGTGTTCACCCACGAATCACTCGTCCATGGCCGCCATCGTCCTTGAGTTGCCACCATGAAAAGAAGTGGATTCGTCACCTAAACGCGAACGTGACCACCCAAGCGAGCCTTGATGGGGCACGATGGAAGTAGCACCTAGTAGTCAGGAGGATTCATGTCCCTTGCCAAGTTCACCGCCCGTTCCGCCCTGTCGGCCATCTTCGTCACCGGGGGCCTCGCCGAGTTCAAGAATGCCGATCAGCTCTCCGGCGCTGTTGACGGGCTGCTCGAGAAGCTGCCCGAATCGGTCCGCTCTCAGATTGCTGAGGTTGACCCCTCACTGCTGGTCAAGGTCAGCGGCGGCACCATGCTGACAGCCGGTTCCCTGCTGGCCCTCGGAATCAAGCCGCGTCTGGCCGCCACCATCCTGACCGCCCAGCTCGTCCCCGTGACCCTCGCCGGACATCCCTTCTGGGAGAAGAATGGCGACGAGAAGACCGGTGAGCAGATCCAGTTCTTCAAGAACCTTGGTCTCATCGGTGGCCTGCTCGTCGTCGCTCTTGATGGCGCTAAGTGACGTTTCGCCCTGAAAGCGACGTACATCAACGGGGTCGGACAGATGTCATCTGTCCGACCCCGTGGTTTATACCCCCAAGAAACCAACACAACCCAACTCCTTGACAACACAAACAGATAGATCCAGACTTGTTCACAGATCGATGGGGATCCTGCCGATGCTGGCAGCTGAGCACACTGGAGTTCCGATGTCATTACCTGATGCGACGGTCAATAAGAACCTGCAGGGACGCAGCGTACGTGCCTCCGTCCAACGATTCGGAGGCTTCCTGGCCGGCATGATTATGCCGAATATCGGGGCGTTTATCGCCTGGGGTTTGTTAACGGCCCTCTTCATCGAGACGGGGTGGGCTCCCAACGCAACCCTCGCCAAGCTCGTCGGTCCGACCCTGACTTATCTGCTTCCCGTACTCATCGGCTACACCGGTGGCAAGATCGTCAATGGGACACGTGGTGGAGTCATCGGCGCGATCGCCACAATGGGCGTCGTCGTGGGTGCCGACATCACGATGTTTCTTGGCGCAATGGTGATGGGCCCGTTCGCCGCGTGGCTGCTCAAACAAGTGGACAAGCTCCTCAAAGGTCGAATTCACTCCGGGTTCGAGATGCTCGTGGACAACTTTGAGATTGGCATCCTCGGCATGGTCCTAGCAATTATCGGGCACGTGGGCGTCGAGCCGATCGTGTCTACCCTCATGGGTTGGTTGGCCACCGGGGTTGGATTCCTCGTCCACCACGGTTTGCTGCCGCTCGCATCTGTCCTCGTCGAGCCAGCGAAAGTTCTTTTCCTCAATAACGCCGTTAACCATGGCATCTTCACTCCGTTGGGCACCCAAGAGGCTCACACCACCGGGCGTTCGATTCTTTTCATGGTCGAGTCGAATCCTGGCCCCGGCCTCGGCCTTCTACTTGCCTACCAGTTCTTCGGTTCCCGCCAGATCCGTCAATCGACTCCGGGCGCCATCATCATCCACCTCTTTGGCGGTATTCACGAGATCTTCTTCCCATACGTGCTCATGAAGCCCAAGACGATTCTCGCCACCATTGCCGGCGGTATGAGTGGTCTAGCCGTCGGCGTCGCCCTTCACGCTGGCCTCGTTGCACCTGCCTCCCCGGGGTCAATCATTGCGTGGTTCCTCATGTGTCAGCCTGGACACTACGTGGCCATGATTGCCGATTTCCTAATTGCAACCGTCGTCTCCTTCATTGTGGCAATGTTGGTTATCCGCAAGGATCATGACAAGGGCGACACCGTCGCTGAGGATCAGGACCGGAACGTCGTTAGCGCCGCCCCAGCCAGTGCCGCAGCACCACTTACTGACATCTCCGAAGTCGTCATCGCCTGTGACGCCGGTATGGGTTCCTCGGTAATGGTCGCGTCCGCCATGAAAAAGAGGTTGTCGCCATATGGGATCAACGTCGCCCACACGGCCATCGACCAAATTCCCCCAGACGCATCACTCATTCTCACCCAGCAAGGGCTCGTTGACCGCGCTCACAAGCGCGCCCCGGGCGCCCGTGTCGTCGCGTTTACGAATTACATGAACGATCCTGCTTTCGATCGCGTCGAGGCTGAAATCCGCGCCGCTCACGGTGCACCAGGGACTGCTGACGACGAAAAACTCCCCCAGACGTCGACCGCAGACAGGCCCTCTAGCACCCATGTCGCCACCAGCGTGCTGCCCCGAGACGCCATCCGTCTAGGACAACACGCCGCGAGCAAGGAGGAGGCCATCACCATGGCTGGCCAGGTACTCATTGACGAAGGTGCCGCAGACGATGTCTACGTCAAGGGCATGCTCGCCCGAGAAGACCAGATCTCCACCTACATGGGCGCGGGAGTCGCGATTCCCCACGGCATCAATGAAGTCCGCAATCACATTGGCAAGGCCACCCTGGGCTTTCTTCAGTTCCCCGAGGGAGTTGAATGGGATGGGAACACCTGCACCGTCGTCATTCCCATCGCATCGTCGAGCGACGAGCACCTCGAGATCATGGCGACCCTCGCAAGACTCTTGTCCAATGCTGAAACCGCCCGCCAACTTCGTGAGGCGTCATCCGCCGACGAAGTACTCCGTCTTCTCACTTCCCAGCAGGCGTAAAACCACATCATAGAAAGGCACACATCATGAAGGCATTGAGGTTCCGCGCACCCGAGGACGTTCGTCTCGAAGACATTCCCGAACCAGAGTGCAAACCTGACGAGATCAAAATCAAGGTTCGCAATTGCTCCACCTGTGGCACCGACGTCAAGATCCTCCACAACGGTCACCAGAACATCACTCGAGTCACGACCATGGGACACGAGGTTGCCGGTGAGATCGTCGAGATTGGCTCGAAAGTGGCTGAAGGATGGAAGATCGGTGACCGAGTTCAATCGATTGCTGCGGTCCCATGCGGCGAATGCCACGAGTGCCGAAAGGGATGGATGCAGGTCTGCCAGAACCAGACCAGTATCGGATACCAATACGACGGTGGCTTCGCCGAATATATGGTTATCCCGCCGGAGGTGCTCAGGGTAGACGGTCTCAATCGCATCCCCGACGGCGTCGATTTCGATGAGGCCAGTGCTGCCGAACCCTTCGCGTGCGCTATCAACGCCCAAGAACAACTTGGCATCGAAGAAGGTGATTTCGTCGTCATCTTCGGTGCCGGCCCAATCGGCTGTATGCATACCCGCATCGCACGCGGCGTGCACAAGGCCGGCACTATCGTCATGATCGACATCAATGCCGAACGCCTCGCTATGTCGGCCGCTGCTGTCAAACCCGACGTCACCATTGACGGTTCACAAGAAAATGTCGTCGCCAAGATCATGGACCTTACCGATGGCCGAGGTGCTGATGTCGTTATCACAGCTACCCCAGCTAACATTACTCAGGAGCAAGCTTTGTCAATGGCAGCTCGAAACGGCCGTATCTCATTCTTCGGCGGACTACCGAAAACCAACCCGACGATCACCTGTGACTCGAATCTGGTCCACTACCGTCAACTCCATATCCATGGCGCGAACGGTTCAGCCCCCGAGCACAACAAGCGCGCCTTGCAGTACATCGCGTCGGGACGGGTTCCGGTCAAGGACCTCATCACCCGACACGTGAAACTCGATGACGTCATGACGGTCTTCGACATCGTCGCCAAGGGCGAGGCCATCAAAGTAACCGTCGAGCCCTGACCGGCTCCGTTAAATTCTCATCCGCAGGCGGTGAGGTCGGCTATGGCCCGTAACTGGGCCAGTCCGACCACGCCAGCCGTCGAGGTCCGCAGGACCCCATCAGACACGATCACCGGATGAGCCCCGGCAGCCACGAAGGACTCGACTTCCTGGTCGGTGATGCCGCCCTCAGGCCCGACGATGACGATCACCTCACCAGACTCGGGCAGGTCCTGGTTCACCAGCGGCTCGGTGGCCGACTCGTGGAGCACATAGGCAGCGTCAGCATCGCGAATCCTCTCAACCACATCCTTGGTCTGCGCCAGCTCAACCTGGGGAACGAGGAATCGTCGTGACTGCTTGGTGGCCTCGCGGGCAGCCGCCTGCCACTTCGCCACACCCTTGGCCTGCCTGTCGCCTTTCCAGCGCACGATGCTGCGATCGGCCTGCCAGGCCAAGATCTCGTGAACCCCCATCTCGGTGAGGGTTGCCACCGCAAGCTCAGCGCGGTCGGTTTTCGGCAGGGCCTGGACGGCAACCCAACGGTGAGCCGTGACAGGGGCCTCGAGCACCTCGGTCACCTCGACGCTCACGGATCCCTTCGTCACCTCGACGGCAGGTCCGCGCACCGCATGGCCCACGCCGTCGGTGACGAGGACGGACTCTCCCATCCGAATGCGGCGCACCGAACCGGCGTGGTGGCCTTCCGCACCGGTGATCTCGACCACCGACCCGGGCGTGGCCCCGGAAACCTCCCCGAGGAAGCAGGCGTCACTCATCCGCCGAAGGCTTCCTTGATGCGGGAGAACATGCCGTGTCCACCCGACTTCTCCACGGACGCCGCCACCTTGGTCTCCCCGCGGGCCTCGGCCAACTGGCGCAGCAGGTCCTTCTGGTGGGAGTCGAGCTTGGTCGGTGTCTGAACGATGAAGGTGACGCCCAGGTCGCCCCGACCGCCACGACGCAGCCTCGGCACTCCCCGCTCAGGCACGACGATGCGGGTTCCCGACTGGGTTCCTGCCGGCACCTCGACGCTGACCGATTTCTGGGACTCCTCGAAGTCCTCGCGATCGGCCTCGAGGGTGTGCACCGGAACCTTGGTTCCCAGCGCAGCCGCCGTCATCGGGATCGTGACGACCATCTCGAGGTTGTCACCCTCGCGGGTGAAGACCTCGTGCGGGCTGATCGTCATCTCGATGTACAGGTCACCTGCTGGGCCACCACCGGGCCCCACCTCTCCCTGTGAATCCAGGTGGATCCGGTTGCCGTCGGCAACACCGGCAGGAATCTTGACGTTGATGGTGCGGGTGGTGCGCACTCGTCCCTCACCGGAGCACTCCTGACACGGATCCGGGATGACCGTGCCGTAACCACGGCAGGTCGGGCAGGGCTGGCTGGTGCGAATGTCGCCCAGGAAGGAACGCTGCACCGTGATGACCTCACCACGTCCCTGACAGGTGTTGCAGGTGACGGGCTCGGAGCCGGACTCGGCCCCCTTGCCCTGACACTTGGGACACACAACTGCGGTGTCGACCTCCAGCGGCTTGGTGACGCCGAACACCGCCTCGGCCAGGCTCAGGCGCATCCGCACCAGGGCGTCCTGACCTCGCCGGGTCCGTGAGCGTGGCCCACGTCCGCCACCACCGAAGGAGGTTCCACCACCGAACATGGCGTCAACGAGGTTGGTGAAGTCGAATCCAGCGCTGCTGAATCCTCCCTCCCCGAATCCGCCCATGCGGGCATTCGGGTCGCCACCACGGTCGAAGACGGCGCGTTTCTGCGGATCCTGGAGCACCTCATAGGCCTCCTGGACCTTCTTGAACTCGTCCTCGGATCCCGGTCCGGCCACATCGGGGTGGAGTTTCATGGCCTTGCGGCGATAAGCCTTCTTGATCTCGTCGGCGCTCGCATCGTGGGAAACACCGAGAATCTCGTAGTAGTCGTTGCTCAAGGATCATCCTTCTGCCAGGAACCGGCCCACATAACGGGCCACGGCTCGCACGGCTGCCATGGTTGAGGGGTAGTCCATTCGGGTGGGTCCGACCACGCCGAGGCTCGACAGGGTATCGTCGGATCCGTATGTGCTTGCCACCAGTGAGGTGGACTGGAAGGGCACGTCAGTGTTCTCGGCACCAATACGCACCGTGACCTCACCGGCTTCTCCAGCGGTGGCCTCGCCGAGCAGTCGCATCAGGACGACCTGCTCCTCGAGAGCCTCCAAGACCGGACGCACCGTCGTCTCCCACTGTGCACCGAATGCGGTGAGATTAGGAACCCCGGCGACCACCACGCGGGCAGATGGGTCGACGGCGAGGATCTCCAGGACCGTCGCGACGACGGAGGTCGCGCGCGGCCCCTCAGCCGGCCCGAGTTCGTCAAGAAGCCGATTGAGGGAGTCGACGGCCTCTGCCACCGTCAGACCGACGAGGGCCTGGTTGAGCCGGGTACGAAGGGCGACAAGATTCTGCTCGTCGTGACCGGGAAGCTCCACGATCCGCTGCTCCACCGACCCCGAGGACATGATGAGGACGATGAGGATGCGGTCGGTCGACAGGCTCACCAACTCGAGGTGACGGATCGTCGCCGTCGTCGCCACCGGATACTGCATGATGGCGACCTGGTGAGTGATCTGGGCGAGCAGTCGCACCGTGCGACGCACGATGTCATCGAGGTCGACGGCTCCGGTCATGAAGGCCTGGATGGCCCGGCGCTCTGGCCCGGACAGCGGTTTGAGGGTGGCGATCCGGTCGACGAAGAGGCGATACCCCTTGTCCGTCGGGATACGACCGGCGCTGGTGTGGGGGTGGGTGACGTACCCCTCCTCCTCCAGGACGGCCATGTCATTGCGAACGGTTGCCGGGGACACCCGAAGCCCGTGGCGTTCCACCAACGCCTTGGAACCCACCGGCTCCTTACTGGAGACGTAATCGGTGACGATGGCCTTGAGCACGTCGAGCTTGCGGTCGTCGAGCACAATCCCTCCTCACGCGATCCCATCGGGTACAAGTCCCACTTTGGCACTCTCAGGTGCCGAGTGCCACCTTATCGCGTTCACCTGACGTCCTTCTGCCTCTCTCGCTGGCAGCGCACGCCTCGGGACGTGCCACACTGGTGATCATGTCGACGAATCCCGAGACTCCCCGGTGGTCCGCTCTCACTGCCCGGGTATGGACGACCGTCATCAAACCGGAAGCCGTCACCTGCGGACTGGTCGCCGGTGACGATCATGTCCTCCTCATCGACACCGGCTCGGCTCCTGAACAGGGACACGCCCTGGCGATGTCGGCGGCATGCATGCTAGGTCGTCCGGTTGATCGGGTCGTCGTCACCCACCATCATTATGACCACAGCGGCGGACTCCCTGGGATTGACGGGGCTGAGACCTGGATGCATGAGGCCGCTCTGGCTCACTGCCCTGATCTCTGGGTCGACCATCCCATCGCGCTGATGGCCTATGTCGACCTGGGCGGCATCGGCGCCGAGGTCATCCACCCTGGTCCGGCCCACACCGACGGAGACCTCGTCGTCATCGTCCGCGACGAGAAGGTGACCTTCGTCGGGGACCTGGTGGAGACCGCAGGAGAGCCACAGTCCGACGAGACGACCGATGTCCGAGGCTGGCCGCGCGCCATTGACTCGGTTATCACCGGCACCGATGGTGTAGGCGTCTACGTACCTGGCCACGGGCACCCGATCGATGCGACCGCCGTCATGAAGCAGCGCGCCGCGCTCGCCGAGAGAGTCCCCGTCGAGATCCCGCTCACCCCGGTGACCAGGCACGTTCCTCCCCAGCCGGCCTGATGCGGGCCCGGCCCCGCACGGCTAGCTCAGCGCAGCAGTTCAGCAACTACCCGGTAGGCATCCTCGTCGGCTGCGACGACGAGTGTTCCCGACATCTCGCGAGGCCCGTACTCGGCCCCGTCGACAGTCCGAACGACCCCGCCGAGCTCGCGCACCATGAGGGCGCCAGGCAGGTGATCCCACGGGTGGGAGTGCTGATAGGCGGTGACGTCGTTCTCCCCCAGGCAGATCAGTGGGTAGTCCACCGCGCAGCACCACTTCGACATCCGCCACTCCACCTGTGGTGAGGCGATCTTGTAAGCCTCGTGGGTCGTCGCGGCGCGAACCGGGATGCGGGACCCGTCGCGGGTCACCGCCTGACCGTCGCAGGTGACCCCGGCACCGCGCTCGGCACACCACATGTGGCCGTACTGGGGCTGCCAGATCCAGGCCCTCACCGTTTCGCCACGAATGAGTTGAGCGAGCATGACCCCGTGGTCCACCGATCCGTGGACGAAGTTCTTCGTGCCATCGATGGGATCGATGACCCACGCCAGGTCGGCGCCCGGAACGGCGTCGAGGATGGTCGGGTCGGCAAAGGCGGACTCCTCCCCGACGACGACTCCACCGGCGTGCTTGGTCAGCGCCGCGCCAAGCTCCTTCTCGGCCTGACGATCGGCGTCGGTGACGAAGTCTCCGGGCTTCTTCTGGTGGATCTGATGATCATGCAAGGACCGGAACCGCGGATCGATGATCCTGGCACTGACGTCCCGGATGAGGTCGCAGACCGTCTCGGCATCGATACTCATGCCGTCTCCTCATCGTCCAGCTCGTCGACGTGGTCACAGGTGACGAAGTCGATGAGTTTCTCCATCTCGGTGTTGAACCGTGGATCCAGGTCGTGCCAGTCACGCACCCTCTTCAACATGGCCTGCCAGGCCTTGCCCACGTCGGCCTGGGTGGAGTGTGGCAGGCCGAGACGTTTCAGGGTGCCGAGCTTGAAGTCCTCGTCCATCGGAACCTCCGGCCACCCCTTCCGTCCGATCCGCTCGGGCTTGATGGCCTGCCAGATGTCGATGAACCGGTGTCCGGTGATCATGACGTACTCGCCATATCCGCCGCGTCTCACCTCGTCAGCCACGCGGGATTCCTTGGTTCCGGCAACGAGATGGTCGACGAGCACTCCCAGTCGATGCCCAGGGCCCGGCTTGAACTCGGCGACGATTCCGACCAGGTCGTCCATACCGCCCATGTATTCCACGACGACCCCGACGTGGCGCAGGTCGTCTCCCCAGATCTTCTCGACGAGTTCGGCGTCGTGACGACCCTCGACGTAGATGCGGCTGGGAAGGGCAACGCGAGCTGGCCCAGCCGCTCCGGCAACGGACCCCGACGCCGTGTGTTTGATGCTGGCACTGCCCTGACGAGGGGGAATGCACAGATTGACGGGCTTGCCGTCCACCCAGAAACCCGGACCGATGGGGAAGGACTTGCGCTTGCCCTTGCGATCCTCGAGCACGACCAAGCCGTTCTGCCACGCGACGACGGCCCCGACGTATCCGCTCGATGGATCCTCGACAACCATGTCGAGTTCCAATGGCATGTCGACGCTTTTCTTCATGTGAGAGGTGCGCCAGCCGCTTGCGAGGACGTCGTGGGAATACCGGTCGATCACGGTAGCCACTGTATTGCCACGCATGGCTATGACGACAAGCCGTGCATCACCAGCTGAAATGACCCACTCGGCATGACCACCCGCGCAATGGCCTCACACCAACAGATCCGTGATGATCCTGTCTGCCACCATTCGCCCGGACAGGTTGAGTACCAGGTGACCGCCTCGGATCGCCCCAAGTCCCTGCTCCACGACGTGGTCAGCCCGGTGACGTTCCACCTCTGTCAGCTGGGACAACGGCAACCCGTCAGCCAGACGCAGCTGCAGCAGCACCGTCTCCTCGTGACGCTGCTCCGCGTCGAGGACCTCATGGTCCTCGACGGGCAGACGACCCTCGGCCAGCCTGCCCCGGTACGTGGCGGGATGCTTGACATTCCACCACCTCGTCCCGTTCACGTGGGAGTGGGCTCCAGGACCAATCCCCCACCAGTCACGTCCCAGCCAGTACGCCATGTTGTGACGACACCGATGGTCATGACCGTCGCGGGACCGGGCCCAGTTCGACACCTCGTAGTTGACGTACCCTGCCTCGGTGAGGGCCTTCTCGGCGATGAGGTACTTGTCGGCGAGGTCGTCCTCGTCAGTCATCGGTAATTCGCCACGCCGGATGCGCGCTGCCAGCCTGGTGCCCTCTTCGACGATGAGGGAGTAGGCGGAGACGTGATCGGGCTCGGCCGACAGCGCGGCCTCGAGACTGCACCGCCAGGAACCGAGGTCCTCCCCGGGGGCGCCGAAGATGAGGTCGAGGCTGACGTCGTCGAATCCCACCTGGCGGGCCAGCCTTGCCATCTCCACGGCACGCCCGGGCCGATGACGACGATCCAGAATCGTCAGGACGAACTCATCGGAGGACTGCATTCCCATGGACAACCGGTTGATCCCGGCTGCGAGCAACCCAGAGAGCACATCCTCGTCCAGGGTTTCCGGGTTGGCCTCCGTGGTGATCTCGGCGTCGTCGTCGATCCCCCACACAGTACGGATGTGGTCGACGAGCTCTCCCAGTTGGGCCGGGGTGAGCATCGTCGGAGTGCCTCCCCCGAAGAAGATGGTGGACACCGCCGGACGCCGTCTCCACATCTGCCCAGCGAGGTCCAACTCGCGATGAGCCGCCTCCAGGTAACCAGGGATGGCGTCCTCCCCCATGGCTGCGAGCACATAGGTGTTGAAGTCGCAGTATCCGCACCGGGACGCACAGAACGGCACGTGCAGATAGATGCTCCATGGGCCGTCAGCTGCCTGGAGCTGTGGCAGGTCGCCGTTTGCGTGAGTCATGGTCCTCCTGAGGTCCAAGGTGCGAATGCGGCCCTTGCATGATGCCATCTGGGCCGGAGACGGCTCAGCCGCACGAGTTCACAGCTATTCGAATGGCGAACACCACGATCAACGGGTGAAATTTCAACAGTTTGAGGTTTAAGCTGCCGTCATGATCTTCTCTCGCCGTCACTTCCTCAGCGCATCAGCCGGTTTGGCCACTGCCGCGGTCCTAACCGGATGCGGATCGAACACCGGTAGCGTCTCCACCGGCTCGAAATCCAGCGCTGCTTCGGGTGGCTCCGGAAAAATCGTCCAGTGGTACCACGAATACGGCGAGAAAGGGGTCCAGCAGGCCGTCAATCGCTACGCCAAGGATTACAAGGACGCCACGGTTACCGTGAAGTGGAACCCCGGTACCGACTACATGAAGCTGCTGAGCACCACCCTGCTGTCCGGATCGGGCATCCCTGATGTCTTCGAGTCCGAGTACGGCGCCACCCTCGACATGATTCAGAAGGGTCAGGTCGTTGATCTCACCGACACCATCGGTGACGCCAAGTCCAAGTTCTCGAAGCCGGTGCTGGATCGCATGACCCTCGACGGCAAGATCTACGCGATCCCGCAGGTCGTCGACATGCAGCTGCTCTACTACCGCAAGTCAGCCCTGGAGAAGGCCAAGCTGTCGGCCCCGACCACCTTCGAGCAGCTCGTCGAGACTGCCAAGGCCGTCAAGACCAAGGAGATGGGCGGCTTCTTCGCTGGCAACGACGGTGGCGTCGGTGTGCTCGGCAACCTTCTCATCTGGGCCTCCGGATTCGACCAGCTCAACGACGACCATACTGACGTCGCCTTCATGGAGCAGGCCTTCTTCGACGCCGTCGCCGCTTACCGCGACTTCTACAAGTCCGGCGCCCTGCTAACTGCCGCCTCCAAGGATTGGTTCGACGCCTCCCCCTTCACCAATGGCGAGACCGCCATGCAGTGGGGCGGCCTGTGGTCGTTGGGCGACATCTCCAAGAAGTGGAAGGACGACTTCGGCGTCATCCCGTTCCCTGCCATCGGTAAGTCCGGCAAGCAGGCCGTGCCCTTCGGCGCCTACGGTTCCTGTGTCGCCGCCAAGGGAGCGAGCAACGACGTCGAGGCCGCCAAGAAGTACGCCAAGTGGCTGTGGGTCGATCAGACCGACAAGCAGGTCGACTTCGCCAACTCCTACGGCACCCACATCCCGTCTCAGCCTGACCTCACCGACAAGTGCTCCCAGATCAACAACGGCGCAGGCAAGGCCGCTGCCGAGATGGTCGACAAGCATGGCAAGGCCGCGAGCCTCTTCTGGACCTCCAAGATCTCCGACGCCTACAGCGCCGCGCTCACGAACGTCGTCAAGAAGGGTGCAGACCCGAAGTCGGCCTTTGCCGGAGTGCAGTCGGCGGCCAAGGCCGAGCTCAAGCGCGTCAACAAGTGAGTTCGTCGGCAGTCTCGGTGCCCCCCACCCGCAGTTTCTGGCAGCGGGTTCGGGGGCACCAGGGGCGTAACCTCTGGTTTGCCCTGTTCGTTGCGCCGTTCCTGATCGGGCTGCTGGTCTTCGTCTACATCCCGATCATCTGGAGCGCCTACCTGTCATTCTTCGACGCCCGGGCAACCCTGTCCCCCACGAAGTTCGTCGGTTTCGCGAACTACCAGAACCTGTTGTCGGACACCCTGTTCCGCAACTCGATGCTGGTCTTCATCATCTTCGCGGTCTTCATCGTTCCGCTCACCTACGTCTGTTCCCTGGCCCTTGCGCTGGCCCTCAACAACGTCGGCAAGTTCCGGGCCTTCTTCCGCTCCTCCTTCTTCATCCCGACAGCATGTTCCTACGTCGTCGCGGCAATGGTCTGGCGACTCAGCTTCTTCAACGGAGCACGGTTCGGCCTGGCAAACTCCCTGCTGCGCAAGGTCGGCGGTAGCAACATCGACTGGCTGTCCGGAGTGGGCTACTGGTACTGGATCGCGCTGATCTCACTGCGGTTGTGGCTGCAGGTCGGCTACTACATGATCCTGCTCATCGCGGGTCTCAACCGCATCCCCACCGACACCTATGAAGCTGCCGCGATTGACGGTGCCGGTCGCTGGGCGACCCTGCGTCACGTCACCATGCCGCAGCTGCGGGGAGTGAGTGCGGCCGTCCTCATGCTGCTGCTCATCGGTGCTTTCCAGGCCTTCGACGAGTTCTACAACTTGTTGTCCTCCTCGGGCACCTACCCGCCCTACGCTCGCCCCCCGCTGGTGCATCTGTACCTCATCAGCGTCGGTGGAGCCGACCAGGATCTCGGTATGGGTGGCGCCGGGACCGTCACCCTCACCGCCATCATCGTGCTGTTCGGACTGGCCCAGAATTGGCTCATGAGTGGCCAGGAGCGTCGCGAGAAGAAGGCCATCAAGCAGTCTGCCAAGACCCACCGCAAGGAGGTGTTCGATGGCTGAGGAACGTTCCCACATGGTCACGGGCCGCTCGGGGAGCTTCTTGCACGGTCTCAAGATCGTCGTGCTGTTCATCCTGGCCCTGCTCTTCCTGCTGCCCTTCTACGTCATCTTCCGCAATGCCTTCAGCAGCTCGGAGGCCTTCGTCGCCGCGGACTGGAAGTGGTTGCCTGACAACCTCGACTTCTCGGTGCTGCGGGATCTCTTCTCCGACACTGACCTCAACCTGCCTGGGGCGATGGTCCACTCAGCCATGCAGGCCGTCGGCCAGACGGTGCTGACGGTCATCGTCAGTTTCATGGCTGGCTACGGGCTTGCGAGATTCCGCAGCAAGGCTGAGACGGTGGTGTTGCGTCTGACGGTACTCACCCTCATGGTACCGACCGCTGTCACCTTCGTGCCGAGTTTCATCATGACGACCCGATTCGGGTGGATCGACTCTTACCGTGGCCTCATCATCCCGATGATGTTCTCGGCCTTCGCGACCTACATGTTTCGGCAATCCCTGCTGGAGTTCCCCAAGGAGCTGGAGGAGGCTTCGAACCTCGACGGAGCCAATCCGTGGACGACGATGTGGCGCATTGTCGTCCCCAATTCCAAGGGAATCATCGCGGCCGTGTCGACGATCACCTTCATCGGGGCCTGGAACTCCTTCCTGTGGCCGCTGCTGGTGGCTCGCGACAACACCACGACCGTCCAGCTCACCTTGAGTCGGTTCATGACGAGCCAGGGAGTCAACTACTCCGAGCTCTTCGCCGGCGCTCTGGTGGCAATCGTGCCGGTGGTCATTGTCTTCCTCGTCCTGCAGCGCTACCTGGTGCAGGGCCTGGAGACCTCTGGCATGGACTAAGGAACCGTGCTCCGGTGTAGCTACGCCGTCGAGAACCATCACGAGGGCCGGGACACCAGATGGTGTCCCGGCCCTCGCACGTCAATGGAGTGGCTCAGTCCTCCAGGGTCGACAGGTCCCCCTCGTCCTCTCCCAAGGCACGAGCTTTGAGGACGCGACGCATGATCTTGCCCGAGCGAGTCTTCGGCAACTTCTCGACGAACTCGATGGCGTCGGGCTTTGCGATCGGCGAGAGGGTCTCGGCGACGTGGCCGCGGATGTCGGCGATGAGATCCTTGGACGGCTCATATCCAGTGTTGAGCACGACGACCATGTGGATCGCATTGCCCTTGACCTCGTGCGGCAGACCGATCGCGGCGCACTCGGCGACGGCCGGGTGGGAGCCGACGGCAGCTTCGACCTCAGCGGTGCCGATGCGATGACCGGACACCTTGATGACATCGTCGGTACGACCAATGATCCAGACGTAACCGTCCTCGTCGATCTTGGCCGAGTCGCCGGTGAGGTAGACCCCCGGATACTTCTTCCAGTAGGTCTCGACGTAACGCTCCGGCTCCTTATACAGGGTGCGCAGCATCGACGGCCATGGGTTCTTGAGGACCAGGAAGCCATCGGTGCCCGGCGGGACCTCCTTGCCCTCCTCGTCGACAACGGCGACCTCCTGGCCGGGGATGGGTTTGCCCGCAGATCCCGGCTTCTTCGGCATCGTCGGGAGGCTGGTCAGCTGCATGGCACCGGTCTCGGTCTGGAACCAGGTGTCGATGATGGCGCACGTGCCATCGCCGACGACGTCGTGGAACCACTGCCAGGCCTCCGGGTTGAGGGGCTCACCGGCACTGATGAGGATGCGCAGGCTGGACAGGTCGTGCTTGCGCACCCAGGCGTCACCGAAGCGCATCAAGGTGCGGATGGCCGTCGGAGCGGTGAACAAGCTGTTGATGCCGTAGTGCTCGATGAGCTGCCACCACACGTCCGGGTAGGGGAAGACCGGGCTGCCCTCGGCCATGAAGGTGGTCGCACCGCGCAGCAGCGGGGCGTAGATGACGTAGGAGGTGCCGGTGATCCAGCCCGGATCAGCGGTGCACCACCAGCGATCTTCCTCGTGAATGTCCATGCAGTACTTCATGGTTGCCGACAAATGCACCTGGTAACCACCGTGGGTGTGGACAACTCCCTTCGGCTTACCGGTCGAGCCCGAGGTGTAGAGGATGAACAACGGGTCCTCGGCGTCCACCTGGACGGTCTGGCACTTGCCCTTGGCAATCGGCAACTTGCACAGCTCGTGATACCAGTGGTCCCGGGTCGGGTCCATGGTGACCTCGGTGGCCGTGTTCTTGACGACGATGACGTTCTCCACGGTCGGTGAGAACTTCACCGCATCGTCGACGATCTGCTTCATCGGGAAGACCTTGCCGTTGATCCACGACCCGTCAGCGGTGATGACAACCTTGGACTCCGAACCGTCGATACGGGCGTTGAGGGCCTCCGAGGAATAACCGGCGAAGACCACCGAGTGAACGGCACCGATCTTGGCGCAGGCCAGCATCGCGAAGAACAGCTCAGGGATCCGAGGCAGATAGATCGTGACGACGTCACCCTTGCGCACGCCCATCGAGAGCAGGATGTTGGCCATCTGCTCGACCTCGCGTGCCAACGAGAAGTACGAGAAGGTGCGCACCTTCGAGGTGTCCTCACCGACCCAGATGAGGGCCAACTTGTTACGACGCGCGGTATCGAGATGACGGTCCACCGCATTGGTGACGATGTTCGTGCTGGCCCCGGTGAACCACTTGAAGAACGGAGTGTCGGAACGATCCAGAACCTTGTCCCACGGCTTCGACCACTCGAGTTCCTGGGCCTCGGCCTCCCAGAATCCTTCGGGATCAGTGGTGGCGGATTCGAGCAGCTTGTTCCAATCGCCCACATTGGCGACGTCGACAACGGGCTGCGGTGCTTCAACGATGTTCTCGTCAGTCATGGTGTCCTCCTTGACATCTGGGGTTAGTGGATCGGGGCTGGGTATGGGAGGGTCCCGACGCTTGGCATACCCGGCGTCGGGACCCTTTTCAGTTGTCCATATGTGGTTGTGGTGTGCGGATCCTCCGAGGAAGGGAGTCGAGGATCAGTCCTCCAGGGTGGAAAGGTCGCCTTCATCCTGGCCGAGGGCTCGAGCCTTGAGGACCCTTCGCATGATCTTTCCGGAACGAGTCTTCGGGAGCTTCTCGACGAAGTCGAAGCTGTCCGGCTTGGCGATCGGGGAGAGCACCTCGGCGACATGAGCGCGCAGGTCGGCGGTGAGCTGCTTGGTGGGCTCGTATCCTTGGGCGAGGATCACGGCGCAGTGGATGGAGTTGCCCTTGACCTCGTGCGGCAAACCGATCGCGGCAGCCTCGGCGACGGCCGGGTGGGAGATGAGGGCGGACTCGACCTCGGCGGTGCCGATGCGGTGACCGGACACCTTGATGACGTCGTCGGTACGTCCGATGATCCAGATGTAGCCGTCCTCGTCGATACGGGCGGAGTCGCCGGTGAGGTAGACCCCCGGATACTTCTTCCAGTAGGTGTCGAGGTAACGGTCGGGGTCCTTATAGAGAGTACGCATCATGGCGGGCCACGGGTTCTTGAGGACCAGGAATCCCTCCTTACCGGCGGGCAGCTCGTTGCCATCCTCGTCCACGACAGCAGCCTCCTGACCGAAGACCGGTCGACCAGCAGCGCCGGGCTTGAGAGGCATGGAGGGAACCGTGGTGATCTGGAACATGCCGGTCTCGGTCTGCCACCAGGTGTCGGTGATCGGGCACGTGCCGTCGCCGACGACATCGTGGAACCAACGCCAGGCCTCCGGATTGATCGGCTCGCCGACCGAGCCGAGCATGCGCAGGCTGGACAGGTCGTGCTTGCGCACCCAGGCCTCGCCGAAGCGCATCAAGGTACGGATAGCGGTCGGAGCGGTGTAGAAGCTCGTGATGCCGTAGTGCTCGATGAGCTGCCACCAGCCATCGGGGTACGGATAGGTCGGGCCGCCTTCATGCATGAAGACGGTGGCTCCGTTGAGCAGCGGTCCGTAGACGAGGTAGGAGTGACCGGTGATCCAGCCCGGGTCGGCCGTGCACCACCAGCGGTCCTCCTCCTTGATGTCGAAGCACTGTTTGAGGGTGGTATAGGTACCAACCTGGTAGCCACCGTGAGTGTGAACGATGGCCTTCGGCTTACCGGTCGAGCCCGAGGTGTAGAGGATGAACAACGGGTCCTCAGCGTCCACCTGGACGGTCTGGCACTTACCCTTGGCAATCGGCAACTTGCACAGCTCGTGATACCAGTGGTCCCGAGTGGAGTCCAGGGCGACGTCGGACTTGGTGTTGCGCACCACGATGACGTTCTCCACGGTCGGTGAGAACTTCACCGCATCGTCGACGATCTGCTTCATCGGGAAGACCTTGCCGTTGATCCACGACCCGTCAGCGGTGATGACAACCTTGGACTCCGAACCGTCGATACGGGCGTTGAGGGCCTCCGAGGAATAACCGGCGAAGACCACCGAGTGAACGGCACCGATCTTGGCGCAGGCCAGCATCGCGAAGAAGATCTCGGGGATCCGAGGCAGATAGATGGTGACGACGTCACCCCTGTGCACGCCCATGGCCTTGAGAACGTTCGCCATCTGCTCGACCTCGCGATTGAGGGCGAAGTAGGAGAAGGTGCGCACCTCGTCGGTGTTCTCGCCGACCCAGATGAGGGCCAACTTGTTACGACGCGCGGTATCGAGATGACGGTCCACCGCATTGGTGACGATGTTCGTGCGGGCCCCGGTGAACCACTTGAAGAAGGGCTTGCCTGAATCGTCGAGGATCTTGTCCCATGGCTTCGACCACTCAAGCTCCCGGGCTCGTTCCTCCCAGTAAGCGACTGGGTCGGCCTTGGCCTTTTCCTCGAGCGTCTTCCAGTCCGAGACCCAGGCGTTGTCGATGATGCTCTGATCAGGCTCGAAGACGTCCTGCTGGTCCGCCATACGGTCCTCCTCGACCTTCTACCGCTCTTGCGGCATCCGTTTCGTGTGTTGGGAACGATAGAACCACACCGACGGGTCGTTTGTGAGGAAAATCACAGAAATTTCCCGATTCTTCTTTGCGACACTGGATACATGACTTCCTACCTGCCTCCGTCGTCCACTCCTGTCCACCGACGTCGGGCCGAAACACCGAGTCGCACGAACTCCATCGCCAGCAGCGCCGGGGTGATGACTGTCGTCGTCGCGATCATGTGGATCCTCGAGATCGTCGACACCGTGCTCGGCAACACCCTCGATCAGTTCGGGATCCATTCCTGGACCGGTCAGGGACTGTGGGAAATCTTCACTGCTCCGTGGCTGCATTACGGCTGGGCCCATCTGGCCGGTAACTCCGTGCCGCTCTTCGTCCTCGGCATGCTCGTCTACATGGAATCGACATCAACCTGGGTCACCTCAGGGCTCATGATCACGGTGTGCTCGGGGCTCTTCGCGTGGTTCTTCAGCGCACCGGGAACCATCACCCTCGGTGCGTCCGGGATCGTCTTCGGTTGGTTGGCGTATCTGCTGGCCCGGGGCCTGTTCACCAAGAGGCTGCGCGACATCCTGGTGGCCATCGTCGTCTTCCTCATCTACGGGTCTGTGCTGTGGGGTGTGCTTCCGGGACAGGCTGGGGTGTCCTGGCAGGCCCATCTGGGCGGTGCGGTCGGAGGTGTCATCGCGGCGTCGTGGCTGGCTCGTCGTCCCAGGTGAGACTGCCTGACCAGGGGTGGTAGCTTCCACCGGGTGAGCACCCTTCCTTTCGTCTCCGACACCTTTGACGCAGACCGTTGGCGCGAGGTCAACCTTCCCGGCGACCCCTTGACCGACATGACCTTCCACCGCCTCATCTCGCGTGGAGAGGTCGACCACGCCCCGGCCGGCGAGGACCTGCCGGTGGTGCGGATCGCCTTCGACCGTCCTGCCATCCGCAACGCCTTCCGCCCGCACACCGTCGACGAGCTGTACCGCTGTATCGACGCGGCACGCTGCACCCCTGACGTGGCAGCGATCATCCTGACCGGGAACGGCCCCTCTCCGCGCGACGGCGGATACTCCTTCTGCTCCGGCGGTGACCAACGCATTCGCGGTGCAGCTGGTTACCAGTACGAGTCCGAGGAGACGGCCGGCGACGAGGACCTGGCCACCGACGCCCGCCGAGAGCGGATCGCCAGGGGACGTCTGGGGCGTCTCCACATCCTCGAGGTGCAGCGGCTCATGCGCGCCACCCCCAAGCCGATCATCGCCGCCATTCCTGGTTGGACGACCGGTGGTGGCCACTCCCTCATGGTGGTGGCCGACATGGCGGTGGCCAGCCGGGAGAACGCTCGGTTCAAGCAGGTTGATGCCAATGTCGGCTCCTTCGACGCCGGATATGGTTCGGCCCTGCTGGCTCGCCAGATCGGTGACAAGAGGGCCCGCGAGATCTTCTTCCTGGCGGAGACGTACACCGCCGAGCAGGCCGAGCGGTGGGGGGTCATCAACCGTGCCGTCGATCACGTCGAGCTGGAGAGCATCGCCATCGAGTGGGGCCTGACGATCGCCGGTAAGTCCCCGCAGGCCATCCGAATGCTCAAGTACGCCTTCAACATGGTCGACGACGGCATCGCCGGTCAGCAGGCGTTCGCCGGCGAGGCAACCCGCATGGCATACATGACCGAGGAGGCCCAGGAGGGTCGCGACGCCTTCCTCGAGCACCGCTCCCCCGACTGGTCCAGCTACCCGTACTACTTCTGATTCCTCACCTCTGGACACCACGACCCGACAGGAGGCCCGATGGCCGAGACCGCACGACTGCACGTCGTCAGGGTGGAACGCACCCAGACAGACGTCGTCTGGCTGACCGAGCGCTTGACACGCTTCTTCCAAGGCTCAACGCGCTCGGTTCTCGTGCCGGCCGGGAGCGAGGAGAACCCAGTGGCCACCCTCGAGGACCTCGAGAGGAGGACGGTCTTCCTGCCCGATGAGGTCGGGCTCGTGATGCGCACGTCCGGGTCGACCTCTGCTCACGGACGCCTCGTGGGTATCTCAGCGGCTCAGCTGCTGGCGTCCATCAACGCCACGGATGCGCGACTTGGCGGGGCCGGAACCTGGGTGCTCGCCCTTCCCCCCAACCACATTGCCGGTCTACAGGTCGTCGCCAGGGCCGCAGCCGGTGATCGCTCGGTGGTCGTCGTCGAGGGGAAGGTGACTCCTCAGGCCCTGTCTGACGCCATCGACGAAGCGGTACGGAGGGATCCGAACGGTCGGGTGTATCTGTCCCTGGTGCCGACCCAGCTGACCGACTGCATGGATGACTCAGTTGCCCGTGACACCTTGACGCGATGTTCCGCGATTCTCGTCGGGGGTGCCGCGACCTCCTCGCAGTTGGTTTCCGAGGCTCGAGCTGCGGGGATGCCGATCGTGCTGACCTATGGCATGAGCGAGACCTGTGGCGGTTGTGTCTACGACGGGGTCCCGCTCGACGGGGTGCAGGTTCGTCTGGACGAGGATGGTCGGGTGTCACTGTCTGGTCCGATGGTGATGTCGGGGTATCTCGATGAGGGACCGGCCGATGATTGGTACCTCACCGGCGACATCGCCCACTGGCGAGACGACCGACTCGCCGTCGATGGTCGGGCCGACGACCTCATCATTTCCGGTGGACTCAAGATCTCCCCCAGCCAGGTGGCCGATGCCGTCACCGCAACCGGGTTGGTGAAGGACTGTGTCGTCGTCGGGCTGCCCGACGAGAGGTGGGGCCAGGTCGTCACGGCCGTCGTCACGGGATGTCAGGAACCGGAGCGTGTCCGGGACACCGTCAATCTGCCACGGCAACTTCGTCCGCGAATCGTCGTGACGGTCGAGGCCATTCCCATGTTGGCTTCCGGGAAAGTGGATCGTCTCGAGGTGAGGAGACTAGCCGAGCAGGCCAAGGCAGACGGATCTGCCTGGACGCGTTGACTCAGGCCGCTGCTGCCGTTCCCGTGGCCGGCCGACAGGCCCGGAGTAGCATCTCCCCTCGTGCACACCTTGTCCTGCGATGTCGACCTGTCCGCTGCGAGTGGGGCTCGGTGGTTGGATACCACGCGTCGTTACTGCCCGCCCGAGGTCGAGCCGTGGATCTGGGTGGCTCCCGACACCGACGATGCCCCGGCCATGGTCGGGTGGGGCGAGCAGGCCCGCTTCACCGCAGGCGGCCACGGCGCTGCCGCGAAGGCGTTCAATGCCTATTCATCGTGGGCTGCGCAGCACTCTGACGCAGCTCCCGTGGCTTTCGGTTCTTTCCCGTTTTCCCGGGACGAGGACGGATTCCTCGTCGTCCCCGCTGTCCTCCTCCTCCGTCGTCACCTGGGCGAGCGCACTCTCGTCTTCTGCCCGGATCCCACCCCGATTCATCGCGGCGATTCTGACCTGCCGGTCATCGAGACCCAGCTTCCCGATCTTGACGCTGAGAACTGGAGCCAGGCCGTCAACGCCGCGACGACCCGGCTGTCCCAGGACCCCGAGCTGGAAAAAGTGGTGCTCTCGCGGTCGGTGACCGTCCAGGCGTCCGCCCCGATGGACCGTGGACTCGTCGCGTCCCGGCTATCGGGCAAGTTCAGCGGCTGCTGGACCTACTGCCATGATGGCCTGGTTGGGGCGACTCCCGAGTTGCTCGTTGACTGCCGCGATGGCCTGTTCCGTTGCCGGGTGCTCGCCGGTACCCGCAAGCCTTCCTGGTCCCATGAGTTGTTGCAGGATCCCAAGGAGCATCGTGAGCACGAGCTGGCGGTGGCTTCCGTGACAGGACGACTGACCGAGGCTGGCCTGTCCGACCCTGCCATCCGCGGGCCCTTCCTGCTGGAACTGCCCAATGTCACCCACCTCGCCACGGACATCACCGCTAGGGTCGGCACGTCGAATGCTGCACAGATCGTCGACGTCATCCACCCGACCGCAGCTGTGTGCGGCACTCCTCGAGAGCTCGCCTACCAGTTCATCGAGCAGACCGAGGTCATTGACCGAGGACGGTTCGCCGGGCCAGTGGGATGGATGTCGCCGGATGGGTCAGGCCAGTGGGCCTTGGCCCTGCGCTGTGGTCAGTTCTCCGAGGACAACCGATCCGTCCGGGTACACGCCGGTGCGGGCATCATGCCCAGCTCCGACCCGGACAAGGAATGGATCGAGACCGGAGCCAAGATGGAGGCCTTCACGTCGGCGTTGGAGGGCTGAGACCCCTCAGACCTGGGGCAATGTCACCTCGACGATGCTTCGTCCGCGGACAGATTCAGTCAGGAAATCCGTGGTCTCGACGCACTGGTAGCGGGCCCCGACGGTCTTCGCCAGCCCTGCCAGATCAAGCTCCTGCGGGGTGAGGAAGAACCTCTCCAACACCGGACGAGGAGCAGCGGCGTGCTCCAGACCGGTGAAGATCGCTCCCCCGGCGTCATTGAGGACGACGACCTGGACGTCGATGTCCCGTTCCGCAGCTCCCCTGAGGAGGGCGGTCGCGTCGTGGGCGGCAGTAAGGTCCCCGACGACGACTCGCACCGGCATTCCCAGCCCCAGGTGCAGGCCGACACCTGTCGAAGCGGTGCCGTCAATCCCAGCCAGTCCTCGGTTGGCGATGGCCACCGGTCCCCGCTGCTCGGGAACGGCGCAGCGATCGAAGGAGCGGATGACGGCGGAAGCGCCGAGCACGAGAAGTGGCCCGACCCCGCGGCAGGCGTCGGCCCAGATGGCCGCGCAGATCTCGTCCTTGCGAGTGACGGCTACCGGATGGTCGGCGCGTTTCCACCGAGCGAGCCAGGCCTCGTCCCGACTGGCGGTGCGCACCGTGATGGGACCTGGGACGACCCGGGCACCACCGGCGACGTCGGTCCAGCGAGAACCGTCGGCGACGACCGTGACGGGCTGGTTCGCCAAGAGTCGTGTAACGGGTCGTGACAAGGTGGGATGTCCGAGGACGAGGACGGCCTCGACCTCGTCGGCCAGATTGGTCCCGAGCACTCCTTGGTAGTCGGTGAGGGCGTTCTCCCCCACTCGCGCCCCGGAACTCGGCTCGGCCAGCAGTGGCCAGCGTCCTTCCTCGGCCAGGGCGACCGCGTCACGTCCGGCACCGTCACCGGCGACGACGACGGTGTGAGGAGGCATGAAGACCGGGGTCGACGGCCGGACGATCCTGTCCACGACTCGGGGCTTGGGGGGCACCGGATGCCACGGCTCGTCGGGGACGAGCGGGTCACGGAATCCGACGTTGAGATGGACCGGCCCGGGGTCCGAGGACAGTGCCCCACTGGCAGCCGTCACGGCGCGCAGCACGAGCCCGTCGAGACGGTCGTCAGCGGGGAAACCGGCGGGAATGGCGCCGAAGAACCTCGGTGCCGTCCCGTAAATCCCTTCCTGGGTGGTGGTCTGGTTGGCACCGGTCTGCCACATCTCGTGGGGACGATCGGCAGAGCACACGACGAGCGGAACTCCGCTGGCGTCGGCCTCCAACACCGCGGGATGCAGGTTGGCCACCGCTGTCCCCGAGGTCGTCACGACCACAGCCGGGCGCCACAAACCCTCCATCATCGAGCCTCGTGAGAGCCCCAGGGCGACGAATCCGGCCGACCGTTCGTCGAGACGCACGTGGACGTGCAGCCATCCAGCAGCCTCAGCATCCGCCAAGGCATATCCGATGGGGGCGTCGCGGGATCCAGGACAGTAGACGACATGTTCGACCCCGGCTCCGACAAGGGCACTCACCAATCGGCGAGCTACTGCAGTGGAGGGGTTCACGGTCATCTCCGTTCCAAGTCGGCCAGGGCGGCCACGGTGAGATCCAGACGCTCGGTCCATCTCGGACACAGGTCGTCGTCGGGATCGTCGGCCTCGACGTCGACCACGCCTCGCTGCGGAGTCAGGTAGCCATCAACGGGCATCAGGGGTGAGCCACTGACGTCACCGCGGAAGAGCCTCAGGGTCCCCAACCCGCAGGCATGGTCGAGCTCGGGCAGGGCGGCCGCCAGGTGGGTGGCCAGTCCGATGCCGATGCTGGTGTCCAGGGCCGAGGAGACGACGGCCGGCAACCCGGCGGCATCGATGACCTCGAGGGCGCGGACAACACCGGCCAACGGCTGAGCCTTGACGATGATGAGGTCGGCCGCACCAGCTCGTGCCACCGCAACCGGGTCGTCAGCGCGACGCACCGACTCGTCGGCCGCCACCGGAACATCGACCCGGCGTCTCACCTGGGCGAGATCCTCGACCTGGGGGCAAGGCTGCTCGACGTACTCCAGTCCCTCGGCTGCGGCGTTGAGTTCGGCGATGGCCCACACTGCCGTCTCGACGTCCCACGCAGCATTGGCGTCCACCCGGATCTGGCCGTCTGGCATGGCCTCACGCACCGCGGCGACCCGGCGGCAGTCCTCCCACAAGTCGCTGCGGGGATCGGCGACCTTGACCTTGGCGGTGGTGCAGGCCGATTCAGCTGCCATCGTCCGGGCGAGATCGGCGTCAACAACAGGGATGGTGACGTTGACGGGGATGCGGTCACGTCGGGCGGCCGGGACAGGTTGAGTGGCCCCCTCGATGCCCGCACGCAACCAGGACGCGGACTCGGCCGGGTCGTAGTCCCAGAACGGGGACCACTCTCCCCAGCCCTCCGGGCCGTGCAGCAGGGTTCCCTCGCGCACCTCGATGCCACGAAACCTCACCGTCAGCGGCACGGTGAAGGCGATCACCTGGTCGATGCCGCGATCAGCCAGCTGGGGCGGAACCTGCAGCCGACGGGCGTGCAGTCGGGAACTCACTTCTTCTCCGTCGACTCGCCGGTGCGCAGAGCGGCCACGAAGGCCTCCTGGGGCACCTCGACCGAGCCGACCACCTTCATCCGCTTCTTACCCGCCTTCTGCTTCTCGAGCAACTTGCGCTTTCGGGAGATGTCACCGCCGTAGCACTTGGCCAACACGTCCTTACGGACGGCACGGATGGTCTCTCGAGCGATGACGCGAGCGCCGATGGCAGCCTGGATCGGCACCTCGAACTGCTGGCGCGGGATGAGTTCCTTGAGCTTGGCCGCCATCGCGACGCCATAGGAATAGGACTTGTCGCGGTGGACGATGGAGCTGAGGGCGTCGACCGGATCGCCATTGAGCAGGATGTCGACCTTGACGAGGTCAGCGGCCTGCTCACCCGCCTCGTGGTAATCCAGCGAGGCGTAGCCCTTCGTGCGGGACTTGAGCTGGTCGAAGAAGTCGAAGACGATCTCCGAGAGGGGTAGTCGGTACCGAATCTCCACGCGGTCCGAGGAGAGGTAGTCCAGTCCCTGCTGGACCCCACGGCGCTGCTGGCACAGCTCGAGGATAGTGCCAATGTACTCGGCAGGACTGAGGATGGTGGCATCGACGATGGGCTCGTGCACCTCGGCGATACGCCCGGAGGTCGGGTACTCCGACGGGTTGGTGACGGTGACGGTCGACCCATCCTCCATGAGGACGTGATGCACCACCGAGGGCGCGGTGGAGATGAGATCGAGATCGAACTCGCGTTCCAGGCGCTCGCGCACGATCTCCATGTGCAGCAATCCCAGGAAGCCGACGCGGAAACCAAATCCCAGGGCGGTCGAGGTCTCGGGCTCGTAGACCAGGGCTGCGTCGTTGAGCTGCAGCTTGTCGAGGGCGTCGCGCAACTCCGGATAGTCCTTGGCATCGATTGGGAAGAGCCCCGAGTACACCATGGGCTTGGGATGCTGGTACCCGCCGAGATCCTTCTCGGAGGGCTTAGCGGCATTGGTGACGGTGTCGCCGACTCGGGACTGACGGACATCCTTAACGCCAGTGATGAGGTAACCGACCTCGCCGACGGACAGTCCGTCAGCTGGCACCATCTCCGGGGAGATGACGCCGATTTCGAGCACCTCGTGGGCTGCCCCGGTACTCATCATGAGGATCTTCTCGCGGTGACGCAAAGCGCCATCGACGACGCGGACATAGGTGACGACGCCGCGGTAGGTGTCGTAGACCGAGTCGAAGATGAGGGCACGAGCTGGAGCGTTGGCCACTCCTTCGGGAGCAGGCACCTTAGCGACGATGGTGTCGAGCAGGTCGTCTACCCCGTCACCGGTCTTCGCGGAGACCCGCAGCACCTCGGACTCATCACATCCAATGATTCCGGCGATCTCAGCGGCGTGACGATCCGGTTCGGCGCCCGGAAGGTCAATCTTGTTGAGAACTGGGATGATCTCCAGGTCGGCCTCCAGGGCCAGGTACAGGTTGGCCAGGGTCTGGGCCTCGATGCCCTGAGCCGCGTCGACGAGCAGAATCGCCCCCTCACAAGCCTGCAGGGACCGCGAGACCTCGTAGGAGAAGTCGACGTGCCCCGGGGTGTCGATCATGTTGAGAATGTGGGTGGCACCGTCGACCTCCCACGGCATCCGCACCGCCTGGGACTTGATGGTGATGCCGCGTTCCCGCTCGATGTCCATACGGTCCAGGTACTGAGCGCGAGCGCTGCGCTCGTCAAGGACACCGGTGATCTGCAACATCCGGTCGGCCAGGGTCGACTTGCCGTGGTCAATGTGCGCGATGATGCAGAAGTTCCGAATGATGGCCGGATCTGTGCTGCCAGGCTGAGGCGCGGACATCTGCTCCCTCATGTCTCGACGATGGTGCCGGGGGTGCCCGGCTCAACTTCCAGTCTCTCACGCACCAGCGACACAGTGCTCAACCAGTGCTCACGGCCTGGTTCAACTCAGTACTCATCACGGCGCTCATCCCGTCGACCACACGTCAATCCCGACGGTCAGCTCCACACCCGATTAGGCTTGAATCATGGTCGCCGACGACAGCCTCCGACATGCGAGCCTCGATCCGTCCACCCAGCAATCCTTCGAACTGCGTTGGGAGCGCTATCTCCCCGATCTGTGGATCGGTCTCAGCAGGGTCTACGGCGATCGCGCCGACGAAACCTTGCAGAGAGTCCGGGACATTCTCGTGACCCGGATCGCCAAGCGCCCTGACGATCTCAAGCGTCTCGACGAGGCTCGGCTCCTTGAACCCGACTGGCTGCAGAAGCCGTCCATGATCGGATACGCCACCTACACCGACCGTTTCACGGGCACCATCAAGGGCATCAACGATCATCTGGACCATCTGTCCGAGATGGGGGTGCGATATCTGCACCTCATGCCCTTGCTGCAACCACGACAAGGAGTCAATGACGGGGGCTACGCCGTCGCCGACCATCACACGATCCGTACTGATCTGGGTACGATGGACGATCTCGACGATCTGACGACCACGCTGAGGAGCCACGGCATCTCCCTGGTCGTGGACCTGGTCGTCAACCATGTGGCAGCCGAGCATGAGTGGGCTCAGCGAGCACGTGCTGGTCAGCAGAAATACCGTGACTACTTCCACGTCCTGAAGACTCAGAACGAGGTCGATGCGTGGGAGAAGGATCTCCCGGAGGTCTTCCCCGACTTTGCGCGTGGCAATTTCACCTGGAACGACGACTGTCAGGGATGGGTCTGGACGACCTTCAACGAGTTCCAGTGGGACCTCAACTGGGCCAATCCCGACGTCTTCTGCGAGTTCCTCGACCTCATGTGCGAACTCGCCAACCGCGGAGTGGAGGTCTTCCGTCTGGACGCCATCGCCTTCATCTGGAAGAAGCTCGGCACCGGCTGCCAGAACCTCCCACAAGTCCACGACATCACCCAGTCACTGCGCCAGGCGATGCGAATCGTCGCTCCTGCCGTGGCCTTCAAGGCCGAGGCTGTCGTCGGCCCGAATGACCTCATCGGGTATCTGGGACGAGGCCGCCACTGGGGCAAGGTATCGGACATGGCGTACCACAATAGCCTCATGGTGCAGCTGTGGAGCGCCCTGGCTGCCCGCGACGTCAGTCTCATGGAGACGGCCTTGAGCCGGGTCCCCGACAAGCCCTCGACGACAACCTGGGCCACCTATGCCCGGTGTCACGACGACATCGGATGGGCGATCGACGACGCTGACGCCCGCGACACCGGGCTGGACCCCGTCGCCCACCGTCGATTCCTCTCAGACTTCTACTCTGGGGATTTCCCCGGGTCCTTCGCCCGCGGCCTGGTCTTCCAGGACAACCCGGAGACCGGTGACCGTCGCATCAGCGGCTCCCTGGCGAGCCTCGCTGGATTGGAACGTGCCTTGGAGGCCGAGGACCCGGCCCTCATCGACGCCGCCATCGCCCGCATCGTCATGTTGCACACCGCGATCCTGGGGTACGGCGGCGTGCCGCTCATCTGGATGGGTGACGAGGTCGGAATGCTCAACGACGACTGGCAGCGCGACCCTGATCATACTGACGATAACCGATGGGTCCATCGTCCGGTGATGGACTGGTCGTTGGTGGAGCAGGCTCAGGCCGAGCCTCACAGCGTCCCTGGTCGAATCTGGCGCGGGGTGAGACGAGCCATCAATGCCCGTCGTCGCAGCCCCGAGTTCCATGCGTCGGTGGAGACGGTCGTACTGCCCTCACCCAGCCGCAAGGTCATCATGTGGGGCCGACCGCATCCAGAAGGCCGAATGATCGAGCTGTACAACGTCAGCGAGCAGGAAGTCTGGTTCCCCATGGAAACCCTCCGATCGGAACTCGACGACGTCGTCACCGAGCTGCTGAGCGGATTCGACTACGATCTCACCCCCATGAACCTGCGGCTTGCCCCATACGAGTGTCTCTGGTTGAGTGCCCGACCTGGATCCTGATGTGCCCACCACAATGCTCCGACTAGGGGTGAGACCACGAGGGTACCCGCTGATTTGGGGCGTACGGCGTTGATTTGGTAACATGACCTGTCGCGCCTGTTTGGCGCTTTCCACGTACACCGATCAAGGAATCAGAGGCTGCCCAGTGCCGAACATCAAGTCGCAGATGAAGCGCGTGAAGACCAACGAGAAGTCGCGCCAGCGCAACAAGGCCGTCAAGTCCGCCCTGCGCACCTACGTGCGCAACTTCCGTCGCGCCGCTGAGGCCGGAGACGTCGAGGTCGCCACCAAGGCTGCCAAGATCGCCAACCGTCAGCTCGACAAGGCCGTGTCGAAGGGCGTCATCCACAAGAACCAGGCCGCCAACCGCAAGTCGGCCATCTCCAAGAAGCTCAACTCTCTGGCAGCCTGAGTCTTCCTCTCCCCCTCAGGGGATGCACAGAGCGCCTCGACCCACTGGGTGGTCGAGGCGCTTGACGTGCCTGTCGTGGAACATGTCAAGACGCTACCGCCAATCATGCGGCCCGGCCAACCCAGGAACTCCATCGGACCTGACACTCTTCAGAGCCTTGGTAAGGATACGGCCCGGGGCTCTGGTTCAGGATTGTCGGGCCCTCTCGACGTCGATGAGCATCGACTCCAGGGCGTAATCGGCGTCAACTGCGGCACCCTTGACGGCGGCGTCGCAGGTACTGACGAGCCGAATTGCCTTGGCCGCTCCAGCCTTGCTCCAGGACCGAGCCTGCTTGTTGAGGGCCTTGAGTTTCCAGGGCGAGACGCCGATCGCCTGAGCCAGCTGTTTGTCCCCCATCCGCTGGCTGCGCATGTCCAGGAACAGTCCCAGGGATCGTAGACCGCGAGCCATCGCGGCCGTCACCGCTGCTGGCTGAACCCCGGTCGACAACCCCCAGCGCAAGGTTTCCAGGGCATCGGGAAGCCGTCCTTCCAGGCTGGCGTCGGCAACATTGAATGCCGAGATCTCCGCCCTGCCACCGAAATAAGTCTTGACGGTCTCGGCCCCGATCCGGCCATCCGGTGAATCGCTGGCCAGCTGGTCGATGGCCGCGGCCAAAGTGCGAAGATCGTTGCCAAGGGCTTGGTGCAAGGCGTCGTAGGCGTCATGATCCATGTCGAGATGGGCTCGACGAGCCTCCTTGGCGATGAAGTCAGGGATGGCCCAAGGCTTGGGGGGTTCCACCTTCACCGTCTCGATCTTCGCCTTGGAGAGCTTGGTCAAGAGCCCCTTTCCCTTCATCCCACCGGGATGGACGAGGACGAGGCACAGGTCGTCCGAGGGTTGTGACGCCGTGGTGACGACCAGGTCGAAGAGGTCCTTGTCGAGATCAGCGATGGAATCGACGACGACGATCGTCGCCTCGCTGAACAGGGACCCTCCGGTGGCTTCCACGAACCGGCCCGCGTCGACCTCGCGGCCCTCCAACTCAACCAGTTCAGCCTCTGGGACCTCCTGTCGGGCGGCTTTCACCCGAGCATCGACGGCCCTGTCCGACAACAGGGTCTCCGACCCCTGGACCAACAATGCTGTGCCGTAGACCGAACTCACTCTCCCAAGGATGCCAGAGGATGCCGTCAGGATCGCGTCAGGTGGTGTTCTGTCTCGTCAGAGGATCAGTGAGAGTGCAGCCACTCCAACCGGGTGCGAAGCAGATCCATCGGCGCTGACTCATTCTTGGGGCCCGGCACCTCTCGGTAGAGCTGCCCCCAGCCCGCCTGCGGGGTGAGGTCGTGATGGTGGGAGTAGTCGAGCAGGGCTCGATGAATCTCTCGGCGCATTTCGCGCGGGTCACTGATGGTGTCATACACCGAGCCACCACGGCGCTGCAGGGCGACGAGGTTGTCACGTCGGGCCTGCCTCTCCTCCGCTGCCTTCGACGCCTTGGAGGCACGGCGAGCCGAGGCGACGCGCCGGGCCTGCTCGGCGCGGATCTTCTCGTCACGGGCCAGCAGAGCGCGCTCCTGCTCAGGACTCAAGAGGCCGTCGAGGGCGAAGAGTCCGCCATCGGATGGGAGGGGAGCGTAGGTGTCGATGACCTCGCCGAGGATGGCATCAGAGGCGACGGCCTGCCAGGTCCCGGCATCAGGGTCAGGCTCGGAGCGTTCCCGGGTGTCGAACTCCTCGATGAGGTCCGGCTCCTCGGGCGGCCCGATGACGTGGTCGCGAGTCTCCTCCATCTCGGAGGCCATGTCGAGCAGACGTCCCACTACTGGCAAGAAGACCGTGGCACGCTCGCGACGATTGCGCGCACGAACCACACGCCCCACCATCTGTGCGAAGAACAGCGGGGTCGAGGCCGTCGTCGAGTAGATCAGCACGGCGGCGTCGGGAACGTCGACCCCCTCGGTGATGAGGCGCACACAGACCGCGCAGATCTTGTCCGGGTCGTCACGGTAGGCGGTGAGTTTCTTGGCCGAGGCCGCATCCTCGGACAGGATCACCGAGGGCTCATTGCCCGTGACCTCTCGCCAGACCTCCGCGTATTCCTTGGCCACCTTCTGATTCGAGGCCGGGATGAGCACCTTGGCGTGCGGGATCGTCCCGGAATCGCGCAGCTGGTTCACCCGCGCCCATGCCGCGGCCATGACATGGGCGATCCACTCCCCGTCTGAGTCCAAGGCGGTACGCCAGGCCATTTCCTCGTTGGCCTTGGTGAGTTCGGAGTCACCGAGAATGGCGGTGTGGGTCTCCCCCAGCGCGTCGGTCCAGGTGGATCGTCCGGTATAGGTGGCGAAGGTGACGGGACGCACGACCCCGTCACGCAGCGCGTCACCGTAGCCATAGGTGTAGTCGGCCACCGACTCGAAGGCGCCGTCGCCGACTTCCTCGTAGCGGACGTGGGCGATCCTGGCCTCGTCGGAACGGAACGGGGTTCCGGTGACACCGAGGCGTCGCACCGCGCCCGAGAAGGCCTCGATGACGCCAGATCCCCAGCTCATGACGTCGCCGGCGTGGTGGATCTCGTCGAAGATGACGAGGGTGCGCATGTTGGTAGACCGGGCTGCGTGGAGGGTTGGTTTCTGGGCGACCTGGGCGTAGGTGACGACGCAGCCGTGGCAGTCGGGCGGAAGCGCCTCAGCATTCGTGGTGTCGCGCAGGTCAAAGCCGAGTCCGCGGGCCGCACCTATCCACTGGGTGCGCAGATGGTCGGTCGGGCAGACGACGATGACACGGTTGATGACGTGGTCCTGCCACAGGTGAGCCGCGACGGCCAGGGTGAACGTCGTCTTGCCGGCGCCAGGGGTAGCGCACACCAGCCAGTCACGTGGGCTGGAAGCCAGGTACGAATCCAGCGCCTCCCGCTGCCATGTGCGCAACCGCATCGGCATGCGAGGCCCTTTGGTCGTGAACCGTGACGCCACCTGCTCTCCTTCCCGTGAGGGCTCACCTCAGGTGAACCGACCGCTCAGATTAGCGCGCTCGTCCGACACCTCCACATCGACGAATCTCCCTGCGACGCGGAACACGGGATCAGTCATGATCGCGTCTGCACCAGGACGGTCCCACCACTGCGCGCCAGCAGAACCGTACTTTCCTCGTCAGTGCGGTGAACCTGCATCCCCATCTTCTTGGCCAGGGAAATAGCCTTGTGAGTGGGATGTCCGAAAGGGTTGGCCTTACCTGCCGAAATCACCGCGACGCTAGCCCCTGTCGCGGCCCAGAAGTCGTCGTCCTGATGAGCAGATCCGTGATGGGGAACCACGAGGACGTCACTCGACAGATCAGCGTGATCTGCCAGGACGTGGCGCTGCTCACCGAGCTCGGCATCTCCTGGAAGGAGAACTCGTAGCCCCTCGACCGTGGCCTTGACGATGACGGAGGAATTGTTCTCAACGGCAGGTTCCTCCTCCGATTCGTCAGCGTCGACCAGGTGGATTCCGCCGAAAAGCGTGAGACTCGCCGTACCAACCGTCATGACCTGGCCCGGGTGTGCGACGAGAACCTGTGCTCCCATCTGGGTGGCGACCTGCGTCACCCGCTTGGCTGCCCATTCCGGAGACGCCAGTTGGGAGACGACGACAGTCGTCGTCGGCCCATGATCACGAATGACGTCCAACCCGTCGATGTGGTCGCCGTGGTAGTGACTGAGAACCACCATGGGCACCTGGTTGACGTCTAGATCATCGAGGCACCGGCCCAGCCTGTCAGGATCAGGACCAGTGTCGACGACGACTGCGGCACGAGGGCCAGCGCGCACCAACGCAGCACTTCCCTGCCCGACGTCGCAGATGGCCACCTGCCACGCCCCCGGCCAGCCAGGGACAGGAGGGCGGACGACAGTGGCCGCAACCACCGCGACGCCTGCCACCACCGTCAACCATGGCCGTGCCAGGACAGCAGGTGTGATCAAGGCCAGGCCCAGACACAACCCACCGAGGACGACGAGGGCCGTCCCTCCCGCTGGCCAGGTCAACAGGCCAGCCGGAGCCTTGGCTCCCAGGTGCGCGATCCAGATGATCGGCTGGACACACCATCCCGCCAGGCGTCCCAACGGCACGGCCAGCGGTGGCCAGATGAAGGCCACGAGTCCAGCCGTCATTCCCAGGGCCGAGGCGAGCGGAACGAAGGGAGCTGCGGCCAGGTTGGCGACCAGACCGGTGGTGGAGACCGTCCCTGCCATCCAGGTGACGACTGGCTGGGTCGCAAGCTGGGCGGCCCATGGCACGGTGACGGCCGCTGCCAACCAGGTTGGCGCCCACGCCATCGCGGTCGTCCAGGGTCGGGCCCACCACAAAATCCCTGCCGTGGCGCAGGCGGACAGCCAGAATCCCACTGATCGCACCAGCCACGGATCGACGAGCATGAGTCCGGTCACCGCGACCGCCAAGGTCCGTACTCCCCCGCGACGATCGAAGGACACCCCGGTCGCCGACATGGCGACGGCTCCCATGGCAGCTGCACGCACCACGGATGCCTCTGCTCGACACACCGCGATGAAACCGACGACCCCGATCACCGAGAGCACGCGTAACCCGCGCCTCTTCATGCCGCACCACGCTCCGATCCACCACAGCAAAGCGGTCGTGGACGCCAGGTTGGCTCCTGAGACGGCCATGAGGTGGGTCAATGCAGTGACGCGGAAGTCCTCCGACATCTCCTCCGACACCGCCGCGGTATCCCCAACGACCAAGGACGGTACGATGGCCCGCTGACCATCAGGGCACCCTGCCACCGCCCTCACCAAGCCGGCGCGAAAGCGATTGACGGCACGGTCTAGCGGACCGGCGGGAGCGACAACCTTGGGCGGTGAGCGCAGCTTCATGACAGCCGCTTCCGAGCGTCCCTCCCGTGGCGGGGTCAGCAGCCCACGCACCTCGATCTGTTCCCCGACGGACAGCTTCGCGGCTGCGGCCGATCTGGGCCCAGTTGCCATGACGACGACCTGTGTCGACTGCCTGATGACCCGGTCCTCGGTGGCGACGCGACTGACAGCGAGGGTGATCATGACCATCGGTCCTCCTGACCCGTTGCCGTCAAAGGTCCGTGGCTCCACGGTCACTCGACCTGTCACGGTCGCCATGGCCCCTTCGTCAGCCAGCTCCGCCACTCCCATGCCATGGACGATGTGGTCGCGCATTCCGGAGGTGACAAGGACGCTGAGACCCACGAGGGCCGTGACGACCACGAGCCATCCCTTGCGCCGTGCTGCGATCATGCTCGCGAGAAGCCATCCCGCAGCAGCGACGAGGATGAGCCGAGGCCGACCACTGATCCCCAGTGCAGCCGCCACACACGCCGTCACGGCGACCGGAACCATGCGGACGTCAGGTGTGACGGCCTGCTCGCCATGGCCATGCTCAGACCGTGGCATGAGGTCTGATCTTCTCGAAGGTCTTGGGACCGACCCCTGAGATTTCGCGCAACTGATCGACCGAGGTGAAGCGGCCATGTTCCTGCCGCCACGCCACGATCCGACCGGCCATGACCGGCCCCACCCCATCGATCGACTCGAGCTCACCCTGGCTCGCGGTGTTGAGATTGATCGGAGCGCCAGCCGCGGACGGCCCGCCGGCGGCCCCACCAGTCTCACTCGGTCCGGTTCTCTGAGTCGCTGTGACGCTGCCAGTCTGACCAGGCGGGGCCACCATTCCGTCCCCACGAGCTGGAATCCATATCTGGCAGCCATCACAGACCGGAGCGGCAAGGTTGAGGCGTCCCGGGTGAGCTCCTGACGCCATGCCTCCAGCTGCTTCGACGGCGTCAGCAACCCTCGCGTCGCCAGGCACCGTGTAGACCCCGGGATGCCTCACCCGCCCCGCCACGTGCACCTGGACACTCTGATTCTCGGTGGGAGCTGGTGAGGGGCTCAACACTGCCGCTGGAGCAGACGCAGATCCCTCAGGCGTCTCCGCATCGCTGCTGGCCGCGCCCGGCAGAGTCGCACCTTCTGGCACCGTCGAGACGACCACTGCCCCAGCGGGTACCTCGGCGGGTTTGGATCTCAGCAAGACGACGGCCACCACCGACAGCACCAGGACGAGCAGGATGCCCACGGCCGAGGCGTGGACACGGGTCACTGACCGTGTCGGCCTTGGGGCGTCATCCTCTGCCGGTTCCTCCGCCGCGGGGGTGGCAGAGCGTCTGGGCCCCATACTTCGGGCAGGCAGCCGCGCCATGAGGTCCTCAAGACGTTCTCGGTACTCATCGCTCATACCGTCAGTTGTCGTCGAAGGACCTGGAATCCGCCACCTTTTTCAAATCTGTGGACAACGCAACGCGGCGGCGAGTCTGTTTTCCACAGACTCGCCGCCGCGTCGTCGGGGTATCAGCTCATGACTGGCATGATCACGAGGATTTCAGGGGGTCACTTCGCGACGATGGAAATCATCTTCGGCAGACGGGCAATGACCTTGACGATCTCCTTGCCCTCGGTGAACCGCTGGACGTTGGAGTCAGCCAGGGCCAGCTCACGGGCCTGCTCCTCGGTGATGTCAGGGCTCACCTGGATCTTGGCACGAACCTTGCCCGTCACCTGGACGACCATGGTCACCTCCTCGGCGACCAGCAGCTTCTCGTCAGCGGTCGGCCACTGAGAGTTGGCGACGGACGGCTCGAGGCCGAGCATCTCCCACATCTCCTCGGCCAGATACGGGGCCACCAGGGAGAGCGCCTGGGCGGTGAAGGTGACGGCCTCGCGCACCGCCGGGTCGACCGGGCCACAACCCGAGTCAATGGCCTTGCGGGTGGCATTGACGAGCTCCATGATGCGCGCCACGACGACGTTGTACCGGCCGCCGTCGAGCAGCTCGGTGATGTCGGCGATGCTGCGGTGAGTCACACGGCGCAGGCCGACGTCGCCATTGGTCACGTCGACGTCGGGGTCGCTGGTGACCTCGGAAGCCACCCGCCAGGCACGCTGCAGGAACTTCAGGATCGAAGCTGGGGAGACGTCCGCCCAGTCGATGTCCTCGTCCGGCGGACCGGCGAAGATGACGGTGGTCCGCACCGCGTCGACGCCGAACTCGTCGATCTGCTTGCCGAGATCAACACCGTTGCCCAGCGACTTCGACATTGCCCGACCCTCATTGATGACCTGGCCCTGGTTCATGAGCCGCTGGAAGGGCTCGGTGAAGTCGAGCATGCCGAGGTCGTGCAACACCTTGGTGAAGAACCGCGAGTACAGCAAGTGCATGGTGGCGTGCTCGACGCCGCCGATGTACTGGGCGACCGGCATCCAACGACGCACGGCGTCGGTGTCGAACGGCCCCTGGTCGAAGTGCGGGGAGCAGTAACGCATGAAGTACCAGGACGAGTCCACGAAGGTGTCCATAGTGTCAGTGTCACGCTGGGCGTCCTCGCCACACCTGGGACAGGAGACCTCTCGCCACTCGCGAGCCTCCTCACCGGCAAGCGGTGACTTGCCCTTGGGAGCCAGCTCGGCCCCGCGCAGATCGGGCAGCTTGACCGGCAGCTGGTCATCGGGGACAGGGACGTCGCCACAGGTGTCGCAGTGAATGATCGGGATCGGACATCCCCAGAAGCGCTGACGGCTCAGCAGCCAGTCGCGCAGACGGTAGGTGATCGTCGGCTCGCCGATGCCCTTGTCCCCGAGGAACTCGCACATCTTCTCGATGGCCTCAGTCTTGGTGGTGATGCCATCGAGGAATCCGGAGTTCTGGTATGCGCCGTCACCGGTGGTGGCGATGCCGGACTCGCGCGGATCGGCCTCGCCGGTGTCGATGACAGGGATGACGTCGATGCCGTACTTGCGGGCGAAGTCGAGGTCACGCTGATCGTGGGCCGGCACGGCCATGACGGCACCGGTGCCGTAGTCAGCCAGCACATAGTCGCCAGCCCACACTGGAATCTTGGCCCCGTTGACGGGATTGGTCGCCTCGACACCGAGAGGCACACCGGTCTTCTCGTACTCGGTGGACTGACGCTCGATCTCGGACTTCTTCTTGACCTCACCAAGGTAGGTCTCGAAGTCGGGACGGGCTTCGTCGGAGACGATCTCCTGGGCCAAGGCGGAGTCGGGAGCGACGACCATGAAGGTCGCTCCATAGAGGGTGTCGGCGCGAGTGGTGAAGACCCGCACCGGCTCCTCACGACCGTCGATGGTGAAGTCGACGTAGGCCCCCTCGGAACGTCCGATCCAGTTGCGCTGCATCGACAGCACGCGATCGGGCCACTTGCCCTCGATCTGACCCATGTCGTCGAGCAGACGCTGGGCGTAGTCGGTGATGCGGAAGTACCACTGGTTGAGCTGACGCTTGGTGACGACGGCGCCGCAGCGCTCGCAGCAGCCGTCCTTGACCTGCTCGTTGGCGAGCACGGTCTGGTCATTGGGGCACCAGTTGGCCCAGGAATCCTTGCGGTAGGCCAGCCCCTTCTCGAAGAAGCGATTGAACAGCCACTGGGTCCAGCGGTAGTACTCCTCGTCGGATGTGTGCAGCCTCATCGACCAGTCGAAGGAGACGGCATAACGCTTGAATGAGGCTGCCTGAGTGTCGATGTTGTTGTAGGTCCACTCGGCGGGGTGGGTGCCGTGCTTGATGGCGGCGTTCTCGGCCGGCAGACCGAAGGAGTCCCAACCGACCGGGTGCAGGACGTCGAACCCGCGCAGTCGCCAGTAGCGCGCGAGCACATCGCCGATGGCGAATGCCTCGGCATGACCCATGTGGAGGTCACCGGAGGGGTATGCAAACATGTCGAGGACGTAGCGGCGCTCCTTGGAACCGTCGTCAAGGGCTGCGAAGGTGCGGTTCTCCTCCCAGTACCTGGACCACTTCTCCTGGGCTGCGGCTGCGTCGTAGCCCGTCGTCTCGCGCACCTGGTCGCTCACGTCACACCTCTCGGATCCACTACGGGTCTCACCGACCCGCGACACATACGGACCAGAGTTTAGCGAAGCTGCCCCACACCTACCGTCAGGATTCCCTGTCCTTCCTTGTGAACACTCGTTGAACACGAGCACAGTTGGTGTCATGAGCACCACGGCCCACCGCGCGAACAGGTCAGTCGGGAAGACCGAACCGGCCTCCGTTCCGGCCATGTCCGCCCTGGCCCCCGCCGACGACGCAACGTCGGCCGACTCCCCCGCCCCAGCCCGCAAGCCTCACGAGGCCGACAAGGGCATGGGAAGCCTCAACTCCAAACTCAACTGGCTGCGTGCCGCGGTGCTCGGAGCCAACGACGGCATCATCTCGACGGCAGGCATCGTCATGGGTGTCGCCGGCGCCACCATCGATCGCTCCTCCCTCCTCATCGCCGGCTTGGCTGGGCTTGTCGCCGGTGCCCTGTCCATGGCCGGCGGCGAGTATGTCTCCGTGAGCTCACAGCGCGACATCGAGAAGGCCGTCATGGCCAAGGAGGCCGCTGAGCTGCGTGACTTCCCTGACGAGGAGCTCGAGGAACTCGCCGGGATCTACGCCGAGAAGGGCCTGTCCGAGCAGACTGCTCGTCAGGTTGCCCGAGAGCTCACCGATCACGATCCGCTGCGAGCCCACGCCGAGGCCGAACTGGGTATCGACCCTGACGAGTACACCAACCCTTGGCACGCGGCCTTCGCCTCGATGGCTGCCTTCACCGTCGGCGCCTTGGTCCCGTTGCTCGCCATGGTGTGTTCCCCGACGGCAACCCGCGTCTACATCACCATCGCCGCCACGATGATCGGCCTGTTCCTCACCGGTCTGGGGTCAGCCATCGCCAGCGGCAGTGGCAAGGCCCACCCCATCGCCCGCAACATCATCGTGGGCATCTGTTCCATGACGATCACCTATGTCATCGGTCACCTCGTCGGTATGCAGGTCTGACTGTCGTCGCCGCTGTGACTTATTCGCCCACCTGCTCCGCCGGGAGTGGGTGGGCGATCAACGTTGGGTCGCGATCCATGATCTCCCATAGCTTGGGCGGCACGAAGGCGTCGACGATGACCATCAAGGCTTGTGGCAGGTCCGCAGCCCCCACCATGGATTGGCATCGGTGGGCGCACACTGACGCCACCGCCCCGTCTCCATTCAGCCACCCGGCCAGCCCGCAGAGGGCCAGCGGGGCCGGGGCCAACCGATCAGGGATCATTCCGACGGCTTGGCTCCAGACCGTCAGCCATCTCGACGCGTGCTCCCGTTCCATCGTCATCCACAAGGTGCGTGCCACCTCCGGACGCTGGACGGCAACGGCCATCTCAACGGCGGCGGCATCATCAATCGGTGAACCGGACCTCACGAGGGCACGGCATCTGGCAGCGACGACGTCGTCACCGCGGCGAGAGAGTCGTCGTCGCGCATTGGTGATGAGTCGACGAGTACCTGGGTCACAGGTTCTTCCGGGCCCGGACAGCTGATCGACCAGGTTGGTGCGGCTCGGCAGAACGGTGAGCCCCCGATAGACCGCCTCGGCAGCAATCTCCGGGGCGGGAATGTACGGGTGATTCTCCCCGCAGCTCCGTTCATCGCCGAAGATACTGCTCCAGCTCTCACCATCTGTCCAGGCAGCGTCACTAATGTTCATGCCTTCCATCGCCCGGATGGCCAACGCCAAGGCAGCCATGCCACGGTCTTGGTCCTCGGTGAAGGCCAGGATCACCGTCCGTCCTTGCCCTGCCAACGAGACGACTCGGGATGCGAAGGCGTCCATGGCCAGGGTCAGTTCGACGTCGTCGAGATCGACCCGGGCGACGAAACCTTGGCAGGTCGCGCCATCGTCAGCGACGATGAGGAGCAGGCTCTCGCTGGGTTGGAAGCCGAGCAGGTAGGGCGCCAGGGTTATCGCCTCGTCGACGGTCCTGACAGTCAGTGGATCACGGTCATCGGTGGTGGACGAATGCAGTGTTGTCATACCTTCAGTTGTCGTCCCGACCCCGTGAAATCCGCCAAGCAATTGGGGACCTGTGGACAACTCCCGGCAGCGTCATCTCGTCTCAACGCCAACCTGTGGACAGCACCGACGACCACCAACCACGTAAAGTGGAGCCACCATGAGCCAACCGCCTGACATCAGCCAGTATCAGCCGCCGAAACGCCACCGCGGCTGGATCGCAGCCATCATCGCGGTGGCCGTCATCATCGCCCTTGTTCTGGTGGCTCGCCGGGTCACCAGCGAACCTGATCTCCCCCAGTCCCCCATCCCAACTCCGGTGGCGACGCCGTCATCGGCGACCACGCCGACACCGATTCCGGCGTCAGTGACGGCTGTGGCCTCCTCGGTGCCGTTCTCGTCCAAGGACGACTCGAGCGAGGGAACATGGTCGATCGACGACGTCAGTTGGGGTCCCGGAAGTGTCACCCTCACGGTGACCATCGAGGTCACCAGGGGATCCCTGAGCGACTACACCTTCTTCATTATGGAGAACGAGTCGACTAACATCCACGAGGCCAGCCTGCCGCCCACCGGAACCCTCGGCGACACCATCTCCCCGGGACATAAGGTGCACGGCACGGTCACCATTGACTGTCCGCGCGCTGACGCCACCGTCATGTTCACTCATGGATCGGGGATGTCCTCCCCCATCTCAGCTCTGACGATCAAGGCGTGACTCGCCACCTCTGATGCCCATCTGAGATGACATGGGGTCCGGCACGATGCCGGACCCCATGTCATCAGCTCAGTCCCGTCACTTCACTGTCATCAGTCTGCATCGTCGCTCAGATGACCTCGACGCGTGGGTACCGCGGCTGCCACATCGCCGAGAACACCTTCTCAACCGGGGTATCGGTGGCCTCGGTCGCCACACCTTCCTCCATCGCCTGTTGGGCAACGGCAATGGCCACCGACGCCGACAGCGGTCTCAGGGTCTTGATGGACGGCAGCAGCGAGGCTCCCATCACCCGGTTGTCGACGTGCATGGCGACCGCCTCGGCAGCAGCCGCGATCATGCCCTTGGTGACGCGGGACGCCCGCACTGCGATGGCTCCCAAACCGATGCCCGGGAAGACCAGGGCGTTGTTGGCCTGAGCGATCTGATACGTCACACCGTTGACCATGACCGGCTTGAACGGCGAACCGGTGGCCACCAGGGCGCGTCCTTCAGTCCACTTGAGAATGTCGGAAGGCAGTGCCTCGGCCTTACGGGTCGGGTTCGACAGCGGCATGATCACCGGACGATCACAGTGGGCCGACATCGTTTTGACGATCTCCTCGGTGAAGGCCCCCGTCTGGGCGGAGCAACCGATGAGGATCGTCGGATGGACGTTACGCACGACGTCACTCAACGTGTACTGGTCGGGGGCGTCAGTGGTCCACCCTTCCAGCTCCTCCTTGCTGCGAGCGAAGGGCTGCTGGAAGTCACGCAGCCGCAGACCGTCCCGCAGCAGACCCCGGGATCCCAATCCCCAGAAGTGGGAACGCGCAGTTTCCTCGTCCAGGCCCTGGCTGACCATGAGCTGTACCAGGAGATTCGCGATGCCGGTGCCAGCTGAACCAGCGCCGTGAATGACGATACGGTGCTTGCTCAGCGGGGTGCCGGACGCCTTGACGGCACTCAACACGGCGGCGACGACCACGGCCGCGGTGCCCTGGATGTCGTCGTTGAAGGTGCAGTAGTCGTCCCGGTACTTGTTGAGGATTCGGGTGGCGTTACCGGCCGCGAAGTCCTCCCAGTGCAGCAGGGCGTGCGGGAACATCCGGTGGGCCGTCTCGACGTACTGTTGGACGAAGGCGTCATAGCGTTCTCCGCGCACACGAGGGTGACGCACACCGAGGTAGCCGTCGTCATTGAGGCGTTCCATGTTGTCGGTGCCGACGTCGAGGATGACGGGTAGGACACGGTGCGGGTGGATTCCGGCTGCCGCGGTGTACACCGCCAGTTTCCCGACGGTGATCGCCACGCCACCGACACCCTGGTCACCGATGCCAAGGATGCCCTCTGCATCGGTGGCCACGATGAGGTCGACATCGTCAGGGCCATGGCCCAACTGCCCCAGGGCCTGCTCCATGTCCTCCGGGTCGTCAATGGACAGGTAAATACCGCGCGGACGGTCGTACCAGTGGTTGTATTCCTCAATCGCCTTGCCGATCGTCGGGGTGTAGACGATGGGCAGCATCTCCTCGATGTGCTCGGCGATGAGGCGGAAGTACAGCACCTCATTACGGTCGTGCATGTGGTTGAGGTACAGGTACTTCGCCAGGTCGTCCGGCTGCGCCGAGTACTGGGCGTAAACCCGCTTGAGCTGGTCGGTGATCGTCATGACTCCCGACGGCAACAGGCCCGTGAGACCAAGGGTCTTGCGCTCCTCGAGGGTGAAAGCCGTGCCTCGGTTGGCCAGGGGGTTCGTCAACACCTCCTGGCCGCGAGCCGCAATCTTGAGAAGTTCTCCGTCACTGTCCTGTGCATACTGAAAAGGAACTGACATACCCCCTAGCCTAGAAGGTCGTCAGCACAAATGTTCAGCAGGTCACGAGATGGATGACAAAGTGTCACGCAAGCGTTCCGCGGAAGCCTCAAGGGAGGCAATTTCCGCTGCGCTCATGGAGACCGGGACCACTCCTTCGATGCCGTCACGCGAGACGATGCACGGCATGGACAGGGCTACCCCGGAGACTCCGTGGACATCCTCGATGACGCTGGACAGCGGCAGGACGGAACGGCCCGGACGCAGCAGGGACTCGGCAAGACGAGCACCCGTCAGACCGATGGCGTAGTTCGTCGCACCCTTGCCCTCGATGATCTTGTACGCGGCGAAGGCGGCCTCGTGAGCCAGATCAGCGAGCACGTCCTCGGTGAAGACGCGCTCACCCTCGACTGTCCAGTCGTGGATCGGCACACCGGAGATGTTGGCGGTCGACCACAGCGGGAACTCCGAGTCGCCGTGCTCGCCGACGATGGTCACGTGTACATGGCGCTGCTCGACGTTGGCCCACTGACGGATGAGCCAGCGCAGCCGCGAGGTGTCGAGCATGGTACCGGTCGAGAAGACGCGGTTAGCCGGCAACCCGGTGGCCTGCTGGGCAACGACGGTCAGGACGTCACAGGGGTTGGTGACGAGCACGAACAGGGCGTTCGGGGACTGCTCGACCAGCTGCGGCATGAGGGAACGCAAAATATTGGCATTGACGCCGGCAAGGTCCAGACGGGTCTGGCCCGGCTTCTGACGGGCCCCGGCAGTGATGAAGACGACATCAGAGTCGGCAGTGTCGTGGACATCAGCGCCACCCATCACTGAGGCGGGGGTGAACTGAGTGCCATGGGCGAGGTCCGCTACCTCGGCCTCGACCTTGTCCTTGGCAATGTCGTAGAGGGCAACGAGGTCGGCCGATCCGCGGATGAGGCAGGCGTAGGCCAGCGAGGAACCAACCGAACCGGCCCCGACGACGGAGATCTTGGAGGCGCGACGAGTGACGTCAGAAGTGCTCATGGCGCTCATCTTAGGGTGCCCTCGTGCCTGATTATGTACCATGCGCACCAGGGCCGCTCATCTGAACAAGATGCCAGTCGCACTGGGCGGTTGTGCACGCCCTGACGTCACCTCCCCTTCGCGCGGCGCCACGCCTGTGCGAGTTCCCGAGCACTGGACTCGGGATCGGCGCTTCGACAAATTGCCGAGACTACGCTGAGGCCGTCGCAACCCAACCGGGCTACATCCTGAGCGTCAGAGGCAGCGACGCCGCCAATGATGCACACCGGCCACGGGCTGACGTCGACGACATCGCGTATCGCGGCTAAGCCGAGCTCGCCTGCCTCAGGTTTAGTCCCCGTGCCATGCAAAGCCCCAACACCCAAGTAATCGACGACGTCACGGCCATGAGACAGCGCAGCCTCCACATGGGCGGAGGTCTGCGCGGATAAGCCAATTAGCAGATCGTCCCCGAGAATCTCTCGAACTTGGGCGACCGGCATGTCGGACTGCCCGACATGGGCGCCGTCGGCTCCGATGTCGGCGACCAGATGCACCCGGTCGTCGATAATAAGGGGTACTCCACTGCACGCATCCTTCACCCGCCGTCCCAAGGTGACGAATTCGTCGTCGGGCAGATCGTGGTCGCGGAATTGGACCAGAGTCACCCCGCCGGCGATAGCACGCCGCACGGTCTCGACGACCCTGTCTGGGCCGCCACATTGGGCGGTGTCTGTGACGAGGTACACCGACAGATCGAAGTCAGGCCGTGACATCGCGAAGCCCTCCTCTCGCGCCAACTTCGTCGGGTGACACCAGGAACAGCTCGTCGATGAGAGCTTGAGCGAATCCGCCCGGGCCCACACTGCGATCTGCTGCTCGTTCGGCAGCTACGCACAGCATGGCGGTTGCGGATGTAGCGGCAATGAGGTGATCCTTCTGGACGCCTGCGAAGGCTGCTGTCAGAGCCCCTAGTGAGCATCCGACCCCGGTCACTCGCGCCATCCATTCATGCCCCGATGACACGGTTACGTGCCGGCGAGCGTCCACGATGTGATCGACGGGACCACTAATGGCGACCACGGTGCCGTATGTGCGCACGAGCTCAGCGGCGGATCCCAAGGCATCCTCGACGGTATCTCCAGCCTCCGGGCCTCGGGAAGACGCTCCCGTTCCAGCCAAGGTCAATACCTCGGAGGCATTCGCCCGGATGACGGCTGGAGCGCCGACGTGCAACGCGTCCAGCGCGACCTGGGTACGCCATGGCATCCCGACCCCCACCGGGTCGAGCACCCACGGCGTGTCACTACCTGCGGCGCCACGCGCGGCAACAACCATGGCCTCAGCGGTCTCCCGGTACGGGGTACCAATATTGACTAGCACGCCGTCAGCCACCGAGGCGAACCCTTCAGATTCTGAGGGGTTATCGACCATAGCGGGAACCGCCCCCGCAGCCAACAACACATTCGCGGTGAAATTGGCAACCACGATGTTCGTCAAGCACTGCACCAGCGGCTTGTCCCGACGCAGCCGCTCCACAGACTCCGACACCAGATTCGACAATTCAGTCATGCCAACCACTTCCTTCGCCAGCATTACCCGGACAGGTTCAGACGGTCGGTGCCATCACGACACCCTCTCAGCCCTTGTGGTGGGCTCCCGCGTTGTTGTGGTCCAATCTACTGCCACGATGCGCGCTGCCAACGCCGCACTCCTGTCTTCTAGGGCCAGCGGTGTCCGAATCCGCTCTACCAACCCACGTCTCAAGTGACACAATGCCGCCATGAATCCCCGTCTTAGCCCTGTCGCCGACGTTCTCAATGCTGCGTCGTCAGAAGCCGCCGGGAGTGGAACCTCGTTGTCCTGGGCAACCGTTGACGACAGTGAGGTGCGCTGTAACGACACCGACGATCGCGTCTACAGCATCGCGTCGATGTCGAAGTCGTTCACCGCTGCCAGCGTCCTTGGGATCTGTCACGGGCTGATCGACGTGGCTTCTCGACGGCCCGCTCTCGACGACACCCTCGGTAGTTGGATTCCGCAGCTTCAGGAGCCCATCGCCAGCGCGACGATCCGTGACGCGTTGTCCATGTCTACCGGTCTACCACCGGACGATCCGTGGGCCGACCGTCAGCAGGCCATGTCACGCGAGGAGTTCGAGGCGCTGTTGGGTAAACCCTTCATCACGAACTTCGCGCCGGGGACGGGGTACGCCTATTCCAACCTCGGTTACGCGATCCTGGGCCGCGTCGTCGAATTGGCGACCGAGCGGCCATTCATCGACGTCGTCGAGGAAGACGTCATCCGTCGGTTGGGGATGACCGAATCCTTCCTCGACGTCACGCAAGTACCCGAGGGAAAGCTCGCCCCAGGCCTCGGCAGAGATGGCAGCGTCCAGCCCTTGCTTGGCTCCGGAACCTTCTCCCCCATCGGCGGCCTCATCTGCACGGCCAAGGATGTCGGGATCTGGGTGAGCCATTTCATCACCGCGTGGACCAGCGAGGACGATGGTTGGGGCCAGGTCTTTCGCGACATGCAGCAAATGCAGCGGTATTTCACGACGTACGGCCCAGTCACCGAAGGGTACGGATATGGCCTGCACGTCGCTGTCACGGGGAAGGAACACATCGTCTACCACTGTGGCGGGTATCCAGGGTATGGATCGACGATGATGTGGCATCCGTCCTCCGGGGTCGGCGTCGTGGTGCTGGCGAATCGGACGTATCACCCGGCCATCCGCGTAACCTCCACGGCCCTCGACACCGTTGTTCCCGGGGTGGGTGACCTGCTGCTGCCCTCCGCGGCCAAGGATCGCAAGGCCTGTGATGCCGTCCATCCTTCGCCGATGAATCCCCAAGTCCGGCAGCATCTCGACGACGTCGAGAAGATCATTCGCAACTGGTCGGACGATCTGGTGGCTCAGGAGTGGTGCCCGACGATGGACATGGATCGTCCGTTGGATCAGCGCCGCAAGGATTTCGAGGACGTGGTCAAGGCCACCGGGGAATCCGCGGATGCCACGATCGACGTCGTCGAGATGACGCCGTATTGCTGGATCTGGCGTGTCGAGGGCCCCTTGGCTACCCGTCAGGTCACGGCTTCGGTTAACCCGTTGGGTCAGGTACAGGCCCTCGACGTCAGGATCGTTTGATAGGTCAGATCGTGTCGAGTGAGGTGCCGCGAGTTTCGCGGGCGAACATGTATGTCACACCGCCGATGACGAGCAGCACGGTGAACAGGATGAACGCCGGGAAGACCGCGTCCAAGGTGACATTCTGTTTGACCGCAGATCCGCCCACCATGAGTCCCATGAGCGCCGGACCGATGACCTTGGCAGTCGCACCGATGCCGTAACCGAGTCCGAGACCGGTGGAGCGAGCCTCATTGGGAAATTGCTCGGCGCCGAAGGCGTTCAGAATACCGAAGGCGCCGTCGCCGAAGGCCATCGCAACAAGGACGCCGGCAAAGAAGACCTGCCAGCCCCAACCCAGATGAGCCGAAAGCGCGATGATCAGAGTTCCGGCGGCACCTACCAGACCGAATGACAGCATCGTGATCCTCCGACCGATGCGGTCGGCCAGCCATGCTGACAGGAAGCGCCCGATGAGATCGGCCAGAGAGACGAACATAAACAGGATTCCAACTTGCTCTGCAGACTTGCCGAAGCCGGTCTTGAGGAGGGTCTGACCCCACGACTGAATCGTGAATGACCCCAGAATGAAGCAGAAGGACCCTAGGCTGACAATAAGGAGGCTCTTGCGGTACTTGCCGAAGACAAGTGAGTACGAAGCGTCTCGGACGTGCTCTACGGGCGGCAGATCTCCAATGTCGTCAGCCGGCATCTCCAACGCCCACGCCAAAGCCTCACGAGCTTCATTTTCCCGTCCATGACTCTGTAAGAATCTTGGCGACTCGGGGACAAAGCGAATCCACACAAGCAGGAAGACGGGAATCGCACCCAGTGCGATGAGGGCACGCCAATTATCACCCAAGACATTTTGCGCGAGTGACCCCAGAAATAGACCGAGTGGTATGAATACCGACGCCAATCCAGCAAGAAGTCCACGCTGTTTAGCTGGCACAAACTCTTGAACATACGGAATCGAGGTGGTATTGAGGCCGCCAACACCGATCCCCACACCAATACGCAATATGGCAAGCATAACCCAGCCGTGATCTGGGGTGAACACTGATAGGACGGTGAATGCAACGAACATGAGGACGCACCAGAAAAATGACGAACGGCGTCCGATTTTGTCTGCCAGACGTCCCCACATAATGGCACCGATGACCGTACCCAAGCCAGAACAGGCGAGGATGACGCCCGCCTCAGCGCCGGTCAGGTTCCATGGCTTAGTGAGGACGGATACAACGAAACCAATGAGGAAGATGTCAAAGAACTCGGAAATATTTCCGATGATAGCAAGGGCGACAAGGTTCTTCTGATTGCGCGTCAAAGGGCGCGAATCTATAAGATCTAATGCTGATTTCTTGGATGTTGTAGAAGTGGACATGTAATTATATCTCCTACCCGCGCCGCGGCTATTATCAACGCAGAATGTCTGTGTTCGAAGGAATATTGAGCTCACTGGGACTCACACGAGTAAGGTCTCCATAATGAGTCAGGGCGTAAGCAGATGTCCGCTGCCCGTAATAGATTCCCTGGACCACGTCACCTGCAAGATACCCGTGCAATGTTCCTGCAACGAAGGAGTCTCCTGCACCTGGACGGTCGACGACAGGAACCTGAACCACTGGGAAGGTGCGGTCGCCGCGCTCGTCGTCGGATAGATAGACACCATTGATCTGGTCAGTGGACACGACCGTCGGAGCTCCGAACAATTCGCGCAGATCGTGGCATGCCTGTTCTCCGTCAGATTCTATTCCAAATACCGCCCTGCCATCACGCACTGAACAAAAGACAATATCCGATATGCGAGCAATGGGCTCGAGCACCTCTCGAGCTCGCCTCGGCTCCCACAGCAGGGAACGATAATTGACGTCAAGTGCGACGGCTATTCCACGACGGTGAGCCTCCTCGACAAAATGGCTCACCACAACAGCCGTGTTCTCGGTCAGAGCAGCTGTGATGCCAGTCACGAAAACCAATTTCGTGTCGAGCATGGCCTCCCAATCGAGATCCTCGACACGGACGTCACGAAAAGGGGTGTGCTCGCGATCGTAAAGTACACGTGCTGGCATCGGGTACTCACCAGGCTCCATGAAGTACAGGGCGACGCGTCCCTCAGGCTTGATACAGATGTGGGAGACATCGACACCGACACTACGAAACTCGTTAACAACCCGGTCGGTGAGATCGCCCTGTGGCATAACAGATGTCCAGCAGGTGTCGCGACCGACCTGGGACAACAAGCCTGCGACGTTGGCTTCGGAGCAGGCAGCAGTGGCCCGTAGCTGCTGGGCATTAACGAGACGCTCGCCCTTGTAGCAGGTGAGCCGGATCTGTCCCTCACCGATAGTTGAGATGTCGTAAGTCATGACGTCACTCCCTGGGACGCAGCTGGGGTGCCGTAGCGGTTGGTGTATCGGTCGTGGTTGGAGTCGATCTCCGACTGCGGGAGCGGGGAGATCTCGCCGATGAGCTTGGCAAAGGTCAAGGTCCTGGCGACGTCCTCGACCATAACGGCTGCCTTGACAGCCTTCTCAATGGAAGTGCCGACAGTGAAGACACCGTGTTTCTTGAGTAGTACGGCTGGGGACTCATCGATGAACCGTACAACTTGCTCACCTATCTGCTCAGTGCCAATCTGGGCGTAATCTCCGCACGGGACTCGTCCACCGAACTCATCAGCGACGGCGGTCATGGCGCAGGGTATGTCCTGGCCCGTGGCAGCCCAGGCGGTGGCGAAAGTGGAGTGAGTGTGGATGATGCTGCGGATGTCGTCATGGCGACGATAGACGTACAGGTGCGAAGCGGTGTCCGAAGATGGTCCACGATCTCCTTCGACAACCTTTCCGTCAAGGTCGACGACAACCATGTCGTCAGGGGTCATCTCGTCGTATAGCATCCCGGAAGGCTTGATGATCACCAAGCCGGTCCCGGGGTCCCGGGCAGACAAATTGCCCGAGGTCCAGGTCACCAGGCCGTGTCGGGGCAGGTCGAGATTGCCTTCGCAAACGTCTTTCTTGAGCTCTTCGAGCATCGAACGTTCTCCTTTGAACAGCGGTATAGAAATTTTTTGGAGGTTTGGTGTCGGTCGGCCCGAGATTCAGGCTGGGCCGACCGATCTCGAATCAAGCGAGGGTCCTACGAACCGGGATTCCGGCGGTTCGAAGGCGTTCCTCGATGAACTCACGCGCCGACACACTGCGATCACTGGAATCGGGGGCATCGTCGTTCCACATCTCGATCATCATTCGGCCGCGCCAACCCTGCTTGGCAAGGATGGCGAAGGCATCGTCCCAGTCGACGGTCCCCTCTCCCATCGGTACCCGCCGAGGCTCGCCGGGCCGGACATCCTTCACGTGGATCGCAACCATGTGGCCGCGCCCAGCCTCGAGTTCGATCGTGGCATCGAGCTGCTGCTCGGCAATGTTTCCGATGTCGGGGTAGACCTGCAGGTAAGGAGAGTGAGCGAGCTTGACGAACTCCATGGCCTTGCGGATCGAGGTGACGTCGGTGCCGTCAACGTTTTCGATACCCATCACGACGCCGAGACGGGCAGCCATCGGGACGGCGTCGATCAGAAGATCGGTGTACCACTGCTCAGACTGATCGTTCATCTGCTCGTAGTAGCAGTAGTATCCCGCCACCTGAAGCACAGGCACTCCGAGATCGTGGCACAGCTGCAACCCTTCGGCCATCACTTCGCGGGCGCGTTGACGCACCGTGGGGTCGGCGCTACCGGGACCAATGCGCCTGTGCACTGACAAGCAGATACCACCGATCGTAGTCTCTGTTTCCTCGATGCAGTGGCGCACCATACGACGCTGGTTCTGATCCCATTCAAGCCGTGCGGTTCGTTCTTCGGTTTCATCGATCGATAGGTCGACGAAACCGAAGCCGGACTCAGGCACCTGGATAAGGAAGCGACGCCAGTCGTCGGCAGTCTCAAGCGGGTTGCCAACGAGGGCCTTCTCGTAGATGCCGAGGGTCACTCCGTCTGACAGGGGCTCAATCATTTCGGCCACACCTCGTCCAGGGTGGAGCGTAGCTGCTGTGCCGCAGCCCTTGGGTCGTCGGCGGCGACGATTGAACGACCAGCGATGACAATGCCGACTGGATGCTCAGCAAAGACCGGAAGGTCCTTGGGAGTGATGCCCCCAGTGACGGTGACCGTGAATCCCATCTCGGCGAGTTCGTCTACCCGCCCGAGGTCCTCGGGCTTCCATGACAAGTCCCCGGCGGCCTCACGGTCGCGGGAACGCTTAACGATGACGTGCTGGACACCTAATTCACGCCAGGTGCGGGCGCGGTCAGCGTCGTACCACTCATCAGCAAGCTCGACCTGGACTTCACCACCTAATTCCTCTGCCACCTTGCACACTTGATCGATGGTGGTCAGTGATGCCCCGGCGACACAGGAGACGAGGTCAGCTCCGGCTTCGAAGCACAGCCGGGCGATCTTGGCTCCGGCTTCGGCTATGCGAACGTCGGCAAGAATAGCCTTCTCAGGGTAAACCGCCCGAACGGCACGCACCGCATCCATGCCCTCGGCTAGAACCAGGATGGTGCCACACTCGATGACGTCAACCTCGTTGGACACTTGGGCCAGCGGGGCGAGGGCCGACGGCAGGTCGTAGGTATCAAGCGCAACTTGGAGTCGTGGCATCGTTGTCACCCAGCCAGGGGCTCGAAGCCAAGGAAGGTCGCGGCGTTGTTGATGAGCAGGTCATCGACGTAGCTGCGGTCAAAGCCCTCGTCCTCAACCAGACGCGGGCAGAAGACGGCCGGATCGTAGTCAATGCCCGAGACCGAACCGTAGACCTTCTGGTAAGAGGCTTTACCGGAATCAGTACCCAGCAGAACCTGCTTGCCGTAGCCCTTCTTCCCGAGGGCCTTAATCAGGTTGACGCGGGTATTGTCCGGGACGTACTTGATGCGGTTTGTGCCGTCGAGCTCGACGTAGCAGCCAAGCTTGCAGATCTGCTCGTGGGCCCACGGATCCCAGTTACGCTGCATGTGACCGATTGCAATTTTGGCAGGATCGACGCCCTGGTTGACGAGGAAGCGTGCCTGCTCAGGGCCGCAGGTTCCGGCCGTCACATGGGTGTTAATCGGGCATCCGGTCTCCTTAGATGCGATAGCCACCGCCTTGCCGGATTTCTGTTCCCACTCGGTAATTTTGCCGTAAGCGGTCGCCCACTTTATGACGCCGGCCCTGGCCCCGGTACGTTCGACGATGGGGCCCATGTAGTCGAAGCGGTCGATGCCCTCGACGATGTCGGCGATGAGCAGATCGGCAATCTGGTTGACGGTGTACTGGTTGACCCAGCTCTGACGCCATTCCAGGTAGACCTTCTGCTGGTGAAATCCGGTGGCCTGGACGACCTGGAGGCCTGGGACCTTCTCAACAACTTCAAGGGTCTTGAGCACACCGCGACCCGAGGATGCGGGGCACATGTCGACGATCGTGGCGCCGTCGGCCCAGCTCCTGGAAGCTTCGACGAAGTAGGTGGCCTCCTGAGCTGCCTTGTCGACGTCGTCGAGCAGATGGTCAGGATCGATGTAGACCTCACCGGCGCCAACACGGATGAGGTGGTCGTGGGCATTGACGACACCAAGCGTGTCGGGTGAAACGTCGCCAGTGATGGTACGAACGACGGCCATTGGGGTGATTCCTCTCTCACGACTGTGTGACGAGAACCATTCAGCCGTCAGCCCGACATCCTTCGCAAGGCCATGAGCTCACATATGTGAATTCACTAAGCGCTAAAACGCCAGTACGTTGGTTCAACACCGCGTTTCAGCGGGGCTATGATTACAAAGATTCACATTTGTGAGATTCATATGACTGACCGCGAACACATCCAGACCTTACTGACCGTGGCAAAGCGATACTGGTTGGAACAAGCAACTCAGGCCGAGATCGCCGCTGAGATCGGCTACTCCCGATCAATGGTGTCACGCCTGCTCGATGAAGCGCGGCGCCGCGGAATCATCACGTTTACCGTGCAGCACCCGTTACAACGAGCAATTGAGTTGGAACAGGACCTGACTCGCACCTTCGGGTTAGCGTGCGCGCGCGTAGCCATGTCGGATGACGACTCTGCGGCTCACGAGGTATCACGGATGGCTTCCGATCTCGTGACTACATATATGCACCCGGACTCGGTCATCGCGCTGTCGAATGGGCGTGGAGTAGCTTCGGTGGTGCGCGCCATGACCCCGACACGTCACCCTGAAGCGACAGTGGTCCAGGCAATTGGGGGGACAGCGCGGGGGAATCTAGTCCTTGACTCCCCCGAACTGTGTCGCCAACTGGCGGAGCGACTTGGCTGCGCTTACCGAGTGATGCCCGCGCCAGTGTTGGTATCGAATCCGCAAGTAGCAGCGGCTTTAAAGGCAGAGAAATCCATTGGAATGACGATCGCAATGGCCTCCCACGCCGACATCTTGGTAACAGGGGTGGGCGCGGTCGGGGTGAATTCGGTGGCACCGATTTTCGATCATGTGATGCCCGAACGGGCTCATGCCGAGTTGTTGTCGCGGGGAGCGGTCGGCCACATCTGTGGGCACCACATCGATGCTCAGGGCCGTCACGTCGATGCGGACTTCTGCCAAGGGTTGATGACGATACCGATCGACCGAATCCCATCGATCACCCACGTCATCGTCAGCGCTTTCGGAGCTGAAAAGGTGCCAGCTTTATCGGCGATCCTTCGAGCCCATCTGGTAACGGATCTGGTAACCGACATCGCAACTGCGAAGGCTGTGCTCGATCGTCGTGGCTGAGGTTGGTATGACCGGACCCGCAAAGCAGAGTACCCACCTGCCAAGAACTCCGCGAGATCAACAACGTCCCCATCTTCCTCACCAACGACGGCGCACCCCTCGTCGCCGAGGCCGGCAGCCGCCCTCATCCACTTGGCACTGCTCGTATCGTTGGACTTGCTTGCTTCAATGCAACCCATCCCCAGCCCGAGACCACATGAATCCCCTCAGGGGGAAGGAAACGCTCGTGACTATCCTCATTCCCACTCCCCGGCCGATCGTTGCTGCACCCATGGCAGGTGGGCCCACCACTGTCGCGCTTGCCCTGGCGGTCGCCGAAGCAGGCGGCTTCCCGTTCCTCGCCGGCGGCTATAAAACCGCCGAAGCCCTCCACGCAGAAATCCAGCAGCTTCAGGCCAAGGACGTTCCCTTCGGCGTCAACATCTTCGTGCCGAGCAACGCCACCGTCGACCCGGCTGCCTTGTCTGCCTATGCCGATGAGCTTGCCCCGGAAGCAGAACACTACGGCCTGCAACTCGACCCCTGCCCCGTCTCCGATGACGACCACTGGGATGACAAGATCGCGCTCCTGACCACACATTCCGTCCCCGTGGTGTCCTTCACCTTCGGCCTGCCACCCCAGGACATCATCGCCAAACTCCACGAGCACGGCACACAGGCACTGATCACCGTCACGACCCCAGAGGAAGCCGCCGCCGCAACTGAACGCGGCGCCGACGGGCTCATCATCCAAGGCCCCGCAGCCGGTGGACACAGCGCCACCTTCGACCCCACGCGGACACCACAACCGGAAGACCTCCCCACTCTCGTCTGCCGCGTGCGCAAGGCCAGCCCCTTGCCAGTGATCGCCGCCGGCGGCATCGATGACGCTAAAGCGGTACGAGCAGCACTTGATGCAGGCGCCATCGCCGTTGCGGTAGGGACCCTTCTGCTCCGCACCGACGAAGCCGGAACCTCAGCCACCCACCGGGCAGCACTGGCCGACCCCGCCCTCGACGACACCACCATCACCCACGCCTTCACCGGACGACCGGCCCGCGCCCTCACCAACGACTTCATCACCCAACACCACGCCACCGCACCCCACGCATACCCCGCCGTGCACCACCTCACCCGTCCACTGCGACAAGCTGCCACCCAAGCCGGAGACGCCCACCGGGTCCACCTCTGGGCCGGAACCGGCTACCGCAACGCACCCACCGGCCCAGCCGCCAACATCATCCGCACGCTCTACCCACTCCCCGACGATGAGCACCTCACCTAACCGGCATGGGTGTAACGCTCCTGCGCGGTGATCCTCCGTGATGTGACCCCCATATGTGGTGCGCTTGTGTGGCTTCACAAGCATCTTTACCGGGCGAGAGGACGATTCCGATGATTGACATGAGCCGCCGTTCGTTTACTGCCATGGCCATCTTTGGCCCGCTTATCAGCCGAACAGCGTTACCTGAGCATAAGGTGTCCGGGCCACCGATTGACGGGCCGGACAGCCTCCACATCGAGTGGGTACCTGCCCCGTATCAGCAGTACGGATCTGATCCGGTGAAGTACGGAAATCACGACCTTGCGCGCCGCCCCTCTGCGCCTTCACTGACGAGAATCGTCATCCACGACACCGAGGAGACCTACGACAACACCATCAAACTCGTGGAGAAGCCGAACTACCTCGCATGGAACTACACGTTGAGATCTTCTGACGGTCACGTTGCGCAACACCTCGATCCCAAGGACATCGGCTGGCACTCCGGGAACTGGTATTACAACATGCACGCCCTCGGACTCGAACACGAGGGTAAGGCTCTCGAGGGAGAATCCTGGTATACGGACGCGATGTACCGCTCGAGTGCAGCGCTAGTCCGCTATCTGTGCGATAAATATGAGATCCCGCTGACGCGTGGTCGCGTCATTGGCCATGACGAGGTTCCTGGCATTGACACCGAGCACATCAAGGGGATGCACTGGGATCCGGGCGCCTTCTGGAACTGGGCTCGATACTTTGAGCTGTTGGGCCGCCCACTCACCGAGGGCACGGTGAGCACCAGACCCAAGCGCGGCGACGTCGTGAGGATTTTGCCTGATTTCGAAATGAACACGCAGGCCTACAACGGCCAGGTCGTCAGAGGAGTGAACTTTGTGACGGCGAGGCAAGCCCCGTCGTCGGATGCCCCGACGGTTGTTGATGCCGGTATCAGCCCGGAGCCGGCAACAACAGAACCTGCCGACGTCGGCGCCCGGCTGAACACGGGTGCGGAATATGTCGTCGCAGAGGTTGGAGGGAAGAACGACGAGTGGGTCGCCGTCTGGTACCTGGGAGCTAAGGCGTGGTTCCACAATCCCGCTCGACAGCCGGTGGCACGAGTTGTCCCGGGAGCGCGAACGATCACCGTGGTTTCGCGCACGTCAGGTTATGGCCGGGCGTACCCGGAAGCCTCTGCCTATCCGGACGGCACCTGGGTGCAGCCCGAGGCTGCGTTGCCGTACGTGTTGGAGCCTGGTCAGCGCTATGTCGTCATCGACTCTCAGCCTGCGACAGACTATTACCGGTCCACGACGTTCGACGCCCCGCCGCCCAAGGACCACGTCAATGTGACCGGAAAGGACCGGTACGTATGTGTCTTCCTGGGACACCGTCAGGGCTACCTGAAAGCCACAGACGTGCAGAGCTGACGTCGGCGGTAGGAGTCGCGCAGAGGGACGGACGCGGTGATGGACGGCTGCTTGGGGCAGTGAGGGTGCGTTGCGCATGAGTGTGTGTCGATACCCATACGCAGGTACTGGCCTGGCTTGGTCCGATTTGGTGAGGATGGGTGGGATCCGGTAACGTTTGCCTGGTCGCCCGGGCGGTCGGGTGAACGAAGAGGATGACCCTCCTGAGGAGTTGTTTTCGGGGCATTGGCGCAGTTGGTAGCGCGCTTCCATGGCATGGAAGAGGTCAGGGGTTCGAATCCCCTATGCTCCACGTAAAATAAGAATATCGAAGCTTGCCCCGCCTGATGGTGGGGCAGTTTTGTTTCTGCGGTGACGTGCGCCGGGGCGTCGATGCTCGTATGAGCGAGGACGCTGACGGTGGCCTCGGCGGATATGTGGGGCGTTCTCTTCGTCGTCGACGGTGATGTGGGTGAACAGTGTGCGGTTGAGGATGCGGCGTTCGGCTGATTCGCAATTGTTGGTGGAGGTCGTCGAGGACTTCGGTGAGCTGATCCAAGCCTGTTCAGGCATCGGTCTAGAAACGGGGACGAGCACATGTCGAAGTGGCAGGTTCCCGGGAAACCGCAGATACGGCGCTACGCCCCGGACGAGAAAGCGGCGGCGGTCCGGATGGTCCCGCTGCGAGCAGGGCTGGCTATGTCAACTTCATTTGGCCCCGGATTGTCGGTCTGGCTGGGCCCCGGTTGGGTGCGAGAAGCCAACCCAGAGTGAACTCCGGGCAGCTTATGGGGGGCAGTTCATGTCAGTGGTGTCGGCGCAGGCGCAGGGAGTTGGTGATGACGCTCACCGAACTGAGGGCCATGGCGGCTGCGGCGATCATCGGGGACAACAGCCAGCCGAAGGCGGGGTAGAGCACTCCCGCGGCGATCGGAATGCCGATGACGTTGTAGATGAATGCGAACAGCAGGTTCTGCTTGATGTTGCGCATAGTGTCGACGGACAGGTCGCGGGCCTTGACCAGGGCTGCGAGGTCGCCGCCGAGGAGGGTCACGTCTGCGCTCTCGATGGCGACGTCGGTCCCGGTGCCCATGGCGACGCCAACGTCCGCCCCGGCCAGGGCAGGGGCGTCGTTGACGCCGTCACCGGCCATCGCGACCGTGTGACCTTGCTCCTGGAACCGCTGGACGTGCCCATGCTTCTGATCCGGAAGCACGTCCGCGATCACCTCGTCGATGTGGAGCTCGTCGGCGATGGCGTGGGCGGTGGTGGCGTTGTCCCCGGTCAGCATCACAATCCGCATGCCACGGTGACGTAGGTCGTCGATGGCCTGGGCGGTGGTGGGCTTGAGTCGGTCGGCGATGGCCAGGATGCTTGCAGGCTGACCATCGACAGCCACGATGACGGCAGTGGCTCCTTGGCGACGGAAGGCGTCGATGTCGTCGGTCAGGGGGGTCGTGTCGGCATGCTGGGTCGTGAGGAAGGCAGGGCTGCCGACCATGACCTGGTGACCGTCGACCAATGCTTCGACGCCGCCACCCGGGCGGGCGGTGAATGCAGTGGCGGTCGGTACGGTGACGTCGCGTTCTCGCGCCGCGTCGACGATCGCGCGGGCCAAGGCATGTTCGGACCCGGACTCGACAGCGGCCGCCATGGCCAGCACGATCTCGGCGTGGTGGCCGGCGACGACCTTCTGGTCGACGAGGCTGGGATGGCCCTGGGTCAGGGTCCCGGTCTTGTCGACCACCAGGGTGTCGATCTTCTGCAGTCGTTCGAGTGCTTCGGCGTTCTTGACCAGGACGCCATCGCGGGCTCCGCGACCAACCCCGACCATGATGGACATGGGTGTGGCAAGGCCAAGCGCGCAAGGGCAGGCGATGATGAGCACGGACACTGCAGCAACGATCGCGAACGGTAGCCGGGGCTGTGGCCCGACCGTGGCCCAGACGGCGAAGATGATCAGTGCGATGCCGATCACGACCGGCACGAACACAGCGGAGATCTTGTCGACGAGCCCTTGGATGGGGGCTTGGGAACGTTGCGCCTGGGACACGAGGTCGACGATGCGGGCCAGGGTCGAGTCGGCGCCCAGGCCGGTGGCCTCGATGACCAGGCTGCCGCCGCTGGTGATGGTGCCGCCGATCACACGGTCGCCGGGGTTCTTGTCAACAGGTACCGGCTCGCCGGTGATCATGGATTCGTCGACGTAGGCGTGGCCGTCGACCACGATGCCGTCTGCTGGGATCTTCTCACCGGGGCGGACCCGGCAATGGTCGCCGACCTGCAGGTCCGCGGATGGCACTTCCTCTTCTTCTCCGTCGAGGTTGATGCGATGCGCGGTGGCTGGCGACAGGTCCAGCAGGGCGCGGATGGCACCCGAGGTCTGGTCGCGTGCCCGCAGTTCGAGTACCTGCCCCAGCAGCACCAGGGTGAGAATCACGGCGGCGGCCTCGAAGTAGACGCCGACCCGGCCACCGTCATCACGCATGATGGCCGGGAAGATCCCCGGGGCCAGGACGGCGACCACACTGTAGAACCACGCGGCACCCACACCGAGGCTGACGAGGGTGAACATGTTGAGGTGCCGGCTGGCCACTGATCGGGCGCCACGTGCGAAGAATGGCCACCCGGCCCACCACACCACGGGGGTGGACAGCGCGAGTTCGACCCAGGGCACCCACGCCCCGACGGCCAGGGCCGGGACCATCGCCAGCACCACCAGGGGCAGGCTGAGCACGGCTGCCACGCGGAGACGGCGGCGCATGTCTGCCAGCTCTGGGTTGGGTCCGTCGTGGACGCCCACCGAGACCGGTTCGAGCGCCATGCCACAGATCGGGCACTCGCCCGGCCCATCCTGCCGGATCTCGGGGTGCATGGGGCAGGTCCATTCGCCATCGCGTGGGCCGGTGTCGGCCTGTGGTGGCGGGGCGCTTTGCCCGCCGTGCTCTTGGTGGGCAGCAGGCTGCCCGGGGTCGGTGTGCTGGTGTGCTGCTGGCGCGGGGGGCTGTCCGTCCGGTTGGAGGAACATGCCGCACTTGGGGCAGCGGCCAGGGTGGTCACTGGTGACCTCGGGGTGCATGGGGCAGGTGAAGGAGTCCCCTTCAGCCGTGATGGGCTTGTCGGGTGGGGTAGGGCTGGTCATGGTCTTCTTCGTCCGTTGAGTGGTGGTGCTCTGTGGTGCTGGTGGGCGCGTGGTGCGAGGTTCTTGGCTCAGTGGTGATCGGCCCCGTGGTTCATCATCCGCATCATGAGCCACATTATCACTACGCAGCCGAGGGCGGGGATGGCGGCGGCCATGACGCCGCCTGCGGAGCGGCTGGCACGACCTGTCCACAGGTATCCGGCCACGATGAGCAGCATCGGGGCACACATCAGCAGGTGCATCCAGTGGTGGCTCTTGCCGTGGCCTGTCATCTTCGGATCGTGCCGGTGCCGCACGGGCTCGAGTACCGGGTCGGCGGCGGGGCGGGGAGCGTCGCTGTCACTGCGGTTGAGCTGGGTGGGGCTTGTGTACATGGTGGTCTCCTTCGTCGTGTGTGGCTGGCTGCCGTCACCATCCAGACTGTCGAGCGTCCATGAAGCTGGACCGGGGCAAATGATGAAGGTTTGACCAAGACGTCGGAGGCATGTGCGGGCATGCGGCGGTGCGGTTCCCGGGGTGACGCGGGAACCGCACCGGCGTGGGCTGGGGGTCAGTAGCGCAGGCTGGTCATCATGCCGATCTCGGCGTGGTAGATGTTGTGGCAGTGCAGCATCCAGGCTCCGGGGTTGTCGGCCTGCAGGTCGGCCTCGATGGTCTGCATGGGCAGCAGCAGCACAGTGTCCTTGCGCAGTCCGTTGCTGCCCGGCAGGGACCAAGTGTGGCCGTGGATGTGCATCGGGTGGGCCATCATCGTCATGTTCGTCATCCGCATCCGGACCCGCTGTCCCGGGCTGATCGACAGGGGTGTGTCCTCACCGAACTTCTTGCCGTTGATGCCCCAGGCGTAGGGCTTCATCTGGCCGTTGAGCTGGACCTCGAGGGTCTGCTCCGGTTCCTTGTCGGGCAGCTTGGCTGCGTCGGCGGCGCGCAGGGCGGTGCCCAGGACAGCCTTTCCTCCGAGTTCGGGGATTCGGGTGGTGGCCGGCGGAATGCTGCCGGCGCCGGTCTTGACGATGGCGCGGGCGGGAGTACCGGTCTTGCCCTCGGGGGCGGCCTGCAGCACGAAGACGCCGTCGCCGACGGTGACGGTGGCGTCGATCCTTTCTCCCATGGCGAGGTAGATGGCCGTCGCCTCGACCGGCTGCACGGCGAAACCGTCGGCGTGGGTGATGGTGAGTCGGTGCCCGGACAGGCCGACCTTGAAGATCGTGTCGGCTCCGGCATTGATGAGCCGTAGCCGGACCTTGTCCCCGGGGCGTGCCGTGAGGGTGCGCGGTGCGGCCGGGATCCGGCCGTTGACGACGTAGTGCGGGTAGCTCACGTCTCCGGCATCGCCCAAGGGGGAACTGCCGTGGTCCATGCCTCCCATGTCGTGGTTCATTCCTTGGGACAGGGGGCCGCTGTTGGCCTTGAAGTCGGCGAAGATCGCATCCGGTGACTTGCCAACCCCATCGGTCCAGTCATCCAGGACCAGGACCCATTCCGCGTCGTGGTCGCCCGGATCGCGTGGGTCGTCCAGCACGAGGGGAGCGTACAGCCCCCGGTCGATCTGGACTCCGCTGTGGGGATGGAAGAAGTAGGTTCCGGCATGGGGTGCGACGAACTCGTAGGTGAAGGCACTCTTGGCGGCGATGGGGTCCTGAGTGACACCAGGCACACCGTCGGAGGCGTTGCGCAGGGCAATGCCGTGCCAGTGCACCGAGGTGGCTGTGGGGAGCTGGTTGTCGACCGTGACCCGGAACAGGTCGCCCGCCTTGCCGCGCAGGACGTTCCCGTCGAGTTCGTCGGTGTAGGCCCAGGTCTTGGCCAGGACACCGCCCAGGTCCAAGGTGACAGGGCGCGGGGTCAGGGTGTGGGTGACGGTCGTCGCCCCGGCCGGGGTGGCGAGTGGTGTCTGGGTCGGGATGGCCCATGTGGCCGGGGTGGTGCTGGCCGGGGAGGGCTGCTTGGCGCCGCATGCAGCCAGGGCGCTGGTGGATGCCAGGCCGAGGCCGGCGAGCAAGGCCTGTCGGCGAGTGATCGTGTTCATGCCCACGACTCTTCCCGCCCCGCATTGTGACCGGGTCAGGGAAGTGTGGAGATTCGATCAAGACTTCGTGGCAGCACCAGGGTGAACGACGCACCGCAGCCCACCCCCGGACTGGCCGCCAGCACGTCGCCCCCATGTGCCCGGGCGACGGCTCTGGCGATGGTCAGGCCGACTCCGGTTCCGCCGTCGACGTCACGGACCCTGCGTGATCCTTGGTGGAAGAAGCGTTCGAAGACGTGGGACACCTCACCGGCGGGTATGCCTGCGCCGGTGTCGCTGACCTGGATGGACACCGAGTCCGTGTCAGACCAGCTCGTCACACATACCTCACCCCCGCGTGGCGTGTGCTGGACGGCGTTGCGCAGCAGGTTGTCCAGGACCTGGCCGATGCGTGCAGGGTCGACATCCACCTCCACGGGGCAGTTGCCACGGGTCACCAGCTGGATACCTGCCTCGGCACAGGCTTTCGCACACGAGGTGACCGCCGATTCCACCAGGTCATCGATGCGGGTCAGCCGTAGTTCCAAGGGGATCCGCCCCTCCTCTGCCCTGGAGACCTCGGAGATGTCGGCCGCCAGCGCCGTGATGCGCTCGTTCTGGCGTTGGAGGACCTCAAGGACCTCCGGCCCATACACGGCGACTCCGTCCTGGAGGCTCTCGAGCGTCACCCTCGTCACGGACAGGGGCGTTCGCAGCTCATGGCCAAGATCGGTCAACATGCGTCGTCGGGTGGCCTCCGTGGCCGCGATCTGGGCCGCCATCCGGTTGAACTCATGGGCCACGGATTCGAGTTCGCGCCCCAGTGGCGGCATGCGCACGGGGTCGTCGTAGTTGCCGTGCGCGACCCTCTCAGCCCCCTCGGCCAGGGCATCCAGCCCTCGGATGAGGCTGCGGTTCAGCACCCATGACGTCACCGCCGCGATCATCATCGCGGCGGCAAGTCCCAATCCCAGGGAGGCCGCACCGGCGTCATGGAAGGCACGCTCGGCATGGTCCAGCACCATGGGCTGGGTGTGCCCGGCCTCGGCCATGTGCTTCTTGAACAACGGCGGGCCCATCTCCAGGGCGGTCAGTACCAGCGTGACGCTCATGGTGACCAGGACGGCGAACTGGGTCCACACCAGCCGTCGACCCCACGACAACCCGGGCCACAGCTCTGATGGCCGTCCTCCCATCAGCCTCGGCCCATCCGGTAGCCCACGCCCCGCACAGTCAGCACGTAGCGGGGATCGGCGGCCTCCTCACCCAGCTTCTTGCGAAGGTGTGCCACGTGGACATCGACCAGATGGTCGTCGCCGACCCAGTCCTCGCCCCAGACCATGTCCGTGAGCTGACGCCGGCTCAACACACGTCCGGGATGCGCGGACAGCGCCTTCAGCAGGTCGAACTCGGTGCGTGTCAGGTCCACCGCCACACCATCCATGAAAGCTTCGCGCGAGTCGGGATGCACCACCAGTTCCCCGATCCTGCGGGCGACGGATGCCGAAGCCGTGGATCTCGGGCGACGCAGCATCACCTGGACGCGTGCCACGAGTTCGCGCGGGCTGAAGGGCTTGGTGAGGTAGTCATCCGCGCCCACGGACAACCCGATGAGCATGTCCACCTCGTCAGCTCGCGCGGTCAGCATCAGGACGTAGCAGTCGCTGAAGGTGCGCACCTTGCGACAGACCTCCACTCCGTCGAGGCCCGGAAGGCCGAGGTCGAGGATGACGACATCCGGCTGCTCCTCCCGGATCCGCGAAACCGCCTCGTTCCCGTCTGCACAGGTGTCTGCGGCCATGCCGGCCCGTTCCAGGTAGTTCTTCACCATGCCGGCCAGCACCGGTTCGTCGTCGACCACCAGCACCGAAGTGCGCGCCACATCGCTCATGACTCCATCTCACCACGAGACCCAGCAGGCGTCACCTCGTCGGTTGCGAGGACGGGGACATGTTGTGGTTCATGCTGCCCATGTCGTGGTTCATGACGCTCGACGACGTGTCACCTCCCAGGACTGCCGGATCGACCATCCCGAAGATCATCGCCACGTGGGCCACCACGAGGAAGGCCGCCGCCATCGCCACGTGCATCCGCAGACGGTTCTCACTACTGCGGCCCAGGACCCCCGCTTCGAGGAGACTGATCACGAGCATGGGCAGGCCACCGACCAGGTAGCTGAGGACCGCGATGACATCAGCCGGGCCGCGCCATCCCCCATTCATGGTCAAGGGCACCACCGCGTGGACCATCAGGTGCGTCCCGATGAAGACCCACACGGGACCGGCGAGCAGGCCAGCAGCCCGACTGAGCCTCGCCACCCACGGGGCTGCGGGCCGGTCATTGCGGCGCCCCAGCAGCATGACCAGTTCCGTGATCGCCAAGGTCTCGGCCAGGATGACCGGGAGGGCCATGAACAACAGCAGGTTCCACGGTTGCCGCACCGCGAGGAGTTCCATGTAGTGGGTCATCGCCATGCCAGCCATGCCCGAGCCAGCAGTCAGGTCGGGCACGGCCAGGGCCAGCCCGACCGCGGCCACGCTGGCAATTCCCAGGAATGCGAGGGACCCACGAGCCAGGGATGAGGATTCATTTGTCGTCATGCCGCCAAGCCTCCAGGCGGCATGTCGAGCCACGAGCAAGACAGTGTGAGAAATGATCAAGATCCACCGCGAACACCGGCTGTCACCCACCTCCCCCGTCCGGACCATCGATGCCCCGGACCTGTGCAGTACCCGCAGTGGCACAGAAACCCACCAGAAGTCGACCGGCATTCGGTTCGGCCGCCTCTCTGCCGTGCACTGCTCTCGATGGCCACGCCATGACCCGTCGAGTCACAGAGTCTGGCGAGCTCGCGTGTGGGCGAGGCGATAGGAGTTGGTTCCGGTCTCGATGATGGTGGCGTTGTAGGTGAGGCGGTCGACGATCGCTGCACAGAGCCTGGGGTCAGTGAAGGTGTCGGTCCAGGCGGAGAAGGACTGGTTGGACGCGATCGCGATGGCGTTCTTCTCCTCCCGCTCTGTGAGGACCTGGAACAACAGCTCGGCGCCGCGCCGGTCGAGCTCCATGTCGCTGTGGGGCTCGAGGGACTGCTTGCCTGGCCGGCCACCTCAACCCAACCGGATGTCCGCCTACTCAAGCAGTGTCTGACCGAGAGTTTCCAGGTGTGGCTGACCGGATCGCAGTCGCCGGAGGCATGACGCTCAAGTCGACTATTCCAAGCGAAAGCCATGCTGCAGGACCAAGCCCACCATCCTCGCTCTCATGCCCAGCGTTGCTCACGTTGTACTGACTGGGGACGTTGATGAATCGTGAGAGGGGAAGCTCGGCGTCGGGCCGACCTTGACATTGCAGGGTACTTGTCCGGTCGGGGCATGTGTTCCATGTCCACGATGACCTCCCAGGCAGTGCCACAAGTACAACTTGTAGTAGCGCCCGTGGGACGAGGTCTCTTGGCGGACGCAAATCAACGTGTCCGATCAGTACACCAGCATCGCCAAGTCACAGTACGGTCGCGTTATATGTCCGCAACCTCCACCGATCGTCCATTCCGCGTCGGTCGGCCTCGCCGGATCCAATCCGATCCAGCACGGTCCACGAGCAATTCCCCAGCCCACCGAACCGAAGGAACTCCGGATACCCACCGCCGAGCAGCCACACCACGGCAGCCCGCAGAGCAAATCCATGGGCCACCAGGCACACCGTCTGGTTCTTCTGCTCGTCCACGGCATCCCTGACCGCCGCCGTCACCCTCTCGGCAACCTCGGCGGTCGTCTCGCCGTCAGAGCGCCGGAAATCCTCGCCAGAGGCCATCAGGCGCGTGTAATGGGGGTCGTTGCGATGTAGATCGGGCACGGTCTCCCCCGCCCACTGACCTACGTCGACCTCTTTGAGCCGGTCATCGAAACCGACCTCGAGACCGGTAGCACGCCCGATCGTCTCGGCCGTCACCCTGGCACGCACCAACGGCGACGACACGATCGCCACCGGATCCATCCCGGCAATGACGGGCGCAACGGCCTCGGCCTGGGCAATCCCCACCGAGGACAGCGGAATGTCCAACTGCCCCTGGAGCCGTCCGTCGGCGTTGAACTCGGTCTCGCCGTGCCGAACCAGGACGATCCGCGTCGTCACATCTGGTCCCAGTCGAGCTGCTCCTCAGGCAGCTGCAGGTCGACGGCCGGGCAGTCCTTCCACAGCCTTTCCAGGGAGTACAGTTCGCGTTCCTCCTGATGCTGCACGTGCACCACGATGTCGACGTAGTCGAGCAACACCCAACGGTTCTCCCGCTCTCCCTCGCGGCGGGCGCGATGAGCCTCGTGCTCATGCATGGTCTGGTCGATGGCGTCGACCACGGCCGACACCTGACGCTCGCTGGCCGCAGAGATGATGACGAAGATGTCAGTGATGGCGAGGTGCTCCGAGACGTCAAGGGCGACGATGTCGAAGCCCTTCTTGTCAAGGGCGGCGTGTGCCGCCACACGGGCGAGCTCGATGGCCTGTTCGGTGGCGCTCAATGATCCTCCGGATTGATGTTGATGTTGTCGTGATAGAGACCGCGCTTGTTGATGTACTGCACGATGCCATCCGGCACGAGGTACCAGATCGGCATGTCCTCCCCGACCCGCTGACGGCAGTCGGTTGACGAAATGGCCATAGCCGGCACCTCGAGAAGAGTGACCTTCTCAGCCGGCAGATGGGAGATGTCCTTGGCTCCCAGCGGCACCCCGGGACGCGACACCCCAATGAAGTGTGCGAGGTCGAACAGTTCCTCAGCGCCACGCCACGTGAGGATGTGACTCAGCGCGTCGGCACCGGTGATGAAGAACAGATCGACATCACTGCCTCGCTCTCGTCGCAGATCCTTGAGGGTGTCGACGGTGTACGTGTCCCCCGGACGATCGATGTCGACCCGTGACACCGAGAATGACGGGTTCGACGCCGTCGCGATGACCGTCATGAGGTAACGGTCCTCGGCCTGCGAAACCTTGCGTCCCTTCTTCTGCCAGGGCACGCCAGTGGGCACGAAAACGACCTCGTCGAGGTCGAACCTGGCCGCAACCTCAGAGGCTGCGACGAGGTGGCCATGATGAATGGGGTCGAAGGTACCGCCCATCACCCCGAGCCGGTAACGGCGTCCGTTGTGGACCCGCGCCAGCCCCAGCTCAACACTCGGCATCAGGAATGCGGCCGACCCTTGCCGATACCACGAACGATGCCAAGTGCAATCAGCAGCACCAGCAGCGTCAGGATACCGACGACGAGGGCCGAGGACTCCATGAGAAGAGGAACCATGCTCATGGCGCCTCAGCCTATCCCACAACCACCCCAGAACGACCGTTGAACGGTCAAGGACGGCCTCACGGACGGGTCTGACCGTCTCCCTGCAAGACGTAGGTCGTCGTCGTCATCTCCCACAGACCCATCGGTCCGCGGGCATGGAGCTTCTGGGTGGAAATACCGATCTCGGCACCAAATCCGAACTCCCCGCCATCGACGAACCGGCTGGAGCAGTTCACCAGCACCGCCGCGGCATCGACGCTGGAGGTGAAGAACTCCTGGGAGGTCATCGACCTTGTGATGATCGTCTCCGAGTGGCCCGAACCGTGCTTGGCTATGTGGTCGACGGCCTCCTCCAGGTCGTCGACGATGTGCAGCGCGAGGTCCAGGGACAGGTACTCGTCGTCGTACTCATCGGGCTCGGCCGGCACGATGCGGGGATCCAGCCGAGTACTGTCCTCATCGCCATGCACCGTCACTCCGCGATCGCTCATGGCGTCCACCAGCAGCGGCACTGCGGTGTCCGCAATTCCCCGATGCACCAGCACCGTCTCGATGGCATTGCACACACTGGGACGCTGCGTCTTGGCATTGACGGCGATGCTGATCGCCATCTCCACATCGGCACTGGCGTCGATGACGAGGTGGCAGTTGCCGGTTCCGGTCTGGATGACGGGCACCTCAGCCCCGGAGACGACGGCGTTGATGAGCCCGGCCCCACCACGCGGAATGAGCAGGTCGACGTACCCACGGGCAGCCATGAGCTCGTCGGTGACCTCATGGCCACCCTCGACGAGCTGCACCGCCTCACGGATTTCCTCGGGCAACCGGGAGCGCATCGCCGCGATGACGGCACGGTTGGACTCTAGAGCCGAGGACGATCCTCGCAACAGGCAAGCGTTGCCGGACTTGAGGCAGATACCGGCGGCGTCAGAGGTGACATTGGGACGAGCCTCGTAGATGATCCCGATGACGCCGATCGGCACCCGGACCTGCTCCACCTTGACTCCCAGCGGGGTGTGCCAGCCACGCACGACCTCACCGACGGGGTCGTCGAGCCGAGCGACCCCTTCCAGGCCGACGGCCATTCCCTCGACCCGTTCCGGGGTGAGGGTGAGACGATCGACGATGGCCTCGTCCATCCCGTCCTCACGGCCACGATCGACATCGGCACGGTTGGCGGCCAGGATGTCGTCGACGTTCTTGCGCAACCCGGCGGCCATGGCCATCAGCAGGTCGTCCTTGTCGATGCGACGCAGCCGACGCAACACCGTGGCAGCAGATCGGGCAGCCTTGGCCTGTTCGATGACTCGCGAGCTCATGGCCACATGGTATTCGTCAGGTGGGCATGGGCAACACCACCATGGTGACCACAGCGACGGTGAGTCACTTCTTGGTAGTTCGACGACGGCTCAACACCATGGCGTCGCGATGGATGATCTCCCGGGACGCCGCCGGGCCCATTTCCGCGGCCAGCCAGGCGCTCGAACGTCCTCTCATCACGCGCACCTCGTCATGGGAGAACTGAGCGATGCCGCGTCCGACGAGCCGACCGTCCGGGGCTAGGATCGTCACCGGATCACCCGCCTGGAAATCCCCGTGAACCCGAGTGACACCCACCGCCAACAACGACGAATGGCGTGTGGTGAGGGCCTCGACGGCCCCCTCGTCGATGACGATCTGGCCCTGCGGGGTAGCGGCGTCGGCCAGCCACAGCAGACGCCGGGACCGCCGCGTCGCCATCGGTCGGAAGTAGGTGCCCACGGCTGCCCCACCCAGGACGCCACGGGCGTCCGAAGCCGATGCGAGCACCACAGGAACCCCCGCGCTGGTGGCCATTCGGGCGGCCTCCAGCTTCGTCGTCATGCCCCCGGTACCGACCCCGGATCCGGCCTTGTGGGTGTCGATCTCCAGCGCGTCAATGTCCTCGACGACATCCAGACGACGGGCGTCCGGGGAATCCGGATGAGCGGTGTAAAGGGCGTCGACGTCAGACAGCAGCACGAGGGCCTGAGCGCGCACCAACTCAGCCACCAGGGCAGCGAGTCGGTCGTTGTCGCCGAACTTGATCTCCCCGGTGGCAACGGTGTCGTTCTCGTTGACGATTGGCACGACTCCCAGCTCGAGCAGGGTGTCCAGGGTCGACCAGGCATTTCGATAGGAGGTGGGGCGGACCAGGTCATTGACGGTCAGCAGTACCTGTCCGACCCGCAACCCGTGGCTGGCAAAACGTGACGTGTAGTGGGCCAGCAGGATTCCCTGCCCGACCGAGGCTGCCGCCTGCTTGCCGGCCACGCTCCGTGGGCGGTGGGTCATTCCCATCGCTGGGAACCCGGTGGCGATGGCTCCTGAGCTCACCAGGACGACCCGCTTGCCGTCCGCGACGACCTCGCTAAGCACGTCGACCAGCTCGTCGACACGGCGAACATCGATCCCGCCGCCGGGCAGGGTCAACGAGGATGATCCGATCTTGACCACCACAGTGGTGGCCGCGGAAATGACTCGACGTTGATCAGTCACGGCTCTCGAACCGCTCATCCTCGGCGACGCGGGCACGCCACGACTCACCCCGTGGATCGCGGCCGACCTGGCCGTATTCCTCACGGGCGCGGTGATATTCGCGATCCATCTCGCGACGACGGGTGGCCGAGGGACGCTCGGTCTCCAGACGCTGGTCCTCACCGCGGCGGGACAACAGCTCGGCACCCGACTCGATCTGCGGGGCGAAGTCGAAGATGACGGCGTCCTCACCGCCGACGGCGACGGCGTCACCGGCAATGGCCCCCATGGCCAGCAGCTCCTCCTCGACGCCCAGGCGGTTGAGGCGATCCGACAGGTAGCCGACGGCCTCCGGGTTGTTGAAGTCAGTCTGAGCGACCCAACGAGCCGGCTTGTCACCGGTCACACGCCACAGGAAACCGCCCTCACCGTCGCCCTGACGCTTGATGGAGAAGGCCGGGCCCTCCTCCTTGGGCCTGGGCCGGATGACGATCCGCTCCGGCTCGGGTTCGGGCTCGTCCTCGCGAGCCTTCTCGACCAGATCGGCCATGGCGAACTTGAGGGAGTTGAGCCCCTCTCCGGACTTCGTCGAGACACGGAAGACCGCCCAGCCACGCTTGCCGACATCGTCGAAGACGATGTCGGCCAGGTCAGCGGCGTCTGGGACGTCAACTTTGTTGAGCACCACCAGACGTGGACGATCCTCCAGGCCACCATGGGCAGCAAGCTCCCCCTCGATGACGTCGAGGTCGGTGACAGGGTCGCGACCCGGCTCGTAGGTGGCGCAGTCGATGACGTGGACGATGGCCCGGCAGCGCTCGATGTGGCGCAGGAAGTCGAAGCCAAGACCCTTGCCCAGCGAGGCTCCCGGGATGAGGCCGGGCACGTCCGCGACGGTGTAGGTCGTCTCCCCTGCGACGACCACGCCAAGATTCGGCACCAGGGTGGTGAAGGGATAATCGGCAATTTTCGGCTTCGCTCGCGAGATCGCCGCGATGAGGCTGGACTTCCCGGCCGAGGGGAATCCCACCAGGCCGATGTCGGCGACGACCTTGAGCTCGAGCAGGACCTTGCGCTCCTCCCCGGCCTCACCGAGCAAGGCGAAGCCGGGGGCCTTGCGCGCCGAGTTGGCCAGCGCGGCATTGCCGAGACCACCACGACCACCGGCCGCGACGACGAGCTCGGATCCCGCTCCGACGAGGTCTCCCAGTGGCTCGCCGGTGTCGGCGTCGGAGACGACCGTGCCCTCGGGAACACCCAGGACGATGTCGGAGCCGTTGGCCCCGGCTTGGTTGTCACCGCGTCCGGGCTCTCCGTTGGTGGCCTTGCGAGTGGACTGCCAGTGATAGTCGACCAGGGTCGTCACCTGGGGGTCGACGCGCAGAATGACCGACCCGCCATGACCGCCGTTGCCACCATCGGGGCCGCCCAACGGCTTGAACTTCTCACGTCTGACGGAGGCGCAGCCGTGTCCCCCCTTGCCCGCCACGGCGGTCAGCGTCGCGCGGTCGACGAAGGACGGGATGGCCATGTTCTGCTCCTCGAAGATGGGGTCGGGCCGTCTGGCCCAGGGTGGATCACAAGTCTAGACGCCGGGACGCGCCACCCCTTCCAGGTGGCGCGTCCCGAACTGTCAGGCCTGTGCTGGTCGTTCCGGTCCAGCAGCTCGACGCGGCGGAGCTCCTTCAACCTTCACGGCATCTGCGTTATGCCGTGGCGTACCGGAGGGCTCGTCCCTCTCCGAGCCGTCCGGAGCCTCAGCGCGGGCGTCCTGGGAAGGAATCTCCACAGCGTCACCGGAGGCTGCCAAAGTCTCCTGAGAAGTTCTCTCCCTGGACTCAGACGCGGCGCGCATCTGGATACCAGTGTGGTGGGACAGCGGCACGTCCTTGAGGAGGAAGGCCAGCAGACCTGCTACAGCAACCATCGGGGCCATCCACAGGAACAGCGGGGTCAGGGAGTTGACGTAGGCCTGGACGATACCGTCCCGAATGGCGTCAGGCATCTGATTGACGGCACCCGGGGTCAGCGAGGCTGCGGCGTGGCTGTGCGAGCTCATCGAGCCCAGCGCCTTGAGAACGGTCGGATCCTTGCTGGTGGCCAGGGAGGTGAACAGGTCCGTGACACGATTGGTCAGGCGGGTGGTGAAGGCCACGCCGATAAGAGAAGAGCCCAGGCACACACCGATCTGACGGAAGAAGTTGTTGTGGCTGGTGGCCGTTCCCAGCAGGGTTGGGCGGACGTCGTTCTGGACCGCCATGACGAGCAGCTGGAAGAACATACCCATGCCCAGACCGAGGACGAAGGTGTCGCCCATGATCCGCCAGACCGGGGAGTCCTGGTTCAGGGTCGACATCAGCGTCATGCCACCGGCAGCGACGATCGGGCCGATGATGATGAAGATGCGGTAACGACCTATCCGGGAGGTCAACAGGCCAGTCACCGTCGAGGCCAACAGAATACCGATCGTCATGGGGATGAGCAGTAGACCAGACACCGTGGCCGAGTAGCCGTAGGTCATCTGCATGTAGGTCGGCAGATAGGCCAGCACACCGAACATGGCACCCATGGCGAGCATTCCGATGATCGTCGAGACGACGAAGGTGCGGTTGTGGAACAGCTCCAGCGGCAGCACCGGATCCTCGACCCGACACTCGACGACGGGCAGCACAGCCCACGCCACGACCGCGACGACGCCCAGGCCGATGATCTGCCAGGACAGCCAGTGGTACTGGGAACCGCCCCAGGTGGCCACCAGCACGATGGCCACGGCGCCGACGTCCATAAGGGTCAGACCTAGCCAGTCAATCTTCGTCGTCAGCTCATGCTTGGGTAGCTTGAGGGCGAAGAGGCAGGCCACCCAGGCCACGACACCCAGCGGCAAGTTGATCCAGAACACCCAGCGCCAGGAGATCGAGTCGGTGAGCCAGCCGCCCAGCAGCGGGCCGAGCACCGAGGACACACCGAACATCGCGCCCATCGGCGCCATGTAGGCGGCACGAACGCGCGGTGGGATGAGGTCGCCGGTGATGGCCTGGGACAAGATCATGAGGCCACCGCCACCCAGGCCCTGGATGAAGCGGAAGAAAATGAAGGTGATCATGGTGTTAGCGGTGCCGCACAGGGCAGACCCCAGCAGGAACAGGCCAATGGCGATGAGGTAGAGGGTCTTACGACCGATGAGGTCGGAGAGACGGCCATACAGCGGCATACCGACGGTGATGGCCAGGGTGTACGCGGTGATGACCCACGCCATGTGCTCGACGCCGGACAGGTCACCGACAATGGTCGGCAGAGCGGTGGCGACAATCGTCTGGTCCAAGGAGGACAGGAACATCACCATCATGAGGCAGAGATAGACAACCCAGAATCGACGATCTGGTTTGAACTTGGCAGCCTCAGGAACGGCAGCAGTTGCAGACATGTCACAGCTTTCTGATGTTGGATGGGAAGTGCGGGGCGCGCTGTCGCGCAGGTTGTGACGAGTCAGCTCGCTGCTCACGGCATCAAGACCGACACCTGATCGCCGGCCAATTCCGCGGACAGCCTGACCCAGACATCGACGACCCGGTCAAAGGTGCCGACCACCTCGGCAGAACTGGCCCCAGGACGGACCATGGCCGCTTGGAAGACTGAGCGCTCCATCGCCTGGATGGTGCCCACGAGGGCAAGGACTTCCAGAGAGTCCTCGGAGCGGCCGATCCGGCGAGCAGCTGCCGCCATGAGGGCAGCGCGTTGACAGTCAACGGACTCCTTGAGGGCCATCCGAAGCTCGGTGCTCTCCCCGCTGATTCTCATGAGCTCTCGCAGATCGTCGAGGTCGACGTCGAAGCTTCGCCACCTGGCATCGAGCAGGGTGCGAATGGCATCGGCCAGTGACGTCGAGGTGTCCGTCGCGAAGGTCTCGAGGGCCTCCTCCGAGTGGGCGACCACCGGAGGCAGATAGACGTCGTACTTGGACGGGAAGTGGTTGAACACGGTTCGTCGCGACACCCCAGCACGCTCGGCGATGTCGTCGACTGTGACCTCGTCCACCGGCTTCTCGACCGACAATTCCATTGCGGCACGGCGAATGACGCCCTGAGTGCGGATTGCTGTTGGTGAAGTCACACTCACAATTTTACACTGAGTGCAGTGTCTGCATCAAGTGCAGAATCTGCACCCAGTACACAAAGGGTCACGCCCTCGGTGAACGACGGCGTGAGAAGGTTCACCGGAAGGCGCGCCAGGCACCTTTGAGATAAGGCCAGGCACGTTGGGCTGACTCCCGCCACTGCTCGAGCGAGCCGGTGGCCCGATGCACCCAGGATCCGGCTTCCTGACCGACCGATGGCGCCAACCACAGCACCCCGACGACAACCGTGAACACACTCACGACGAGGGCCACTGTGACCATGCGGGTCCACATCCCTCGACGTTGACGAGCTCCCGAGACATTGTCGTGGGTCCGGGAGAACCATCTGGTAAAGAAGGCACCGCCCAGAGCGATGACGAGGCTGGTGACGGCAGCGCCGATCATCGTCCCGCCGATTCCCAGGCCTCCCACGACTCCGGTCGCAACGGCCGAGGCGCAGGCGCCAGCCGCCACCTCATAGGGTTGAGGCCACCGGTGACGGGGCTCGGCCTTCTGCGCGGGTGCCGCTTGGGCAGCCCGAGGGTTGTAAGACTCAGCTGCGGCGGGCCGAGAGGAACGAATCGGTGCCAGCGGCGCGGTAATCCTGGGCATCGACCCCGTCGACACCAAGGTCGGCGCGTCCGACCCCGGCTCGATCCGGTACAGCCACCTCTCGTCCTCGCTGAATATCCGATTACCCACGGTTCTCTGATCTCCCATCGTCACAGGGTCGATAACGACCAAGTTTTGAGAGTAGGTCGCCATTTCGTCACTTCCAGCGGTCGCGGCACAGTGACGACCACGGTCGCTGCGAGGATCCGACGACAGTCACAATCCCCGGCATAATTCTCAGGTTCCGCCAAGTCGCGGGCACACAAATGCTCAGGTACCGAATTCCCGATTCCGCTCAGATCGATCCCCCAGACGCAGATCGGCCCCCACCTCAAGGGCGGGGGCCGATCAACATCTGTGTCGTGGGGACTCAGGCCTCGACCGGGACCTCCACGGGGTTCACGTTGACGATCTTGCGGCCACGACGGGTGCCGAACTCGACATTGCCGTCACGCAGGGCGAAGAGGGTGTCGTCGCCACCGCGGCCAACCCCGTCACCGGGGTGGAAGTGAGTGCCGCGCTGACGCACGATGATCTCGCCAGCGTTGACGAGTTGACCGCCGAAACGCTTCACGCCGAGACGCTGAGCGTTGGAGTCACGACCGTTGCGCGAAGAGGACGCGCCCTTCTTGTGTGCCATGTCTGTCTACCTCAGCCTTCGATTCCGGTGACCTTGACCTGGGTGTACTTCTGACGGTGCCCCTGGCGCTTCTTGTAGCCGGTCTTGTTCTTGTACTTGAGGATGCGGATCTTCGGGCCCTTGGTCTCGCCGAGAACCTCAGCGGTGACCTTGACCTTTCCGAGCGCGTCCTTGTCGGAGGTGACGGACTCGCCATCAACCACGAGGAGCGGGGTCAGCTCGATGCTGCTGCCCGCCTCGTCGGCGACCTTGTCGATCTCGACGACGTCACCCACTGCCACCTTGTGCTGGCGGCCGCCACTACGCACGATCGCGTACACGCCTGACCTACTCTCGTTCTTGTCGTACATTTCCGGGGCCGGAACCAACGGCCCCGGACAAACCTGACCGACGACTCGCGCCGGACCGGCTGCTCATTTTACATTTCCTGTGGTGGACGGTCAAAACGACCGTCCACCGCCCTTACCCGGGCCCATCCTCACTTGGAATGGGACTTACCAGAGGAGCCTTTGCGACCGCGTCCACGGCCCTTGGAACGCTCACCACCATCGGCCGGGGCCTGGGAATCCACCGGCTTGTCGAAGCGGTGGTAGCCACGGCCACCACAGGCCTCACACTCCTCAGTGAAGGCCTCAGCCAGGCCGGTGCCGATCTTCTTGCGGGTCATCTGGACCAGCCCCAGCGACGTCACCTCGGCAACCTGGTGGCGGGTGCGATCCCGTCCCAGGCACTCGGTGAGGCGACGGACCAGGAGCTCACGGTTGGTCGGCAACACCATGTCGATGAAGTCGACGACGATGATTCCGCCGATGTCCCGTAGCCGCAGCTGACGGACGATCTCCTCGGCCGCCTCCAGGTTGTTGGCGGTGACGGTGGCCTCGAGGTTGCCGGCAGATCCGGTGAACTTGCCGGTGTTGACGTCGATGACCGTCATGGCCTCGGTGCGGTCGATGACCAGCGACCCACCCGAGGGCAGGTAGACCTTGCGCTCCAGGGCCTTGGCGACCTGCTCGTCGATGCGGTGCTCAGCGAAGGGATCCTTATCGGCGTCCTCCCAGTGAGTCAGGCGCGAGGCCATCTCCGGGGCGACGTGATCGACATAGGCCTTGATGGTGTCGTAAGCGTCGTCCGAGCCACCGTTGCCGGCGATGACGAGCTCGGAGAAGTCTGCGGTGAACAGGTCACGGATGATGCGCACCGTCAAGTCCGGCTCCGAGTACAGCATGAGCGGCGCCTTGCTGGTGCTGGCCTTGCGCTCGATGACCTCCCACTGAGCCTTGAGACGGTTGATGTCGCGGACGAGATCCTCCTCGGTGGCCCCCTCTGCGGCAGTGCGCACGATGACGGAGGCATCCGACGGGATGTTGTTCTCGACGATCTTCTTGAGGCGCTTGCGCTCGGAGTCGGCCAACTTGCGGGAGATTCCCGAGAGATGACCGCCGGGCGAGTAGACGACGAAGCGTCCAGGCACCGATATGTGACTGGTCAGACGAGCACCCTTGGCGCCAACCGGGTCCTTGGTGACCTGCACCAGGACCTGGTCTCCCGACTTCAGGGCATGCTCGATGCGCTTGTCCTCACCCTCCTTGCCGTACTTGGCCCAGTCGACCTCGCCGGCGTAGAGCACGGCGTTGCGACCACGGCCGATGTCGATGAACGCGGCCTCCATCGAGGGCAGGACGTTCTGGACCTTGCCCAGGTAGATGCTGCCGATCGAGGACGCGGCCGAGGCACGGTCGACGTAGTGCTCGACGAGGACGCCGTCCTCCAGCACCGCCAACTGCGAGTACTCGTCGGACTGACGGACGACCATCTTGCGGTCCACCGATTCGCGGCGAGCCAGGAATTCGGCGTCGGTGATGACCGCGCTGCGTCGGCGACCGGCGGCACGCCCCTCACGACGACGCTGCTTCTTGGCCTCCATACGAGTCGAGCCCTCGATGCCGGTGACCTCGTCAGCCACCGACTGACGCGAGCGCGGCTCACGAACCTTGATGACGACCTCGCTGGGATCGTCGTCAGAACCGCTGATGTCCTCACCACGGCGGCGGCGACGACGGCGACGACGACGGGTGGTATCCGAATTCCGGGACTCCGAGCCATTCTCAGAGCTGTTCCCCGAGTCGTCATCGTCGTCCGACTCGCCCTCCGAAGTGTTGTCCTCGGTGTCCTCGCTGCGCCGACGACGACGTCCACCCCGACGACGGCGACGACGGTTCTGGCCTTCCTCCTCGGAGGTGGTGTCCTCGGACTCGGAGGTCGTCTCCTCCTCGACGGAATCAGCAGTCTTCTCGTCCGACTTCTCGTTCTTCTCGCTAGAGCCCTTTCGGTCCTTGGCCTCGCCCTTGCCCTTCTCAGGCTCGAGCTCGGCCACCTCCTCGGTCTTCTCGGCGGTCTCCTCAGCGTGATTGCCAGCCTCGGACGGACGAGTGGCGCGACGGCGACGCCTCTTCGGCACCGCGGCCTCTCCCCCTCCGATCTCGACGGCCAAGGAGTCGAGGATGTCGCTGGCCGAGCGCTCCTCACCGTCCTTGAGCCCGAAGGGATTGGCCAGGGTTCCCTCAACCTTGTGATTACGGGCCTGGGCCTTGGCCTTGGTCAACGCGGCATTGATGGGATCGTCGTCAGATCCCTTGTTCTTGGCACTCTTGTCATCCTTGGCATCCGTGATGGTCGCCTTGCCCTCGGTATTTTCCTCGGACTTGTCAGAAGCCCGGGAGGAACGACGGCGAGTGGCGCGACGACGCTGGGAGGTTCCACGCTCGGTCTCGACGGACGGAGCGGTCTCAGATGCGCCACGACGGGTGGTGCGGGTCTCGGAATCCTCGTTCGTCTCAGTGGCGGACTCGGTGTTGTCAACCTCGGACGGGGACTCGTTCTCGGCGGCCGCGCGGGTGCTCCTGGTCCTCGTCCGGGTCGAGTTGGCAGCGGAGTCGCCATTGCGGCGGGTACGGGTGCGACGCGGCTTCTCGGCCCCGGTCGTCATCTCCTCGGACATCGTGTCCTCGGTCTTCGTCTCGGCGGCCTTGGGGTCCTCAGTCTTCGGGGTCTCGGTCTTCCTGGGTTCCTCGACCTTGAGGGTCTCAGCCTTGGCGGCCTTGCGACGGCGTCCCATCGGAGGGCGAGGAAGGTCGGATGCCTCGGCGTCGGAGGTGATGACGGAGCCGCCGGTACCGGCAGCGGTGATCGTCACCGAGGCGCTCGCGGTCTCGCCTTGGGCAGGAGCCCCGGCAGGACGCGATGCGGCCCGACGGCGTCGAGAAGCGGGAATCTCAGCGGTGGAATTCTCGTCAGAATTCAATGTGGTGTTGTCAGTCTCGTCGAGCATTGTGCTCTCCTTGGCCTTTCGGCACGGTCAGTGCCCACCCGGGTACGGCCCTGCGAAAATCCTTCCGCAGACGTGTGCAAACGCCTCGCGCTGTACTGACGGCGTCATCCCCGGCATGGGGCAAAAGCTTTCGGTGAGCCCTCGAGTCCCCCGCGGTCGCCTCTCGGCGTCGCGGTAAGAACCGTCGAGTGGGGTGGCACCCCGTTCACCTGAGTCCCAGTATGTCACGTCACAGGGGTCGATGCCAGATACCGCACAGTGACGACGACGTCACCACACCGTTACGGCAGCCCTGGAAAACGGGTCGGCCAGGACCGTCGAAACCCCGCTGGCATCCTCGTCACAGGCGCCCTGAGCCAGTCGCGTTGCCCGCGCGGCGTCAACGTCCAGCGCCGGGCATTTCTCGGCCAACGCACGCAGTACGTCATCCGGCCGAACCAACGGAGTGACGTGACGCAGCATGAGCCGCAGCTTCCCGTCCGAGACGTCCAGACCGATGAGAGCTGCACGGACGTCGAAGGTGCGCATACCGGACTTCGTCATCCGCTCCACCTCGACGGTCTCGGCTGTCATGACGGCTTTCACGGCCTCGGCCAGCCCTGCAACCTCACCAGCGGGCGCGATGAGCCAGGCCGACGCCGTCAACAGTTCGGTGAAGGGGGTGCGATCAGTCTCGACGACTTCCAGCACCTCCATGCCGGGTGGCATTTCGGTGCCAAGGACCGTCAGGACCTTGTCCGGGTCGCAGATCTCGGCCAACGCCACCTCGAGGTACTCGGCCTCCGAGGCCGCCCCGGTGGCCGAGGCGTTGGCGTAGGAGATACGCGGGTGCGGGCTGAATCCCGACGAGTACGCCATCGGAATGTGGGCCCGGTTGAGAGCTCGCTCGAAGGCGCGGGCGAAGTCACGATGGGAGGTGAACCTGGCGGTGCCGCGCTTGGCGTACCGCATCCTCAACCTCTGCTTCGGCGGGGCCTGCTGCTCGGGCTGCTTCTGGGCGCGCTTCGACATCGTCAGGCCTCCTTCGCCGGCGCGAGGTCAGGGTTGACCGGGGTCAGCGGGATGAGCGAATGCCCTGACGGACCCACCTGGATCTCGGTACCCATCTGCGGGCACACCCCACAGTCGTAGCAGGGGTTCCAGCGGCAGTCGTCGACGGCCTCGCCGTCTAGGGCGTCTTGCCAGTCGTCCCACAACCAGTCGCGGTCAAGTCCGGAGTCAAGATGGTCCCAGGGCAGCACTTCCTCGTAATCACGCTCACGAGTGGTGAACCAGTCCAGGGAGACACCGAGCGGCTCGAGCTCCTGCTCACAGCATGCCACCCACCGGTCGTAGGAGAAGTACTCGTTCCAACCGTCGAAGACTCCCCCGTCACGCCAGACGGCCTCGATGACCTTGCCGACCCGTCGGTCACCGCGCGAGAGCAGCCCCTCGATGATGCCGGGGCGCCCGTCGTGGTAGCGCATGCCGATGGACCGACCGAACTGGCGGTCAGCGCGAATAGAATCTCGTAGCACGGACAGGCGGTGGTCGACCTCGTCGGCAGACGCCTGGGCGGCCCACTGGAAGGGAGTGTGAGGTTTGGGCACGAATCCGCCGATGGAGATCGTGCACCGAATGTCCTTGCGTCCGGCCGCAGCACGACCGGCCTCGATGACGTGGGAGGCCATGTCGTGGATTCCCAGCACATCCTCGTCGGTCTCGGTGGGCAGACCGCACATGAAGTACAGCTTCACCTGACGCCAACCATTGCCGAATGCGGTGGCAACGGTGCGGATGAGGTCGTCCTCGGTCACCTGCTTGTTGATGACCTGGCGCATCCGCTCCGAGCCTCCCTCGGGAGCGAAGGTGAGACCAGAACGACGACCGTTGCGGCTCAACTCGTTGGCAAGATCGATGTTGAAGGCGTCCACGCGAGTGCTCGGCAGGGACAGGGACACATTCGTCCCCTCGTAGCGATCCGCAAGCCCCTTGGTGATGTCAGAAATCTCCGAGTGGTCGGCGCTCGACAGGCTCAACAGACCGACCTCTTCCAGACCGGTGGCCTGCAGGCCGTTATCGACCATCTGGGCGATCGTGTCGATGGATCGCTCGCGCACCGGACGGGTGATCATGCCCGCCTGGCAGAACCGGCAGCCACGGGTGCAGCCGCGGAAGATCTCCACCGAGTAGCGCTCGTGGACGGTCTCGGCGACCGGGACGATGGGCTTCTTCGGATACTGCCACTCGTCAAGGTCCATGACGGTGTGTTTGGAGACGGTGAACGGTGCCTCCGGACGATTAGGGGCAACTCGACCGATCGTTCCGTCGTCGAGGTATTCGACGTCGTAGAAGGAAGGTACGTAGACCCCGCCGGTCTCGGCAAGCCTCACCAGCAGACCTTCGCGTCCGCCCGGTCGGCCTTCCTCCTTCCAGCCCCGGATGATCTCGGAGATCTCCAGGGAGGCCTCCTCACCGTCCCCCAGGACGGCGGCGTCGATGAAGTCGGCTACGGGTTCGGGATTGAAGGCGGCGTGACCGCCGATGAGGACGATGGGGTCGTCATCGGTGCGATCAACCTGATGGACGGGGATACCGGCCAGACTGATGGCATTGAGCATGTTAGTGTAGCCCAACTCCGTCGACAGTGAGACCGACATGACGTCGAAATCGCGCACCGGCCGGTGCCCGTCAAGGGTGAACTGAGGAATCCCAGCAGCTCTCATCTGCTTCTCCATGTCCGGCCACACCGAGTAGGTGCGCTCAGCCAGGATCCAGTCACGTTCATTGAGCACCTCGTAGAGGATGGCCACGCCCTGATTGGGCTGGCCAACCTCGTACGCGTCGGGGTACATCAGGACCCAGCGGACGTCAGCGTCCTGCCAATCCTTGACGATGCTGTTGTGCTCCCCACCCACGTACTGGATGGGTTTGTTGACTCGGGCCAGCAGCGGTTCAATCCTACCGAGGAGATCCTGGGTACTCACGAACGGTCATGGTAGGCGGTTCGGGCCGGATCACGGAACCAGATCACACCAGATCGGGGAACCAGATGCCGATCTCGCGCTCGGCGGATTCCGGGCAGTCAGAGGCGTGGACGAGGTTGCGGTTCTTGAGCGTGCCGTAATCGCCACGAATTGTTCCTGGAGCTGCCTCGGCGCAGTCAGTCTTGCCATTCATGGCGCGAACGACCTGGATGGCCTTGCGTCCCTCGAGCACCAGGGCGACCAGCGGCCCGGAGGTGATGAACTCCTCCAGCGGCGGGTAATAGTCGCGTCCGACGTGCTCGGCGTAATGATTGGATGCAGTATCAACATCAATCGTCCGCAGCTCCATTGCGCGCACGATGAGACCCTTGGCCTCGTACCTGCTAATGATCTCGCCAATGAGATGACGCTCAACGGCATCCGGCTTCAGCAGGACCAGGGTACGTTCCGTGTCAGTCATGGCCCCAACTTATCGCAGCGCGGATCACGACCTCAGCGGACCTCGGGGTTTCCGTCAATACGCCTACCCAGCACGATAATAGACACCCAAATCGCGGCGAAGACGATCCCGACGGCGTACATCATCGGGGTGGCCAGCCCCAGCAGGATTCCAAAGATCTGCAGGGCCCATGCAAGCAGGTATCCCCACGTGCGGGGGACGCCAACAGCGCAGAGGATCGAGGCGACCATGCCGATACATCCCAGGACAACTGACATGGCCACACTGATGCCGGAGACCAAGATCATGCCCGGGATCGTCAGGCCGAAGACGATGACCTCAAAGGCCAGGAAACTCACCACGACCTTCGTCATCGGGTTGCCCGCGGGCAGGGTGAGGAAGCTTCCTCTTGCGATCCCGGGCTGCGCGGCCATCGTCACCAACCTCCGTCGTCATTCATGTCGGTGACCATGTCATCGTCAGGCAGTGGGTCGAGGCGCTGACCCTCCATCGCCTCGATCTGTTCCTGGGACAGGTCCGGGGTCTCGACGATGGCGGTCTGCGGAGCGTCAAGCATGGTGCCGTCGGGACGCAGGATCGCCCTGGCACGACCCGCCAGCACGACCGATCCGGCGATGAGGACACCGGCCCCTGGCCCGGACGCATCTGCGATGCGGAAGGCTTCCTCAAGGGCCTCGGGGACGTCCGCAACCCGGGTAAGGTGGTCGTCATCCCAATGGGCCGAGGCCTTCTCCGCCAAGTCGTCAACACTCAAGGCACGCGGCAGGTCCGGCATCGAGGTGACGATGACGTGGCTCACCGAGTCCGACAGCACCGACAGCACCCCGTCGATGTCCTTGTCGGCCATTGCCGCCACGACAGCGATGAGGGGCTCGGTCTCGAAGGACTCGCGCATCCCGGCCATCGCCGACGTCGCTCCGTGGGGATTGTGGAAAGTGTCGAGGATGACGAGCGGAGACCGTCGGACGACCTCGAGACGAGCTGGAGCCTCCACAGCAGCCAAACCCTGCTCGATGATGGCGGGCTTGAGCGGCCCGGTGAGAGCCTCGGTCGCCGCAACAGCCTGGGCAGCGTTGTGAGCCATGTGTTCACCGAAGAGCGGAAGGAACAACTCCCCCAGCGGCCCGGAAGCAGTCTGAACACGCAGCACCTGGCCGCCGAGGGCACTGCGGCGGTCCAACAGGCCCCAGTCCGGGCCCTCCAGCAGCGGCTTGACGCCGGCGTCGGTGCACTGGGCAAGCAGGATCGGCGCGGCTTCCGGCTCCTGGCCAGCAATGACCGGAGTGCAACCTGGTTTGATGATTCCCGCCTTCTCGGCGGCAATTTTGTCGATGGTGTTGCCAAGGATGTGCATGTGGTCCATGGCGACAGGGGTGACGACCGCAACAGTTGCGTCGGCAACGTTGGTGGCATCCCAGCGTCCTCCCAGGCCGACCTCGACCACAGCGACGTCCACCGGGGCATCCGCGAAAGCCGCGAAGGCCATGGCCGTTACGACCTCGAAGAAGGTCATCTGGATGCCGTCGATGTGCTGACCGTCGACCATGGCCACCATCGGCTCGATCTGACGCCAGGTCTCGTCGAACAGCTCGCGGCTGACGGGACGACCGTCGATGCAGATGCGCTCGGTGACGTCGACCAGATGTGGGGAGCAGTAACGTCCCACCCGCAGACCGGCGGACCGCAGCAGCGAGTCGATCATGATGGCCGTCGATCCCTTGCCGTTGGTGCCGGCAATCTGGATGACAGGGCAGGCCTGCTGTGGGTTGCCCAGCAGGTCCAGAAGGGCACGTTCCCGGTCAAGGCCGGGACCGATGCGGTGCTCTGGCCAACGAGCGGTCAGCTCTGCCACGAGCTGGTCATGGCTGCTCAATAGATGACCTCGCCATCACGTCGACGCTGACGCAGGTTCTCCAGCGCCTCGGCGAGGATGGCAGCGGCCTCGGCCTCGCTGCGGCGCTCCTTCACATAGGCCAGATGAGTCTTGTAAGGCACGATCTTCGGCGGAGCAGGAGGATTGGCCTGATCACGGTTGGCCGGCAGACCGCACTTCGGGCAATCCCAGGTGTCGGGGACCTCTGCCTCGGCCGAGAAGGCCGGGCGGATCACGTGGTGGTTGGCGCAGAAGTAGGAGACGTACTCGCGGGGGGCAGACTCGCCGCGCTCTGCCTCTCCCATGGGGCCGGCACCGACGCGACTTCCACGGATGGCGCTTCCACCTGACATTCGTTCACTCTCCTCGAGGGGGTCACAATACTGCCTGGGGGGCAGCATCATTGGGGGTCGGAAGGGATCAGCCCTCCCTTGTGCTCCTGCGCGGCAGACTGCCGCCCGATTCCGGCTCAGGAATGGCTGTAGAGCACCAGCAGGACAATGATGGAGGCCAGCCATAGCAGGCCAATGACGACCGTCAGACGGTCAAGATTCCGCTCAGCCACGGAGGTTCCACCCATGGAGGTCGACACACCTCCACCGAAGAGGTCGGAGAGGCCGCCGCCCTTGCTCTTGTGGAGGAGGACGAAGAGGGTGAGGATGACGCTCAGCACGCACAGGATGATCGACATCGTCAGCACGGGCCAGGTCATGAGGGGAGCCGAAATCACGTCGTACAGGGTAACTCACGAGCCGCCAGATCCCCACATCGAGCCCCGAAACCATGCGCGAAGTGTGCATACACATCAACGCAGGGACGAAACGACCCCCGCACCGAGTGGTGCGGGGGTCGTCGTTGAACTTGTCGCGGATCAGGCCTCGTAGAAGGTCACGATCTTGGAGAAGTCGCCAGCCTTGAGCGAAGCGCCGCCCACCAGGGCGCCGTCAACATCAGGCTTGGCCATGATCTCGGCGACGTTGGCCGGCTTGACCGAGCCGCCGTACTGGATGCGCACGGCCTCGGCGGTCGGGGCGTCGTAGAGCTCCTTGACGGCCTCGCGGATGGCCTGGCAGACCTCCTGGGCGTCGTCAGCGGTGGCGGTCTCGCCGGTGCCGATGGCCCAGATGGGCTCGTAGGCGATGACGAGCTTGGCGACCTGCTCGGCCGAGATGCCGTCGAGGTCAGCCTTGATCTGGCCGACGGTGTGCTCGACGTGCTTGCCGGCCTTGCGAACCTCGAGGTCCTCGCCACAGCAGATGATCGGGGTCATGCCATTCTCGATGGCCTTCTTGGCCTTGACGTTGACCAGCTCGTCGGACTCGTTGTGGTACTCGCGACGCTCGGAGTGACCAACGACGACGTAGGAGCAGCCCAGCTTCGACAGCATGGTGCCGGACACCTCACCGGTGTAGGCGCCGTCGTCGTGAGCGGAGATGTCCTGGGCGCCATAGGCGATCGGCAGCTTGTCACCGTCGATGATGGTGGCCACGGAGCGGATGTCGGTGAATGGCGGGATGACGACGGCCTCGGACTTGGAGGAGTCGTATCCGGCAGCCTTGAGGGCCTCACCGAGATCCTGGACGAGGGAGGTGGCGGCAACGTGGTCGAGATTCATCTTCCAGTTGCCGGCCATGATCGGGGTACGAGACATCAGTTGTTCTCCTTGAGGACTGCGATTCCGGGCAGCTCCTTGCCCTCCATGAGCTCGAGGGAGGCGCCACCACCGGTGGAAATGTGACCGAACTGGTCGTCGGCGAAGCCGAGGGCGCGAACGGCGGAGGCGGAGTCTCCACCGCCAACCACCGAAAGGCCGTCGACCTCGGTGAGAGCCTGGGCAACGGCCTTGGTGCCGAGCTCGAGGCCCTTGATCTCGAAGACGCCCATCGGGCCATTCCAGAACACCGACTTGGCGCCCTTGATGGCCTCGGCGTAGGCCTTCTCGGTCTCCGGGCCGACGTCGAGGCCCATCTTATCGGCCGGAATGGCGTCGACGGGCACGACGTCGACCTGGCCGACGGTGTGGGCATCGAAGTCGACGTCAGAGGCGACGCGGACGTCGGTCGGCAGCAGGATCTGCTTGCCAGCGGCCTTGGCGGCCTCGAGGTACTTCTTGCAGGCCTCGACGGAGTCATCGTCGACCAGCGACTTGCCGACCTCCAGGCCCTGTGCCTTGAGGAAGGTGAACAACATGCCGCCACCGACGACAAGGGTGTCGGCAACCTTGAGCAGGTTGTCGATCACGGCGAGCTTGTCGGCGACCTTGGCACCACCGAGGACGACGACGAACGGACGCTTCGGGTCGGCGGTCAGGCCCTCGAGGACCTCGACCTCCTTGGCGACCAGGGAGCCAGCAGCGCTCGGCAGCAGCTTGGCGACGTCGTAGACGGAAGCCTGCTTGCGGTGCACGACACCGAAACCGTTGGAGACGTAGAACTCACCGAAGGAGGCGTACTTCTTAGCGAGCTCGGTGCGCTCAGCCTCGTCCTTGCTGGTCTCGCCCTTCTCGAAGCGGACGTTCTCGACCAGAGCGATCTCGCCGTCGGCGAGGGACTCGGAGGTCTTGGTGGCGGACGGGCCGACGACGTCCTCAGCGAGCTTGACGTCGAGGTTCATGAGCTCGCCCAGACGCTTGGCGACCGGGGCCAGGGAGTACTTGGGATCGACGGCACCCTTGGGACGACCGAGGTGGGCGAGCACAGTGGTGCGCGCGCCGGCCTCGTGCAGCTGGGTCAGGGTGGGCAGGGCGGCCTTGATGCGGCCGTCATCGGTGATCTTGTCCCCGTCGAGCGGGACGTTGAAGTCGCAACGGATGACGACGCGCTTGCCGCGCAGGTCTCCGAGATCCTCAACAGATTTCATGTGGAAGCCCTTTCTTAAGGCGATGGTCGTGAACGACGTTTCACGAGCGTCGTGGCCCGGGTACGGATGACGGCCCCGCGCCCGCATGGGCACGGGGCCGTCATCAGCTCACGATGGTGAGATCAGGCAAGCTTGCTGGCGACGAGCTTGGTGAGGTCAACCAGACGGTTGGAGTAGCCCCACTCGTTGTCGTACCAAGAGAGGACCTTGACGAGGTTACCGATGACCTTGGTCTCGGTGGCGTCGAAGATCGAGGAGTGCGGGTCGCCCTCGATGTCCTTCGACACGATCGGATCCTCGGTGTAGGCCAGGATGCCCTTCAACGGACCCTCAGCAGCCTTCTTGACGGCAGCCTGGACCTCCTCGACGGTGGTCTCCTTGGAGGTCTGGAAGGTCAGGTCGGTCAGGGAGCCGGTCGGAGTCGGGACGCGGACGGCGAGGCCGTCGAACTTGCCCTTGAGCTCCGGCAGGACCAGGGCCACGGCCTGGGCGGCGCCGGTCTTGGTGGGGATCATGTTGAGGGCAGCAGCGCGGGCGCGACGCAGATCCTTGTGGGGGGCGTCTTGCAGGCGCTGGTCACCGGTGTAGGCGTGAACGGTGGTCATGATGCCACGCTCGATGCCGAAGGCGTCGTTGAGGACCTTGGCCAGCGGGGCGAGGCAGTTGGTGGTGCACGAAGCGTTCGAGATGACGTTGTGCTTCTCGGTGTCGTAGTCGTCGCTGTTGACGCCCATGACGAAGGTGCCGTCGACGTTCTTGCCGGGAGCGGAGATGATGACCTTCTTGGCGCCAGCCTCGATGTGGGCCTTGGCCTTCTCGCCATCGGTGAAGAGTCCGGTGGACTCGACAACGATCTCAGCGCCGAGCTCCTTCCAAGGGAGGTCAGCGGGGTTGCGCTCGGCAAGGACCTTGATGGTCTTGCCGTCAACGGTGATGGAGTCATCGTCGTAGCTGACCTCACCGGAGAAACGACCCATGATGGAGTCGTACTTCAGGAGGTGGGCCAGGGTCTTGGTGTCGGTGAGGTCGTTGACGGCCACGACCTCGAGGTCAGCACCCTGCTCGGAGAGGGCGCGGAAGAAGTTACGGCCAATACGGCCAAACCCGTTGATACCAACCTTGACGGTCATTAAGGAATCTCCTCCAGATGAGGTTTGTGCGTTCAGCACTCGGACATCTCTAAGCATAGCGACCAAGGGCAATGAACAAAGCCCTGGCCCCGTTTTAAGGCAATGTCACGGGCGAACGATCACGAGCATCGATCAGGTCGACGCACAAATGACCATGCGGTTGCGTGAATCCCTCCCCTGGTGGGAGGAGCCAAGGGCCGGTTGTAGACGCCGGGATGGTGATCAGGCGCGGTCGTCGCGCATCTCGGGAGGAAGACTCTCCACCGTGGTGGGCTCGCCGTTGTTACGGGCCGTCTTGTCGGCCAGGGCCAACAGACGACGAATCCGTCCGGCAATGGCATCCTTCGTCACCGGAGGTTCGTGCAACTTACCCAATTCTTCCAAGCTGGCATTTCTGTGCTCAAGGCGAAGTTGGCCAGCGGCCTGGAGATGTTCCGGAACGGAATCCCCGAGGATTTCCAGCGCGCGTTCCACCCTGGCACTGGCAGTGACAGCAGCTCTGGCGGAACGACGCAGGTTGGCATCGTCAAAATTGGCAAGACGATTCGCCGACGCCCTCACCTCACGGCGGAGACGACGATCCTCCCAGACCAGCACCGATTCGTGGGCGCCCATCCGCGTCAGCATGGCGGAAATGGCATCACCGTCCCGGATCGTCACGCGGTCGATGCGTCGGGACTCCCGCTGCTTGGCCGGGATCTCCAGACGGCGAGCTGCACCCACCAGAGCCATTGCGGCCTCCTCACCGGGAGCGGTGATCTCCATGGCCATGGAACGTCCAGGTTCGGTCAGGGAACCACGGGCCAGGAAGGCGCCACGCCACGCGGCAGCCTGGCAGCACCGTCCGCCACCGACGACCGGAACCGGAAGGCCACGCACCGGGCGACCGCGACGATCGAGCAGACCCGTCAGACGAGCCAGATCAGCGCCGCCGCGCACCATCCGCACCAGGTACCGGGTGTTCGAGTGCAAACCAGTGCCATTGACGACGACGAGGTCGGTGTCGAAACCGAAGACCTCCTGGATGGATTGACGAAGTCGTCGCGCCGCACCCCCGGTGTCGACCTCGGCCTCAATCGTGATGTGGCGATGCTGCACTAAATGGATGCCACCTGCGAAGCGAAGGGTGGTGGCGATCTCGGAACGGCGGCAGCACAGCTTCTGCACCGGCACCGTCGCGAGTTCGTTCTTCACCTGCAGGGTGAGCGACATGTGGTTCTAGCCTCCGGAAAGGAATACAAAGGGTGACAGGGTGATCTTAGGCGACAATCAGCGAGGCTGGACGCCCATGATGTTGGCGTATGCCGACGCCAACCGCAGTGGGTCATGCCGAGCCGATCCATCGCGCATTGCCAAATCGTCGACGACGATTTCAGCTCCCAGATTGTGCGCAAACGATTCCAGATGGGGATCCTGACCAGCAAACCCGCGATCGACGAGGACGACGTCGAAACGCATACGTGGCTCGTGCTCGGCGATGACCTCAAGATGTCGCGCGGGGCTGAATCCGTCCGTTTCATCAGCTCCCGACACATTGAGGGTGAGGATCTTCCGCGCCTTCGACTCAAGGATCGCGTCGACGATCTCAGGCACCAGGAGATGCGGCATGACCGAGGTGAACCACGATCCCGGCCCCAGGACGAGGTTGTCGGACTCGCGAATCGCCTCCAACGCCTGAGGGCAGGCCTCGGGTTCGGAGGGCTCCAGCCTCACCTTGAGCACCTCGGCCCGGGTCTTGGCGACCGTGGCCTGCCCGGTGAGGGTGTACTCCTCGTCCGGCTGATTCGGGTCCAGGCCGACCACTTGGGCGCTGATGTCAAGCGGGGTCAGGGACATCGGCAGGACGCGACCCCGAACGTCAAGGAGCTGACCGACCATGTCCAGGCCGGACACAGGGTCGCCAAGCTCCTGCCACAGGCCCGCGATGAGCAGGTTACCGATGGCGTGACCGGCGAGCTCACCGATGCCGTTGAAGCGCGCCTGCAGCACCTCGGCCCAGGTACGTCCGAGGTGATCATCAGCACACAGCGCGGCAAGAGCACGACGCAGGTCTCCCGGCGGCAGGATGTCGAATTCCTCGCGCAGCCGACCGGAAGAGCCACCGTTGTCGGCGACGGTGACCACAGCAGTGAGCCGGTCTGTGAGCCGCCGCAAGGCACGCAGCGACACGGCCAGCCCGTGTCCACCGCCGAAGGCCGTGACAATCGGCAACTTCGAGGGGGTTGACACCATCGTCATTCCTTCCCAAGATCTCGGTGCAGGACGGCGGTGCGGTGCCCCCGATCCGCCAGACGAGCGGACAATTCCTCGGAAATGGCGGTACTGCGATGTTTCCCGCCGGTGCAGCCAACGGCCACCGTGACCTGCTTCTTGCCCTCACGAAGATACCCCGGTGCCATGCCAGCCAGGAGTTCCTCGACTCGATCGATGAACTCGGTCGCGCCGGCCTGGGCCATGACATAGGAGGCGACGTCGGAGGACAGACCCGTCTTGGGACGAAGCTCAGGGACCCAGTACGGGTTCGGCAGGAAACGCACGTCGAAGACGAGGTCGGCGTCGATCGGAACCCCACGCTTGAATCCGAAGGACATCACCTGGAAGGCCAGGCCCTCGTCGATCCCCTCGGCGAAGGCGTGGTCGATGCGTTGGGCGAGCTGTCGAGCGGTGATGGAGGTGGTGTCGATGACGAGGTCAGCCTCGGCACGCAGGTCGGAGAGCATGCGACGCTCGAGGGCCACGGCGTCGAGGAGATGACCTCCTTGTTGGAGCGGCATGGGACGACGGCTGGACTCCTGACGACGCACGATGGTCTCGTCGGAGGCTTCCAGGAAGACGATGGCGGGGTCGATGCCGCGCTCGTCGAGGGCGGCGACGGCCACTCCCAGGGTGTCGAACATGATCCGACTTCGAACGTCGAGGACGACTGCCAGACGATCGATGTCATTAGCGCCGATCTCGTCGACAAGCGCCCCCAACATCACCGGGGGCAGGTTGTCGACGACGTACCAGCCCAGGTCCTCCATGGCATGGGCCGCGGTACGACGGCCAGCACCGGAGATGCCGGAGATGATGACAACTCGCGGGGTCCTGGTCGTCTGTTCGGTGCTCACGGCTCAAGGGTAGTGCTGTTATCGGCATCAGCCAGTCCGTCAGCGTCAGCAACCTCGCCGGTTGCCGTGTTGATCGCCTCACCGGGCTTGTCCTTGGAGAGGGCCGCGACGACCTCTCCCGCGAGTTTGGGACCGAACCCAGGAATTTCGGCGATGTCCTCGACGGTCGCCTTCCGCAGCGCTCGCACTGATCCGAAGTGAGAGACGAGGGCCTTGCGACGGGTCTCCCCCAGTCCGGACACCCCGTCGAGTACGGACTCCACCATTGCCTTGGATCGCTTGGACCGGTGAAAGGTGATGGCGAACCGGTGAGCCTCGTCACGAAGACGCTGTAGTAGGTAGAGCCCCTCGGAGGTGCGCGGCAGGATGACCGGCCACTCCTCGTCGGGGAGCCACACCTCCTCCAGGCGTTTCGCCAGCCCGCACAGTGCGATCTCATCCTCGAGGCCGAACTCCTCGAGCACTTCCTGGGCGGCGTGTACCTGAGGTGCGCCGCCGTCGACGACGATGAGATGCGGAGCGTAGGCGAACTTGCGGGGAGCGCCAGTGGTGGGGTCGATGAGGGAGCCGACGTCACCGTCAGGGGTTTGGGCCTTGGCCATGGCGTCGCGGTCCTCGACAAGGCGACGCAGCCGGCGCGACAGCACCTCGTGCATGGCGGCGAAGTCGTCGGACCCCTCGAATCCCTTGATGATGAATCGCCGATACTCGGACTTGCGCGGCATGCCGTCCTCGAAGACGACCATCGACCCGACGACGTTGGTTCCCTGGATGTGGGAGATGTCGTAGGACTCCATCCGCAGCGGGGCGCGGTCCAGACCGAGGGCCTCCTGGATCTCCTCCAGGGCTCGGGTTCGAGTGGCCAGGTCGGAGGCTCGCTTCAGTTTGTGCTGGGCGAGGGTTTCCTGGGCGTTGCGGGTGACGGTGTCCATGAGGGTCGCCTTGTCACCTCGACGGGGAACACGGATCTCGACGTGGGAGCCGCGTTCGGAGCTGAGGATCGTGGACATGACGTCGGGATTCGCGGGATTGGTGGAGACGAGCAACAGCGGCGGGACGGCATTGCCATGACCGTCATCACGAACCTGACCGTCACTGGAATTGATGCCGTAGAGCTGGGTGAGGAAGGTCTCCATCAACTCGGCCTCGTCGGCGTCGTCGGCACGGTCTGCCACCCAGCCTCGCTCACCACGGATGCGACCGCCGCGAACGTGGAAGATCTTGACGCCCACCTCCAGCGGGTCGACGGCCATCGAGATGACGTCGGCGTCAGTCCCGTCACCGAGGACGACGGCATTGCGCTCCAGAGTCTTTGACAGGGCTCCCAGGGAGTCGCGGATGACGGCGGCACGTTCGAATTCCAGGTTCTCGGAGGCCTCCGCCATCTCGGCCTCAAGCCGTTTGACGATCTTCGTCGTCCGGCCCGCCATGAAGTCACAGAACTCGTCGGCGATCTCGCGGTGGGCCTCCGGGGTGATCCGACCGACGCACGGCGCCGAGCACTTGCCGATGTAGCCGAGCAAACATGGACGCCCCTGGTTCTTCGCCCGATTGAAGACGCCGGTCGAGCAGGACCTCATCGGGAAGACCCGCAGCAAGGTCTCGACGGTGTCCCGGATTGCCCACGCCTGGCCGAACGGTCCGTAGTAGCGCCACCCCTTGTGATGAGCACCGCGACCGACGAAGACGCGCGGATACTCGTCTGTCCAGGTGAAACACAGCCACGGGTAGGACTTGTCGTCGCGGTACATGACGTTGAACCGCGGATCGAATTCCTTGATCCAGGTGTATTCGAGCTGGAGGGACTCGACCTCGTTCTGCACCACCGTCCATTGCACGTGGGCGGCCGTAGTGACCATCCGTTGAGTACGCGGGTGGAGGGCCGAGATGTCCTGGAAGTAGGAGTTGAGCCGGTTACGCAGGTTCTTGGCCTTGCCGACGTAGATGACCTGCCCGTGCTCGTCACTGAATCGATAGACCCCTGGTTGAGTGGGGATGGTCCCCGGGGCAGGACGGTAACTGGACGGATCGGCCATGGGGCAAGCCTAGGGGCCATGACGACGTGGTTCCTCTCTCCGTCCGAACGCCCCCGTCCTGCGGGCGGGAAATGCTCCAGCAGCTTCACCGGTAGGCTGGCCACGTGCATCTTCTCCTCATTCGCCACGGCCAGTCCGAAAACAATGCCAATGCGGCAAAGTCCGTCGAGGCATACCGTCAAGGGCGCAAGCCTGACCCCGAACTCACCGAATTGGGACGACATCAGGCTGAGGCCCTGGGGACATGGATCGGGTCAGTCTCTCCGCGACCGACCAAGCTGTATTCCTCCCCCATGATGCGCACCATTCAGACGGCAGCCCCGGTCGCCGAAGCCCTCGACATGCCCATCACCGTCAGCGACCTCATCTTCGAACGCCCCGGTCCAGTTGAGATTGTTGACGGAGTCGAGACCGGTCACCCCGGGTCACCGCTGTCGGCCCTGTCTGCCATCACCGATCGCGCCGTCTTCCCGGAGACGATTACCGAGGAGGGGTGGCGCGAGGCCCGCATCGAAACTGCCGCAGAGGCGGCAGATCGTGCCGGTCGTATCGCCGAATGGGTGCGGGAGGCACACTATGACGACGATTGCATTGCCCTGGTGGCCCATGGAGCCATCGGATCGATGCTCCTGCTGCACCTCATTGCCCCACGACTTGCCGCTGATCTGCGCAATTACCCCATCGGCAGTGAACCCCACTGGGTCGGCCTGCAGAACACCGCCACCTCGATGATCGAGCTTCACCCGAATGGGTATGAGGTTCATTGGATCAATCGGGTGGATCACCTCATCGAGGCAGGTATGGTTCACGGCGCCGTCGCCGCCTCCACAGGCAACCCCGGCACCCGCTGAGCACGAAGGAGAGACCATGTCCCCCACTCGACGCGAGATCCTGCGTACCGCTGGCGGCGTCGCTGCCCTGGCCACCACCGGAGCGGTCACCGGTTGCAGCACCTACCAGAACTCCAATGACGTCCACACCGGCCCGGCGACCATCAAGGCTGTTGATGTCCCGGTGGGCGGCGGAATCGTGATCGACGGCACGAACTTCGTCGTCACCCAGCCCACCAAGGGCACCTACAAGGGCTTCGTGCGGGTGTGCCCACACGCTGGATGCCAGGTCGACGAGGTCCGTGACGGCTCCCTGCTGTGCCCCTGCCACGGTTCGGAGTTCGACATCACTGACGGTCATGTCACCAAGGGCCCCGCTACTGCTGGCCTGGGCAAGGCCAAGGTGACCGAGAAGGGCGGCACCTTGAGCGTCAGCGGTTCCTGAACCGCTCAGCGGGCCTTCTTCCGCGAGGTCTTCCTCCCACCCTTCTTCTTGGCCTCAGCCGGCTCCTCGATGAGGGGCGGCTCGTCACCAACCGGGACTTCCCGCCCGGCCAGGATCTCGGCGAGGAACTGCCCTGTGTAGGAGCCGTCGACGGCGGCCACCTGCTCGGGAGTCCCCTCCGCGACGACCATGCCGCCACCGTTACCACCTTCGGGACCCATGTCGATGATCCAATCGGCGGTCTTGATGACATCAAGGTTGTGCTCGATGACGAGTACCGAGTTGCCCTGGTCGACAAGTCGTCCCAGCACCAGCAAGAGCTTGCGAATGTCCTCGAAGTGCAGACCTGTCGTGGGCTCGTCGAGAACGTACAACGTCTTGCCGGTGGAACGTTTCTGCAACTCTGAGGCCAGCTTGACGCGCTGAGCTTCGCCTCCCGACAGGGTCGTGGCCGGCTGCCCCAGCCGGACGTAACCCAGCCCCACCTCGACGAGGGTCTTGAGGTGACGATGGATCGAGGAGATCGGCTCGAAGAAGGAGGACGCCTCCTCGATGGGCATGTCGAGCACCTCGGCGATCGTCTTGCCCTTGTAGTGGACCTCCAAGGTCTCGCGGTTGTACCGGGCCCCGTGGCAGACCTCACACGGCACGTAGACGTCAGGAAGGAAGTTCATCTCGATCTTGATGGTGCCTTCACCCTGGCAGTTCTCACAGCGTCCCCCCTTGATGTTGAAGGAGAACCGGCCCTGCTGGTAGCCGCGCACCTTGGCCTCGGGGGTCTGGGCGAAGAGGGCACGAATCTTGTCGAAGACCCCGGTGTACGTTGCCGGGTTCGACCTCGGCGTCCGCCCAATCGGGGACTGGTCGACATGAATGACCTTGTCGATCTCCTCGACGCCGGTCATCGTCTCGTGCTTGCCAGGGACCGCCCGAGCTCCGTGAATCCGGTGTGCCAACGAGGTGTAGAGAATCTGGTTGACCAGAGTCGACTTGCCAGAACCACTCACTCCCGTGACGACGACGAGCTGGCCCAACGGGAAGGTGACATCCACGTTCTGCAAATTGTTCTCACGAGCGCCCTTGACGACCAACTCCCGTCCGGTTCGGGGACGTCGGCTCGCCGGCAACGGGATGGACCTCTTGCCCGACAGGTAGGCACCCGTCAGCGACCTCTCGCTGTCCAGCAGATCGTCGACGGTTCCCGAGACGACGACCTCTCCGCCGTGCTCGCCGGCTCCCGGGCCGACATCGACAACCCAGTCGGCGACGCGAATGGTGTCCTCGTCATGCTCGACGACGATGAGCGTGTTCCCGAGATCCCGCAGCCTGACAAGGGTATCGATGAGACGGCGGTTGTCGCGCTGGTGCAAGCCGATGGAGGGCTCGTCGAGGACGTAGAGCACACCGACCAGTCCCGAACCAATCTGAGTGGCCAGTCGGATGCGCTGAGCCTCACCGCCCGACAGCGATCCGGCTGACCGGGACAAGGTCAGGTAGTCCAGACCGACATCGACAAGGAACCGCAGCCGCGCTCGCACCTCCTTGATGACCCGCTCGGCAATGGTCGCCTCACGCTCCGTCAGCGTCAGGGCATTGAGGAATTGCGAGGCCTCCCCGATGGACATGTCGGAGACCTCGGCGATGTTGCGATCGCCAACCGTCACGGCCAAGCTCGTCGGCTTGAGTCGCTTGCCATGGCAGTCACGACATGGCACCTCGCGCAGGTACTGTCCCCACCGGGAGCGGGCGGCGTCGGTCTCGGCCTCGTCGTAGCGACGACGCACGTAGTGCAGCACTCCCTCGTAATTCTGCGAGTAGGTGCGCATTCGGCCGAACCGGTTGCGGTACGAGACCATCACCGGATCGCCCTCGCCATGCATCACCAGCTTGCGCGCCTTCGCGGGAAGTTCTGACCAGGGCAGGGCCGCGTCAAAACCGTGGCTCTCCCCCAGACCCGCAAAGACGTGCTGGTAGTGGTTGGCCACTCGCGGCCCTGACCACGGCGCGATGGCTCCCTCGAGCAGACTCAGCCCTGAGTCGGGAACCACGAGTTCGGGATCGACCTCGAGGGTTGCCCCCAAACCCGAACACGTCGGGCACGCTCCCCAGGGGCCGTTGAAGGAGAACTGGCGAGGTTCCAGCTCATCGATGTCGATGTCATGCTGGTTGGGGCAGGCCATCGTCTCGGAGAATCGACGTTCGCGATGCGGGTCGGAAGGGTCACGATCGACGAAGTCGATACCCACGATCCCGTGGGCCAGACCGAGGGCGGTCTCCACGGACTCCGTCAGACGCTGCTTGGCCGACGGTTTGACCGCGATCCGGTCGACGACAACGTCGACGTCATGCTTGCGTTTCTTGTCCAGGGGCGGCACCTCACCGAGTCGATGGACCTCACCATCAACGCGCACACGGGTGAAACCGTCAGTCGTCAGCTGCCGGAAGAGTTCGATGTACTCGCCCTTGCGGCCACGGACGACCGGCGCCAGCACCTGGAACTTCGTGCCCTCGTCCAGGGCCATCAACCGATCGACGATCTGCTGAGGGGTCTGACGGTTGATGAGCTCCCCACACACCGGGCAGTGGGGCTTGCCGATACGGGCCCAGAGCAGACGCAGGTAGTCATGGATCTCCGTGATCGTGCCGACCGTCGAACGTGGGTTGCGGGACGTGGACTTCTGATCGATGGAGACAGCGGGGCTGAGACCCTCGATGAAGTCGACGTCTGGCTTGTCCATCTGTCCGAGGAACTGGCGGGCGTAGGAGGACAAGGATTCCACGTAACGACGCTGGCCCTCAGCAAAGATGGTGTCGAAGGCAAGGGAGGACTTCCCCGATCCTGACAAGCCAGTGAACACAATCATGGCGTCCCGGGGAAGATCCAGGCTGACGTTGCGCAAATTGTGCTCTCGGGCACCGCGGACGATGATGTGGTCACTCACAGGCTTCATGGTAGAGGCCATGGAAGACAGTTCTGTGGCTCTGCGCGGTCGGCAGAACGGAACACGGACGAGCCTCCTGAGGCACTGTGGGCCTGGGCCCAGCAGACCCATCCGGTGGCCATTGATCTGGCAACTTCCTTGAAGTGCAAGTAGGTTGGACGACATGAGCGCAGCCACACGACCTCCAGGTCTGTGTCCGAGCGCTCCCCTACCCGAAATCCGCACTGCCAAACGGGAAGCGACCCAGCGACTTCTCGGGGCCACCATGGGCTTGTCGGATGAGGAGTGGCAGGCCCCCAGTCGCCTGGCTGGATGGACCCGCGCGCACATTGCGACCCATATAGCCCGCAATGGCGAGGCCCTGGAAACAGTGACGAGGGCCGTTGTCGCTGGCCGTGAGGTGCCCCGCCTTTATCCCTCTGACGAGGTCCGCGACGGCGACATCGAGCGCGGTTCGGAACGCACCGGGGTGGAGTTGCAGATCGATTTGGACACCACGGCAGGCTCCCTCAATGCCACCTTCGATTCTCTGGAAGGCATGGAACCAGGCACTGCGGTTTGGCTCACTGACGACATCCGTGTCGACGCCACCGACCTGCCTGCCCTGCGGCTTGCCGAGATCGCACTCCATCACGTCGACCTCGCTCTTGGAATGACCGTCGACGACCTCCCTGTGGTCGCATCCCGTACCTTGTTGGAGTGGGTGTGTTTCCGGCTGCGGGACCGCCCGGAAGTCCCGGCCATGCGTATCGTCTCCGATTCGGGTCTGACTGATCGTATCGGCGGGGTTGGATTCGCTACGACGGTTCATGGGCCTGACGGTGCGCTGGCAGGATGGTTGTCAGGCAGAGGTGGGACCGAGCGTCTCGCCGGGGCCGACCAGCTCGCCGTCCCCATGCTCATCTGACGGGGACGCCCAGCGGATCGCCCGCTCGTCCCAGGAAGGAATCGTCATGACGCTCCACCACGTCGGTCCGGTACCTGGGGCTGAGTTCATCAGGGTCAACGAGGATATTGACCTCATCAAGGTGTCGGTGGGCCCGATGGACAACAACGCCTATCTCATTCGTCCCGAGGCCGGTCCTGCCATCCTCGTCGACGCGGCAGCGGAACCCGGTCGGCTCAAGGCCCTCGTCGGCGACGACGAGGTCGGCGCCGTCATCACGACCCACCGTGACTCCGACCACACCGGAGCTCTCGCTGACGTCATTGCTGCGACGGGCGCCCAGCCCTGGTGCGGCAAACCCGACGCCGAGGCCATCGAGGCCAGCACCGGCGTGACCTGCCGCACGGTGTGGGACGGGGATGTCTTCCGCCTCGGCGACATCGAACTCGACGTCATCGGCCTGGTGGGTCATACCCGCGGATCCATCGCCCTCCGACTGCGCGGCAACCCGAGTGACCACATCCTCACGGGAGATTCCCTCTTCCCCGGTGGCCCTGGACGGGTACAAAATGACACCCAGTTCGCCACGCTGATGGCGGACCTGGAGAAGAAGGTCTTCGGGGTCTACAACGATGAGACGGTCATCTGGCCGGGACATGGGCTGCCGACGACGCTGGGTGCAGAGCGGCCCCATCTGGGCGAGTGGCGCGAGCGGGGCTGGTGACGGAAGTCGTTCTAGAGGTCCACATGCCTACGATCGGGCGCTTCGCCGACCACGGTCAGGGTTGCGTTTGCGTCGGCATGGTGGACGGCGCCTTCGAGCGTCTGGTTCAGTATCCACGACAGCGAACTCAGCACGTCCTCACCACCACTGCACGCTTCGACCAGCCCATCGCCGCGCCGAAGCAGGGACGCTCCCCCGTCCAGTATGTACTCCTCTTCGCTCGCGTGGTCGCGCGACAACTCCGCCCAGGCCTGCTCCAGGGCGACAGCCGGCGCCACCTGGATCAGCACCGTCATCAGCTGGGCCTTCTCAGCTTGCTGGGCCACTTTCACCGTGGGTGCCCATACGTCCGAATCCCATGGGAACGAGACTCGCATTTCCCCTCCTCTTCCTCTTCGTCAAGGACCTGTCCAAGTGAGCTCGACCTCGACCCCTCCACGGTACGTCGTAGCGGTCGAGCAGATCCGCGCAGAAGGACATCTCATCATGGCACCACTCGGCACTCCCCTGCCCTGAACCACGAGACAGCGCCGCGGCATCCCTGCTCATCTCCGCCAGTGGCGGGAACGCGGCTGGTGATCCCAACCGCTCATGTCCTGCCGAGATCAGGCTTCGATCTTGGTCTTTGCGTCGTCTCTCTTGCTCTTGATGATGCTCGCGACGGTGGTGAGGACCAAGGTCGCGACGATGGTGATCAGGGACACACCGATCGAGATCTCCGTGCTGATGCCCAACCACGCCTGGTCCAGGCCATAGTGGTGCATGGCGTGGCCGATGAGCTTGAGAGCGATGAAGCCCAAGATGACCGCCAGGCCCAGTGACAGGTACGCCAGGCGCTCGAGCAGGCTTCCGATGAGGAAGTACAGCTGGCGCAGGCCCATGAGGGCGAAGACGTTGGCGGTGAAGATGAGGTAGCCCTCGCTCGTCAGACCGTAGGAGGCTGGGATGGAGTCCAGGGCGAAGAGCAGGTCAGTCATGCCGAGGGCGACACAGACCGTGAACATCGAGGTGGCCAGGATCTTGCCGTTCTCACGAACGAAGAATCTGGTGCCGCGGTAGTCACCGGTGGTCGGAACCGTACGCTTGAGCCACGCCAACAAGCGGCCGTTCTCGCCGGTGACCTCATCCTCGTCATCCCGGTGACGGTACTCACGCACCTGGTCGATCGCCGAGTACAGCAGGAAAGCACCGAAGATGAAGAACACCCAAGCCCAAGCTTCCAGGATCGCCTGTCCCAGAGCAATGAAGACACCTCGAAAGACCAGGGCGACGATGATGCCCACCAGCAGGGCAAATTGCTGCAGCTTCCGTGGAACGTCGAACTTCTCCATGAGGATGAGGAAGATGAACAGGTTGTCGATCGACAAGCTGTACTCGGTCAACCACACCGCGAAGAACTGACCGCCTGCGGAATGCCCTTGCAGGATCCAGACGCCCAAGCCGAACAACACTGCCAGGCCGACGAACACACCGACGAAGGTGGCACATTCCTTGGTGGAGGGGACGTGAGGCTTTCGCCCCAGGACCATGACGTCCAAGAAGAGCAAGACCCCCATCACAAGGATGGTGATGATCCAGACATACGCGTGAACGTGCAAAACCGGGCCTCCGAGGGAATAGAGAGAAGGTCCGGAGGTCTCGTCCGCACCGGCGCGGCAGGTGCCGCTTTACCGGGGCTGTGCAGCCGGACCGTGATGACACGATCGTGATGACGACCACACTCTTCTCAGGAGTACTCCCCTCCAGGGGTTCTCATCCTCTCACACCCGCATCATCCGACGCGAGTCGAAACCGTGCGGGAACTAGCGATTCGCCTCCACCATCTGGCGCAATTCCTTCTTCAGGTCCGCAATCTCGTCGCGAAGACGAGCCGCCACTTCGAACTTGAGCTCGCCAGCAGCAGAGCGCATCTCTTCGGTGAGCTCGACGATGAGGTTGCCGAGATCTTCCTCGGCCATCTTCGAGGCGTCCAGGCGCTTGCCCTGGGCCGCCCGCTGCTCGTCGGTGATCATCGAGTTGTAGCCGCGATGGCCCTTGCCATAGTTGAACTTCTCGACGAGAGCGTCGGTGTCGGCCTCCTCGCGGGCCAGCATCTCGGTGATGTCGCCGATCTTCTTGCAAAGCGGTTGCGGGTCGATGCCATGCTCCTTGTTGTAGGCCATCTGGATCTCGCGACGACGATTCGTCTCGTCAATGGCGACCCGCATCGAGTCGGTGATCTGGTCGGCGTACATGATGACCTGACCGTTGACGTTTCGAGCGGCACGGCCGACGGTCTGGATGAGGGAGCGTTCCGAGCGAAGGAACCCTTCCTTGTCCGCATCCAGAATGGCCACCAGGGACACCTCCGGAAGATCGAGCCCCTCTCGCAACAGGTTGATGCCGACGAGGACGTCGAACTCTCCCATGCGCAGTTCCTTGAGCAGTTCGATGCGCTTGAGGGTGTCGATCTCCGAGTGCAGGTACCGGGTGCGTATGCCGTGTTCCATGAGGTAGTCGGTGAGATCCTCGGCCATCTTCTTGGTCAGGGTCGTCACCAGGACACGATCACCGCGATCCACTCGGGTGCGAATCTCGGCCATGAGGTCGTCGATCTGGCCGCGAGTGGGCTTGACAATGATCTCAGGGTCGACCAGTCCCGTCGGGCGGATGATCTGCTGGACGACGCCATTGGCCCGCTCGGTCTCGTAGGCTCCGGGCGTGGCCGACAGGTAGACGGTCTGGCCGATCCTCTGGGTGAACTCGTCGAATTTGAGAGGGCGGTTGTCCATCGCGCTGGGCAGTCGGAAGCCATGCTCCACGAGGGTGCGCTTACGGCTCATGTCGCCCTCGTACATGCCTCCGATCTGCGGGACGGTGACATGGGACTCGTCGATGACGAGCACGAAGTCCTCGGGGAAGTAGTCGAGCAGACAGTTCGGGGCCGAGCCGGGAGCGCGTCCGTCAATGTGACGCGAATAGTTCTCGATACCGGCACAGGCGCCGACCTGCTGCATCATCTCGACGTCGTAGGTGGTGCGCATTCGGAGTCGCTGGGCCTCCAGCAGTTTCCCGTCCCGTTCCAGGACGGCGAGGCGTTCCCCCAACTCCTTCTGGATGGACGCGATCGCCCTCTCCATGCGCTCCGGTCCAGCAACGTAGTGGGTCGCCGGGAAGACGTAGACCTGCTCGTCCTCGCTGACGACCTCGCCGGTAAGAGGATGCATGGTCGTGAGGGCCTCGATCTCGTCTCCGAAGAACTCCACGCGCAGGGCGTTCTCCTCGTAGACCGGGAAGATCTCCAGGGTATCTCCGCGCACTCGGAAGGTGCCCCGCTCCCCCGAGATGTCGTTGCGGACGTACTGGTTGGTGACGAGGTCACGCAGCAGCTCGTCACGATCCCATTCCTGCCCGACCTCCAACGGGATCATCCGGTCGACATACTCCTGCGGAGTACCCAGACCGTAGATGGCCGAGACGGTCGCCACGACGATGACGTCTCGCCGGGTCAGCAGGGAATTCGTCGCGGAGTGACGCAGCCTCTCGACCTCCTCGTTGAGACTGGAGTCCTTCTCGATGAAGGTATCCGTCTGAGGGATGTACGCCTCGGGTTGGTAATAGTCGTAGTACGAGACGAAGTACTCGACGGCATTGTCCGGGAAGAAGGTGCGCAGCTCCTGGGCGAACTGGGCCGCCAGGGTCTTGTTGGGCTGCATGACGAGCATCGGCCGCTGCAACTTCTCCGCCAGCCACGCCACCGTGGCCGTCTTACCAGTACCAGTGGCACCAAGCAGGACGACGTCCTGCTCACCGTTCTTGACCCTCTTCTCCAGCTCCGCAATGGCCTGCGGCTGGTCGCCAGAGGGGTCGAACTCACTGACGACATGGAAGGGCGCAACACGGCGAGTGATGTCGGTAACTGGACGCATGGGGACAACCCTAGTTCGGTGCCACCCCGACGCGGGCCTCCGGATTTCAGCTCGGTGGGAACTCGGACCAGGGCAAGGACAAGGAGATGTGCCACGGTGCCAGGGAGGGTGACCGATTCTACCGCTGATCACCGCCAGGTCGTCCACGCCCCAGGATGTGGGTCCAGGCTCGGTCCACCGCGTGGGGAAGGTCCTCGAGCGGACCGCTGGTGTCGATGACGATGTCAGCGACCCCCAGACGCTCCCTGCGCGAGGCCTGGGCACGGATCCTGGCCCAGGCGTCCGCCCCGGAACGGCCGTCCCTCTCAACCACACGTCGCACCTGCTCGGCAGGATCGACATCAGTGACGAGGACCGTGTCGAACTCGTCAGCTCTGCCGGTTTCCACGAGCAGGGGAATGTCGTGGACCACGACGACTTGTTCGTCCGCAGCACGGGCTTCTTCGTCAACTCGCCGTGCAGCCTCCTCGACCAGAGGATGGATGATCCCTTCCAGACGTCGCCTGGCCGCTGGATCAGCGAAGACGATGGCCCCCAGCGCAGGACGGTTCAGGGAACCATCCTCGGAGAGCACCTTCTCACCGAATGCCTCGACGACCTGGCGAAGTCCCTCGGATCCGACTGCGACGACGTTCCGGGAGAGCTGGTCGTAATCGACGATGACGGCCCCGTGCTCGGCCAAGAGCGCGGATACCGTCGACTTGCCGCTGGCGATTCCGCCCGTCAAGCCGACCCGGATAATGCTCTTCTGACCACCGGACATCAGGCTGGGGTCTTCTCGTCAGACGGGGTCGCCGACCCACCAGGAGCCACGGTGCATTCCAGCGGAGTGAGGCGCCAGGCCTTACCGGACTGGTCGATGACCATGGTCCACTGATCCTCCTGTGGACGACAGGTGGCAGGCCGGTCCTTGGCGGTCTCGGCATTGCCCTGGATGATGTCATCGATGTCGTCGTCACCGCTGAAGGCCTGTTCCATGGACTCGTTGACCTTGCCGCCCGAGTCCATCAGGCAGACCGTGACGGTCTTGCCCTTCCATCCCCTGACGGCGGTAGCCGTGGCGGGCTCGACCATTTTCTTGGCCAGGGCGGAATCGCACGTCAACCCGACGTTGGAAACGTCGGAACTCGCCTGGGTCGTTGCCGGCCTCGACCCTTCGTCAGAAAATGAACAGCCAGTCAACGCCGCGGCAGCAGTCAAGATCAGGACTGCCGTGGCCACTCGCGCAGCCCTCATGACACCTCCATCGGTCGGTCGTGGCACCAGCATAAGGGCGCGTCACCCCATCGTCGCCGGTTCAACCAGGTGTCCTCTGTCCATGACGACGACCTCACCGTCATGATCCTGGCCATGACTGATCTCCACCACCGTCACTGCCGGCAGGCACCGTGCAAGATTGGTTCGGATCTCTGCCGCCAGACGTGGATCAAGGGATGCGGTGAACTCGTCCAACACGAGGATGCGAGGCTGCTGCAGGATGGCCCGTGCCACCGTCATTCGCTGGGCTTGACCTCCCGACAGTCTCGTTCCTCGTGGGCCGATGACGGTGCCCAGACCGCGGTCCATCCCTCGCACCTCCTCGGCCAGTCCGACTTCCCCAAGCACCTGCCACAAGTCATCGTCGCTGGCATTGGGAACGGCCAGTCGTAGGTTGTCCGCGATCGAGGCGTTGAGCAGCTCCACGCGCTGGGACACCACCGCCATGGTGCGACGCAGGGAGTCCAAGGTGAACGACGAGACCGGCTCACCGTCGAGGAGGATCTGTCCGGAGTCAGGGTCGTGATGGCGCAGCAGCAGATTCACCAAGGTCGTCTTGCCTGAACCGGACGCCCCGGTCACGACGATGTGCCCACCTGCAGGAACGCTGAGGCTCACGTCTTCAAGAGCAGGAGCCAAAACTGTTCCATCGGCCTCGCGGTAGGAGAAGGTGACGTCGCGCCATTCGACTGTCGGAGCATGGTCCAAGCACAGTTCTCGTGGTCCATCCACGACCTCCATGGGCGAGTGGCTGATCTGCCACAATCGTCGCGCCGCCGCCAGGGAATGGTCGAGATACCCGACGGCGTCCTCAATCCCGCGCGGTCCCTCGACAATCCTCAGACCAGCGGCGGCCAGAGCGCACACCCCCACAGCGCCGATCCCCTCGTGGATCGCCATCAGGGTCACCGAGACGACGATCCCCATTGCCGCCGCCACGCACGCAGCTCGTCGGACGGCGACGTATCGACGGGCCTTGGCCGATCCTTCCGCGATCTGCCCGTCAAGATGAGCCATCTCGGCCATCCGGTCCTGCTGGCGACCGTATCCCACCACTTCAGCTGCGCCGAAGACGGAATCCGTGACGTGAGCCGCGAGCTCGCGTCTCAGTCCGAGGACCTCGTGGGTGGCATCCAGACTCGATCTCGTCCCGACGACGAGTAGGACTGCAATGAGAGCCACCAGCACGACGGCAGGTATGGCCACCACCGACCATCCGTAGAGTGCTCCGCCTGTAACGACAGCGATGAGAGGGGCCAGGAAAGCCGCCACGACGGGAGCAAAGGTGTGCGCGTAGACGACCTCGATGCGGTCGACGTCTCGGGTGAGACTGGCGAGAACGTCACCGGTGCGCGAATGGCTGACGACGGCCGGAGCCTTGGGCCACAGCTGGGAGAAGGCGTGCGTTCGCAACACCTCGAGGGCCTTGAAGGCCACGTAATGACCGCTGAACTGCTCCAGGTAGAAGGTCACGGCCTGCACCAGGGCCAGCCCGACCAACCATCCCAGCCAGGCCCACACCGACCATCCGGAAGTGACGACGGCAACCATTCCTCCGGCCGCCACTGCGAACAGCCCCATGTCGGCAACCAGGTGGACGATCCTCATGACGGCCGAGAAGTAGAGAGGAGGATGAACCGGACGTGTGATTCCGGTGAGCCACGTCACGACCTCGTGTGTCGACGGTTCGGTCATACTCGGTCCTCGCTCTCGACTCTGTCAAGGTCCTCACCGGTCACCCCGTCGGCGCCGACTGGCACGAGGGTGCCGTCCGTGACCCGGTAGACGTCACGGGCCAAATCCAGGAGACGGCGTCGATGAGTGACCATGACGACCGTGGTGTCGTCACCAATCCTGGAGATGGCGTCGATGATGCGCTGTTCGGAATCCATGTCCACGTGGGAGGTGGGCTCGTCGAGCAGGAGGATCTTCCGCCCGGACAGGAAGGCCCGAGCCAGCGAGATGCGCTGGGCCTGGCCGCCCGAGAGCAGGCAACCCTGTTCACCGACATCAGAATTCAATTCACGAGGCATTGACGCCACATCGTCGGCGATGTCCGCGCGTCTCAGCGCTTCCCACATCTGCTCCGCGGTGGCATGCGGATTAGCGACAGCGAGGTTGTCGGCGATCGTGCCGGCAAACAACCAGGTCCGCTGGTTGACCGATGCACTTGCTCTACGGATGGCGCCGGCCTCAGCCATCTCGGCGTCAAGGCCGTCGACGACGACCTGACCACAGTGCGGGGGCAGCGTCCCTGTCATGACCCCGAGGAGGGTTGACTTGCCAGCCCCTGACCGCCCGACGATCGCGGTGCGTGATCCCTGCGGGATGACGAGATCAACGCCGTGCAGGATCTGCGAGTCCCCGTAGCAGACGCTGACGTCGCGAAGCATCATGGCTCCCGAACCGTCACCTGTGCTGGTGACCGAACCACGCGACGCTGCGGTCTGCGGAGCCTCGTCGAACCACCTGCTAATGGCCTTCTCCGACGCCTTGCCGCCCATGCCAATGTAGAAGAAGGCCGCCACCTGGTGCAGCGGCTCCAACAACAGAACCGAGAGCAGCACGATGGTAATGGCCGAGCTCGCCGTGATGTGGCCGTTCTGCCACCGCGTCATGGCCATGCCTGCCGACATGACGATGAAGAGGAGGGAGAACAGGCCGTCCACGACGATGATGACGACCTGGTTTCCGGCCAAGAGCTTCATGATCGTTCCGCGGTTGGCCTCCCCTCGCTGTCGCAGATCATCCTCGACTCGTTGGCCAGCTCCCAGCATCCTTATGAGGACGAGGTTCGAGATGGCGTCCAGGTAGCGAGCAGTCAGGCGTGCTCGTTCCCGCCGGGATTCCGAGGACCTCTTGCGGAAGAGCTTGAGGAATCCCTTGATCAAGGTTGGAATGAGCGGGCACATCACCAGCAGGACAAGTCCGGTGAGCCAGTCCAGACCAATGAGGATCCCGAGGCACACGAGGACGGGGGTGGTCAGCGCCGCGATCATGTCGGGACGGAACACCTGGCGGTACTCACTCACCCGCTCGGCGTTGTCACCAGCGAGGATGACGACCCTGTCACCTTCATCCGGAGCAGGTGGAGCGGAGAGGGATCGTCGATAGAGGACGTCGAGTACTCGGGGATGCAGGGCAGCCTCCTCGGCGCGGGCATGACGACCTGACATCCCCATGGCTGCACCTGCGGCTACGGCAGCGACGACGACGCCGACTCCCATCGCCCAGTACCACCCGGAGCCGAGGACGAACCCCTCAAGGCGACCACCGACGGCCTGCCCCACGGCGACGAGGACGAGTGCCGTGGCAGCAACTTCGAGAAGGTGCACCGCAGCAACTTGTCGAGCCCGGTGGGGTGATCGGGGCGACATCACCGATGTTGCATCTCTGGGCATGGTGTCCTTCGCTCGTCGCGGGTGGGGTTCCAGGGACGTCTGGGCAGAACGACGAGATCCCCGGTCGACAACGTGATGACGTCGATGGGCCATCCGTACACGGAAGTGAGGTTACCCTCCGTGATAACCTCCTCGGGATCGCCGACGGCCACGAGTTTTCCTGCGGAAAGCAGGGCAATGCGATCGCAGCAGGCCGCAGCCAATCCGACGTCATGCATCACCGCAACCACTGCGCATCCCGCTGCAGCCAATTCCTGGCATATCTCCATGGTGCGTTCCTGATGACAGATGTCGAGAGCAGCAGTGGGCTCGTCGAGAAACACACAGGGGGTGTCCTGGGCCAATACCCGGGCAAGGGTCACCCGGGAGCGTTCTCCCCCGGACAGAGCGGTGACCTCTCGGTCCGCCAACCCAGTGACTTCGGTGCGCTCCATCGCGGCCTCGACGAGAATGGCGTCCTCTGGGCCGCGTGGATGCGGGGAACGACCCATCATGACGATGTCGTGAACCAGGTAGGAGAACGGGAACTCGCTGAACTGGGGCATCACGGAGCGACGGAGGGCCAGGTCGGGTCGCGCGATATCCTGCAGCGGAACCCTGTCGAGTTCAACGGTTCCCTGCCAACCGTCGAGGTCTCCGCACAGCACGCTCAGCAGAGTCGTCTTGCCGGCCCCGTTGGGCCCGAGCAAGCCGACGAATTCTCCGGCGCGGACGTCAAGATCGACTCCGTCCAGGATTGTCCGCTCCCCGTACCGAAAGGAAACGCCACGGGCACGAATCATCACGACGCTCCCCCTCGTCGCATTCCTCGTCGCAACAGGATGAAGAAGGTCGGCCCACCCACGATGGCCGTGAAGATGCCGATGGGAAGATCGGCGTAGGGGACAAGGGTGCGAGCTGCGACGTCCGACAGGGTCACCAGCAAGCACCCACCCAGCATGGAGGCCGGGATGAGCCATGTGTTCGCTGGCCCGATGACCAGCCGAAGCACATGAGGCACGATGAGGCCGACGAATGCGATGACCCCGGCATAGGCCACCGCCGCAGAGGTGAGCAGGGCGGTGAGCGCGATCGAGGACAGCCTCAGCCGATTGACGTTGATACCGAGGTGCCCGGCAGCCCTCTCCCCCAGGGCCAGAGTGTCGAGCCTGGCGGCAAGGAACACGGCCCAGACGATGCCGACGGCGGCCACCGTCCCGATCGTCGCCACCTGATTCCAGGTGGCCCCGTTGAGGGAACCCATCTGCCAGAAGACGATCTGGTCTCGTGCGGTCGTCGGGGCGACATAGGTTGACACTGAGGTGATCGCCGAACAGACCGCCGTCACCGCGATGCCGGTCAGCACGAGTGTGGTCGATTCTGTCCGTCGTCCGGATCGCGCCATGACGTAGACGGTGCTAGCAGCCAGCAGCCCCGAGAGAAAGGCAGCCGCGGGAACCCCGAATCCGGCCAGGAAGGTGGGAGCCACCACGATCATGATCGATGCCCCCACAGCAGCCCCCGAGGAGACCCCGATGATGCCGGGTTCAGCGAGCGGATTGGAGAACAGCGCCTGCATGACGGTTCCAGCCACCGCGAGGCTGGCTCCCACCAGAAGGCCCAGGACAATGCGGGGGAACCGGATCTGCCACAACACGGACTCCGCCAGGGGGTCAGCCAATGAGCCGCCAAAGACTCCTCCGACAACGTCAGTGGCCTCGACTCGGTACTGCCCGACCATCGCCGAGAGCAGCACGAGGCAGCACACGATGACAACCAGGATGATGAAGGTGACGACTCGGGTTCGCGCTCGTCGGGCAATTCCCGTTCGCGCAGTCACAGGTTGGACGAGAGCACTCATTTGACCCCGTACAGTGCCTTGGCGACCGAGGTCAGCACCTCACCGGTCTGCGGTCCGAAGGACAAGGAGATACCGTCCGGGATGGCGATGACGCGATGGTTCCTGCCCGCAGTGGTGTTGGCCACCCCAGCTCTCGCCAGCAGACCCTTCATGCCACCGGTGGACGTCAACCCGTTTTTCATGACGAAGATGGCATCCGGATTGAGGGAGACGAGGGACTCCGCATTCGCGGGGGCGACGCTCTTGATGCCCTTGTCTCCGGCGACATCGTCGCCTCCCACGCCATGGATGAGCTCACTGGCCCCGTCCTGCGAGCCGAGGATGAAGAAGATCCCAGCGGTGCCGCGCACGTAGAGGAAGGCGATCTTCATCGGCTTCTTCGGGGCCCACTGAGTTATTTCCTCCTTGGCTGCGTCGATCTCATCACGGGCACGCTTCACCAAGGCTTCACCGGCGGCGGGCTTGCCGACTGCTTTCGCAACCGTACGGATGAGGTCAGCGGTCTTGTCGACGCTGCGATGGGGGTTGACGAGGACGACCGGGATCCCGGACTTGCGAAGCTGATCAAGGGCTTCACGGGGCCGAGGCTGCGGTCGGCAATGACGAGGGTCGGTTTGAGGGCGGCGATGGCCTCGACGTTGAGGGTGTGGCCGTTCTCGGTGACGACGGGAAGATTGTGCAATTGTTTCTCGGTCGACGAGACGGTGCGCCCGACGATCTTGTCCCCCATGCCCAGTCCGATGAGGGTACGGGAGAGGGTGCCGTAGAGGTCGAGGGCCAGGATCCGAGAGGTGTCGGTGACCGTCACCGTGTTGTTCTCGACGTCGGTGACCGTGACTGGCAGCTTCTGGCCGAAAGACCCGTCGACCGGCTTTGGGTCCGACAGGTCCGGCACCTCAGTGAGGCCGCGAAGGTTGCGAGGGTCAGGCAGCCTCGGCGCCGCAGTGGACGGAGTCGCCGAGTGCGTCGGGGACGGGGACGTTGTGGGGGCAACGGAGTGGGGCGATGTTTCTGACTGCGTGGCCGAGGGGCCACACCCGGCAACCAACATCGCGAGTACGAGGCCGGCTCCGGCAACTCGACGGCGCATCCGGATCATGCAACGACCTTTCGGGAGGATGGTTGGGGGGGTGAGGTCGGGCGACCCCACCCCCATGAGTCAGGTTGGCTGGATCAGCGCTCGGCGTAGCGGCGTCGGCACGCAGCCACCGTCGAGATGACGACGATAAAGGCCAAGCTGCAAGCAGCAGCGAGGTCGCCACGAGCGGTCGACGGTCCGAGGGCACCGGTGGCGGGCAGCCCACGACCGGACCCAGGACCGCCGCTGATGACCTTGCCGGTGACAGCATCGATGGTGACATCGTGGCAGACCTTCTCGGCCGAGAGGGTGACACTCGACGACAACGAATCCATCGGCTCACCAGCCTTGTAGAACCCGGCAAACGCCTTGGCACCCTGGGCCGTGAGCTTGACCGAAGAGCCATTGATCTTGACCGAAGAGCCATTGATCTTGACATTTCGAGAGGTGGAAGTGGAGAAGGTGGCAAAGTCAACTCGCCCGTAGTCGGTCTTCCTCCCATCCATTGAGGAGGACTTGACGGTCATGTACACGTGACCCGTTGACCCCTTGATGACCAGGGCGGGGTTGGAGATCGTCATGTCCAGGCTGCCGTTGTGACCAGTCATGTGGACGGTCCCGGAGTAGTTGAGGGTGCCCGACTTGGTGGCGGGATCGAATGACCCGCTGCGCAGCGGGAAGGTGAAGGCCGAACCGTTCCAGTCGGCGCCGTCCGACAGCTTCCAGGAACCATTGGCGATCGGGCCACGCAGGTAGCTGGTGAAGGAGGTGCGCAGACCCCACCTGAGGGAACCGGCGGTCATCTTGGACCGGCCGTTGGTGCAGACCTTCCTGGTGATGGTGCGGTGGGGGGCCGGGGTGGTGACAACCGGCTTCGTCGGTGCGGACTTGAGAGTGGGGGACGGCTTGGCAGAAACGCTGGGCTTGGCCGGCATGCTGGACTTGGACGGGGTGCTGGGCTTGACCGGGGTCGACGGAGCGATCGATGGCTTTGGCGCCGGAGGAACCGGGGCGGCCTGGTAGGTCACCGGGGTACGAGTGTCATCGGACTTGTCGCGCATCCCGACACCATGAGCCTTGCTGGTCAGAACGACGTAGCCCTTGCCCTTCTCAAAGGCAGGAACGTACATCTTGATGGTGAACGAACCATCCGCGGCCATAGGCGCGCCCTGGGTGAACTTGGAACCCACGGCCTTCATCGCCGGCGGGTAGACCCAGATCGTGGAGGTGGACTCCGTCATGGGCTTGTTCGGGTCGTACCCGACGAATTTGTCCGAATTACCGTAGAACTGCTTGACCGACGCGGGCGCGACGGCAACGTACACACCGGTCCCTTTGGTCGCGAATCCCTTTCCGGTGATGGTGACCTTGCCGCCATCCCGGGATGCTTGTGAGACGGTCACAGTCGGACCGTCGGTCGCCCACGCTGCCGGAGCGACAAGAGCGCCAGCCAGGGCCAGCATGGCCCCGAGCACGCTGGCGGCAAGTCTGCGCATGGCCGATGTGGTCATGAGGCGTCCCCCCTTGCTGATCGATTCGGCTCACCTTGAGCCGTTCCAAACGGTTAGCCTCACCTAAGTATTATGTGCAAGGGTGAAAATGCTGGTCGCAGCCATGTGAGCAGAAGGAGACTTTGTGGAAAGGGCCCATGGTAAGGGGCACCCTCTTCGGCCTTGCTAAAGTCCCGACTGTTGCCACGCAACCGTCCCTTCGACAACGAATACCGGTGAGAATCCGGAGCTGTCCCGCACCGGTGTGTCACTCCCCCGTGACAAGCCCGACCTGGTCGACGGGCGTCACACACTCTCGGGGCAAGGGTGAGTACCATGGTTCAGATTTCGCGCCGCGTCGTCCTGATGACAGCAGCCGTCGCTGCGCTGGCTCGATGCGGTTCCCGCGAATCGTCATCGTCGCCGTCCACCACGACATCACCGCGAAGCTCAAGAAGATGGGGCGCTGGGACATGGTCACCAAGGTCACCGAGGGGGAGAATAAGGCCATCACCTCCTGGTTCGAGAGACGCTACGGCAAGACTTTCGAGGAGGCCGCGACCAAGTAAGACCGTGGCTGCCCCGATCTATCAGGGCCCGCCTCGGCCCGGCCAGCTGATGAAACACGAGGGGCCCCGCCACGATGGCGGGGCCCCTCGACGTTGCGATGGGTCAACAACTGACCAATCAGTTGTGGGTCAGCTTGTCGCGGAGAGCCTGCAGGGCCTCGTCAGAAGCCAGCGAGCCCTCGGCCGGGCCACTGGTGTAGGACGACTGGGCTCCACCGTCGTTGAGGGCGGCCTCCTGCTCGGCCTGCTCGGCATCGATGACCTGCTTGCGATGAGCCTCCCAGCGAGCCTGGGCCTCGGCGTACTGCTGCTCCCAGGCGATGCGCTGCTCGTCGTAGCCCGGCTTCCAGTCGTTGGTCTCCGGATCGAAGCCCTCGGGGTAGATGTAGTTGCCGTCCTCGTCGTAAGAGGCGGTCATGCCGTAGAGCGACGGGTCGAACTCGTCAGACTCGACGTCGATGCCCTCGTTGGCCTGCTTGAGGGACAGCGAGATGCGGCGACGGTCGAGGTCGATGTCGATGATCTTGACCATGACATCGTCGTTGACGCTGACGACCTGCTCCGGGATCTCGACGTGGCGCTCAGCCAGCTCGGAGACGTGGACCAAGCCCTCGATACCATCCTCGACGCGGACGAAGGCACCGAACGGAACGAGCTTGGTGACCTTACCGGGAACGATCTGGCCAATCTGGTGCAGACGGGCGAAGGCCTGCCACGGATCTTCCTGGGTCGCCTTGAGGGACAGCGAGACGCGCTCGCGATCCATGTCGACGTCCAACACCTCAACGGTGACGGGCTGACCGACCTCGACGACCTCGCTCGGGTGGTCGATGTGCTTCCAGGACAGCTCGGAGACGTGAACCAGACCGTCCACTCCACCTAGGTCAACGAAGGCACCGAAGTTGACGATCGAGGAGACGACGCCCTTGCGGATCTGCCCCTTCTGCAGCTGGTGCAGGAAGTTCTGGCGAACCTCGGACTGGGTCTGCTCGAGCCAGGCACGACGAGACAGCACAACGTTGTTGCGGTTCTTGTCGAGCTCGATGATCTTGGCCTCGATCTCCTGGCCGACGTAGGGCTGGAGATCGCGGACGCGGCGCATCTCGACGAGGGATGCGGGAAGGAAGCCACGCAGGCCGATGTCGACGATCAGACCACCCTTGACGACCTCGATGACGGTACCGGTGACGACGCCATCCTCTTCCTTGATCTGCTCGATCGTGCCCCAGGCGCGCTCATACTGAGCGCGCTTCTTGGACAGGATGAGGCGACCCTCCTTGTCCTCCTTCTGCTGGACGAGGGCCTCGATCTCGTCACCGACGTTGACGACCTCGAAGGGGTCCACGTCATGCTTGATCGACAACTCCTTGGACGGGATGACGCCCTCGGTCTTGTAACCGATGTCAAGGAGAACCTCGTCGCGGTCCACCTTGACGACGGTGCCAGAAACGATGTCGCCGTCGTTAAAGTACTTGATGGTGGCGTCCACAGCGGCCAGGAAGGCCTCCGGGCTGCCAAGGTCGTCAACCGCCACGGATCCATCGGCGGTGTTGGCGGCATTCTGCTGGTCGATGTCGACCGGGTTCGAGGTGGAGGCCTCAGTGGAGGAGGTCATGTAGTAGGACTCCGATTGATGTCAGGTGGTTTGAAACGCGTCGCAGCCCCGACCTTGGTGATCGAGCACGATCTACTCCCGTCCGAGATCGCACAGACCACAACGCAGAGATCAGTTTAATACCCAGGCATTCAAGGGTCAACCAGCCCCATACCTTTGCCGACACCTCTTCGTCATCCACACCGTCAACACGAGGTCGAGTCAGCAGGAGGCCAGCCTCAGGAGAAGGTACCCTGCATTCGGGAGTCCGATTTCGTCGGACACTAAGCCCTTCGGGAAACCCATCCCGAGAGTGGACCCTCACGCGCTCTGGAGGACATCACTGCCATGACTGATCAGTCTCCTCGCCCCGAAAGCCACGGCCCGTCGGCCAGGCGATCGCTCAGTTCCGCTGCCTCTGCTGGCGAGGACCCCCAGTCTGGTGGCCCGAAGTGGCGAATCGTCGCAATCGTGGTGGTCATTGCCCTGATCATCGCTGCCATTGCAGCCATCTTCGTCCAACGTGACACCGACGACGACTCCGCCGGCAGCCCGGCCTCCGGCTCGAGCACTGCCGCAGGCGGCTCACATACATCGTCGGCAGCCCCGCAGACCTCGGCCGAGAAGAAGGACCCCGCCCCGGCCGGCTGCATGAAGAACCCGAAGCCCATCGTGCCGGTCAAGTACTCCATCGACGGTATGAAAGTCTCCGCCAAGGTGCTGTCGCGCGGTATCGATGAGACTGGCGCCGCAGGGACTCCGCCGAAGAGCGATCCGTCCTCCTGGGCCTGGTTCAGCAAAGGCCCGAAGCCTGGCTCCGACAAGGGCAACGTCGTTTTGAATGGCCACACCTACCACAAGGGCGGGGCCATCGGGAACCGCTTGATGGCCGATCTCAAGAAGGGCGACATCATTCGTCTGACTGACAAGGCTGGGCAGACGGTCTGCTACCGCTACGACCACAAGACGAAGATCATGGTCAAGGATTACGACCCGAACTCCAATGTTCTTTACAACGACAACGGTCCTGCTCAAGCCATCATCGTTGTCTGTGACGATTACAAGGGCAAGGAGGACTGGGAGTCCCGCGTGTTCTTCCATGCTGATCCGGTCGCCTGACCCCAAGGGTTCACCACAAGTTCACATAAGGCCACCCTGAGAAGGGCGCGCACGTTCGGTCATACCTAAAGTTAGGAATATGAACCGCGGTGCACGCTCGTCCATTCCGTCCACACTTCTCACCGATCTGCTCGCAGCGCTCGGGGAGACCAAGGTCAGCCACGATCCTCTCAACCTGGCTGCGGTGGCCCCCGATGCCTCCCACTACCTCCTCACTCCAGGTGTCCTCGTCCGCGCCGGATCGACCTCCGATGTCGCAGCAGCCATGGCGGCAGCCAAACGCCACAACGTGGCTGTCAATTTCCGTTCCGGCGGAACGAGTCTGTCGGGGCAGGGCCTGACGAACGGCGTCATGGTCGACACCCGCAGGTCGTTCCGTGGCATTGAGGTTCTCGACGGTGGCCGCAAGGTACGCGTCCAGCCTGGGGCAACCGTCGTCGCAGTCAATGCGGTCCTTGCCAGGTACGGACGCAAACTTGGCCCCGACCCGGCCTCGTCAGTGGCATGCACCTTGGGCGGCGTCCTCGCTGACAACTCCTCGGGCATGAGTTGCGGCACCATCGCCAATTCCTACCGAACTCTGGATTCGATGGTCTTCGTGTTGGCCTCGGGGACTGTCGTCAACACCTCGGAACCACAGTGCGAGGACAAATTGGCCCACGACGAGCCAGAACTCGTGGAAACCTTGCTGGCGTTGCGCGATCAGTGCCGAGAGAGGGCCCGCGCTGATGAGATTGCCTTCCAGTTCTCTCGCAAGAACACCATGGGGTATGGGCTCAACGCCTTCCTCGACTACGACACCCCCGCCCAGATCCTCTCCCACCTCATGATCGGCTCCGAGGGCACACTCGGGTTCATCTCATCGGCTGTCATGAACACGGTGCAGATCATGCCGAAACTGGCCACAGCCCTCCTCCACTTCCCGACCCTTGACTCCGCAACCAAGGCCCTTCCCGCCCTGGTGGAATCCGGCGTCACCGTCACCGAGCTGATGGACTCCTCGTCCCTTCAGCTATGTCGCGACGACCCAGCCAACGGCCACATCATCCCGCCAGCCCCCGGAAGCGGAGACGCTGCTCTCCTCGTCGAGTACCACTGCCCCGACGATCAGTCCCGCAAGGAAGCCATCGAGGCTGGCAACTCCGTTATCTCCGGTCTTGACCTCGTCAACGAGCCCACCTTCACCGACGATCCCGCCGTCCGCGGCCCGATCTGGACCCTGCGCAATGGCCTCTACGCCAAAATCGCCGGCACCCGACCGTCCGGCCAGACGGCCCTCCTCGAGGACATTGCGGTCCCCGTCGAGACCCTCGCCGGGGTGTGCGGAGACCTGCAGCAGCTCTTCGGCGAGCACAACTACCCGGAGTCGGTCATCTTCGGCCATGCCAAGGACGGAAACATCCACTTCTTGGTCCTCGAGGATTTCCGTGAGAAGAAGGGGCTGGATCGTTACGAACGATTCACCGAGGACATGGTCACCCTCGTCCTGGACGCCCACGGCACCCTCAAGGCCGAGCACGGCACCGGACGGATCATGGCCCCGTTCGTGGAGCGTCAGTACGGCCCCGATCTCTACCGGATCATGCGGCAGGTCAAGGAATCAGTGGATCCGACGGGTGTACTCAACCGCGGCAGCATCATCACCGACGACCCCAAGCTGCACCTCAAGGAGGTCAAGCTCACCCCGACCGTCCAGGAAGAGGTCGATCGCTGCGTCGAGTGTGGATACTGCGAGCCGGTCTGCCCGTCCCGCGATCTCACCGTGACTCCTCGCCAACGCATCGTCATGCAACGGGCCATCGCCCAGGCCCGCGACGACGGCGACGAGGAGCTGGCTGCAGATCTCGAGCAGCGCGCCACCTACCCGGTGGTGCAGACCTGTGCCGTCGACGGGATGTGCGAGACGAACTGTCCACTGCACATCAACACCGGAGACCTGGTTCGCCGCCTGCGAGCCGAACAGAATCCAGCTGCTTGGCAAACCACCTGGGACCTGGCCGCCAAGGGATGGAATCCCTTCGTCACCGCGGCGAGCGCCGGAATGTCCGCAATCAAGCCGATCCCGACGTCCGCCACCAATGTGCTCACCGGTGCGGCACGCGCTGTTCTGGGAGCCGACCGAATCCCAAAGGTGTCCGACGAGCTACCTGGTGGCGGGCACCGACGCAGTTCTGGACATCGCAGCGCACCAAGAGGACGACCGGAAGTCGTCTACCTGCCGGCCTGCGTCAACACCATGTTCGGTGGCGCGGTACCGGGCGAGCAGACCACGGAATTCTCGATCATTGCGCTGCTCACTGCGGCTGGCATTGGCGTGACGGTCCCCGAGGGCATCAATTCGCTGTGCTGTGGCACGCCCTGGAAGTCCAAGGGGATGACGAGGGGATACGCGACGATGCGGCGGCGTGTCGTCGACGTCATGCGTCGGGCCACCAGGAATGGTGAGCTGACGATCATCTCCGACGCCGTCAGCTGCTCGGAAGGATTCGTCCACGAGCTCGAGTACGAGGGAGTGACGGGGATCCGGGTCGTCGACGCAGTCCAGTACGTCGCCGACGAGGTCCTCCCGATCATGCCGCCCCTTCCCAAGGTTGGTTCAGCCGCCCTTCATCCCACCTGCTCCTCAACGCGGATGGGCTGGAACGATGCCCTCAAACGCTGCGCTGAAGCGGTCGCTGACGAGGTCGTCGTCGCAGACGCCTGGGGCTGCTGTGGATTCGCCGGAGACCGCGGGATGCTGCACCCCGAGCTCACCGAATCAGCCAGCCGCCGCGAGGCAGCCGAACTGTCGGCACGAGATTTCGACCTCTACCTGTCGGCCAACCGCACCTGCGAGCTCGGGATGGAACGAGCCACCGGAAAGCCGTGGCGCCACGTGCTCTCGGTCCTGTCCGAACGAATGGTGGAGTACGCCCCGGCATGATCAGTGATTCGTAGGCCCTGCTGGCCCGGCCGACATCGGCCGGGCCAGTTGCGTATCGGGCGCAGACGTCCCTCGGGTTCTCATGACCCCTCAACCCCCGGCAAGCTAAAATGAGAGAAATATCTCTTTTTCTCTCGCGGAACGATCTCTGAATAGGTACAGTCCACTGCACTGCGTACCACATCGCCGTTGCAACGCCGGGAGTTCAGATGCCTCTCACCGCTACTACCGAAACCCGAACCATCACCGTCGATGGCACCGAAGTCACCTACTCCGGCTCAGTCTGGTTCGACATGGGGTGATCGTCACAACTGATGACGAGATGAGGGGCGTCCCGGTTGGGATGCCCCTCATCTCGTTGGCGGGGTTCAGTGCGCAGCGTCGAACCACGACCGTCCGACGCCAATCGACACCGTCAGCGGCACTGACAATTCCATGGCGTGGACCATCGCGTCGGTGACGATCTCGCGGACCCTCTTCTCCTCGCCATTGGCGACCTCGAGGATAAGCTCGTCATGGACCTGCAGCAGGACGCGACTCGTCAGACCAGCCTCGTCAAGTTTCTCGTCGGTGGCGAGCATGGCGAGCTTGATGAGATCTGCGGCCGATCCCTGGATGGGTGCGTTGAGGGCGGCGCGTTCCGCCATCTCGCGACGCTGGCGATTGGTCGAGGTGAGGTCGGGAAGGTAGCGACGGCGTCCCAGCAGGGTCTCGGTGTATCCCTGATGACGGGCCTGGTCGACGACCTCCTCGAGATATTCGTGGACCTTCCCGAAGATGCTGAAGTAATCAGCCATGAGTTCCTTGGCCTCGCCGACGCTCACCTTGAGCTGGTTGGACAGCCCATAGGCGCTCAGACCGTAGGCCAGACCGTAGTTCATGGCCTTGATCTTGGAACGTTGGGCGACACTGACATCCTCAGGAGCCACTCCGAAGACGTGCGAGGCCGTCACCGTATGGAAATCCTGCCCAGACCGGAAGGCGTCGATGAGGGACTGATCCCCCGAGACATGAGCCATGATCCGCATCTCAATCTGGGAATAGTCGGCACTCATGAGGGACTCATACCCCTCACCGACGACGAATCCTTCCCGAATGCGTCGTCCCTCCTCGGTGCGCATGGGAATGTTCTGCAGGTTCGGATCCTTGCTCGACAGGCGTCCGGTCGCGGCGATCGTCTGCATGTAAGTGGTGTGGACCCGGCCGTCGTCACGAACTTCCTTGAGCAGTCCGTCGACGGTCTGACGCAACTTGATGGCATCGCGATGCTCCAGCAGATGGGCCAGGAAGGGATGCTCGGTCTTCTCGTACAGACCAGCCAGCGCATCGGCGTCGGTGGTGTATCCGGACTTGGTGCGCCGGGTCTTCGGCATGTCGAGCTTGTCGAAGAGTATCCCCTGCAACTGCTTGGGAGAGGACAGATTGATCTTCTCACCAGCCGCCTCCCAGGCAGCCTCCTGGGCGCGAGTGACACGCTCGTCGAATTCGGATCGCAGCCCTTCCAGAACGTCGGCGTCGACGGCGATGCCGGCCCGCTCCATCGAGATGAGGCACCGCTGCACCCTCATCTCGACGTCGTGGAGCAGCTCGGACCCGCCGCGAGCCTCGACCTCCTTCTCCATGACGTCGGCCAGCTTGGTGACCGCCACCGCCCCCTCCATGGTTTCAGCGGACCGGTCGTCCCCGAAGTCGAGCATCCCTTGGTCGGACTGGTCCTCCTCCTCACCCAAGGTGACGTTGAGGTGGGTGCGCACCGCGTCGTCGAACTTGTGGGTGCGGCGATCCGGGTGCAGCAGGTACGAGGCAAGCTCGGTGTCGCAGGTGAGCCCATTGACCTCCCAGCCGCGCTCGGCCAACGCCTCCACCGGGCCCTTGGCCGAATGCATCGCCTTCGCATGGGCCTCGTCTGCGAGCCATTGTGCAAAGGCCTTCTCGTCACCCGGGCCGAGATCAGCTGTGTCGAACCACACCGCAGTGCCGTCTCCGGCTCCCAACGCCACGGCCTCCACGTCACCGGCCCCACTGCCCCAGGTGCCCGTGACGTCAACACCGATCCGGCCTTCCACCGTGGAGAGCCAGTCTCCCAAGGTGCCCGGCTCGAGCGCCGCGCCGGAGACGTCAAGGGTCTCGTCAATCTCGACGACCTCATCGGCATCCGACTCGGATGCCAGCACACGCACACGATCCCACAGGGTACGGAACTCGAGGGTGTCGAAGACCGCGCGGGTGGCCTTGGGATCCCAGGCCTGACGAGCAAGGTCGGCCAGGGTGACGTCAAGGTCGAGGTCACGGACCAGGGCGTTGAGTTTGCGGTTACGAATGACGTCGTCGAGATGGTCACGGAAGGACTGGCCCGCCTTGCCCCTGACGGTGTCAGCCTCACGAATGAGGTTCTCCAGACCGTCATAGGCGTTGAGCCACTTCACAGCCGTCTTGGGGCCAACCCCGGGAACGCCGGGAAGATGGTCAGCGCTCTCCCCCACCAAGGCCGCCAGCTCGGGGTAACGGGCGGGGGGCACGAGATACTTCTCCTCAACGCCTTCCGGTGTCATGCGGGCGAGGTCCGAGACACCCTTGCGCGGATAGAGCACCGTCACCTGGTCATTGACGAGCTGCATGGCGTCCCGGTCCCCCGAGACGAGCAAGGACTTGAACCCCTCAGCGGTCGCCCGGGTGGACAGGGTGGCGAGAATGTCATCGGCCTCGTAGTTCTTCTTGGACAGATGAACGATGTGGAGGGCGTCGAGGACCTCCTTGATGAGATCGATCTGGCCGGGGAATTCCGGCGGAGTGGCGGCTCGTCCCGCCTTGTACTCGGGGTACTCAGTAGTTCGGAAGGTACCACCGGCAAGGTCCCACGCCACCGCGATGTGCGTGGGCTTCTCATTACGCAGCAGGTTGATGAGCATGGCGACAAAACCGTGCACCGCATTGGTGTGCTGGCCCGTCGAGGTGATGAAGTTCTCCACCGGCAAGGCATAGAAAGCCCGGAAGGCCATGGAATGCCCATCGAGGACCATGAGGGTGGGCTGCGTCGTCTCGCTCATGTCCTCGACTTTAGAGGACACCGCGGACAGTCTTGAGGGATCGACATGGCAAACGGTGGCATGCTTCACCTGTGAGCTATTCCATCCCTGAACATCCGCTTCCCGAGTGGCTGGCCGAGCTCGTCAGCCCCCTTGACGACAAACTCGGCGTCAAGGTACGTGAGATCTCTCCCACCCGCTGTGTCGTCACCGCACCGCTCGACGGCAACACCCAGCCCATGGGTCTGTGGCACGGCGGCGGCTCTGGCGTCCTCGTGGAGACAGCCGGCTCCCTGGCTGCCATGGCCCACGCGCGCACCTTCGAGCATTCTGCCGTCGGTACTGAACTCTCGGTATCGCATCTGCGCCCACCCCACGGCCATCAGGTCATCGCGACCGCGACGGCGGTGCATCTGGGCAGACACACAACGACCCACACCGTCGAGATTGTCGACAATGAGGGCCGTATCTGTGCTGTTGGAAGGATGACCTGTCAGGTCATCTGAGAATGGGGCTGCGCCGAGATCACTTCTCGTTCTCGGCGTGGTCAATGACTCCCTGAGCCACCTCGCGCATCGACTTGCGCAGGTCCATGGCGGTCTTCTGGATCCACCGGAAGGCCTCCGGCTCGGTGAGATCAAGGCTGGTCTGCAGGATGCCCTTGGCTTGGTCGACGATCTTGCGCGATTCCAGACGCTCCTCCAGGTCCATGACCTCGTCCTCCACGCCGCGGATCTCGGCAAAGCGGGCCATGGCGATCTCGATGGCCGGAATGACGTCCGAGGCATCGAAGGGCTTGACGACGTAGGCCATCGCACCGGCCTCCTTGGCACGTTTGATGAGGTCGCGCTGGGAGAAGGCGGTCAGCATGACGACCGCACAGATGCGGTCCTCGGCGATCTTGTCGGCTGCGGTGATGCCGTCCATCTTCGGCATCTTGACGTCCATGACGACCAAGTCAGGTTCGAGCTCATTGGCGAGACGGACAGCCTCTTCGCCGTCACTGGCCTGGCCGACGATCTCGTAACCATGCTCCTCGAGAAGCTCGACGAGATCAAGGCGGATGAGAGCCTCGTCCTCGGCCACCACGACGCGTGGATGTTCCTTCTCCACCCCCGAATCAGAGGTTGACCGGGTGGGGTCCTGTGGCTTGCTCACGGTGGTTCCTTGCATGTCGATCGTTGACAACTCGATTCAATCCTAATGGTTGACAGGCCTTGACGCACCTGCAGGCGTGCCCGATCGTAACGGCATTTCCCTCAGTGACGACCGAATGGTCGATCAGCGGCAACACCCAGTGGCCGCAAAATCGGCATACCGGCGCAACTGTGGCACAATAGGCGAGCCGGCCCGAGTGGCGGAATGGTAGACGCGGCGCACTCAAAATGCGCTGTCCTTGCGGGCGTAGGGGTTCGACTCCCCTCTCGGGCACCGTCGGCTTACACCAGTGATCCCAGGGACAGGCCCAGGATCGCTGCCAGCGCTCCCGCAATGGCCATCCCCAGACAGTGCAGAGCTCCCACGCTCATCCCACGGCTGGACGCGGTGCGCGAGGTCTCCACTGACGCCGTGCTGAAAGTCGTGAAGCCACCGCAGAATCCGGTTCCCAGCGGACCCTTGAGACTCTGTGAGAATCCCACATGGTTGAGAGCCACCGCGATGATGAATCCCAACAGCAGGGATCCCAGCACATTGATGACGAGGGTTCCCACCGGCACTGGGGCCGGGAAACGAGAGTTGACGCGCGAGTCAAGCAAGAACCTCGTGACCGCACCAAGGCCACCAGCCAGGCAGATCCACAGCATCGTCATGACGACCTCCTGCGAACTGCAGCACGCACCGTGGTGATCATGGCCCAGGCCAGGAAGGCACCTGCCGCGACACTCGTCAAGAGGTAGGCAATGCCCAACAGCCAGTACCCAGACATGACACGCTGCCCGGACTCCACTGCGAGGGTGGAATAGGTCGTGAACCCGCCAAGCAGACCGGTGCCAAGGCAGAGCCGAACCGCTCGGCGAATCCCCTCGTCAGGGCCGGCATGGACGAGAACTTCGAGCAGGGTCGCGAGCACGAAGGCCCCGACGAGATTGGTCACCAGGGTCGCCCAGGGCACACCGTCGGCAGGAGCCGGCCAGGCGTGGGCTATTTCGGCTCGCATGAGGGTGCCCAGGCATCCCCCCAGGAAGACCAACCCCACCAGTACCGGACGACGATCGAGAAATCCCGATCTCACTGCCATGGCGAGGAATCCTTCCAGTCGACGACGGCGGTGGGCACCACAAGTACCGGACGGTGCTGATGGTGGGACAGATTGGTCGCAATCGATCCACTCACGAATTCCTGGACCCGACGCCGGCGATGCGTTCTGGCTCCCACGACGAAGGCCGCGGCGTCAATGGCTCGAGCGAGGTGGGTCAAGGCACGATCTGGCCGACCAGCAAGGTATTCCAGCCACCACGGGACATCGCAGTCTCCCAAGGCTGTCGAGATTTCCTCGGTCAGACGCTGACGGAGGGTCTCAGCGTCACCATCCATGGCGTCCGGGTCGATGGGTACGGACACCACCGACCCATCTGTGTTCTCCTCGACGACACAGCGCCGCTGATCAACGTGGGCGAAGACAATTTGGGAGGCCTTGGTTGCACGGGCCAGTGAGGCAGCCGTCAGGGCCACCAGACTCGATTGCCCCGGAACCACCGCGACGACGATGGGGTGACCGCGGAACTCGACCATTCGGGAGGGGTGCGGCTGAGGCACTGCGCCATCTTTCGCCGCCATGTGTCCACTCATGACCATCCTCCGCATTGGAGGCCACGCGACTGCACGGGATCCATCGTCATCTCGCTCATTCATTGGTGCGAGGGCAGACTCCCACCCACGCATGACGGGGCAGGAACCATCAGCCAGATCGGCAGTTCGGCATCGGCCAGGCGGGATCCATCGCCGTCACGGACTTTACCAGCCCCGTCCCCCACCTCGTCGAATCCTTCCGAGGTGCGGACGAAGTCGCTCTCCCCGTCCTGAAAAGGGCGACGTCCCCCGCCCCAGAAGGGGTGAGGGACGTCGCGACAATCGAGGTTCAACCGCGATCAGTCGTCCTCCTTGATGCGAAGGATGCGCAGATCATTGGTCTTGCCGGGGATGTCCATCGGGGAGCCGGACAGCACGACGACGCGGTCGCCGACCGGCACGAAGCCCTTGTCACGCAGGTAGGCGTTGACCCAGCGGTACAGCTCCTCAGCGGTCTTGAAGACTGGGGTGACGACGGCGTGGGCACCCCACACCCAGGCGAGATCCTTGGTGGTGGTCTCATCAGGGGTGAAGACGATGAGCGGGGTGCTCGGACGCAGACGGGCGATACGGCGAGCGGTGTCACCGGACTTGGTGAAGGCCACGATGAACTTGGCCTCGGCACGTTCGGCGATCTCGGCAGCAGCCTTCGACATGATGCCGCCGGTGGTGTGCGGGTCCCAGTCGATCTTGGCGATCTTGTCCAGGCCGTGAGCCTCGGTGGACTCCACGATCTTGGCCATGGTGCGAACGGTCTCGCCCGGGAAGTCGCCAACGCTGGTCTCAGCGGAGGTCATGACGCCGTCGGCACCGTCCAGGATGGCGTTGGCCACGTCGGCAGCCTCAGCGCGAGTCGGACGGGGAGCGTGGATCATCGACTCGAGCATCTGGGTGGCCACGATAGCGGGCTTGGCCTGCAGACGAGCTTTCTCGATGATCTGCTTCTGGATCAGCGGGACCTCCTCGAGCGGGCACTCAACGGCCATGTCGCCACGGGCAACCATGACTGCGTCGAAGGCGTCGATGATCTCGTCGAGGTTCTCGATGGCCTGCGGCTTCTCGAGCTTGGCGATGACTGGGACGGTGCGTCCCTCCTCATCCATGATCTCGTGGACGCGGTCGATGTCGGAACCGTGACGGACAAAGGACAGGGCGACGAGATCGATGCCGGCCTTGAGTGCCCAGCGCAGGTTCTCCTCGTCCTTCTCGGTCAGGGCCGGGATGGACACGGCGACACCGGGAAGGTTGATGCCCTTGTGGTCACCGACCGGGCCGGCGACGGTGCAGTGGCAGTTGACGTCGTTGCCGCTGACGGAGTCAACCTGCAGGACGGTCTTGCCGTCGTCGATGAGGATGACGTCACCAGCCTTGCAGTCCTCGGGCAGTCCCTTGAAGGTGGTGGAGACGCGCTCCTGGTTGCCCATGATGTCATCGGTGGTGATGGTGAACTTGTCACCAATCTCAAGGTCGATCTTGCCGTTCGACTCTCCCTCGGCCTTCTCGAACAGGCCGGTACGGATCTTCGGGCCCTGCAGGTCGGCCAGGGCTGCCACGTTGAGCCCGAGCTCCTTCGAAACCGAGCGAACCAGGTCAAGACGCTCCTGGTGTTCGGAGTAGTCGCCGTGGCTCATGTTGAGGCGGGCGATGTTCATGCCAGCCTCCATGAGCTCCTTCATGGCGTCATGGCTGGACACAGCGGGTCCAAGGGTGTTCACAATCTTAGCTCTACGCACACCTCTCACGATACCGCCCGACATGGAGGGAACCCGACTCAATGAGCCTCTCAGCGCCGGATGTACACCAGACGTTCATCCATGATGCACGGATGACCACAGCCGACTGAGCGACTGTTCAGGCTTGCCTCACCACATCCAGCGCGTGCTGAAGATCCTCGGACGGGTCCGAGCGGAACGTCACCCATTCGCCACGTCCTGGATGGGTGAATGACAGTTCCGCGGCATGCAACCACTGCCGCTCCAGCCCCAGTTCCTTGGCCAGCACCGGATCACACCCGTAAAGCGGATCTCCACAGCAGGGATGTTTGACGGCTGCCATGTGCACCCGGATCTGGTGGGTTCGACCGGTCTCGAGATGCACCTTGAGCAGGGTCGCGTGACGGAAGGCCTCGATCGTCTCGTAGTGAGTGACGGAGTGACGCCCGCCGTCGACGATCGCCATCTTCCAGTCGTGACGATGATCACGACCGATGGGGGCATCGATCGTTCCCGTGAACGGATCGGGATGTCCCTGGACAAGGGCGAGATACACCTTGTCGACGGTTCGGTCCCGAAAGGCCTGCTTCAACAAGGTGTAGGCGTGCTCACTTTTGGCGACCACCATAAGACCGGAGGTTCCGACGTCGAGGCGCTGCACGATGCCCTGACGCTCCGGCGCCCCACTCGTGGAGATCGCGAATCCAGCGGCCGCCAGATGCTCGACGACGCTGGGACCATCCCAACCCAGAGACGGGTGAGCGGCCACACCAGCCGGCTTGTCAACGACGACGATGTCAGAGTCATCGTGAACGATTCTCATCCCCTCGACGATCTGAGGGGTGATCGACGGGGTGGCGACGGGATCCGACAGATCGATGTCGAGCATCTGTCCCATGGCGACGCGAACAGACGCCCGGGACACCTTCTGCCCGTCCAGGAAGACCAACCCTTCCTCGATGAGATCGGCAATCCGGGATCGCGACACCCCGCTCATCCGAGCAGCAGCGGCATCAACCCTCTCTCCGTCAAGACCATCAGGTACCAGCAGGACGCTCACATCTCCTCCTTCTCGTCGCGCTCCCCTCGTACATTGTCATCCGTCGCATGGCCTTCACCGTCGTGGCGGCCGAAGATCGACACCAGCACGACGAGGATCGCCGTACCGGTGATGAAGATGTCTGCGACGTTGAAGACCGCGAAATGCGGCAGGCTGATGAAGTCGACGACATGGCCACGCAATGGCCCAGGCTCCCGGAAGATGCGATCGGTGAGGTTCCCGCAGATACCAGCAATGAGCATTCCGCAGGCGATCAGGGACCAACGATGACGAGCCTTCGGGACCCCCCACGCACACACGACGATGAGCATCGCGATGGCAAAGAGGCTGATGAGGACGGTCGCCGTCGATCCCATGGAAAAGGCAGCACCAGGATTACGCAACAACCGCAGCGTGAAGAAACCGCCAAACCAGCTCGGCGGATCGTCGGGATCAAGATGAGCGACGGCCTTCGCCTTGGTCCATTGGTCAAGGCCATAGCCAGCCACCGCGATGACGACCATCACCAGACGCCAACGCCTGAGCTGCGCTCCTGTCAGCGTAGTCGGATCAGTGGGAGAGATCACCGGCGCTCTTCGCGCTGCTTGCACTTGACGCACATGGTGGCTCGCGGGAAGGCCTGCAGACGAGCCTTTCCAACGGCCTTGCCACAGGACTCGCAGGTACCCCAGGTACCCTCGTCGAGCAGCCGGAGAGCGAGCTTCGACTGGTCGTAGACGGCACGGGCGTTGCGGGTAACGGAGATCTCCTGGTCACGCTCGAACTGGGAGGAACCAACGTCGATGGTGTCCATGCCGGCACCGTCGTTGCCCTGCTTCATGAGATCGGCAAGGTCATTCTCGGCCTTGGCGAGGGCGGTACCCATCCTGTGGACATCCGACTCCAGGGCGTCGATGATCTCGCGAACCTCATCGGCCGTCCATGGCTCATCGCCGTCGCGCACCGGCAGGGAGGCGGCGATGGCCTCGGCATCATGATCTGACATGGAACTCTCCATCGTCATGCGGGGATCGTCCCCGGCTTGGTGGTGTGTGCCGCTCATGTCATCACCTACGTGGGAGGTGCATGAACTGTGGGCAGACATTACACCCATGCCACTCACCCGTCATCCTCGTCGCCGGCTCCGAGGTTGGCCACCAGATGAACGACGCCGTGCCCCGGTCACATGACCGGGGCACGGCGTCTTAGAAAGTGTGTCGCGTCAGTTCTGCTGCTGGCCGCGGCCAATGAGAGCGTCGAGACGCGGGGTGGAGGAATCACCCGGAGCAACGCGGTTCTCCGACTTGAGCAGCTCGGGCAGCTCGGCGGGCTCGAAGACACCATTCTCCAGGTTGTCAGCCTGAGCACGCAGGTGGGAGGTGAGGGCATCGCGGTAGCTCGCCTCGAAGGAGCGCAGGTGGTCGACATTGCCTGCCAAGGTGTCACGCTCGGCCTCGAGCTCGCGGAAGAGCTCGGTGCGGCGGGTCTGGGCATCGGCATTGACCTTGTCAGCGTTGCTCTTGGCGTCCGAGGTCATCTTCTCGGCATTGACGCGGGCGCTGGACTCGATGCGCTCGGCACGGGTCTGGGCATCGACGGTGAGCTCGTGAGCCTTGGTCTCGGCAGCCTGAACCTTGCGACCGGCTTCCTCCTCAGCCTCGTGGACGACACGCTCGGCGTCGGCGAGGGCCAGCTCAACCATGCGGACCACGGCCGGAGAGGCTTCAGCGCTGGTGGTCACGACAAGCTTCTGGACGCCATCCTCGGTGGTCGTCGGCTGCTGTTGGGCGACCGAGGAAGTACGGCTACGGGAGGCAAGGGCCTGGGCATCACGCAGCTGGGCGCCAAGACGCTCGTTCTCGCTGCGCAGGCGGGCAACCTCGGCCGGGTCGATGTCCTGGCCCGGGCGCTGGGTGGCCCGACGCAGCTCCTCGATCTCGGACTGCAGGGAAGCCTTCTCCTGCTCGATCTGGTGGGCGCGGTTCTCGGCCTCCTGCTGGGCGGCCTTGGCACGATCGACCTCACCGGAATCAACCGCCGGACGATCATTCTGTTGGGAGCGCAGCTCCTCGATCTGGGCACGGAGGTGCTCGTTCTCGTCGACGAGCTCCTGATCGGCCTTCTGCTCACCCTGGTCGCCGGACCTAAGGGCCTCGACCTGGGCCTTGAGACGCTCATTCTCGTCGGTGAGGGTCATGAACGCCGCTTCAACCTTGTCGACGAAATCATCGACTTCAATGGCGCGGTAGCCCTCGCCGGGGCGTTTGACCATCGGGAAACGAACCTTGCGCACCTCTTCGAGGGTCAGCGTCATTGTGCACTCCAAGATGTCGGGAACAGTCAGGACCCGTGAGGCGGACCGTATGGTCCGGGGTGGACACGAGATGCCGACAAGGTTACTCCACCGCGGCGCTCGCGTCACTCGGGAGGCTCAACCTCACCTTCGGGGTATGGCCAATACCCCCTCACCAGAAGAGGGCGACAACCAGCCTCTGAAGGACAGCCAGCAGGACGAAAACGATGATGAACCCAACCGAGAATCCGACATTGCCGAACCTCACCGGCGGCACAAGTCGATCAAAGAACTTGATCGGCGGATCCGTGATCGTGTAGACGATCTCAAACACCACTGCCAATGCGCCGTGCGGCTCGAAATCGCGCACCAGCAACGGCACCCAAGACATGAGCATCCGCACGATGAGCAACACCGTGTAAATCTGAATGAGCCACGTGAGAATGGTCCCGGCCAGGATCATGGCTGACTCCGTCAGGACTGGTTGAAGAACCCGCCACTGGCGATGCGGGCCTTGTCCTCCGGGGTGACATTGACATTGCGCGGGCACAGCAGGAAGACCTTGCTCGTCACCCGCTCGATGGTTCCGCGCAGACCGAAGATGAGACCGGCAGCGAAATCGACCAGGCGCTTAGCGTCGGCGTCGTCCATCTCGGTGAGGTTCATGATGACGGGAATGCCGTCACGGAACTGCTCGCCAATCGTCCGAGCCTCGTTGTAATTGCGCGGATGGACGGTCAGGATGCGGTTGATGTCGGCGATGCTCGGCTCCTCGAGTTCCGGGCGACGCTGCTGGACCGCCTTGTGTTCCCTGCCGCGCTGCCCGGTGGAGTCGTGATGATGCAACTGGGTCACCTCCGAAGATGGCTCGTACCCGTCGTCGGAGTAGACCTCCGTGGTGAGCTCCTCGTCCGGAAGATCCTCCTCGTCGTAGCGACGATCGTCGACAATGCCGACGTACGAGGCGATCTTCCTGCCGATTCCTGCCATCTGGAGCTCCTTCTCGTGGGTGCGTCCCCAAGACGGGGATCTCACCATTCAAGCCTGCCACGGATATTGCCACGGTTTGACGAGACACGCGAACTGCTGACACATCATGGACCGGCGCGATCCGTCCTCACCGAGGGTTGGAAGTCCTCCACACCAGGCCGGCAAGACGTCCCGCACCGTGATCCCTCCGGTGAGAGAACAGATCTTGTCCCTCAAAAGTACATGGGTCAAGCCCGACTGCTGCCACGCCCAGGGACTCCAGCTGGACCAGGGCGCCGGCACCCAAATCAAGGGCCGGAGTCCCTCGACGAGTCACGGCCCGGGTTGCCGGGTACTCGGCCCACACCTGCTCTGCCATGTCAGCGGGGACCTCATAACAGTTGCCGCAAATATGAGGCCCCACCCATGCCAGCAGGTCAGTGGCTCCCATGTCTCGCATGGCGCTGACGGTGGCCGGAAGGACCCCCGCCAGGAATCCCACTCGACCGGCGTGAGCAACTCCGATGACACCAGTTTTCGGGTCAGCCAGCACGACGGGCATGCAATCGGCGACCCGAATGGCCAGTGCGACCCCGGGGAGGACGGTGACCATGGCATCAGCGACGGGGAGTTTCCGCTGGCCTGCGACGCGGTCTCCAAGATAGCGTTGCGGAGTCCACCCCTCGACGTCGTCAGCCCCGACTCGCCACACGTCCTTGCCGTGCACCTGATGACAGACCATCACCGGACCAAGACCGAGGCGGGCACGCAGCGCCTCCAGGTGCTCGAGAACGGCGGGATCCTCGTCAGTGCGTCCGAGATTGAACCCGTCAAAACCGTGACCCCCCAGGCCCCGGCCGGCAGGGTCGACGCGATCCGTGAAGGCGACCCCAACGCCATTGTTGGCGTCGGGGTCGATGACGAATCTCAGCACGTCACTTCAAGAAGTCGGGGATATCCAGATCATCCTCGGGCTCATCGACCTGCGGACGCTCGTCCTGCTGCTGGACCGGCTGGTTCAACTGCTCCGGCTGGGAGGGACGATGACCGAACGGGCTGCCCTGGGTCTGCGGACGAATCGGGGTCGGCTGCTGGTTGCCGCTGCCCTGACGGTTCGCGCTGGAGGCAGATCCGGACGGGGCTGCCCCGGTACCAAAGACTCCTGCCGAGGAACGATTACTCATTGCCGGACGGGAGGCCGGACGCTGGCTGATGCCAGGTTGCTTGGTGCTGGTGGGCTGGCCATTCTCGAACCCGGCCGCGATGACCGTGACGCGCACCTCATCGCCGAGGGCATCGTCGATGATGGTGCCGAAGATGATGTTGGCCTCGTCGTGAGCGGCGGCCTCGATGAGATTGGCCGCACTGGCGACCTCGAACAGACCGAGGTCGGAGCCACCGGCGATGGACAGCAGTACGCCGCGAGCACCGTCGATGGACACCTCGAGCAGCGGGGACGAGATGGCCATCTCGGCGGCAGCACGGGCGCGGTCCTCGCCAGAGGCACGTCCGATGCCCATGAGGGCCGATCCGGCGTTCGACATGACCGACTTGACGTCGGCGAAGTCCAAGTTGATCTGACCCGGCGTCGTGATGAGGTCGGTAATGCCGGAAACACCTTGCATCAGCACCTGGTCGGCCTGTTTGAAGGCGTCCAGGATGGCGATCTGCTGGTCCGTCATATCCAACAACTTGTCGTTGGGAATGACGATGAGGGTGTCGACCTCGTCGCGCAGATTGCCGATACCGGACTCGGCCTGGGACGAACGGCGGTGGCCCTCGAAGGAGAACGGGCGGGTCACGACACCAATGGTCAGGGCCCCGAGGGAACGAGCAATCTTGGCGACGACGGGAGCAGCACCTGTGCCAGTCCCACCGCCCTCACCGGCGGTGACGAAGACCATGTCGGCGCCCTTGAGGGACTCCTCGATCTCGTCAGCGTGATCCTCGGCAGCCTGACGTCCCTTGTCAGGGTCCGCACCTGCACCCAGTCCTCGGGTGAGGTCCCTGCCGATGTCGAGTTTGACGTCGGCATCGCTCGTGAGGAGGGCCTGGGCATCGGTGTTGACGGCGAGGAACTCAACTCCCTTGAGTCCCGCCTCGATCATGCGGTTAACGGCATTGCAGCCGCCACCGCCTACCCCCACGACCTTGATCACGGCGAGGTAGTTCTGGGATGGAATAGCCACTGGAGTTCTGCCTCACTCTTGTCTGACGGACCGGTCTAGGGCAAGGGTATGAGCACGTCAGAAGGGTGTCCAACGCCGTAGGCCACCTTGACCTCGACCCTCAACCCCGGCTTGAGACTGCTCACCGAGAGGTCGGATGCTCCGGGGATGAGACGTCGAAACGGGTTGCCTTGACATTGAGCATCGCGGCGGTGACCTTGCCCTTGAGCTCGGACTGATCCGCCGATCCCCACACCACCGTCCGCTTACCGGACAACACCACGACGATGGCGTCACGAGACTTGGCCTCGACGTGGTCGACCTGTCGCCTCAGCTCGACGGGGAAGGAATCAGCCACGGTTGCGACGTCGCGCAGCAGGGCACGATTGCCCGACGACGTCGTGGCCCACACCACCTTCGGGGTCGGCTTGGCCGTCCGGTTGAAGATCGCCCCGGTGGGATCAATCCACAGGTATCCCCCAGGAGTCTTCACCTGATACGAGACCTTCAACTCGGTGACGTCGATGACGAGGGTGTGAGGCCACTTCCGGTGCACCTCAGCCTGGTGGACGATGTCCATCGAGGTGACGCGAGCAACGACCTCGTCAGTGTTGACCCGCGCCAGGGGCTGGCCTTTCTGCACCTTGGCGGCCTGCTCGACCTGGGAGACCGTGACCAGATACGTTCCGTGAACCTCGACGGTGTCGACGCTGAACACGGAGGAACTGCGCACCACCCAGATCGCCACCAGGAGGAGGACCACCACCGCAGCGACGATTCCTGCGATGATCTGGTTGCGACGTCGGCGGCGTCGGCGTCGCAACTCAATGGCAACGTTGATGTCGGAAACCGGCATCAGGACTTGTCCTCCAGCAATCCCACCAGGACTGGACCCACCAAGGTGACGTCTCCAGCTCCCAGGGTGATGACGAGGTCGCCGGGCCGCACCTCTTCGGCAAGAGCCTCCGGGAGGTCCTGCTTGTCAGGAACGTAGCGGGAATCACCACCTGCCGCGATGACCGCATCGTGCACCATCTCGCCCGTGACCCCAGGAATCGGGTCCTCCCGGGCGGGGTACACGTCAGAGACGATGACGCGGTCAGCCAGGGTGAGGGCCTGGCCGAACTCCTCGGCGAAGTCCCGGGTACGGGAGAACAGATGAGGCTGGAAACAGGCGATGACCCTCCCCTGTCCGGTCACTGCGCGGCGAGCAGCCCCGAGAGTGGCGCGCAGCTCGGTCGGATGGTGGGCGTAATCGTCGAAGACTGCCACGTCACCGACGCATCCCACCAGCTGGAAGCGCCGCAGGGTACCTGTGAAGGCGCCAATTCCCGTCAGGAGTTCGTCATGGTCAATCCCCAACAGGGAGCCGACGCAGTAGGCGGCAGCAGCGTTGGAGACGTTGTAGCGGCCGGGAACCTGGAGTTCGATGCGACCCCGGGTGGACCCGTGGACGAGGGTGGCCGAGGCCGTCGTGCCCTCCAGGTCGAGGTCGACGAGCTGGACCTCTGCCTGCTCCGACTCACCGTAGGTGACCACCTTGACCGTTCCGGTGCTCTCCAGGCGAACCGCCAGCTCGGCCGCCCCCGGATCATCGACATTGGTGACGACATAGCGCACCTCGGGGCGGGTTGCCATCGAGATGAAGCCATCGAAGTAGGCCTGCGGGGTGCCCCAGTTGTCGAGGTGGTCAGCTTCCACATTGGTGACGACGACGATCTGGCTGGGGTACTGCAGGAAGGAGCCGTCGGACTCGTCAGCCTCGACGACGAAGACCTCCCCCCCACCCAGGTGGGCCGACTCTCCAGTGGATGCCAGCGGTGAACCGATGACGTAGGACGGATCAGCTCCGGCATGATCGAGCATGGTGGCGACCATTCCGGTGGTCGTCGTCTTGCCATGGGTACCGGCGATCGAGACACCCTCACGACCCAACATGAGGGCAGCCAGAGCGGCCGAGCGGTGCCAGACGCGCAGGCCGAGACGATTGGCCTCCACCAGCTCCGGATTGTCAGGACGGATCGCCGAGGAGACCACGACCGTGCGAGCCCCGGCCAGATGGGCAGGGTCATGGCCCACCCAGGTCTGGACCCCAGCAGCTGCCAGATCACGCAGGTTGGCTGAATCGACCTGGTCGGAGCCGCGAACGTCCACTCCCATGTCGTGGTAGATCCGCGCCACACCGCTCATTCCGGCTCCGCCGATGGCGATGAAGTGAACCGGCCCAATGGTGCTGGGGCCGAGCAGCTCGACAGGTTCCCGCAATGACATGAGTTTTCTCCTCGAACAGTCGTCGGGTCGATCACTTCGAATTGGTGGCCGAGATCACCCGTGCCGCCATCTCCTCAGCGGCATGGGCAGGCATGAGTCCCCGTCCGGCAGCTGACATTCTGGCCAGCGCATCGGCGTCATGGATACGCGCGGTCTCGGCGAGGAGCCGCTGGGCATCCAGTTCCGCGTTCGTGACGACGACACCAGCCCCGGCGTCAACGGCCGAGGTGGCATTGCGCGCCTGTTCGCCATTGCCGTGTGGCAATGGAACGTAGATCGTCGGCAGGCCGACGGTCGCGGTCTCCACCACTGTTCCAGCTCCGGAACGAGCCACCATCAGGTCGGCAGCCGCGTACGCACTGGCCATGTCGTCAACATATCCGACCGGCAGCCAGGCAGCTCCCGTCGTTTCATCAACGATCTTGGTGTTGCCCTTGATGTTCTTCGGGCCCACGACGTGGAGGATTTGCACACCGTCGGCAAGGAGGGTGTCACGTGCTGCGACGACGGCGTCATTGATGGCGACCGCTCCCTGAGATCCTCCGGAGACAAGCAGGGTGGGACGGTCGGTGTCCAGTCCCAGATCGGCGCGAGCGCGGGCACAACGCCCGGCTCGATCCGCGTCGCTGGAGTCTGCCAGGTCAGTGATCTGCGTGCGCAGCGGCATACCGACGAAGGTGCCCTTCGGCAACGGGGTGTCGGGGAACGCCGTACCGACGAAAACCGCAAACCGCGCGGCGATCTTGTTCGCCAGCCCGGGAACAGCGTTCTGCTCGTGAATGACGACGGGGATCCTGGCTTTCCTGGCAGCCAGGTATGCAGGCAACGAGACGTAACCGCCGAAGCCGACGACCACATCAGCCCGGCGCTGCTTGAGCACCGCACCTGCCTTCCGTACCGCTCCGGCCAACCGACCAGGAACCTTGAACAGATCCGCGTTCACCGTGCGCGGCAGCGGCACCGGAGGAATCATGTCGAGCTCGAGACCGGCCTCGGGGATCACTCGTCCCTCAAGACCCTTCGGCGTCCCGATGCAGGAGACCGTGACGCCACGCTCCTGCAGAGCCTTCGCGGTGGCAATAAGGGGAGATGTGTGGCCAGCCGTTCCTCCGCCAGCCAGAACAACGTTCACCATGGGTACTCCTCGGGGGAATGGGATATGGCGTCGAGATCAGCCACGATTACCTCCGTCGACGACACTCGTCACACGGGCGGGCTCAGTGCGTCGGGAAGCCTCAGTACTGCGCCGAGCGTCTGGCTCGGTACGGGCACACGCCAAGATGATGCCGACCGCCAACAACACCGACACCAAGGCCGATCCACCGATAGAGATGAAAGGAAGCGGCACGCCGACGACCGGCAACAGATTCAGTGAGACAGACATGTTGATGATCGCCTGGGCCGCAATCCATGCGGTGGCCGTCAATGCGGCCGAACGACGGAAGAGAGAGTCCTGGCGCATCGCCGTCCTCACTCCTGCCCACACGAGCAGGGTGAACAGCAGGATGACGCCGAGGGTGCCGAGCAGACCCATCTCCTCACCGAGGACGGCGAAGACGAAGTCGTTCTGCGCACCGTCGTAGAGTCCTCCCCACTTCTGACGGGACGCACCGATGCCGACCCCCCACCAGCCACCGGTCGCCAGGGCGTAGATCGCCGAGAGCGGCTGCTGGGAGGTCGTCGCGCCATTGTCAGGATGCAGGAAGGACAGCACGCGCTGAGCTCGGTAGGGAGTGATCGCGATGAGCATCAGGATCGCCAGCAGGCCCAGACCGATGAGAGCGCCCAAATAACGTTTCGGCACGCCGAATCCCCACATCTGCGCCAACATGATGAGTCCGATGATCATCGTCGTCCCAAGGTCTCCCTGAGCGACGACCAGCAACCCGATGACCCCATACAGCGCAAGAAAAATGCCCACGCCTTTGGACGTCGCCATCTCGTCTCGACGCGACGCCATGTAGCTGGCCCCGATGAGGACCAGCGCGAACTTCGCGAACTCCGAGGGCTGCAGGCTGACCGGGCCGAGAGCCAGCCACGACTGGTTCCCCTTGCCAGCGTCCGATCCCAGGGGGGTCAGCACCATTACGAGCATCAGGCAGACGACGGCGTAGGTCAGCCCGCCGAGTTGGCGCAGATGTGCTTCCGACAACCGGGACACCACCGCTGAGGCAATCGCTCCGACGACGAGGAAGAGGATCTGGCGAATGGCGAAGTGGTAGGGCCCGCGTCCGAGCGACTGGGAGTACACCGAGGACGAGGACAACCCCATCAACGCTCCGATGCCGCACAGCAGCACGGTGGTGGCGAGGATGACGTAGTAATCCAGGAAGGGTTGAGTCAGCAAGCCACCTGAGGATCCGTCACCGCTGTCGAGTCGCAGGAAGTGTGTCAGCCAGCTGGCGGGGGTCCGGCGTCGGGCTCCATTCATCTGCCGAGGAGTCCGGGTGTCGACCGACTTCTCAGCCATCAGCATCCGGCCCGTCAATCTGTCGTGCCGCGCTGACGAAGTCGTCACCGCGGGCAGCATATCCAGGCCAAATGTCGAGGCTCGCGCACCCCGGAGCCATCAAGACGGTGTCGCCGGCGCGGGCCATCTCGGCCGCCTCGCGAACTGCCTTGGCCATGCATTCTCGCGACATGTCATCGATGACGACGACGGGGACATGCGGGGCGTGCTCGGCCAAGGACTTGGCGACGACGTCACGGTCGGTTCCCAGCACGATGGCTCCGCGCAGCTTCTCGGCGTGGGTGGTGACCAGGTCGTCAAAGTTGGTGCCCTTGGCCTGGCCTCCGGCGATCCACACGATGTGCTCGAAGGCGCGCATCGAGGAGTTCGCGGCGTGAGGGTTGGTGGCCTTGGAGTCGTCGACCCAGGTGATGCCACCAGCTTTATGGACGGTCTCGATCCGGTGCCCGCCAAGGTGGAGGTCGCGCAGACCCTGACCCACGGCGCGGGCCGGCACATCGAAGGAGCGAGTCAGGGCAGCTGCCGCCAAGGCGTTCTCGACATTGTGTGGGGCGAAAGGACGGACGTCATCGAGGTGGGCCAGCTCCATGGCGGAGGTCGCCCGCTGGTCGACGAAGGCACGGTCGACGATGAGATCATCGACGACACCGATCATGGAGGGGCCGGGGATTCCGGTAGTGAAGCCGATGGCGCGAGCTCCCTCGACGACATCTGCCTCCTCGACCATGTGCTCGGTCGCGGGGTCGGCGACATTGTAGACGCAGGAATTCGTCACCTGGTGATAGATCCGAGCCTTGTCAGCCGCATAGGAGGCGAAGGGGTCATCCTCGTGGGCATACCACTCCAAATGATCCTGCTGCAGATTCAGGACGGCAGCCGAGTGCAGGGAGAGGGAATTCGACCAGTGCAGCTGGAAGCTGGAAAGCTCCACGGCGAAGACGTCGTAGTCGATCTCGTCGGCCATCGCCTCCAGGATGGGCCGACCGATGTTACCGACGGCGCAGGCTCGCAACCCCGCCGCGTTGAGAATGGACTCGGTCATCTGGGTGGTCGTCGTCTTGCCATTGGTGCCAGTGATGGCAAGCCACGGGACGACGCGGTCCGGATGCATGAGACGCCAGGCCAGTTCTGGCTCTCCCCAGACTGGAATCCCCTGGAGTAGAGCACTGGCCACCAAGGACTGGATCGGACGCCACCCCGGGGACACGATGACGAGGTCGGTGCCCTCAGGAAGTTCAGCTGCCGCCCCGGCCCCCAGTCGCACCTCGGCACCGAGCACCTCGAGCAGCCCGCCTTTGTCGCGATGACCATCGTCGTCGGAGTCGTCGAGCACGAGCACCGTGGCATCGAGCTCGAGCAGGGCGTCGGCAGCGGCGTAACCAGAAGTACCCAGACCGGCGACGACGACGTGTACTCCCGACCAGTCGAACAGCCGGTCGGCCGAGCTCAGATCAACCTTTCCGGAGAACGTCACTGTCCCGCCACCCATTCTGCGTAGAAGATTCCCAGGCCGGCCGACACGGCCAGACCGCAAATGATCCAGAACCTGATGACCACGGTCACCTCAGCCCACCCCTTCAACTCGAAGTGGTGATGCAACGGGGCCATCTTGAAAACTCGTTTTCCACCGGTGAGTTTGAACACACTCACCTGGAGCATCACCGAGATCGTCTCGATGACGAACAGTGCGCCGATGATGACCAACAGCAATTCGGTACGGCTGACGACAGCCATACCCGCAACAGCGCCACCGAGAGCCAGGGACCCGGTGTCACCAAGGAAGATCTTGGCCGGCTTCGCATTCCACCACAGGAAACCGAAACAGGCTCCTGCGATGGCAATGGCCACCACGGCGATGTCGTGCGGATCACGCACCGCGTAGCAATGGTTGCCGGCAGTAGTCGGACGCGAACACCACTGGTTGAACTGCCAGATGCTCAGCAAGGTGTAGGCGCCGAAGACCATGGTGGTGGCCCCCGTCGCCAACCCGTCCAGGCCGTCGGTGAGGTTCACCGCATTGGAACTACCAGCAATGAGCAGGATCACCCAGATGATGCCCAACCAGACAGGCAGATGAAGCCAGGAGATGTCGCGCAGGAATGAGATCGCCGAGGAACCCGGAGTGACTCCGTGGGTATCCGGGAAGTACATCACTCCGATGGCGAAGGTGACGGCAACAAACGCCTGTCCAAGCAGTTTTCCCCTGGGTTTGAGGCCCAATGAGCGCTGTTTGGAGATCTTCGTCCAGTCATCGAGGAATCCGATGAATCCCAGACCGGCGAAGAGCCAGAGGACCATTACGGCTGAGAGAGTCGGGTGGGTCCAGGTCACCAGATGCGCGACGATGTAGGCAAACAGGACCGACACAATGATGACGGCACCGCCCATGGTCGGGGTGCCCTTCTTCGTCTTGTGGGTGGTCGGGCCGTCGTCGCGAATGAACTGGCCGTATCCTCTTGCGGCGAGCCAGTGGATGAACCATCGCGTGCCGACAAGGGTGCCGATCATCGACACCGCGCCGGCGAGCAGGATGTTCTTCACGCCTGAGCCTCCCTATCCTCGAACACAGCGCGCCCCACCCGTTCCAGCGCCAGGCCTCGGGATGCTTTGAGGAGAACGACATCGTGCGAGGTCCAACTTAGCGACTCAGCAGCCTCTTCCACGGTGGTGACGAACACATGTGCGCCTTCTGCGCACGCGCCGGCAGCAATGTTCTCGGCCTCGTCACCGACCGCGATGACGACGTCAAACCCGACCTGAGCAGCACGTCGACCTGATTCGGCATTGAGTTCAGGGGAATCCTTGCCGAGCTCAAGCATGTCGCCAAGCACAGCGATGCCACGGGTTTGGGGATCAGCGGCCCGGCGAGTCGCGAGGACGTGACCCATGGCTTTCAAGGAAGCAGCCATCGAGTCAGGGTTGGCGTTGTAACAGTCCTCAACCAGCACCAGGCCATCAGCTCGCTCACGCAACTGCATCCTCATGGCAGACCGCGACACAGCCTTGCTCAAGGCCTCGGCAATGCGACCGACAGTGTCCCCGTCGACAGCGCCATTGAGCTCCAGAGCTGCCAGCGCTGCAGCAGTGGCGGCAACAGCATTGGCGACCTGGTGGGCCCCCATCGTCGTCAACCGGACCCGACTGGTCCAGGTCGACTCGCCCCTGCGAACACCCAGGGTGAAGGAGTGACGATCCAGATCGTCAGAAGTGATCGACTCCGCCCACACCTCGACCTCGGCATCCGGGCGCCGGTGATCGGCATCAGGGCTGAACCATGCGATATGGCCACTGGTCCGCGGGGCCATCCCAGCCACCAGTTCATCGGCAGCATTGAGGACAGCCCAGCCGTCAGAGCTGAGAGCCTCGACGATTTCGCCCTTGGCCCGGGCGATGACCTCACGGGATCCGAACTCGCCCAGGTGGGCGGTCCCGATGTTGAGGACCATGGCGACGTCGGGGGTGACGATGGAGGTCAGCCACGAAATGTGGCCGAGTCCGCGAGCCCCCATCTCGGAGACGAGGAATGCGGTCTCCTCGTTGACGCGGCATGCCGTTAGGGGCACGCCGATCTCATTGTTGAACGACCCCACCGGAGCCACCGTCGGGCCAAAGGCCTCGAGAACCTGGGCCAGCATGTCCTTGGTGCTCGTCTTGCCGCTGGACCCAGTGAGAGCAATGGTCCGCAGACCACGGCATCGTTCGGTGCCCACGACGTGACGGGCCAATCGAGACAGTCCGGCCTGGCCGTCGTCAACGATGAGGTGCGGCAACTGGGCGTCGGTGGCGCGCGTACCCATCACGGCAGCCGCGCCAGCTTCCTGAGCAGCCTCCGTGAAGTCGTGTCCGTCCGCCCGGGCGCCAGGCAGAGCGACGAAGAGAGCCCCCGGAGTCACCTCACGGGTGTCGATGACGACGTCGGGGCCCACCTGTGCAGAGCCGTCAACCGGTTCGGCCCCGACCCATGGGGAAAGGGTGGCAATGTCGACAACTCTCATCGGGTCTGATCCTCCTCGGCCTGCCGAGCCATGGTGCGCCATTCAGCTCGGATGACCTCACGATCGTCGAATGGCAGCACCTCGCCGCCAACATGTTGTCCGGTCTCGTGCCCCTTGCCGAGCACGCAGATGACGTCTCCGACCTCGGCCATTCTCAAGGCCTCGTTGATCGCCTCACGACGGCGTCCGCCATCGACGACGATGACACCATCCTCGGCGGCCTCGTGGGCACCCTCCAACACCGCTGCGCGGATCGTTGCCGGATCCTCAGTACGTGGGTTGTCGTCGGTGATGATGACGACGTCGGCCCTCTCAGCCGCAACATCACCCATGGGGCCACGCTTGGCGGCGTCACGGTCTCCCCCAGCACCCAGGACGGCGATGAGACGCCCCCCGTCGACCGAGGACCGTGCCGCATCAAGGGCGGAGGCAATCGCCTGCGGAGTGTGCGCGAAGTCGACCAGAGCGGTCGGTGAGTCAGGGCCGAGGTCGACGCGCTCCATCCGACCTGGCACCTGAGCAGACGACAATCCGTGCGCAACCTCGTCGAAGGAGAGCCCTGCGGCCTCCAGCATTGCCAGGGCCATGACCGCGTTGCGGACGTTGAACTCACCGGGCAGGGACAATTCGAGAGTGCGCTCCCCCGACGGGGTCGTGACCTCGAGGACGGCCCCGTGCGGTCCCGGATGCCACGACGTCACCTGATAGTCGGAGGGTTCGTGGATCGACGTCGTCACGGCCGTGACGCCACTGGCCTGCATCCTCTCGACGAGTTGACGTCCACGCGGGTCGTCAACGTTGATGACGCCGAGCCGGGCCAGGTTCGAGGTGAACAGACGAGCCTTGGCCTCGAAGTAATCATCGAGGGTCTTGTGGAAGTCAAGATGATCGCGACCGAGGTTGGTGAAGGCAGCGACATCGAAACGGGTGCCGTCGACCCGTTGCAGGGCGAGGGCGTGGGAGGAGACCTCCATGACGACGTCGGTCGCTCCCCTCTCAGCCATGGCGCCGAAGAGACCTTGGAGATCCGGAGCTTCCGGGGTCGTCACTGTGGTACGAGCGCTCGGCAACTCGACACCGTCGAGCTGGAACCCAATCGTCCCGATCGTCCCGACGTGGCGTCCAGCAGCTCGCAGACCTGCCTCCACCAGGAAGGCCGTCGTCGTCTTGCCATTGGTACCAGTGACACCGAACATCGTCATGGCATCAGCGGGATGGCCGAAGATCTTGGCAGCCGCGACCGCCATCGCAGCCCGGGGATCCGGGACGACGATGATCGGCACACCGGCATCCGCAGCGAGGGTCGCACCCTCGTCGTCAGTGAGGACTGCCACCGCACCGGACTGTGCTGCCGAGCCAGCGAATCGAGCCCCATGGGCGTGGAGACCGTGCAGACCGACGTACAAGTCGCCGTGACGTACCTGACGGGAGTCCAGGGTGATCCCGCTGATCGCAGGACCGTTCTCATCGGCCCGACACCCGTCGAGCTCGGCCACCAGATCACCCCACGCAATGGAATTCACCTCCGAAGGCCGCAGGGCGGTGTCTGCAGGTGATGTGAGGGTGGGAGTGGGTTCAGGGCTCACGGCTGGTACTCCAAGGGTTCCTTGCGCGCTTTGTCGGTGGACGGTTGCACACCGTAGCGCGGCAGGGCGACGGACATCAGTTGCCGCGCCGCCGGCTGCGCCACCTCCGTACCTGTGTGTCCGTTGGTGGGCTGGTTGATGACGACATAGGTGAGAATACGCGGCTTCTCGATGGGAGCGACGGCGATGAATGAGGAGATGTAACCGCGATAGCAGTGGCATTGCGGGTCAACACGCTGCGCAGTACCCGTCTTTCCCCCCATTCGGTAATCCGGGATCGGTCGGCCCTTGGCCGTCGAGACGACGTTCTCCATCATGTCGCGGACCTGCTCGGAAGCCTGCTGGGAGATCACTCGGCGGGTCGTCGTGTCAGGGATCTCAGCAGGTTCACCGTGACCGTCGACAGCTGATTTGATGATCGTCGGGGAGTGGTATACACCACCGTTGACGATGCCAGCCACCGCAGCAGCCTCCTGGATCGCGGTCACCGACAACCCCTGGCCAAAGGCCACCTGGTCACGGGTGTAGTCGGGCATGTCCGGTTTGGGAATCTGGCCGTGGGCCTCGCCGGGAAGACCGATCCCGGTAGGTGCCCCTAGGCCGAAGGACTTGAGGTAGGAGGCCATCGTCCCCTTGTCGAGGTTTCGGGCGAAGAGGGTCGTCCCGATGTTCGAGGAGTGCACGAAAACACCGCGAGCGGTCAGGTGCTCGGTGCCGTGGGGCTCGGCATCCGTGATCTTGCCGCCCCCGGAGGACAAGGCCGGAGGAACGACGATGTGGGTATCGGGAGTGAGGACTCCCTGGTCGGTGAGGGCGGCCATCGTCAGTACCTTCTGGACCGACCCCGGCTCGTAGGCATCCTGGATGGTCCGATTGCGGGTCTGGCTCTCCTTGGCCTTCCCCGGCTTGTTCGAGTCGAAGGTGGGCATCGACACCATGGCGAGTACCTCGCCATTCGTCACGTCCATCATGATGATCTCGCCACTCTTGGCCTTGGCGTTCTTGATGGCCGTGCCCAGTGCCTGCTGGGCCATGAGCTGTAGCTGTGCGTCAAGGGTCAGAGCGTAACTGGTGCCATTGACGGCAGGAACGAGGGTGTTGGATCCCAGCGGGATGCGTCCCCACGTCGAAGCTTCGTAGGACTCCTTTCCGGGCACACCTGCCAAGGCCTTGTCGTGGCTGTGTTCGAAGCCGCCAGCGCCCTTGCCCTCGGCATTGACGAATCCGACGACATTGGACGCCACCTTCCCGGAGGGATAGGTGCGGATCGGGTCATTCGAGCTGAAGATCCCGTACCATTCCCCCTCCTTCATGTCCTTCTTGATGAGGTCGAAGGTGTAGCTGTCGACGTGGTGACGCACCACCGAGTAGCGGCTGAGATTGCCCTTGGAGTCGGTGGCCGTGAGAGCCTTGCGGTAATCCTCCGGACGTCCGCCGAGGTGCTTGGCCAGGATCTTGGCAATCGCCTTGGGGGCTGCAGCGGCTTTCTCCCGCTGGGTACGACTCATGGTGACCCGCTCGTCAACGCCATTGCGCGAGATCATGCGAGGGTCGACGAATACCAACACGGCCGGCTGAGTCTGCGCCATGACGGTGCCATTGCGATCAGTGAGCCGTCCGCGGTCGGGCTGCAGGTCGTATGTGTACTTCATCCGCGCGGCCGCCGAGGCCGCGTACGCAGGAGCCTCGATGGCCTGCAACTGCAGAGCGCGGCTGGCCAGACCGATCGCGAGCACGAGGAATGCCGCCATGATGATCGTCAGACGGCCTCGTTGGGAGGCCATCCGTGGGGCTGGCCTCGCGCTCGACGCAGGACGACCCGGACGGTAACCGGGGCGCGATGGCGCGGATCCACGCCCGGGCGCAGGCGGTCGGGCGGAACCGGGACGCCGGGTCGGACCCGTGGAACGCCGGAAATCGCTCACGGCTGACCCAGCTCTGGCTTGGCCGTCTCACCGATGAGTCCTGGTGCTTCCTTGCCGTCAACCCTCGTCTGGGTTCCCATCACCTTGCCAGTGCGCAGATCAATGTAAGAGCCGTAGGGATTCGGCCTCATGCCGAGCTTCTTGGCCTCTTCCTGCAGGTTTTGCGGTCCTCGCAAGTGATCGACCTCAGCCCCGAGCACGGCCTGCTGGTGCTGCAGGACGTTGAGATTGCGCGTCTCCTGGGCAATCTGCATGGACTGTGCCTGGATTGTGGTGTTGAGCACCAGGAGACCGGCCAACCCGGCAGCCAGCATGACGACGATGAGGATGGCGAAGCCGAGCCGTCCCATCCTCTGCTGCTGAACCCGCCGTGGCAGGGCTCGCAGCACCGGACGTAGCGGGGCGGTACGCGCTGCGGCAACCTTGGCCGGGTGGGGACGCGGTGCTGGTTCGGCGCTCATCGGCTCTCCTTCGTCGCATGCTGAGAACTAACGAATCCAGGACGGACCCGCTCAATGACCCGCAACCGTGCTGACGCGGATCGTGGATTCGTGGACACCTCGTCGGCGTCAGGACGTTCAGCTCCTCGAGTGACAGGGCTGAACTTGGCTGCCATTGACTCCGGGACCATCGGCAGACCCGCTGGCGCGGTGTCGGCGCAAGCGTCCCGGAAGACTTCCTTGACTGGCCGATCCTCCAGGGAGTGGTAAGCGAGAACTGCCATCCGGCCGCCGACGGCGAGCCGGTCGAGTGCTCGGGGAAGTACCGCTGGAAGGGTCTCCATCTCGCGGTTGACGGCAATACGCAGTGCCTGAAAGGTGCGCTTGGCGGGATGCCCCGAGCGCTTGTGCCGAACAGCGGCGGGGATCGCCTCGGTGATGATGTCGACGAGGCGTCCGGAGGTCTCAATGGGTTGACGATCCCGCTCTGCGACAATGGCCCGCACGATGCGATCGGCGAACTTCTCCTCGCCGTACTCGCGCAGGATCCGCACCAGGTCGCCTGGGGCGGATGCGTTGACGATCTCGGCGGCAGTACGTCCACCGGACTGGTCCATGCGCATGTCCAGCCGGGAATCGACGGAGTATGAGAACCCGCGGCCCACCTCGTCGATCTGCAGGGAGGACAGCCCCAGATCGAGCAGCACCGAATTCACGTGCCCCAGCCCAAGGTCATCGAGGACTTCGGGGAGCTCGTCATGGACGGCATGGACGAGATGGACGCGATCCCCGAACGGCTCGAGTCGCGCACCCGCCATGGCCAGGGCCTGCTTATCCCGGTCGATACCGACGAGCCGCACGTGAGGAAACTGTTTCAGAACAGCTTCGGCGTGACCTCCCATACCAAGGGTGCCATCAAGGTGAACGGGGTTCTCGCCCTCGAGGGCTGGGGAGAGAAGGTCGAGAATGCGGGTGCGCATGACAGGGATGTGAACGGCATCGCCGGCAATGGCATCGGTCGCCATGAGCATCCCCTCCCCGGCATGGTCTGCCAGCAACGTCTTCGACCGGTGTCGACGACCCGTGGTCCGGGGTTCCGTTCCGGCTGGACCACCTGGCACAGGGGAAGTTGTGTCAGGGGGCCCGGTCGGACCGGAGCCGCGGATCACGCGATCACTGTTCGGCGAAGACCTCCTCGTTCATGTCGGCGAAGATCTCCTCCTGGGCTTCGGAGTACTTCTCCCACTCGGTGGCGTCCCACACCTCGACACGGGTGATCGCACCCACCACGACGATCTCCTTGTCGAGACCGGCGTAGCGCCTCAGCATCGACGGAATCATGACCCGCCCTTGCTTGTCCGGAGTGGTGTCACTGGCACCGGCTGCCAACATGCGCTGGTAGTCACGAACTTTCTTGACACTCACCGAACCCTTAGCGATCTCCCGGGTCGTCTCCACGAAGGTTTCGGTCGGGTAGATCGCCAGACACCTGTCCTGGCCTCTGGTGATGACCAACCCGTCGTCCAACTCGTCGCGGAACTTCGCCGGTAGGAAGAAGCGGCCTTTTTCGTCGAGCTTTGGAGTGTGCGTACCCAGGAACACCGGGCACCTCCTTGCTCCACGATCGGGGCGATCTCCTCCACTTGCCTCCACCATACTCCACAATGCTCCACTAAGTCACCATCCCAACTCCTCGACCTCCACTTCCCACCACTCCCACCGCGTGATGACGCGGTGAAGTGGGTGTCAGAAATGTCAATGTGAGTCCGAGAAAGTCGTTCGCCCCTGTTTGGAGGACCGCGACAGCGAGAGGGGCATCACCGTCAGAAGGCCCGGATAGCATGGGCTCCGGCCACTGCCGTGCACGCAAGGAGGATTCCGTTGAGCCACGAAGAACTGCAGCCGGTCCATCCGGCCCATGCCCAACCCCTCGGCGACGTCGCAGCCCCAACAGCGACGATTGACGACGTGGTGGCCGCCACGAATGCCATCCGCTCGGCTGTGGCCGGGGTCATCGAGGGCAAGGACGGACGCATCGACACCGCCCTCGTGGTGCTGCTCGCCCAAGGCCATCTCCTGGTGGAGGACGTACCCGGCGTCGGCAAGACGATGCTTGCCTGTGCGCTCGGCCGCGCCATTGACTGCACCGTGCACCGCATCCAGTTCACTCCGGACCTGCTGCCCTCCGACATCACCGGCGTCAGTGTCTATGACCAGGAGAAGAGGGAGTTCGTCTTCAAACCCGGAGGAATCTTCGCCAACATCGTCGTCGGTGACGAGATCAACCGGGCCTCCCCCAAGACCCAGTCCGCTCTCCTCGAGGCGATGGCCGAGCGTCAGGTCTCGGCGGATGGTCAGACTCACGTCCTTGACGCCCCCTTCATGGTGGTGGCCACCCAGAACCCCCTCGAGATGGAGGGCACCTACCGCCTGCCGGAGGCTCAGCGAGACCGCTTCATGGCCCGCATCACCATGGGCTACCCGACTCGCCCCGCCGAGCTCGCCATGCTCGAACACCACGGTGCAGCCTCACCTCTCGACGAGGTCACCCCGGTCACCGACGCCGTGACGGTTCGGGGTCTCATCTCGGCTGTTCTCGGAGTCCACGTGGCAACCGACATCCATGAGTACGTCCTGGACATTGTCGCTGCGACCCGCAGTCACGAATCCATTCGGTTGGGGGCGTCTCCACGCGCGGCCCTCCACCTGGTTCGGGCCTGTCGCGCTCGCGCTGCCATGAATGGTCGTGACTACGTCATTCCTGACGACGTCCAGGCCCTCGCCGCCCTGGTCCTGGCTCACCGTCTGGTGCTCTCAGGACGCAGCGGGGTTGCGAGCCACGACACTGCTCGAGCAGCCGAGTCCCTCGTCAACTCAATCATGCGTCAGGTGCCGTTGCCCGAGCGAACCCATCAGGACCGATGAATTTCCCGTCGGCGTCGAACTCCCCTCGCCGCTGGGGGATTCTCACCGCAAGGGGTCGTGCCGTCGGAATCGTCGGCATCGTCCTGGCGGTCATCGGCTTGAGCATTGATCAACGGGACCTGGCCCGGATCGGCATACTCCTCATCCTGCTGCCCTTGGTCGCCATTGCTGTCGTGGCATGGTTTTGTCCACGGGTCCGAACCGCGCGGAGTCTGGCTCCGGTGCAGATACCGTTGGGGTCCGAGGCCGTCGAGACGGTGACGGTGGAGCGTCGTGGAGGATTGCCGCTGGGAGCGGCACGATTCACTGACACTCTGCCCGCCGCCCTGGGCCAGGCTCGGTGGTCAGCCGGAATGATTCAGACGCTCGTCGTGCCCACCACTCGTGGCCGATTCACCATCGGGCCCGTCATGATGCGTACCGTCGACCCCTTCGGCATGGCCTGTCGCCACTCCGACCTCGGGGAGACAGCGGAAGTCGTCGTGACACCGAGAATCGTCAATCTGGGCACTTCTGGAGAGCTCGGTAGCCAGGGCTTCGCCGCCAGATCCTCCGCCGTCAATGCCGGTAGGCGTGGTCCCGACGACGCCATGGTGCGCGATTGGCACACCGGGGACTCGGTGCGACGTATCCACTGGCGATCCACGGCACACCGCGGCGACCTCATGGTTCGTCGTGAGGAGCAGGCCTGGAATCCGTCGGTGGTGGTCGTGCTGGACTCCCGCGCTCATCACCACGCCGGCACCGGCCCCAACGCCTCCTTCGAGTGGGCCGTCAACTCAGTGGCGTCCATAGCCGCTCGGCTCAAGACGGACGGATACGTCACTCACGTCTGCGATTCGTCCGGTCCTCTCACCGGTGATCTCCTCGAGGCACTCGTCGACGAACCGCTACGTCCCGACATCACTCTTGATGAGGCGGTCGAATCCTGCCGTGGAATTGACGGCCCAGCCATCGCGATCCTCGGCAGGCTGGAATCGGCTGACGTCGCAGATCTCGTGGACCTGAGACGAGACCGCGTTGCTGGACTCGCTCTTGTCCTCGACGCCGACACCTTCACGGCCCGGCGGTTCCGAGGAACCGTCGAGCAGGCCGCGGAACACGAACGAGCCCTGACCGAGCTGTCCGACGCCGGGTGGACGGTTGTCCCCGTCAATTCCCGCACCTCCGTCGAGACAGCATGGCGCCAGCTGCTCCACGACGGGAGGACGGCTATCTCATGAGCAATCCACGTCGCGCTACCCAGCCTGAATCCCGGCTCTCGGAATTCCTCGGACCGGTCGAGCAGCCACCCGAGTACTCCCACGGGGTGGCGATCCATCTTGCGGTCGCGCTAGCCATGATTCTGGCAACCCTGTCGCTGTCGGGTCTCACCGCCGACCCCTGGTACTGGGTCGGACCGACGGCCATCATCGTCGTCATCGAAGCCGTAGCCCTGCTGTGCCGACGTCATCGTTGGGACCACGCCGAGGTGCAAGGCGTACAAGCCGTCCTCGTCCTCGTCATCGCCGCCGTGATGGGAGGAATCTGCGCATCCACTGCCGGTTCGTCAGGCAGTTTCCCGTTCAACTTCCTGCATCTCTACCGAGACACCATCACCCTCATCCAGACAACCGACGGCCCGCTGCCTCCGTCGATCGGCGTCATCTGGTTGGTGACGACAGTGGTCGGCGTCCTCACCGTCGTGACGGATCTGCTCACCATCACCTTGGAGAGCCCGGGCTGGTCCCTCGCCCCGCTGTTGGCAACACATCTCCCCGCTGTCCTGACAGCCACCAGCGACGCCCCGTGGTGGAGTTTCACCTTGGTCGCAGGCAGCTGGCTCCTCATCCTCGCCGTCGATCACGCACTGCGCGACGGCGGCCGACTGACCGGACCGTCAGCGGTCATCGTCGGAGCCATCACCATCGCCCTCGCGACGGTTCTCGCGACCATCGCCCCGGTGTGGGGCCACGTCGACCTGGCTCGCCCGTCAGGAGCCTCCTCGGCCCCGGTGCACATGAGTGATCCCACCATCGATCTGCGCCGCAACCTCCACAACAAGTCAACGGCATCGGTGATCGACTACATCACCAACAGTCGTGACGGCGAGTACCTGCGCATGACCTCTCTGCCCAAGATGACGGATCGAGGGTGGGGACTCGTCCCGGTCAACCTGGAGCACTCTGCTCCCGGAAAGGTTCCGGGACTGACCGGTCATTCGCAGACCCGCACCGTCGACGTCACCGTCAACGGCTTCTCATCGCAGTACCTTCCGGCTCCTTACGGTCCGATCGATGCTGACGTCGACCAGACCTGGGCCTGGGACCCCGACAGTCTGACGATCGTCTCGACCTCTGCCGATCGCGACCACGCGACTGACGACATGCAGTACAGCATCTCCGCCGAGGAGCCGGACCCTGATCCAGCGACCTTCGACGAGGCGAAGGCCGGCATTCCTGACGGCACGGTCTACACCGATGTCCCGGACGCAGCGCCTACTGACATCAAGGAGCTGACACACCGAATCGTCAGGGGGAAGACCGCCCCGGTGGCCAAGGCCATCGCCATCCAGAACTGGTTACGTGACGACTCCCGGTTCCATTACGACATCAACGCCCCCGAGGGTAATGGCTTCCAGGTGCTCGAGACCTTCTTGCTGCGGACCCACCGGGGATACTGCATTCACTTCGCCGCGTCGATGGCTCTCATGGCCCGCATCGAGGGGATTCCATCACGGGTTTCCATCGGATTCCTCCCCGGGAGTCACAAGGGCGACAGCTGGAAGGTGCGTGCCAACCAGATGCACGCGTGGCCGGAACTGTACTTCCAGGACTACGGATGGGTGAGGTTCGAGCCGACTGCCGCGGTGGCCCCGGCACCGGCCTGGACCCGTAAGGCCGCAGCCACACAGTCTCCCACTCCGACCCCGTCGACCAGCCCGACTCCCTCGGCCCAGTCATCCGCATCGACGTCATCGACGCCGCCTCCCACGGCGTCCAGCACCCCGACAGCGTCGAGCAGCCCGATTCCCGTCAGCAGCACTGAACACGGCGGCGTTAACTGGCCGCTCCTCCTCGGAGCGCTGATCGTCCTGCTCCTGCTCGTCCTGCCGATGCTCACCCGCATCCTCATCTCGCGACGCCGAATCTCGAGCGGGTCGGCAGCCGACACCTGGCAGGAGCTACGCGGACTGTGGATTGACCATGGATTGCCCTGGCCCGATGGCACGCCTCGCCACCAGGCGACCGCCTTGACCCAGGACATGGACGAGTCCACTGCGCAGGCGGTGAATCGGCTGGCCTTGGCCGAGGAAAGGGACCGCTGGTCGGGCAGGGAAGGTCGTTACGACTCGATGGCTTCCGACCTCATGACGGCCAAGGACTGGCTCGGAAAGATGCACACCCCCAAACCACACTGGTTGGCTGTCTGGATGCCGACATCCCTCTTCATGAGGTGAGAATCACCACGGCTGACGACCGCGTCTCATCGCGACTGACGTCGACGCCACCTCTCCTCCATCCGAGCGGTGAAGGAGTCCGGATTGCTCTCACGGCCCCCACCACGCGGCCGAATGCCATTGCTGCCCGGCATCGTGCCTTGGCCCGTGGACAGCAGAATTCCGACCGCAACGGCCATGATCACGAAACCGACGACGGCGAGGAGGCCACTGCTCATCACGACCCCGCCGACGACCCCTGCCAGACCCAGCACCATCATGCCTGAGCCAAGGAGGATCTGACGGCGACGGGCTTGACGATGCCGTCTCCGCCGCTGCTCCAGGGCATCCCCGGCGGGATGGGGACGACGGGTCGCCGAGGCCTTCCGCGAGAACGATCGGGCAAAGTCAGGATCGTCGGTGGACAGATATTCCTCGAGCTCGGCAAGGCGCCGCTGCTCCTCTGCTGACAAGGGCATCTCGAACTCCTACCTGACCTGCCACGGAGCTTGCGGGGTGAACTCCTTCGTACGTCACCAAGTCTACTTCCTCAGTTCTGGCTGCGGGCAAGCACGCGGTCCCGCGTCATGCCATACTTCCAAGCATGACCACGCTTCGACGTACACCACTGGCGGCCGTATACGAGAGTCTCGGAGCATCCTTCACCGATTTCGCGGGCTGGGACATGCCCGTGCGGTACTCCTCAGACCTGGCTGAACACCACGCCGTCCGCAAGAATGCCGGCATCTTCGACCTGTCTCACATGGGCGAGATCAGGGTCTCCGGGCCCGATGCCGGGGCAGCTCTCGACTACGCCCTGGCAGGCAAACTCTCAGCCGTCGCGGAGGGCCGCGCGAAATACTCCCTCATGCTCACCGAGGACGGGGGCGTCGTCGATGATCTCGTGACCTACCACCTGCCTGACGGTGATTATCTCGTCGTTGCCAACGCTGCCAACACCGAAACCGATCTGACCGAGTTCTCCAAGAGGTGTGCCAGCTTCGACGTCACCGTCTCCGACGAGTCAGCTCAGACGGCCCTCGTCGCAGTGCAGGGACCCAAAGCCGTCGAGATCGTGCTGGCGACCCTGGCGAAGGCCGACACCACCCTCGATTCCGACGAGGTCCGCGACGTCAAGTACTACCGCTGCCTGACCGGACAGCTCGACGGCTCCCCCACGCTCGTCGCCCGTACTGGATACACCGGTGAGGACGGTTACGAGCTTTATGTACCGGCCGAGGCCGCCGAACACCTCTGGAATCTTCTCATGGAGGCCGGCGGCGATGACCTCACCCCGTGTGGGCTCGCCTGTCGCGACACCCTGCGTCTGGAAGCCGGCATGCCCCTCTACGGGCATGAGCTGGGAATCGACATCCATCCCTCCCAGGTCGGCCTTGGGCGAGTCGTCAACTTCAAGAAGGAGGGTGACTTCGTCGGTCGCTCTGCCCTCGAGAACCGCGAGACGACTGATGACCGTGTTCTCGTCGGTCTGGCTGGCGAGGGACGGCGCGCGGCGCGCGCTGGCTACGCCGTCATGAATGAGGGCAAGGAGGTCGGGTCCATCACCTCCGGCATCCTCTCCCCCACCCTGGGCCACCCGATCGCAATGGCTTTCGTAGATCCCGGTGTCGCCGCGGTTGGCACTTCGCTCAGCGTCGACGTGCGAGGCAAGGCCCTCGACGTCACCGTCGTCGAGCTGCCCTTCTACAAGCGTTCCTGACACCGTCCACCAACCCGCCCCCAGACAACCCTTTAGGAGCAGACATGGAACTGTCCGATCTCAAGTACTCCGCCGAGCACGAGTGGGTCGCCGTTGACGGCGACACCGTAACCGTCGGCATCACCGACTACGCCGCCGAGGCCTTGGGCGACGTCGTCTTCGTCGACATTCCCGAGGCCGGCAGCGAGGTCCAGGCCGGATCGGCCATCGGCGAGGTCGAGTCCACCAAATCGGTATCAGACCTCTTCAGCCCGGTGTCCGGTACCGTCTCCGAGGTCAACGAGGCCATCTCCGACTCGCCCGAACTCGTCAACTCTGACCCCTTCGGCCAAGGATGGCTGTTCAAGGTCTCCGGCGGACAGCTCGCCGATGAACTCATGGACCGCGACGCCTACCTCAAGCTCACCACCAAGTGATGACGATGACAGACCACGCTGGGGATCGGCGCGGCCTCGAGGGGCCGCGCCCCTTCTCGAGCCGCCACGTCGGATCCGTTGTCGAGGACCTGCGTCACATCGCCGAGACGGTCGGTGTGACCAGCTGCGAACAGATCGTTCGCGACGCCATCCCGGCTTCCGTCCTCAACTCCGACAGGAATGGCTCCTCCGTCCACACCCCGAGTCTGCCGCCCGCCGCCGATGAGGCAACCGCCCGGGCCGAGCTCGTTGACATCGCAAAGGGTAACCGTGTCACCCGCGCCCTCATCGGACGTGGCTACTACGGAACCCTGACCCCGCCGGTCATCCGTCGAAACATCCTGGAGAACCCCTCCTGGTACACCGCCTACACCCCGTACCAGCCGGAAATCTCCCAGGGTCGTCTCGAGGTCCTGACGATCTACCAGCAGCTCATCACAGATCTCACCGGTCTGGCTCTGGCGAACTCCTCTTTGCTCGACGAGGCCACTGCGGCCTCCGAGGGAATGCTGTTGGCCCGCCGCGCGTCCCGCAAGGTGAAGTCCAACCGTTTCCTCGTCCACACCCACGTCTTCGACCAGGTTCGAGACGTCGTCCTCGGACATGCTGAGGCGGCGGGCATTGAGGTCGTCGAGACGGACCTGCGCAACCCGGAATCCTGGCGACCCGAGGTCGAGGCTGGCTGTTTCGGCGTGCTGGCCCCCTACCCGGACAGCACTGGTGCACTGTGGAACCCCTCCGAGGTTTTCGAGGCCGTCCATCAGGCTGGCGGTATCGCCATCGCCGAGTGCGACGTACTGGCCCTGACCCTCATGACTCCTCCCGGAGAACTCGGCGCAGACGTCGCCGTTGGTTCCTCGCAGCGCTTCGGAGTTCCGATGGGCAATGGCGGACCGCACGCGGCATTCATGTCGGTGCGCACTGGCCTGGAGCGTCAGATCCCCGGACGTCTGGTGGGTGTTTCCACGGATGCCGACGGCAATCCTGCCTACCGTCTGGCCCTCCAGACTCGCGAGCAGCACATCAGGCGCGACAAGGCCACCAGCAACATCTGTACTGCCCAGGTGCTCCTTGCCGTCGTCGCTGCCGCCTTCGCCATCTGGCACGGTCCGAAGGGACTCACCCGGATCGCCACGCAGGTACGAGATCGCGCTCAGCAGCTCGCCTCGGCCCTGCGTGCCGGTGGTCTCGACCTCTCAAACGAGCTGTTCTTCGACACCATCCGCATCACCGCCAAGGGTGGTGCCAAGAAGCTGTGGAACAGAGCACGTGAAGGCGGATACACCCTCGATCTCGTCGACGAGGACACCGTCCAGATCGCCGTGGACGAGACGGTCACTCCTGACGAGCTGCGCGAGCTCGCCCAACTGCTGGGCGGCGACAGCGACAGCCTCGAGTCACCGACGGACGACATCTGGCCGGAGGATCTGCGCCGCACGACCGACTTCATGACTCACCCGGTATTCTCGAGCTACCACACCGAGACCGCCATGATGCGTTACCTCAAGAGGTTGGCAGATCGTGACTACGGCCTGGACCGCGGCATGATTCCGCTCGGCTCGTGCACCATGAAGCTCAACGCGGCAGCCGAGATGGATGCCATGACCTGGCCGGCATTCGGCCAGATGCATCCGTTCGCTCCGGTGGAGGACCAGGCCGGAAGCCTGCGACTCATCCGTGACCTGGAGATCTGGCTCGCCGAACTCACCGGCTACGACACCGTCTCCCTGCAGCCCAACGCGGGTTCCCAGGGTGAGTACACCGGTCTGGCAGCTATTCGTGGCTATCACCTGTCCCGCGGGGACACCGAGCGCAATGTGTGCCTCGTCCCGGCCTCGGCACACGGCACCAACGCTGCGTCGGCGGCTCTGGCCGGTCTCAAGGTCGTCGTCGTCAAGTCCAATGACGATGGCACCATCGACCGGGACGACCTGGCTGCCAAGATCGCCGAGAACGAGGGTCGCGTCGCCGCGATCATGATCACCTACCCGTCGACCCACGGCGTCTACGAGGACGGTGTGCGTCAGGTCTGTGACATGGTCCACCAGGCCGGCGGACAGGTCTACATCGACGGGGCGAACTTCAACGCCCTGGTCGGATGGGGACAGTTCGGCCGCATCGGCGGCGACGTGAGTCACCTCAACCTGCACAAGACCTTCGCCATCCCCCATGGTGGCGGCGGTCCTGGTGTTGGTCCGGTGGCGGCCAAGGCACACCTGGCTCCGTTCCTGCCAGGTCACCCGCTCAACCCGCGCAACGAGCACCCACTCAATGGCGGAGGGTCGGTGACCCATGACGGTCACGCGGTGTCCGCAGCCCCCTATGGATCGGTGTCAGTTCTGCCCATCTCCTGGGCGTACCTGCGACTCATGGGTCTCGAGGGCCTGCAGTTCGCGACGGAGGTGGCAGTCCTCAACGCCAACTACATCGCGCATCGTGTTCAGGACAAGATCCCGGTCCTCTACACCGGCCAGAACGGTTACGTGGCTCATGAGTGCATCCTCGATCTGCGCCCGCTGACGGCCGAGACGGGTATCACCGTTGACGACGTCGCCAAGCGTCTCATCGACTACGGTTTCCACGCCCCGACGATGAGCTTCCCGGTTGCCGGAACCCTCATGGTCGAGCCGACCGAGTCGGAGGACCTCGCCGAGCTGGACCGCTTCTGCGACGCGATGCTAGCGATTGTGGAGGAGGCTCGAATGGTGCAATCAGGTCACTGGCCTGCCGACGACAACCCGCTCGTCAATGCTCCGCATCCGGCCGCCCGCCTAGTGGCCGTCGAGTGGAACCATCCTTACTCTCGCGAGTTGGGCTGCTATCCCGGCATGCGTCTGGGCGTGCAGCGCGATCAGGAACGCGGGCTGGACGTCAGCGCCTTCACCCGGATCCAGGCCAAGTACTGGCCTCCGGTGGGCCGAGTCGACAACACCTACGGAGACCGCCACCTGGTGTGCACCTGTCCGCCTCCCGAGGCATTTGAGGACTGATTCGTCGGAGGACCGATCAGAATCACAACTGGCCGGGGCCCGATCCGTGTGGATCGGGCCCCGGCCAGTTGCTCGTCAGGGTGCGGAGCAGCCTCGCGGCTCGGGGTGGGTCAGAAAGCTGCCTGCGAGATGACCCTGCCACTCCCCAGGACGAGGGCGCGGGTGGCACGCTCGGCAGCGTCGAGATCGCTCATCGTGATGGCATCGAGAATGTCACGATGCTGGACCAGGTTGGCGCGATCCTCCTCGGTCAGCTCTCGGTCCTCGTACTGCTCAGCAAGGTACCTGAGCATCATCGGGACGTGAGCGACATACAACGGATTGCGAGTCGCCGCGAGAAGGCCACGGTGGAAAACATGGTCGTGATGGGCGAGGCCCTTGGAATCACCATTACGAATGGCCTCTGTCATGCCGGACACGGCGTCCTGCAACAACTTGAGGTCGGCCCCGTCAGCACGTTCGGCCGCGAGTCGAGCCGCAGTGGGTTCCAGCGCAATATGTGGCTTCGTTCGCTTGGTGGCGGGGTTTTTGCAGCGCTCCGTGGCGGTCTTGTTGCCGCGATCACGCAGGACTGGCTGCAGGTAGGTGTCGCGGTCTGAACCGAGAGGGGTGCGCCCGGTCGGGGCCGTTTGGATCGCTGCCGCTACGTCAGAGTCCGAAGGCTCCGCCGCTGACGAGGATCACGATGCCGAGGCCGATGAGAACGATGGGGAAAAGGATGTGCTCCCAGCGTTCGAGCACTTCGGCGATCGGGGGGCGGGTGGCGACGAACTTTGCCAGGGCCACCAGGACCGCGACGAGCGCGAGGAAGACGATGCAGTAGGCGACTACTGCGAGAGGTTCCACGCTGAAGAAGACAGGGGTGTAGACGCCGATGTTGTCGCCGCCGTTGGCAAGGGTGACGCCTGCGACTGTCCACATGCCGACCTTCTTGCCGGCAACCTTGGCCTCGTCGTCATCGTCGTCACCGTCTCCGTGCCAGGCCTGCCATGCGGCCCAGAGGCCGAGGCCCAGGGGGATGAGACCGAAGTACGGGATGGCTGCCGAGGGCAGGAATGCTCCGGCACCGATGGTCACCAGGACCGCGGCACCGAGGATGCCGGCGAATCCGAGATACTGGCCGGCCAGAATGCGGGCGGTAGTGCCGCGCTGGCCTGCCCCTCGCGCGAAGAAGAGGGAGAGCACGATGATGTCGTCGATGTTGGTCGCTGCGAACAGGCCCATCGCCTGCAAGACCGAGGTGAGGATCATGCGCTCTCCCCAGCTGCGTCGCATCCGGGAAGCGAGCAGGCGGGATCGATGCACGGGGCGTCTTCGTCCACTGCCAGGGTGGCATCGACCAGTGCCGTCAGCGCCTGCGCCAGGTGCGAATCGGCGATCTCATATCGTGTCCGACGACCCTCGGGCTCGGAGACGACGATCCCGCAATCGCGCAGGCATGCCAGGTGGTTGGACACGTTCGGGCGTGTCAGGTCCAGATCTCGGGCCAGTTCCGCCGGATAAGCGGGATGGTCGAGCAGGGTCAAGATGATCCGGGATCGAGTGGGGTCGGCCAGTGCACGACCCAGGCGGTTCATCACGTCGAGACGCGAAGCAATAGTCAGCATGGACTGAACTATACAACGCGCACTGAACACTCGGTCACAGGCGTCAGCCCAGATCGCATGCCCGTAAGGGGAGCCCTCACCGGACACCACCGCTACTTATCGAGAGGAACGACGGCACGCCTGGCGGGCTGTCCCGTAAGACCCGTCCGGTGAACTGTCCGGTGAAGGGAGGCTATATGACACGCTGGGGAGCATGTCCCCCTTGAAGGTCGGCTATGCCCGAGTCTCCACCGACGAGCAGGACCTGACCGCGCAGCGTAACGGACTCGCGGCGTTCGGCGTCGATCCCAAGCGCATCTACGTCGATCACGGGCTCACGGGCCGCAACGCCGACCGTGAGGGCCTGCGGCAGGCGCTGGCTGCCTGTCGGGACGGCGATACGTTCGTGGTCACCAAGCTCGATCGGCTGGCGCGTTCAGTCCGTGGTGCCCACCAGATCGCCGACGACCTCGCGGCGCGGGAAGTGAAGCTGAGCATCGCCGGATCGGTGTACGACCCGACCGACCCGATGGGGAAACTGTTGTTCAACGTGCTGGCGATGGTCGCCGAGTTCGAAGCCGACCTCATCCGTGCCCGCACCCGCGAGGGGATGAAGGTCGCCAAGGCCACGGGCCGGCTGCGCGGGAAGTCACCGAAACTCACCCCCCGGCAAGAAGCTCACCTCCTCCAGCTACATGCTGCCGACGAGCACACCGGGGGCGAGCTGGCTGGACTGTTCAGCGTGGGCCGCTCCACGGTCTACCGCGCCCTTCAGCGCGCCGAGCGCGGGCGCGAGAACGCCTTGCAGTAGGTGCGTCGTGGACGCTCGAGCGCGGTGGCGAATCCCCAGGCTCCACGTCGAGGACCAGGTGCCCCTCGCGCGCTTAGCTCGCGAGACCGATGTAGGGCTGCGGACCCTGGAGCGCTGGCACGCCCGCTACCGCGCCGACGGCTACGCCGGACTGGAGACAGCCTCACGAGCGGACACCGGCTCCCGCCGCCTTCCGCCCGACCTCGTCCACCTGATCCAGGGCCTGGCACTGAGCAAGCCGCGGCCGGCCATCGCCACCATCCACCGCAAAGTCACCGGCATCTGCGCCGCCCGGAGGTGGCCGGTCCCCTCCTACTCCGTGGTGTGGGACATCGTGCGGACCCTGGATCCCGGCATGGTCACCCTCGCCCTGGAGGGCGCAGCGTCCTACCGCGACAAGCACGAGCTGGTACTCCGCCGGCAAGCAGAGCTGCCCAACGCGATGTGGCAATCCGATCACACCATGCTCGACATCCTGGTGGTGGGCACCGACGGCAAGCCCGCACGGCCATGGCTGACAACGATCCTCGACGACTGCTCCCGGGCGGTCTGCGGCTACACAGTCTTCCTGGGCGCACCGTCGGCGATGAACACCGCCCTGGCGCTGCGCCAAGCGATCTGGCACAAGACCGACCCGGCCTGGCCGATGTGCGGCCTGCCCGACGTGCTCTACGTCGACCACGGCAGCGACTTCACCAGTGACCAGCTCGCCCACACCGCCATCGACCTCCACATCCGCCTGATCCACTCCACCGTCGCCCGACCCCAGGGACGGGGCAAGATCGAGCGGTTCTTCGGCACCATCAACACCGAGCTACTCGCCACCCTGCCCGGACACAACACCGAAGGGCACCCCTGGCCGACACCGAAACTGTCCCTGGCCGCCCTCGATAGCGCCCTGGAGGCGTTCGTGGCCACCTACAACGACCGCACGCACAGCGAGCTCGGAACCTCCCCGCGCAGCGCGTGGATTGCCGATGGCTGGCTGCCCCGAATGCCCAAGACCCTGGAAGACCTCGACAGACTGCTGTTGACCGTCGCCAAGACCCGCGTCGTGCGCCGCGATGGCATCCACTTCCAGGGCCTGCGCTACGTCTCGCCAACTCTGGCCGGCTACGTCGGACGCTCGGTCGTGATCCGCTACGACCCCCGCGACATCACCGAAATCCGCGTCTTCGATCACGACGAATTCGTCTGCAAGGCCGTCAACCAAGAACACCACGACCAGAAGGTCAGCCTCAAGGAGATCCAGGCCGCGCGCAACGGCCGCCGCCGAGCGCTGCGAGCCGGCATCAACGAACGCATCGCCCTCGTGGCCGCACCTACCGAGACACCACGGATCACCGAAGCACCGACTCCGGCGCCGAGGTCGGCGTTGAAGATCTACAAGGAGGACTTCAGGTGAGCCAGCGCTTCATCGTCACCAAGGAGCACCGCCGCTTCACCGAGTTCGCCGACGCCGTGCGCCGCGGGCACACTATCGGTTTGTGCTTCGGATCAGCCGGCGTAGGAGAGACACTCTCCGCGCGCCGCTACGCACACTACGAGAAGGCTCACGACCTGCTGACCTACTGGGGGCCGCGCTCCGACAACGACGCCAAGATCTACGCCGCCTTGAACCGGAGCCGCACCGTGCTCTACACCCCCAGCGTGCGCCCAAGCGGCTCGCGACCGATGAAGCGAGGAATTCCTGAGGCATGAAAGGAACGATAACGCATGTCTCCCAACACGGCCCGATTCCCCCTTGGGAAAGCTCACCAATTGGTATCGACAGTGCCGCGTAACAACGGTTTTCATCCCCTCATAAGATGTTTACACACATAGGATGTTTACACCCCGCCGACGCGGGATTTCTTCGAGCTGTGCCTTTCCTGAGATCCTTTGAGGTTTTTCGAGGCAGTGATCACCGCGAACTCATTGCCTGGTGAGCCTCCGCGACGATCTCCCTCATGGCGTCCGCAGCAGCCTCTGGATCATGGGCAGCAACCGCATCTGCAATGTTGCGATGGAATCCAATCGCCTCTTGTCTAGGCTCGAAGGGCATGAGGTGAGTACGTCCTTTCAGGACGGCGGCGACAATATTGACGTGAGAGGCGACGAGCGGATTGTGAGAAGCCTGAAGTAGAGCGGTGTGAAAACCTATGTCGCAGTGCAGATACTCGTCAAGATCACCATCAGCGGCGGCCGCGATCATCCCAGTGACGGCCAGAGACATCGTCGCCGATTCGTCTCGGGTAGCGCGCTTGGCGGCCAACTCGGCCGCCAGCGGCTCGACGGCCGACCTCAGCTCACTGATCCAGGTGATCTCCTCGTCCCTTCTGGGACCAGCCAGGAACCACTCAATGACGGCGGGGGAACTGACGTCCCACTCTGACTCATCCGTGACGACAATGCCAACCCGTCGCCGGGCACGCACCATGTGAAGGGCCTCGAGAAGCTTGACCGCTTCTCGGGTGACAGACCTGGAAACTCCGAATTCTGCGTCAAGTTCCTCGAGCCTCATCGCTGTTCCAGGAGCGACGTCGCCACTGACGATCCGAGCCCCGATGACGTTCGAGACCGTGATGGCCATAGAGGAATCTGACATGGCCACAACCCTAGCGATACCAACCCGCGCACACCTGGCACACAACGACGTCATGACCCTCTTTTCGGGATGTGATTTCAAACCCTAATTCCCTGTACAGATCTGATCTCAACGCGTACACTCGATGCCGTCAACGATGACCGAGACTTCCGAGGGGACCTTCATGAGCGTCATCCAATCGCGCCACCGCGTGCCACCAATCGTTGTCATGGGTGTGGCTGGAGCTGGCAAGACGGACATCGGAGCCATGCTCGCCACACGCCTGAACGTGGAATTCATGGACGGCGACGATCTCCATCCCCAGGCCAACATCGACAAGATGGCTTCTGGACACCCCCTCAGCGACGACGATCGGCGCCCCTGGTTGGCAAATATCGCCGCCTGGCTGGCAGAGCGCAGTAGTGACGGCGCTGTCGTGGCGTGCTCGGCTCTCAAGCGCATCTACCGCGATCAGCTGAGGCAAGCCTGCCTCGACCTCGTATTCGTCCACTTGGCAGGCGATCGGGAGGTCGTCATTGAACGGGTGAAGGCTCGGGCCGGCCACTTCATGCCAGCCAGCCTCGTTGACTCCCAGTACGCCACCCTCGAACCCCTCGCCGCCGACGAGGCCGGCATCACGCTCAATTTCGACGCTTCCCGAGAAGAACTCACCAACGAGGCAGCCGCCTGGCTGGCCAACCTCGACTGACATCACTACCCCCGGACTCAAGGAGGAGTCAATGCCCGTCATCCTCGAGACAACGGCCGGCACCGGCCAGTTGATCGCGGCAGCCATCATCGGCTTTGCCATCATCATCGCCCTCATCACCAAGTTCAAGCTCCACCCCTTCCTCTCCCTGACGATCGGCGCCCTGGCCGTCGGGGCGATCGCCCAGCTCTCCCTCGAAGAGATATTGGAGTCCTACTCCACGGGTGTGGGATCGACGGTGGCGTCAGTCGGCGTCCTCATCGCCCTCGGCGCGATCATCGGCAAGTTGCTCGCCGATTCCGGCGGCGCCGACGAAATCGTCGACACGCTGGTGTCCAAGGCATCCCCAGCCACCCTGCCGTGGGCGATGGCCCTCATCGGCGCCGTCATTGGCCTGCCGATGTTCTTCGAGATTGGCTTGGTGCTGCTCGTCCCCGTCATCCTGCTGGTGACTCGCCGGTCCAAGTTGCCCCTCATGAGGGTCGCCATCCCGGCCCTGGCCGGCCTGTCGACGATGCACGCCCTGGTTCCGCCGCACCCTGGCCCGTTGGCTGCCATCGGCCTGCTGAAGGCTGACCTCGGAGTGACTCTGGGTCTGGGCGTCCTCATCGCGATCCCGACGATCATCGTCGCCGGTCCGCTCTTCTCTCGCTTGGCTGCCCGCTGGGTACCCGTCGACGCCCCTGACCTCTTCCTCAATTCTGACGAAAACGGGCGGTCCGGCATCGCCCCCAGTCACCCGAAATTCTCGGTCACCCTCATGACGGTCCTGCTGCCCGTCATTCTCATGATGGGTAAGGCCCTCGCCGACATCTTCGCCGCGAAGGGCACCGTCATCCGTAACGCCCTGGACTTCCTCGGCCAGCCGATGTTCGCCCTGCTGCTGACGACCCTGCTGGCGATCTTCACCCTGGGCAAGACCTCGGGAATGGACAAGGAGGCCATCAGCGACTGCATCGGGGCCTCCCTCCCCCCGATCGCTGGCATCCTTCTCATCGTCGCTGCCGGCGGCGGTTTCAAGCAGGTCCTCGTCGACACCGGCATCGCCAAGCTGCTGGCCGCTGGCATCACCAGATCCTCCGTCTCCCCGCTGCTGATGGCTTGGCTGGTGGCCGTCGTCATTCGGTTGGCCACCGGTTCAGCAACAGTCGCAACGGTCACCGCCGCGGGCATCCTGGAGCCCGTGGCTGCCACGTTGCCGCCCACCCAGGCCGCCCTGCTGGTGCTCGCCATCGGCTGTGGTTCGGTCTTCTTCTCCCACGTCAATGACGCCGGCTTCTGGCTCATCAAGGAGTACTTCGGCATCTCCGTGGGCGAGAACATCAAGAGCTGGTCCCTCATGGAGACGGTGCTGTCGGTCTGTGGCCTGCTGCTCGTACTGCTGGTCTCCGTCATCATCTGACCACACCTGCGCGACAACACACGACGGCCGGCCCCCAACGCGGGAACCGGCCGTCGTGTCAGTCCTCGAGGACTCACTGCTCCTGATGATCACCCGAGCCGACCTGAGCCTGGTCGACCGCGGCGTCGATGGTGGTCGAGCCATGCTTAACCTCCACCTTGCGCGGCTTGGCAGCTTCGGCGACCGGGATCGTCAAGGTCAGCACACCATCGGTGTACTCGGCCGTGATCTGATCAGTGGCCAATCCATGCCCAAGGGTGAGCTGGCGGGCGAAGGTGCCCATGGCGCGCTCTCGGGAGAGCCACTGCACCTCCTGGGACACCTTGGCGGCGCGCTCGGCGCGGATGGTCAAGGTGCGATCGTCGACGTCGATGTCAATGGACGCCGGGTCCACTCCCGGAAGGTCCACAGCCACCATGTAGTTGTCGCCGTCTCGGTAAAGATCCATGGGAACCGCCACGGCCGCCGGCGTCCTGGTGACGTCGGAGAGCAGACGATCCATCTCACGGAACGGGTCAAAGGTACGAGCCATGTCAACACTCCTGTGGATTCAGCAGTTTCCTGCATCGACTCAGTCTGAGTCGCGATGACTCAAGTTTAACCATGAGTCACCCCGACTCAACAAGAGGGTTGCGTGTAGTTCGCTCAAGGCTCACATGTCCTGAACTCCGTTGTACCTTCGATTGATGTGTCGACCGTTAGTGAGGAAGGGAACTGCGACGTCGCAGAACTCGTCCCCCTTGGTGATGTGGGTGCGGTGACCTCCCTCAATGGTGGTCAATCGGGCATCCGGTAGAGCCTTCGCCACGTCCCGCAGCCTGTCCTGACGCAGGTATGACGACTTCCCTCCCCCGATGATGAGAACCGGCATCGCCATTCGGGCACATCCGTTCCACCACTGCGGATTGGGTTTGAGTAATTCGCGGCTGACCTTCCACACCATCTTGGGATCGAACCTCTTGCGGCCAGCCAGAGCCGCCACCTCCATGATCAGAGTGTCTACGTATCTCCTCATGGGCGGAGGATCCTGTCGAACCCGTCGCAGCACCGGCATGTCCTCCAGCAGCACGCGATCGAATCGTTCAGGCTGACGTTGGGCAACCATTGACGCCACCAAGGCCCCCAAGGAGTGGCCAACCAGGGCACACCTTTCGATCTTGCGGGCATCCATCTGCTCGATGATGTCGGTCGCGAAGGCCTCGAGAGGATAGTCAGTTCCCACTCCCCGACGAGTATCGATGGGCCCATGGCCCAGCAGAGACAACTGATGGACGGGAACTCTCTCGACATTGAATGCCAGCACCAACCCGCCCCAGGTGGTTGGCGAACTGGTGATTCCATGGACAGCGACGACAGGAAGATCCGTGTTCACCTCTGGCACGATACCTGCGACCGGTATTTCGACCCCACAACCACAGGAGGCACAAGCACATGGGAACGGTTCACATCCCCGGGGACGGACTCGTGGCTCTGGCCGCCGCCTTGAGATTGGCCCGGGTCGGACACGACGTCACCGTCGTCACCTCCTCACCGCGGTGGCGAGCTGACGCCGAACGTCCATTGGCGCCCGAGATTGGCGCCACCCTGGAGTTGCCCTCCGCATGGCGGGACCTCTTCGCAAAATCCGGACGCGCGATGGAGGCAGAACTGGCTGGGATCGGCATCGATCTGGTCGAAGAACCTGATCGCCACGTCCTGGCAGGAGATGAGACGGTGATGATGCCGACGGAACGGGGGGCGCAGATCCACACCGTCCGGGACCGTTACGGCGAGTGCATGGCGAACAAATGGCGTGAGGTCCTCGACCACGCCGATGACGTCTGGCAAGCTCGCCGTCGCAACGGAGTCGAGGACGCAGTGACCTCAAGACCCACCCCTCTCCCGGAGCCCATCCATGTCGATCTGTGCTCGCCTCTTGCCGAACTGTCCGCAGATGAGACCCAGCTCGCCGTCATGCGCGTCTTCGGATGCTGGAATCTCGTCGGCCCCCAGGGTCCCACCGACCTTCAGCCCTTGTTGGACCTCCTCGACCAGAGGCTGATCAGACGCGGAGTGAAAATCGATCCGGCCCCGACACCGACCCCGGATGCCATCATCGACACCATCCCCCCACCCCCTCGCCGTTCCTGGTGGCGTCGCGCACCTCGTCCCTGGTCATCCCCCACCGTCACCGTCACCACCAATGACGAGCGGCCCGCTCACGACAACATGGATCACAGGATGGAATGGCGGCCCGAGGGACTCGTCGAGACATGGACCTGGTGGGACGGCACCCAGACGCACCGGATCCGCCACGACCACACCCACCCGGTCGCCGACCCTGGTATGGGCACTGTGTGGTCGGCGTGGCGGGATCGTCCCCCCATGGCATGGAGTCTGCACGGATCAGTTCCAACCCTGCCCGCCTCCCCCGCCTCCCATGGCGGCCCGGAACCCTGGGCGCAACTGTTGACCGGGGCTCTGGCGGCCTATCTCACCCACGAACGTCTCACCGGAGAGGACATTCGCCCCACCAACAAGGCCATCGGTGCGGCGGGTCGTCCGCGGCGAGGGCGTGGTTCCACCAATGGGGCCTCCGCGCGTAAACTTGCCCGTTAGCCCCGCGACACCGAGTCCGAGGCAGACTCTCGTGAAGGACGACTTTGACCGAACACGGCACTTCGACCACTGATCCTCGCGTTGTGAAAGCTGAGATCGCCAAGGAACAGGCCCATGTCGACCGGGTCCGCGCTCAACTGGAGATCGACGAGAACAAGGCTCGCATGCTGGCCACGGCTGGCCAGGACATGTACCGCTCCGATCGCACCAGTTGGGTCCGCGAAGAGGACGGTACGGCGATGTTCGAACGCGATGCCTTCTCATACAACGCGGCCAAGAGGTTGGCAATCCTCGATGCCGAACACGAGGGTTTGGTCTTCGGTCGACTTGACCTCGCTGACGATGACGAGGTGCGTCACATTGGGCGTATCGGCGTGCGTGACGCTGATTACGAGCCCCTCGTCATCGACTGGCGCGCCCGCGCCGCCGAGCCCTTTTATCGCGCCACCCCGTCCGATCCGATGGGTGTGATCCGTCGTCGTGTGCTGCGCTGCCGGGACGACAAGGTCCTTGGCATCGAAGACGACCTACTGGACTCCACCTCGCAGGCCGACCTGCCGATCGTCGGGGAGGGAGCCCTGATGGCCGCCCTCTCACGGGCTCGCGACACCCAGATGCACTCCATCGTCTCGACCATCCAGGCAGAACAGGATGAGGCCATTCGCGCCCCTTACCAGGGCGTGACGACGATCATGGGCGGGCCTGGAACCGGCAAGACGGTCGTCGCCCTGCATCGTGCCGCCTTCCTGCTGTACTCCCATCGAGCCCGGCTGGAGAACGGCGGGGTACTCGTCATCGGACCGTCCTCGGTCTTCATGAGTTACATCGAGCGGGTGCTCCCCAGTCTCGGCGAGGACTCCGTCACCCTCCGCTCCGTCGGCCAGGTACCCTCTGACATCCTGAGGTTCTCCTCCGATCGCCTCGACGAGCCCCGCACGGCCAACATCAAGGGCAGCCTTGACATGGTCGATGTGCTCACCCGGCTGATCGACCTACCGATGTCGGCCGAACCGGATCCGATGCGCCTTCGAGTCACAGTCAAGGGTGAGGTGCTCACCCTGGGTTCTCACGCCCTGGCCGCCACCCGCCATCACATCCTCAAACGCAACCGATACAACGACGGTCGCGAAGCTGTTGAGGCCTCGCTCAAGGATCAGCTGTGGAACATCCTTCCTGAAGACGTCAGCTCCGCCCATGACCTGAGCAAGGAGCAATTCGACGACCTGGTCTCCTCCCAGGCGTCCTGGCGAATGTTCCTCAATGCCTGGTGGCCGACCCTGTCGGCCACGGACGTCCTGGCCCGGCTGGCTGACCCGGCGGTCGTCAAGGCGGTCGCTCCGGACTGGGATGACGAGACCTGTCAGCTCGTCGTCAACTCCATCCCCACCGAGGTGGACCGGCGTGGACGCCGTGACTGGTCGGTGGCAGACATGGCCCTGCTGGATGAACTGGCCGCTCTGCTGGGTCCAGTTCCGCCCGAGCCTGATGCGGAGGACCCAGTCTTCATCGAGGGCGGGGACGCCGAGGAGCTCGTCACCCTGAGCGACCGCCTCCATGATGCTCGTCAGATCGATGAGGACGAGCCGCGAGACACCTACGCCCACGTCCTCGTCGACGAGGCCCAGGACATCTCGCCGATGCAGTGGCGAATGATTGGGCGACGTGGCCCGCAAGCCTCCTGGACGATCGTCGGGGATCCGGCCCAGTCGGCCTTCCCCCACCCGGAGCAGACCCGGTCTGCCCTCGACGAACTGGTGGGCAATGCTCCCTCACGAACCTTCACGCTGACGAAGAACTACCGATCCCCGGCGGAGGTCTTCGACCTTGCCGCGGAGGTCGTCGTCACCGTCCAGCCCGATGCCGACCTTCCTCAGGCGGTGCGCTCGGTGGGGGTGCAGCCAACCGTGGTGCGTACCGATGCCCTGTGGGCCGAAGCGCGCTCCCAGCTCGACGAGATGCTTCAGGAGGTTGACGGGACGATTGGTCTGGTCTGCCCGGCGAGCCTGGTCGACCAGGCTGGCGACCTCGCCACGGATCCGCGCATCATCCCGGTGACGACGATGCAGGCCAAGGGACTCGAGTATGACGGCGCAGTCGTCGTCGATCCGGAACGCATCGTCTCCGAGACGGGGAACCCCACGAGCGGCGTCCGGGTGCTCTATGTCGCCCTCACCCGTCCGACCCAGCGTCTGGCAGTCGTCGGGCTCAGGCGGCCGGAGTCGCCTCGAAATCTGCAGGCAGACCAGCCAGCTGCGGCCGACGCCGGGCGAGCATGGTCCGAAGCTCTGTGGTCGCACGAGACCTGTTAAGCGTGTAGTAGTGCAGACCGGGAGCGCCGCTGTCGAGGAGCTCACAGCACATGTCGACGGCGGCCTCCAGACCAATGCGCCGCACGGCTGCCTTGTCCTCCTTGACGGCCTCGATCCTGGCCACTAGCTCGGCCGGGACGTCGGTGCCGGACAATTCGGCGAATCGACGGATTTGGCCGTACGAGGTGATCGGCATGATTCCCGGGATGATCGGGATGTCACAGCCCATTGCGCGCACCCGATCCACGAGTCGCTGGTAGTGGGAGGGGAGGAAGAACAGCTGGGTGATGGCGAAGGATGCCCCCGCCTCGGCCTTGTCGACAAGGATGCGCGCGTCGAGGTCGATGTCGGCGGACTCCGGATGACCGTCCGGGAAGGCCCCGACTCCCACGCATGCCTCGGGGTGAACCCGCTTGACGAGCCGGACGAGCTCGGTGGCGTTGGGCAGACCCTCGGGATGGGCGACCCAGGGCTGCCCGGCCCCACCGGGCATGTCTCCTCGGACGGCAAGGATGTGGTTGACCCCCGACTCGGCATAGTCAGCGACCATCTGCTCGAGGTCGGACACCGACTGGACGACACAGGTGAGGTGACCGACGGTTCGCAACCCCGTCGAGACCATGTGCTGGGTGCAGCGGAGGGTGCGATCACGTCGTGACCCGTTTGCCCCATAGGTCACCGAGATGAAGTCAGGAGCCATCGGGACGAGAGCGTCGGTGGCACTCCAGAGCCGATAGACATCGTCCTCGCTGCGCGGCGGCATGAACTCGAACGAGTGTAGGGGGCGATCCCCCGCGGCCAGCAGGTCGGCAATGGTCGGCTTCTGGGTCTGCATGGCGTCAGGCTAGGCGGCGCGTCCATCCGATGAGCCTCCTGTCCAGCCTGCGGACTCGTCTGCAGCCATCAGACCGCCCTATGCTGGCTTCATGTTCCCCTTTGACCCGTCCGCTCCGGTCAGCGCCGATTTCCGAGAGTCTGTGGGTGCGAGGATCGCCACCTTCCTCGATGGCGAGAAGGGGGTTGTCGACGCGATCGGTGCCGAGCTGTCCCCTGTCCTTGACGCTGCCCGCGACTACACCGGTGGCGGCAAGAGGCTTCGTCCCGCCTTCTGCTACTGGGGCCATGTGGCTGCCGCAGGACAGCCCGCGGAACCGAGCGGGCTGCTGCAGGCCGCCGCCAGCCTCGAGCTGCTGCACGTGTCGGCCCTGGTGCATGACGACCTCATGGACCACTCCGACACCCGGCGCGGTCTCCCGTCGGTTCATCGTCGCTTCGAGGCTGCTCATGCCGAGGCCAAGGGTGACGGCCTCTCCGAGCAATTCGGGTTCGACATCGCCATCCTGCTCGGTGACCTGCTGCTGATGTGGTCAGCCCAGATGTTCACCTCTGCTTCCCTGGAGGCCAGCAAGCTCGCTGCCGCCACGCCTCTCCTGGACGCCATGCGCACCGAGGTCACCTGCGGCCAGGTCCTCGACGTCACCTCCCAGTCAGGAATGGCAGGGTCGGACTCCGAGTCAGCCCTTGATCTCGTCGGCCGGGTCGTGGAGTACAAGTGTGCCTCTTACACCGTGGTGCGTCCTTGCCAGATCGGGGTGGCCCTGGCAGGAGGTTCAGATCGCCTCCAGCAGACGATGGCCGATTTCGGCTCCCCCATCGGGCGGGCCTTCCAGTACCGCGATGACCTGCTCGGCATCTTTGGTGACGCCGTGCTCACCGGCAAGCCGGCCGGGGACGATCTGCGAGAAGGCAAGCGCACAGTACTCGTCGCCCATGCCCTCGACCAGGCTGACGCCAAGGACGCCGCCCGATTGGAAGGATTCCTCGGTCGCCCCGACCTCGACGACTCCGACGTCGCCACGGCCCGCCACATCATTGAGAGCAGCGGGGCCAAGGATGCCGTCGAGTCCACCATCGACGAGTGCCACCGACGCGCTGTGGCAGCACTGGATGGCGCTGAGATGGCCGAGGCAGGTAGGACCGCTCTGCGCGAGCTGGCACGCCAGTGCGTCGAGCGTCGCTTCTGAGGTAACTGTCTCAGCTCAGCAGGAGGGCGAAGCCGTCGAGCTCGTCCTCGTCGAGACGCTGCCCGATGACGTCGACCAACCGTCCCCAGTCCTGGGGATTGTCGCGCTGGAAGGGCTGCCAGCCCGTCCACAACACGGCGGTGTCGCCCTCGACATCAGCCAGGCAGTCACGCAACGCGTCAAGGTTGTGGCCGTACCAATTCGGAAAGGACAGGGTGTTCCCGAAGCCCGTCAGGACGGCATCAAGGTCTGCCCCTCCGGCCATGTGGAAGATTCGCCATCCCGCGTTGCGCCATACTCGTGCGACCTCGGATGGATCAGAAGCACTTGCCGGGTCGACGAGTACGATCCCGGACCCAACGGGGCCTCCGGCCTGTGGACCTGCCTGGACGTCATTCTCGGTTGTCATCGGACGATCCTCCGGAACGTTGAGTAGTGGTCGGCGGTCCAGAAGCATGCCGCGTCAGAGCCACAGACGATGCGACGCGGGCCGCGACCGCTGACTCCCGGGGTGACGACGGTGTACTCGTGATACCACCCATCCTCGTGATGGGGCAACGCCCCGCTGTTGTTGTGATAGACGATGCCGTCACGTCGGAATGGGAACGGTCCGCCGGCATTGATGAGATTAAGGGTGTGCTGAGCTTCCGATGGGAGCTGGTCCTCCCTGATGGTGGGAAGGCCGTCAGAGGGCCGTGCGGTCGCCGAGATGGTCGCCCGCGAAGAGGTTGGCGTGGAACTCGAAGCTGGACTGGAGGGGGCAGAACAGCCCATGACTACGGCAGACAGCAGAGCGACGAGCCAGACAGACCAGCGGCGGGAACGAAGCCAATGCGCGACAGTCATAAGTTCAGCCTAAGGACTCGCCGGGTCACCCTCCAATTCCCTCATGGGGACTGCGCATACACTTCGAGGTGGGCCGCACCCCCTTCTTCCCCGACCGTGCGTGAGGCGTAATCGTGAGCATGACCATGAGCACTGACCCCTTGGTGGGTCACATCCTCGAGGGTCGCTACGAGATCGTGTCCAAAATCGCTCGTGGCGGGATGGCAACCGTTTATCGAGCCCAGGATTTGTGCCTTCCTCGCATCGTCGCGGTCAAGGTCATGCACGAGGGACTCGACGCGGAACTTGCGGAACGATTCGACTCCGAGGCCAAAGCGGCAGCGCGGCTCGTCAACCCCCATGTGGTGTCGGTCTTCGACCAGGGGATGGATGGGGAGCGCCCGTTCATCGTCATGGAATACGTGCCTGGGTGCACCTTGCGCCACATCATCACCCAGGAGGCGCCCCTCACCCCGGTGCGGGCCCTTGATCTCCTCGAGCCGGTGGTGTCTGCCCTGGCCAGCGCCCATGAGGACGGGCTGGTGCATCGCGACGTCAAGCCCGAGAACGTCCTCATCTCGGACCGCGGCCAGATCAAGGTCGCTGACTTCGGTCTGGCACGTGCCGTCGGCAACCAGACGATGTCCGCGACCTCCGGGCAGCTGATCGGGACGGTGTCCTACATTCCTCCTGAAAGGGTGACACGAGGCAGTTCCGACGAGCGCTCGGACATCTACTCCGCCGGTATCGTGCTCTTCGAGATGCTCACCGGCCACAAACCCCATACCGGGGACTCCCCCATTCAGGTGGCATGGGCGCACGTCAACAAGGACGTGCCCGCTCCCTCCCAGTACCTGGCCAATGGCACCCGTGCTGAGCGAGACATCGCCTGGCTCATTCCGGGCTACCTCGACGGCTTGGTGCGGGCATGCACATCGCGCGACCCAGCCAAGCGTCCTTCCGATGGACGAGCCCTTCTCGACCTGATGCGTCGTGTTCGCCACGCCCTCTCGACGGGGCGAAGTGACGACCCGGCTCTGGCCGCCCTGCAGGCACGCGCATCCCGGCCCAGTGTCGTCATCACCGATCCCGTGGCACATGCTCCCCAAGGATCCACTGATCGTTCCACCCGCCGTCGTGGTGAGCCGATTCACCCCGGGACGGCGTCGGTACCACCGTGGTCACGCAGCAACGCCACACCGGTATCCCCGCACACTCCCGTCTCGACACCGGATTCGCCATCGTCACCGATGGATCGGCACCCCGCTCCCCGACCAAGCCGGCCCGCCGCACCCGTCAACCGTGGTCGACCGCGTCCTGCACATCGACCAACAAACCAGCCAACCCTCCACTCCCGATTGGCGCAGGATGCCGTCCATCGCCGTCGTCGTGGGGTCATCGCGACCGTCTTCATCGTCCTAGTGGCGGTGCTGTGCGCATATCTGGTCTTCCACTTCGCGTCCTCCCAGTACTCCGCGAGCGGCCTTCCAGGAGCAAATCCGGTCGCGCGAACAGCCGTTCACAACGAATCATCCGGAGTGCACACCGTCTCACAAAATATTTGACGTCATTTTGGGTTGCAGAGCGAAGATTCTCCCGCGTATCATCTGATTCGTGGTTGGTTTTCGTTCTTCGCGCCTTGCTGTGCCCGCACTTCTTCTCATGGCTGCTCTCTGGGGATCGACCCTGGTCGTCATGAAGGGCGTCTACGCCCACATGAGCCCGGAAAACCTGCTCGCCTGTCGCTTTGCCCTCGCTGCGGCCGCCTTCGGGATCCTCTTTCCCAAGGCTTGGCGTACGGACATGCGCACCATCACCAAGGGAGCCATCCTCGGCGTCCTCTTCGCTGCCGGACAGCTGCTCCAGTCCATCGGGCTGAGCAGCACCGAGGCCGCGACGAACGGATTCATCGCCAGCCTGTACGTCGTCTTCACCCCGCTGCTGGCAGCCGTCATCTTCCGCAGGAAGGCGCCCAATGCCGTGTGGGGAGCTGTTGCCCTGGCGACCGTCGGTATGGGGGTGCTGGCCCTTGACCCGTCCTCCATCGGGAGCGGGTTCGGTGGTGTCGGCCAGCTGTTGACCCTGGCGTCCGCCCTGGCCTACGCCGGCCACATCGTGGCGACCGGACGTTTCGCCAACCCGTCCAATGTCGCGTCGTTGGGCCTCTACCAGACCATCACCGTCGCCGTCGTCTGTACCATTGCGGCCTTGCCCGGTGGCCTGAGTGCTCCCACCCACATGGAGGATTGGCTCGCCCTGGCCTACCTCGCCGTCATCTGCGGCACCCTGACGACCTTTATGCAGAGTTGGGGCCAAGCCCGCGTCGAGTCCACCCGTGCCGCCGTCATCATGTGCACCGAGCCGCTGTGGGGAGCCATCTTCGCCATCGGTCTCGGCGGCGAGACCCTCACCGGTCGTATCACGATCGGCGGTATCGCCATCCTGGCCGCCATGGTCCTCGCCGTCCGCCCGCCTCGTCGTCGTCGCGGTGCACCTCAGCACCACACCGAGCCTCCGGCGTCCCAGGTCAATCCGGCCTGGGCTCCGAGGTTCGGCATGGACCGAATGCTCTAAATCCTTTAAAAGTCAGTCCTCGGGAACTTCCCAGGGGTGGCCACCGCGTAGATCGTGGAAGATGGTCGGGACCATCTCCTGGTGACGATCGAAGGACAGCTGCCAGCCTCGCTCGTTGAGCAAGCCGTCATGGATGAGGAATCCATGACGGGCCCCCACAGACCTTGCGAAGTCGAGGGTCTCCTTCATAGCCGCCCATGGACCATGGGCTGGGCAAGCCAGGACGTCGACTCCTCGCGGAGTCTCGTCCAGCTCGTCACCGGGATGGAAGAGGATCGTGCCGAGTCCCTCACCGATGAGGTACCCGACGTTGCCGATCGGCTCGAGATCCCGATGGATGATCGCGTGATGACCACCCACAGCCTCGATCCTTACCTCACCGAGCTGCAACACGTCACCTGGAGAGATGGGATCGGCGTCAAGGGCAGGGACCTCGTGGCACGCACCCTCCTCAGCACGGACGACGGCCCCGGAGTTGGCGTCGACCAGAGCACCAACGTGATCAGGATCAACGTGATCGGGGTGTCGATGGGTGACGAGGATGGCGTCCAGGCCGGTCAGCCCGTGCCAAGCCTGGCTGAAGTTGCCAGGGTCGACGAGGATCCGCTGCCCGGCTGCTTCGACGAGGATGCAGGAGTGCCCCAGATGCGTGATTCTCATGTCTCTAGTGTTCCGCCGCCACCAGCCGACGGCAACCAGTTCAGCGACATTCGCCGCTGAACTCGCCCACCTGACTCATCACAGATCGATGCCGCGGAACCTCGCCAGCGGGCTGACGGCATTGCGCTTGAGACGACCGTCAGCCAGCCTCTCGGCAATCATGAACGCCAGTTCCAAGGACTGGTTTCGGTTCAGACGCGGGTCGCACGCAGTTTCGTACCGATTTGCCAGGTCAGCCTCGGCGAGCATGTCGATGCCGCCCAGACACTCCGTGACGTCGTCACCGGTCAACTCGATGTGCACGCCCCCTGGCCAGGTGCCCAGCTCTTCGTGGACGTCGAAGAAGCCATTGACCTCGTCGCAGACATCAGCGAACGACCGCGTCTTGTAACCGTTGTCGGTCTCGAAGGTGTTGCCGTGCATCGGGTCACAGCTCCACACCACCTTGCGGCCGGTGGCCTCGACCGCCTCGATGACCTTTGGCAGGTTGGTGCGTACTGCCTTGCTGCCCATCCGGGTGATGAAGGTGAGACGTCCGGGCTCGTGGTCCGGGTCAAGAGAGTCTGCGATGGCGACGGCGTCCTCCCCTGTCGTCGTCGGGCCGAGCTTGACCCCCAATGGGTTGCGTACATGACGCAGGAACTCGACATGGGCGCCGTCGAGCTGACGGGTCCGCTCGCCGATCCACAGCAGGTGACCCGAGCAGTCGTAGGGCAGCTGGGAGCGTGAGTCGATCCTCGTCATGGCGTGCTCGTAGTCGAGCAACAGGGCCTCGTGGCTGGCGTAGAAGTCGACGGTGGAGAGCTGATCGTCCTCGACTCCACAGGCCATCATGAAGACCAGTGCCCGCTCAATCTCCGATGCCAACGCCTCGTACCGGGCCTCGACGTTGGAGTTACGCACGAAGTCGGCATTCCACGCATGGATGCCACGCAGGTCGGCGAAGCCACCGGTGGCAAACGCCCGCACCAGGTTCAGGGTCGCTGCTGACGCGTTGTACACCCCGACCAGACGTTTGGGATCGTGCACGCGTGCATCCGGGGTGAACTCAAACCCATTGACGGCGTCACCCCGGTAGCTGGGCAGCGTGAGGCCGCGTCGGGTCTCGATGTCCTTGGAGCGCGGCTTGGCGTACTGTCCGGCGATCCGGCCAACCTTGACCACCGGGAGCTGACCGGCATAGGTCATGACGACTGCCATGGACAGCAGCACACGGAGTTTTCCTTTGATATTGGCGGCATTGACGCCGGCGAAGGTCTCCGCGCAGTCGCCACCTTGCAGTAGGAAGGCCTCGCGATTGGCAACCGCTGCCAGATGGGCGCGAAGGTCATCGCACTCCCCTGCGAACACCAGTGGAGGCAGAGCGCGAAGCTGTTCGATCACCTCGCCAGTCGCCTGGGGATCGGGGTAACTCGGTTGCTGGACCCGGGGCAGGGCGTTAAGGGCCTCAAGACTGGGAACGCTCTGGGACATGGCCGGGAGTCTACTTCCCCTCACCGCCATCATTGCTTCCGTTCCGCACAGTGAGGGACTTGACAGTCTCACTCAGGCCCGTGCTCGACCCGGCTCTCACCGGCCCGGGTGAATGCCGTGTTCTGCCAACCGATCAGCCAGCGAGGCCTTGCGGGCCTGAAGCTGAGCAGCCAGTCGGGCCTTCTCCTCCTCGCGGGCAAGCTCCTCGGCGTCGCGGGCGTTCTCCTGGCTCAACTGTTCCTCCTCGGCCTGACAGCGCCTCTTGCGATCCCGCCTCAGCTTGCGCATACGTGAGATCCAGATGAGTGGGCGCGGCCGAAGATCTCCCCTCACCGCCGGATGGTCCTGATAGGTCAGTCCCGTGAGATCACACAGAGCCAGAGCGATGTCGTCGGCAGCCGCTCTCAGGACCGCGTGGGAGTGCGGCGTGGCGGCATGGCGAGACAGGTCGACAGGATCACCGAGGACAAGCCCTCCGTCGGTGACCTGAGCTGGCACGACGAGGGCCCCGGCAGCAAGCGCCAACCGGGCAACCTCGACGTCAACCCGATGGATCTGCCCTGCCCAACTGTGCACCCCCTCAGGTGCCATGACGACGACGCAACCCTGAGACAGGTGTTCTCGTGCCTCGCCATGGGATTGCTCGCCCCTGGACCGACGTCCGGACATCCGGTAGACCTTGCGTTTCGCTCCTGACAGGCACTGCTCGGCCGTCGCCAGATCTCCGCGACGACGCAGATGAACCGCAACGATCACTGGTTGAGCGGGCAACGGTTGGCCTGTCACCTCGCCATGGGATCGACGCAACCAATTCATACCATCAGGCCTTCGCCACGCGGGGCGGCGGCACGGGCTTACCGCCTGGTCGGGGTTTGACGAACTTCGAGACATCCTTGCCCCGCAGATTGCCGTGCTTCACCCGGAAGCCATACACGTCGACATATCCCTGGCCGGTGAGATCGCTGATCGCTCCCATCACCTCATCGGTGACCCACCGCAGTACCGCAGTCTCCTCGGTGCGATCAGCCAGCACGTCGAAGTGCATGGGCTTACCGAAGACGATGGTCGGGTGCTCCAGCAACGGGATGCCGAGAACCTTGCGCCTCACCGTGGTACCGCTGATACCCACCGGCACGACCGGAGCTCCCGAGCCCAGGGTCATCCGGGCAACACCCGTCTTACCCTTATAGAGTCGGCCATCAGGCGAGCGAGTTCCTTCCGGGAAGATGCCGACCAGGCCGCCCTCGGCGAGTCGGCGTTCCACCGGCCCCATGGCGTTGACGCTGGTGCGGCCACCCGAGCGATCCAGCGGCACCTGATCAACCGCGCGCAGGAACCACGCGACCACCTTCGACCAGAATCCACGGTCCCCGGCGAACAGCTCCTTCTTGGCCGGATAGGTGAGTTTCCGATCAATCATGGACGCCACGATGATGGGGTCCAGGGCCGCAATGTGGTTACAGGCCAGGATCACCCCACCCTCGGCGGGTATGTTTTCCTCACCGATGACACGGGGGTGCCACAGGGCTCGCACTCCTGGTCCGAAGAGCGCATACTTGAAGAACTCGTACCACATGGGGCCTCCTCGGCGACCAAGCCTAGCGGCACCTCGAGTTCCCTGACGGGCGGAGGGATGATGGACAGCGACGACAACGATGTCGATGCCGCATTCGAGGAGCTCATTGGTCGCGAATTCGGAGAGGTTGTCACCGCCCCGGGTCGCCCTCCTCCCCATGACCGACCGGCACGGCGTGCCCCGGCTCCCATTCCCCTCGAGCCGGCACCCGATCCCGACGAGATTGATGAGCCATTACCCGTCGGATCACCATCTACGACGAGCCCGGTCACAAAGGTCGGACTCATCCTGGTGGCGATCTGCATCGTCACGGTGTTGCTGTCGATGGGAGGGATCAACATCCCCGGAACAGCGCTCATTCTGGCGATGACGTCAGGAGGAGCCGGAGCGATTCTGCTCATCTGGCAGGCCATCACCCGGCGGGAACGCGACGACGCCGGCCCGTGGGGCAATCATTCTCGGCTGTAGCCGCTCATCTGTCCCGGACGACGGGCCCGGTAAGGGTCTCAGTGAGACTTTGACGCAGTGTGCGACGTGGTTTGCGGACGGCAGTACGTCGGCGCGGCCAGAAACCGCGCGCCAGGCCCGGAGGCTCATTGATGGAGTGACGGGCGAGATCGGCAGCACCGATCAACCCTGCGTCGTTGCCGAAATGAGCCTTCTGGATGTCAGCCATGGGCCGGAAACCTCGACCGGTGAGGGTGCGGGCATACACCGTGCGGGCGGGCTCGAGCAGCAGGTCCCCGGCAGTACTGACGCCCCCGCCAACGACGAAGAGATCAGGGTCGAGGGCGGCGGCAAGGTTGGCCATGCCACGGCCCAGCCAGATACCGATGTCTGCAATGAGTTCGATGGCCAACCGGTCGCCGTCCACGGCCGCGCGGGTGACATCAGGGCCGACGAGGTTATCAGGATCACGATCGGTGACATAGGACAACAGATCCTGGACCCCGGGAGCTCCTTCCGCCAGGAGGGCGCGAGCATCCCTCACGAGAGAGTTTCCGGACGCGTACTGCTCCCAGCAACCACGGTTGCCGCACGGGCACCAGTGACCGTCTGGAACAACCGTCATATGGCCGAATTCACCGGCCATGCCATAACGACCACGGAACATCCGCCCATTGATGACCAGCGCCCCACCGATGCCGGTTCCCAGGGTGAGACACACCATGACACGCGATCCCTTGCCAGCTCCGAACCGGAACTCGGCCCAGGCGGCTGCGTTGGCGTCATTGTCGACGAGAACGGGGACGGTGATGCGCTCGGAAAGACGATCCCGCAGCGGCTCGTTACGCCATGCCAGGTGCGGGGAAAATCGCACGAGCGCCTGCTCGGTGTCTATCCACCCCGCAGCCCCGATACCGACCGCGCAAATCGGGAGGTCGTAAGACAACTCACGAACTGATTCGACGATCGCGTCCTCGACGGCCTCCGGACTGCGAGAAGGAGTCGGGCACTGGATACGCCGAACAATCTGGCCATTTTCATCCACGACACCAGCGGCAACTTTCGTGCCGCCGATGTCTATACCGACGCTAAGCAAGGAAGGTCAGCCGAAGCGGCGCGCACCCTGGTACGAGGTCTGTCCCGCCAGGACGGAGATCTTGATGCCGGTTCGCGGGCTGGATGCGTGAACGAACTTGCCGCCACCGATGTACATGCCGACGTGGGTGATGCCCGGGTAGAAGAAGACGAGGTCACCCGGTTGCAAGTCGGACGTCGCCACTGGGCGACCTGCCGCGTACTGAGCGGCTGCGGTTCGCGGAAGACCGACGCCAGCCTTGCCCCACGCGGCCATCATGAGACCGGAGCAGTCATACCCGGACGGTCCAGTTCCGCCCCAGATGTAAGGCTTGCCGAGCTGGGCCATCGCGAAACTGAGAGCGGCCTGAGCACGGGAAGAGACACTTTCCGAAGGAGCAGGGATCGAGACCTGATCACCCTTCGCGTTCTGAGCGGTCTGCCGAGCAGGCTGGGGAGCTGACGGAACAGCAGAACGTCCCGCAGTCCGGGGTCCCGCAGCCCGGGACACGACGTTGGCGGTCGAAGCAGCCGCGTCCGCAGCCTGGCGACGCTCAAGCTCGGCACGCTGCTGTGCGGAGAGGCGCTCGACGACCTCCTTGGCCTCCTGCTCCTTCTTCTTGGCGTCAGCCAGCAGCTTGGCCTGCTGGTCACGCTGAGCCTGGATGGTGGCTCGGTCAGTCTGGGCCTGCGACTCCAGGGAAGCCAACCGGGCCTGCTGAGCCTGAAAATCCTGGAACTGTTCAGTGGTGCGATCGGTGACGTTCTGGACGGTTGCCAGCTTGGACAGGAACTGGCCGGAGTCACTACTGGTCACGAGCTGGGTGGTCGTCGAGACACCGCGGCCGCTCTGGTAGTCGCTCAGAGCAACACGACCGAGGGCCTTGCGCATAGTCGCCACCTTGGCAGACTGCACACCGAGGTCCTTCTGCGAACGATTGAGATCCTTCTGAGTCTTGTCGAGAGCAGCCTGGGCCTTGGTGTAGTCCTCCTGCACCTTGGCGGTCTGCTCGTCGAGCTGAGCCAGGCGGACCTTCGCCTGATCGATGGGGTCAGGAGCAGCCTGAGCTCCAAGCTCAACCGATCCCACCGTGCCGAGGATGATCGCTCCCGTCATCGCAGCTACTGCGACGCCCCGTCCACGTCGAGGGGTGCCACCACTCATCTGAGAAGCTCCAAATCTGCGCTCCACTGTCTACCCTTCACCATCACCTGACCAGTCCGACCGCATCATGACGCGGTGGGACCGAATCATCCGTCCAACTGTGATTTGGCCGTCGAGCCCGGACCATCCCTGCCGACTGAGAGAATCTTATGTGGTCCTCAGGAGCTGGGCAACTCCTCGGGGAAAACGCTCACACCAGTACGCGTCCATCGCCGATATCCGGGCGCGCCACGGCTCTGACACGGCTGTTCTCCATCGGTCTCGCCCATGTGCAACACATCCTGTCACAGGGAGTGTCTACCGTCCCGATCATGACCGCACCTCTCCAGCCCTCCTTCGACGATCTGGGCACTCCTCTACCCGACGTCACCTTCTGCGTCGTCGACCTCGAGACCACCGGCACTGGCGACAATGCCCAGATCACCGAGATCGGGGCGATCAAGGTGTGCGGAGGTCACGTCGAGGGTGAGTTCCAGACCCTCGTCCGCCCGTCCGGACCAATTCCGGCTTCCGTCCAGGTCCTCACCGGCATCACGGACACCATGGTCCGGCCTGCACCACCACTGGACGCCGTCCTGCCAAGTTGGTCAGAGTTCAGTCGGGGTACGGTGCTGGTGGCCCACAACGCCCGCTTCGACGTCAGCTTCCTCAAGCGGGCCTATGCCGAGCACGACTACTCGTGGGAAAACCCTGCTGTCGTGGACACCCTCGCGCTGGCTCGCTCCGTGCTCCCCCGTGACGAGATTCGCAACTACAAGTTGGGCACCCTGTCCCAGTTGTTTCGGACCACGACGACGCCGTCTCATCGCGCACTGGCTGATGCTCGTGCGACTGTCGACGTCCTGCACGGTCTCATCGAACGAGTGGGAAACCTCGGCGTCACCACCTTAGAAGACCTGCTGGAGATGACTCACCGGGTCCCCCGAGTTCGGCGACGCTGCCGGGTGTGGGCCAAGGGCCTCCCGGAAGGACCTGGCGTGTATTGGTTCTGCCTCGACAAACCAGCGCCCTCCCCGCCCGAGGTGCTTTACGTGGGCACGTCGGTCAATATTCGACGACGGGTGTCGCAGTACTTCACAGCCTCCGAGACGCGGCGCCGGATGGACGAGATGGTCCGGGTCGCAACAGGGGTGCAAGCCCGAGAATGCTCGACTCGTCTTGAGGCGGGAGTGCGAGAGCTACGTCTCATTGACGCCCACCAGCCGCGGTACAACCGTCGTTCGCGTCGCCAAGGGTCGGTGTGGTGGGTCACCCTCACTGACGAAGCTCATCCCCGCCCCTCTGTGGTGCAACAGGCCCATCGCGACTCACAGCCGCCGTGGGGACCATTCACGAGTCGTCGAGCGGCAACTCGCGCCGCCATCGTCCTCGCTGAAGCGTTTGGCCTTCGACAGTGCAGCGGATCACTGTCACGTCATCCTGACGGGTGCCCGTTGGCGGAGATGGGACGGTGCTCAGCCCCTTGCCTGAATCCTGCCACCGACTACTCAGCAATCGTCGACCGCACTCGCACGGCCATGACCTCGGACGTCCGTGATCTCACAGATCGGCTTGCGGAACGAATCGCCCACCTGTCCGACGCCGAGCGCTTCGAGGAGGCCGCGGAATACACCGAGGACGCCCGAGAAGTACTGAGGGCCACCCGACGACGTGCCCGGTTGGCGTCCTTGGCGTCCTGTCCCCAGATTGTGGCGGCCCGGCGGGAAGCCGCTTTCTGGGAGATTCACGTCGTCCGACATGGCCGACTGGTTGGAGCAGGACGATGCCGCACAGGAGCCGACCCCATGCCCACCATCGATGCGATTTGCGCAACGGCGGAGAGCGTCGCCCCTCCCCCAGCAGGTCTACCGGCATGCACCGTCGAGGAAGCCGAGTTGGTTGCATCGTGGTTTGAAGAGCCTGGGGTCCGGCTCGTTGACATCACCGGGGAATGGTCATGGCCAGCCCACTGTTGGATGGCCACGGAAGAACTCGCCGTGCGAGTAGCCGCCTCACACCACCCAGGTGACGACGAGGGCGGGGAGACAGACCGCGAGGATTGCCAATCCCGCCCCTAGCTGGCGACGGTGTGAGGACCACCGGGTCTGCAGCCATGCCCAGCCAGACACCGCTCCAACGACAACTGCGCCGATATCGGCGATCCAGGTGTACGACCCAATCACGATGGCCCAGATGATGAACATCGTCAGCAACACAACGTCCGCGCGAACGTCCTGTTTCTGGACGTACTTGACGACCGCCGATGCCGCCATCAAGCCAAACAAGCCACACAGGGATCCTTCGAAGCAGTACGGCGCCCCCGCAAGGCTGATCGCCGTCGATCCACCAACCCCACACAGCAGGTACAGGAAGGCGAACTGCACCGAACCGGTCATCGGCTCGATCTGATGGCCGATGAGCACCAGGACCAAACCGCTCAGGACGGCACCGAAGATGGACGACGTCGTCAAGGAGAAGACCAGCGGCCGCCAGATCTGGAAGTCATAGGCCTTCACGGCTCCAGAGGCCAACATCGACGACAAGGGGGTGAATTGTGCCGCAATAGCCACCAGCACGGTCACGACGGCCAGGGCCAGCGACGCCGGACACAGTGCCGGGGCGGGGCGGACGGGGTGCTCACTCCATCGGTCAGGCATGAATCTCCTCCGGTCCAAAGCCGTCGATGACGGGGAAAGGCGACAGTGGTGGAAATGCCCCGAGGTGCGGCCACCTCGGGGCAGGCACCCTGGTTCTCGCGAACAAGCCCGCGGGGACCAGGGCACTAGGCGTCAGGACAGCTCGACGCTCTCGATGACGACCGGCTCGACCGGACGATCCATACGGCCAGTACGAACCTGAGCGATCTCGTCAACGACCTTGCGGGACTCCTCGTTCGCAACCTCACCGAAGATGGTGTGACGACGGTTCAGGTGCGGGGTCGGGGCGACGGTGATGAAAAACTGGGAACCGTTGGTGCCCGGCCCTGCATTGGCCATGGCCAGCAAGTAGGGCTTGGAGAAGACGAGCTCGGGGTGGAACTCGTCAGCGAACTGGTAGCCGGGGCCGCCAGTTCCGGTACCGAGGGGGCAACCGCCCTGGATCATGAACCCGTCGATGACACGGTGGAAGGTCAAGCCGTCGTAGAACTTGCCAGTGGTCGGCTGACCAGTGTGCGGGTCGACATACTCCTTGGTGCCGCCAGCCAGGCCGACGAAATTCTCGACGGTCTTGGGAGCCTGATCGGCAAAGAGATTGAGGACGATGTCGCCGTGGTTGGTGTGCAGAGTCGCGGTAGAGGCCACCTGCCTGCCTTCCTATGAGAAACGATGTGGTCGATCCCAGACTACTGAGTCTCACACTGGACTGACCGGAATTGACTCTCCGGTGAACACCAGGAACTGCGGTTCCCTGGTCTGAGGGCTATTTGATGGATACCGTGGGGAGTGCTCGATCACGAGCTTTATCCCATACGAATTGGAGGAACCGTGTCCTGCAAGAAGAAGGCTTCCCGCAAGACCGCCGCCGCAAGCAGCCCCAGCACGCTCAAGGAGCAGCGTGCACAGGCGCTGGAGATCGCCGCCGCATACCTCACAGCCGCCCAGGACAAGGCTGCTCCGCTGGCCTCGCAGGTCAATGACAAGATCGGGCCGCTGACCGACCAGCTCTCGGACAAGATTGGCCCCATCTCGGAGAAGCTCGGACCCATTTCCGACCAGGCCGTCGAGGCTGGCAAGAAGGCCCTTGACGTCTCGAAGGAGTACGCCCAGGAGAAGGTTGTCCCGACTCTCCACCAGGCTTATGACGCCTTCCAGAAGGACGTCCTTCCCGGACTCGAGGAGCGTGCCGAGAAGGTCACTGCCCTGCCCGCCGTCGAGGAGGCCACCCGTCGCGGACAGGCCGCCGTCTCCGCCCTCAAGGGCGAGTCGACTGAGCTGGCCGCCAAGGCTGGCATGGAGACGAAGTCGGTCAAGAAGGCCAAGCGCCGCGGCAAGTTCGGCAAGGTGCTCGGCACCCTCGCCATTCTCGGCGGAATCTCAGCTGCTGCCGTCGTCGCCAGCCGGCGCTTCATGAGCTCCTCCGACGATGGCTGGACTGCCCATGAGCCCAAGGTCACCTACTCCTGGACTCCAGGAGACAAGGATGAGATGGCTGACAAGCCCGCTCCGAAGCCGGCCACCAAGGCCGAGGAGAAGTCTCAGGACAAGTCTGCCGAGAAGGCTGAGGCCAGCCACGGTTCCAAGCCGGTTGCCAAGCCCGAGCCGAAGAAGAAGGACAAGTCAGTTCCGGCCGACCCCGTCGCCGCCATGGCTGACGAGGGTGGTCCCGCAGCCGCTGCTCCCGAGACGACCGCTGAGACCACAATCTTCGTCGACGAGGGCGCTCGCTCTGAGACGACCACCAAGGACGGCGCCACCAAGGCTCCCGAGGAGAGCAAGAAGGACGAGGAGCCTAAGGCCACCTCGTACGTCGGTGAGAACCCGCCGGAAGGCTACGTCATCAAGGGCAATGACCGCTCGATGAAGTACCATGTCCCCGGTTCCGGCGGTTACGACCGCACCATCGCCGACGTGTGGTTCGCCACTGAGGAGGCCGCCCAGGCTGCCGGGTTTACCAAGGCCCAGCGCTGAGTTCTCATTCCACGATTTCGACGGGGCTCGTCACTCGACGGGCCCCGTCGTCGTGTGTATCGAACGTTTCGCGGAGGTGAAACGGCTCCACTCACATACCCGATTCCCATTTGTGTAATCCAGTGTCGTTGCATGGCCCGCAATGTAACAGTCATGTAACAACATAGTTTTGATGTCACATTGGGCTTCTGTGGTGGCACTTATGCCCATTAGATGAGTGTTCAACGTCCCTCGGGGCACACCACCGACAGAAAGGCCTGTCACATGATTGGACCCGATCTACAGTCCTCGGCAGCGTCGACAGCATGGGTCGACGCCCGCTACTTCTCCCTCCACGTCCGTTCCCTCGTTCATGAATGTCGCATCCCATGGCGAGTCATCGCCCTCCTCGCGCACGTCCCCAGCCAGACCGTCCGACGGCTCGCCGGGCAGGGTGACCGGCCCCTGCAACGGATTCGCGTCATCGATGCCATGCGTATCCTCACGGTCAGTGTCGATGATGTCGAGGCAGCACGCGAAAGGGTCGTACCAGCCGGAAGTACCCGGACCAGGGCTCTCGCCCTTCGGAAAACTGGTTGTGACGTCGAGGACATCGCCGCCATGCTCGACGTGACGATCCCCCAGGCTCAGGCCCTCCTCGACGGAGAGGAAGACATGTGCACCGAGATGACGCGACTTCGGGGTCGAGCGGCATGCGAGGCCCGTGGCCTGATCGCCACCCCCGAGCCCATCACATCCTTGTGAGCCATCCTCATGTGGGCCGTCATCGGGATTGCAATCTCCTGCGAGCTCGCGCTGTGGCATCTTCTCATCACCGTCCCCCGGCTGGCAGAACCAACTGTCGAGGTGGTGGGTGACGAGATCCTGGCCATCAAACCGCGATATGACTCCCTGGCAACACCGGCCCGGACCCTTATCGTCATCGCAACAGCCGCGGTATGTGGATTTTCCTCAACCCTTGCTCCACGGTGGAGTTGGGGAGCCTGGTGGGTCTGGTCCGGATCGGTCGCGACCCTGGCAGCCGTCGATCAAGCAACCACTTTCCTGCCGGTGAAGTTGTGGCGTCGATGTGTCGCCGAATCAGCAGTCGCACTCGTCGCAGGCATGGCTATCACGGGACCACCGCACTTACCAGCCCTGGCCGGATGCGTTGCCGTGGCAGCAGTATCAACAGGTTTCTTCTGGCTAATGTGGCGGCTGAGCTCCTCCCTTGGGTATGGGGACGTCAGGCTGTCAGCCGGGACGGGGTTTCTCGGTGCGACCACGGGCGCCCTTGCCCCTCACCCAGACGTCTTCCAGGCTGGCATGACGGCTTTGCTTGCCTCAACCGTGCTGGGAGCGGTAATGGCGATCGTGACGACACTCATCCGCCGATGCCGACCCTCACCATGGGGATCAGCATTTGCATACGGCCCGGCCTTGTGGGCCGGGCCGTGGGTAGCGCTTGCAATCAGTCTGAGGTAACAGCGATCCAGCGATCGAGGCGACCACTGGCAGCCCCGGAATCAATGGACTGGACAGCACGTTCCAGCTCCTGAGCCAGCTGCGGGACGAGCTCCTCGTCGATCGTCGGCCCGTCATGGGCCAGCAAGGCTGCCGCCGCATTCAGCAGGACGATGTCGCGCACCGGGCCGTGCTCCCCCGCCAAGACCTTGCGAACGACTCCAGCGTTGAACTGCGGGTCCCCACCCACCAGGTCAGCCGGAGCAGCCGGAGTCAAGCCCAAGGCGGCCGGATCAATCTCGGTCTCGACAACCTTGCCGTCGGAGATAACCCAGACCTGCGACGTCGTCGTGGTCGTCAGCTCATCGAGACCATCCTCGCCATGGAAGACCAGTCCGCGAGTGCCTCGCGCCGCCAAGGCGTCGGCGACCAGCGGAGCCATGGCACCATCTGCGATACCGATCGCCGCAGCATGCGGGCGGGCCGGGTTCGTCAGCGGGCCGAGGAGGTTGAAGGTGGTCTGGATGCCGAGCTCCTTGCGGGCCGGAGCGGCGTGACGCAAGGAAGCGTGGTAGCGCGGGGCGAAGAGGAAGGTCAGGCCCACCTCGTCAAGAACATCCGCCTGGCGCTCCGGATCAATGTCGACTCCAACGCCGAGAGCCTCCAAGCAGTCTGCCGTTCCGCAGGCAGAGCTGGCAGCGCGATTGCCGTGCTTGACGACCTTGGCCCCGGCGCCAGCGGCAACGAGGGCCGCCATCGTCGAGATGTTGACAGTATTGGCGCGGTCGCCACCGGTACCGACGATGTCAACGGCATCGCGATCCAATTCCACCGGTATGGCCTGGGAAATCATCCCCTCCGCCATGCCTGCGATCTCATCGGCGGTTTCACCCTTGGCCCGCAGTGCCACTGCGAAGCCCGCAACCTGTACTGGAGTCAGTTCTCCGGACAGGACCCTCTCCATCGCCGCGGCAGCGGTGCCACGATCCATGTCGCGCCTCGCAACGAGATCGGTCAGCAGGTCAGCCCAGGTGAACTCGTCGATGCGATCCTCGGACATGAAACTCCTTCGAGTCAGATGGTCTGTGCGGCAGGCTTCGCAGTCTCGCCACGGGAAACACGAACCACTGACGCCACCGTCTGGGGCAGGGCCACCGGATCGACAGGATGGGTGGCGACGGCGTCAGCACGGGACCAGGACGCCAACCACGCATCGGCGATGCGAGCCACCAGGAGGACGACCGGGGGGCAATCCTCAACCTCATCCTTGAGCTGATGGCACACCCCCATCCCGCCGTACGGAGTCGATTCGCCGTCAGCAACCAGGACGTCATAGTGACCGCTGCTCATGGCATCGACGACCGAGGCCTGGGTAGCTGTCTCGATGACCTCGGCACGCGGAAGGTCCGAGGCGATCGTCCCGCTCAACGCGACCTTCATCTGCTCACGAACAGTACGATCATCGGAGTAAACGAGAATCTTGAGAGCCCCCGACGGCTCCCCGTGCTTGTCACCCATGAGCGGCCCTTTCCCTCGACTGTGTGGGACTGACTGAGCTGCCGGCCACCAGCAGGCCGGATGCAACACGGGTGATGCTACAGCCTACGGCGCCTCATTGGGTCTGAGACCATCCTGACTACTGAGACGACCGGTATCACACCTTCGGACAAAGCGCTGCATTTTGCCATCTGGCCCCAGAGAGTCAACCTCGGATCGAACTGGAACGGCGAAACGACATGACCAATGACACATTTCCGGCCATAATGAGGCCGTGGCCACTTCAGCGCAGACTTCACAAAGACCGACGGGCGCCATCCATCCGATCGCGCCGACGCGGCTCAACGCGCCGGCGGGTCGTCCCGATGCCCTACCCATGGGTGTCTGGGTGTGGCTGGCGAGCGAGCTCATGTTCTTCGCCGCTCTCTTCGCGGCCTACTTCATGATTCGCCAGACGACGAGCGACTTGGCAACGGCTGGGCAGCAGACCCTCTGGCAGACCGAATCCGGTCACCTGGCCGTCGGTGCCGCCGCCATCAACACCCTTATCCTGGTGCTGTCGTCGGTGACCTGTCAGATGGGTGTTCACGCCGCGGAGCATGGCCAGGTCAAGCGGACCAAAGGCCTCGGCGCCATCACCTCCTGGGGCATGCGCGAGTGGTACACCCTGACCTTCATCATGGGCGCGGTGTTCATCGCTGGACAGGTCGCGGAGTACATCACCCTCATCGGCGAGGGTCACACCATCTCCTCGAGCGTCTACTTCTCGGCCTTCTTCCTGGCAACCGGCTTCCACGGCCTGCACGTGACCGGCGGCCTGGTCCTGTTCCTGTTCACCCTTGCCCGCACCTACATGGCTCGTCGGTTCACCCACGAGCAGGCGGTCACGGCAATGGTCGTTTCCTACTACTGGCACTTCGTTGACGTCGTGTGGATCATCCTGTTCTCGGTGATCTACATCGTGCGCTGACCCCCCAACCCGAGAAAGGTGACTGTGGTGATGAGATTCCTCTCCACGAAACGGCACAGCCGGGCAGCCAAACCCGTGCTGCTGCTCCTGGCCTTGGTGCTGGTGGGGTGTGTGTACGCCTTCGTCAGCCCCGCAGCTTCTGGGCAGGCTGACGCCAATGCGTCGACCCAGACGGCCCAGGGCAAGGAGATCTTCCAGCAGAACTGCTCCTCCTGTCATGGCCTCAACGGCGAGGGAACCACCCAGGGTCCGTCCTTGGCCGGTGTCGGCGCGGCTGCCGTTGACTTCCAGATGGGCACCGGCCGCATGCCGATGGCTCGTCCCGAGGCTCAGGCCCCTTCCAAGAGCACGAAGTTCACCGATGAGGAAATCGCTTCGGTCGGCGCCTACGTCGCCTCTCTGACCCCCGGCCCGGAGGTCCCCTCCTCCCAGACTCTCAACACCTCGGGATTGAGTGCTGGGGAACTGGCTCGGGGCGCTGAGCTGTTCAAGACCAACTGCTCAGCCTGCCACAACATCGAGGGACGCGGTGGAGCGCTCCCGGAAGGTGCCTACGCGCCTTCCCTTATGAAGACGTCCGACAAGCACATCTACGAGGCCATGCGCACCGGCCCGCAGCAGATGCCGGTGTTCTCCAAGTCGGTCATCACCGACCAGGACGCCCGAGAGATCATTGGCTACCTCCAGACCGCACATTCTGAGCCCAACAACGGCGGATTCGCCCTCGGCGGCATCGGCCCGGTCACTGAGGGCTTGTTCGGTTGGATCATCGGCATTGGCGGCCTCATCCTGGTCGCCGGATGGCTGGCACGGAAGGGGGCTCGCGCGAAGTGAGCGACAAGTACACCGAACGCAACGACCTGCCGGTCGAGAACCCGGGCGTCGAGCCCCACGTCGAGCGGTACACCGACGCCAATCCGAAGGCCGGAAACCGGGCCTACCTCCAGGTGATCACCCTGCTGGGACTGGTCCCCGTTCTCGCCATCGCCTTCGTCGTCTTCTACTTCGCGATCCCCCGCGACGCCACCATCGAGATCGGGCCGCTCCACATGAACGCCTCGACCTTCGCGCTGGGTCTGTGTGCCGGCCTCGCGGTGCTGTTCATCGGCATCGCCTGCATCCACTGGGCCAAGCAGGTCATGGGCGACGAGGAGATCGTTCAGGAGCGGCACCCGGTCAATTCCGATACCGCTGATCGCGAGGAGTTCGCCAAGCAGTGGCGCATCGGCGCCGAGCAGTCCGGGCTCTCCCGACGCAAGCTCATCGGCAGCGCCCTTGGCGGTGCCATCGGCATCATGGCTGTCCCGGCCATCGTCACCCTTGCTGACCTCGGCCCGAAGCCCGGCCCCGGAATGCGTCGCGCCACCATCGAGCGCACCATCTGGGCCGAGGGCGTCCGACTCGTCAACGACATCACCTTCCAGCCGATCAAGGCCTCCGACCTCGAGATCGGCCAGCTGGTCAACGCGGAGCCCGAGAACCTCAAGGATCTCGAGGGCGCCGAGTTCCAGCGTCAGAAGGCCAAAGCCGCCATCCTCATCGTCAGGATGGATCCTGATTCCATCAAGATCCCCGAGTCCCGCAAGGACTGGCAGGTCGGCGGCATCCTGTCCTATTCCAAGATCTGCACCCACGTCGGTTGCCCCGTCAACCTGTGGGAGCAGCAGACCCACCATCTGCTGTGCCCCTGCCACCAGTCGACCTTCGATCTCGGTGACTCCGGTGTCGTCGTCTTCGGTCCTGCCGGACGCTCGCTGCCGCAGCTGCCCATCACCGTCGACGACAAGGGTTACCTGGTCGCTCGCAGCGACTTCACCGTTCCGGTGGGCCCGTCCTACTTCGAACGAGATTCTCGTCACGACTACAAGAAGGGTGACAACTGATGGCCCGGCCAACTGGCATCGCCGAGGAATCACCCACCCTGCGCACTGCGACGGCTGACGACAAGCCCTCGGGCCGCGGGATGCGGATCGTCAACTGGCACGACGACCGTTTGGGTCTTGCCAAAATGGGCAAGGAGAACCTGCGCAAGGTCTTCCCTGACCACTGGTCCTTCCTGCTGGGCGAGATTGCTCTCTACTCCTTCGTCGTCCTACTGCTCACGGGTGTCTTCCTCACCATCTGGTTCAAGCCGTCGATGGCCGAGGTCGACTACAACGGTCCGTACCAGTTGCTCAAGGGAACGCCCATGTCGGAGGCGTTCGCCTCCACCCTGGACCTCTCCTTCGAGGTGCGTGGTGGCCTACTGGTCCGCCAGATCCACCACTGGGCAGCCATCCTCTTCGTGGCAGCAGCCACCGTCCACATGCTGCGCATCTTCTTCACGGGTGCCTTCCGCAAGCCTCGTGAGATCAACTGGCTGATCGGCCTGGGGCTCTTCATGCTGGCCATGGTTGAGGGCTTCGCCGGATACTCGCTGCCTGACGACCTGCTCTCGGGCACCGGTCTCCGCTTCGCCGACGGTCTGATGCGTGCCATCCCGCTGGTGGGCACGTGGGTTGAGTTCTTCGTCTTCAACGGCGAGTTCCCCGGCACCGCGATCGTGCCCCGTCTCTACATGGTGCACATCCTGTTGATCCCGGCCCTGCTGCTGGGCCTGGTGGCCGCGCACCTCGCCCTGGTCGTGTACCACAAGCACACCCAGTACCCGGGCCCCGGACGGACGGAGAAGAACGTCGTGGGCTACCCGCTGTTCCCGGTGTATGCCGCCAAGGCCGGTGGCTTCTTCTTCGTGGTCTTCGGCGTCCTGACCCTCATGGGCACCTTCATGCAGATCAACCCGGTCTGGAAGTTCGGCCCCTACAACCCGGGCGAGGTCACCGCTGGATCCCAGCCTGACTGGTACATGGGTTGGCTCGAGGGTGCTGTCCGTATCACACCGAACTGGGAGTGGCACATCGGTCACACCACTTGGAGCTGGAACATCTTCCTGCCCGGTGTGTGCCTCATGGGTGTGCTGTTCACCCTCTTGGTGGCATGGCCCTTCGTCGAGAAGTGGATCACCGGTGACGAGTCGGAGCATCACCTGCTCGACCGTCCGCGCAACGTCCCGACGCGTACCGCCCTCGGTGTCGCTGCCATGAGCTGCTACGCCATGTTCTGGTTGTCGGGTGCTAACGACATCATCGCCACCCACTTCCACCTGTCGCTGAACTCGATCACGTACTTCATGCGTGGTGCGATCTTCATCGTCCCGATCATCACCTACCAGATCACCAAGCGGATCTGCGTGTCCCTGCAGCGTGCTGACCGTCAGCGCCTGCTGCACGGGTCGCCCTCGGGTGAGATCATCCGCGAGCCCGAGGGCGCCTTCCACGAGGCTCACGTGCCGGTGAGCGAGGAGGAGGCCTGGACCCTTACCCAGCAGAAGACCTACCCAGTCCTCACCGCTGGTTCCATTGACGACCGTGGCCGTCGCGTCAGTAAGAAGCGCGCTCGCTGGATGAAATGGTTCCTCGGTGACAACGTTCCCAAGGTCACCCGTGAGGAGTTGGAGGCCGCTCGCCACCACACCGAGATCGGTTCCGGTCACTCCGCGGGCAATGCCGAGATCACCAACTGATCCCTTCTGAACCCGTACGAAGGCCCCTCAACCGAGGGGCCTTCGTCATGCCTGGATGCGCAATCTCTGCCAGTTGAGCTCCCACTCCTGCGGATCGGGGGCATGGGCGCGCAGCATATCGACTCCTCCACCCAACCCTTCGTCGTCCCAGTGACGGCGAGCCTCTTCCATGAGGTGATCGGGCAAGGTCCCACGCACGTTGGTGACTCGCCACCACTCCACCTCATGACCGTGACCGGCCATGATCGTGCCGACCCGTCGTGGGGAGGTTCCGACGAGCTCGGCAAGGTCGGAGTAGGACACCACCGTTCTCGGCGGCAGGGCTTCCACCGCGGCCAATACGTCATCGATGATCGAGCTCACGACACCAGTGTGCCGCGACCCGTCAGGACATGACTGGAGAATGACGACGTGGGAGAATAAGGACGTGCGTTTTCTCAACGAGCAGCCGAACTACGACCTGACGTACAACGACGTCTTCATGGCCCCGAACCGTTCCTCGGTCGGATCTCGGATGAATGTCGATCTGACGTCGACCGACGGGCTAGGCACTCCCCTGCCCCTCGTCGTGGCCAACATGACCGCGATCTCCGGACGACGGATGGCCGAGACGATCGCCCGCCGCGGCGGCATCGCCATCCTGCCCCAGGACATCCCCGCTGACTTCGTCGCGAGGTCCATACGTCGGGTCAAGGGTGCCCACACCCGCTTCGACACCCCGGTCACCGTCAATCCCACGACGACCGTCGGCGAGGCCATGAGTCTGCTCAACAAGCGCGCCCACGGCGTCGTCCTCGTCATCGAGGACCATCGCCCGGTCGGACTGGTCTCCCCTGCCGAGGCGGAGGGCGTCGACCGCTTCGCCCAGTGCCATGAGGTCATGACCACCGACCTCACCCTGGTCGGCCCTGACGCCAGTCCGGACGACGTCTTCCAGGCCCTCGCAGAGCGTCACCAGAAGGTCGCTGTGGCCGTCGACGAGACCGGCGTCCTCGTCGGCATCATGACGTCCCGTGGCGCGCTGCGCACCGAGATCTACCGCCCTGCCGTCGATCCCGACGGTCACCTCATGATCGGCACTGCCATCGGCATCAACGGCGACGTCGCCGGTCGCGCTCGTAGCGCTCTGGACTCCGGTTCCGACGTCCTCGTCATGGACACCGCTCACGGCCACCAGGACCCCATGATCCGGGCCATTGGCGTGGCAGACGAGGTTCGCACCGCCTTCCAGGAGAAAACCGGACGCCGTATCCCTATCGTGGCTGGCAACATCGTCACCCGGCGCGGCACCCTGGACCTGCTGGAGGCCGGGGCGGACATCATCAAGGTCGGTGTTGGGCCGGGCGCCATGTGCACCACCCGTATGCAGACCGGCGTCGGGCGTCCTCAGTTCTCCGCGGTTCTGGAGTGCGCTGAGGCAGCAACCGAGGCCGACGGGGCCATCTGGGCTGATGGAGGCGTCCGTCACCCCCGTGACGTCGCCCTCGCCCTGGCGGCCGGAGCCGGATCGGTCATGATCGGCTCGTGGTTCGCCGGCACCCACGAGTCCACCGGAGCTATGCTCGTCGATCACGATGGCCTCCTGTACAAGGAGTCCTTCGGAATGGCCTCGGCCCGGGCAGTGCGTCACCGCACCCGCCAGCGCAGCGCCTTCGAGAGGGCCCGCGCTGCCCTGTTCGAGGAAGGGATCTCCCAGTCGAAGATGTACCTGGATCCCCAGCGTCCTGGAGTTGAGGACCTCGTCGACTTCATCACCTCCGGAGTGCGATCCTCCTGCACCTACGCCGGCGCAGCCAACCTCGAGGAGTTCCACGAGAAGGCCGTCATCGGCGTGCAGTCCCCCTCGGGGTACGAGGAGGGACGTCCTCTGCAGCGCAGTTGGACCTGAGCTGCTGGCGAACTGTCCACGTCACTCACCCTTGCCGACCTCGGTCGGTTCTAGGGTGAGTGACATGACAGCAGATCGAATCCTCATCATTGGTGGCCACGGGCACGTGGCCAAGCACTTCACTCAGCACGCCACCGAGAAGGGACGCCACGTCGATTCCGTCATTCGGCGTGAGGACCAGGCTGCTGACGTCGTCAAGTGGGGCGGCAATCCCATCGTCGCTGATGTGACCTCCTTGCGGCCTTCCCAGTGGGACGACCTCGTCAACAGCCATGACGCCGTGGTGTGGTCGGCCGGGGCCGGTGGTAAGGGCAGCCCCGAGGACACCTACGCCGTCGATCGCGATGCCTGCAAGCACCTCGTCGACGCCATTGCGCGTTCCCCCCACGGACCGCGGTTCGTGCTCATCTCGTGGTGCGGAAGCCCCGACCACGGTGTCCCCTCCGACAACGACTTCTTCCCCTATGCCGACGCAAAGGCCGATGCCGACCGCCACACCATGCGCTCGACGGTTCAATGGACGATCCTCGGCCCGGTGACCCTCAGCCACGATCCCGCCACCGGCATCCATGTGTTGGAGGAGGGCGAGGACTACAAGGACGCCACTGTGTCCCGTGAGGCCGTCGCTCAGGCGGCTCTGGCTTGTCTGGACGACGAGACCACGGTTGGCCGGTTCATTCGCTTCCGTGACGGTTCTCAGCCCATTGCAGAGGCCATCTGAGCCAGGACCACGCAGCAGTATCCTCCGACGAAAAAACAGAAAAGGCCGGGACCGTCATCATGACGGTCCCGGCCTTCACATTGTCGGTGAGACGCGGTCAGTGCTGGTAGTCCCCGCGGTAGTACTCGAATGCCCAACCCGAAGCAGCCCAGATGCCGATGCCCAGACCGAGCAGTGAGATCCACCACCCGAAGACCGGACCGAGGCACATGATTGCCACGACAAGAGCACACCAGAAGGGCCAGATGCTCTGCGGCGGGAAGAATCCCACTGGTCCAGCTCCGTCGATCACCTCAGCATCCTTCTCATCGGAGGGACGCGGGTTGATCTTCTTGGCGACGACCTGGACGTAGAAGAACACCATCAGGGCCATGGCCCCCGACAGCCCCAGCACCCAGGTGCCGGCGACCTCATGGGCGGTGAACCAGTAGATCGGGGTGACGACGAGGTAGAACAGACCAAGCCCGCCGAAGACCCAACGTTCCGGTTTCATCAGGCATCCTCCTTGCCGGAGTGGACGAGTTCACGCGGGTTAGCTTCCTCGGTCTCGGTAGCCAGGGCGGCCTCCGGATGGTTGATGTCAAAGGCCGGGGAAGTGGAACGAACGCGAATCATCTTGGTGAAGTTGTGGGCAGGCGGCGGACACGAGGTGGCCCACTCGAGGGTACGGCCCCAACCCCACGGATCATCGACCTCGATGTTCGGGTCATGACGGGTGATCCAGACGTTCCAGGCGAACGGCAGCATCGAGATGGCCAGCAGGAAGGCACCGAAGGTCGACACCTGGTTCAGGAGGGTGAAGCCCTCCCAGGAGCCATAGTCAGCGATACGACGCTGCATGCCCTCTACACCGAGCCAGTGCTGGACGAGGAAGGTGGTGTGGAATCCGACGAAGAGGGTCCAGAAGTGAATCTTGCCCCAGGTCTCGTTGAGCATGTGCCCGGTGATCTTCGGCCACCAGTAGTAGAAGCCGGCGAACATCGCGAACACCACGGTGCCGAACAGCACATAGTGGAAGTGGGCCACCACGAAGTAAGTGTCTGAGACGTTGAAGTCCATCGGCGGGCTGGCGAGCATGACGCCGGTCAGACCACCGAAGAGGAAGGTCGTCAGGAAGCCGATGGCGAAGAGCATCGGTGTGTCGAAACTCAACGACCCGCCCCACATCGTGCCGATCCAGTTGAAGAACTTCACGCCCGTAGGAACGGCGATGGTGAAGGTCATGAAGGAGAAGAACGGCAGGGAGACCGCACCGGTCACGAACATGTGGTGGGCCCACACGGACACCGACAGACCGCCGATGGCCAGGGTGGCGAACACCAGACCGACATAACCGAACACTGGCTTGCGACTGAAGACCGGGAGCACCTCGGTGATGATGCCGAAGAACGGCAGGGCGATGACGTAAACCTCAGGGTGTCCGAAGAACCAGAAGAGGTGCTGCCACAGGATCGGTCCGCCATTCGCAGCATCGAAGATGTGGGCTCCCAGAGCTCGGTCAGCCTCGAGGACGAGCAGACCGGCGGACAGCACCGGGAAGACGACCAGGATCATGATCGAGGTGATGAGAATGTTCCAGGAGAAGATCGGCATCCGGAACATCGTCATACCCGGAGTACGCATGAGGATGATCGTCGTCACGAAGTTGACGGCACCCAGGATGGATGACAGGCCCAGCAGGTACAGGCCCATAACCCACAGATCACCGCCGACTCCCGGGGAGTTGATGGCGTCCGAGAGCGGGGCGTAGGCGAACCAACCGAAGCTGGCAGCGCCGCCGGGGGTGATGAAGCCGCCACAGGCCATCAGCGAGCCGAAGAGGTACAGCCAGTACGCGAACTGGTTGATACGAGGGAAGGCAACGTCGGGGGCACCGATCTGGAGAGGCATGAAGAAGTTCGCGAACCCGGAGAACAGCGGGGTGGCGAACATCAACAGCATGATCGTGCCGTGCATCGTGAAGAGCTGGTTGAAGGTCTCCTGGTGCATGAACTGCATGCCGGGATAGGCCAGCTCGGCTCGGATGAGCAGGGCGAGAATGCCACCAAAGGCGAAGAAGAACAGCGACGTGCCGAAGTACAGCCGTCCGATCTTCTTGTGGTCAGTGGTCGTCATGTAATCCCAGACGAGAGCGCCGAAGCTCGTCTTGCGACGCTCCTCGCGTGTCACTGCAGGACGCACCGCGGTTCGCTGGGCGATAGATGCGCTGGTCACTTCTTCTCCCCCTCCTTCGATTCGGCGGTGGTGAGGGCGGCGACGGAGTTCGGAGGCTTGACCTCACCGGTGTCGCCCTGAGCCTTGAGCTGCCGGAGGTGCTTGTTGTAGTCCTCGACCGACACCACGTGCACCTTGAAGATCATGTTGGCGTGGTAGGTACCACACAACTCGGCGCACTTGCCGTCGTAAACGCCGATCTTCGTCGGGGTGAGGTCGAACTGGTTGGGATGACCTGGGATGACGTCCATCTTGAAGTAGAAGGCCGGCACCCAGAAGGAGTGGATGACATCGGCGGAATTGAGGTGGAAGCGCACCGACTCGTTCACGGGAAGGTAGAGATCCGGGATCTTCTCGATGGTGCCCACCTCATGGGTGACGGCACCGTCGACATCCGGGTTCTTCTGTTCCATGTAGTTGAACGTCCAGGACCACTTCTGTCCGACGACGTTGACGACGTGCTGAGGCTCGGGATCCTTCTCGAGCACCTTGTTCTCAGTACGGACGGTGTAGAAGAACAGCACGCCGATGACGAGGAACGGAACGATGGTGTACAGCACCTCAAGCGGAAGGTGGTACCGCGACTGCCGTGGAATCACCGGATCTCCGTCCTTACGGCGGAACTTGAAGGCTGCGTATCCGATGAGGCCCCACACGAACACGCCGATGACGAGCGCCGCGACCCATGCACCGATCCACATGCTTCCCATGTGCGCGGCACGGTCGGACGCCGGATCAACGAGACCGAGACGAGCTGCACGCCCAGGTCCGGTGTCGCCGCAGCCGCTCAGTGCCAGTACCGCAACCGTCGCCGCACAGGCACCACCGACCTTCCCGGCAACACCGCTGCCACTTCGGGGCACGTCCCGGTCTAGGTCGTGTCGCCAGCTGAGTCTGCGTCCCACGGCTCACCCTTCCACATTGCAAGCCCGCCCCGACCCGACGGCGGGGACAGGTGACTGTTGTGTCTGTCACACCGAACAATAGCGAAAACGAGGCGCCTCGTCCGCCCAGTCGGACGGACGAAACGCCTCAATGACCCCAGAAGGTCTGTCGGGGAAGTGATCCCGGTAGTCAGAATCGGCTCAGTGGAAGGAATCCCCACAAGCGCAAGTGCTGGTCGCGTTGGGGTTGTCGATGGTGAAACCCTGCTTCTCGATGGTGTCCATGAAGTCGATCGTGGCACCGGCGAGGTAGGGAGCGCTCATTCGGTCGGTGACCACATTGACCCCGCCGTAGGTCTTGACGACGTCACCGTCGAGGTGGCGCTCGTCGAAGAAGAGCTGGTAACGCAGACCCGAGCAACCGCCGGGTTGCACGGCCAGACGCAAGGCGAGGTCGTCGCGTCCCTCCTGATCGAGCAAGGACTTCACCTTGGCCGCAGCGGCATCGGTGAGGACGATTCCATCGGTGGTGGGGGCGTTGACGGTGTCGGTCATGTGGACTCCAAGAACGTGTGATGGACGGTCCCGGGGGATGACCCGGGTGTTCGATCCTGGTGGATCGGGCGGGTATGTCGTCCCGTCGCGTCGTCCACTGTATCCGCAGCGCACCGTCGACATCGAACTGTGCCGATTAAGCGCGCAGCGGAACAGGGATGCTTCACCTCTGTCAGCCAGGAATGAGACCGTCTCCGGCAGGGTTTTCCGAGAGCCAGACCGAGACCTCCTCGATCGTCGCCGAGACGTCGGGGACGATGAGGTCCGAGTCGACAATGTTGTCGTCGGCGATCGGGGTACCTATCGTGCGGACGGTCGTCACCAGCTCAGAGAGGGCCTCGGTGAGCTCACTCTGCGAGGTGGTCTCGATGGCGTGCTCGACGCGGGAATCGATCCGGTTGAGATGGTTCATCTCGGTGTCGGGCACCTGCCACTGGCCCTCACCAACGATACGAATGATCATGACTGGCCCTCCTGACGTCGCACAGCACGCGATCCGGTTTCCGGATTCATCCCCGTACCGGAACCGGACTCGAGCTCCGGAGTGGAATTGTCGTGGCCGGTATCCAGCTGCGCCTTAAGGGCGGACAGCTCGGCGTCGATGGAATGGTCACTGGCAAGGTTGTCGAGCTCGCGAGTGATGTCGTCGCCATAGCTACGGGTGGGATCCTCGATGGCTCCACTGGCCATGAGTTCGTCAACGGCTCCTGCACGGGCCTGAAGCTCCATGGTCTTGTCCTCGGCACGCGTGATCGCCATGCCGATGTCGCCCATCTCCTCGTTCAGACCGGTGAAGGCCTCATTGATACGAGTCTGAGCCTCAGCCGCCGAGTAGGTGGCCTTGACGGTCTCCTTCCTCGTGCGGAAGGCATCCACACGAGCCTGGAGACGCTGGGAACCGCGGATGAGCTTCTCCTCCTCAGCCTGCAAGGTGGCGTGCTGAGTCTGCAGGTCGTTGAGCTGGGCCTGCAGGGTGGCCTTGCGGGTCAGTGCCTCGCGAGCCAGATCCTCGCGGCCCTGCTCGAGGGCGCGAGCAGCCGCATTCTGCATCTTGTCGACGTCGGCCTGCAGCTGGTTCATCTGCAACTCGACTCGCTTGCGGCTCGTGGCGACGTCGGCAACGCCCCTGCGCACCTTTTGCAACATGTCGAGCTGACGCTGGTAGGAGTAGTCGAGGGTTTCGCGCGGGTCCTCAACCTTGTCGAGGGCCTTGTTCGCCTTGGAACGGAAAACCGTCGAAAGTCGTGCAAATATGCCAGCCATAGGTGGAGTCGTATCCTTCCCCTTCGGTGCTTGATGACTCCGGGAAGTCGTCAGCATTGCGGTTGCCTGACCATCAGAGTACGGGACCGCGCAACAACAACCCAGAGCAATACCCGTACAATCTTCTCAGCCCAGACAGGGTCGCCCCGGCTGGAACTGGCCACCGCGGACACGAGTACGACACAAAAAGAGGATGGATCGTGGGACTGTTCCGCCCCTACGAGCAGGGAGACAACAAGAAGGCCGAATCGACGGACGAGACCGTCACGGCAGAGCCGGTGCCCAGCACCGAGTCCTCCCCGTCCTCGGCCACCGCTGCTCCAAGGCCCACCTCTGATGCGGCGAACACCGGACAGGAGAAGCAGCCCGAGAAGAGGCGTCACGCTAACAAGGGCAACGGCGCCGCCAAGGAACACCGCGCAGCTGCGCAGTCAACGCCCGCGGCACAGCCCAAGCCCCGCCACATCGCGAAGAAGGGTCCGACCCCGACCCGCGCCAAGGCCGAGGCTGCCCGCCGTGAGCGCCTCAACCCGACCCTGAGCAAGAAGGAAGCCCGAAAGCGCGAGCGTCTGGCCAAGCGAGAGCGTCAGGCCGCCGCCATGGAGGCTGCCGAACGACGACCCGAGCGCGGTTACATCCGCGATTACGTCGACTCGCGCTGGACGTTCAGCGAGTTCATCATGCCGATCTTCCTGGCCGTCATGGTGATCTGGTTGGCCATGCTTTTCATCGCCCCCACCGCGGTCGGCGCCATCAACGCCATGTCCTTGGGCATGCTGATGGTCATGCTGTTGTGGCTGGTCGACTCCTGGCGACTGTGGCATGGGGCCAAGAAGGGTATCCGTGCCCGCTACCCCAATGCTCCTCTGCGCGGTCTGTGGGCGTACCTCAACAACCGGGCGATGACCGTGCGCCGGTGGCGCAACCCGGAACCGCGCATCGAGCGTGGTGAAAAGATCCACTGACACTGATCTCCAGACCAAACTCTGCGTCGTTGCCACGTCCGTGTCCCTTCCGTGGCACGGGCGTGGTTGTCTTGTAGGTATGAGTTACTCGTGGGTTTTCAAACAGTCTCGCGTCACCGTCAAGGGAGCTGAACACCTCGGCGAGATCGGTGCTGGCCAGCAGTTCGAATCTCAGGAGGAAGCCGAGGCATGGCTTTCCGAGACCTGGCCCGAACTGCAGGATGCCGGTGTCGACGAGGTCACCCTCATGCAGGACGAGGACGTCGTCTACGGCCCGATGGGGCTGTCCGAGGAGTGATCCCAGCGACGGGCCTTGACGGTCTGCCAGCTCATCACGACCCCGAAAGCCGTTACTGCAACCCCAAGACCTGTGACCGTGGGGCGAGACTGGGCAATGGACTGACGTCGTTGCTCGTATGTCTGCACCGTGTCCGTGCGGGTGGCGGTGTAGGTGGCCTTGTGGCAGGTGTCTCCCGGATGCATCTCGACGCCACGACACGAGATCGTCGGCGAGGCCATCACGACGATGCCCCACACAAGCAGGGCAATTCCGGCCATGACGGTGACGATGTCCAAGGCCATCCGCAACGTGGGATGGCTGGCACGACGAGAAGGCGCCGTGTCCTGGTTGGCCGGGGTGGTTGAGTTCACGAGCACACCATAACGGCGTGTCATTCGTACCGCACCGTCCCGCGCTCGACGCACCTCGACTAGGCTTCAGACGAGGCGTCGGCCCGAGTCTGACCGGGCCCATCCTGAACCGACCCCCGAATGAGAGGAATCCTCGTGGCCAAGAGCACCGAGCTACCCATCCGTCCGCGTCCCGATCTCAAGGTCTCCCGCAATGCCAACGGCGCCGACGTCGTGATTGCCGGTCTGGTCGAGAGCTCCCAGGGCCCCGTCGTCCAGGGGCTTGCACCGCGAGCTGTGAAGGAGGCCGAGGAGACCTTCGGCGCTTCGCTGGCCGAGGTTGCCATTCGCGCTGGCGGCTCGACGGAGCTTGGGTCCACCGCGGTGCTGCCCTGGTCCGGGAACAGCCTCGTCCTGGTCGGCTGCGGAGCTGAAGGATTTGACGGCGAGGCCCTACGCAAGGCTGCCGGCGCCGGCGCCCGTGCTGCCGCGGCCCTGTCGCACGGAACCAGCCTCAAGGTCGCCGTCGACATGGGAACCGGCTCCGCTGAGCAGGTTCGTATCGCTGCCGAGGGTGCCCTGCTCGGTTGTTACAAGGTGCCTGTCGTCACCGCGAACCCGGATGTCCCTGAGGTCTCCACGGTGACCATCGTCTCCAATGCTCGTGGCGCCAAGCCCGAGCTCGACAAGGCCCGGATCCTCGCCGATGCCGTCTACACCGCTCGTGACTGGGTGGATGCCCCGGCCAACCTGCTCTACCCGAAGACCTTCGCCGCCTCGGTGCAGTCGTGGTGCAAGGACCTCAAGGACGTCAACGTCGAGGTTCTCGACGAGAAGGCTCTCGTCCGTGGCGGATTCGGGGGCATCCTGGCCGTCGGCGGCGGCTCGGCCCGTTCCCCGCGTCTGGTCCGCGTCGAGTACGCCCCGGAGGGCGCCACCACCACCCTGGCCCTGGTGGGCAAGGGCATCACCTTCGACTCCGGCGGCCTCGACATCAAGACCGCCGCCGGCATGTACACCATGAAGTGCGACATGGGTGGTGCTGCCGCGGTGCTCGCCACCGTGGGCGCGGTCGCGCGTCTGGGCCTCAACGTCCGCGTCATCGCCTACGGCTGCATGGCTGAGAACATGCCGTCCGGATCGGCATGGCGCCCTTCCGACGTGGTCACCATGTATGGCGGCAAGACCGTCGAGAACGGCAACTCCGACGCCGAGGGCCGCATCGTCATGGCTGACGGCCTGGCTCGTGCCTGTGAGGACGAACCGGACTACCTCGTCGACATCTCCACCCTCACCGGCGCCTGCATGGTCGCCCTCGGCAACCACACTGCCGGAGTCATGACCTCCGGCGCACAGGCTGCCGACACCCTGCTGGACGCCTCCGAGGCCGCCGGCGAGGACTTCTGGGAACTTCCCATCACGGACGAGGTCCGCGAGCACCTGCACTCTGACGTCGCCGACGTCAAGTCCTCCGGTGGTCGTGAGGGTGGGGCGATGCTCGCCGCCGCCTTCCTGCAGAGCTTCGTGACCCCTGGAATCGACTGGGCCCATCTCGACATCGCCGGCCCGGCCTACAACAACGCCACGCCGCACGACTACACCCCGATCCAGGGAACCGGATTCGGAGTGCGCACCTTGGTACAGCTCGCCGCCAATCTGGCTGACTGATCAACTCGATCGTCGGGAGGGCAGGGTCCACGGACCCTGCCCTCCGCCACGTTCGGATGAGATTTTTCTGACTTCAGAAATGGGACCAACTGCACATTTGCCCATAGTCCGGCTAGGCTTGCAACGAATCCGTCGCGGCTTGCAAAGGAGCTCCAACACATGTCGACCGAAGTCACTCTTCCCGCCCTGGGCGAGTCCGTCACCGAAGGCACCGTGTCCCGCTGGCTCAAGGCCGTCGGAGACACCGTCGAGGCTGACGAGCCCCTACTCGAGGTGTCCACCGACAAGGTCGACACCGAAGTCCCCTCCCCCGCCTCCGGCACCCTGCTCGAGATCAAGGTCCCCGAGGACGAAGACGCCGAGGTCGGCGCCGTGCTGGCCATCATCGGCGACCCCTCCACCGCCGAGTCGGCTCCTGAGCCCACCGAGCCCAAGGCTGAGCCCGCCGAGAAGGCCGAGCCCGAGCCGGTGAAGAGCAAGGCCGAGAAGGCCCCGGCCCCCGCCCCGGCTGCCCCGAAGCCCCCTGAGGCCCCGATGCCGACTGGCACCAACGAGGTCGCCCCGCGCGCCACCAACCCGTCCTCCGACGTCTACGTCACCCCGCTGGTCCGCAAGCTGGCCAAGGAGAACAACGTGGACCTGTCCACCATCACCGGAACCGGTGTCGGTGGTCGCATCCGCAAACAGGACGTGCTGGCCGCTGCCAAGTCTGAGGAGGCCCCGGCCCCCGCTCCGGCTCCCTCCGCCACTCCGGCTCCGGCCTCCCCGAAGCCCGCTGGTTCGGCTCGCAAGGCCTCTCAGGAAGTCTCTCCGGAGGCTGCCGCCCTGCGTGGCACCACCGAGAAGATGAGCCGTCTTCGCAAGGTCATCGCCTCCCGTATGGTGGAGTCCCTGCAGGTGTCCGCCCAGCTCACTGCCACCGTCGAGGTGGACATGACCGCCATCTCCCGTATCCGCAAGGCCGAGAAGGCTGCCTTCAAGGCTCGCGAGGGAGTCGGCCTGTCCTACCTGCCGTTCATCACTAAGGCTGTCGTCGAGGCTCTCAAGGCCAACCCGAAGTTCAACGCGAACATTGACACCGAGGCCGGGACGATCACCTACGGCGCCTCCGAGAACATCGGCATCGCCGTCGACACCCCGCGTGGCCTGCTGGTTCCGGTCATCAAGAACGCCGGCGACCTCAACATCGCTGGACTGGCTCACCAGATCGGCGACCTCGCTGCTCGCACCCGTGACAACAAGGTCACTCCCGATGAGCTGGCCGGTGGCACCTTCACCATCACCAACTACGGTTCGGCCGGTGCTCTCTTCGACACCCCGATCGTCAATCAGCCCGAGGTTGCCATCCTCGGCACTGGTGCCCTGGTGAAGCGCCCGGTCGTCGTCACCAACGAGTTCGGTGAGGACACCATGGCCATTCGCGACATGATGTACCTGTCGCTGTCCTACGATCACCGCCTCATCGACGGTGCCGTGGCGGCCCGCTTCCTGTCGGGCATCAAGGCCCGCCTGGAGGAGGGTGACTTCGCCGGAGAGTTCTGATTCGAACCTCATGACGGGGTCCGGTGTGGAATTCCACACCGGACCCCGTCGCGTGTCCGGACTACCATGGGTCAGCGTGACAGACGCCCAGAATCACTCCTGCGATCGCGACGAAGCCCAGGCGACCCCGCAGCCCACCACACCCCAGGTCATTGCCGGGGTGGCCCCGAAGGGATGGGTGGACCATCCCGCTGGCTTGGAATTCGAGTATCTGGGCATCGCGGACAACCCCCCGGTACGCACCGAGTACAACGAGTGCTGGGCCCACCAGCGTGAGGTCCACGCCGAGGTCTCCAGCCATCAGCGTCCCAACACGGTCATCTACGTCGAGCACGACCCCGTCTACACCGCCGGGCGACGGACCCGTCCCGAGGCCTACCCCTTCGATGGCACCCCTGTCGTCCCAGTGGACCGTGGCGGTGAGATCACCTGGCACGGTCCGGGACAGCTGGTCGGATACCCCATTGTCTTCCTGCAGCGCGGCATCGGTGTCGTGGACTACGTACGTCGCGTGGAGGAGTCGATCATCCGCCTCGTCGCCGAATACGGGTTGAAGGCCGGTCGCGTCCCCGGACGCACCGGAGTCTGGTTCCCCTCCGACGGCGTCGGACCGGAGCGCAAGGTCTGCGCCATCGGTATCCGGGTCTCTCGTCAGACGGCGATGCACGGATTCGCCCTCAACATCGACCCCGACACCGCAGGGTTCGACAACATCATTCCCTGTGGTATCTCCGATGCTGACGTCACCAGCATGGGACGCGAACTGCGACGCCTGCATGGCCCCGACGCTGAGGTGCCGTCCATGCTAGAGGTGGCGGACAGGCTCGAGCCCATCCTCACCGAGATGATGTCCTTCCAGCCCTACGAGATGAGCCCGGACATCCCGCGGCGGGGGCACCCGGCGTTCCTCCACCCGATGTCGTGAATCTGTCCGTCATCCCGGCTACAGTTCCCCCTACCCCACCCCAAAGGAGATGTTGGTGACGCATCCCACCCGTGCCCGCGCCACTGGACCGCTGCTGGCGGTCACGGGTCTCGTCATGACCGTCATCGCCGCCGTGATCGGTCAGCTCCGGCCCCTGGAGCCTCGTCTGTTGGGTAGGGAGAATCCGGACGTACTCACCAGCGTCCTCCATGCCGTCGTCGGGACCCTGTTCTGGGCAGCTCTGGTGTGGACCCTGGCCGAACTCATTCGCGCCACCCTCTGCTCTCCCCACCGGGATGTTGTCGATCCCACCCGTACCCGCGGACGCCGGGCCTGGCTGGCAGCCCAGATGTGGGCGTTGCTGGCCCTGCTCATGATCCCGCTGGAGTCCGCCGACTCTGCCGGTCTGACCTTCGAACAGGCCACCGTCGACTTGCCGACCTACATCACCTCGACCCCCTCTGTGACGGCCTGGCTCGTCGTCGCCGTGCTGGGCCTGGTGGTGGCACTACTCGCCCTGCTCGCCACGCACCTTGGTGGCCTCGTCATGGCGACGTTGGTGACGGTTCTGGCTGCCCTGCCGATACCGGTGACCGGAGCCATCTCGGTGGGTCTCAACCACGACTTCGCCACCGACTCCGGGGCTCTTGCCGCCATCGGTATGACGATTGCAGCGGCGTGCGTTCTCGTCGAGGTCCTCGATGGGCCCGACCCCGCTGTCACCTGTCGGGTGTCCTGGCAGGAACGCGTCGGGGCCATCATCACCCTTGCCGGCGGAATCGTCGTCACCTGGCAGGGTCAGGCCGGGCATTCCTGGCTGTCGGACCGATGGGGGGTGGCCCGGGTCGTCCTGGTGATCACATCAACGGTCTGGGTGGTCCTCAGCTGGTTGCCTCGGTCTCGGGTACGTGGGTGGCTTCGTCTCGGGATGGTCACCATCGTCCTGACCGTCCTGGGAGCCAGCAGCCAGCTGGTGCCCCCGCGCTACCTCATCGGGCAGACCCTCGCCGTCAACTACCTCGGTTACGAGCTGCCACCGGCGCCCACCACTGGTGTCCTGCTGGCCCCGGGCCGTCCCAACATCGGTTTCTGGACCCTGTCGATCCTGGGAATTGCGGGATACCTCTTCGCGGTGAGCATCATCAAGCACCGCGGCGAAAAATGGTCCGGCGCTCGCATCGGGTCTTGGATCGGGGCATGGGTCATCGTGATCTACCTGGCCAGCGTTGGCCTGTGGGAGTACTCCTCGATGCAGTTCAGCTGGCACATGTTGGTCCACATGACCTTCAACATGCTGGTTCCCGCCTTGTTGGTGCTGGGAGCGCCGGTAACTCTCATGAGGGAGGTCTTCCGTACCGGCGATGGCATCGACGACGGCCTCAACGGCCCCCACGACTGCCTCATGGCTGCTCTGGAATGGCGTCCCACCAAGATCCTATTCGGCCCATTCGCAGCATGGATTGTCTTCATCGCCAGCTTCTACGTAGTGTACTTCACCCCGATCTTCGGCTACCTGATGCGCTACCACTGGGGACACCAGTGGATGTTGCTGCACTTCCTCATGGCCGGGTTCATGCTCTTCGAGTACGTCATCGGCCTGGACGACCTGCCCGCCTCCCTGCCTCACATCGGTCGGCTGGGCTTCGTCATCACTGCGATGCCCTTCCACTCCTTCTTCGCCGTCATCACGATGAATGCCCACCAGATCATTGGCAAGGACTTCTATCAGGCCCTGTCGATCCCGTGGGTGACCAATCTGCGCGACGACCAGAACCTCGGCGGCCAGATCACCTGGGCAACCGGCGAGATTCCGATGGCCCTGGTGCTCATCGCCTTGTGCGTGCAGTGGTTCGTCTCCGATCGGCGCGACCAGCGCCGGGTCGACGCCTCCGAGGATGCCAGCCTCGACGAGTCCCTCGCCGCCTACAATGACATGTTGGCTCGGATGGCTGGCCAGGAGATCAAGCCGCAGGACCCGGAGAACCGGCCATGACCGCGGTGACAACCGATGAGCAGGGTGACGACGAGCCGGTCCTCCATCCACCGGTCCAGCTCCAGATCGGCGGGATGACCTGCGCGGCGTGCGCCAACACCATCGAAAAGCGCCTGGCCCGTATTGACGGCGTACATGCAAGCGTCAACTTCGCCTCCGAGCGGGCGACGGTTACTGGTATCGACGTCGAGGACGCCATCGCGGCCGTCAAGGATGTCGGCTACACCGCCGCTCCGCTGTCTGACGTCGATCTGGCCGTCGAGGCAGAGCGACGCATCACGATGCTGCGACGCCGTCTCATCGTCGCCGTCCTGCTGACCCTGCCCCTCATGGACATCGGGTTGGTACTGGCCCTCGAGCCACAGCTGCGCTTCCCCGCCTGGGACTGGCTGCTCGTCGTGCTCTCCCTGCCGGTGGTGTTCTGGTCGGCGTGGCCCTTCCACAAGGCGACGTGGTCAAACCTGCGCCATGGCATGACCTCCATGGACACCCTGGTCTCACTGGGCGTGTTGTCCTCCTTCGGGTGGTCCTTCGTCTCCATCCTCATCGGCGCCCAGGACGAGGAGGGATACTGGCTGGGCTACGGCATCACCCCTGCTGGCGCCGACACCCTCTACCTCGACGTCGCTGCCGGGGTGACCTGTTTCCTACTGGCCGGGCGCTATTTCGAGGCCCGGGCCAAGAGGTCAGCTCGCTCGGTGCTGACGGCCCTGGGCCAGTTGGCGGCCAGAAATGCGCGCGTGTTGCGCGACGGGGTCGAGACCCTCGTGCCCATCGAGAAGTTGCACAAGGGTGACCTCTTCGTCACCCTGGCTGGTGAAACCCTCGCCGCCGACGGGGAGATCGTCGAAGGGTCGTCGAGTGTTGACACCTCGATGATGACTGGCGAGCCGATGCCGGTCGACACCACCGTCGGATCGACGGTTCTGGGCGGAACGATGAACCTCACCGGACGCATCGTGGCGCGGGCCACCGGCGTGGGAGCCCACAGCCAACTCGCCCAGATGGCGGTCATGGCCGAGGAGGCCCAGGCCCGCAAAGCCAACGTCCAGCGTCTGGTCGACAAGGTCGTCGAGATCTTCGTGCCGGCCGTGCTGGCCGTGGTTGTCCTCACCTTTTTCGGATGGTGGATCGCCGGGGCAGGAATCCGTCATGCCTTGTCAGCGGCTCTCTCCGTGCTCGTCATCGCCTGTCCCTGCGCCCTGGGTCTGGCCACCCCCACCGCGCTCATGGTCGGGGTGGGACGCGGCGGTCAACTGGGAATCCTCATCAAGGGTCCGGAAGCGCTGGAGGCGTCAGGACGCATCGACACCGTCGTCCTCGACAAGACCGGTACCGTCACCACCGGCGACATGACCCTGACCGAACGGATCGCCGCCGACGGACAGGACATCGACCGAGCCCACCGCTACGCTGCCGCCCTGGATCAGCACTCCACCCACCCGGTGGCCAAGGCCATCGTCGCCGCTGTCGAGGGCACGATTCCGGAGTGCTCCAGCCCGCTCGCCGTCGCCGGTCGTGGCTCTGAGGGCGAGGTCGATGGGCACGACGTCATGGTCGGCAATCCCGCCTTCCTCACCGAGGCCGGCATCACCATTCCCGGCGAGCTCACCGACACCGTCGATCAGGCCGCCAGTACTGGCCGTTCCACTATTCTCGTCGCGATCGATGGCCGGGCCTCGGCAGCACTCGTCATTTCCGACACCGTCAAGCCCGAGGTTCCTGCGGTCATCGCTCAGCTCAAGGGTATGGGGCTGCGAACCGTCCTCCTCACCGGTGATTCGAAGGCCGCTGCGGACGCCGTCGCTTCCCAACTCGGTACCGACGAGGTGCTCGCAGACGTCCTGCCCACCGAGAAGGCCAAGGTCATCGACGAACTACGGGGCGGAGGTCGCGTCGTCGCCATGGTCGGTGACGGCATCAACGACGCCGCGGCCCTGGCCAGCTCTGATCTCGGCCTGGCGATGGTCACCGGCACCGACATCGCGATGCGCAGCGCAGACATCATCTGTGTGCGTCACCATCTTGGGGTCGTCCCAGACGCCATCGGGCTGTCACGACGCACCCTGCGCACCATCCGTGGCAACCTCGCATGGGCCTTCGTCTACAACATCGCAGCTATCCCGATCGCAGCCGCCGGGCTCCTCAACCCACTGATATCCGGGCTAGCCATGAGCTTGTCGAGCCTCTTCGTCGTCACCCATTCACTGAGACTTCGCAACTTCGGTGCACACAGTTAAACTGACCGACGTGAGTGTCGAAGCAGACGGTAGAAGGCTCCTCCGAGTCGAGGTCAAGAACTCCCAGACCCCCATCGAGGACAAACCCCGCTGGATCCGCACCCGGGCCACGATGGGCCCTGAGTACCGTGACATGCGACGCCGAATGATCGACGGTGATCTTCACACGGTGTGCCAGGAGGCTGGTTGCCCCAACATCTTCGAGTGCTGGGAGGATCGCGAGGCCACCTTCCTCATCGGCGGTGACCACTGCACTCGTCGGTGCGACTTCTGCCAGATCGAATCGGCCAAGCCGGAGGAATACGACCGGGACGAGCCCCGCCGCGTCGCCGAATCCGTCAAGCAGATGGGACTGCGCTATGCCACCGTCACCTCGGTCTGCCGTGACGACCTCGAGGACGAGGGAGCCTGGCTGTGCGCTGAGACCATCCGCCAGATCCACCAGGTGAATCCGGGAGTCGGCGTCGAGATGCTGGCTCAGGACTTCTCCGGCAAGCAGGATCTCCTCGACGTCGTCTTCGAGGCACGCCCGGAAGTCTTCGGGCACAACCTCGAGACGGTCCCCCGCATCTTCAAGCGCATCCGCCCCGGATTCCGCTACGACCGTTCGCTGTCCGTCCTCAACTCGGCCCACGAGGCGGGACTCATCACCAAGTCGAACCTCATCCTCGGCATGGGAGAGACTCGTGAGGAGATCTCGGAGGCCATGCAGGCCCTGCATGACTCCAACACCGACCTGCTGACGATTACCCAGTACCTTCGGCCGAATGCCTACCTGCACCCCATCGACCGCTGGGTGACCCCGCAGGAGTTCGACGAGCTGGCCGAGGAGGCCCGCGAGATCGGATTCGTCGGTGTCATGAGTGGCCCGCTGGTGCGCTCCTCCTACCGCGCCGGACGTCTCTACCGTCAGGCCATGGAGGCTCGCGGGGAGAAGCCGGTCACCATCGTCACCGGGTACCGAGACGGGGAGAAGCCGGCTCCATTCGCGACCAAGGAATAATCAGAGACACCTGATCAACCTGACGAGGAGGATTCCAGCGGCGCCGCGAGGTACATACAGCGAAACCACGCCAAAGTAGGGCCACCGTCGCGAAACCGGTAGAATGCCGCGGAGTCCGTCCATTAACGTCGTCGGGAGCGTGTCAATGCCCAAGAGCCAGGCAGCCAAGGAACTCGCCGCCAAGCAGAAGGCCCAGGCCAAGGCCGAGAAGGAGCGTCGCAAGAACTCCGACAATCCCAAGGACTGGAGCACCGGCAAGCAGCTCGTCGAGACCTTCAAGCTGACTCGCCAGGCTGATCCCCGGCTCCTCTGGTGGGTCATTGGCGCCTTCGTCCTGGGCGTTGTGGTGTTCACCGTCCTCGGTCTCATCCTGACCGATCTGTGGTGGGCATGGCTCATCGTCGGCATCTTTGCCGGTGCTGCTGCCGCCATGTGGGTGTTCCAGTGGCGCGCCAAGCATTCCATGTACGCCCGGTTCAAGGGCCAGACCGGATCGGCCGAGGTCGCTCTCTCCCTGCTCGACAAGAAGAAGTGGACCTCCACCCCGGCGATTGCCTTCACCCGCCAACAGGACGTCGTGCACCGCGCCGTCGGACCGGCCGGAATTGTCCTCATCGGCGAGGGACACGGCAACGGTCTGCGCAATCTGCTGGCCACCGAGACCAAACGTCATGAGCAGGTCGCCTATGGCACTCCGGTGACCTCCATCATCATGGGCGACGGCAAGGGTGAAGTTCCGCTGGAGGACCTCGACAAGCACATCAAGAAGCTTCCCAAGGCCCTCAACACCGCCCAGGTGGACGAGGTCATCAACCGCCTCAAGGCCCTCGACGCGATGCGTCCGAAGGTGCCGCTGCCCAAGGGCCCGATGCCCAGCTCCATGAAGGGCGCCCGCGCCGCCATGCGAGGACGCTGAGCCTCCGTTGACCGGCACAAACCTCGTCAACGCCGATCGGATCTCGAAGTCCTGGGCACCCGGACGGTCCTCTCAGAGGTGTCCCTGGGACTCTCAACGGGAGATGTCATCGGTGTCGTGGGTCGCAACGGGGACGGAAAATCGACCCTCCTGGCCCTTCTCACGGGCTCGTTGGAGCCCGATTCCGGGGTCGTGACGCGCACCAATGGGGTTTCCATCGGGGTACTCGCCCAGGCGGAGACCCCCACGGGTGACGAGACTGTCCGTGACCTCGTCGTCGGTGGCCGTCCCGATCATGTTTGGGCGGCGGATCGCGAAGCTCGCCCCATCGTCGAGGACATGCTCTCCGACATCGACCTCGATCGCCCCATGACCGACTTGTCCGGTGGTGAACGGCGACGTGCCGCCTTGGTCTCAATTATGCTGGCAAACCATGACCTGCTCGTCCTCGACGAGCCCACCAACCACCTCGACGTGGAGGCCGTCGCTTGGTTGGCAGGCCACCTCCGCCACCTCCAGGAACGTGGCGTCGCAATGCTCGTCGTCTCCCACGACCGCTGGTTCCTCGATGAGATCTGCACCGACATCTGGGAGGTTCACGACGCCACCGTCGAGGCTTATGAGGGCGGATACTCCGCCTACACCCTCGCCCGGGTGGAACGCGCCCGCATCGCTGCCAGCAACGAGGCCAAGCGTCAAAACCTGGCGCGCAAGGAGTTGGCATGGTTGCGTCGCGGTGCCCCCGCCCGCAGCTCCAAGCCTCGTTACCGCGTCGAGGCCGCGAACGCCCTCATCACCAATGTCCCCGAGCCCCGCGACAAGTTGGAGTTGGCGCGCTTCTCCGCTACCCGGCTGGGCAAGGACGTGCTCGATCTCAAAGACGTCACCGTCACCGTGACCTCCGACGAGCTGGGTGAGCGCACCCTGCTCGACAAGGTGACATGGTCAATCGGCCCAGGTGACCGGATCGGTCTGGTCGGCGTCAATGGTGCTGGCAAGACGACCCTACTCAATCTCTTTGATGGATCCCGGCAACCCGACTCGGGCCGCGTCAAGCAGGGAAAGACCCTGCGACTTGCCCATCTGCGTCAGGAGGTTGACGACCTCGACACGACGGTGACGGTGCTGGAGTCGGTCAACGACGTCAAGGCCAGGACGAAACTGGCCACCGGCCGGGACGCCTCCGCCGCGGACCTGCTGGAAGGATTCGGGTTCACCGGGCAGAAGCTCGTCACCCGTGTCGGCGACCTTTCAGGTGGGGAGCGTCGTCGTCTGCAGCTGTTACGCCTCCTCATGGACGAGCCGAACGTGTTGCTGCTAGACGAGCCGACCAACGACCTCGACATCGACACCTTGCGCCTGCTCGAGGACTACCTCGACTCCTGGCCGGGGACGTTGATCGTCGTCTCGCACGACCGGTGGTTCCTGGAGCGGGTCTGCGACGTGGTCTGGGCCCTCGTGGGAGACGGCACGGTTGCCCTGCTGCCAGGAGGCGTTTCCCAGTACCTGGAGCACCGTCGCAATCGTGAGACCGGTCCGTCGAAGTCGAGTCGGGTGGGCACCGAGGGGTCCCGGCAGAAGGTCAACACTGCGGCCCTGCGTCAGGCTCGCAAGGACATGGACCGGATTGACCGCCAGATGGGCAAGGTCCGCGACGAACTCGCCTCATTGCACGAGGAGATGGCTGCCAAGGCCGACGATTACCAGGCCCTCGCCGATTTGCAGATGAAGGCCAATGACCTCGACGAACGGATGTCCGACCTCGAGGAGCAATGGCTGGAGGCCGCCGACATCGTGGAGAATCCGTGACGCTGCACGACGATGACACCAACGTCTCCCGGCCCCGCAGATCCTTGGCCGTGCTGTGGCCGACGATTGCTACCCTCGTCATCACGGTGGCGTGGGTGCTCATCATTCCTACCCCGATCGACCTCAGGATCTACCGGGACTGTGTGCGAGCGATGCTGCACGCCCCGGAGACGCTGTACACCGCCACCTCGGTCAGCGGTCTGGGATTCACCTATCCGCCCTTCGCCGCGATCGCCCTCATCCCGCTGACCCTCCTGCCGTTCCGCGCCGCGACGATCCTTCACTATGCTGTCAGCGCGACTGCTCTCGTCATCATGATCGACGTGGTGTGGCGCCGCTGCGGACGTCGACCTTCGGGCATCCTGACGGCTGTCGTCGCCGTGATCCTGGTGGCTAGCGAACCGATCGGCAAGAGCTTTGCCTGCGGCCAGGTCAATCTTCAGCTGGCTCTCCTGGTCGTCCTTGACGTCTTCGTTCTTCCCCGAAAGTGGCGCGGTGTCGGAGTTGGTGTGGCCACCGGGTTCAAGCTCACTCCCGGCATCTTCGCACTCTGGTACCTCGTCACCGGCCAGTTCAAGGCAGCCTTGCGAGCCGCTGGCACCGGAGTGGCAACGATTGCTCTCGGCTTCGCCATCGCACCCACGGCGTCGTGGCAGTACTGGACCCATTACATGATCACCCCAAAGCGGCTGGGCGGGCTCACTTGGGCCGGCAACCAATCCCTCTCGGGGATGTTGTTGCGGCTGGGGCTGGGAGACCTCACGCTGATCTGGCTCGTTCTCGTCGCCGTCTGTTGCCTGTTCGCTGGGATTTCCTCACGTCGGCTGTGGCAGCAGGGGGATGCTGACCAGGTGTGGTCCCTGCTGTGTGCCGGACTCTGCGGGTGTCTGGTAAGCCCGGTGTCATGGTCTCATCACTGGGTGTGGGCACCTCTACTCATCGTCGCAGGGCTGGCAGACCGACGCCGCGACCGGCACATTCTCGCCTTCCTCTGGGCCTTCGCCGCCCTGACATGGATGGTCTGGTGGTTCCCAGCGGGTAATGACCTAGAAATTGCTGCGCCGTGGTGGCAGAAAATCCTCACCGACCCTTACGAGATCCTTGGTATCGGGTCTCTCCTCGCCTTGGCCCGGAACAACCATGCATCAGTCACACGACATGAGGCGGGCGGACCGTCTCCGGCCCGCCCCAAACCCATAACGCTCAATCACGCCACCGTGAACAACTGATCACCGCTGTTCACCGACGTGCCAGCAGCGGCGACATCACCGAGCTTGTCATGAGTCGTGTCGAGGATGATGATCGGGCAGACCGCACTGCGACCGCCTTCGACAATACGGGCAGGGTTCCACGTGATGAGCTCGTCCCCGACGGAAACCTCTGCCCCCTCCTCGGTGTGGAGGGTGAATCCCTCCCCCTCCAGCTGGACGGTGTCGATGCCCAGATGCACCAGCACCCCGAAACCGTCCGCCTGAAGGACGAAGGCATGCGGGTGCAGCTTGACGATGCGTCCCGCCACCGGGGCCACGGCGGTGACATCGCCGTCTCCGGTGGGCTGCAGGGCGACACCGGGGCCCACCAGACCCTGTGCAAACACCGGATCAGGGACCTCGGACAACGTCATCAGGGTGCCGTTGAGGGGGGAAACGATTGAGGTCATCAGCGCAGGTCCTCGATGTCCTCAGCGAGGGTGTCGGCCTCGGGGCCGACGACCACCTGTACGGAAGTTCCCTGCTGTACGACGCCGAATGCACCGGCTGCCTTGAGGGCGGCCTCGTCGACGAGGTCGGGGTCGTCAACCTCGACGCGCAACCGGGTGATGCAGGCCTCAAGGTCATCGATGTTGTCGTCACCACCGAGGGCCGCCAAGATCTGTTCTGCCTTGCTCATGATGTCTCCTTGTCCTGGTTCGAGATGGACTCCGCCATGGAGGATTCTCGAACAAATACTGGCCCACCTTCCAAGTGGTCCAGACAACTAACACTGAACTCCATCGGGCCGCCCGGTGTCAAGAGACGGTCAGGGTCAAGAAGCGGTCAGGTCTCGTGATCCTCTCCCCACAGATCCTCCAGGTCGGAGGCGAGCAGGTCAGCATCAGGCCCGACGATCACCTGCACGCTTTGCCCCTGAATCGTCACACCGTGGACGCCAGCGCGACGCAGAGCCTGCTCGTCAACCTGCTCGCAGTTTCGGACCTGGCAGCGCAGGCGGGTCACGCACGGCTCGATCGACACCACGTTGTCGACTCCCCCCAACGCCGCCAAGATGTGTTCAACACGCTTCATCGCGCACCTCCTCGAGGTGGATACAGGGTCCTGCGTGGCCCGGAGATCGGCACCCACAGTTTGTAACGGTCTCCCCGGTACCAGGACCGGGAGTAGGAGACAGCAAGATCGTCGGCATAGGTACGACGGTTGATGGCCAGCAGGGGAGATCCCACCGGGAGGTGCAACAGTTCGCAGATCACCGCATCGCCACTGACGGCCTCGATAGCATCCTCTCCCCAGGTGGGGACCAGTCCAGCGTCAGCCAAAGCCCCGTAAATGCTCGTAGGTACGCCATTCGCCAGCAGATCCGGCATCACTCGCGTGGAGATCCAGGTTCTTTCGACTGCCATCGGAACTCCGTCGGCCAGCCGCACCCGATAGATGAAGTGGACGGATTCCCCAGGCTCAATCCCCAGCCAGACAGCCACGTCTGGGGTTGCCGGCAGTTCCTCCCCGCGCAGCACCCGAGTATCGGGAATCATCCCGCGTTGACGCATCTCCTCGCTGAAGGACGAGATCCGTGACTGGACATCAACCTTCGGAGCCCGGACGTAGGTCCCGCTCCCCCGGCGACGTTCCAGCCGTCCGCTACTGACCAGCGAGTCCACCGCCTGGCGGACCGTCATCCGCGAGACTCCGAAACGCTCGGCAAGCTCACGCTCGCTGGGAACGACATCCCCGACCGACAGACCGGTGTCGATGAGCTCGACGAGGTAGTCCCGCACGGTCACGTACTTCATGCGTGAATTATGCCCCGGGTGCAGGGCTGACCACCGGTTGGGGGATCAACCCCGACCGGAATGTTCACGTTCACACATTCTGCGCACCCTCTTGTGATGGCAGTACCGGTGGCCTATACTTCCGCAAGTGGTCCATACCACCCCACGGACCACCTGATGCCGAACCGACGTGGGCGAAGGCGTCGGACATGAGAACTCACTGCGGAGGAACTCCATGGCGAAAGACGCTGTTGCCACCAGCACGAAGAAGAAACGGCAGATACCCGGGTTCTCCCAGATGCAACGCATCGGACGCTCCCTCATGCTGCCCATCGCATCCCTGCCGGTCGCGGCCCTGCTCATGCGATTCGGAGCGGCCGACGTGCTGGGCGCGGACGGCGTGGCCAAGCACGCATCCTGGATGCAGCCAGTCGCTGACGTACTCGCCGGCGCCGGTGGCGCGATCTTCGACAACCTGCCCCTCATCTTCGCCCTCGGCGTGGCCGTCGGTTACGCCAAGAAGGCCGACGGCTCCACCGCACTGGCCGCCCTCATCGGCTACCTCACCTTCACAGGCGCAGGCACCTCCGACAAGACCCAGGGTGGCGTCCTGCACGCACTGGCCCCGTACTTCGCCAAGGACACCGGAGTCATCAACTACGGTGTCCTCGGCGGCATCGTCATCGGCATCATCGCCGCCAAGATGTACGAGAAGTACCGCCGCACCAAGCTGCCGACCTACCTGGCCTTCTTCGGTGGACGTCGCTTCGTGCCGATCGTCACTGCTGCGGCCTCGGTGGTCGCCGGTGTGATCATGGCCCTCATCTACCCTGCCTTCGACTGGCTGTTCAACAAGCAGGTCGGCGGATTCATCATGGCCCACGGGTCGAACCCGGCCACCGGATTCGTCTTCGGCACCATCAACCGTCTGCTCATCCCCTTCGGCCTGCACCACCTGCTCAACTCCTTGCCGTGGTTCCAGCTCGGTAACTGCACCAACGCTGCTGGCGAGACCCTGCACGGCGACATCACCTGCTTCTTCAGCGGCACTGCTGGCACCAATGCCTGGACTGGCTCCTTCATGACCGGCTTCTTCCCGATCATGATGTTTGCCCTGCCCGGTGCTGCCCTGGCCATTTACCACACCGCCAAGCCGGAGCGTAAGAAGATCACTGGTGGCGTCATGCTCTCGGTCGGTCTGACCGCCTTCCTCACCGGTATCACCGAGCCCCTCGAGTACGCCTTCGCCTACGTGGCCTTCCCGCTGTACCTCGTGCACGCCCTGCTTACCGGCTCCTCCCTGGCCCTGTGCAACGCCCTGGGCATCAAGGATGGGTTCGGATTCTCGGCCGGTCTGACCGACTACATCATCAACTTCGGACGAGCTGCTGAACTGTCCGGCGGTGCAGGAAAGGTCCTGCTGCTCATCCTCATAGGTCTCGTCTATGCCGTCATCTACTACGTGGTGTTCCGATTCGTCATCACGAAGTGGAATCTGCGCACCCCTGGCCGCGAGGAGGAGGGTGACGAGTCCAACGCCGGGGCCAGCGTCTTCGACGAGGCTCAGCTCGCCGCCAACAAGTCCACCGGCAAGGAGAACGCCCAGAAGGAGGGCCGGGCCTGATCCCACCCCTCCCCACCTCGTGACGACGCCCCCGGCACAAGCAAGCCGGGGGCGTCGTCCGCAATTGCCCTCAGTCGTTCTGCGGAGCGGGCATCACTCGTCGCAGAACCTGGTCCAGGATGACGCCGATGACAATTGCACCGATGATCCCGACCGTCGCGGCGAGGATGTGGTTGTTGCCCAGAAAACTTGCCGCGCCGGCACCAATCCCGGTGGCATATCCAGCCCACAGGACCCCGGCCAACGCGTCGACGGGGAGGAAGACGCGATAGGAAAAGCGAGTGGCCCCCGCCATGGCGTTGACGATGACACGTCCACCAGGAATGTATCGGGCGACCAGGATGCACAGCGGCCCGCGCACCAGCAACTGGTGAGTGGCCCAGGCGACGGTCCTCTGCCGTTTCGGTCCACCGTTGAAAAGCTTGGTGTGGCCGAGCTGATGCCCAATCCAGTATGCGATGTTGTCCCCACACATCGCACCGAGCGCTGCCACCGGGACGATGACCCACCACGGCGGGTGTCCTACTGCTGCCAGGGCGACGACGAGGGATTCGCTGGGGACGGGTGGGAAGAACCCATCGATGACGCACAGTCCCCCCAACGCCGCAACGACCCAGGGATGGGAGGCATTGGCCGCGATGACGCCGTTGACGCTCGCCATCCATGCGGTCAGATCCATACCTGCCAGTCTTCCACCCAGGCTCAACCGGTCGTCACATGGCTGGAGATCGCCTGTCGGTAGACCGCCTCCAATTGATCGATGACGGGCCCGGCCGCAAATCGGGAGCGGGCCTGCCATGCGATCGCCGCTCGGTCCCACGACCGACCAAGCACCTGTTGCAGGCCATCTGCCAACGCGTCGACGTCCCCCACCGGGACGACCATGCCGTTGCTGTCGTCGATGAACTCCTGCGGACCACCACACTCCGTCGTCAGGACTGGTAGGCCTGCCGCCAACGCTTCGGCGCAGACCACCCCGAAGGTCTCGGAGTGGGAGGCCAGGGCGAAGGCGTCGGCACCAGCGAGTTCTTCCGCGATGCGCTCGCGCGGCTGGGTACCCAGCAGAACGATATTCGGGTTATTGGCAGCGATGGTCTCCAACGGCCTCCGTTGTGGTCCGTCCCCGATGATGCGCAGCTGAACTCCGGGCACCTGCTCGACGGCATGGGCCAGCTCGACCATTCCCTTGCCTGGGTTGAGAGTGGCGACGCTGACCACCACCGTTCCCTCATGACGACGGGCAGGACGGTCAAAGAGATCGACGTCGACGATGTTGGGAATCACCGTCGAGGTGATCCCATGCCCTGCCAGCCGCGAACTCAGCCCCTGGGAGACACTGACGACCGCGTCGGCCCTGTCTCCGGCGACCGAGATGTCCTCGGTCAGGCGCCGATCAGGATTCGCCAGGTGGGAGTCATGCTCGGTCCACACCAGTGGCTCCGGACACTCAGCACGGGTCGCAGCGGCCGCGAATCGCGCAAAATGAGCATGGATGACGTCGGGGGTTCCCCACTCGGAGGTCACGGTTCGATGAAGTCGTCGCGCAGCCCAGGCGTGAACACGATGATCAGTCCGCGCGGAAACGGCCCCCACCGGGACATCCAGTCTCACCACCGTGATGCCGTCATCGCGTTCCACGGCGTGCTCGACACGAGTTCCGAACTTCCGCCAGTGCCGGGCCGAACGTGCGTCGAGGACGGCCAGTACCACCTCATGGGCCTGTTGTCGCAGCGCCACCGCCTGGTCGTACTCGAAGATCCCACGTAGCGGAGCTTCCGGGCTCGGGGCCCCCCGAGCCAAAACCATAACGCGCATATCTCTCACTTGCGATTGACGACGACGGTGCCCAGCACGAGATCGTCGAGACCTCGCCTTTCTGCACCGATGACGAGGGCCGGAATGACGAGGCACTTCATCGCTGTGCGGGCGGCCGATCGCCACCATCCGATGGGGCCGAGGTCATCGAGTCGGACCACGGCCACTCGGGCGACGATCTGGCCGAAGGATCCGCCTGCCATCGCAGTGAAGAGGACCGACTCGACGAAGAAGACCGCCATCGGCATCCACATCTTCCAACCTCCACCGCGAATCACTGCCGACCCGACGATGGCACTGGCCAGCACCATGGATGCTCCCCAGTCAATGATGAGAGCGCCAATGCGCTTGCCCCAACTCGCCAGCGATCCGCGCCCTTCCGGGGGCAGTCCGATCGAGGTGCCTGGCGCTGCCTCGGTTCCACTCACCCAGGGAATCCTACCGGTAGCACCTGTTACACGCTCGAAACACAACGGTGACGGCTGAGCAACCCGCACGAACTACCGTGAACACATCACCAGCCGTGTTGATGGAGGAAAGATGTTCGAAGGTCCCGACGACCTGCTCGCCTATGTCAAGAAGGAAGGCATCGAGATGATCGATGTCCGCTTCTGCGACCTCATCGGTGTCATGCAGCACTTCACCGTCCCCGCCCGAGAGTTCGACAAGGACCAGTACGAGAACGGTCTGGCCTTCGACGGATCCTCCATCCGGGGCTTCCAGAAGATCAACGAGTCGGACATGGCCCTGCTACCTGACCCGACGACCGCCTGGATCGACCCGTTCCGCGAGCGCAAGACGCTCATCGTGAACTTCAACGTCCACGACCCGATCACCAAGGAGGCCTACAGCCGCGACCCGCGCAACATCGCACGCAAGGCCGAGGCCTACCTCACCTCCACCGGTATCGGAGACACTGCCTTTTTCGCCCCCGAGGCCGAGTTCTACGTCTTCGACGACATTCGCTTCGACACTCGCCAGAACACCTCGTACTACTCCATCGACTCCGAGGCTGGTGCCTGGAACACCGGACGCACTGAGGACGGCGGCAACCGCGGTTACAAGGTGAAGTACAAGGGCGGTTACTTCCCGGTGGCCCCCACCGACCACTTCGGTGATCTGCGTGACGAGATCGTCACCATCATGGAGGGCCTCGACATGAAGGTCGAGCGGGCCCACCACGAGGTCGGCACCGCTGGCCAGGCCGAGATCAACTGGCGCTTCAACACCCTGTCCCGCGCAGCTGACGACGTCATGAAGTTCAAGTACATCGTCAAGAATGTTGCCTGGCAGCACGGCAAGACGGCGACCTTCATGCCGAAACCGATCTTTGGTGACAACGGTTCGGGCATGCACGTCCACTCCTCGCTGTGGAAGAGCGGCGATCCTCTCTTCTTTGACGAGTCCGGCTACGCACAGCTATCCGACATGGCTCGTTACTACATCGGCGGCATCCTCAAGCACGCCCCGTCGCTGCTGGCCTTCACCAACCCGTCGGCCAACTCCTACCACCGTCTCGTTCCTGGCTTCGAGGCCCCGGTCAACCTGGTGTACTCGCAGCGCAACCGCTCCGCCTGCATGCGTATCCCGATCACCGGTCCAAACCCGAAGGCCAAGCGTGTCGAGTTCCGCTGCCCCGATCCCTCTGCGAACCCGTACATGGCCTTCGCCGCCCTGTTGCTGGCAGGTCTGGATGGCATCCAGAACAAGATTGAGCCGCCGGCCCCGGTTGACAAGGACATCTACGAGCTGCCCCCGGAGGAGCACGCCGCCATGGATCACGTTCCTGGCAGCCTCGGCGCCGCCCTCGACCACCTCGAGGACGATCATGAGTTCCTGCTTGCCGGTGACGTGTTCACCCCGGATCTCATCGAGACCTGGATCGGGCTCAAGCGTGGTGACCTGAATGCTCTGCAGCAGCGTCCGCATCCCTACGAGTTCGACCTGTACTACGACATCTGAGTCGGCGTGACGTGATCCCGTGACGAGGGGACGACTTCGGTCGTCCCCTCGTCACGTCGTGGAGAATTGGGCCCGATACACGAAGAGCGTGCGAATCGTGGGGCGCGGTTCTTTTCAGTCCAGAAACCGCACGGTCCCCTGAGGGATCGGGATGGCGTCGGAACCATCCGGCCCCGTCGAGGATTCATCAGTCAGTGCGTGGGCGTCGCCCAGGTCAAGACAGCCCTCCATGACGGCCGTTGTCGTCCCCACTGTTGCGACGAGCCGTCGTGCTCCGCGGTGCTCACAGTCACCATTGGTATGCCAGGACAGTTCCCAACCCGAAACCTTTCCGGGAGCCAGCCGTCTCGACGCAGTCCTCGAGTCATAAGGTCGCCATGCCACCGGCACGGACTTCCCTACCTCGGTGGCCTGTTGGAGTTTCGGCATGACGGGCAAGGTCAGCGTGGACGTGCCACAGTTGCGGATCATGAGCCGGGTCACTCGTGCCCCCAACGCCGCCTGGACGTCGTCAAACCCCATCGCTATTTTCTCGCCGTGCTCGCATGTCAAGGCCGTCCCACCGCCGCCGACACTGGTCACCCGTTGTGGGGATGTGCTGGGCTGAGGTCGACTGGTGTGAGGTCGAGGATGGGGGGAATACTTCGGGGTCGAGGTCATCGACGAGGTCGGTACGACAGCCTCGGGAACCGCTGGGATCGGTCGTGAACACCCCGATGCCACAGCCGTGGCTGCAACCGCCACCGCAAGCACACGACAGACCTTCATCCGAACACCCCTGCCACGATCGGCCAGAAGGCCGCCACGAGAATCATCATGATGCTGTTGATCCATGGCCGTGACATCAACAGTGCGATGTACTCTCGCAGCATCGCGCTGGGCAGGAAGTAGGTGGCCGTCGGGGCCCCGAGGACCCGAGCTCGCACGCCTTGACGACGACACAATTCAGCCGCACGCACGGCGTGATAGGAGCTCGTCGCAACGACCACGGGGGGATTGTGACTCTGACGCGACGCAATCGTGCGACGCACTGACGTCGAAGCCACCTCGGCTGGCATGAGCTCTCGACTCAATGAAATGTTTTCGTCCGTATTTGCTGCCTTGTCTTCCACAACAATGCATTCGCCAGGAATACCATGCTCGATGAGATAATTGGCCATAGCCTCTCCCTCGGCACGGGGCTCGTCCTCCCCTTTTCCGCCGGAAGGAATAATCACGGAGTGAAATCCGGCGGCGTCGTCGGTACGCCACTGGTCAATACCGCGATCCAGCCTGTTGGCCAGCAGTCTGGGGACCTTTCCATGGACGAGAGCAGACCCGAGGACGATGATCTGATGCTCTCCCGGTAGTGGCTTGGCACGATGGACAGCCAGAACCGACGCCAGGTATCCGAGAAAATCAAAAGACAGCCATCCCAAAACCATTGTCAGCGAAATACCCACCACAGCCCATGGTTCAAACGGGGAGAAAAGCCCCTTCACACACCACACCATGAGTACCAGTAGCCCCACACCGAGGAGGCCAGACAGGACGTTGGAAAGGGATCCACCCTCCTTACGCCGCATCACAATGCCGTTGGCAATGAGCACGAATGGCGCAACGGCAGTTCCGATGGCGGCAAGGACCACAAGGGTTATGACAACACCCAGACCCAGGACGGGGACGGTACCCGCAACAATTCCGACAGCAGTGAGTCCCGCCAGCCCAAGGCCGACAGCCAACACGATTCCATTCGTCCAGGCACCGGGGCGTCGTTCCAACAACCAGGCATAGCAGGCGAAGATCGCCACGCATGCGGCCAGACCGATGATCATCCTTTATCCCTTGAGCGTCGAGGTATCGTGCCCGCCGCGTCATTGCGGTGGCAGAGGAAAGGCATCATCCTGACCAGACAACCGATCCGTGAACTGGTTGGGGAGATTCCAGCTGTTCGGGATTCTCGGCTTCCCCGGGCTTCGGCGTGACCGATCGCTTCACCGTGGGGATGAAGCATCCTTCGTCGCTCACGACCCCGCCGGCAATCTCAACCGACATCACCTGGCTGTGGGAACCACAACCACCTTGCCCAGGCCATGACAAGGTGACCTTGCGCCCCATTCCGCTGAGCAATTCTCCCGGGACGACACCGCGCGATTCCCATGCGACCTTGATGGGCGAGCCTGCGGACGTCACCTTGATCGTCGGCACGGCAGGCAGGGTCAACGGTTTCTCGGTGCAGTTCCGGACGATCAGCTCGACAGAGTTACCCGCGTCCCCTGTCTTCATCGAAGACATCTCGAGGACCGGGGTCGACCCCTTGCACGTCGGCATGGCCGGAGTACTGGCACCAGAAGCACCTTTTGACGGTCTCGGCCGCACCGGCTGGGGCGGAACGGAATTGGCGATCGGAGTCGCCCCGGACTGGTTCGCCATGTCGGCGACGGTCGGAGTCTTCTCGGCGCACCCTGCTGCGGCCACGACGGCAGCCAGGCACACAAACATCGTCACTGGTCGGCGAACGGTCATACCCTCAAGCTACCGTGAACCCATGGCAGCTGATACATCCCACACCGCCATCCCCTCACCCGCCGACGACCTCGTCACCGTCGGTCGGGTCCGCGACATCCTCGATGAGTGGTACCCGCCCTCCCTGGCGGAGTCGTGGGATGCCCCGGGTCTGGTGTGCGGTGACCCTGATGACACCGTCAATCACATCGTGTGCGCTCTGGAAGCCACCGACGACGTCGTCGACGCCGCGATCGCAGCACACGCGGACATGCTCGTCGTCCACCACCCACTTCTCATGCGTGGGGTCAGCTCGGTGGCAGCCGACACCGCCAAGGGACGCATCATTCACCAGCTCATCCGTCATCGCATTGCCCTCATGAGTGCCCACACCAATGCCGACGCCGCGGTCGGTGGTGTCAATGACGTCCTCGCGAGGCTCCTGGGCGTCGTCGTCGAGCGTCCCCTCGAACCCGTCACCCAAGCCGTGGATCTGTGGGGAGCCCAGGTGCCCCTCGGCTCCTCGGAGGCGCTTCGCAATGCCCTCTTCGATGCCGGGGCCGGGCGGTTCGACGGTTACGACAAGTGTAGTTTCGAGACCGTCGGGCGCGGCCAGTTCCGACCTCTCGATGGCTCCCATCCCACCATCGGCACAGCCCATGAAGTGGAGACCGTTGAGGAAGCGCGCATTCACGTCGTCGCCCCGACCTGGGCACGCTCCGCGGTGCGGTCGGCTCTCGTCGCCGCCCATCCCTACGAGGTGCCCGCCTACGACGTGACGACCATTGACTCGGGGGCGCGCCCCGGCCCCACCACCCCGGGTATCGGTCGTGTCGGCCATCTCGACGAACCGATGACACTGCGGTCCTTCACCCGGCGAGTCTCCGAACGACTCCCCCGTACCGTCTGGGGAGTGCGGGCTGCTGGCGACCCGGACCAACCGGTCAACACCGTCGCGCTGTGCTCCGGAGCAGGAGATTCCCTGCTGGATGCCGCAGCAGCCAGCAATGCCGACGTCTACCTCACCAGTGACCTGCGCCATCATCCTGCCGACGAGCATCTTCGGGCCGGCGGACCAGCCCTCGTCGACACGGCTCACTGGGCATCCGAATCACCCTGGTGTGCTGACGTGGCCCACCGACTTCACGAGGAACTCGGTCTGCCCTGCCGAGATCTGGGCATCCGAACCGACCCGTGGACCCTCGGCGCTGCAGTGGCACAATAGCAGGACGTGACAAGCACTGATTCCGTGACTTCCGACGACGACCTGCGCCACGACCACGAATTCGTCAACGACACCGAGGCGGTCATCCGTCTGGGATCAATGCTGCTGTCGTCGGGTACCGGGTCCTATCGGGTGAAGAGGGCCATGACGGACACAGGGGATGCCCTCGGTATGGACCGCCTCGACGCCACCGTCGGTCTCACCGAGATCACGGTCACCGCGCACCGGGGCGACAACTTCCGCACCGTGGCCCGGGAGGTGTACCGAGTGCGCGTCGACTCCTCTCGGATATCCGCTCTCGAGGAGCTTGCCCACAACCTTCCCGAGGGGATGACAGGCCGCGATGTCGAGGCCAGACTCGACAACATCTCCCGGACCGTCCGCCCACAGTGGAAGGAATGGCAGACCATTCTCGCCGGTGGTTTTGCCTGCGCCGGATTCGCCATCCTCAACAAGTTCTCGCTGGCCGACTCACTCGTCGTGCTGCTGGCGGCAAGTGCCGGCCAGTTCGTACGTGGTCGACTCAACCGTCGCTGGCTCAACCAGTTCGGTGTCGCGGCGCTCGCATCTGCAGCGGCCTGTCTCCTCTACCTGGTGGTCGCCGACCTCCTCACGAACACTGGGCTTCACACGATCCACGGCCCCGGATACGTGGCCTCTCTGCTCTTCCTGGTACCTGGTTTTCCGATGATTACCTCCATCCTCGACATGGTCCGGATGGACTTCACGGCGGGTCTGAGCCGCGCAATGTACTCGATTGGTCTCATCCTTGCCGCGACGTTGTCGGCCTGGGTGTTCTCGGTTGCTACCGGGCTGTTACCACTGCCCGCGCAGACGGTGCTGCCGAATCCCTGGGCGTGGCTGGCTTACGCCGCAGCGACGGCATGTGGGGTCGCCGGATTCGCCATCATCTTCAACTCGTCGCCGCGGATGCTGGCATGGGCAGTCGCTCTGGGAGTGGTGGGAAATCTCTGCCGCCTGGCCCTGGTTGGTGCCAACCTGCCAGCGCAGTTGGCAGCCGGGGTCGGCGGCCTCGCGATCGGATTCCTGGCCAGCCCGTTGTCGGTCAGGACTAAGCTGCCCCGCATCACCTTGACGGTCCCCGCCTGCGTCATCATGGTGCCCGGTGCCTCCATGTACCGCACTGTGTACTGGCTCAACGCCCAGGACATGGCGAAGGCGCTGACCTTCGGTGCCGACGCCGTTCTCACCCTGGTCCTCATCGCCTGCGGATTGGCGGTGGCCCGGATGTGCACCGACCCGGCGTGGGCACACAACCTCCCCATTCCCAGCCCACACGCCTTCAAGTTCTCCGAGAAGGACTGATCACTGGTTCCAGAAGACGGCATCGACCACCTTGGAAGCACGTCGCCCGTGCCGCAGATGGTCCTCAATCAACTGCTCAGATGCCCCACGACCCATCCCGAGGGCCCGGGCAATGACGTCGAGATCAATTGAGTCGGAGGGTATGACGTCACTGGGACGGCCCCGCACCACCATGATCACATTGCGCAGCCGGCTGGCAGCTAACCAGGAATCGCGCAGCTCCTGGTGCTGTTCCTCGTCGACGTGACCGGCTGCCAGGGCAGCGTCGAGAGCCTCGATCGTCGAGGTCGTGCGCAGAGCAGGCTCCTTGCCGGCATGCTGCAACTGAATGACCTGGGCAGTCCATTCGATGTCGGACAGGCCTCCGGGCCCGAGCTTGAGATGACGCCGGGGATCGACACCGCGCGGAATCCGCTCGGACTCCATTCGTGCCTTGAGTTTGCGAATCTCGGCCAACTGACCGGCCGTCAGGCCGTCGGCCGGGTAGCGCAGGTTGTCGACGCACTCGAGCAGCGCGGTCGTCAGGTCTCGATCACCGGCCCCGTGGTTCGCCCGCAAGAGGGCCTGGGACTCCCAGGTGCTCGACCATTTCCCGTAGTACTTGCGATAACTCTCCAGGCTGCGCACCATCGGGCCCGATCGCCCTTCCGGACGCAGGTCGGCATCCAAGATCAGCGCGGGATCGGCACCGTTCCTGCCGAGCAGATTCCGCAGCTTGGTGACGATGCGCAATGCCTTCTCCCCGGCACCTGGTCCGTCACCGACGACGAAGAGACAGTCGGCGTCAGAACCGTAGGACAGCTCCTGGCCGCCCCATCGTCCCATCGCGACGATGCCAATTGGCGGGGCGTCCTCAACCCCGCGCGACACTGCGGACAGCGCAGCGTCGATCGTCGCTCCCGTCAGGTCGGTGAGGGCCCGGCCGATGCGCAACGTGCCGGTGACATTGAGGATGTTCGCGACGAGGATCCGAAACAGTTCACGACGCCGCACCGCACGGATCGCCCCGACCGCCTCCTCGACGTCGCGGTGCCTCCTGGCGACGGCGTTCATCTGGCGGGTGAGGTCGTCGCGGTCCAGCGGAGTCAGGTCGTCGTCGACGAGGACCTGGACGGTCTCGGGGGCTCGGGTGAGGACGTCGACGGCATATCTCGACGTCGACAGCACCGTTGCCAGCCGCTGGGCCATGGCCCCCTCGTCACGCATCGCGCGCAGGTACCAGGGAGACTCCCCCAATGCCTCGGAGACCTGGCGGAAGGCCAGCAAACCATTGTCGGGGCTGGGGCCGTCGGCCAGCCAGGCGAGCATGGCCGGCATGAGAGCGGTCTGGATACGCACTGCTCGGCTGGTGCCGCTGGTGAGGGCCTCGATGTGACGCAGGCCGGCGTCCTCGTCGTGGAATCCCAGCGCCCCGAGCCGAACCTTGGCCGCCTCCGGGCCCATCCGCAGATCCTCGGTGGGGATGCGAGCCACAGCCTCGACCACGGGCGAGTAGAACACTTGGCCATGAGCCCGCAGGACGGCCTTCGAGGTCGCCGTCCACACACCTCGCACCTCGTCGGGGGTGTGCAGGCCCACTGCCCGTGCCAGCCTGCGCAAGCCTGGCTCGTCGTCGGGAAGGAGGTGGGTACGACGCAACCGGAACATCTGCACCCGATGTTCCATCACTCGTTGCAGTCGGTATGCCTCCTCGAGACGTTCGGCCGCACCTCGGGAGATATAACCGCCAGCGGCCAACGCGCGCAGGGCCGGCAGAGTGGCTCGTACCCGCAGCGACTCGTCCTGGCGTCCGTGAACCAGTTGCAGCAACTGGGCGGTGAATTCGACGTCTCGCAACCCCCCGGCACCCAGCTTGATCTCACGGCCCTTCTCCTTGGTGGCGATGTGGGAGACGACCCGGGTTCGCATAGCGCGGGTTTCCGGGACGAAGCCCTCCGCCTCTCCCACCTGCCACACCATGGGTGAGACCATCTCGACAAATCTCTGCCCCAAATCAAGGTCGCCGGCCATCGGACGAGCCTTAAGGAGGGCCTGGAACTCCCAGTTCTTCGCCCACTTCTCGTAGTAGGTGCGCATCGAGTCCATGGTTCGCACCAGGGGTCCGGCATTGCCCTCAGGACGCAGCGCAGCGTCGACCTGCCAGATGGACCCTGCCCCGGAGTGGGCCGAACAGATCCGCGCCACCGAGGCTGCCAATTTCGTGGCAATGTCGACAGCCCGAGCCGCTGAAACGTCCTCCCGGGCCGGCTCGGCAACATGGACGACGTCGACGTCAGAGATGTAGTTGAGTTCCTGAGCCCCGCACTTTCCCATTGCAACGACGGCGAGCCGTGCGTCGGCATGATCCGGACAGTCTGCGCGGGTCAGGGCCAGGGCAGCGGCGACGACGGCGTCGGCAAGGTCTGCCAGTTCTCCCGCGATGTCCTCGACGACCTCGGTCGGATCGTCCGCGCCGACATCTCGGGAAGCGATCCGCACCAGATGACGCCGATTGGCCAGCCTCAGCCGATCCGCTGCCGGGCCGGTGGGCCTCTCGGCCACCAGGAACTCACCATCCTCATGAGCTCCGACGACCTCGAGCAGGTCGTTGCGAATCTCGTCACGGCTGCGACGCACGGGATCGTGGGCGATCTCGGCCAGGTCGTCGGGATGGGCGACGAGGTGACGGCCCAGCTCGCTGGAGGCGCCCAGGAGCCGAACGAGCCGGCATGCCGAGTCGTTGTCATCGAGGAGGCCGACGACAAGCTGTGGGGATCTCTGTGAGAGATCTGCCAAGGTGTCGAGGGCCAGATCAGGGTCACACGACATTTCCAGGTGATGTTCCCACCCGGCCAGTCGGCTTGGGTCAGCCCCGATCGTCTCTGCAATCCGCTGATGGTGGGCCAGGGCCGCTTCAGTGTCCATCACTCCCAGCCGCAGTAGGTCCACCGTGACGCTCGACTTGCGATCCACCGTGACCACCCCCTCGACGGCACATTAGCCGACGAGGGCCACCGACGTGTTGCTCAGTCGTCACGTCGGTGTCGAATGGGTGTACGGTCCCAGCAACTAGTTTCCCCTAGTGTTCTTGAGGTGACGATTATGGCGGCACGCGCAGAACGCGGCGTGAGGCGGTTGGCGACGACATGGGTGGCCACCGCTCGCTCGTTGCTGCCCCCGGCCAGGAGCACCACCCTCGGGTCGGCCGATACACGGTTGTGGGGACGCCACCACATCGCCCACCTCATGGTCCTCCTCACCGACACCCTGCAGACCGTCACCGCCCCGACGACGATCAGGCCGATGACCCTCGCCAGGGTGATCGATGAGCGCAGCAAGGCGACCGGGACCCTGGCGGCGATCGGCCACGAGGTCATCGCCGATGACACTGCCACCCGTCTGGCCAGCCAGGCGCAGCGTCTCCTCAGCGAGGTCGAGTCGGTCCTGCTGGCCACTCCTGGCCCCTCGGCGACGGTGGAATCCCTCATCGGTCCGGTTCGCATGACTGATCACCTTCGGGCAACCCTGCTCGCCATGGTGGCCATGGGTCTCCACGACGGCGTCGACGTTCCGTCGCCAGCCATCACTGAGAGCTGCCGGACACTGTCGGCCGTCCTTGACGATACCCATGGCGGACGCACCATCGAACTGCGGGTGCCGCCCGCATGTGCAGTCCAGCTGGCAGCCACCGAGTCGGGCCCCAGCCATCACCGTGGCACCCCGCCCAATGTGGCCGAGATGGATCCCGTCACCTTCCTGCAGCTGGCCACCGGCTTCTCCTCCTGGGAGGAGATGCGCGAGGCGGGATGGGTCCAGGCGTCTGGATCCCACGTCGACGACGTCGCCAACCTTCTGCCCGTGGTGGACATGGCCGGAGCCCTCCGCGAGATCCTCGCCGAGGACTGATCGGCTGTACCCGATCACCACGATCATCGGGCTTGACCCCTTGTGTCCCCGGCAAGGCCGGCGATGGTGCTTTGACACAGTTAGCTTGCACCAGTGGCCTCGGGGACTTGACCGGTCAACCGCTCACAGATGGGGAAGGTAACGATCCAACTCGAACTGGCTGACCTGCCGGTTGTACTCCTCGAATTCCGCCCGCTTGTTGCGCAGGAAGAAGTCGTAGACGTGCTCACCGAGGGTCTCGGCCACCAACTCCGACTCCTCCATGCACCGGATGGCGGCACCCAGGCTCTGCGGCAGGCGTTTGATACCGAGAGCGTGACGTTCCCGGGCCGACAGCTGCCACACGTCGTCGGAGGCCTCCTCGGGCAGCGGCAGCTCCTTCTCGATGCCGTCCAGACCAGCGGCCAGCACCAAAGAGTAGGCCAGGTACGGGTTGGCAGCCGAGTCGATGGAACGCAGTTCCACCCGAGCTGACGAGGCCTTGTCCGGCTTGTACATCGGTATCCGGACGAGGGCCGAGCGGTTGTTGCGACCCCAGCAGATGTAGTTGGGGGCCTCCCCCCCGCCCGAGAGCCGTCGATACGAGTTCACCCACTGATTCGTGACGGCGGTGATCTCCGGAGCGTGGTGAAGCAGGCCCGCCACGAAGTGCTTGGCCACCGGCGACATGCGGAACTCGTCAGCCACGTCGTAGAAGGCATTGGTGTCGCCCTCGAACAGGGAGACGTGGGCGTGCATTCCCGATCCGGCGTGGTTGGTGAAGGGCTTGGGCATGAAGGTGGCCTTGATGCCCTTGAGGGAGGCGATCTCCCGAATGACCACGCGGAAGGTCATGATGTTGTCAGCCATCGTCAACGCATCGGCGTAACGCAGGTCGATCTCGTGCTGGCCGGGAGCGGCCTCGTGGTGGCTGAACTCCACCGAGATACCCATCTGCTCCAAGACGTTGATGGCGTCACGACGGAAATCGGTACCCGCCCCCAGGGTGGTGTGGTCGAAATAGCCGCCATTGTCGAGGGAGACAGGTGCTCCACCGGGCTGGTGTTCCTCCTTGAGCAGGTAGAACTCGATCTCCGGATGCACGTAGAAGGTGAACCCCATGTCAGCGGCCCGGGCCATCGTCTTCTTGAGAACGTGACGCGGATCTGCTGCCGAGGCCGTGCCGTCGGGATTGGTGATATCGCAGAACATCCGAGCGGTGCCGGTGCCCGAGCGCCACGGCAGCACCTGGAAGGTGGCCGGGTCAGGATGGGCCACCATGTCTGCCTCGTAGACGCGGGCGTAACCCTCAATAGCCGAACCGTCGAAACCGACGCCTTCGGCAAAAGCACCCTCGACCTCAGCGGGGGCGATGGCGACGGACTTGAGTGATCCCAGGACGTCGGTGAACCACAGCCTCACGAAACGAATATTGCGTTCCTCCATGGAACGCAGGACAAAATCAGTCTGCCTGCTCACCCTTCCAGTGTGCATGGCGCGTGTTTCGAGTGAGTAACAAGCGCCCTGGATCACCTCGGTAGACTGCCGACATGGCTTCGGGTCCTCAGGCAGGGTGGTATCCAGATCCCGACGACACACCGGACCGCTATCGCTGGTTCGACGGCGAGCGCTGGACGGACCGTACCGTCACCTCCCCAGAGCCCTCTCCACAGCGAGGCGGAAAGGGTCCTCGTGGCAACAACGGCGGCCACGGTTCCGGATGGGTGTGGGCGATCATCGCCGTGGTGCTCGTCGTCGCCGTCATCGCTGCTCTCGGCCTGCGCCAGCGCACCGCATCCGATCACCACGCGGAACCCGATCTCAACTCCTCCTCGCCGACCGTCTCTGCCTGGAACGAGAAATCGAGCACCCCGTCGGCCAGTTCATCGGCCGTCAGGTGCCCGCAAGGCCAGCGTCCCGGCAACCTGGACACCGCTGACGACCGGTTGCATGGCGGTGGCGTCTCGGTGGAATCCATTCCCAACTGGCGCCGCCAGAACCTCACCTTGCCGTGGGTGATGGGTCAGTCGGCTCAGATTGACGACGTCTACCCCGGGTGGATGAGTGTGTCAGGAGTGGGTGGTCTGCCGGTCGCGGAAGGATTCTCCGATCCGCAGACCGCGGCATCGATGATGATGTCCTGCTTCGCCAGCTCCGACTACTACATGGGCTACACCGGCGAGAAGGAGATTCGCTCGGAGGCCCTCACCGTTGACGGGCATCCTGCCTGGTGGAAGCGCAGCGAGATCTACGTGACGCTGCCCAACCTGCCGAAGGTGCGTGGCGACGTCGTCGACGTCGTCGTGGTCAACACCGGGCAGACGGATTTCCTCGGGATGTACTTCAACTCCGCCACGATCGGGGACTCAGCACGTCAGGCCCTCGTCGACCACGCGCGCGAATCCCTCAAGGTGGACTGACGGCTCAGTCGTCGTCCTCCTCGTCATTGAAACGAGGATCGTTCTCCCAGAAGTCGTTGCGCGCGGCCACCGTGTCAAGAGCCTCCGCCGCTGACTGAGGAGACGGGTACGGGCCAAGGTGATCGGCCGCCTTGCAGTCATCGGCAGTCTCGACGGTGTGGTGTTTGAGACACCAGAAGTATTCGGTCTTGTCAGCCATGTGATCCCCTCCAGTATCGTGACTCACATCCTAGATGTCAGTGATCGTCCCGTTTTTCCATCCGCGCTGTGAAACCCTGAACCATGACTCTCAAGATCGCCGTCAACTCCGTCATTCGGGGCGCATCCTCCTGGCTCTCCCTCATCGTCGCCTCGGTCGTGCTCATGGTGGTGGTCACCCTGAGCATCGGTTTAATAGTCGCCGGGGTGGCTGCCGGCGGCGACGCGCAGCAGGCCTACGCGTCCATGGGCGGGGTGGCCCTGGGATTCACGGTGCTGACCGGATTTGCCTCCTTCCGACTGGTCGTGGGCACCTGTGTGCGCCTGCAACGACGTGACGTCGCCTTGTGGCAGATCGTCGGTGTGCTGCCACGGACTGCACGCTTGATCCTCATCGTCGAGATCCTCCTCGTCACGGCCCTGTCCGCACTGCTTGGTGCGCTTGTCTCGGAGGCCGTGTGGCCGTGGTACGCCGGCTTCGTGGCCACCAGCGGGCTGCCTCGCAGTGATGTGCTGACCCATCCGATTCCCGTCGTGGCGATGATCACGGGAGTCGCGACGACGGCCGTCGTCAGTCTGATGTCTGGTCTGGGCTCGGCGCAACAGATCGCACGGGGTGACGTCGTCACTGCAGTCCGCCCATCGGAGACGACACAGTCCTCACCGCGTCATTCCCGCGTCCTCTTCGTGGTCGTCACAGTGCTTCTCATCGCGGGAACCGTGACCCTGTACTTCACGATTGGCCACGTCAGTCCAGTCACCGACGCAGACGACCTCGTCGGAGTCCTCTCCGCGTATCCGGGGATGGGGCTCCTCGTCTGTCTGGTTTTCGCAATGATCTGCGGGCCGGTCGTCCGTGGCCTTGTCGCGCTCATCAGAGCCATTGGCCTCGGCGGCACCCCCGGATTCCTGGCGAGCCGTGAGGCAGCGGCCAGGCCGCGATTGACCCAGGCCCTCGTCATGCCGATCAGTCTGGCAGCAGCCGCGATCGGAATGATGACGAGCTGGATCCACCTGGTGACGACGGTGATGGCAGCCCGCGCCCCCGGATCCGGATCGGTGTCGGCCCCGCCACGCCAGATGGCCTTGTTGCTGGGGGTCCGGTCATTGTCGCCTGCGTGTGCGCGTCCGCCATCGTGCTGGCCACTTCATCACACCGACGCGAGGACAATGCTCTGTTGCTGGTGTCAGGATCGACGCCGGGTCTGGTACGCGCCAAGACCGTCCTGGAGGCCTTGGTGTACGCAGCCGTCTGCCTGGTGTGTTCCTATACCATTGTCACGGTCAACGACCTGGCCATGGCGGCTGCGCTGTCGGCAGGACCGGTCCCCGATGTCAGGGCCACGCCACCTGGGTGGTCGGCCTGTGCAGTGGTCGGCTTTGGGTTCACCCTCACCTTGATCCTCCTTCTCGTCGTCACCCGCAGTGGCATGCGGAAGGACCCCATCACCATCGTCATGGGAGGCCGTTGATGTCGCCGTTGATCAGTGCTGTCGGGGTACGCAAAGGTTTTGGAAAAGGATCCCAGCGGATCGAAGTGCTCAAGGGGGTCGATCTCGAGGTTGATCCTGGCGAGTTCGTTGCCATCGCCGGGTCCTCGGGGGCAGGCAAGTCGACGCTGCTGTATTGCTTGTGCGGTCTCCTCGCCGCCGATGGCGGGAGTATCACCCTGGCCGGCAACGACCTCGGTCCGGCTAGTCGTTCTGAACTCGCACGGATACGACGCGATCACGTCGGGGTTATCTTCCAGGACCTCAACCTCATCAGTTCCCTCAACGTCCGTGACAATGTCCGCCTGCCTGCGCGACTGGCAGGGATGAGGCCGCGCCGACGTGATGTCATGCACGCCCTGGAGACCGTCGGGCTGGCCGCCTGCGCCGACAAGTACCCGAACCACCTGTCCGGCGGACAGCGTCAACGGGTGGCGATAGCGCGGTCCCTGGTCCGGGCTCCCCAGGTGCTCTTCGCTGACGAGCCGACCGGGTCTCTCGACGTCGCCTCTCGGGAGACCGTCCTCGATCTGCTTCGCGAGACCGTGACCGACAGCACCTCTTTGGTCATGATCACCCATGATCTGGACATCGCAGCCACCGCAGATCGCGTCATCATTCTCGCGAATGATCGTCATGACCGGGTCCTGACCCACCCGACCGCCGAGGAACTCTTCGAGACCATGCACTGATCCGGACCGTTGCACATCGGCACACGCACGTGAACCAATCCGGCGTCTTGACACTGACGACCTAGACTAGGCCGACGTGAGTGCCATCAAGCCGTATCCCCAGAGTCCTCGTCGCCACGTTCCCGGCAGCATTGCTCGCCCTCCCTATGTCGGTTTGGGAGACGTCCCGGAGACCTACGACGGTTCCCACGTGCAGACTCCCGAGACGATTGCCGCCATGGAGGAAGCCGGTCGGATCGCGTGCGGCGCCATGCACGAGGCCGGCAAGGCTGTGGCACCTGGAGTCACCACCGACGAGCTCGACCGCATCGCTCACGAGTACATGTGCGATCACGGCGCCTACCCGTCGACCCTCGACTACCGCAACTACCCCAAGTCCTGCTGCACCAGCGTCAACGAGGTCATCTGCCACGGCATCCCGGACGCTCGCCCGCTGGAGGACGGCGACATCGTCAAAATCGACGTCACCGCCTACAAGAACGACGTGCACGGCGACAATTGCTACACCTTCCCGTGCGGCAACGTCGATCAGGAGTCCCTCGACCTCATCAAGCACACCGAGGAGTCCATGAACCGGGCCATCAAGGCCGTCAAGCCTGGTCGCTCGATCTCCATCATCGGACGCATCATCGAGAACTACGCCAAGCGATTCGGGTACGGCGTGGTGCGCGACTACACCGGGCACGGGGTCCACAGTGCCTTCCACTCCGGCCTTGTCGTCTTCCATTACGACGAGCCGCGTTACGACGTCACACTCGAGGAGGGCATGACGCTGACCATTGAGCCGATGCTCACTCTCGGTGACCAGTCCAATCATCAGTGGGACGACGGCTGGACGGTCCTCACCAACGATGGTTCACGGTGTGCCCAGTTCGAGCAAACCCTCGTCATCGAGAAGGGCGGGGCGCGCATCATCACGACCCTGGACTGACAGGCCTCACCGTTGAACGACCACCCGGGCTCGGCGGGTTCGCTGTATCGCCGGGTCAGGGATGGGAACGGCACTCACCAGAGCACGGGTGTATTCCTCCCGCGGATGCGAAAGCACCTCCGTCGTCGGCCCTTCCTCGACGATGCGACCTTTGCTGAGCACCACTGTTCGGGCTGCAATCTGCTCGATGACCGCAAGATCATGCGAGACGAACAAGCACGCAAACCCCAGTTCAGCTTGCAGACCCGTCAGGAGCCTGAGCACCTTGGCCTGCACCGACACATCGAGCGCGCTGGTAGGTTCATCGGCAACCACCAGCCGAGGGTCCAGGGCCAGGGCACGAGCGATAGCAACCCGCTGACGCTGACCACCGCTCATTTGATGTGGGTACCGATCAGCCATCGATTCCGGCAGCTCCACCTGCTCGAGGAGTTGACGCACCCGGGCGCGCCTCCGCGACGAGTCGAGGGGGGAATGCAGCATCAAGGGTTCAGCAATTGACGCACCGACAGTGCGCCTGGGATTAAGGGCCGAGGCCGGATTCTGATACACGACTCCGGTGTTACGCCGGACGGGGAGCATCGCACGCCGAGAGGCCCCGGCGACCTCGACCCCAGCCACTCGCACCGACCCGGAGGTCACCGGCACCAACCCTGTGAGGGTGCCAGCGATCGTGGATTTTCCCGACCCGGACTCCCCCACGAGTCCCAGAACCTCCCCCGGCGCGATGGCCAGACTCACGCCGCGGACCGCATGCACAGACTTGCGTCGTCGCGCACGGTGGACGACGTCGAGGTCGGTAACCTCAACTAGTGGTGGGTCCAGCTCTCGGTTCGTCGCGTCAGGGATCGCCGGGCCGACGACCTCAACGGTTCCCGGGTCATCACTGGTTTCAGACCTAGCGGCGCTCGCCCCGTCAGGATTGGTTTGCGGATCATGGAGTTCTCGTAGCGCATCGAGTTGGGGAACGGCGTCGAGGAGCTGGCGGGTGTAGGAGTGTTGCGGATCGTTGAAGATCGCGTCGACACTGCCCCGCTCGATGATGTGCCCTTTTCTCATGACGGCAGCCTCGTCGGCGATGTCAGCCACGACGGCCATGTCATGCGTGATGAGCAGCACCGCCATACCTTCATCGGTCAGCTGACGCAGGAGGTCGAGGATCCCGGCCTGCACTGTGACATCAAGGGCCGTGGTGGGCTCGTCAGCGATGATCACCCTCGGATTGCATGCCAGGGCCAGGGCCATGCATGCTCGCTGCAACTGGCCTCCGGACAGCTGATGCGGGTAGGAGGCAGCGATCCGCTCTACGTCCGGCAGCCCGACGCGGCCCAGGAGCTCATGTACTCGGTCGCGAATTCGAGAACGCGACCGATCCTCGTCAGAGTGGGTCCTGATGACTTCACGGATCTGAGCGCCGATGGTCAGAAGAGGGTCAAGCGCACTGGAGGGCTCCTGAAAGATGGTGCCGACCAACCGACCTCGCACACCGTCGAGCACCGACCTATCAGCCCCAACCAGTTCCACGGCTGCCTCGCCGGCGTTTCTGCCCGGTTCATCTCGGCTCAGGAGCACCGATCCCGTGACCGTGGCGGCCTGGGGCAGCAAGCCGAGGCTGCCCAGGGCTGTCACGGATTTCCCCGATCCCGACTCGCCCACCAGAGCCAGTACTCGTCCAGACACCAGATCCAGATCGACTCCCTCCGAGGCCGCCACCGGCGACCCGGAGAATCTCACCGTGACATCTCGCAGGCTCAGGACTGCGTCTAGCCGCCGATCCTGCTGTGCGGTCACCCGGGTAGGAGCGTCTTTCCGTCGGGGTTGGCCCCTCACTTCTGCACTCCCACGACGAGGTAGTTCGGGTAAGCCGGGAAGGGATCGACGAAGAAACCACTCACACCTGATCCGTGCAGGAAGGCATTGCGCCGGAACACCAACGGAACGACGGGAACGTCCTGGGCGATGCGTCGATCAATGTTCGCCCACTTCTCCTTGGCCTCATCCATCGATAGGGCGGCCGCTTCGGCAAGCATCCGATCCACCTCGGCATTGTGGTAGCGGCCAAGGTTGAAGCCGCCTGATCCGATCTCACTGGAGGCAAAAAGCGGCTGCAAATTGGCATTGGCCGACGGATAGTCGGGATTCCACGAAGCAATGGTCAAGTCGTAGTCGGAACCATCAGACTGGGTAGCTTTCTCAATCCAGGTTTCACTTTCAACGGGATTGATCTTGACGGAGATGTTGACCTTCTGAAGTGCCTGTTGGACGGCTTGAGCGAGCGCCAACGTTCCCTCATCGTTGCTTACCAGCAGTACGAGCTGGCCCACCGCTTTGCCCTTGAGGAGTTCTTGAGCCTTTGCGGTGGACTCAGGGTACAGGTCGTATTCCTGGCGTCCTGGGATGCCAGGAGTGATGTACGTCGTCGCTGGGGCTGCACCGATCTCTCCGCCCAGAGCGGTGGCTGCGGCCTTGCGATCCACCGCATAGGCGATGGCCTGGCGCACCTTGACGTCTTTGACGCGCTCAACGTTGATAGCCAAGTACTGCAGTGGCCCAGCACTACCGACGGCTAGCCGGGACTTGGCCTGGGGGTTGGATGTCACCTGAGGCAATTGGGCAGGGGGCACCATCCCCGCCCCAAATGCGTTGCGGTCATTGCCAGAGTCGGAGATGAGACGTTGAGCAATCACCGGGCTGTCCTGGCCCAAGGAAAACACAATCGTGTCAGGTAGAGCAGTACGCACCTCGTCAGAGGACGGTGTCCATTTCGGGTTGCGCTTGAGGGTTGCGGCCACACCCTGCTTGTACTCAGCCACACGATAAGGCCCAGATGCGACCGGTTCACGGGTGTAAATCGTGGGGTTGTCACTGAGGGGAACCGGAGCAAACGCGGGCATAGAAACGATCCATGGCCAGTCGCCAAATGGAGCTTTCAGATGGAAGACAATCGTCTTGTCGTCTGGCGTCTCAATGGACTTCAAATGCTTGCCCTTATATGGGCCGGTGTATCCCGAGGTCTCGGCAAGCAGCGTCTTGTGGTATCCGAGTCCGCCGGCCAAGGAGGCCGTGAAGGTGCGTTCGACCCCATGGCGAATTTGCGTAGATGTGATCGGCGACCCATCCTCAGCCACCAAACCGTCTTTGAGGGTGAAGGTCCAGGTCCGGCCACCATCCGAGGCTTTTCCGGTATCGGTAGCGAGGTCGGGGACGACCCTGGCCTCCTTACCCTTGATGATCTGCCAGCTGGTGAGACGGCGGTGAACGAGGGCCAACGAGGTGACGGCCATGCCCTGGCTGCGGCCCGGATCCCAGTTGATGTCAGTGTCTGACGCGAGGATCGTCAGCGTCCCGCCCCTGGTAGGCGTGGCTGACCCAGCTGTCTGCGCGGAACGCTCATTGGCACCGCATGCGCTCAATGCCGCAACTGCAGCGGTGGCCCCTGCGCCGAGCAGGAAGCCACGGCGGGACAACGACGAAATGGAGTATGTGCTAGGACCCATGATTTTCATCTTTCTTGTGAGCCGTTTTCAGTGGTGTGTGATGTGACTGTGGTGTGAATATGTGCTGGTGCGCTGCGCAGCGGCGTATCAGCGTCAAACCCGAGGATCGATGGCTGCTACGACGATGTCGGCCAACAGATTCATTCCGATGATCGCGACTGCGGCCACCAATGTGACGCCCATCACGAGTTGGACATCAGTAGCTCCCACGGCGTCCATGAGTAGAGCTCCGAGACCCTGGATGGAGAACACTTTCTCGGTGATGACGGCTCCGCCCAGTAATCCCCCCAGGTCGAGAGCGAAATAGGTGAGTATCGGCACGGAGATGCTGCGCAGGACATGGTTAGCCAGGACGCGTCGTTCCGACAGACCCGCGGCACGAGCAGTGCGCACATAATCCTCGTCAAGGGTCTCCAGCATCTCACTGCGGACCATCCGCGTATAGACCGCTGCTGAGAGGACGGCGAGCACGGTCCATGGCAAGGCCAGATGCCAGAGCCAGTCGACAGGACTCACAGAGAATGGCACATATCCGGACACCGGAACAATGTCAGCCTTGAATCCCAGCAGCAGGATGCCGAGCAGACCTACCAGATAGGCCGGTGAGGAAATTCCCAAAACTGTTCCGGTCATGATCGCACGGTCCACGGCACCACCTCGATGAAGGGCCGAAATGATGCCGGTGCTCACACCAATAATCATCCACAACACGGCTGCCCCCAAAGCCACCGACATAGTGACTGGCAGCCGGTTTGCAATGAGTTCAGTGACCGGGGTCGACAGGCGGAACGAGTATCCCAGGCAGGGGGCAGAACAGTGAATGGCATCAGCCCCGGACCCATATGTAGTGCCTGCAACAATCCCAGAAAGATAGTTCCAGAATTGCTGGTACCACGGATCGTTCAAACCCATGTAAGAACGCGCAAGGGCGAGATTCTCCGGAGTACATGGCTTACCACAAGCTAATTGGGCTGGATCAGCGGGGAAGAACTCAAAGATGGCAAAGGTGATGAAGGTAATGACCACGAGCACGGCAAGCGTCTGAACCAGGCGAGAGACAAGGAAACGTAGACGGTTCATCGAGACTCACCTAGCCTCGGGTCAATGGCGTCACGAAGTCCGTCGCCAAAGAGGTTGAAAGCCAGGGTGACGAGGAATAACGCGCCACCGGGAAACAGCAAGTACCAGGGATCCGTGCTCACCCAGGTTACCGCCGAACCTATGGATCGACCCCACGACGGCGTTGGCGGGGTGACGCCCACTCCCAGGAAAGACAGCGCCGCTTCCGCGCCAATCTTCCCAGGAATGGAGATGGTGGTGAAGACGATAATCGTGGCTACCAGGTTGGGCAGCATCTGCCGCACCAAGATGTGCAGGTGGCCCGCACCCATTGCCTGTGACGCACGAATGAAAGTACGCGATCGCAACGACATCGCTTGACTACGTAACACCCGCGCCGTTGAGGGCCACCCCAACAGACCAATAATGAGGACCATGACGGTCGCTCGTGGAGCGGTGGCCGGAATGACCGCCGAAATCGCGATCATGAACACCAGCTGTGGGAATCCCAGGATGACGTCAGTGCCACGAGACGCCAATCCGTCCCACCAGCCACCGAAGTACCCAGCCGTCACCCCCACGATGATGGCAATGGTCATCGAAAGGATGGTCGCCCCCATGCCAATGAGGAATGAGGTCCGGGTGCCTTCGACGACGATGGCGAAGAGATCGCGACCGGTCTGAGGCTCGACGCCGAAGGGATGGACAGCGCTGATCCCTCCCATTGCGCCGGAGGGCAACCCGCTCGCGTTCAGGGCAGACAAGTCGTAGCTATAGGGGTCAAGGTCCATGGCCCGAGTGATGGGCGTAGCCAGGATGGCTACGAGGGTAGTCAGCACAACGACGACTGCTCCGAACATCGCTGACCCATTGTGCCGCAGACGGCTCCACACTCCTCCGGGAACGACCCGTCCGCTATCGGGATCGATGGCAGCCACCGGGGCCGAAGTGGTCTCGTCGCCGATCGGGGAGAGCCTATCGCCCGGCAGAAGATCACCGGCGACAGGGACATCAGGCGCGGCGTCCGTTTCGGACATGCTCACGGATACTCCTTGGTGGTTAGGAAGGGACAGGAACAGACATGCGTGGATAAGACATGCGTGGGCTGGAGTCGCGTCTCAGCGACAACAACACATTCGCATGCGCATGAGCCCTCTTCTCCAAGGTTTGATGCAGCCCGCACCTGCGAGCCTTTACAGAAGGTACCACACTGTGAGATTGGGTCTCAAATGCCACCTTGTCTGAAGGCGCTCTCGGCCATGACACAGGACGACGCCACCAGCTAGTTGTCGTTTCCAGTCCCGGAGTGACCCCGCGGTAGCAGAAGATGGTGGGCGTAGCCACGCCAACGGATGCGCCGAGCCAAGGGATAGGCGGCATTGTCCTCACCATCCCGCGGCCTCGTCGCACGGTTTCACCGCATTGTCGCGCCGCGCGATCGGACTGAATGACAACTGGAGGTCACCATGGGAACCGCCCCACCTCATCATCAATCAGATATTCCCGAAGGTATGCCAGCCGTCAGTCTGTCTGCCGAAGAGCGGTCACGCCAGCAGCAATGGACGCCACTGCGTATGGTCGTCTGGATATTCATCTCTGCGATTGCCGGCCTCGGTTGGTGGATGCTAGCCGTGCGACGGGGTGAAACCGTCAACGGCATCTGGTTCGTCTTCGCCGCCGTCGGCTCGTACTTCATCGGTTACCGGTTCTACGCCACCTACATCCAGGACAAACTCGTCCATCCCGACGACGACCGGGCCACCCCGGCCGAGTATGACTACAACGGCCGTGACTTCGTGCCCACGGATCGCCGCATCCTCTACGGCCATCACTTCGCCGCCATCGCGGGCGCCGGCCCTCTCGTCGGGCCGGTGTTGTCGGCCCAAATGGGTTACCTGCCGAGCACGATCTGGATCATCGTGGGCGTCATCCTTGCTGGGGCTGTGCAGGACTACCTCGTCCTCGTCATCTCCATGCGACGGGGCGGACGATCCCTCGGTCAGATGGCCAAGGACGAACTGGGACGTTTCGGTGGCATCGCCGCCCTCGTCGCCACCCTGACGATCATGCTCATCATCGTGGCCATCCTGGCCATGGTGGTCGTCAACTCCCTGGCTGCCTCGTCCTGGGGAGTGTGGAGCGTCGGTCTGACGATTCCGATCGCGCTTCTCATGGGCTTCTACCTGCGTTACCTGCGCCCTGGCAAGGTGCTCGAGGTCTCCCTCATCGGCATCGTTCTGCTGGTGCTGGCCATCGCCTCGGGAGCCTGGATCGAGAACACCGCCATCTCCAGCGCACTCCATCTGAGCAAGCCGTTCCTGGCCTGGGCCATCATCCTTTACGGATTCATCGCCGCAGTGCTTCCCGTCTGGATGCTGCTGGCTCCCCGTGATTACCTGTCAACCTTCATGAAGGTTGGCGTCATCGCGATGCTGGCTGTCTCTATCGTCATCGTCCGTCCGGTCATCACCGTCCCGGCCATGACGGTCTACGCACACACCGGTACTGGTCCAGTCTTCTCCGGAAAGTTGTTCCCCTTCCTCTTCGTGACGATCGCATGTGGCGCCTTGTCGGGATTCCACGCGACAATCTCCTCGGGCACCACCCCGAAACTCATCGAGAAGGAGTCCCAGGCCCGCCTCATCGGTTACGGCGGCATGCTCATGGAATCCTTCGTCGCGATCATGGCTCTGGTTGCTGCCCTGTCAGTGGACCGTGGCATCTACTTCGCCATGAACTCCCCCGCCGGGGCGACGGGCAGCACCGTCCAGAGCGCAGTGGCCTACGTCAACTCACTCGGTTTGTCCGGTGTGCACACCGACGCCAACGCCCTGACGACGACGGCCAAACTTGTCGGCGAGACGTCAATCATCAGCCGTACCGGTGGCGCACCAACCCTCGCCGTAGGCCTCGCGACGATCATGCATCAGCTCTTCGGTGGTCAGGCCATGATGAGCTTCTGGTACCACTTCGCGATCATGTTCGAGGCGCTGTTCATCCTCACCTCGGTCGACGCGGGAACTCGCGTCGCCCGGTTCATGCTCTCGGACGCCCTGGGCAACTTCTGGCCCCGCCTCACGGACCACTCCTGGAAGGTCGGATCCTGGCTCACCACCGCGATCATGGTTGCCGGTTGGGGATCGATTCTGCTCATGGGTGTCAATGACCCGCTGGGCGGCATCAACACCCTCTTCCCGCTGTTCGGCATCGCGAACCAGTTGTTGGCGGCCGTCGCCCTGTCGATCTGCCTGGTGGTCTTCGCCCGAGCTGGTCACAAATGGCGGTTGCTCATCATCTTCGTGCCGATGCTCTTCACCGCCGTCATCACGGTGTACGGATCCTGGCTGAAGATCTTCTCCCCCGACCCGAAGATCGGTTACTGGGCCAACCACATGACGTACAAGCGGGCCATCGCCGCTGGCAAGACCTCGCTGGGCCAGGCCAAGGACATCGACGAGATGCGCACCGTCGTCGGCAACACCGCTATTCAGGGGACGATGTCGATCATCTTCGTCGTCTGTGCCCTCATCGTCATGATCGCGGCCTGCATCCGCACCGTTCAGGCGCTGCGAGGCCACAACATCATCAACACCGAGGATCCGGCCAAGCCGTCGCACCTCTTCGCCCCCAGTGGCCTCATCGCCAGCAAGGCCGAGAAAGATCTTCAGGCCGAGTGGGACGAGTTCTACCAGACCCATCGCGAGCTTGACCTGGAGCACGTTCACAAGGAACACGCGTGAGCGCCGCACCACGGCATCTGCCCACCGATCCACTGTGGCGACGATGGTGGTCGTCACTGCGGTGGTGGGTGCGCGGGGTCACGGGAGCTGACGCCTACGACAACTACCTCGAGTGGTGTCGACACACGGGTCATGAGCCGATGCCGGAGAAGGCGTTCTGGCGCGACCAGTGCGACCGTCAGGACCGCAACCCCCAGGCACGATGCTGCTGATCCTTACCACCGGGCCTTCCCGTCACTGACGGGATGGCCCGGTCAGTTCTGACACGATGCGGTCAAGGTTGTCCTCGGTCAACTGAATGCACTTGCCGTCCGGCCAGACCACGATGAGTGGGGCGTGGTTGCACGGATACATGCACCCCGTCACCGTGACGAGAACCTCTGTGTCCAAAGCGTGTGACTGGGCCAGCTTCTCCTGCAGGCGTGCATGCAGGTCGGCGGCGCCGGCTGCGCTGCAGCGAGGTCCTCGACAGGTGAGCAGATGGTGTCGGAAGGAGGGGAATTCCCGCCAGGCAGGGTTGTGCAACGGCGCTTCGGCTCCGGTCACGGTTCGCCACTCGCCGGCAAACTCCTGGTCGGGACGTACAACCCCGACATGCACGACGACGGTGGGTCCGTTCTCATGGACACGGACCCACTGGCCGGCGACGCGACGAAGCCAGGACAGCGGCACCGGTCCGTCATCGCAACTCCATCCGACGAGCTCGACCCGGTCGTCGTCAGCGGCGTCGAGGACATCTACGAGCGCCGGTCCAGGACCCTGCAGACATGCGTTCCGGTCGGCATCCACGTGACGGGCCACTGCTTCTGCGCTGACCGCGTCAGAGGAATCCTCCCAGCGCAGCGAGACCGCGATGCGCGTCGTCATGGCTGCAATCCCCGCCAGGTGAATCCACGTCTGAAATCTGACCAAACCTCGCCGTCGACTCCGAAATGTTCACGGACGAGGTCAGGAGTCAGTACCTCGGAGGCCGACCCTGCTGCGACCATCCGGCCCGAGTCCAGCACGACGAGGTCATCCGCGTAGGCGGCGGCCAGGTCAAGATCATGGATGACGGTCACCGTTGTCAGACCAAGACCACGCACTCTCTCCAACAGGTCAATCTGGTGACGCAGGTCGAGATGATTCGTGGGTTCGTCCAGGAGCAGGATCTCAGGATCCTGGGCGAGAGCTCGGGCCAACTGAACACGCTGCCTCTCCCCTCCCGAGAGGGACGACCATGCCCGGTCAGCAAGATCAGCAACTCCGGTTGACGCCATCGCGTTCTCGACGGCATCTCCGTCACGCCCTCTTCGGCGACTGAGATTGCCGATCCCCCAGCCTCCCAGATGGGGAATGCGTCCGAGCTGGACGACGTCACGCACCGTCAGTTCCACGTGAGCCGAAGGACTCTGCTCGAGAAGGGCCATCACCCGGGAGCGCTCCTTGGCCCCGATCCCGGAGAGATCACGCTCCCCCAACCACACCCGCCCCGCGCTGGGCTTCCGCAACCCGGCCAGCAGGTGCAACAGGGTCGTCTTCCCGGATCCGTTCAGCCCGATGACCATCGTCATTACCTTTGGCCGAATCTCCACGTCGACCCCGGACAAGATCGTCGTCCCGTCGACCGTCCAACCAAGATCCTCAGCTCGCAACGTTGCTGCTGTCCCGGCACTCATGATCGAGACGCCTGTCGACGCAGCAGGACGACCAGCACCGGGGCTCCGACGGCCGCAGTGATGACCCCGACGGGAATCTCGGTGTCAGGGCGCAAGCACCTCGCTGCGGTGTCGGACCACACCATGAGCAGGGCCCCGACGAGGGCCGACACCGGTAGCAGCCGGGCGTGTCGCGGCCCGGTCCAGAACCTCACGATGTGTGGGACCGTCAGCCCGACGAATCCGATGGGGCCGACGAAGGCCACGCTGAGAGCGGTCAGCAGGGCGGTGCCAACCATGATCATCCAGCGCACAGTGTTGACCGGTACTCCCAGGGACATCGCGCTGACGTCACCGAAGGCGAAGGCGTCAAGGGTGTGGCACAATGCCATCCCGGCGATGAGGGCCGGAACGGTGGCGACGGCCAGGGTGATCGTCGATCCCCATCTCACACCGGTGAACGACCCGAGGGTCCACGACAGGGCTGATCGAGCTGCGTTCGACTCACCACACACCATGATCATCATGGACACCGCCGCGCCGCACAACTGTCCGACGGCCACCCCGGCCAGGATGGTCCGGCTGGCGGGTAACTCCCCGGACTTGCCAGTGGCCATGGCCAGCACCATGACCAGGGCCCCGACCGCCCCGCCGAAGGAGGCCAGTGTCATGAGGACGGACTGCCCCAGAGTGCTGGAGATTCCGATGATGAGGATGAAGACCGCACCTACCGAGGCTCCACTGGAGATGCCGAGCAGATAGGGGTCGGCCAGGTCATTACCGGTCAGGGTCTGCAGTACCGCGCCGCACATCGCCAGCAAAGCGCCGACGGCCATCGATCCGATGACGCGCGGAGCCCGCAGCTGCCACACGATCTGATCATCGAGAACGGTGACGTCGGCGCCCTCGATGAGACGGAATCGCCGGGCCACCACCCTCGCGACATCATGGACAGGAACGTGTACCGCCCCGGTCCCGAGCACCACGAGGACACTGCCGACCAAGGCCATCGCGAGGATGCCGGTGATCAGCCAACTACGCTGACGACTCACTTGCCGGTGATCTTCGCCAGACCGTCATTGAGGGTCTTCGCACCGTCCACGAGTTCGGCACCAGGGGTGCTCTGGGAGAACGGCACGGTGACGAATTTGTTCTCCTTGACGGCCTTCATCTGGCTGAGGACGGGGTCCTTCCTCATATAGTCGATCTTCGACGTCGCCGTGGACCAACTGGCATCGGCGACCACGATGACCTCAGGGTTGGATGCGACAATCTTCTCCCAGGAGCCGTCTGCCCAACCGCCGTCGAGATGGGCAAAGAGGTTCTTGGCACCGACAGCGTCCATGAGGAGCTGGGGTCCGCCATGTCCGGCGCCAATGAACGGAGTCTTGTCTCCCGAGTCGAACCAGACGATCGACGTCCCGGTGCCGTGCTTGTTCCCGGTGACCTCCTTGAGGGCATCTCGCTGCTTGGAAATGGCCTTGTCAGCCGCATCCTTGACGCCGATGAGAGTCCCCACCTCGGTCATTTCCTTCCAGACGTTTTCCCAGGTGGTTTCGGCCGAGGGCGTGCCCTTGGGGCAGCCGAAGGGGCTGATGTAGGTGGCAATTCCCTGTTTCTTCAGCTCATCACGCGTGCCGATGGCCTTGTCCGTAAAAGCGCTGGAATACGAGGACAGCGCCAGATCAGGCTTGGCGGCCAGGAAGGTCTCCTTGGACGGGTACTCCTTGGAGAGCACCTTGACCGAGTCATAGGCCTTCTTCCACTTCGCCGGGATCTCACTGTCAAGGTAGGCGGTGCCGACGAGTTTGGACTCCCCGCCGATGGCCAGCACGTCCTCAGTGGCTCCCTGATTGAGGGTCACTGCCCTCGTGGCGGGCTTGTCGAGGGTGACCTGCTGTCCGCAGTTGGTGATGGTGATCGGACCAGAAGCCGACGCTGAGACCGAGGAAGACGACGATGACGCGGAGTCCTTGGGGGCACCGGCACAGCCGGCGAGCAGGACGGCGGGAAGCATTGATGCCACGAGGACGCGGCGAAGGGATGACGGGGTGACGGGCATGAGTAAGCCAGCTTTCTGTGTTCGGCGTGCGCGACCGGGTACCGACAGGACGGCGTCAGGTGGTCTTCGGGCTCGACCTCGTCTCCGTTCCCGGCTCCTTCCCAGTGCTCATGGCACCAGTGGCGTTCGCCGGGGCAGATCAGTCATACCGCTGCGCGTCAGCTCCGGCTTCTCACCGGATTCCAGCGCTGGTGGGGCCACCAGCAACCTGACGTGAGCATGTTAGCATCCCCTTCGTATGCCCTCCTCCAAGGGGTTACCTCACTTGAACAGGTCACCGAAACGCATCGTCGTCTTCCGGTAAACCTTGTTGTAGGCGGCTCGACGTGGATCTCGCAGCCAACCCATTCCCTTACGGCCATAACCGGGAATGAGGGTGCGCTTGACAGTCCTCGTGACTCGACCACGCGTCCTGGCCGAGATGGTTCTGGACAGGCTGGGAGTACGAATTCCGAACTTCATGGACCCGATGATAGAAGGGACGAGCCATCCTGTAAGCCGGGTTCTGTGGCCCCTCAGGGCCGGTGATCATCCATCTGTGAACGCCATTACTGGCATCCTCCAGCCTTTCGGCTGCGCAGCCTACCCGGACGCTCAGGCGAGCAGCCCTCGAACACGTCCGCGACCTCGTGGTCTTCTTGGCCTTGCTCCGAGTGGGGTTTGCCGTGCCGTCACCGTCACCGATGACGCGGTGGGCCCTTACCCCGCCGTTTCACCCTCACCGGCCCGAAAGCCGGCAGTTTGTTTTCTGTGGCACTGTCCCGCGGGTCACCCCGGGTGGGCGTTACCCACCACCCTGCTCTGTGGAGCCCGGACTTTCCTCGACAGCTCAAGACTGCCGCGATCACCCGGATGGCTCGTCCGCCGTCGATTCTACGGTCATTGCCGCATCGTCGCCACACGGGCAACGGCGCAATTCTCAAAGAGACTCCTCGGTGCGCACCAGAATCCGGTCGCACTCCTCGCAACGCACGACGTCGTCCTCGGCGGCTGCGACATAGGTGCGCAGGTCAGCCGGATTCGCAGCAATGCCACATCCCTCACACACCCCGTGGACGAGCTTGGCACACCCCATCCCGGTGCGCTCGCGCAGCATCTCGTAGAGCTTGAGGAGATCCACCGGGACACCACCCGCCTGGGTCTCGCGAGACCGGCATAACTCGACCAGCTCGTCGTCGATCCCCTTGAGACCGGCATCGCGAGACGCGAGGACGGTGCGGATGTGGCCATCCAGCTCGATACGACGACGATCCGCGTCGGAGTGAGCGGCTTCGGCGTCCTCGACGGCCTGCATGGCATCGAGCTCGGCGTCCTCCAGCAGGCTGATGCGTCGCCCGAGATGCTCGATCTCCTCGGTCAGACCCTTCAAGGCCTTGTGGTCGGTGACGGAACCGGAATCGACGGTCTTCTGATTGCGCTCCATGCGAGCACGGGCCGGCTCGAGGTCGCCCTCGATGCGCTCCTGTTCCATCTTGGCGTCCGACAGCGCGGTCGACTTGGCGACGACCTCCTCGGCAAGGGTCCTGCGCTGGACCGCGAGGTCCTTGAGCTCGGCCAGCTCGGGCAGGGTCTGACGACGGTGCTGGGCACGGGCGATCAGACGGTCAGTTCGTGCAAGATCGAGAAGCTTCCACTGATCCTGTGCCGCGGCTTTCACGCTGACCTCCTGCGTTTCTGGCCCCGTTGAGCAGGCCCTGTTGACATGTGGTGTTCAGCCTACCTCCCGTAGGTAGGGGGATGCGCGGGGACGGCACCCTGCCTGACGGCGAATTGGTTTCCCCGGTCCGATGCGGGACCGTCTCGTGGCGGCCATCCTTTCCGGTGGGATCACCACCTCATGTCTCAGGGAGGAATGCGACCGCTTCGGGGGGGATGCCGTCCGTCGGCGACCGGCAGGTGGTTGTCGACTCTGACGGCAGACGGGTGTGCGTCATCGAACACACCGACATCGACCTCGTTCCCCTCAAGGACATCACTGACGAGCCAGTCGTCGTCTGCCAGTACTTCCATGTCATCGGCACCTACACTGGGAGTCACACCATCAACCAACGGAGGTCCCGACACATATGACCGAGACGAGGTCGTCAGATCTGAACGAACAGATGAAGCAGGCCGAGGAGCAGAAGGTCCCCAAGCGTCAGACCCCGTTCTCCAAGGCCTTCGTCGAGTTCATCCCCACGGACTGGGCCCCCTACCCCGACGAGCTTCCGGAGCCGCTCGGCTCCGTGCCCTCGGCGACTGCTCACCGTGACGCCCTGGCCGCCCGCTTCGACGGGGACCGACTCGTCATTCCGGCTGGGCATCTCATGCGCCGCAACAACGACTGCGACTACCCCTTCCGTCCCAATACCGCCTTCGCCTACTACTCGGGCCTAGGCACCGACCGGGAACCCAATGCGGTGCTCGTCGTAGACACCACCGCCGAGACCCGAGACGTGCTGTACTTCAAGCCGCGTGCCCCGCGCACGGACCGAGAGTTCTACGCCGATCCGACCTACGGCGAGATGTGGGTCGGCAAGCGTGAGTCCTTGGAGGAGATGTCGGCCATGACGGGGCTCACCTGCCGCGACATCTCTCAGCTCAACAGCGCCTTGGCAGCCGGCGACGTGACGGTTCGTGTCATCCGTGACGCCGATGAGAACGTCACCGCGACCGTCGACTCCCTACGCCCCAAGGGCTCCGAGGAGGCCGACGAGGAGCTCTACGAGTTTTCCTCAGCCGCGCGTTTCTGCAAGGACGACTGGGAGGTCGAGCAGCTGCGCGACGCCTGCCTCAAGTCCAAGGTCGGCTTCGAGTCCATGATCGCCGAAATCCCGGAGGCCGTGCGCAAGGGACGCGGTGAGCGCTGGATGGAGGGCACCTTCGGACGGGTCGCCCGTCACCTCGGTAATGAGGTCGGCTATGGCTCGATTTGTGCCGCCGGTGACCACGCCAACACCCTGCACTGGGTGCGCAACGACGGGGACCTGCGTCCCGGAGAGCTCATCCTCATCGATGCCGGTGTCGAGGTCGATTCCCTCTACACCGCCGACATCACGCGTACCCTGCCGATCTCGGGCACGTTCTCCCCGGCCCAACGTCGGGTCTACCAGGCCGTCCTGGAGGCCCAGGACGCCGCCGCTGCCGTCGCCAAGGTCGGACACGACCACGCGGAGATCCACCAGGCGGCCATCCGCGTCATCTGCGAGTACCTCCACGAGTGGGGCATCCTGCCAGTCAGCGTCGAGGAGTGCCTCTCCCCGGAGGGCGGCCAGCACCGTCGTTGGATGGTCCACGGCACCTCCCACCACCTCGGCATGGATGTCCACGACTGTAACCAGGCACGTCGTCAGGACTACTCCGGACCGCTCAAGAAGGGCATGTGCGTCTCCGACGAGCCGGGCATCTACTTCAAGGAGACAGACCTCTTGGTCCCCGAGGAGTTCCGTGGCATCGGTGTCCGCATCGAGGACGACCTGTACATCACTGACGGTGAACCCGAGTGGCTGTCCAAGGACTGCCCACGTCAGATCGACGAGGTCGAGGCCTGGATGGCCGACATCTGGGGACGCACCTCCCACTGATCATCAGCACCCGCTGGCCACAAGCACTGCCGATGCGCAGCGCCGGGGTTTTCAACCCCTAGCGCTGCGCATCGTCGCCGTCATGGTGAGGCACAGGATGAGGACGGCCGGGATGGCGTGCAGGGTTCCCAGACCGTGGTTCGACCCATTGACGGCGATGAGGATCCCGGCGACGATCTCGATGACGATGAGCACGGCGCACAGGATGTCCCAACCATTGCGACGCCCCCAGCGAACCAGCAGGAAGACGATCGCCAGGATCATCCCGATGCCCGCAATGGCCTGCTGAGCCACCCAACCGGCCAACGGTCCATCGCCGGCGCCGCGCACGAACATGGCCCAGCCCATGCAACGGGTGAGCGACCCGGGGCCAGCAACCTGGACGGCGAAGAAGTGACCGACGACGAGGAAGACCACGGCACCGACGCCGAGCTTGGTTCGCCCATTCCAGATCCACGGGGAGCGCGGCCTGCGGGAGACGAAGAAGGCCCGCCACATCGCACCCATCGAGATGATGGCGGCCAGCAGGTCGAAGGACGCCTCGACGGCGTTGATCCCCCACTTGATCGTCATCATGCCGAAGATCCCGGAGGTCAGTGCGCCCAGCAGGGCGACGATCGGCAGGGCGACGAGCAACCTGTCGACCCGCCGATACACGATTCCGACAATGACGCTCGCGACCGCGAAGATGCCGACCGAGGCCGAGATGACGCGGTGGATGAACTCCACCCATGGCTGGGTCGCATCCATCGGAGTCAGGCGTCCGACATAACAGCCGGGCCAGTTCGGGCAGGATGCCGACGCATCGGTGGCACACACCGTTGATCCCAGAGCCAGAGTGACAGTGATGACGACGGCGGTGATCCCGAAGAGAATCGTCACCCCTTTCGGCACGGCGTTTCTGGTGGCGACGGTGTTGGTCATGAAAATCCTCGCTGGTGGTGATTGCCGTCAGTCATGGACCTAGGCTCGAACGGCCACGATCCTGCCACCACCACCGCCCGGACTTGTCGGCGGGTCTACCCGGAGAGGATCAGCCCTGGAAAGCCTTGGCCCTCATGAAGGGCATCTCGGCAACCATCTCACGGGCCTTGGCAGCCACCTTGTGCTCGGCCAGCACCTCGTAATGGGTGGCAACAACCTGCTGGACAGAGTTGAAGTCACGCTCCCCACCCGACATCGCATACGTGATGGCAGCCGTGATCATGCCGATGATGACGCCCACGAGCAGACCTGTCAGCAACACCACGAAAATGGCCTCGCCGGTGGTGAAGAACATCATCATGAGGCCGACCAGCAGACCCATACCGAGTCCGGAGACGGCCCCCTGGCCGAGCACCGAGCCCCAGGTACGACGACCGGTGACTCGCTCCATCGTCTTAAGGTCAGTTCCGACGATGCACAGGTTCTCGACCGGGAACTCCTTGTCGGACAGCTCGTCGACAATTTTCTGGGCCGTCTCGTAATCGTCGACCACAACGACCGACTGCGGGTATTCAAGATTGATCATGGCATCTGCCCTGCCCGGCATCACACTCATCGTCACGGCTACCTCCTTAGTCTGGACCACAGTGTACGGACAGCCACCGACAGTCCTCCGTCATCGGTCACGGCATCGTCACTGGCCCTCCGGGTAGATTGTGCGAGGTGAACAGGTCCCAGTCGGTATTCATCTCCCGGATTCGTGGCCTTCCCGTCATGGATGCCAACGGCGATCAGGTCGGCAAGGTCAGGGACGTCGTCGTCCAGATGCGTACCCCTGGCCGCGCCCCGCTCGTGCGCGGCCTCGTCGTCGAGCTCTTCGCACGTCGGCGGATATTCGTGCCCATGGTCCGGGTGCACGCCATCGACGCGGTGCAGATCATGATCTCGGGAACCGTCAACACCCAGGTGTTCTCCCGCCGCGTCTCCGAGACCCTCGTCGTCGAGGACCTCTTCGACCGTACCTTCACCCGCGACGGCAAGCAGGTGTGGGTGATGGACGTCTCGATGGCCCCGGTGCGCAGCCGCGAGTGGGAGATCAACGAGGTGGCCCTGGCCGAGTCCGGACGGGGCCGATTCATCCGCAAGACCCCCGGCAACCCGACCATCGTCGACTGGCGCGAAGTACCCTCCCTGGTGCTGGCCTCCCGACAGTCCACCGAGCGCACCATCGCCGAGATGCACGAGATGAAACCGGCCGACATGGCCCGCGAGTTGCACGACATGAATCCCCATCGTCGCGCCGAGGTGGCCATGGCCCTTGACGACGACCAACTCGCCAACGCCATCGAGGAGCTGCCGGAGGGCGAGCAGGTCTCCCTCATCACCGTCCTCGATCCTGACCGCGCCGCCGACATCCTCGAGGAGATGGACCCCGACGACGCCGCGGACCTCATCAAGGAGTTGCCGGACACCACCGCCCATCAGTTGCTGGCCCGCATGGAGCCTGACGACGCCGCGGACGTCCGCTCCCTGATGGCCTATACCGAGTTCACTGCCGGCGCCATGATGACCCCGGAGCCCGTCATCGTCGCCCCCGATGCCACCGTCGCCGACGCGCTGGCCCTGGTCCGCAACGAGGACATCACCCCTGCCGAGGCCTCCATGGTCTTCGTGTGTCGTCCTCCCACCGAGACCCCGACCGGCCGATATCTGGGAGCGGTGCACGTCCAGCGTCTGCTGCGCGAACCGCCCTCGACGATGGTCTCGGCCATCATCGACACTGATCTCGAACCCATGCGCACGGACGCCCCGGTGGGTGCGGTGAGCCGCTATTTCGCCACCTACAACCTCGTCGTGGTCCCGGTCGTCAATGAGACGAGCCAGCTCGTCGGGGCAGTGGCCGTTGACGACCTACTCGACCACCTGCTGCCCGCCGACTGGCGGGGCGACCAGATGGACGGCGAGCTTCTGGAGGTGAACCATGGCTGACGGCGATCAGAGGATCCACGACGCCGATCGTCTCGACATCCCGGGACCGCGCAAGGCCAGACGCCCCAAGGTGCAGCTGGACTCCGAGAAGTTCGGCCAGTTCGCCGAGGCCACCGCCAGGTTCATGGGAACCGCGAAATTCCTCGCGTACATGACGGTCGTCGTTCTCGCCTGGATCATCTGGAACCTCGTCGCGATCTACAAGCTGCGCTTCGACCCGTACCCGTTCATCCTGCTCAACCTGTTCTTCTCCACCCAGGCCTCCTACTCGGCTCCCCTCATCCTGCTGGCCCAGAACCGCCAGGAGGACCGTGACCGGGTGTCGATGGCCGAGGACCGCCGAGTGGCTGCCCAGTCCCGTGCTGACATGGAGTTCCTGGCCAGGGAGGTCGCCTCCATCCGGATGCAGATGGGTGAACTGGCGACCCGTGACTACCTGCGCTCCGAGCTGCGGGACGAATTGCGCTCCCTTCTGGAGGAGATTGAGGCCTCTCCGGCGCCCTCCGGATCGCGCTGATCGGAGTCGGTTCGCGATCGGCGAGTTGTCCGAGGGGCCCAACGGTGTGTAGACAAGTCAGCATGAGCACCGATAACCCGTTGGTCGAGGCCGTTGCCGAAGCTCTCACGCACGTCAATGACCCCGAGATCAAACGCCCCATCACCGATCTCAACATGGTTGATGAGATCACCGTTGATGATCAGGGACGCGCCTTCGTCCGCGTCCTGCTGACCGTGTCCGGATGCCCCCTCAAGACTGAGTTGCGCGAGCAGGTGACCGAGGCCGTCCGCGGTGTCGATGGGGTCACCAGCGTTTCCGTCGAGCTCGGCACCATGACTGACGAGCAGCGTGATGCCCTCAAGGTGCAGCTGCGCGGCGGCGTCCCCGAACGCGTCATCCCCTTCGCCCAGCCCGGAAACACCACCAAGGTCATCGCGGTGTCCTCCGGCAAGGGTGGCGTCGGCAAGTCCTCGGTGACCGTCAACCTGGCTCTGGCCCTGGCTCAGCTGGGTCGCGAGGTCGGCCTGCTGGACGCTGACATCTATGGCCACTCAGTACCTGACATGCTCGGCCTGGGTGACGCCCACCCCACTCCCCTCGATGACATGCTGTTGCCGGTCCCTGGTCTGGGAATCAAGTCGATCAGCATCGGCATGATGAAGCCCAACAAGTCCGACGTCATCGCCTGGCGCGGCCCGATCCTCGACCGTGCTCTCACCCAGCTGCTGGCTGACGTCCACTGGGGCGACCTCGACTACCTCCTCATCGACCTTCCGCCCGGCACCGGCGACATCGCCATGAGCCTGGGCCAGAAGCTGCCCAACGCCGAGGTCCTCGTCGTCACCACCCCGCAGCAGGCTGCCTCCGAGGTCGCCGAGCGTGCCGGAACGATGGCCGGGATCATGCAGCAGCGTGTCATGGGCGTCGTCGAGAACATGTCGTGGCTGGAGGTCACCGCCCCGAAGTCGGGCGAGACCTTCCGCGTCGACCTCTTCGGCACTGGCGGTGGCCAGAAGGCTGCTGATGCCCTGTCGGAGCGTCTGGGCACCGAGATCCCGCTGCTGGGCCAGATTCCGCTGGACGCCGATCTGCGCAGCGGCGGCGACGAGGGGGACCCCATCGTCCTCGCCCACCCGGAGTCCCCGGCTGCCAAGGCCATCCACGCACTGGCGAGCACCATCGACTCCCGCCCGCGCGGACTGGCCGGGATGAACCTGGGAGTCTCCCCAGTCTGATCAACCATTACGAAGAACTGGTCCCCGGTCAGTACTGACCGGGGACCAGTTCTTCTCTGGATCATTTGCGAGGCGAATCAGGTCGCCTCGGTGTCGAAGGGCACCGGCTGGCTGGAGTCGTGCACTGACTCCGGGCCCGATTCCGACGGCGCCTCCGGCAACCCTTCCGAGTTGCGGATGTCTGCCAGGCCCAGGTCGAGGTCGGATCGAACGTCGGACAGGTCAGACTTGATCTCGTCAATATCATCCTGCAGACCATCGAGAACGTACTTCCGCACGAAGTTCTGCGGCTTGAGGTCCTGGTAGTCGAGATCAGCGAACTGCGGTCCCAGCTCGCTGCGGAGCTGGTCCCTCGTGTTGTTCGCGATGTTCTTGAGGTAGTGATAGACGCGCGCCGCCTTGCGGGCCATCTCGGGCAACTTGTCAGGCCCAAACATGAACACAGCAATGATGATGAGTACCGCGATTTCCGCTGGACCTGCTGTGGACATGCCCCATATGCTACCCCGGAATTCGGCCTCCCCATGTCACTGCAGGGTTGTCACAGCTGAGTACGATCCAGTAGATCGAAGAAGGGCTCGGTGTGCTCGGGCGTCGGCATGGTCTGGGGAAGACGAACCCCGCCGACGTCAAATCCTTGGTGCGCCAGCCCGGCCTTGACCATGGTGACACCCTGGGCGGCAAAGACTCCGGTGAGAACCGGCAGGATTTCGCGGTAGATCGCCAGGGCCTCGTCAATCCGCCCTTCGACGTAAGCGTCGATGACCTCATGCATTCGCCTGCCGGTGAAGTGGGTCGACGTCCCGATGAGTCCGACCCCACCGACCGACAACAGGGCCGGTGTGATGGCGTCATCGCCGGAGTAATAGGCCAGGGTGGTGTTGGCCATCACCGTTGCCGACTCGACGACCTGCCCCTTGGCGTCCTTGACGGCCACGATGTTGGGATGGTCGGCCAGCTCGATGAGGGTCTTCGTCTCGATCGGGGTTCCGCTTCGACCGGGAATGTCGTAGAGCATGATCGGCAGATCGGTGGCGTCGGCGACGGTGGTGAAGTGCTCGATCAAGCCAGCTTGAGAGGGCTTGGAGTAGTACGGGGTGACGACCAACAGTCCGTCCGCGCCGGCATCGGCAGCCTGACGGGCCAGCTCAACGGTGTGGGCGGTGTCATTGGTCCCGACACCGGCAACGATCACAGCGTCCGACCCGACGGCATCGACGGCGGCCCTGACCATGTCAACCTTCTCGGCATCAGTAGTCGTCGGGGACTCGCCGGTCGTGCCATTGACGACGATGCCGTCATTGCGCTGCTCATCGACGAGTCTGTGCGCCAATTCGCCGGCCCGACGCAGGTCGACCACCCCTTCGGACGCCATCGGAGTCACCATGGCCGTGAGCAAACGGCCAAAAACGGGAGCAGACATGCGAGACCTCCTTGTATACCTGGTGCCCATGGTAGCCACGAGATGCCCTCGGCGGGCTAGGCTGTCCGTGTGAGTCCAGCACAGCCCAGACATCAAGCCCCAGACGCCCGGTCGTGGGAGTACGCCGACGGCTTCGTCGCCCCCTCGCCGGCCCTGCAGGAGGCCCGCGAGGCCGCACGTGCCGATCAGTGGGAGGTGCTCGGCAACGGCACCACTGCCCTGCTGACCTTCCTGGCACGCACCATGCAGGCCAGCAACGTCGTCACCGTCGGTACTGACGCGGGCGTCTCAGCCCTGGCCCTGTTGGAGGGCATGACCGACAAAGGCGTGCTGACCAGCATCGATCCCGATGCCGAGCGTCAGGCTGCCGCCCGCAAGGTCCTCTCCCTGGCACGAATCCGCTCCAACCGGGTGCGCCTCATCACCGGCACCCCACTGGACGTGCTGCCCAAGCTGCGCGACGACGCCTACGACATGGTCCTCATCAACGGTGACCGGCTGGAGTACGTCGAGTACGTCTCCCAAGCACTGCGTCTGCTGCGCCGGGGCGGAGTCGTCATCGCCAATGCTGCACTGGCCAACAACCACGTCGCGGACCCTGACAACGAAGACGACGACACCCTCATCATCCGCGAGACCCTCGACTCGGTGCTGGAGACCGAGGAGTTCACCCCCGTCCTACTGCCGGTGGGCGACGGTCTGCTGCTGGCGACGAAGGGCTGATCCCGATCAGCCACGACGAAGCGGCTCCCCGATGATCCGGGGAGCCGCTTCGTGCGTCCTGTGAATCGTCCGATCAGTAGGGGACGGTGATGCCCTTGCCGACCACCGTCACACCGCCTGGAGAGACGGTGAATCCGCGAGCGCGGTCGTGGTCGTGGTCGACGCCCACCTGGGCCCCGTCGGGAACGACGACGTTCTTGTCAAGGATGGCGCGGTGGACGGTGGCGTTGGACCCGATTGTCACGTTGTTCATGACGATCGACTCGTCGACACGAGCCCACCTCTCGATGCGGGCGCGCGGACCCAGCACCGTGCGGTAAATGTCAGTTCCGGAGATGATGCACCCGGCCGAGACCAGGGTGTCATCGCAGGAGCCACGCATCACGAACTTGGCGCCAGGAGCCTGTTCCTGCATGGTCCAGATGGGCCAGTCAGGGTTGTACAGGTTGAACTCCGGCTCGACCGACACCAGGTCCATGTGCGCGTCGTGGTAGGCATCAATGGTGCCCACGTCTCGCCAGTAGTCAGCGTCCTTGTCGGTGTTGCCCGGAACCTCGTTGTCACGGAAGTCGTAGACCTGGGCATCGGAGGCGTTGACGAACCTGGGGATGATGTCGCCGCCCATGTCATGGCGCGAATCGGCAGTATGAGAGTCGTCGTGCAAGGCCTGTACCAGAGCCTCGCGGCTGAAGATGTAATTACCCATGGAGGCGAAGGACTCGTCTGGGGAATCCGGCAGGCCAGGCGGATCAGCGGGCTTCTCGAGGAACTCGGTGATCCTGTGGTTCTCGTCGGCATCGATGATTCCGAAGGCAGAGGCCTCCTTGCGAGGCACCCGGATCCCGGCGACGGTGCATCCCAGACCGGAATCGATGTGGTACTGCAGCATGGCGTCGACGTCCATCCGGTAGATGTTGTCGGCACCAAACACCACGACGTAATCGGGGTTCTGGTCGTTGATGAGGTTGAGGGACTGATAGATGGCGTCGGCGCTGCCCTGGTACCAACGGGGCCCGAGACGCTGCTGGGCCGGGACCGGGGTCACGTACGACCCCAGCATCGTCGACATCCTCCATGTGATGGAGATGTGACGGTCGAGGGAGTGCGACTTGTACTGGGTCAGCACCGCGATCTGGGTGAGGCCCGAGTTCGCCAAGTTCGACAGCACGAAGTCGATGAGCCGATAGGTACCGCCGAACGGAACGGCTGGTTTGGCACGGTCCATCGTGAGGGGCATGAGGCGTTTGCCCTCGCCGCCAGCGAGGACGATGGACAGAACCTTGGGACGCGTCTTTGCCATGGCCCTCAATCTACCGCCACCGAGTTCCTGAGGGGCGATGATTACGACCCCAAACGGGCACTGTCGTGGAGAGTTTGTGATTCGTTGACAACAAGGCCACCCTATTGACCTGTCGGCGCCGTCTTTGTGGGACGATCAAGCCATGTACGTGTCCGTCATGACCCGCGAGTACCCTCCTACCATCTACGGAGGAGCCGGCGTCCACGTCGCGCAACTCGTCCCCCATCTCCGCAACCTCATCGACGTCGATGTGCAGTGCATGGGAGAGCCACGCGAGGGAGCCACCGCCCATGCCGAGAACTACCCGGAGGGCGCCAACGGCGCGCTGCGGGCCTTCGGAGCTGACCTGTCCATGGTCAATGCGATCCCTGACGGGATCGATCTCGTCCATTCCCACACCTGGTACGCCAATCTCGCTGGTCTACTGGCCGGCGTCTTCCATGACGTCCCGCACGTCATCAGCGCCCATTCCCTGGAACCCGACAGGCCGTGGAAGGCCGAGCAGCTCGGTGGCGGATACCGGCTGTCCTCGTGGGCCGAGAAGACGGCCTACGACGCCGCCGACGCCATCATCGCGGTCTCAGATGGTATGCGGAAGGACGTGCTGCGCGCCTACCCGGAACTCGACCCGGACAAGGTACACGTGGTGCGCAACGGTGTGGACACCGAAGAGTTCCACCCCGTCACCGAGACCGACGTCTGCCGCGAGATCGGCATGGATCCGGAGCGTCCATCGGTGGTCTTCGTGGGACGCATCACCCGTCAGAAGGGTCTGATTCATCTGGTGCGCGCCGCTGCCGAACTCGATCCCGACACTCAGCTCGTCCTGCTGGCAGGAGCGCCGGACACCCCCGAGATCGGTGAGGAGTTCAAGACAGCTTTCGACGAGGTGCGGGCTTCCCGCAAGGCCCCGGTCATCTGGGTTCAGGAGATGCTGCCGCGTCCGTCGGTCCGTCAGGTGCTCTCGGCCGCCACGGTCTTCGCGTGTCCCTCGGTCTACGAGCCGCTGGGCATCGTCAATCTCGAGGCCATGGCCTGCGCCACCCCGGTGGTCGCCTCCCGAGCCGGTGGCATTCCGGAGGTCGTCGTCGACGGGACGACTGGCCATCTGGTCAGTGGGGTCCCGACCGACTCTTCGACCCCCGAGCAGGTGGTCGGCTTCGAGTCGGCCTTCGCCGCAGCGATCAACAACCTCACCCGCGATCCGGAGCGCGCCAAGGCTTTCGGAACCGCTGGTCGTCAACGCTGCATCGATGAGTTCTCCTGGGCACGGATCGCCGAGCAGACCATTGAGGTCTACAAGACTGCCATCAATCGTCACAACGCCTGAGAGATCCGTATGAATGCAGTCGTGCCCAGCTCCTCGGAGCCGGGCACGACCGTCTCTCAGCCGTCTGCGTCAGCCAACGACACCCTGGAGGCACTCGAGCAGTTCCTGGGCTTCGTCAGCGTTGAGTTCAACAACTAGCCGACCGCCACCTTCGACTGGAACGCGCATGATGATGCCACGGCCCTCCTTCGTGACCTCCATGGGACCGTCTCCGGTACGGGGCTTCATAGCTGCCATGTCACTCTTCCTCAATCACTGGGCAGTGGTGCAACCCCCATTATTCCGTATCCAGGCCCTTTCCGTTAGGGGCGTGCTCCGCAGTGTCCGCGAAACCCTCCTTTGGGGCTGCCTCCAACTGGGCTGCCATACGGTCGAGCAGCTGATCCACCTGGCGCATGGAATAGCCTCTCGGCACCACCGCGAAGTGGGCCGAACGCAGGTCATCGGCGCTCAGATCGCCCTCGGGCAGGTCAGGGACCGGACGATCATCGACGACCGCCGGCACCTGCCCAAACTTGCCAGAAGCTGCCAGCACCGCCAGTCCGATGATGACAATGACAAGCCCACACAACGCCCACACCATCAGTGATCTCCTTCCGAACGCTCACGAAGCCACGACTCCAGCGCTCGGGCGCAATCGTCGAGGCTGGACAACTTGCAACACTCATCGGCCTTGTGGGCATAGATCGCGTCGCCAGGCCCGAAATTGAGGGCTGGACGTCCCATCTCGAAGAACCGAGCCACATCCGTCCAGCCGTATTTCGGCATCGGGGTCGTTCCGACCGATCGGGCGAAGGACCGAGCCAGCGGCTTGTCGAGGCCCGGCCGCGCCGGGGAGGACAGATCGAGGATCTCCATCGTCCAGTCGGCGAACATGGTGCGCATCATCTGTTCGGCCTGCTGAGCGGTCTTGTCAGGGGCGAACCGGTAGTTGATCTGGACCGTGGCAGTTGGGGGGACGACGTTGCCGGCCAGTCCACCCTGCACCATCGTCGCGTTGAGTCCTTCATGATAAGTCAGCCCATCGACCTCGACGAGGTGGTCGCCGTCAGCCTGCCAGTCCTGCAGGATCTGGAGGATCGGCAATAGGTCATGAATGGCATTGTGACCAGCCCAGGATCGGGCGGAATGGGCGGCCTGCCCCTCGGTCGTCAGGGTGAACCTCATCGTCCCCTGACAGCCTCCCTCGATGATGGCATCGGTGGGCTCCATGAGGATGGCCAGGTCGCAGTCGAGCAAGCTCTCTTCGTGAGATCGCACCTTGAGCAGCCCGTTGTGTTCGGCGGCGATCTCCTCCGCTTCGTAGAACACCCAGGTGACGTCGCGACTGGGCGCGGCCAGGGTCGCTGCCAGATGCAGTGCGACGGCCACTCCTCCCTTCATGTCGCAAGTTCCCCTGCCGACCAGGTAGTCACCGTCGTCGCGGGTCTCGACGTGGCTGGGGAGATTGTCAGCCACCGGAACGGTGTCCAGGTGACCAGCGACGAGGACACGGGAATCCCGGCCCAGGTTGGTGGCCGCCACGATCGAGTTTCCGATCCTCGTGACCGTCAGATGGTCACAACCTCGCAGGGATTCCTCGACGGTGTCGGCGAGCTGATCCTCATGGAGACTTTCGGAGCGAATGTCCACGATGTCGCGAAACAGGTCATGGAGGTCACCAGCGAGGTCGAGTTGCATGATCTTCACTGTACTGAACCGTCTGGCACCAGGCTCTCGACCACCTCAATGCCGGTTCCACAGGGACTTGGCAGCTGCCCGCAGCAAGGGTCCTGTCCCCACCTCGGACAGGACCGGACCGGAGACATCTCTCTTCGGCTCGTGGTTTGTGATCTCGGTCAGCACCCCGTCGGCCATCTTCAGTACCCGGTCGCAGTGATCGACGAGACGCTCGTCATGGGTCACCATGACGGTGCATTTACCGCGGGAATGAGTCTGATCAGCAAGGATCTCGGCCACGTCGAAGGCCTTTTCGGTGTCCCGGGACGCCGTCGGTTCATCGGCCAGCACGATCTCCGGGTCGTGATACAGGGCCGTGGCAATGGCCACCCGCTGACGTTCACCTCCCGACAGGTCACCGGGATAGGCGTCGACGTAATGGGGGATCTTGAGGGACTCCAGCAACTCGTCCCGACGCGCGCGGTCCAGCGGGGCATGGTCCACCTTGCCATGGAGCACGAACTGGTCACCGACGGTGAGGAAGGGCACCAGTCCGGAGGCCTGCAGGACGAAACCCAGCTTGGCGAACCTCATCCGGGCCCGTTTCTTCTCGGGCAGGGCGGAGAAGGGTTGGTCGTCAATGATCACCTCTCCGGTGCTTGGCGTACGCAGGCCACCCATAATCGTCAGCAGGGTGGATTTCCCGGACCCGGAAGGCCCAAGGATTCCGACGAATTCGCCTCGGTTGAGCGAGAGGTCGGTCTCGGCAAGGGCCTGGATCGTCTCGTCCCCGTCGTTGAACTGTTTGGAGACCCCGTCGAGACGCAGTACTGGACTTGTCATGAAATCGCCTCCACGGGATCGATGCCGGAGATGACCTTGACCGACAACAAACCACCGATCACGGAGAACAGGGCGAATACTGCCGTGGTTATTCCGTAAAGCCACCAGGTGAACTGGAAGGGCACCTTGTCCGGCAGGACAGTACCCGTCAGGAGGGTCAGGGCCAGGCCGACCGCCAATCCGACGAGGGCCAGGAGCAGGGTCTGGATCGCCCCGGAACGGACGAGGTAGCTCGTCGGCACCCCGCGGGCCTTGAGGATCCCGAGGGCCGCTCTCTTCTGCAAGGTGAGGACGTAGACGAAGATCCCGAGTGCGAAAGAGGCAATGATGACAAGTGCGCCGATCATGAGGCCGAAGGTGAGGACTTGGGCGTCGTACCCGGCGAGGGTCTTGACGAAGTCGTCACTCGACAGCGTCGTCAATTCGGCCTTGCCGAGGTCGCGAGCCTGTGACGGGCTCCAGCCGATCCGGCTCACGACGGCATTGACGGCCACCGGCGCATCCGTCGGTGGTTCCTTCGCAAGAGCCTTCTCGTCGACAAAGATCACCGGGGTGGCCTGGAAGGTCTGATCGTGGGTGAAGCCGACGATCGTCCAGGTGTGGGAATTGGAGTTGAGTTGCAGCTTGTCCCCCACCTGCCAGCCTTCACGGGCGACGGTGTCATCCACGACGATCTCGGAGTCCGGGTGCTCAATGCTGCGTCCCTCGGTGATACCACCGCCGACCTTTTCAGGGGCCAGGAACCCGAATCGATCAATACCGAAGGCGAAAGCACTCACCTTCGCCCGACCCGACTGGGATGAATCGGCAGCCTTGAGCACCACCCCCGAGACGACCAGGGGCTCAGCATCATTGTCCGTGGTCGCCACCTCGACCTGGTCCTTCGACAGGCGCGAGGCCGTCACCGACTCATTGGAATCGTCCGTGAGAGCCACCGACGTGGCGTCCCAGTCGTCGATGGCTGAGCGGTAGGAGTGGGCGAGTCCGGTCGCCAGAGATGCCAGGAAGAAAGCCAGGTACGCAATCAGCGCGATGACGGCAACGATGAGGGCGAATCGTCCACGCTGGTGACGAATCTCTCGGAGGGCCAGAAACATGGGCGGCACCTTTCCACGACCCTTCAATCTAGTGGACGGCACCGACACCGTTAGGTCGTGCCAACCTGCAACTAGACTCGTGGTCATGACGCAGACGACGACTTCACAAACCGCCCCGACCGACCGTCAGGCCTGGGGTTGGGGATTGGCCACCGTCCATGAGGACGGCGATGTCCTGGACACCTGGTACCCCGAGCCCAAACTGGGCGCCCCTGGTGAATCCGAGGTCCCTGACGACCTGTACCGAGTCACCGAAGCCGGTCGTGACGCCATTCGCAACGTGCACACCGAGGTGGTGCGCACCGTCATCAATCTCGACGAGGCACCAGGTGACGTCCCCGACGCCTACCTGCGTCTGCACCTGCTGTCATCGCGCATGGCTCAGCCCCGCACCATCAACCTCGACGGCATCTTCGGTGTGCTGCCCAACAACGCGTGGACGACCATCGGCCCGATCCGGATGGCCGATCTGGAGAAGGCACGAATGGAGGCGCGCATCGCCCATGCCCCCTTCACCGTCCTGCTCGTCGACAAGTTCCCGCGCATGGTCGACTTCGTCATTCCCACCGGGGTGCGCATCGGTGACGCCGATCGCGTCCGTCTGGGAGCCCATCTGGCCGAGGGAACCACCGTCATGCACGAGGGGTTCGTCAACTTCAATGCTGGCACCTTGGGGCACTCCATGGTCGAGGGACGCATCAGCCAGGGTGTCGTCGTCGGCGACGGCACCGACATCGGCGGCGGCGCCTCCATCATGGGGACCCTGTCAGGAGGCGGCAAGGAGCAGGTGACGATCGGAGAGGGCTGCTTGCTGGGCGCCGAGGCCGGAATTGGGATCTCCCTGGGCGACAACTGCGTCGTCGAGGCGGGCCTCTATGTCACTGCCGGCACCAAGGTGACCCTGCCCGACGGCAAGGTCGTCAAGGCCTCGGAGCTGTCCGGCGCCGACGACATCCTCTACATCCGCGACTCGACGACCGGTGTCGTCAAGGCTCTCGGACGTGGCCACCACAAGATCGAGCTCAACACGGATTTGCACCAGAATTGACATGACAAAGTCCTCATCCCGCCGGGCCCGCCCTGCCACCACGCGACGACCCCAGGGTCGACGCAGGCGCCGTTCCACCAATCCCGCCAGGTCGATAGCTGCCCTCGTCGTGGTGTTGGCGATCTTGGCGGGGCTGGGCTGGGGAGGCTACAAGGTGTGGAAGACCGTCGACCCGTTCGACACCGTCGAGCCGGAGGGCTGCCGGGTGACAGCGTCCGGCCAGTCCTACGACCTTGACCTGGAACAGTCCCAGAACGCCGCCATCATCACTGCCGAGTCGATTCGACGCGGCCTGTCGGCCCATGCAGCCACCGTCGCCCTGGCGACCGCCATGCAGGAGTCGAAGCTGCGCAACATCGACTATGGCGATCGTGACTCCTTGGGACTCTTCCAGCAGCGTCCCTCCCAGGGATGGGGAACTTCCAAGCAGATCATGGACCCGTGGTACTCCTCCGGGAAGTTCTATGAGGAGCTGGTGAAGTTCGGAAATTGGAAGGACATCAGCATCAATGACGCCGCCCAGCAGGTGCAGCGCTCCGGATACCCGGAGGCCTACCGCAAGCACGAGCCGCTAGCCAAGGCATGGGCATCAGCGCTGACTGGCCACTCCCCCTCGGCCTTGTCCTGTGTCAACAGGTCCTCCGAGACGACCACGATTGACAAGCTCATTCAGACGGTGCGCAAGGGGATGGCCGACAAGATCGCCATCCAGACCACGGGGGCGACGGCGACCTTCGCCGCCAGGGACCTGGTCTCAACCCGGGCAGCGGTGGCCTTGACGATGGCGAGCACGAATCTGGGGCCGATCGATCGCGCCACCGTCGCGACGACGAGTTGGAGTGCTGACCCCGATCACCACGCCTCATGGAGTGCAGCATCCGGCCCGTCAGCGAGCCCTGCTGTCAGCGGGACGGGCCGAGTCACCGGCACCGTCACCGCCCGCAGCTGACTCTCAGTGAGACTCGGACAGCCTCTCGGCCGCGGTGTTGACCCTCTCGTCAGTGGCCGTCAGCCCAATGCGGACGTGGTCGGAGCCACCGTCGACGTAGAAGTCCCCTGGTGAACAGAGAATGCCCAGATCAGCCAACCTGTCCAGGGTTGCTCGGCAGTCCTCCTCATGAGTCGCCCACAAGTAGAGAGATCCCTCGGAGTGGTCGATCCGGAAACCAGCCTGTTCGAGGGCAGGCTTGAGGACGTCACGGCGCAGCTGGTAGCGCTTTGCCTGTTCCAACACATGGGATCGGTCCGACAGAGCAGCCTGCATGGCCTCGGCGACCGGGGCCGGAATCATGAGACCCGAGTGCTTGCGCAAGGTGAGCAACTCACGGGTGAGGTCGGCGTCACCGACGACGAAGCCCGCACGATATCCAGCCATGTTCGAGCGCTTGGACATCGACAGACAGGCAAGCAGACCGGTGACATCACCACCGTTGACCCTTTCGTCGAGGACGGAGATGGACTTCCCCTCCCAGACGAACTCGCCGTAGCACTCATCGGAGGCCAGCACGGCTCCGGTGCTGCGAGCCAGTTCAACCCAAGCCTTCATCTCGTCGAGGTCGAGGATGCGACCCGACGGGTTGGCCGGCGAATTGATCCAGATGAGATCGGGGGTGCCCCCGACCTCATCGGGCTCATCGACGGCCTGCACGGTGGCTCTGGCAAGCTGGGCACCAACCCGGTAGGTCGGGTAGGCGCAGGCCGGAATGACGATCATCGAGTCCGGGCCCAGGCCAAGCTGGCTTGGCAACGACGCCACCAATTCCTTAGTCCCGATGACCGGCAGGACACTGTTCTCGTCGAGATGCGCCGGTGCGCCCCAGACCTGCTTCATATGGTCCAGGATGCCGGCTCGCAGGGCAGGGGTCCCCCACACCTGCGGGTAACCGTGGGCGTCGCTGAACGCTGTCAGGGCCTCGGTGACGACCTGGGGAGTCGGGTCAACCGGGGTGCCCACCGACAGGTCGACGATGCCACCTGGGTGGGCCTGTGCCTTGGCCTTGGCGTCAGCGATGGTGTCCCACGGGAAGATGGGCAGACTGGCTGAGACGATACGGCGACTCATTCGCCCTGCGGGGGCAGGGCCTCGACGGCCGGGTGGTCCTTGTGGGTCGGGCCGAGGCGGGCAGCACCACCCGGGGAACCCAGCTCGTCGAAGAACTCGGCGTTGATGTCGAGGAACTTCTCCTGATCGCCGGGCAGGTCATCCTCGTAGTAGATGGCCTCGACGGGGCAGACGGGCTCACATGCACCGCAGTCGACGCACTCCTCAGGATGGATGTAGAGGCTGCGCTCACCCTCGTAGATGCAGTCGACGGGGCACTCCTCGACGCAGGCACGATCCTTGACGTCCACGCAGGGCAGACCGATGACGTAGGTCACGTCTTCTCCTTGTTCCGGCCCTGACAAGGGGCCTGATAGACATTCACCGTCATCATAGTGCCGCGCCATGACATCCGTCTTCGGGGATGCACCGACGCCCATGACCGTCGGACGATCATGGGCGTCGGAATCAGGTTGTCAGCGTGCCTCAGAGAGCGGTGACCAGGGCGTCAACACTGGCCTTGGCATCACCGAAGAGCATCCGGGTGTTGTCGGCGAAGAACAGCGGGTTCTCGACGCCGGCGTAACCGGGCTTCATGGACCGCTTGAAGACGACGACCTCATGGCCCTCCCACACATGGAGAACCGGCATGCCCGAGATCGGGGTACCGGGATCCATGGCGGACGGGTTGACGGTGTCGTTGGCTCCGATGACCAGGACGATGTCGGCGTCAGCGAAGTCGTCGTTGATCTCGTCCATCTCCATGACGATGTCGTAAGGCACATGGGCCTCGGCGAGCAGCACGTTCATGTGGCCGGGCAGACGACCGGCGACCGGGTGGATCGCGAACCTGACGTCCACTCCCTTGTCGCGCAGCTTCTTGGCCAGCTCGGCCACCGGGTACTGGGCCTGGGCCACCGCCATGCCGTATCCGGGAGCGATGATGACCGAGGAAGCGTCGGACAGCTGGGAGGCCAGCTCATCAGCCTTGATCTCGGTGATCTCACCGTCCGGGCCGTCACCCTCAACGGCCGGGGCATCGCCGAAGCCGCCCAGGATGACCGACACGAAGGAGCGGTTCATGGCCTGGCACATGATGTAGGACAGGATGGCGCCAGAGAAGCCCACCAGGGCACCCGTGACGATGAGCACCGGGATGTGGAGGCTGAATCCGGAGAAGGCAGCCGCCCAACCGGAGTAGCTGTTCAGCATCGAGATGACGACCGGCATGTCAGCGCCACCGATGGCGGCAACCAGGTGGAAACCGAGGAACAGGGAGGCCAGCGTCAGGAGGACCAGCGGCAGCCAGGCGATGCCTCCGGAAACGTTGGAGAACCAGATGCCGCAGCCGATGATGACGACCAGCAGGCCGAGGTTGATCCAGTTGCGCCCGGGCAGGGTCAGCGGCTTCGAGGGAACCTTGCCCGACAGCTTGCCCCAGGCCACCAGGGACCCGGTGAAGGTCAGGGCACCGATGAAGATGCCAATCCAGATCTCGGAGAGCTGGAAGGTGCTGGCACCGGTCCCCTCCTCGGCGAAGGCGTTGAAACCGATGAGGACGGCAGCAAGACCGACGAAGGAGTGCAGCTGAGCGATAAGCTCAGGCATTCCCGTCATCTCGACCTTGAGGGCCTTCCACACACCGAAGGCACCACCGATGAGCATCGGGATGAAGAGGAGGACCATGGACACCGGGGAGTATCCCGGCAGCTTCACCAGGGCGACGATCGTCGCGATGATCGCGATGACCATGCCGAGGATGCCGTATGCGTTGCCCTTCTTCGAGGTCTCGAACTTGGACAGACCAGCGAGGGCGAAGATGAACAGCAGGCCCGAGATGATGAAGGAGGCGTTGACGAAGTTCACCAACGACCCGGCCATCGGGGCAATGAGAAGTGTTGACGTCATGGATCAGGCCTTCCTGAACATCTTGAGCATGCGCTGGGTGACCGTGAAACCGCCGAAGATGTTGATACTGGCGATGAGCACAGTCAACGCGGCGACGATCCGGATACCCCACGATTCACTGCCGAGCTGGGTGATGGCACCGACGATGATGATGCCGCTGATGGCGTTGGTGACACTCATCAGCGGGGTGTGGAGGGCGTGGGTGACGTTCCACACCACGTAGTAGCCGACGACCACAGCGATCGCGAAGGTGCCGAAGAGGGCGACGAACTCCGTCGGGGAGAAGGTCAGCAGGGTGATGAGCGCGATCGACAGCACAGCGACGATGCCGAAGGTCTGGGGCCACGGACGCGGATTCTTCTCGGGGACAACCGGGGTCTCGGTTTCGGCCTTGGCGACCGGCTGGGGAGCAGCAGCGACCTGGACCGGTGGCGGCGGGAACGCCACCTGGCTCTCGTGGCACACCGTCATGGTGCGGATAACCTCGTCGTCGAAGTTGAGGACGAGCTCTCCGTTCTTCTCGGGGGTCGCCAACTTCAGCAGGTTGACGAGGTTGGTGCCGTAGAGCTGACTGGCCTGACCCGGCAGACGGGATGGCAGGTCGGTGTAGCCGATGATCGTCACGCCGTTGTCGGTGACGTAGGACTCACCTGGACGGGTGAGCTCACAGTTGCCACCACCCAGGGCAGCGAGGTCGACGATGACGCTGCCGGGCTTCATGGCAGCGACCATCTCGGCGGTGATGAGCTTCGGGGACGGCTTGCCCGGGATGGCAGCCGTGGTGATGATGACGTCATCCTTACCCGCCTGCTCCATGTAGAGCTCAGCAGCGCGGGCGTTGTAATCGTCGCTGGCCTCCTTGGCGTAGCCATCGGAGCTGACGCCCTGATCGGAGTCACCGGTGCGCACGTGCAGGAAGGTGGCACCCATCGACTGCACCTGCTCGGCGGTCTCCGGACGGACGTCGGTGGCGTAGACCTCGGCCCCCATCGAGTTGGCGGCACCCAGCGCGGCCAGGCCGGCGACACCGGTACCGATGACGAAGACCTTGGCCGGCGCAACCTTGCCAGCAGCCGTGACCTGGCCGCCAAAGGTTCGACCGTACGCGAATGCAGCCTCCACGACAGCCCGGTAACCCGAGATGTTGGCCATCGAGGACAGAGCATCCATGGACTGAGCACGCGAGATACGCGGAACCATGTCCATACTCAGGCCGGTGATGCCGGCGGCAGCCAGCTTCTCGGTAAGGGCAAGATCCTGACGCGGATGAAGGAAAGTGACGAGGACAGTGCCGGAGCACATGAGGGCGATCTGGTCGTCGGTGGGTTCATTGACGGCCAGCACGAGGTCGGCCTTCCACGCCTCCCCCGGTCCGACGATCCTGGCTCCGGCCTCTTCGTACGCGTGGTCAGGCAGAGCGGCGTGATCGCCAGCTCCGGACTCGACGACCACCTCGTAGCCGAGTTTGAGTAGGGCGGGAACAGTCGTCGGAGTCGCGGCGACCCGATTCTCACCCGGGAGTGACTCCCGTGGGATTCCGATGATCATGATGGTGACTTTACGGCCAAACGTCCCTGACCACGACACCGGGGTTGCACGTTTCCTCACATCTACCCACATCCATGAGAAAAACGGGACGCTACCCGCGGTAACATCCCACCCCGTCGTGAAACTGGCCCCAGTTCCCTTGCCGCGGGCCTTGCGGCGGTGTTTTCTCAGCCATCCTTCAACCTCGTTCCTGGTTGTCATCAATCACCGAGAGCGCGGACACGCCGGTGACCTTCATGGCGGCGTCCCACTGGGCAAACAGCCAACGGGAATCCCGCTCAAGGCTCGTTACTGTTCCGGTCATGGACGTCATCATCCGAGCGATGCAAGAACAGGATCTGCCGGCAGCAACGCGTGTCCACAATGACCACGCAGTGGGCACCCCGTCCTCGTACACCGTGAGCCACTCACAGGTATCCGACCGACGCACCTGGTGGCGCGACCTGGTCGACGATGGCAGACCGGTCCTGGTGGCAGAGGTCGACGGGCTCTTCGGCGGATACGCGACCTATCATCACTTCCGAGACGGTGAGGGATACGACGTCACCGCGGAGGTATCCATCTGGTTGGACGCCCCTGCTCGCGGTCGAGGGGTCGGACGCAAACTCATGACCGAACTCATGCGGCAGGCTCGCCGCGACGGTCTGCACAGCCTGGTGTCGGTCATCGACTCTGACAACGTCGGCAGCATCGGCTTTCACTCTGCCATGGGATTCACCGAGGTGGGTCGACTGCCTCACATCGCGCACAAGATGGACAGTTGGCGCACGGCGATCATCATGCAATTCGTGTTGGGGTGATCAGAACCATCCGTCAACGGTCACGGGAGCGGATGCATGCCACCACCAGGCTCACCGCCAGGCAGATGACTCCGAACTCCTGAAGAAGAAGGATGACGTTGGCGAGGATCTCGGAGGCCACCGTCACCTGAGTCGCCTCACTGTGCTCGACCAACTGAACCTTGATGGTCTGGGCGATGAAACCGCCGACAAGACAGGTCAGACCAACGATGATCGGGACCCGCAGCGATCGGCCCCCCAGGGCCAGCCGCGGCCGTCGCGCCTCATAGATGGCAAGGACGAACGAGCCCGCCGAGAACCACATCAGGAGGGTGTAGAGAGCCGATCCGATGATGGCCATCGCCTGGGAGTACTGCTCAATCCGAAGCCAGGCCACCAGACAGGCGGCCACGAAGAATCCGATTCCTGTCAGGACCGCTCGCCCCGTCCAGCTCGGCCTCTCATCGTGTTCCTGTGCGTTGAGCTCAGTCATGACGACTCCTCCGGTCGCGCCCGTACCTTCAGCCTGTCCTTGAACATACCCTATATGCGGTTCATGGGGTCGGTAGTGTTGCCCCATGACCGCCTACCATGCTGACGCCAGTGACCTTGAGAGCAAGGAAATCCTCACCTGGAAAACCTTCGGTGACGCCACCGACGAACTCGCCACCCAGATCCACAATTCGGACTTCGATCCCGAGATCGTGATCGCGGTAGCTCGCGGAGGCATGATCCCGGGCGGAGCCCTCACCTACTCCCTTGGCGTCAAGCTCACCGATGCCATCAACGTCGAGTTCTACACCGATGTCGAGGAGACCCTGCCTGATCCGGTGCTGCTGGCCCCGATGCTCGACACTGATTCCATCCGTGGCAAGCGAATCCTCGTCGTCGACGACGTCGCCGATTCCGGCCGCACTCTGGCACTCGTGCTCAAGCTGCTGCGCGGATTCGGTGCCGACGTTCGCTCGGCGGTGCTCTACGCCAAGCCCACCACTGTCATCAGTCCGGACTTCGTCTGGAAGGCCACTGACAAGTGGATCGTGTTCCCGTGGAGCGCGAAGCCTCCCGTTGGTCAACGCTGAGTGCGAAGCCTCCCGTCGGTCAGCGCTGAGTCACAGCACCGACCCCACCGCGACGACCACGTCGTGGAAGGACACCGCTCCGGGGTCGGGCGTGCCCAAGGACTTCTCACCAAGCGGGCGCGCCCGACCGACCTTGGCAGTCACCTCGGAGGTCGCCTGAGCCCCCTTGTCAGCGGCATCACACGCTGACGTCCACGCCTGCGACAGTGGATCCGGTGACGACTCCAACGTCGTCACGAAGGGATCCATCGCATCGACCATGGTCTTGTCCCCGAGCTTCGCCCCGCCCAACCTGGTGACGGCGTCGAGGGCAGCACGAGCAGCCTGACGAATGGCCTCGTCACTGGCCGGGTCCTCGTCACCCAGCACCGCACCGAAGGCGGTCAGCACCGCTCCCCACAGCGCACCCGAGGTGCCACCGGCATGCTCGGACCAGGCCGAGCCAGCGGCGTTGAGGGTGGTTGCCGCGCCGGCCCCATCTCCCCTGACCCGCTTGGCCTCGGCGAGAGCGGCCTGGGATCCACGCGTCATGCCGATGCCGTGGTCACCGTCACCGGCCACCGAGTCGAGCCGGCCCAGCTCATTGGCCCGCTCCGACAGGGTGGTCGCCACTGCTTCCAATCCCTTGATGACGACGTCGGCAAGCTCCTGGGAGGCTTGCGACCCCGGGGCCGCGACCGAGACGTGCTCAGCCTCCTGGGACAACGGTGTGGTGTCGAGGTCGACCTGACCAACCGCGCCACGACGGTAAGCAGGGGTGTCGCAGGCCGCCAACCACAGCGGTTCAATGACCTCGTCGAGCCACACCAGAGTCAGAGAAACACCTGCCATGTCGAGGCTGGTGACGAACTCCCCCACCTGCGGGTCGACGATCGTCAGCCCCGCCTCCTCGAGACGACGACTGATGTCGTTCCACAGCACGAAGAGTTCCTCGTACTTGGTGGAGCCAAGTCCGTTGACGATCGGGACGACCCGGGTCCCCGGATTGTCCGGGCGGTCGGCCAGCAGCCCGTCGACGAGCATGGCGGCGACCTCGTCGGCCGTACCGAGAGCCTCGTCATGGATACCTGGCTCCCCGTGGATACCCATGCCGACACCCATCTGACCAGGCGCGACACGGAACAGCGGCTCGTCAGCTCCCGGCAGGGTGCACCCGGCGAAGGCCACCCCGAAGGACCGGGCGCGATCGTTGACACGATCGAAGACCTTGACGACCTCGTCGATGTCACGACCTTCCTCACAGGCAGCCGCTGTCACCTTGAAGACCGGGAGGTCGCCGGCGATGCCACGACGCTTGAGGTGATCCTCGGGGCCTGCCGAGGCGATGTCGTCGGTGACGAGCAGGCAACGGGTGTCGATGCCTTCGCTGCGCAACCGTTCCGCCGCCTGCCCGAAGTGCAGGACGTCACCGGCGTAGTTGCCAAAACCGATGAGGACTCCCGCTCCCCGATCCGCCGCCTTGCAGACCGAGTAGGCCTGGGAGGCTGAGGGAGAGGAGAAGATGTTGCCGCAGACGGCACCGTCGGCAAATCCCGGGCCGACCCAGCCAGCGAAGGCCGGGTAGTGACCTGAGCCGCCACCGACGACGAGGGCGACCTTGCGATCGGTGCGGGCAGCACGAACCACGCCACCGAACACCGGCCTCAGGTGGTTCGGGAAGGCGCTGGCGAGCCCGGCGACGGCCTGGGACGGAAAATCATCGGGGTTGTTCACGAGTCGGGTCATGGCTGGGACTCTCCTGTCATTTCATCATCGTTGATGGTGGTTTTCCCACGCTCCATGATAATTGGTGTGTTCCCAGCGTGCCCAGCGTGCCGAAAAAATGGGACACTGGAGACGTCGAAGGAGATCACATGACGCACACCATGCCGGCCTTGGTCCTCAATAGCCCCGGAGACGTTCACCTTGCCGAAAAACCCATTCCCACGCCGGGCCGCGGCGAGGTCGTCCTGGCCGTCGAGGCGACGACGATTTGCGGCACCGACCTCCGCATCATCTCCGGTGAAAAAACCACCGGGGTGCGCCCTGGGGTCACTCTCGGACACGAGATCGCCGGACGGATCGCCTCCCTCGGCGAGGGGGTCGAGGGGCTGACCGTCGGACAGCAGGCCACCGTCTCCATCGTCGTCTCCTGTGGCACCTGTCGGGCCTGCCTGGCCGGACGCGAGCACCTGTGCAGTCACTGCGAACTCATCGGCTACGGGATCGACGGCGGGCTGGCTCCCTGGCTGTGTGTGCCGGCCCGAGCAGTCGCTCGCGGCAACGTCATCCCGGTCGCCTCCGAGATGCCGGCCAACCGGCTGGCTCTGGCCGAACCCCTCTCTTGTGTTCTCAACGGGCACCGTCGACATGGTGGGGTCAACCCTGGGGAGACGGTCGTCATCATCGGCGGCGGGGCGATTGGTCTGCTTCACACCCAGCTCAACCTGGCATGCGGAGCGGGACAGGTCATCCTGTGCGAGAAGCACGCTGACCGACGCGACCGTGCGGCGGCCATGGGGGCCGTCACCACCTCACCCGATCACCTCGTCGAGGTCGTTGCCGAGCGCACTGATGGTTTCGGTGCCGACCTCGTCATCGTCGCCATCGGACGCAATGAACTGGCCGAGCAGTCCCTTGACCTTGCCGCCCCGGGCGGGCGGGTGAGCTGGTTCGCCGGCTTCCCCAAGGGATCAACGGCGACGATCACCCCCAACACCGTGCACTACCAGGAGCTCACGGTCTCGGGAGGATCGAATGCTCGTCGCGCCGACGTCCACCGCGCCGTCGAGATGTTGGGTCGCGGGGACATCGACGAGGCCCCGATCGTCACCCACACCTTCGGGCTGTCCCAGTGGACCGACGCCGTCGACGCGGTGCGCGGTCACGCCGGGGTGAAGATCGCTATCGACCCCCGGCGCTGAGCCGCATCACCTCACAGTTTCACAGAGAGGGCCCCGGTGTCAGGGTTGCCGAATCGGTGAGCCGTCACCGAGACCGACTGCTCCCGCAGGAAGGGCAACAGTTCGATCTGCGGCGCGCTGGTAACCTCGTTGGCCCACACAGCCAGATCGGGGTCACCGTCGGCCTCGTCGGCGGCACGTGACGGGTCTCCTCCGACCAGCCGCACCCGGCCGGCACCGAGGCTGGCGTACCAGTCGTCGTCGCTGGCAGTGGTGACGGCCACTCCGACCGAGCGCAGGGCTCGTCCCAGGCCTTCGTCGAGGCTGGGGTCGAGGCTCACCGACATCTCATGGCCAGCGGCCAGCAGACCGACGGCGATGACACGGGCGACGTCAACCGGCTTGGCGTCGGCGCAGCCGCGCACCTGGGTGGGAGCCGGACGGTAGCGCAGCACGTTGCGCTCGCGTTCCAGTCCACCGATGTCGGTGGAGCGTCCGAACCATTCGCCCCACTCGTGGGCGTCGCGGGCGACGGCGTCGAGCAGCCAGGCCCGCTCCTCGCGGGTGATGATTCCCTCCACGTGACCGACGAACTGCTCGACCAATGCACACGGACGATCCGCGGGGGTCGGGGTCGTCACATCGGAACGCTTCCAGGAACCCAGCACCTGCAGGTAGTGGTAGCCGCCTGCCTTGGCACCTGGGCCCACCGCTGAACGCTTCCAGCCACCAAAGGGCTGACGACCGACGATCGCACCGGTGATACCGCGGTTGACGTAAAGGTTTCCGGCCTTGACCCGTTCGGCCCAGTACTCGATCTCAGAAGGATCCAGGGAGTGCAGACCGGCAGTCAGACCGAAGGCAGTGCCGTTCTGATACTCGATGGCGGTGGCCAGGTCGGGGGCGTACATGATGCCGGTGATCGGGCCGAAGTACTCGGTGATGTGGTAGGGATCCCCGGGCTTGATGCCACCGCGCACTCCGGGAGACCAGTACCGTCCCTCCTTGTCGATGCGCACCGGCTTGAGGGCCCACACCTGGCCCGGGTCAAGCTTTGTCAGACCGTCGAGGAGCTTGCCCTTGGCCGGCTCAGCGAGCGGGCCCATCTGGGAGCGCAGGTCAGACGGCGAGCCGACGCGGATTGAGGACGCGGCGTCGAGGATCTGATTGCGCAGCCGCTCGGAACGGTAGGCCTGCCCCACCAAGATGATGAGGGAGGCTGCCGAGCACTTCTGGCCGGCATTGCCGAAGGCCGCCTTGATGATGTCGGCGGCGGCCAGGTCGTAGTCGGCGTTCTCGGTGACGATGATCGAGTTCTTGCCGCTGGTCTCGGCCAGCACCGGCAGGTCGTGACGCCAGGACCGGAAGAGTTTGGCGGTCTCCCATGCTCCGGTGAGGATGACCCGATCCACCTCGGGATGGCTCACCAGGTGCTTACCGGCCTCGTTTTCCTCGACGTCGACGAGCTGCAGGACGTCACGCGGGATCCCGGCTTCCCACAAGCACTCGGCGATGACGGCGCCGCAGTGGCGAGCCTGCGGGGCGGGCTTGAGCAGCACCGAGGACCCAGCAGCCAGGGCTGACAGGGTGGATCCGGCGGTGATGGACAGGGCGAAGTTCCACGGCGGGGTGACGACGGTGACCCGCGGCGGAATGAACTCGGCTCCGTCGACCGTCTCGAGCTCCTCGGCCCGATCGGCGTACCAGGCCGCGAAATCGATGGCCTCGGAGACCTCGACGTCACCCTCGGCGAGGATCTTGCCGGTCTCGGCACCGGCCACCGCAAGCAGGTCTCCGCGGCGATCCGCGAATGCCTTGGTGACCTTGCGCAGCATCTCGGCGCGCTCGTGACCTCCGCGTGCCGCCCATCCGGGCTGGGCATCGAGGGCAGTGGCGATGACGGCGTCAGCCTGGCCGACGGTGTCGATGTGGTTGGCGGCCAGGGTGGTCTCCCCCAGCTGGCAACCCTTCATCTCCTCGGCGACCGTGGCGGCCCAAGCACGGATGTTGGGCAGGGAGGGGTCGGAGTCGGTCGACTGGACGAATCCGTCGGACAGGTCGGGCACCCGATCGGGCTCCTGATGGCGACGCGGCTCGGGAACGTCGCGGGTGATCCCGGCCACGGCGGTACGGAACCTCGCCTCCTCGCGAGCGAAGAGATCAGAGTCGTGACCGAGCTGGAAGACCGCCGACATGAAGTTCTCGCTGGCGGCGTTCTCCTCCAGACGACGCACCAGGTAGCTGATGGCGACGTCGAAATGAGCGGGGTCGACGACCGGGGTGTAGAGCAGCAGCCCGCCGACGTCGGCTCCGATGCGCTCCACCTGGTCGGGGGCCATGCCCAGCAGCATCTCGAACTCGACCCGGTCGCGGACTCCGCGTCGCTCCGAGAGCAGTTTCGTCAGGGCGATGTCGAAGAGGTTGTGGCCAGCGACGCCGTAACGCACCGAGCGCGTGCGTTCAGGGGTGAGGGCCCAGTCGAGGATCCGCTTGTAGTTGGTGTCGGTGGCGAGCTTGGAGGGCCACGGGGTCTGCTGCCAGCCGTGGATCTCGGCGTCCACCCGCTCCATGGCAAGGTTGGCTCCCTTGACCAGACGCACCTTGATACCGGCTCCACCAGCAGCGGTGCGGCGGTCAGCCCACTCGACGAGTCCTTGCAGGGCGGCCAAGGAGTCCGGCAGGTAGGCCTGCAGGACGATGCCGGCCTCCAGATTGTGCAGTTCCGGACGGTCGAGGAGCTTCTGGAAGACCCCGATCGTCAGGTCGAGGTCGTGATACTCCTCCATGTCCAGGTTGATGAACTTCGGCTTCGGGGAGTTCGCGGCCAGGTGATACAGCGGCAGCAATTGCTCGACGACCTCGTCGACCGTCGCCTCATGGGCCCACAGGTCGAGCTGGTTGACCACGGCCGAGATCTTGATGGAGACGTAGTCGACGTCGTCACGGGCAAGCAGGTTCATCGTCCCTTCGAGTCGGGACTCTGCCTCGCGGTCTCCCAGCACGGCCTCACCCAGCAGATTGAGGTTGAGCCTCACCCCTGAGCTGCGGAGGGCCTTCAGGGTGCGGGTCAGTGGACCCGGACGAGCGTCGACGACGAGGTGACCCACCAGCTGACGCAGGGCATTGCGCGCTGCCGGGACGACGATGTCAGGAGCGATCGGAGCCATCCGGCCACCGGTTCGCACCGCCATCTGCAGCGCGGCGGGCAGGAAGGAACAATCGGTCTTGGACAGCTCAGCCAGGTTCGCCGCGGCAGTGCGGGCGTCCTCGGGACGCACGACCCGGTCGATGAAGGCCAGGGTGAAGGGCAGGCCGGCGGGGTGGGACAACACGTCAGACAGCAGTCCCGCAGCGATCTGTGCGCGATCTGTCGTTCGTTTCGACACTCCATTGGTGTCGCGTAGCCAGGTGTGGACCTGCTCAACAGCTTCGTCGACCAGGTCAGCAGGGCGTGGGGATGGGGATGCCCAGGTATCAGCGTCGATACTCATGGCAAGACTGTAGCCCCGTCAGGACAGCAACGTGCGATTCACAAGGGCGTGCAGCCTCGCCAGGTATCTGATGGTGCAAGAATGTCGCCGCGAATATCCGAGAGGACAGCTCATGACGCAAACTGCCACCGAGGCCAGCACGACGACGCGCAAGGGCATCGAGACGACCGGAATCGAGGTCGTCGAGGAATCTCAGCGCACTGCACGCCCACGCGACCTCTTCCTCCCCTGGTTCGCCTCCAACGTCTCCGTCTTCGGCATGAGCTACGGCGCCTTCATGTTGGGATTTGGGGTGTCCTTCTGGCAGGCCATGGCGGCCACCCTCATCGGCGTCATCGTCTCCTTCGGTTTCTGCGGCATCATCGCCATCGCCGGCAAGCGCGGATCGGCTCCGACGATGGTTCTCTCGCGGGCAGCCTTTGGCACCCAGGGCAACAAGATTCCCGGCGTCATCGCGTGGATGACCTCGATCGGCTGGGAGACCTCCCTGGCCATCACGGCCGTCCTCGCGACGACGACGATCTTCCACCGGCTTGGCTGGAGTTCCGGAACCTCCGTCAAGATCGTCGCCGCCATCGTGGTGGCCCTGCTCATCGTCGGTGGCGCAGTGGCCGGTTACCACATCATCATGAAGCTCCAGGCCGTCCTGACGTGGATCACCGGCGTCCTCACCGTCATCTACCTCATCATGGCTGTCGGGCACATCGACTGGCACGCTGCGACCTCGCTGCCCTCGGCGTCCTTCCCCGCCTTCATCGGCGCTCTCACCCTCGTCATGACCGGAACAGGACTGGGATGGACGAACATCGCTGCTGACTGGTCGCGGTATCAGTCCCGCAAGTCCTCCGGGTTCTCCATCGCCTTCTGGAATGTCTTCGGGGCCTCCCTGCCTCTGATCATCCTCATCACCGGTGGCCTGCTGCTGGCGGCCTCCTCGAAGGATCTGTCCGACGCCATCGGTGCTGACCCGATTGGCGCCCTGGCGACCATCCTGCCGACGTGGTTCCTCATCCCCTTCCTGCTGGCGGCGATCCTGTCCCTGCTGGCCGGTGCGATCAACGGCATCTACTCCTCCGGGCTGACCCTGCTCACCCTGGGCATTCGGGTTCCACGTCCGGCTGCCTCCCTCATTGACGGGACGATCCTCACCATCGGCACCCTCTACGTCGTTTTCGTGGCTCCGAACTTCATCTCCCCATTCCAGTCCTTCCTGGTGACCCTGGGCGTTCCGCTGTCGGCCTGGACCGGGATCATGATGGCTGACATCACCCTTCGTCGCCGTCCCTACGACGAGGCCGATCTGTTTGACGGTTCGGGACGCTACGGCCGTTTCGACCTCACCTCGATCATCACCTTCGTCGTCGTGACGATCATCGGATGGGGGTTGGTCGTCAACACCTATGAGGGCGTCAACTGGAACAACTGGCAGGGCTTCCTCCTTGGCCCCCTGGGGCTGGGCGGTCGTGAGGGAGACTGGGCCTACGCCAACCTCGGCGTGCTCGGGGCCCTCGTCCTCGGGTACGTCGTGACCCTCATCGCCCGACGCGGCAAGGTGCGTCGTCAGGAGTCCCGATGAGTGAGCCATGGCTGGTCATCATCGACCCGCAGACGATCTTCGCCTCCCCCACCTCCCAGTGGGGATCACGCGCCTTCCCCGACATCATCGACCCCATCAACCGGCTGGCCGAGGCCCACCGCGGACACGTTATCGTGACGAGGTGGATTCCCTCGGACCACCATGAGGGGTCTTGGCGCGACTACTTCGAGCGCTGGACCTTCGCGGATCGTCCCGCAGACGACCCGCTGTTCGATCTTGTCGCGGAAGCGCGCCCTTGGGTCGAGCGCCCTACCGTCGACGTCACGACCTTCGGCAAGTGGGGCTCTCAGCTCTCCGCGATCACCGGAGCCCACCCTCACCTTCTGCTCACCGGGGTCTCCACCGACTGCTGCGTCATCACCACGGCGTTGGCCGCAGCAGACGCCGGAGCTTGGGTGAGTGTCGTCTCTGACGGCTGTGCGGGCTCCTCACCGCAGAACCACGAGGCAGCTTTGACAGTCATGGATTTGTACTCTCCGCAGATCGACGTCATTAGCAGTTCTGAGGCGCTTTCTGCCCTCCGTTGAGGCTGTGGATTGGCTATTTCTTTGGTCACCCTGCCTTGTTGATCTGTCATATGAAGACGACAATGGTTCTCACTTGCGTACTGGAAAGGGAACACCACATGCATCGTCGTCTTCTGGCCATTGCAACCATCAGCGCCTGCGCCTTGGGCATGGCTGGTTGCTCCGGCAACTCTGATTCGGGCTCGAGCGCGGCTTCAGACGCTTCCTCCAACGCCGCTGCGACGAACAAGGTTGACGTCGTCGCCTCGACCAACGTCTGGGGCTCGGTCGCCGAGGCCATCGGCGGAGACAAGGTCAATGTCCACTCCGTCATCAACAGCCCGGATCAGGACCCGCACGACTACGAGGCCACCGCCAAGGACAAGCTCGCTTTCTCCAAGGCCAAGATCGCCATCGCCAATGGTGGTGGCTATGACGACTGGGCCTCCAAGCTCGTCAAGAGCACCGGCTCCAAGGCCACCGTCGTCGACGCCGTCGAAACCTCCGGGCTCAAGAAACCCGACCAGGACGAGTTCAACGAGCATGTCTTCTTCTCGATCGACAGCGCTCGCAAGGTTGCCAAGGTCGTCGAGTCCGACCTGGTCAAGGCTTCGCCTGACAACAAGGCCACCTTCGAGTCCAACCTCAAGGACTTCGAGTCCAATCTGGACGACCTCAAGGCTCGCGCTGCCAAGGTTGGCGAGAAGCACGCGAGTAGCACCGCCGTCGCCACCGAGCCGGTGGTTGGCTACCTGCTCGACGACATGAAGGTCAAGAACATCACCCCTGAGGAGTTCGTCGAGCAGTCCGAGACCGAGGCCGGCCCGTCGACCAAGGTCGTCCACGAGACCACCAAGCTGATTGCTGCCAAGAAGGCCTCCATCCTCCTCGTCAACGGCCAGACCAGTGACGCCGTCACCAAGGAGCTGCAGAAGGCTGCCAAGGGCGCCGGGATCAAGCAGGTCGGCGTGTGGGAGACCTTCCCGAAGGGTGTCGACACCTACCAGGACTTCATCGGCAAGGCCATCACCGACATTGACAATGGCCTGGCCTGACACTCGTGACATCACATCGCTCTGACATCTCCGGGGCGACCACGAGGATCGAGCCTGCCAGACTCACCGGCGCCAAGGTCGCCTTCGGGGACCGGGTGCTGTGGTCGGGGCTCGATCTCGTCGTGGAACCCGGCGAGTTCATCGCCGTTCTGGGACCCAACGGGGTGGGAAAGACCACCCTGCTGAGGGTCCTGCTCGGGCAGACTCCGCTGACGGCCGGCACCGCCATGGTGGCCGGCCGTCCGGTGCGTCGTGGCTCGACCCACATCGGTTACATCCCGCAGCAACGCTCCTTGGAGACGACGGCCCCGATTCGCGGCCGCGATCTGGTGGGCATGGGGATCGACGGTCACAAGTGGGGATTCGGCTTGTTCAGCCGCTCCCGACGTCGGCGCATTGACGAGGCCATCGCCTCTGTGGGTGCCACCGCCTTCGCCGACGCCCCGCTGACGATGACCTCCGGTGGTGAGCAGCAGCGTCTGCGCATCGCCCAAGCCCTCGTCACCGACCCTGAGTTGTTGCTGTGCGATGAGCCGTTGTCCAGCCTTGACCTGCGCCACCAGCAGGAGGTCACCAAGCTCATCGACACTGCACGTCGGACCCGAAATCTCGGGGTGCTCTTCGTCACCCACGAGATCAACCCGGTTCTGCCCTATGTCGATCGGGTGGTGTACGTCGCTGGCGGCAAAGTTCGTGTCGGCACCCCCGACGAGGTGCTGCGTTCTGAGGTCCTCACCGATCTCTACGGGTCCCCCGTCGAGGTCTTCCGTCATGACGACCGGATCATCGTACTGGCCGACGACGAGAGATCGTCGCATCTGCACGGCCCGCAGATCGCCGAGGGCGAGGAGATGGTCTGACATGGATTTCTCCACCATCATCAACTTCGACAGCTTCAGCCAGCTCGTTCCCCTGGTCCACGGCTCGATCATCGCCGGAATCATCCTCGGGGTTCTGGCAGGTCTCATCGGACCGATGATCCATGCCCGCGACCTGGCCTTCGCGATTCACGGCACCTCGGAGCTCTCCTTCGCGGGTGCCGCAGTGGCCCTGTTCTTCGGTGCATCGGTCACCAGAGGGGCCGTCGTCGGGTCTCTGGTGGCTGCCCTCATCCTGGGTCTGTTGGGCGTGAAAGCTGCCGAGCGCAACGCCTCCATCGGCATCATGCTGCCCTTTGGCATGGGCATCGGTGTGCTCTTCCTGAGCCTCTACAAGGGAAGATCGTCCAACAAGTTCGGCCTGTTGACCGGACAGATCGTCGCCGTCGACACCACCGAGCTGAGCACGCTGGTCGTCGTCTCGATCTTCGTCGCGGTGTGTCTGGGCATCATATGGAGACCGCTGTTCTTCGCGTCAGTGGATCCCGAGGCGGCCAAGGCTCGCGGGGTTCCGATGCGCTTCCTCTCAATTGTCTTCATGCTACTGCTCGGTCTGGCCACGGCCATGGCTGTGCAGCTCGTCGGCGCCCTGCTGGTGCTGAGCCTGCTCATCACTCCGACGGCCGCCGCCGCCAAGGTGACGGCACATCCGCTGGCCATGTCCCTGCTGTCGATCATCTTCGCGACGGTCTCCGCGGTGGGCGGCATCCTGCTGTCCCTGGGGCCCGGCTTGCCAATCAGCCCCTACGTGACGACGGTGAGCTTCCTCATCTATCTGGTGTGCCTTGTCCTCGGCGCGATTCGTCAGCGCCGCGGTTGGAGCCGTCGGGTCTCCTGAACCGTCATTTCTCGCACAACGTCCTGTCGACGACTGTTGTCGACAGGACGTTGTGCTGTCATCTCGACGTCACCGCGATGTCAACTGGGCACTGTGAACTGGCGCGGTACGCCGTTGAGAGGATGATTCATGCATCGCCACCTGACCCGAGGCCTGGCCGCCACCGCCTGTGCCGCTGCCCTGATCTGCCCGCTGGCACCAGGGGTTGCTTCCGCCGAACCGACCACGGACGCCATCGAGGTGTACACCGGAGGCGCTCCGGTCCTGTCCACCGCGCCGAATGGCGTCAAGATCACCGACAGCGGATTCGGTTCAGCCTTTGCCCATCGCAACGGCGATCCTGACGACGTCTACTACGGCCTGACCGACCGCGGCCCGAACACTGACTCCGATGCCGACAACGAGAAGATCGAGCCGGTCAAGTTCCAGCCCTCGATCGCCAAGTTCCGTCTGGTCAACGGCCACATGGACCTCGTCAAGAGGATTGGTCTGGTGACCAAGGACGGCACACCGATGAACGGTGCCGTCAATCCGGAGGCCTCCACCGGGGAGACGATCGTCGACATCAACGGCAGGACGATCGCCCCTTCGAAGGCCGGCATCGACTCCGAAGGTCTCGTCGTCGCCCCAGACGGCAGCTTCTGGGTCTCCGACGAGTACGGCCCCTATGTCGTTCATTTCGATGCCCAGGGACGCGAGATCTCCCGTCTCAAACCCTTCGACGGCACCCTCCCTCGCGAGCTGGCCTTCCGCACCCCGAATCGTGGCATGGAAGGCCTCACCCTGACCCCCGACGGCAAGACCCTGGTCGGAACCATGCAGTCGGCTCTGGAGACCCCGGATTTGTCCGGCAGCTCCAAGAAGGTCCCCTTCGTGCGCATCGTCACCATCGACGTCGCGAGCGGCAGGACCACTGGGCAGTACCTGTACCAGCTGCACCTGAGCCAGGCCAAGACCTCCGTCTCAGAGATCACCGCCCTGGGAAACCACACCCTGCTCGTTGACGAACGTGACGGCGACCCGGGCAAGGACACCTTCAAGCGCCTGTACAAGATTGACCTGTCGAAGGCGACCAATGTCAACGACGCGAAGTCGGTCCCGGGAGCGACCTATGACGCCACCAAGGGTGGCCTGCTCGTCGACGGCAAGTCCCTCGAGGGTCTCGTCTCGGCCGACAAGTCCGCCAAGAACGACGAGAAGAAGGCCACCGAGATCCTCACCTCCCACGGCGTAGAGCCCGCGATCGGCGAGCTGTACCTCGACGTCACCAAGCTGGTGTGGACCGCTGATCCATCCGGCAACACCTTTCCCCACGACAAGGTCGAGGGGGTCGCGGTGACTCACGGTGGGGCCACCGTCACGCTGTCGAACGACTCCGACTTCGGTATCAACGGCATCGTCAAGGGGTCCAAGAACCCCTTCCAGCTCGTCTCCAAGCACTTCGGCACCGACGAATCCCGCCAGGACATCGGCGAGTCGCTGAAGGTGCGCATGAACTCCCTGACTGAGAACCTGCGCGGACCGGCATACCGTAAGGCTGAGTTCACCACCGACGGGAATGCCGTGACCGGCAAGAACCTCGAGCCTGACACCGGTTACGTCGTGGCTGTCGACGGCACCAAGGTCGGCACCCTGGCGACCAACGCGAAGGGTTCGGGATCCCTCGATCTGCCAGCCCTGAATACTGGTGACCACGAGGTGACCCTGTCCTTGGCCGAGTCCACGGTTGCCTCGGTCACGGTGAAGGCGGGCCCGTCAGCCCCGACGACTCCGATCACGCCCGCCCCGAGCGCCGCCTCGTCGAGCCCCACCGCGCCCAACAGCACTATGCCCAACACCACTGCAGCTAACGCAACGGCACCGGGCACGTCAGCCTCGACTACCCACGCCGGTCGCGGTCTGCCGCACACCGGACTCTGATCCCCCCCACGCCAAGCGCCCGGACGATTCGTCCGGGCGCTTGTTCTTGCGTGCCCAAAGGCGTGCCATTTTGTATTCATGCCCTGTAGTGCATAATTATGTATCTCGCGGTGTCACCCGGCGCCGCAACAGCGAAGGAACGTCACATGAAAACTCTGCGTCATGCCGCCGGTGCCACTCTGGCCGTTGTCGCCCTTGCCGTCAGCGGTTGCACCCATGCCTCAGAGGAGTCCGCGACTCCCACGGCAGAGGCCAGCAAGGCTGGCACTCCGTCGAATGCCCAGATCATCGATTCCATCAAGACTGATCCCACGATCGCCGCGATGGTCCCTGACGACATCAAGAAATCCGGCACCCTTCGCAACGGCGCAGCAGCCAACTATGCTCCGGCTGAGTTCATCGACACGGACGGCTCGAAGGTGGTCGGCTACGACGTCGACTACATCACCGCCGTCGGCAAGCTCATGGGACTCAAGGTGACGACCGCCAATGCGGCCTTCCCCAGCCTCATCCCTGCCATCGGATCCAAGTACGACGCCAGCGTCTCCTCCTTCACCATCACCGCGGAGCGGCAGAAGCAGGTCACCATGACCTCCTACTTCAAGGCCGGATTCTCGATGGCCGTCCCGAAAGGCAACCCCAAGAAGATCTCCCCTGACGACCTGTGTGGTCACTCCGTGGCCGTTCAGACCGGCACCGCCCAGGAGACCGCTGCCCAGCAGAAGTCAAAGGCGTGCACCAAGGCCGGCAAGAAGCCGATTGACCTGCTGTCCTACGCCTCCCAGTCAGACGCCACCACGAATGTCGCCGGGGGCAAGGCAGACGTCCTCTACGCCGACTCAGTGATTACCGGGTACGCCATCAAGCAGACGTCCAAGCTCGAAGCCCTCGGCAACATCACCGATGCATCGATGTTTGGCGTCGCCACCGCCAAGAATGACGGCGGACTGTCCAAGGCCATCCAGGCCGCAACCCAGAAGCTCATCGACGACGGGACCATGAAGAAGCTGCTGACCTCGTGGGGCACCGAGGACGGTCTCATCGAGACCTCCAAGGTCAATCCCGAGTCGTGATCACACCCAACTGAAAGGCATTCACGGTGGCCAACCACCACGCCGACATCCCCAACCGCATCCGAGCCCGCGACGTCGCACATCCGGGCACCTGGATCGCTGCTGTCATCGTCGCCCTCTTGGTACTGATCTTCGTCCAGGGGCTCGTCACGAACCCGAACTATCAGTGGTCGGTGGTGTGGCTGTACCTGCGTGACGTCAAAGTCATCACTGGTATCGGCTACACGATCCTGCTGACCTTTGCGGCAATGATCCTCGGAACCGCGGTAGCCCTCCTCATGGCCATCATGAGGCAGTCGAGCAATCCTGTGTTGCGCGGCGTCTCCTGGGCCTACATCTTCGTCTTCCGTGGCGTTCCGGTGTACACCCAGTTGGTGTTCTGGGGTCTGCTCGCCGTGCTCTACCCCACCCTGTCCATCGGGGTGCCTTTCGGCGGACCGACGCTGGCCAGCGTCGAGACCGAGAAGGTCGTCACCGCGCTGGCCGCCGCCATCATCGGCCTGGGTCTCAACGAGGGTGCCTATCTGGCCGAGATCATCCGGTCCGGGCTGGAATCCGTCGACGCCGGCCAGACCGAGGCCGCCAAGGCACTGGGCATGAAGCCCTCCCTCATCATGCGCCGGGTGATCATTCCCCAGGCCATGAGGGTGATCATTCCGCCGCTGGGCAACGAGACCATCGGCATGCTCAAGACGACCTCCCTGGTACTGGCGGTGCCCTTCACCCTCGACCTGCAGTACGCCACAAACGCCATCGCGAACCGTATCTATGCGCCGATCCCGCTACTCATCGTCGCCGCCTTCTGGTACCTCGTCATGACGAGTGTCCTCATGATCGGGCAGCATTTCCTCGAGCAGTACTTTGGACGTGGTTTCAACGGGAAGTCCTCGTCGAAGCGACTGCGACGCCAGGCCGCCATCCAGGCAGCCGGCACCACGCACAAGAACATCGCCCTGGAGGTCGAGCAGTGACCACATCCGCAGCAGAGTCTGCACGCATCGAGCCGATGGTGCGCATCACGGGATTGCACAAGGAGTTCGGCCCCCTGCACATCCTCAAGGGGATCGACCTCGACGTCGCCCCGGGTGAGGTGTGTGTCCTCCTCGGTCCCTCCGGCTCCGGGAAATCCACGCTGCTGCGCTGCATCAACCAGCTGGAGACCTTCGAGGCCGGAGAGGTCTGGGTCGGCGGCGAGCGCGTGGGCTACGAGCATGATCCCTTGCCGGACGGACGCCTCAAGCGGCTTTCCGACAAGGAAATCGCCGCCCAGCGGGCACGAGTCGGCATGGTCTTCCAACGGTTCAATCTCTTTCCTCACATGACCGCCCTGGGCAACGTCATGGAAGCGCCGATCAAGGTGTCGGGCTTGTCCAAGGAAGAAGTCAAGCCGCTGGCCATGTCCTTGTTGGAGCGGGTCGGCATGGCTGACCGCGCCGACCACTACCCCGCCGAACTTTCCGGCGGCCAGCAACAGCGCGTCGCCATCGCACGTGCGATGGCCATGAAACCCGAACTCATGCTCTTCGACGAGCCAACCTCAGCCCTTGACCCCGAGCTCGTCGGGGAGGTGCTCAGTGTCCTCAAGGACCTCGCCCGCGAGGGCATGACGATGATCGTCGTCACCCACGAGATGGGATTTGCCCGCGAGGTCGCCGACCACGTCGTCTTCATGGACGACGGCGTCGTCGTCGAGGCCGGTTCTCCCGATGACGTCATCAATCACCCGAAGTCGGAGCGGCTGCAGGGATTCATCGACTCGGTGCTGTGAGGTGTCGGGTCCGGGTGACAGACTGACGGTGTGCATGACGACCAGATGATCAGGCTCGGCCAGTACCTCAAGTTCGCCAACCTCGCCGACACTGGCGGTCAGGCTCGCGAACTCATCGCGTCGGGGCAGGTCAGCGTCAACGGCGAGGTCGAGACTCGACGCGGACGCCAGCTTCACCCCGGCGACGAGGTGACCGTGACCAGCGGCGGCCAGACCGTCACCGAGACCGTCGACCTCACTGAACCCGACGTCCCTTGGTGATCACGCCCCCAACACGACACGTGGCCCGGACCACATGGTCCGGGCCACGTTCTGTTCTCAGTGGACGCTGAGGATCAGGCGTATCTGGCTGTCTGAACAGCCTTGCGGGCATCGACGATGCCGGTCCCACATCCTGAATAGCAGCGAGCCGGCTTCACCGACTGCTTGAGGATCGACTCAACCTGAGACGGGGTGAGGTTCGGGTTGGTGGACAGCATGAGGGCGGCGATCGCAGCCACGTGCGGGGTGGCCTGAGAGGTGCCCTCCATGTAGCCGTAGGCCGGGGACTGCGGCGTCCTCCTACCACTGTTGACCGTCGACAGGATCAGGTCACCGGTGCGGTCGTCACCGCCGGGAGCGGAGACGTCGACGGTCGAACCGTAGTTCGAGAAGTAAGACTGAGCGCCGGTCTGGCCGGTCGCTCCGACGACGATGACGCCACGGCAGTTACCGGGGGTCGAACGGCTGGCATCCATCGACTCGTTACCAGCGGCGACAACGATCGTGGCACCACGAGACCTGGCGTTGTCAATGGCTCGCTGGTAGCTCGTCGGGCAGTAGTTGGAACGGCCACCAAGGCTCATGTTGATGACCTGGGCGGGGTGGCTGTTGGTAGGAACTCCCGGAACGTAACCGCCGGAGGCCCAGGTTATGGCGTCGGCGATGTCGACGTCAGTGCCACCGCAGTGGCCCAGGGCGCGGACGGGCAGGATCTGGGCGTCAGGAGCGGCACCAGCGATGCCCATGCCGTTGTTCGTCGCGGCTCCAATGACACCGGCCACGTGGCTGCCGTGCCAGGAGGAATCGACGTCACGGCGGGTGCAGGTACCGGCGAGGGTCCAGTCGCCTTCGTCGGAAGGATCGTTGTCTCGGCCGTCTCCGTCACCCGCAATGCGACCGTCAGAGATGAAGTCGTAACCCGGCAGGATCTTGCCAGCCAGGTCAGGATGCTGGGTGATGCCGGAGTCGATGACGGCCACCGTCACGCCGGAACCGGTGCTGGTCGACCATGCTCCGGGGGCGTCAATACCCTTGTCGGAGTGGAGTCCCCACTGACGACCCCAGTACTGGTCGTTCGGGGCAGACGACACCGCGGCAGGGCGGATCGTCTTGCCGGTCCTCTCGTTGATCGACATGTGGATGACCGGTTCGACGGATTCCACCTCGGGGTTGCGCTCGATCTCACTCATGAAGGCCTTGGCAGCCTTCTCGTCCAGCCCCTTGGAGACCTGGACCGACATCGAGTCGTTGGCTCGAGCCAGGGATGCCGTGACGTGGGCGCCACGGGCCTTGGCGGCGTGATCGACGGCTCCACGCAAGGAGGTCGAGCTGGCCCGCATGGCGGAGCTGGTACGAGCTGCGCGGGACATGCCCTGAGCGGAAGTCGAGTCGTCCTTGAGATGGACAACGAATCCACTGGTGGTCTGCGTGGATGCGGAGGTGCGCAGCGGTGAGGTGGTGAAGCCGGGAGCGGCGTTGCTGGGGACGGCGGTCGCGGCAAGGGAAGCGCCAGTGATCGCACAGAGCAGCAAGGTCGACGTACGACGTGATGCCATGTCCATTCCTCTCGGTTTGTTGAAGGTGGAATGAACCTAAGGTGACAAGGGGTCACCTCCTGGTCATGACGTCAAAACTTCTCACATGACGGTCGAGAAATCTTTCTGAAACAAAACCGGATTAGCTTCAGCTCCATATGTGCCGGCCATCCAGGCATGACAAGGCCGGGAGCGCGAAGCACCCCCGGCCGGTCGTTTCTGGGACGACGTCAGATCAGGAACCGCTGGTCATCTCTCCCTGAGCCCACGGCAGCCCCGGGACGGCATGAGCGAAGGCGCGCAGGATCTGCTCGGCCCCCTCCAAGGCGTTGGTGGCCTCCGTGCCCAACCCGGCCTCGATCTTCTCGGCAACCTGCTGGACGGACGGATCAGTGTCCAGTGACTCGAGAATCTCGTTGCGGACCATGTTCCACAGCCACTCACGCTGCTGCTCGACACGACGGGCTTGCAGGGACCCGTCCTTCTCGAGGTAGGCGCGGTGATCGAGGATCGCCTGCCAGACGTCGTCGAGCCCTTCCTTGGTGTACGAGGAGCAGGTGAGGACCGGGACGCGGCGCTTGTCGGCGTCGGAGGACACGAGCTTCATGGCGATCGAGAGATCACGAGCGGAGACACGCGCATTGCCGGCATTGTCGCCATCGGCCTTGTTGACCGCAACGACGTCCGCCAGTTCCAGGATGCCCTTCTTGATGCCCTGCAGCTGGTCGCCGGTACCCGCGACGGAAAGCATGAGGAAAGTGTCGACCATGCCTGCCACGGCGACCTCGGACTGTCCGACACCGACGGTCTCGACGAGGACCACGTTGTAACCAGCCGCCTCCATGACGATCATGGCCTCACGCGTGGCCCGGGCGACGCCACCCAGGTGACCGCCGGAGGGTGACGGGCGCACGAATGCCTCGTCACGGTTGCACAGATCCCCCATGCGGGTGCGGTCACCGAGGATCGAACCGCCGGTGCGGGTCGAGGAAGGGTCGACGGCCAGGACGGCAACCTTGTAGTTGAACTCGTCGATGAGCTTGGTGCCCATGGCATTGATGAAGGTCGACTTACCGGCGCCGGGAACACCCGAGATACCGACACGGATGGCGTCACCAGTGTGAGGAGCCAGCAGGCGCAACATCTCGCGTGCCTTCTCGCGATGTGCCGGTTTGCTCGACTCCACCAGAGTCAGCGCTTTGGCAATGTGCTGGCGGCTCCCGGCCAGGACTTGCTCAACCAGTTCGGGGACGTCGATCGGCATGATCACCATTTCCTTCATCGGGTGGGTACGTCTACCGTACCGCCCACGGACAACGTTCATGGCGGAGGGCTCATACCCAGTGGCTTTCAGGTCCGTATGACGGTGGCCCCTGGAACCTCGCGGGGTTCCAGGGGCCAATCCTTCAGTCTCGTGGACCGATCCAGTCTCAGTCGTCGCTGTGAGCGGCGAGGAGCTTCTCCATCAGCTCGATGGCAGCGTCCGGGATGACGGTGCCAGGTGGGTAGATGGCGGCTGCGCCGTCATCCTTGAGCTCCTGGAAGTCCTGGGTCGGGATGACGCCACCAACAACGATCATGATGTCGGAGCGGCCAAGCTTGTCCAGTTCCTTGCGCAGGGCCGGCACCAGGGTGAGGTGTCCGGCGGCCAACGAGGAGACACCGACGACGTGGACGTCGCCCTCGACAGCCTGTCGAGCGGTCTCCTCAGGGGTCTGGAACAGCGGGCCGACGTCGACGTCCATGCCGAGGTCCGCGTAGGCGGTCGCGACGACCTTCTGGCCACGGTCGTGACCATCCTGACCCATCTTCGCGATCATGATGCGAGGACGACGGCCTTCCTTCTCCTCGAACTTCTTGATGAGGTCGTGGACCTTCTTGGTCGACTCGGTGCTACCGGCTGCCTTGCTGTACACGCCCTCAATGGTACGGATCTGAGCGGTGTAGCGCCCGAAGACCTTCTCCATTGCGTCGGACATCTCGCCGACGGAGGCGTTGGCGCGACCGGCGTCGATGCACAGCTTGAGCAGGTTGCGGTCGGGATCGCTCGGGTCCGGGTTGGCAGCAGCCCAGGTGAGCTTCTCCAGAGCAGCCTGGCAGGCCTCCTCGTCACGGTTGGCGCGAAGCTGCTCGAGCTTGGCCTTCTGTTCCTTGAGCACCTGGGTGTTGTCGACCTTGAGGACCTCGAGATCCTCTTCCTCATCGAGACGGTACTTGTTGACGCCGATGAGGGGCTGACGACCGGAGTCGATACGGGCCTGGGTACGGGCAGCGGCCTCCTCGATACGCATCTTCGGGATGCCCTTCTCGATGGCCTTGGCCATACCGCCGGCCTTCTCGACCTCCTGGATGTGGGCCCAGGCCTTGCGAGCCAGCTCGAGGGTGAGCTTCTCGACGTAGGCGGAACCGCTCCAGGGATCGATGACGCGGCAAGTGCCCGACTCCTGCTGGATAAACAGCTGGGTGTTTCGAGCGATACGAGCGGAGAAGTCTGTCGGCAGGGCGATGGCCTCGTCGAGGGAGTTGGTGTGCAGGGACTGGGTGTGTCCCTGGGTGGCTCCCATGGCCTCCACACAGGTACGGATGACGTTGTTGTACACGTCCTGAGCGGTCAGCGACCAGCCAGAGGTCTGCGAGTGGGTACGCAAGCTCATGGACTTCGGGTTCTTAGGCCCGAACTGGTTGACGAGCTTGGCCCACAGCATGCGAGCCGCGCGCATCTTGGCGACCTCCATGAAGAAGTTGGTGCCAATGGCCCAGAAGAAGGACAGACGCGGTGCGAACTGGTCGACCTTCAGGCCCACCGACTCGCCAGCGCGGATGTAGTCGACTCCGTCGGCCAGGGTGTAGGCCATCTCGATGTCGGCGGTCGCGCCGGCCTCCTGCATGTGGTAGCCGGAGATGGAGATGGAGTTCCACTTCGGCATGTTCGCGCTGGTGAAGGCGAAGATGTCGGAGATGATCCGCATCGAGGGCAGCGGCGGGTAGATGTACGTGTTACGAACCATGAACTCCTTGAGGATGTCGTTCTGGATCGTTCCGGCGAGCTGCTCGGGCTTGGCGCCCTGCTCCTCGGCGGTCACAACGTACAGGGCGAGAATCGGCAACACGGCGCCGTTCATCGTCATGGACACCGACATGCGGTCCAGCGGAATACCCGCGAAGAGCTCACGCATGTCCAGGATGGAGTCCACAGCCACACCAGCCATGCCGACGTCACCGGGAACACGCGGATTGTCGGAGTCGTAACCACGGTGGGTCGGCAGGTCGAAGGCGACCGACAGACCCTTCTGACCAGCAGCCAGGTTACGGCGGTAGAACGCGTTGGACTCCTTGGCGGTGGAGAATCCGGCGTACTGACGAATCGTCCACGGACGGAAGGCGTACATGGTGGCGTACGGGCCGTGGGTGAAGGGCGGCAGACCGGCGTAGGTGTCCAGCCAGTCCATGTCAGCGTAGACGTCCTCGGAGTACAGGTGGCCAACCGGAATCTGCTCCGGAGTGGTCCAGGGCTCCTGCTCACCAGCGGCGGCGGCCAACTTGGCGAACTGCTCCTGTGCGTCCGCGGGGACCGGAGAGTCTCCGAGGTTGATGGAATCGAAACGAGGCAGGGTGGTCACTTGGCAACTCCCAACGTGTCCAGAGTGGTGGTCAGGACGTCAACGACGTCCATTCCGAGGTAGATGCGCCCGTCGACGACCTTCTCGGCCTCGGCAGCGTCATCACCAAATTCCTTGAAGGCACCCGACAGGTAGACCAGCTTGGCGCCAGCCTCCTTGAGGGCCTTGGCGACCTCGAGGCCCTGGGCCGCGTAGGTCTTGGCGTTCGAACACAGGTCAGCGACCTCGGCACCGGACTCCTTGAAGGCCTTGACGACCTCTTCAGTGGTGCCTCCCTCGCACTCCGGGGTCTCCATGCCGGCGATGTGCCACACCGGGGCGGAGAATCCCTCGCGAGGACCGAAGTCACGACGGGTTCCCAGGCAAGCCAGGAAAACCTTCGGACGCTCGGAGCAGGTGGCGGAACGATCAACGAGGGCCTCGAAGATCTCGGCGTCGCGGCGCCACTCCAGCCCGTTGCGCTCGGCAGTTTCGGGGTACGGCTTGGTCTCGACCGTCTTGGCGTCGAGCAGCGGGAACTCGCTGACGGCCGTGATCGGCTGCTTGCGGGTCGCCAGACGCTTGGCGCGCTCGGCATTCAGCTTGTCGAGCTCGGTGCGGACGTGGTCGCCGGTCACGGCGGCGGCCATGCCACCGGCAGCCTCGACAGCCTGGAACTCGACCCAAGCGGCTTCTTCCAGCTTCTTAGTCAGAGCCTCAACGTAGAAGGAGCCACCAGCCGGGTCATTGGCGCGACCGATGTTGGACTCCTCGGCGAGGATGATGCCAGTGTTGCGGGCGATACGACGCGAGAAGTCGCTCTTCGGCAGGCCGATGGCGGCATCGAAGGGCAGGGTCGTGACGGCCTCGGCACCACCGACAGCAGCACCGAAGGTCGAGATGGTGCCTCGCAAGATGTTGACGTAGGGATCGTCACGGGTCAGCTCACGCCAGCTGGTGACGGCCTCCTGACGGGCACCACGCTTGGCGGCCGGCACCTCGAAGACCTCACCGACACGGTTCCACAGGGTGCGCAGGGCGCGCAGACGGCAGATGGTCAGGAACTGGTCGTGGGTGGCGGACACCCGGAAGTTGATGGCGTCGAACGCCTGCTCGGCGGTCAGTCCCTGCTCCATGAGAGCGCGGACATACTCGACGCCGGTGGCGATGGCCCAGGCGAGCTCATGCACGTCGCCGGCACCAGCGTTGTGGTAGATCGTGGCGTCAACGACGAAGGCGCGGGAGTTCTTGTACTTCTCGATCTTCCTGACCCACTCGCCCATGCCGGACAGATCCGGGGTGCCACCGTTGAGGGCGGCGAAACCGATCGGGTCCAGACCGAGGTTGAACGACAGTTTGTCGGGCTCGATCTTGGAATCGGCGTAGACCTTGAGGAGGGCCTCGGCGGCAGCCTCCTGGTCGTCGCGGCTGGAGACCTCGACCTTGGCCAGGTCCAGCAGCACGTCCTTGAGATCGCCGGCGATGTCCTCGGGGTTGATGGCGTCGGCACCGACGCGCAGCCACAGGGACGTCACGCCACGCTCGAGGTCAGCGATGACGGCCTTCTTGGTGAACTCGACGTCGGGATCCTCGTGAAGGGCTCGGACGTCCCACGCGTCCATGCTGCCGTCACGGACCGTCGTGCCACGGGTAAAGGGCGGCACGCCCGGGGCGCCGAGCTTCTCGGAGGCATCCTGACGCCGGTACATCGGCTCGATCTGGATGCCGTCGACCGTGGTCGGCTCGAGGCGCTTCATTCCCTGCTCGATGTTGAGTTCCTTGCCCTCGGGGCGACCCCGGTTCAAGACTTTGAGGACCGCGTCCTCCCACTGTTCGTGGGTGACCTTCGGGAAGTCCCCGGCCAGGCTCAACTCCTCGGGCATCCTGTCCTCGACGGGCTTGGATGCGAGGTTGTCAGGATCAGTCATTCGTCAGACTCCTGCTCCGCTGTGGATGGTTGGACGACCTCGGCCGGCCCTCGAGACCTCGGACGCTGTGGCACACGCGGAGTGCACCACACGCTCTGGCAGGTATTCGGACTCATGGGCACCTCGTCTGCCGACGAGTCCTACGTCACCGCTTCCCAGACCGAAGCCCAGTGCTTGATCGACGTCCACCCGGTCCGAGAACCAGATGGGCGACGATGGTGATGTCGTTCCCACTCACCGCTGCGGGGCAGTTCCGGAGTTTCACCGGATTCCCTCTTACCGCCTTGAAACCCCGGACGGGATTCCTCGGCACCAGCACCTACGATACTAGGCTGCGCACAATCGGCATAGCGCACTGGGGGTGCATGTGCACGATCGTGCGAAACGAACGTGAGCGGCCTTTCACCGTGCTTTCCGAACCTGCAAGGTCCCGGGTCGGGCGGCGACGGCATCAATCCAGTCGCGCAGGTGGGCGTGGACATGTCGACGGTTCACCTCATTGAGGATCTCGTGGCGCGCCCCGGGGTAGAGAACGAGGTCCACCTCACGCGAGCCCGAGTCGCGCAACTGACGCGCAACCTGGCGCACTCCCCTGCCGGAGTCCCCCACCGGGTCCTTGGCGCCCGACATCAGCAGAATGGGAAGTGCCGGTGGAGTTGCTCGGAAGATCTCGGTGGAGTTGGCGAGTTCGATAAGCCGGACGAGTTCGCGGTAGAAGGCTGCGGTGCAGACGAAACCGCACAGCGGGTCGTCGTTGTAGGCGTCCACGACGCGAGCGTCTCGGGACAACCAGTCGTAGTCGGTGCGAGCCGGCAGGAAGGCCCGGTTGAAGGACCCGAAGGACAGGGTGTTGAGCAGTGGGCTGCGGGAGTCTTCCCCCACCATGAGCACCTGGGCCTGGGCCAGCCCGGTAGCGACAGTGCTCAACGGCCCCAGGGAGGAGCCAGTGCCGATGATGACCAGGCCGGTCATCTCGCGTCCTCGACGAACGGCCAGGACACGAGCAAGGAACGACCCCATCGAGTGTCCGACGAGGAACCACGGCTTCCCCTCCAACCTAGCCATGAAGTGGTCAGCGACGGCGGACAGATCGTCGAGCATCTGGTGGTAGCCACGATCAGACGTGGTTCCGAGTTCTCCTGTGGCGGCAGCACGCGGCCCGTGTCCACGGTGGTCGTTCGCCACGACGAGCCAGCCGTCGGCCGCAAGCACCTGGGCAACCTCGTCATAGCGAGCCGCGTACTCGGCCATACCGTGGCAGAACTGCACCAAGCCCTTGATGGGGCGCCCCGACGCAGCCTCAGGACGCCAGACAAGGACGTCGACGTCGACTCCGTCATCAGCGGTGATGGTGATGGTGTCCATAGTTCCTCCCAGACAGCTCACCCCGGACAAAACCGTCTCAACCATACCGACGTCCTCATTGCGCTTATCACACAGCCTGGCCGCAAGAGAACTTAGTGGTGGATGCCCCGCCAGTGCTGCCCGTCACTGACTCCGTGATTCTCTCCCGGTTGGCAGACACCGTCATCGTTGTGGCCCAGGTCGGACACACGACCGTCGACCAGGTTGAAAGCACAGTTTCCTCCATCGAGAACGCAGGAGGCATGGTCTCGGGCATCGTCTTGAACCGTGCCGACTCCTCGAAACTGTCGCATCTGAGATACGGCGAATCGGCGTACGGCTACGGATACACGAAATACGACAGCGACTACTCGTCATCACCCGCCACGGCTTCACAGGCGGCACCCCAGAAACAGGAGACGTCAGGGAGTAAGAGCATTCCCCGACGGGCAACCTCCAGACACCACAACGCACACGTCTAAGATGATGGTGGTCCATGTGCAACGGCCAGCATTCATACCGTCGCACACAGCTATCTGGGAGTGCCCGTGAAAATCGCTGTCGCAGGACTGGGCTATGTCGGCATGGCCAATGCAGTGTTGCTCGCCCAGCACAACCGTGTCGTTGCTGTCGACATCGACGCTGAACGCGTCTCGATGGTCAACAACGAACAGACGACGATCGTCGATCCTCTGATCGCGGAGTACCTGGCTCACCACGACTTGGACCTGCGTGCCACCACTGATCCGCAGGACGCGTACCGGGGGGCGGACTTCGTCATTATCGCCACCCCGACGAACTATGACCCTGACCAGAATTATTTCGACACCTCGAGCGTCGACGGAGTCCTCGACCTGGTACAGGAGCTCGCCCCCGAGGCGACCATCGTCATCAAGTCGACAATTCCGGTGGGATTCGTCGAGGGGGTTCGCAAGGAGCGCCCCGGACTCGACGTCATCTTCTCCCCCGAGTTCCTCCGCGAGGGCCGGGCCCTCCACGACAACCTCCATCCGTCACGGATCGTCGTCGGATCGGACTCGGCTAAGGCCCACCTCTTCGCCGACCTCATGACTGCCGGGGCCGTCGACACCGACATCCCCGTACTCTTCGTCGGGGCCACCGAGGCCGAGGCCATCAAACTGTTCGCCAACACCTACCTGGCCATGCGGGTGTCCTTCTTCAACGAGCTCGACACCTACGCTTCCCAGCGTGGCCTGGAGACCCGCCAGATCATCGAGGGGGTGTGCCTGGACCCGCGCATCGGCGACCACTACAACAACCCCTCCTTCGGCTACGGCGGGTACTGTCTACCCAAGGACACCCGTCAGCTACTGGCCAACTACCAGGATGTCCCCCAGACCCTCATTCAAGCCATCGTCGACTCCAACACGGTGCGCAAGGACTTCATCGCCTCCGACATCATCGCCAGGGATCCGAAGCGGGTGGGTATCTTCCGACTGGTCATGAAGGCCGGCTCGGACAACTTCCGCTCCTCCTCGATCCAAGGGGTCATGAAGCGCATCAAGGCCAAGGGCATCGAGGTCGTCGTCTATGAGCCGACCTTCGAGGGGGATGAGTTCTTCCGCTCGAAGGTCACCAGAGACCTTGACTCCTTCAAGGCCGACTGCGACGTCATCATCGCCAATCGGATGTCCCCCGAGCTGGCTGACGTCGCCGAGAAGGTCTACACCCGAGACCTCTTCGGCGGCGACTGAGTTCTCAGGTCCGGCTGGACCAGATGACCTGACCGGCCTCGCGGATGAGGGCCGAGCATCCGTCGCGCACGTCGAGCTCGACGACGAGGGGCTCCACCCCGGGGACACCACTGCGGTAGACATAGCGCTCGTTGGTCAGGTCGAGGGACTCGGTACGGGCGTCGACGAGCCAGGGATGACGTCGCCGCAGACCGAGCAGGTCCTGGTGGGCGCGCAGAGTCTCGGCGCCAAGGTTGGACAGCTCCGTCGGGCTGGCCGGGAACACCGGACGGATGTCGTCGTCACCCCCGAACCTCTCCTCCTTGATGCCGCGGTATGCCAGCTCATCCCCGTAGTAGATGAGCGGGACGCCGCCAATGGTGGCCAGCACCGCGGTCGCGGCCATCGCACCATCCTGCCCCACCTTCGAGGCGATGCGGGTGACGTCGTGGTTGCCGACGAAGGTCATCGGGGTGAAGGCATCGAAAAACTCGTTGTGACGTCCCAGGGCATGATCGAGCTCGAAGAAATTACGGGATTCGATGGACGACCAGATTGCCTTCCACAGCTCGTACTGGGTTACCGAGTCCATACCGGAGGCCTTGACGATTCCCGCATAATCGCCATGGATGACCTCGCCGAAGACCCACACGTCGGGGTGCTCCGCACGCACCGACGGCAGGACCGCAGCCCAGAACTCCGGATTGACGGAGTAGGCGGCGTCGAGTCGCCAACCGTCGACACCGCGGTCAGACCAGTGGTTCATGACCCGGGTGACGAGGTCACGAACGGCGGGGTCGTCATGGTTGAGGGCGACGAGGTCACCGTGGCCCTCGAAGACGTCGGGCTGACCGTCACGCCAGCGGACCATCCGTCCGGCATCGGTGTCCGGCCCGGCCACCAGGGCATCCTGCACGACCTGGTTACGACTCGAGACGTGGTTGAACACCCCGTCAAGCAGTACCGACAGGCCACGGGAGTGAGCGGCATGGACAAGGTGGTCGAAGTCGGTGTCGTCGCCGAGGCGAGGATCGACGGCGAAATAGTCCAAGGTGTCGTAACCATGGCTGGCCGAGGCGAAGATCGGCCCCAGTGCCAGGCCTGAACACCCGAGGGAGGCCGCGTGGTCGAGCCAGGCTTCCAGATGTCCGAGGCGATGGCTGACCTCGCCGGATTGGAGCCGCTTGGGAGCTCCCACGAACCCCAGGGGATAGACGTGCCAACCGATGAGATGATCAACCCATCCCGGACGTCGAGCCATGATGCCTCCGTTCGCCGTCGCCACAGCCGTTTCGCTGCAACCCTTCCATCATGTCAGTCGTGGTCGAGGTCTGCGGTGGAAAGGTCTGCACGAGGCGCCTTGGTGACGAGTTTGTGACCGAGCCACAGCGCCAGGAAGACCGGAATGGTGATGTACGCGACGACCATGCCGGTGACGTCACCGCTGAGAACGGCGTCACGGCCCTGCCCCAGGGTGACGATGACGCACAGGACGCCGGCCACGATCGGCCCGGCCGGGTACCAACGCGCCTGATATGGCAATTCGGACAAATCATGCCCCTGTGCCAGGAAGGCGCGCCTGAACTGGATGTGACATATCGCAATGCCAATCCAGGCGATGAACCCACACAGTCCGGAGATGTTGACCAACCAGGTGTAGGCCTGGCCAGAACCAACCAAGGACGCGGCGAAGCAGGCTGCACCGACGAGGGTGGTGACGATGAGTGCCGGCACCGGGATACCGCGTCGGTTGGTGGTGCCGAGGATGCTGGGGGCCTTGCCCTCCCGCGCGAGGGCATAGAGCATCCGGGTGGAGGCGTAGAGACCTGAGTTGCCGGCTGAGAGCACCGAGGTGAGGATGACGGCGTTCAGGACGGCTGCGGCCGCGGCGACTCCGGCTCGCTTCAGTACCAGGGTGAAGGGACTGACGGCGACGTCGGTCACCTCGCCAGCAAGCAGGTTCGGGTCCGTGTAGGGCAACAGCAGCCCGATGACCGCGATGGCGCCGATGTAGAAGATCATGATCCGCCAGAAGATCTGCTTAGTGGCCTTGGGAATGGCCGTGTCAGGATCCTTCGACTCCCCCGCCGCGATACCGATGAGCTCGGTGCCCTGGAATGAGAATCCGGCGATGAGGAAAACCGTCATGATGCCGCCGAAGCCGTGGACGAAGGGGGCATCGCCGTGATGCCAGTTGGAGACCCCCGGGGAGTTGCCCATGATGCCCGCGATCATGAGGATGCCAAGGACCAGGAAGACGAGGACTGCAGCCACCTTGATGATGGCGAACCAGAACTCTCCCTCGCCATAGGCCCGCGCGGACAACACGTTCAGCAGGAACAGCAGGGCCAGGAACCCGGCTGACCACATCCATGACGGCACACTTGGCCACCAGTAGGCCATGACGATCGAGGCGGCAGCGAGCTCAGCGGCCACCGTGATGGCCCAGTTGAACCAATAATTCCAGCCCAGCGCGAAGCCGAAGGACGGGGAGACGAATCTGGTCGCGTAGGTCTCGAAGGTTCCCGGTACCGGGAGATAGGAACTCATCTCCCCCAGGGACTGCATGAGCAGGAAGACCATGAGTCCCATGGCCAGGTAGGCCACCAGGGCTCCGCCCGGTCCGGCCTGGGAGATGGTGGCGCCGGATGCCACGAAGAGGCCGGTCCCGATAGCCCCGCCGATCGCGATCATGTTCATGTGGCGCGAGGAGAGCCCACGCTTTAATTCGCCGTCCATGGTGGTCCTCAGATAGGAGCGCCCCGCCCTTCTGGACGCGGTTTTGGTCACTCTACCGTTCCAGGACACCTCCTCGCCCATACCCCGTATGGCAACCAGGGCAGAAGGCAGGGGCGCCCCAGCATGTCGTCGGAACGCCCCTGGAATGCGCTTGAATCAGGCCTTCTTGACGGCCTCGAGAGCAGCATCGTAGTCGGGCTCGGTGGTGATCTCGTCGACCAGCTGGGTGTAGGCCACCTTGCCCTCGGCGTCCACGACGATGACGGCGCGGGCCAGCAGGTGCTGCATCGGGCCGTCGGCGAGGGTGACGCCGAGATCCTTGCCGAAGTGGGAGCGGAAGGCCGAGGCGACGACGACGTTCTCGATTCCCTCGGCGCCGCAGAAGCGGGCCTGGGCGAAGGGAAGGTCACGGGAAACGCACAGCACGGTGGTGTCGTCGAGTCCGGCAGCCTTCTCGTTGAAGGTGCGCACGCTCTTCGCGCAGACACCGGTGTCGAGGCTCGGGAAGATGTTGAGGACGAGCTTCTCACCCTTGAGCTCGTCGCTGGTCAGCTCCGACAGATCGGTCTTGACGAGGGTGAATGACGGAAGATCGGATCCAACCTGGGGCAGGTCGGCGACGGTGTTGACGGTTTGTCCCTTGAAAGCAGTAGTGGCCATATTCGCACTTTATGCGGCTTCAGCCTCCAACCACGAGGATCTGGTCGGCTTTCAGTCGCGAGTGAACAGCTCCGACGCCGCGTCCAAAGCACACACCTCGTCATGGGACAAGGTCAGATCGGTGGCGGCGAGCAACGGACCGAGTTGATCCACGGTGCGCGCCGAGGCGATCGGTGCAGTGACACCCTTGGCCATCAGCCACGCCAACGAGACCGACGTCACCTCGACGCCGTGGTCACCGGCGATCTCCCTCAGCTGGTCGAGAACCGTGAAGGCCGCCTTTTCGTGCTCGTCGTCAGGCAGGTACGCCGCCATCATCGATTCCCTGGCAACACCGTGGAGGTCGTCACGGGTGGCGTACTTGCCGGTCAGAAAGCCCGATGCCAGCGAGAAGTACGGGAAGAGGGCCAGATTGTACTCACTGGCCAGCTGGCCGTACCCCTGGGGATCCTCGACGTCGGCGCGGTGCAGCAGGTTGTACTGAGGCTGCAGAGCGATCGGACTCGCCAGCCCCTCGTGCTCGGCCACCTCGAGCCACTTCTGCTCCCGGGTCACCGAGAAGTTCGACAGACCGACCCAACGCACCTTGCCAGCCTTGACGAGCTTGTCGAAAGCTACGGCCATGTCCTCGATCTGCTGGTTGTCGTCGTCGTAATGGGCGTAGTAGAGATCGATGTGGTCGGTGTGGAGCCTCACCAGGGAGGCATCGACAGCAGCCGAGATGTTCTCAGCGGACAGCCCCCTGAACTCGGGGTGGGTGGCCACCTTCGTCGCGATGAGGATGTCGTCGCGATGGCCGCCTTTCTCGAGCCATGATCCGATGATCGTCTCTGATTCACCGCCCACATTCCCCTCGGCCCAGTGGGAATAGCCGTCAGCGGTGTCGACCAGCGAGCCCCCGGCGCCGAGGAAGGCGTCCAGGATGGCGTGGGAGTCGTGCTCGTCGGCAGTCCAGCCGAAGGTATTGGCTCCCAACACCAGCGGCCTGATGTCCAGATCGGTGCCAGGGATGCGCGTCATAAGGCCTCCTCGTCGGCCCCGGGATCAGGAACGGTCGACCAGATCGATGTCGACCATGATCTCGGTGGCAATGGATTCCAGTTCCGAGCGTAGATCCTCAAGGGTCGTCGCGTTCGTGATCCGGCACTGCACCTCGGCCTCGAAGAGGATGCCGTCGCCCATCGGAGCCTCGCGCAGGCCGGTGGACAAGTCATCGATAGTGACACCGAGACGGGCCATGGTGACCGTCACCTTGTGGATGATGCCGGGATGGTCGTGGCCCACGAGGTGGACCACGAGGACGGCCTCGTCCTCGTCATCCTGTGCGGTCGTGTCGGTGACGGTGACCCGCAGCCCCTTGGCCTCGAGGGTTCCGAGGTCGTCCTTGAGAGCCTCGACCTTGAAGTCCTCGATGCCGACGAGGACGATTCCGGCGAAGGCACCGGCAAGCCGAGCCATGCGACTGTCAAGCCAGTTCGCGCCGTGACTGGCAATGATTCCGGACAGGTCGGAGACGAGTCCGGCGCGATCCGCGCCGACCGCGGTGAGCAAGAGCTGAGACATGGCACGAGTCTACGTGACCCGGGTCACCACCGTGCCCGGGTGGTCGCGGTGGGGCCGTCGAATTCCGTGAACCCGGCATCGACGACCCTCACTCGAGCGATATCGGCATCCCAGTGCGCGACAGTCGGGGTGACGACGCGAACACGGAAGCCGTCTCGACGCCAGTTCTCCAGCGCTCGTCGGTCATCGTCAGTGCCGGTGCTCATAGCCTCGTGAGCGAGCTGGGCGGCGTGACCGCACTGGGCACAGGCCTTGCCGGTCGTCATGGTGGTGCGGGGATTGATCTCGATGGTGACGACGGAATCCGAGGTGGCGGACTGGCCGTCTGCGGGCAGATTCGTGCCGGAGACCTGCAGCTTGTCGATCTGTCTGGGCTGCGGATGGACAGGGGCCGGAACGAAGGCCCGAACCATCGCCGGCCCGGTTCCGGGAGCGGCATCGGCCGGTGGATACTGACTGACGGTGACGCCGTTGAGGGCCTGGACGTCGTCCCATCTCTTCCCAGAAGCTCGCCGGACGATCTTACGGATGCGCTTGTCCGACCATTGCTGGACGGCGTCGTGCCACGGGCCCCCTGGTGCCGTCCGAGGATCGTCAAGGAGGGAGACGACGGCGCGGGCAGCCGCCTCGCAGGCATCCACTTCGCGCGCCGGAAAACGTTTGTCACGAAGCAATACCAGCTGCATAGCCCAAGGGTCAGGTTCGCGGTCGGGTGTGGTCACTCGGGGCAGGCTACCCGCCTGCCCCGACGAGACGCGAGGATGGTCGTTGTCACCGCAGCACATCTGCAAGACTCGAAGACGTGCGGAGCATTATCTGGGACATGGGCGGAACGCTGGTCGACACATACCCGGAGGTCGACCAGACACTCGCAGAGGTCGTGTGGCCCGAACCGACCGAGCAGCAGCTCTTCGAGGTCGCGCACCTGAGGTCGGAGTCGATAGCCCACGCCATCGAGGTCTTAGTCGAACAGTATGACGTCTCTTCCGAGCTGCTCGACGATGCCTACACCTTGTTGAAGAAGAAGTGGGCGCACGATCCCGCCCCGCTGATGGCTGGAGCAGCAGAGGTCATGGCGGCCGTGCGGCGCGGCGGTGGCCTCAACCTCGTCGCCACCCATCGTGATCGCGCCAGCGCCGAGAACCTCTTCCACGCCCTGGGAGTGCAGGTGGACGACCTCGTGTGCGCCCCTGATGGTTTCGCACGCAAACCTGACCCCCAGATGAATCTGGTACTCATGGAGCGTCATGGGCTGGATCCGTCCGAGGTCATCGCAGTGGGCGATCGTCCCATTGACATCGACGCCGCGCGAGCCGCAGGGATCGAGGGATTCCTGCTGTCCTCCGAGCCTTACCCGAGCACTACGACGATCGGTAGCTTGACGGAGTTGCTGGATCGTCTGTGAACGCGAACGGATCGCGGTCGGGGTCCGTCTGGACCTCCAGCTCGACCTCTCGAAGCACCCTTTCGGCAGTCTCCTTGCCCTCCAGATGTGCGATGAGGGCTGCGGTCATGTCCATACCTGCAGCAACCCCTGACGAGGTCCACCGATCACGGTCATGCACCCATCGTGCTCGTGGCTCCCACCTGACGTCCCGGCCATGGGAGGACGCCCAGGTGAAGGCCCGCTTGTTCGAGGTTGCCCGGTAGCCCTCCAGCAGGCCAGCTGCGGCCAGCAAGGCGGATCCGGTGCACACCGCCGAGATGATGGATGCGGGAGCAGTCCATCCACGCAGCCGGGTCAGGAAGGAGCGATCGTCAACCAGGGATCGCGTCCCCATTCCACCTGGGATCAGGACGATGTCGTGACCGGCGGAGGCATCCATGTCCTCGGTGGCCATGACCACCGCCCCCTGACTGCTGTGAACCGGGCCAGGTTCGACGGCGCAGAACGTCACCTCGTACCGGTCCGACAACCGACTCCACAGTTCAACCGGGCCGAAGACGTCGAGGAGTTCGAAGCCGTCGAAAAGGAGGACACCGACCTGTCGACTCATGCGATAAGGATATCTTCACCGCAAGCGTGTCGGCGGTGACGTCATCTGCTGCTGAGGGGTTTTCCGCCTCAGCGTGCACATCCATGCCGCTCCCAAGGCGGTCGTGAGGACCAGCGTGACGGTAGGAAAGACCGATACCAGCAGCACTTATGCTTGCTCGTAAGCTTCGCCTACAAGAGGGTGATGCCATGCGTGTACTCATCATTGGTGGCACTGGAACTATTGGCTCCAAGGCAGCTGCGGCATTTGAGGAGCTAGGCGATGAGGTAATTACCGTCGGTCGTAGTACCGAAGTATCAGTAGATCTTGAAGATCTATCCTCTATCACTGAGATGTTCAACAAAGTAGGTAGGGTTGATGCTGTTGCGACAACCACGGGATCGGCCCCGTTTGTTTCCATCGAGGATGCCACAGCGGACAATTTCCAGGCGGGAATCAGCAGCAAGATGCTTGCTCAACTCAATGCCGTGGTCTATTGCCTTCCGTACCTCAATGACGGTGGCTCGATTACCATGACGACAGGCATCTTGACCCAACACCCTGTCCCAGGGAGCCTGATTGCTACCGCGGCGAACGCAGGGGTTGAGGGTTTCGTCAGGGCTGCAGTGTCGTCCTTACCGCGGAGCATCAGGATTAATGCTGTGAGTCCGACGATGCTCAAGGAAGCTCGTAAGGCATTCGGACCCTCTTTTGTCGGCTTTAAGCCAGTGTCTGGCACCGAGGTGGCCCAGGGCTACGTTCGTAGTGCTCATGGAATTGAAAGTGGGCAGATTTTCCAGATCTGGGGTTGCGCGGCTCTTCACAATCCGGGGGTGAAGGGCCGGTCTGAACCCGCCGACTTCGAGCAGGCTTCTGGCGATATAGTGGGTCGGGTTCCGGAACTCAAGGACGGTGCCGCGCAGATGTTCCAGACGTCGGTTGATCGCTTCGGTGGGGCCGTTGCTGGAACCTTGGTAGTCGAAGAATGCGAGGATGTCGTCGCGTCGCTTGGCCAGGGTGCGGTCGAGCTTGGCGACTTCGACCAGGGCCGTGGAGATGGGCTTGCCAAGCGCGCCAATGAGCTTGGCCATGGCGTCTTGTCTTCGGATCTCACAGTGGTGCGGTAGGCGGCGATCATGGTCTGGTAGACGCCCCAGGTGGCTTCAACCTCGACATGCCAGTCATTAACGAGCAAAGCGTCGAGCCGACCTTTCTGCTTGTCAGTCAAAAGACCAGCGCCGGTGTGAAGAGTTCGGCGAGCTTGGTAGAGCGGATGGTGCTTGCGTCCGCGCGTGCCATGGAGCTCGGCCTGGACCCGACGTCGACACAGGTCGAGTGCGTCGCCGGCCAGCCGGATCACGTGGAGGGGGGCCATCACCGTGATCACTTTCGGAATCTCTCCCGTGGCGCCGTCTTAAAGCCGGTAAACCCATCTACGATCCTTACCCCGTCGCACCAGGCCTGGGGTTGGGTTGCGAGCCAGGTCTTGAAGGACTGTTTCGACCGGCCTTCAACCATCGCCAACAACCGGCTGGGCCCGTTGCCAATGCTGACAGGGGTGAGGTCGATGACCACGGTGATGTACTTGTCCCCGCAGCGGGTGTGACGCCACACGTGCTCATCCGCCCCGACCACATTGTCGAGTCGGCCGGGTTTGTCGGTCAGCAGCCGGTGTCCTTCGGCCAAGAAGGCATCGTTGGCGGTGTTTCAGGTAACACTATGCCCAGCAGCGATGCGGTTCATGGACAGGTGGTTGTCCACGAGCGCTTCCGACGACCATCGCAGCGCGCCCGTGGACAAGCACGAGCGCGGCTGCGCCGCGCTCGACAGGTCTTGGCGCCAGACATGTCCGCAGCCGGTGCTGATAGCGGCGCAGACGGACCCGCAGGATGGTGAGGTGTCAGCCGAACGGGGCATGTGCCAGTTCACGGGTCACGCTGTCACGTAGTGATCCATGGCGACCGCAGCGATGACACCAGTAACCCGGCGTGGGCCGGGCGACACAACAGGATGGCGCGTTCAGGGCTGAGATGCTGGCCGATAACCCACAAGCCGGGGTCGACCAAGCGGCAGAACATGGGCAGATCAGGGGTGATGTAGCTACATTGGGGCATATCGAGGTCTTTGGTGAGGCAGTGTAGGAACTCCCATCATCCAATAACCTCGGCCCCTGTCCAACACGGGGCAATTACCATTGCCTACACCCTCACCTGTGAAGATCCAATTATCCCACGGAGGTCATAAGATCAGCTCAATTGATCTAAAGAGAGACAACACCCAGCTAGGAAACAACACTCTACGGCCACAAAACGCTGCCCCTCCGACAGCGGACTACAAGCATCCAAAAACTCCCCAGAAGAAGGAACTGATTTCTCAGTCCAACTTCTGGGAAGCAGTTCACACTGTCGGGAACTCTTACGCGAACGCCGCCGCCGAGGCTGGGAATCGTCTCTACAAGAAGGAGCTGATCTGGTCGAAGGGCCCTTGGCGCTCCACTGAGACTGTCGAACTCGTCACCTTGACCTGGGTCGACTGGTATAATACTCGGCGCCTCCAGGCCACTGCGACGACCTACCCACAACCACCTATCAAGGCAACTACTACGCTGACTACCAACCCGCCCCGCCACTCGTCAGCACGGCATAACACGCCCTCGACCAAACTCGGGGCGACTCACCCTTGCATTATCAGGTCGACTGAGCAAGAGGACCGTACTGCGCGGCAACGGTCATCAGCCGCTCAGCGATAGTGACTACCCCCCGTGCACGCCAATCCTCCAGGTCCGTACCCTGAGCCCATGCGTTAAACGCACCCATCGCGGGGCCACACTGAATCTGAAGGTCGGCACGCCAATCCTCGTCGCCGTCGATCGCAGCCCGCGTGGCGCGCGCGAAATACCATTTCATCACCGAAGCAAGCATGACCTTAGGGTCACGCTCGCAGACTACCCAGCGCTCAGACGAGACGTGTCTGCGGACTGATTCTTTCACATGAGAAATAGGCTGCTTGAAGATCTGGTGCTCCAATTTTGAGCGCACTGCCGGATCTATGGCTTCTAGGCTAGGGGTATTCAGATAGACATCATGCAACATCTGAGCACGTGCCGGGAACAACAGCCCTCGGCGGACCACCTGAACAATCCCTCCGACCTCGAACATATCGCCCGCTATGCACTTGCGGGTGTCCTGGAATGACAAAGAGGCCAGCAATTCCTTGGTCAAGTCCGACGTGCCAGCTTCGTGAGTACATTGATTGATCGAGCCAGTAACGACATAGTCAGCACCCATGGCAAAGGCCGCTGCGATGCTCTCAGGGCATCCCAACCCGCCAGCCGCCCCCATGAGAATCGGATGTGGGAAGGAGACTTCCATCTCCAACGAACGCACAAGACGAGCAATCGCAGGGAAGGCAGCGACGAGAACCGCCCCATCCGTATGGCCACCAGAATCGCCTTCCACCGTGATGGCGTCGGCGAGCGGCACGTGTACGACCAAATCTGCTTGTTCAGGGGTGATGATCTCTTCGGCAACAAGCCGATCAAGCCTGCGTTGTTTAGGTGGCAGCACGAACTGTCGAGCCACCTCTGGGTGGGACAGCTTGGCAATGACCTTGTGTTCGGGGATGATCTCGCCAGTGGAAGATCGATGCAGGCCCATCGCACGATAACGGATCAGTTGGTCAGTGACCTCAATGAACGCACCTGCCTCCACCAGCTTGACGTTTTCTGCCAACAGCATGTCAACGAACGAAACTTCACGCTCAGGATGGTTCAGCGGGGCCATGTAGCTCACAGCAAAGGGGGCCTCGGAACCGGCAGCCGCACGAATCTGGCGGATCCCGTCACGCGCCTCAGCGAGGGTCAGGCCGCCCGTCCCATAGCTGACAAGGATGCCAGCACGGGCGCACTCAGTCACCATTGAAACCGACGAGATGGCCTTATACATTGCCCCGACCATATAGGGCATCCTGACTCCGAAATCCGTGCGGAACCGCTCCGAACCCAAGGAAGCCGGATCTGAATCCTCAGGATGAGATGGACTGGTGATATGCCCCGTATAGACGCTCATACCGTATCCTTATGGCTAGAAGTTCTGACTCTCGACGACAGGACGCCTGCTGTCGAAACGTAACGCTGGAAGACCCTGATTCGGCGTCTTCGACCGATCGGGAAAGGCGGACATGCCCCTCACACCGAACGTCCTACCCCGTTTGCTCCCGAAAAATGTAGTTGCCGTCGAACTATGCGATGACGTCACAGAAATACTCTATCCAGAAGAAGAGCACTTCATCGCCCGCGCTGTGAACAAGCGAGTACGAGAATTCACGACCGTGCGAGCGTGCGCGCGCTTGGCGCTAGAGAGGCTCGATCTTCGTCGTCCAGTGCAAGTACCGGGACCACGAGGAGAACCGACCTGGCCCACCGGGATCGTCGGTGCAATGACTCATTGCCAGGGCTATCGAGCCGCGACAGTGGCTCGTGCCAGCGATTTCCACTCGCTCGGAATCGATGCAGAGCCCAACTCACCGCTTCCCCCCCGTATTCGCTCCAGTGTCCTCTCTCCAGCGGAGATGCATCACGCGAGTGCTTTGGCCGAAGTACAGCCTGGCGTCGCATGGGAACGGTTGATGTTCAGTGCCAAAGAATCCGTTTTCAAGGCGTGGTATCCGCTGGCAAAAACGTGGCTCGGATTCGACGATGGCGAGATCACGTTCAAGCTGGACCACACCTTTTGTGCCAGATTGCACCGGTCGCACCTTCCACCCGAGTTGCAGGGTCGATCGTTGCAAGGGACATGGGACTGCTCGCACAACCTTCTTGTAACCGCCCTGACCGTTGAAACCTCCAACTACACAACATCACATCGCCAGACCGCCGTCGACCCGAACGACCGTACCGGTGACATAAGTGCTATCGGACCCGGCGAGGAATGAGACCACCCCCGCAACTTCCTCGGGCAATCCAACACGGCGCATCGGGATATGTGTCGTCTGGTCGTCCTGCACAAGGTTGATAGCCATGTCCGTGTTGATCACACCGGGCGCGACGGCGTTGCAACGCACGCCACGTTCGGCGAGCTCACGTGCCACCGACTTGGTCAGTCCGATCAAGCCAGCCTTCGCCGCCGCGTAGTTCGATTGCCCAGCGTTGCCGGAAATCCCTGAAACCGACGATACGTTGATGATCGAACCAGTTCGTTGCCTCAGCAACCCTAAGTAGCACTCTCGAATCAGCAAGAACGCACCACGCAAATTCACGTCCATAACGCGATCAAAGTCCTCATCATTGATCATTGCCGTCACGTTGTCACGAATGATGCCGGCATTGTTGACCAATACCTGTGGTTGTCCTAGGTCCTGCTGAACACGTTTGACGAGCGCTTTAACCTGAACAGAGTCACTGACGTCGCAGGCGTATCCTTGGGCTCGCTGACCAGCGGCAGTGATCGCTCGGCACGTCTCATCAGTGGCGCTCACTGACGACGACGCCACCACAGCGACGTCGAATCCATCGCGCCCCAGCCTTTCAGCGATTGCTCGCCCTATCCCCCGAGAACCGCCAGTCACCAGAGCGACGGGGCTCATGAAGCAACCTCGGTCCGCATCAGCACATCAATGATGTCGGCGATATTCTGCGCGGCAGCAAAATCAATGGGGGATGTCCATATGCCCAATTCATCCATAGCGTCGGTAAGGATGTCGGCCCGATCGACAGAATTAGCCCCCAACTCACGAAGGCTATCGGTTTGCTCAATCGGCGCGCTTTCCGATAATTCCAAAATCTCGCGCGTCACTCGAGCCAAGGTCTCCAATACTGTATTACGACTCAACATCCTCGTTCCTCCTTGATGATCAGTTGGTGTACAAACTTGCGATCCTTTCGGCCACTTCAGGCCGATGAATTGTCTGCTCATGCATCTCTAGTTCTGTGCCAATTTGCGCTGGTAATCGCCGTCGCAGATCAGCAACCAAAGTGTCTTTCAGAGTGACCAGTGAGTGGCGGGTCCGCTCGGCATAAATACGTGCAAGCGCCATGGCCTTATCAAGTACCTTCGCCCGCGGAACGACCTCCCCAGGCAGCCCTCGGCGAGCAAGTTCAACACCCCGATAGGTCTTAGCGCTCAGCAGCATTTCGTTGCCGAGGACAGACCCCAAGCGAGCCGGGAAGATGAGCGTCGATCCAAATCCAGGGGTAAATCCATACTTCATGAATGTTGCCCCATAAACGCCTTCCTGCGCAAATACTATTGAATCAGCGAACAAACCTAACGAAAGACCACCGCCAATAGCGTGCCCTTGCATCGCTGCCACCACTGGCACAGGGCAAGACAAAGGCAACGAGTACACCTCTGCTCCAGAGTCATTGCCCAAGAAATTTGTCTTGCCTTCGTGAATCTCCTGCAACGCTTCCTTGGTACCCCCGCAGCAAAAGTAGGGCCCAATGCCCGTCATCACCACGGCGCGCACCGACTCATCAGAAGACACCGAGGAAAATGACGACTGAAGTCCCGCAAGTAATTCTGCAGAAAAGGTATTCGCCCCCGCCTGATCACACATCTGGATCAGGGCTACCCCCTCGTGTGGGTACGTCAATTCAACCGGGATCACGCGCCCACCCACTCGTACTCACGGTGGAACTCTCGGATGCGCTTGAGCACAAGATGCGGCCCGCCCACACGGCGCACTCCGGGAATCAGATCCAAGTCTAAATCAACATTTCGCGTGCCAAAACCAACCTCATTATTGGTGCGCAGCAGCATCTCGTACTCGTCGATGGACAGCCGGTAACGATCGTCAAGCCGCTGACCAACATTCATACGAGCAAGCGCCTCCTGGCTGTTGTGGTCAAAGACACCGCTGTAGAACTCGGAGGAACACCCAGAGCCATACGAGAACAAGCCTAGTCGCCGAGCCTGACTGACGTCAGCATGCACGATGGCGCTCAACATGTTCAGGTACACCGTGGCACCCATAGCATTGCCTACTCGCTGGCAATAGCGAATCCCCGGGAGTACACGGGTCTCGAAGTCCCGATCGATATCTGCCTGCGCCTTGACCTTGGCAACACGACGCATCATTGTCCGGTGAGCTCCGCGCACCATCCCCCCAAAGGGCGTGTGGAAACTCAGGTAATCAAAGGTCTTCTGATAGTCCACACCAGCGACGCGCGAGGCATAGTCACGGTAAGCATTCTCACAACAATCGAGATATGACAATAGAGATAAGTCCGCATCGCCTGCCTCGCTATCCGGAATCGGGCGACACGTATCCATCACTTCATAACTGTGCATGCCATGGGCCCCAGGGTCAACCCGAAGGATTTCCGGCTCCAGTCCAACAACCATGGCTATCGCACCGGCTCCACCACTCGGCTCAGCAAAAGACCAATCTGATTGGAGCGCCTCGCCAGCATTCGCTGCATTGAACCTCGCGAGATCAGTTGCCACCACCAGAGCCTTCGCCCCAGGGGACATTTCAGAACGCACATATGACAGCGCGGTCATGAAACCAGCCGTGCCGGAATAGCAGGCATTCTTTACTTCAAAGAGGCGGCAGCGACGTGACAGGCCAAGCTGGTCGTGAATATAGGTGCTCATCGACTTACCAAAATCGATACCAGACTCGGTACTGGTAATCACCATATCGATCTTGCTTCGTTCCGCGCTACTCATAGCGTCAATCAGCGGCTTGGCGGCGTTCACACCGTATGAGACCGGATCCTCATAAGGAAGAGGCACCGAACGCTGAAGCATGAGCAGGTTTTCAAACCTCTCGTTGTCCAGATTTCGGTAGCGCGCCAATTCCGTGACATCAAGATAAGCGCTCCCCCCGTAGAAGTTCATGGCTTCGATGCCTGCTGTGCGAGTCATGCTCGGGTCCTTTCCTAAATGAGATCCTGGGCAGACACCCGGGACAAGTCAGCGAGAAGCGTGGCGCGGATCTGCTGTAGAACCTGGTCCCCTGACTGCTCGCGGTTCACGAACTGGTGGTCTCCAGCGACTACATGGAATTCAGTGCCGGCAGATCCCAACTGGGTCCATGCGCGCGAGTCATCCAGCGAGACGCCGTAATCGTCCACCCCGTGGAAGATCGACATAGGTACGTCGAGAGACTCCCCAGGCATCGGCTGGTAGCGGTCGATGAGGCAGCAGGCCGCCAGGAGCTGTGGGAGCGTTGCCTTTGTCTCAGCCTCCGTGTAATTCCACGTCTTCACATAGGCAGCCACCACCGAGGCGACTCGCTGGGGGGCGGCGGCGATTTCTTCGAAAGTCGGGATTCGATCGAAGCCCTCCTTCAGCAACTCGTTACGCACCTTGGTGGTGGCCGTATTGGGTCGACTCGGTGCAGTGAATCCCGACACGAACGTACGGATCACGTCCAGGCTGCCAGTCTGCTTGAGTCGAACTGCTAGGCGATAGGAGTAGAGCGATCCCCAGCTGTGCCCGTATGTAGCGACAGGAAGGTCTGCCAGAGGCTCCGCTATCACTGTTTCAATGGTCTTGCTGATCTCATCAATCAAGACCGGCGGCCGTTCCCGCAAGCGTGTCCCATCGATCCCCGGCAACATGACGCCCACCACTTGGATCTCAGGTCCAAGGATGTCCTGCCACTCGTCGAACATGTCCGCGCTGCGGTATCCGTTCGGGAAGCACAGCAAGCGCACCCGAGCTTCAGTTGGCGCGGGTTCAAATCCCCTCAGCCACGTCCCTGTGGACAAATCTGTCGATTCCTCACCACGAGTCTCCTGGGGGTTGCGCTGCATCGCCTGGGCTACGTCATGAGCGAGAGCGGCAAGATTCTCGGCCTCTAACAAATCGGTGAAGGTCAGCGGGCTGCCCGTGCGATCCGCCACTTGTGTGTAGAGATCCATTCCCGTCATGGAATCGAGCCCGAAATCCCGCATGGGCGTCGAAGCCAGAACCTCCTCAGGCCCCAAACTGAGAATGTCGGTGAGCAGCTCAATCAGCAAATTCAGAATCAGATCGACCTTGCCAGTCTGCGACGCACGTTGGAAGCGTGCCAACAGAAGTTGGTCGGGCCCCAAAGAAGTCTCACGTCGCGCACCAGCGAGCATCGCCAACTTCTCTTCGTCGAATGCCTTCAATCTCACCAGCCCCACGCGCAGCTGCACACTGCCAACCTGATCGGTAATGGAGAACGTCGCCGAGATGCTCTGCAGATCGTCACTCACTCCCGTCACGTCCACGACTCCCATACGTGGTGAGTTGACGTCCGCGGTGCTGGGGCCAGACCAGAGAGTTACTTCTTCGAGCCGCTGCACCATGTATTTCTGCTCTCGCGGTGTGGAATCCATCGAGAAGCGGTTGCACGCCTGGGCGCAGGCATCCACGAAGCCCGGGTGGAAACCCATTGTGTAGAAGGGCCTACGCGGTGTTCCGGCCGCCACCTCCAGACGTAGGACACCAGCGGATTCTCCCGACCATGCCTGCTCCACGGCGCGCACAGCCGGCCCAAAGTAGAATCCCCGTTCGAGTTCTAGCGCCGAGTAGAACTGCTCCTGTGTCATGGCAGCCATACGTTCCCGATAGGCACCGAGGGGTTCTTGCGGTGCATCACCATGCACCGCCCCGAGCTCACCGCGGGCAACCAGCGACCAATCCGTCTCTGAGGCCAATCGAGCATGGATGGCGAATGCGCCCTCCGTCACTGCGGCGGGCAAGGAAATCAACACCTCGATCGGAGTGTCTGGGGGCACTATGATGGCCTTAAGTAGATCCATCCAGCGAATCGAAAACGCCGTCTCAACCGGGAGAACGGGCGCCACAGCCCGCGCCAGCATCTCCACGAAGTAGCCCAGGTGGACGGCCCCCGAATTGTCCGCTGCCTCGGCAAAATTCTCCGCCGACAACGTGTGCAGGATCTTCAAATCTTGACCCGGAAAGTCGAGGCGAGCACCGTCGAGGCCGAAGTCACGTGGTGCGAGTAACGTCTGCTGATGAGACGTGGACCCAGCGAACCAGTAGTGTGAGCGCTCAAAAGGATACAGCGGCAATTCCAGCCCGCGATCTAGTGGGACCGTCATCTGTGGCCATGCCAAGAAGGCCCCAAGCGCCTCTGCTTGCGCCATCAGACGGGACATAGTGATCTGCCCATCGAGATCGGCCGTCAGCAGTAACACCATGTCGTCGCGCTGCTCGCCCGAGGGTCGCGTTCCATTCAGCACCATGAACCGATAACCGGACTCGTAGGCGGCATCCAACGGTGGTTGCGCCTCGCAAGCCTGGACGTCGGCCAACATCGCCGCCCAGGTCTGCTCGGCGCCATGCACTGCTGTTGCATCGGACCAAGCCAGATACCCCACTCGAGGATCATGTGCGATCACGGGAGCCGGCTCAGTGCCTACGTCGAGTGCCGACACCACGGCTGCCACATCGGCTAGCGACGCCACGCCGCAGAGAACAGCGGCGGCCAGAGCGCCAGCCCCACTGCCGCTCACAAGATCGGGACGAATCGACACTTCTCGTAGGAGCATACCTACGGCGTAGTGGTGACAGAATTCCGTCGCGAACGTGCCATGGGAGGTTAGTTCAGCCTCGGCAGCCGCCCAGCCTGACCGATAGCCCTGCCACCGAAGCCAGTCATCTCGCTGCTCCTTTGCGACCGTCGTGTCGCGGCCCAGTGCAAGGAAGAAGCGCGGGGGAATCTGGTGATCGGTGTGGGCAAGGAAGGCACGCCCATGGGCCAAGGTCTGATACAGATGACGCTTAGCAGCGTAACGATCCCGGCCATGGCTAGTGCCGAGGATCTCCACACCTGCGGCATAGAGGTCTTCCTGCCCATCAGCCCAAGCCAGCACCTCATCCAAAGCCTCGACAGCGTCGGCGACGTCACAGGGAAGGAGCACCAAACGGTGCTCAAAGTGAGCTCGACCACGACTGGTCTGATCACATACAGCCTGAAGGTCGACGTCCGGGTGGGCAGAGAGGAAGTCACGGTAGGTTCTGGCCAAGACCAGCAACGCCGTCTCGGTCTTGGCGCTCAGGGTGAGCACCGGGGAACTGCCCCTGTCCTTCTCTCGTTCGCCCTGCTCAGGAGCCTGCTCAACCAACACATGCGCGTTGGTGCCGCTGAAACCAAAGGAGCTAACGCCAGCGATCCTCGTCCCTTGTTGCAGCTGCCGCCAGGGCTCAGTCTCTTGGGGGAAACGGATGTGATCTCCGAGGCGGATACGCGGGTTCACCTCTGCGAGGCCCGCCACCGGCACCATCTGCGCATGTTGCAACTGCAGCACGGCTTTCACCAACCCGGCCATTCCCGACGCGCATTCCAGGTGTCCCACATTTCCCTTGGCAGCGCCCAGATAAAGGGGCGTACTGCGATCCCCATAGACAGCCCGAATGGCATCCACTTCAATCGGGTCACCAAGAGGCGTCCCGGTCCCGTGAGTCTCGATGAGATCCACCTCGGTGGCGGCCACCTGAGCGCACTCCAGCGCGCGCTGCAATACGTCTCTCTGAGCGTGAGCGTTCGGAACAGTCAGACCGCTACTTTCACCGTCATTATTGACAGCTGCACCTCGCAAGACAGCCCAGATCCGGTCGTTGTCTTCGAGCGCCGAAGAAAGACGCTTGAGAACGAGGACTCCACAACCCTCACCGCGTCCATACCCATCAGCATCGGCAGAGAAGGGCTTGCTGAGACCGTCCGGTGCCAGTGCGTTCATTGCGCACAGGCTGCTCATCACCGCAGGCGCGAGCATGAGGCTGCTGCCGGCTGCGAGGGCAACCTCGCACTCAGATTGACGCAAGGCATCCATCGCAAGTTTGACGGCAACCAGTGAGGATGAGCATGCGGTATCGATAGCGACCGCTGGCCCGTTAAACCCGTAGAAATAGGAAAGTCGGCCTGCTGCTACGCTGGAGATCACACCCGTCGACACGTACTGGTTAACTTCTGAGACCGAGTCAATGAGACTGCCGTACTCCGCATTGCTGGAGATTCCCAGATATACACCCGTACGGCTGCCAAGCAGGCTGGTCGGATCGATGCCGGCATCTTCCAAAGCATGCCAGCTGGTCTCCAGCAGCAGTCGGTGCTGGGGATCTGTGGAGCGGCATTCCACCGGGGGCATCTTGAAAAATCTGGCATCAAACTCAGCGACATCTTGTGCCAGGAAGTGGGCCTCACGAATGTAGCTGCGCCCTGGCTTGCCTGGCGGCGGCGCATAGAAGGCATCCGCGTCCCAGCGTTCGCGCGGAACGGAAGTCACTGTGGTGCGCCCGGAGCGCAGCAGATCCCAGTAGCGCTGAGGGCTCTCCGCGCCTCCGGGAAAGCGGCACCCCATGCCAACGATGGCGATCGGCTTAGCCTGGTGCACGTCCCGCGCTGCGTCCAATTCGGCGCGGAGCTCCCGGATCGTCACGATCGATTGCTTGAGCAGTTCCTTGGTGTCGAGGCTCATGCTTGTCCCAGTTCCTTCGTTGCCGCGTCCATTTCGCGACATAGCAATTCGGCCAAATCGTCTTCTTCAAGATCATCGAGCGCGATATCTTCTGTCTCGCTCGCAACCACCGCAAGATCATCTGAGTGAGCTTCCGCGGCATGGATTGAGGTCGCAAAGACCTCGCTAAGTTTGTTGAGATCGCCCTTGGTGACAATGACATGAGGCTCGTCACTACTCAGCGCCATCGACAAGCCTGTCCAGGCATCGTCTGGACCAAGCGGCTCAATCCCCATGCGGCTTCGCATCCAGGTCTTAACGCCATCGCTAGCAGGCATACCGCCTACCCCGTCCCAGAAGGACCACGCGATAGAGAGCCACTTTCCGGCCCGTTCTTCAGCTGCTTGAGACATCGCATGATCTAGGAATGCATTCGCATAGCAGTAGTCGCTTTGACCAAAGTTGCCCAGCACACTGGCCACAGAACTGAACGCCACAAACATCTCTAGGGGTTGGTCGACCGTCGCCTCCAACAGGGCTCTCGTACCAGCCACCTTGGGCGCGAGAACCGCAGCAGCTTCCTCGGGCGTCTTGTGTGCCAGCGCAGAGTCTCGGGTCACGCCAGCGGCGTGGATGACGCCATGAATTACCCCATAGCGCTGTGTCACAGCTTCAACACAGCGAGACATGGCACCAGCATCACTGATATCGAAGCTCACATATTCAGCATGGCCAGCCCTGTCCTCGATCTCAGACACGAGTTTGTCTGTCTCCGGCGAGGAGGGACGACGGCCCAGTAGGATCACGGTCGCTTGGTATCGGCTGGCCAGCTCCTTGGCGAATAGTGACCCCAAACCGCCTGCGCCACCCGTGACGAGGTAAGTGCCTCGCTCGCGCAAGGGCAATTCATCGATGTGTGGCTGGACCGATGTGAACCTTCGCACCTCGCGTTCTGGACGACGACGAACGATCGTGTCCACAACTTCTTGCCGCAACTCATCCAGAATCGCCTGTGCCACAGCTGGCCACGGCCACGATGGATGGCTGATCTCCAGCGTGCTCACGCTGGGCGCACCCGCTTCCAACCGCACTGCGTTCGCTAGGCCGCTGAGCGCGTTGACGGCAGCCGGGGCAGGGGCCTTTCGTGCTGTCTTGAACCCAAGCACCACCCTTCGAGGTGACTGGCCCTCACCCTGCTGGAACGCTTGGCACAGGGCGAGGACCGCGTAGAAACTGCTCTCGACCTGTTCCTCAATGGGCGCGCGCGCCTGATTCCACCAATACACAGCATGGTCGATCGGCTCGCCGATCTCCTCAATCACCCAGCGCAGGTCATCAACCTCGCCTGCACGCACCACAAAGTGATTCTCGGACTCTCGTGCCTTCTCTTCACCAAACGTGACATGCACGATCTGCTGCGGTCGCTGATCCTCTTCAAGGTTGGCAAAAGCCTCTGCCACCTTGCCATCAACGTCCATTAGCAGCACGCGGTCAGGGACGTTTCCGCGACTCCCCGACAGTTCCTGAGCCTGCCAGTCCGGGCTAATCATCGCAAGGGGTCCCGCAGTGATTGCCGCATCGACATCGCCCGCCCGCGTGCTCACTGCGTCATCCCCAGTTACCGTCAACTGCTCGAGCAGATACTCCGTGAGGCGATTCACCGTGGGAAAGTTAAAGAACATCTGCGGATCAAGCTCACGTCCAGCCTCCGTCTCAAGGGCGTTGACTAGGTCCATCGAAGTAATGGAGTCTAGGCCGAGGTCAAAGAACCCCCTGTCCCCATCGATGATCTCCGGCTGCTCGTATCCCAAGTGAGCCGCAATCAATGAGCGGACCGTGCTCTCAACCTCATCATGTCGCTCGTTGTCCGTCGCATGGGCAAGTCGTTCCAACAAGGTCGTGTCTCGCTCGCGTCGAGCTGGATCGAGCGGAGCCTGCGGATCGTCGACCGCACTATAGAGCCAATGCTCATCACGTGCGAAGGAGTATCCCTTCAGTGCCGTGGTGCGGCCAGTCTGCCACCCACTGCCCCAAAGCACGGTACCCGCCACCCAATCACCGGCCACGGAGTCGAGTTCTCCGTCAGTGGGGCGATCCCGGAGAACGCCCACCGCATCCACCTGCGGAGTACTCGCGTGCAATCCGGACATCGACCCATCTAAGAAGAAGCGGAGTTGTTCACGTGCCTCCCGCAGGTCGCCAGCCACGAGCGCTAGTCGCTGGTTGAGGGCAGGCCGCGCCAACCGCAGGGTTGTTGCCACATCGGCGAGCGAGAGTTCCTCGTTTTCGAGAGTCTCCGCCACGAAGGCCTCGATCTGACGACGGAGAGCAGTGGGATTGGTGGCAGAGAAGACGAGCAGTTCCGCGCCAGTCCTGGGGGCGACATCGGGCTGAGCGGTTGCCTCTTCCACCACAACATGGGCGTTCGCTCCTCCTGCACCGAAGGAACTAATCGCGGCTCGACGCGGCACTGTCATGCCGTCGATGACGGGGCATTCCCAAGGCTCAATTGAGTCGGGCAGGCGGAACGGGGTCTGCTCAAGGCCGAGCAACGGGTTCACTCGCGTCGAGTTAGTGCAGTGTGGATAAATCTTCCTATCGCGTAGTTGTAGCAGCACCTTGATCATTTGGGCGATACCCGCTGCTGCCTCGGCGTGACCGATGTTGCCCTTGATGGAACTCATGGCCATTGTGCCTTGTGGCACGTCTGCAAACACTCGACCAAGTGCCTCTACCTCGACGGGGTCGCCCAAGTCCGTACCTGTTCCATGCGCCTCGATCAAGGACACCGAACGCGGGTCGACGTCGCCGTCGGCCAGCGCAGCACCAACGAGGGCCGCCTGCGCTTCAATGCTTGGCACGGTGTAACCGCGCATGCGACCGCCATGATTCACTGCAGTCCCCCGGATTACCGCGTAGATGCGGTCACCGTCTCGCTCAGCATCCTCAAGTCGCTTGAGCAAAACTGTTCCGACGCCATCGGCCGGAACATACCCATTCCCACCGTCACCAAAGCTGTGGCAGTGGCCGTCATCTGACACGAATCCAAACGAATCCAAAGTGAGCATCTTCGCCGGGTGCAGCAGAAGGTTGGCACCTCCTGCGAGCGCAGCGTCCACACGTCCAACCCGCAAGTCTGCACACGCAGCGTGCAGCGCAGTGAGAGACGACGAACAGGCAGTATCCATCGCGACGCTGGGGCCATGAAGATCAAGGTGATAAGAGATGCGGTTTGCCGACGAATAGTGCTGTGAATCGAGCGGTAAGAGCACTCCCCGGCCCATGTCCTGCGCGCCGAACAGCGCATAGTCTTTGAAAGAGACACCCATATACACGCCAGTCTGTGGAGTGAGTTGGTGCTGGCCAGTCTGAGCCATGGCAGGCGGAACATAACCAGCGTCGCTCACACAGTGCCACGCACACTCCAGCAGAACACGTTCTTGGGGATCCAGATAGGCCGCGGTGCTAGGAGAAATACCGAAGAACTCGGCATCGAAGCACCTCTCGTCGCTAATGAATCCTCCCCACCGCACCTGATGATCCGGGTAGCGGGTCCAGTCCCAGCGATGTGCGGGAACCTCACTGATCAGATCGTCGCCAGCGATCAGCCGACGAGCCAATGCGTCAACATCTGAGGCACCGGGGAACCTTCCAGCCATGCCGATGACAGCAATATCTCCTTGGCTCGTCACCGTTCTAGCAGCGACTTCGCAGCGAGACTGCTGAGTACTTGATGGGACTTCGGGGGCTCCGTCTGGGTAGAGCCGCTGGATCGCTTGGACCACGTCCCCCACGGTCTCCGCCTCGAACATGAGAGACACAGGAATCCCTGGCAAGACCTCTTCCAACGCTGTAAGGAGCTGGCGGACGCGGATGGAATCGACGCCATAGCCCTCCAGCGTGCCGCTGCTCGTCAGACGTTCACGTGGGATGGCGAGCACGGTGCTGAAGACATCCAGCACGATTTCGGACACATCCGCTCGATGGACCGGCTTTGTCACCACCGGCGCCTCGCTGGCTTCCGAAGCCGAACCAGATTTCGCCAGCGGCTCACCCGCCCCCACAGGAATCAGCCAGCACGAGCCCTCCCTAAATGGATAGAGCGGAAGACTGGCGCGCGTGGGGCGCGAATGCTGCCACGCGACTTCCCAATCGACATTGACACCGGCAACCCACAACCGAGCAACGTCTTCCCACCGATGATGGGCTAGCGCGTCGGCGGCAAAGGAGGTCGTGAAGTCGGCGCCAAGCATGAAGGAAAGGGACGCGGCGTCGGCCGGCTTCGTCAAAACAGACGGATGAGACTCCCCCTGTGCCACACAATCCAGAGCAGTGGAAAGTTCTTCGAGCGACGAGACGACCAGTGCAAGGCGGCACGCAAAAGCTTGACGGCCGCACTGTGAGGTCATTGCAATCGCGGCGAGAGAAGGCAAGGACGAGGAAATCCGCGAAGCCGATTCGCTCTCGACGTCACCGACGGTACGTGCGTCGGCAGGCAGCGAAGACAATCCCACCAACGACAGTGCGCGATGCAGTCCCACCTGGTCCAAACCCAGGGAATCGAGCGGGTCGCTCGCCTCAACAGTTCCCACAGGCAATCCCAGGATCGTGTCGAGTGCGTGAGCGAATCTCCAGGGTGCGCTCTCGCTAGAGCCATGCAACCACCGTCGCCAACTCTCGACGACAGCCGCTAAGCGATCCTCGTCTGGAGCCGAGAGCACCACCACGTGGGATCCAGCTTCATCAACGTCAACGAGACGCTCTGCAGGTGCCGAGGCCACAATGACATGCGCGTTGGAGCCACCCGCACCAAAGGCACTGATCCCCGCCACACGCGGGCGCTCTCCACTGTTTGGCCACGCAACAGCCTCTTGAGAAATCTTGAAACCGGCTTCCGCGAGATCGAGATGTGGGTTCAGCTGGGCAGAGTGGAGCGACGGGGCGATGGTGTCATGCTCGAGCTGAAGGACCACCTTGGTCAACGCCGCGATACCCGCCGCCGACTCTGCATGGCCGATGGAAGACTTGACAGACCCTATCCAGACCGGTGCCGACGGAGCCGGCGAAAGCGCATTCTGGAGACCAATGACCTCGATCGGGTCACCAAGCGCCGTGCCTGTACCGTGCGCCTCGATGTAGCTAATGCTGGCTCGGTCCACCCCAGAGCGTCGCAAGGCCTCAGCGATGACGTCGCCCTCCGCGGCCGGGCTTGGAACCGTGAAACCATTCGTCCGTCCTGCTGCATTCAGGGCAGAGCCCTTGATGACCGCATGGATGTGATCGCCGTCAGTTAGCGCCGCTTCCAAAGGCTTCACTAGCACGGCCCCGACTCCCTCGGCCGGGACATATCCGTCGCCCCCAGCTCCAAAGGAGCGGCAGCGCCCATCGCTGGAAAGGAAACCTGCCTGCGACAGAGTGACGAACTTCGACGGGTGAGGCATCACATTGACGCCGCCCACGATGGCAGCGCGGCATCCCCCGTCGGCCAGACTCTGCAACGCCATGTGAAGAGCGCTCAGCGAGGAGGAACACATCGTGTCGACGGCAATACTCGGGCCGCGGAGGCCCAGGGTCCACGAGACCCGATTAGCGATCGACGAGAAGGAAGCTCCACCACGCACGCCAGCAGCATCGGAGAGCAGCTGATAGTGGCTGAACATCGCACCAACAAAGACACCAATGCGTTCGCCTCGGAGAGCATCCGGTCGGTAGCCAGCCTCTTCGACAGCATGCCAAGCAGTCTGTAAGAAGAGGCGTTCTTGGGGATCCATGTAATTTGCTTCAGCGGGCGAAATCCCAAAGAAGAGGGGATCAAAGCTATCGATCTTGTCTAGGAATCCACCCCAGCGAGCGGATGTAGTCCCAGGCCGACGGCCGTTTGGATCGAAGATCGCGTCATGGTCCCACCGAGAAGCCGGGACTTCAGTGATCGCGTCAACGCCGTCACGCAGGTTGCGCCAAAACACCTCCAAATCCGGCGCCTTGGGGTAGCGACCAGCCATGCCCACAATGGCGATGTCGCCTGTTGCGGGCGACGAGGAATGCGACGCACGCCCGCTCAAGGCGGCACCACGGGCAGCCAGTAACCTCCACTTCGCCGGGATCGCCTCATCTCGGTGCTCGGGGATCGCGCGAGTTGTCCGAGAGCGGGATTCCGGCCTCGGCTCCTGATCGTCGGTTGTGACCCCATTACGTTGAGCTAGACGAGCGGCAAGTTCGCGAACATTCTCGTGCTCAAAGAACAATGTCTTAGGAAGCCGGCCGAAACGCTTCTCTAGCTCCGCTGTCATCGACAGCGCGAGGATCGACTCCACGCCCATCTGCTGGAACGTCGTGGACGCCGTGCAGTCTTCTGCGTCGAGCTTGGTGAAGTGACGCACGATCTCAAGGACAAACCCTTCGATCTCTTGCAGCGACGTCGCGGCTGGGACGCCATCGTCAGGATCGGATGTATCCGCAAGGTCCGCCTCTGCTGCTCCTGTCACGGCGAGAACCCCACCATGGCCGCCGAGACTCCTCGCGCAGGCTGCGGCTGCCTGCTCACACGAGATACCGTTGGCCAGCGCCGTCGATGACACGTGCTCCACCAGATCGGTACCCCGTAATGCCGGCAGAGCGACGGAAACATAACGGGGACCGCCCTCTGTAGAGCAGGTCGCTCGCTCCTCCATCATGGCATCGAGGAATGCATTCGCGAAGGCGTAATCGGACTGCCCGACATTGGCAAATGTCCCTGCTAGCGAGGAGATCGTCATGAAGAACGCCAAGGAGTCATCCCGCGTCGCCTCCGCTAAGGCATGGAACCCTGCCACTTTGGGGGCAGCGACGGCCACCGCCGCGTCAACACTCTTCATCCGCGCGAAACTGTCATCTACCAAGCCTGCGCTGTGAATAACGCCGCGGATCCGAACCTCCTGGCGCAGGCCATCGCACAGGGCTGCGACTGCCGTGGTATCGGTGATATCGCACTGGGCGTACCTGACTCGTTCCCTCTCCCGAGAGAGAGTGCTCAGTGCACGCTGGACCTTGGACGCCGTCTCAGCGTGGCGACCGACCATGATCACCTGAGCATCGCTCCGCTGCAGGAGTTGCGCCGACAAAGTGAGGCCTAGTTCTCCTGCGCCACCACTGATGATGACAGCCTCCTGGGATCCGAGTGACGGCCAATCCCCTTTCGGGAGGTCGGTCGGCTCGATCGCCAGCACCAACCGCTCGCTCGATGTGAGCCGCACCCACTCCTCATCTTGCGACAACTCAGCCACGAGCCGAAGTGGTTGCGGCTCCAGGGAGGATCGCTCAAACACGACCGTGCGCAGACGGTAATCGGGGTCTTCTTCAGTCACCACGCGGCAGAAAGCAGCCATCGCCTTGGCGCATGCGGAGGCCTGTTCCCCAGTCTGCTCAATCAACCACATGATCTTGATCGGAGTGGCGGAACCGTGCTTCATCACGGCATGGAGTAATTCCAGTTGCATCGCGAGCAGCCGCAGGGGATCCGTCACATCGTCAACCAGAGCCACCACAACATCGGTCTCGCTGAGATTGACCAGTTGGTGTTCCACGGCCACGGTCGAGCCCGCATGAGCAGGCGACGCAGTTTCCAGAGCCGACAAAATCCGCGCCGTGTCTTGCGATCCGGGATCTGCTACCACCAGAACACGGGGCAGGCTCTCAGAAGGCGACGTCGGAGCAGCAACCTCACTGGTGCGAAAACAGCGAACAGTCTGATCAAACATGAGACGTCTCCTTCACCTCTCTCAGCGCGAGCCCATCGACTCGCACCAGCACATCGCCCGACTCGTTTGCCAGAGCAACGTCAGCAACAAATGCGGTGCTGGACGTGACACGCCTGCGCACGTGGGCATATATCTGGGCAGGAAGATCCATAGCGGCGAACCGCACGGAATCAGCCGCAAAAGGCAACCACAGACCGGGCTCGCGCCCCAGAAGGACACAACACTCAAATGCGGCATTGAGCATCGCTGCTAATGAAGGATGCCCATCGCCAGCCGTCGATCCGATAACCGCCAGCACCTCATCACTCGCGGCGCTACACGCCACCAGTTGCCGATACGACTGACCATGAGTGAGACCGAGCGCCTCAAGTCGACTGATCACAGCGTCGGCCGGTGCTGGGCTCCCACAGCGACGTCGCAAAGCATCAAGATCGATGCGTTCCAAAGAAGGCGATTCATCATCTAGGTCAGCAATTGCCGACGCTGCCACCGTCGCCCCAAAGCGCACGTCAACAGCGAGGCCGTCTACCTCCGGAACCAGAGATGTCTGCAATGTCACCGGTTCCGCCAAACTCACCAACGATGACCACGCCACATGAGTGAACCGCGTAACAGGGGCCTCGAGACCAAGCCCTGTTGCTACCGCCATCAGTTCAAGAGAGGCCGCACCCGCAAGCACTGGGACACCTTGGACACGATGGTCAGCGACAACCGGTGTGTCGGGTCCGAAGTCACTCTCGTAACACTGGGTGAACATCGAGGACACATTGCGATGAACGAGGGCATGAACTGGCACAAGCGTGACTTCCTGTGCCGCTTGCACCTGTGTCCACGGCTCAGGACGCCAATGCCGACGACGCGCGAACGGGTAACCAGGAAGTGAGATTCGCCGACGCTGCGGATCAAATTGCCACGCAACTGACTCGCCAGCCAACCACGCCTGGCCTTCCAAGGAGACGGGCTGAGATGACGAGGTCGATCCCCTTGACACGGAGGCGAGAGCGCACTCCAGCTCCTGCTGGTCGTGTGCAACGAGCAAGACACGGTGTTCCAAAGGCATCCGTCCCACTTGATAGGTGTAAGCCACGTCGGCAAGTTCAGTCGAAGTCAGTTGCTTGCCTCGCAACCACTCCTGCAATTGCCGGGCAATAGCAGCCAGATCGCCCGGGCGACAAGCCGATAGAGGCAGCTCGACGACGTCACAGTTTGGAGAATACTCCTCTTGGACAACCGGGGCTGAGGTCAAAATCACATGAGCATTGGATCCGCCCGCGCCAAAAGCAGAGACACCTGCCACCCGACGGCGGTTCGACGGCCAAGGACGGAGCTCGCGCACCACCTCCATGCCCACAGACTCCCACTCAATGTCTGGGTTGAGTTCGTCTGCATGGATGCTGGGGACGAGAGTCTCGTGCTGCATCTGGAGTAGCACCTTGGTCACCGAAGCCATACCAGCCGCGCTCTCACAGTGACCGATGTTCGACTTCACCGAACCCACGAGGCAGGGCTGGGAACGCTCCGCGCCGAGCGCGCGGAATAGAGCATCGATTTCCAGCGGATCGCCCAACCTGGTGCCCGTTCCATGAGCCTCGACGTAGTCCACATCGGCGCCGCTCAACCCTGCCTGAAGCAACGCCTCATTCACAACATGGGCTTGTGCCGCGGGTCGAGGAACCGTGAATCCATTGCTCCGACCGCCATGCCCCAGTGAGGTAGCCGCAACCACCCCATAAACGTGATCGCCATCAGCAAGGGCTTGGGCAAGCGGCTTGACGACGAGGACTCCAACGCCTTCTGACGGCACATACCCTGCAGCATCGGCAGAGAAAGCCTTACAACGACCGTGAGGACTCGTGAAACCGCTGGCTCTGAGCAAGCGGAACTTGTTGGGATGCACCGACAAATTGACGCCGCCCACCAGAGCCACCTCACAATCCCCGCGTCGCAGCGCTTGACACGCCACATGCAGGGCAGTGAGTGAAGACGAACACATGCTGTCCACCGTCATGCTGGGGCCACCGAAACCGTAGGTGTACGAGATGCGGTTGGAGAGGGCGGCAGGCACACCATTCAGCGCATAGCCGTTCGAGCCCATTTGTGACTGGGCACCGTACAACTGATATTCGGAGTACATCGCCCCGACATAGACCCCTACTGCCAACGAACCGTCAGCCTGACGTCCAGCCAGGTTGTCCGGGCGATGACCAGAATCCTCGATTGCATGATGGGCGCACTCAAGCAAGATCCGCTCCTGAGGATCCATCACCTCGGCTTCGGAGGGTGCTACTGCAAAGAAGCGATCGTCGAAGCAATCCGCATCCTCCAACATCCCCGCCCAGCCGAGACCGAAATCATCCGGGTACACGGGAGCGCCCCACTGCTGCCAACGCGAAGATGGGATGCGGTCAATGCTATCGCGACCGTGCCACAGGTTGTCCCAGAATTCAGCCACATTGGAGGCCTTCGGATAACGCCCAGCCATGCCTACAATCGCAAATTGCTCAGGGCTAGTGGATTCTCCGGTCTGGCGGCTGTCCGTCGCCTCTACGACGACTCCTGAGGCGACGGTCACCGCGGACACTTCCATAGGAGTGGAGGACGTGTCTGGCTGGATTGCGGCGCTACCTACCAGGGAGGCGCTCCCTTCGGGATGAGAAACCATGAGATGCTGCGCAAGCTCTCGCAGGGATCGGCTGTCGAAGAAGACGCTCTTTGACACCCGCCCCATCGTGGGGCGGAGCCGCTCAGCGAAATCGATAATCACGACCGAGTCCACACCGTAGGCTTCCAACGGCTCATCAAGATCGAGACGGCGGCGATCCACGCGAATAAGGTCAGCCAGGATGTCGCGTAACTTCTCCGCCAGGTCATCGCTGCTGATGCTGTCGCGAGCACCCATCACTAGTTGCTCGTTTGCTACCCCTTGATTGCCCGACTCAGTTTCCTGTGGATCGTCGCCGTTGCGACGAGCTCGTGCAACGAATGACCGAATCCGAGTTGGATCGCCGATCAGGGGCAGAACCCGAGCGGGGCTCTGAAGACGAAGGGCATGGAAAAGGTCGAGCGCAGTCTCTGTTGGCAGCGGAACTAACCCTGTTTGCGCTGTCATACGGGCCGCTGCTGCTGGCGCCAATCCCATGCCTGCATGAGCCCAGAGCGGCCAGCCAACAGACACCGAATGACCGCGCGCCTCTCCCCGCCGAACAGCTGCTGCCCGCCACAAGGCGAAGGAGTCTTCGAAACCATTCGCGGCTGCGTAGTCTGCCTGCCCCGGGTTTGCGATGCTGGCAGCCAGCGAGGAGCACAACATGAAACTGCGGAGCGGCTGATCTGCGACGGCGTCGTGGAGCGCAAGCGTGCCCAGCACCTTGGGCGCCAATACTTTCTGTATCGTTTCCTCGGACTTAGCAGCGTGAAGACCGTCGTGTACCACGCCCGCAGCATGGATGACATCGGTGACCGCGCCATGTTCGGCGCTCACGCGGACGACGAGGGCACGCACGGCAGCCGCATCGGTGATGTCAACGGACTCGTAGGTACAGACAACACCACCCCCAGTGAGTCGGCCGGTGAACTCTTCAATGTCAGGAGAAGAATTGCGCCGTCCGAGCAGGATTAACCGGACGATAGAGCCGTGGCGACGCGCACGGAACGCGAGATCCTCAGCGATGAGCCGTCCAACTCCGCCCGCGCCCCCAGAGATAAGCCACACGCCATCAACGGCCACATCAGGGGCTACCGGGCGTACGAACTCGCTCAGCGATTCCACCTCCCGGGCGTGCTCTGTCCGCCGCACCACCTGATCTGGTCTCTGGACACGGGCCTCCTCTCGCGACCAGGCTGCGATCACGGCCGGATCGGTTGCAGGCGGGCACAACATCAGCTGCGCGTCGAAACCCTCTTCAGCAGCAACTGTCCGCAAGAGCGGGAACAGCCCTGCCAACATGGAGTCCTCGCTCACCACCAATTGAACGAGCGTGTCGCCGTTTCTGCCGTCCGCTTCACGCAACACCCGAGTAACCTGCGTTGCCGCAGTCATGAACTCGGTATCGCGAGCGCTTCCCGTATAAAGGAGTGTGGCATCTACCTCGGGGGTCTCATAACACAATTCTTCATATGTCGTGAACAGGATTCGGTGGGGCGGGTTGTCGGTGCCACTGTGATCGGGCATCGAGACCGATTGCCAGGTTGGAACGAGCAGCACCACTTCAGGCCGCTCCACCGCATCAACTGCATGGAACCGGACACCGAGCATGTTCACCAAGATCTCACCCTGATCGTTACACACCGCGATATCCACGCCGCTCTCGTCAGTCGGCGTGTTGGCCGCTGCTGTCGAGACCACTGTGACGGAGTCAGGCAGTGTGTCGGCCAAGATCTCCACTCGCTGGATCGCGAACGGAAGTTTCTGACCCGCGCAGCCATCTTCTGACTGCTGGAGGAAAGCCCACGTAGATTGCAGCGCGCCGTCGATCATGGCAGGGTCCAAGAGGGTTCCCTCGAGCACCACGTTGCGACGGACCGTAGCTACAGATTCGGTGGCATTAACCTGAACTGAGCGAACAGTCCGCAGGGTCGCCCCGTACTCCAAGCCAGCCTCAACTAGGGCACTATACAGTTCCTCGACGGGGATCGTCCGGCGTTCCCCCGGACTCAAGACCGCCGCGCAGACCGCTCGGTTGTTGTGCAGCTCCGGCTCGACCATCGCGTCGCAGTATTCGACCTCGTTTTGATCGTGTGCGCTCGTGATGCGGATATGTGCGCGATCCCCCCTAGGCTCCACATGGATAGTGAGATCGGTGGCTTCTGCCGCAGGGCAAGGTCGGCTAAACACTATTCCTGACAGCGTGACCGGTTGAGAGAAGGACAGGCAACCTGCAGCGTGCAGCATTTCGATCATGACTGCACCAGGCAAGATCGCAGTCCCAGAAACCAGATGATCGCGCAATAGCGGCTCACGCGGGTCGAGGTGCGTCCGGAAAGCCACCCCTTCGAGGGTGGAACAGTTCTCGTGGACCAGAGGATGCAATCCCGCGCTCGCCTCCTTCGGCGGGGTCACCCAACATGTCTCGCGAGAAAATGGATAGCCGGGCAGACTGACGCGGCGCGGACGATCGCCCTGCCACATCGCGGACCAGTCAATCGCCAACCCTTCCACCCATCGACGCGCAATCTGGTGAAGATCGCCCTCAGCCAGGAGAGCCAGCGCTTCATCAGGAGCCGACGGATCGCGCTCCAGAGAGGACTGGGCGCGGGCAGCCCGACCTGTCATCACTTGTGAGGGCATTCCGGAACGGAAAGCGACGAGTTGCGAGACGGCATCGGCTAGGTCGGCTGTGACGATGGCGCAGCGCTGGGGGAGGGCCTCTCGTCCGGTCTGGAGGGTAAACGCCACATCACTGAGGCGCAGATCCGGAGTCTTCTGGGCAGCGTTGACGAACTCGTCGATTACGTTCTCAAGCCGCTCCTCATCGCGAGCAGACAGGACCACCACCATCGGGTGGGCTGGTTCTCCACCACGCGGAGTTCCCTCTGGCGCTTCTTCGACCACGAGGTGAGCGTTTGCGCCGCCCGCACCAAAGCTACTAATGCCAGCACGGAGCGGCATCGGGGCATCCCAGGGCTTTTCCGAACGAACGACCTCCACGTGTGCCTGTTCAAAGTCGATGTACGAGTTCAACGGGTCAGCGTGCAGGGAAGGGACGAGCGTACGATGGCGCATCTGCAGCAACACTTTGACCAAGCTCGCCACACCCGCGGCAGATTCACAATGGCCGATATTGCTCTTCACAGAACCGACCAAACACGGCTGCGCCAAATGGGAGGGGCCGAAGACCTCCGCAAGCCCTCGGACCTCGATCGGATCTCCTAGCTCCGTGCCCGTGCCATGTGCCTCCACGTATGAGACAGTGCCGGGATCAACATGACCGTCGGCGAGAGCCGCTCGTATCACATCAGCTTGCGCAGCAGTGCTGGGAACAGTGAAACCGCCGGCATGACCACCCGCGTTGATAGCGCTCCCGCGGATGACTCCCCAAATATGGTCACCATCGTCGATCGCCGATGCGAGGGGCTTGAGAAGAAAAGCTCCCACACCCTCACCTGGCACATAGCCAGTTCCACCCTGGCCAAAGGCACGGCACCGACCGTCCAGCGAAGCAAACTTGCCCTGTGACAACAGCACCAACTTGTCAGGATGGATGGTCAGATTCACCCCGCCAGCGAGTGCAAGATCTGACTCACCCGAACGGATGCTGTTGATCGCCAGGTGAAGCGCCGTCAGTGACGATGAACACATCGTGTCGAGAGCGATCGTCGGGCCGTGCAAATCCAGGGCATGGGAAACTCGATTCGCGATCGCGGCAAAGGACGACGGCACAGGCACGCTGTGACCATCGATGGATCCGCGAAGCAGGCCATAGTGGCCATACATCACGCCGACGAAGACACCCACCTTCTCTCGAGAGAGCGCTTTACGGGTATATCCGGCGTCCTCACACGCGTGCCAACATTCCTGGAGGAAGAGGCGTGCCTGGGGATCCATAAAGTCCGCCTCAGCCGGTGAAATACCGAAGAACAAAGGGTCAAACTTGTCGACGTCGTTGATGAATCCGCCCCAGCGTGCCGGGGTCTTGCCAGGCTCACCGGGCTTTCCCGTGTAGCGGCGATGATCCCACCGTCCGGAGGGGATCTCAGTGATGCAGTCCCGGCCCTGACGCAGGCTGTTCCAGAACTCATCCAGCGAATCACCGCCCGGGAAGCGACCGCTCATGCCGATGATGGCGATATCGCGTGTCTGGGGACCCACCTGTCCTTCGTCGATTCGATCAGAGCAGCGAACCGGTGTCACGGCGCTGACAGCGGGGCCAGCAAGCGGGATGTTCGCGGCGACACTCTCTTCCAACTCGCCGCACACGGCCGGATACTTCGTGGCCAGGGTATAGGCCAACTCTTCGATCGTGACGTGCTCAAAGAACAGAGTCTTGGGAAGAGACCCAAAACGCGTCTCCAGCTTCCTGGTGACCGTCATGATGACGATGGAATCCAGCCCTAGATCCTCGAAAGAGTCGTCCAGGCGCACCCTCTCTTCGGGGGTGCCGGTACCCTCACAAATCGCCTCGCGTATCATCTGGGCGGCCGCAACGGCGAGGGCATGCCCCTGAACGGCAACGGTCTGTTCCAAAGCCGAGGGCTGATCTTGGCCGGAGATAAGCGCTTTCCGCATTCCTCCGGCAGAGCCCACCCCACACGCAATCGCAGGTTGCCCCGTCGCAATGAGGGACGGAAAGAGACCGACGCCGATAGCACGGGGCAGCGGGATCATGCCCAGATCGCGCTTCAGCGCAGCGATGGCCTCATCGCTGATCCGCATTCCGCCGTCGGCCCAATACGGCCACGCGATGCTGACCGACTGGCCATGACGCTCGCCAGCTCTCCGCAACTTCTCACGGTGGTGTACCGCACCGTCGACGTAAGCGTTCGCCGCGCAATAGGCAGCCTGCCCAGGGTTACCGATCCAGGCCGACAGCGAAGAGCAGACGGTGAAGTGGCGCAGCGGTTCGTCTGCGAGAATCTCATCGAGCACCTCGAAACCCACAGCCTTGGGCCCCCACACCGCTGAAAGCTGCTCGGCCGTTATCCCACGCAGCATCGAGTCTGAAAGCACGGCTGCCGCGTGGTAGACGGCATCAAGCGCACCCCACCGCTCATGGATCTCGGCGACGGCGCAAGACACGTCCTCTCGCGACGTCACGTCTCCTCGTAGATAGAGGACGCGATCGGGCGCGGCACTCGCCCACGACGGCAACTGCGCGGGCTCTCCTGAACGCGAGAGAATCGCCGCACGACCGCCAGCCTCAACGACTGCTGCAGCGATCAGCGCACCGACTCCGCTCGAGCCGCCAACCACCAGTGCGGTCTCGGCTCCCCACTCGCTCTCCGGGATCTCAGACTCTGCAAACTCGGCCACCTGTCGGAGGCCGTCGCGCACGCACACCTGGATGTCGTCGGCCGCAATCTCCGCCGCGACAGCCGCGGGAGCTTCATCGAGATTCGTCACGGAGAGCAGCGTCGTCTTCATCGACGTCTCAAGTCGCACAGTCTTGAGATAACCCGAAACGGCGGCGGCAGTCGCACTCGTACCACCGCTGGTGTCCACGACAATGAGGCGACGCGTGGCCTCGCGATCAGCCAGAAGCGACATGAGGGTGGTGTGACACAGCCCGACGGTTTCCAAAGCGTCGCTGGCGTTCTCTTCTCGTGTCGGCAGTACCCAGCACGCTCCGTCACAATCAGTGGGGGTTCCGAGGTCTACTGCTCCGGTCCACAACGCTGAGTCGAAGTCTTGATTGAGAAGAGCCACGCGAGTTCGGGTAGACGCGAAGAGCGGCCGGTCTCGCCACGTCATGACGAATGCCATCTTGTCGAAGTCACGCCCGTCTAAGGCCGCGAACGTAAGGCCTTGGGTCGCCAACAGGAGTTCGCCACCCTCACCGATGATGTCGACGTTGAAACTGGCGCTGTCCTGAGAAGAGCGGGCGACATACACGCGACGGGCCCGATCCGGGCTTCCCCACACGTCGATGCGATCGGCTGTCAGAGGCACATAGGAGTGATCTACCGGTAGGAGCGGCCCCACCGCCTGCCATGCCGAATCCAGGATGCCGGCCCAGTCCGCCTCGCCTGTGACAGCCAGGTTTCCTATCGCAGCGTCGTCAGTCACACGAACATCGCGAAGCAACCCGAACCTGGGCCCATATTCCACTCCTGGCGCAACTCCTCTTAACGCTGGGACAGAGAATGTGTTCTCAGCGGGCACAAGGGATTGGAACGGCTCGCGCCACGATGTCCTCCTCGCACTCACACAAGTGCCGTCATCAGTAGCGATCGTCAGCGCCCCGGCTCCATCCTGAGTGAGACGCAATGTCAGCGGCTGACCGGAACTCGTGAGGGGATGTGACCACACGATGTCCGAGAGCGCAGTGTGCTTACCCTGCTGCGCAAGCCATTGCCACAGCAACTCCGCCGACGCAGCGCCTGGCAACACACCGACACCGTTGATGCGATGCTCCCGCAAGCGCCAATCGTCTGTCTCGAGGCGGATCACATGCGTCGTCTCCGCCGGTCCCCCACGGTGCTTGCCACCAGGCTCAAACCACAGGGGCACTTGTTCAAAGGGGTAGGGGGGGAGGGAGACGGTCCGACCCTCTTGAGTTTGCTCGAACCTGTCCCACGCAAGAGTTTGTCCATCCACCCACGCTGAGGCCAGCTCACCAAGCGTGGAAGTCTCACTGCTATCATCGCGACGAGCACGCGTCGCACGGCCTCGATGCCACCCGGAAGAATCGCCAACGGCGAATCCGTGCAAGAGTCGGATGGCATCCTGACGATCCGAGGCAACCGTTGCAGCGCGCTCCGGCAGCGCATCCCGTCCTCGCTGCAAGGTAAGGGCCACGTCGCGAAGGTCTAAAGAGGCGTCGCGCTCCAACGCCTCAGCGAGAACCCTTGCCATCTCGCGCAGCTGGCTCTCTTGATGAGCCGACAAGACCAGCAGTGCGGAATCCGCCATTGGCTCTCGCCTTATTGACTTCGGCACATATTCCTCTACCACTGCGTGCGCATTAGTGCCGCTAAAACCGAAAGAACTCACAGCGGCACGGCGCGGCCCGTCTGAAAGCCATGGACGCCGCTCGGTGCCCACGACAAATGGCGACTGAGCAAAATCAAAATGATGGTTCAGCGTGCCGGCGTGCAGCGTCGGCACAAATTCGCCATGCTGCATGCACAAGACGATCTTCTGCAGCGACGCCATGCCCGCTGCAGCCGATGTGTGCCCCACATTGGACTTTACAGAGCCGATGGTGCAGAACCCAGTGTCTGACGTCCACGTGCGGAAAGCTCCAGCAAGAGCTTCCAGCTCGATCGGATCACCGAGCACCGTGCCGGTGCCGTGCATTTCCGCATAGGTGATGCCCCGTGGATCAATCTGACCCCGTTCGTAAATTTCCTGCACGAGCGCTCGCTGGGATGCCAGATTCGGCGCAGTGATCCCGTTGGTGCGCCCATCCTGATTGATCCCGCTACCAAGGATGACTGCATGAATGTGGTCTCCATCAGCCTCGGCGTCTGCAAGGCGCCGCAAGACGACGGCACCAGCTCCTTCACCCGGAACAAAACCGTCGGCATCGTCTGAGAAAGCACGGCAGGCACCCGTCGGCGAGAGCATGCCTGCCGCCGCCATATCAGCGAGTCCGTCAACCGAGAGGTACGTGGCCGCCCCGCCGACCACAGCCATGTCGATCTCCCCAGCCCGTAAAGCAGCTACTGCAAGGTGGAGTGCCACCAGTGACGACGAGCAAGCTGTGTCGAGTGTGAGCGCCGGGCCCTTGAGATCATAAAAGTAGGAAACACGGCCTGCCGCGATCGCATTGCTGGAACTCGTGACAGTAGCCCCAGTGGAGCCCTCTCGATCAGCCAAGATCAGATAGTCACCGTTGGCTAGCCCCAGATACACGCCACAGCGCCTGCCCGAGACTCGAGCTCGGGAATACCCTGCGTCTTGAAGCGCCCGAGCGCCTTCTTGCATGAAGAGGCGATGCTGGGGATCAATCGCTCTGGCCTCGGCATACGGCACCTGGAAGTAGGCCGGATCAAAAGCATCAACATCATCGAGATAGCCGATGCGCGGTGTGGCCACCTCATCTACACTCGCGCCAGCAAAGCGCGCGGGCAAGGCGCGTACCCCATCACGCCCGTTGGCGATGAGATCCCAATACTCCTCCAGATTGGCGGCGCTCGCATAGCGCCCAGACATGCCGATGATGGCAATGCTGTCCGACCGCGTCACGGAGTTAACAGATGTCTCATACTCTTCCTGCTGAGTAGGGACGGAATCGAGTTGCTGCAGCAGCAGGCGCGCCTGCTGCGGATCGATTCGATGCTCACGCAACGCTGCGAGAACGTCAGCTCGAGAGGTGAGGTTCATGCTCACTTCTCCTCGTTGGAAATCAGCCCGGCCGCCTCGTCTGGGGCCACATTGCCGTCGTAGACCTGCTGGAGCAGCAGGTCTAGGTCATCAGGCACGGATTGCTCCCCCGGATCGCTGTGCCTGCTGGCCGCGGACATCTCCTGGGCGACCATCACGGCGAATGTGTCCATCGTCGGGAATTCGTACAGCTTCGTGGTCGAGAGCTTGAGACCCAATTCAGTGTTGATCGCACGCATCCATTCGACACCGACAATGGAATCAAGCCCTTGTTCCATGAAGCTTCGGTCAAGTTCCACCTCGTCAGGTTCCACAAATAGTTCGCGGGCCAGGCTAGCGACGAGTCGATCCACGATGTCGGCAGCCTGCACGGCAGGGGCCCCAACGACTGGGGCATCGGCGGCATGGGTCTGCTGTACTGTCGCCGCTGGAACGGCGTCTGAGGGCAAGAGGGGGGCGGGCGTCACCGGCTCGGTCACAGACACAACCTCTGTCGCCCCGTCCTGAGCCAGATCGGGCAAGGTAACCTTCGTCTCAACCACAGGACCGGCAGAGTCCACCTCGCGAATCACGTCGACCGGGTCAGAGAGCGCGGTCTGAGTCGGCGCAGACTGGAACTGCGGCTGCGGTTCAGTCTGGGTAACCGACTGGAATTCAGGAGAGGTGGCGACGCCGGGCCCACGCCAGTAGACCTTAGGCTCGAAGCAGTAACCCGGCAGCGACAGCAGAGGCGCGTCGCCGAAGGTACCCACGGGAATGTCATAGCCCTGGCAATAGAGCTCGCCCACACTGCGCAGCGCATCATCGACCTGCTCCGGGTTGCCCTGGCCAATCATGCCAACCTGCTGTGCCACGAAGCTGCTGAGGCTTGCGACGCTGTGCGTGCCACGCGCGACCGTGCCGAGAAACACACGGGAGCTCTGCCGCCCCTGCGCTGCTGCCGCCAACGAATCGATAGCGCCGTCTATGTCAGCGACGACCAACGCAGCCCGATGGGTGAGATGTTGACGGCCCTCAGCGAGCGTGCGTGCAATCCCCTGCAGAGGGGTTTCACGATGATCTTGCAGCCAGTTTGCTAACACACTCAACTGCCGACTCAGAGCAGCCTCATCGCTGCCTGAGACCACGAGCAAGGTTGGCGTCGCGGTTCCGGCAGCCGTCGGCTTGGGATCGCCTTGTTCCAGGATCACGTGGACATTCGTGCCGCTAAAGCCAAAGGCACTCGTGGCAGATCGCCTCAGCGCCGCTCCCTGCGGCCAGGAGGTGAGCTCACGATTCAACCAGAAGGGAGTTGTTTCCCATGCCACGTGATCGCTCGGATGCCCACACGACAGGCTGGGCGGGATCGAGCCGTGCTCCATAGCTGCCATAGCAACGATCAGGTTGATCAACCCAGCAGTTGCCTGTGCGTGACCAACCGTCGGCTTCACCGACATTAGAGCGATGCTCTGCTGCGAGGCATCTGCATACGCATTCGCCAGGGCGCTCACTTCGATCGGATCGCCGAGGGGCGTGCCCGTGCCATGGCCAATCACCAAGCCAATCGAGTCGGTCGTCACATCAGCATTGGCAAGAGCGCGACGAATCACTTCCTCCTGGGCATGACCGCTGGGAGCGGTGATGCTCTGACTCCGACCGTCATAGTTCATAGCACTGGACAGAAGCCTCGCCCGGACACGGCGGCCTTGACCACGGGCCTTGCTCTCCCGCTGGAGGACGATCACGGCCACGGCCTCCCCCGGCACCATTCCATCAGCCTCGCCGTCGTAGGCGCGGCACACGCCCGTAGATGAGAGCATGCCCGCGTCTGCCATGGCGTCGTAGACCTTAGAATCGCTGATGATATTGGCGGCGGCGACGATGGCGGTATCGCAATCTCCCGTCTCCAGTCCGAGGCGTGCCTGATGGAGCGCTGCCAAACCCGATGAACAAGCGGTATTGATAGCCATGCATGGTCCTGAGAGATTCAGGAAGTAGCTGATCCGAGCTGCCAGCACAGAGTTCGCGTTCGAAGTAACGCTGGCGCTCTCCAACAGGCCAAGATAATCGCCTTCCTCAATACCGACGTACACGCCGACACGTTCGTGATGGAGTTCTTCGTCAGTCAGAGCCGCATCTTCGATCGCATGCCACATCTCTTGCATGAGTAGTCGCTGACGCGGGTCCATCTGGAATGCCTCACGCGGCGCAATGTCAAAGAACCGCGCATCAAATTCGCCAACCCCCTCAAGCGTGCCCATCCATCGAGTCGCGGTATCGGCATGAAATTCTGCTCGTTCGCTCGGGACAGTATCAATCGCTGAGTGGCCCGATGTCATCAGCTCCCACAGCGCGTCGACATCACGGGCTTTGGGAAAACGTCCCGCCAGTCCCACCACAGCCACAGCGTCACGACGAGTGGTATCCCGCTCAGGAACTGAGAGTCCCGACTTGGCATGAACCGTCACAGCCTGGAAGGAATCAAGCGCCACCGCAGTCGGAGCGGCACTGTCTTCCGGTCCCTGGAAGAGGCGCTGCATTTCCTCGGCGTGATGAGCCAGAATGTGCGTGACAAGGGCATCAATAGTTGTCGCGCGGTAGAAGTCAGTGGGAAGGATGGGGACGCCGAGGTTCTCCTCCAAGTTGCCAGCCAGTTCCACCTGTAGCATCGAATCCATCCCGTAGGCCTGCAATGACGCCGTGGTATCGATCGCCGAAGCTTCCAATCGCACGACAGCCGCAACCTCACGACGCACAGCGTCGCTCACCCGATCGGCCAGGGACCAACCCGCCATCTTCGGCTGCCAACCAACTCCAACCGGAGCTTGGGAAGTGACGGTGCCAGCCTGCGAAGTGGACTGCGACATCGGCTGGAAAGGAGAGTGAAGTGCCTGCGGCCGGCTCGGCCAGAACGGCTCGCGTTCAAACGGGTACCCAGGCAGGGATACCGTCATGCCAAGTGCCGGCATCGGCGCCGGACAGGCACCCTCGAGATATCGCTGCGCAATGCTCTCTGCAGAGGCAGCCGCGCCGGGACCATTCAGCCCCGCAGCGAGACGGCTCATCTCCGATGAAGCCTCCGCCCGCAAGGCGTCACGCGTGAGCACGCGCCGCGTCGGGCCACCGTCCACGTCAACAACAGCTGCGCGCATCGCCTTCGCAGCCTCCTCGACGGACGAGACGACGGCAGCGAACCGATGTTCGTGATGATGGCGGCCCTCGGCCGCGGTCCGGACTAGAGCGGGCAAATCAGGCGCTTGCTCGCTCGCACACAGTCGAGCCAGGTCGAGGAGACGCTCGTCAAGCGCCCGTGCGGTCTTAGCCGAGACGAGAAGGGGCAAGGAGGCATTCATGTGAGACTCCGGATGAGAAGTATGAGAATGAGTGGGTTCGCGAACGACGACGTGGGCGTTAGTGCCGCTGATACCGAAGGCGCTGACAGCGCCACACCGAGGATGGTTCACGGGCGAGACCCAGGGACGGCTGGTCGAGCTGAGGTACACGGGGCTGCCCTGGAGCCGCAGATGGGGGTTGACGGGTTCGCAGGCTGGATTGCCCGGGAGAGTTTCGTGGCGCATCGCTTCCATCAAGACGATGAGACTGACCAAGCCGGACGCCGCCTGGCTATGTCCCACGACTGGCTTGACAGAGACCAGCGCACAACTGTTCTCACCAGAGCCGAGGGCTGTGTGTGCCGATGCGAGTGCGTTCGCTTCGATGGGGTCACCCAGCGTGGTGCCTGTTCCATGGGTAATCACTAAGTCGATTTCGTCCGGACCGATGGCAGCTGACGCGTACACTTCGGATTCCAACGCTCGTTGCGCTTCCCCGTTGGGGGCGGTCAGCCCGTTGGTCCTGCCGTCATAGTTGATACCGCTGGCCACAATGACGCCGTATTCGCGACGACCTGTTTGGACCGCCCACGATTCCCTCGTCAGCACGACGGCCGCCACGGCTTCGCCAGCCACCATGCCGTCAGCGTTCGCGCTGAAGGCGGAACAGACTCCGGTGCGCGAAAGCATGCCAGCGCTGACCATCGCGTCATATGTCGCGGGATGAGCTAGGACGTTCACCGCACCGACAATGGCGAGATCGCACTCACCAGCTGTCAAGCTCGCCGCCGCTTGATGAAGAGCAACCAAGCCGGAAGAACATGCGGTATTAGTTGCGACCACAGGGCCGTGGAGATCAAGGAGATAACTCAATCGTGCTGCGAGCGCACCCGTGTGGTTGGAAGCCACCCGACGGTCTTCATTTTCAATGAACTGGTAGTCGCCATCTTCCACGCCGACAAAGACGCCCACGCGCGACTTCCTTAGCGCATCCGGGCCGATCGAAGCGTCCTCCAGCGCGTGCCACATCTCTTGCAGAAGCAGTCGAGCCCGAGGGTCCATGCCCACAGCTTCTCGCGGAGAAATCTCGAAGAACACGGGATCAAAACGCTCAATGTCGCTCAGGGCAGCCACGTGGCGTGGCGTCTTATCCCAACCGGGGCGCTGACCCGCAAGATCGACAATCTGCGACTCAGCTGCCAAGATTGACGACCACAGGACCTCTACATCATCGTTTTGCGCGGCTCGCACGGCACGACCGATGACGCATACATGATCCCGGTCCATCGCGGTGCTGTTTTCCCGCGTCGGCTGCGGGCGCGCCCCTGTTCCTGGGATCTGGTTTTCCCGGTATGGATCGGGCTCTGACACGTCCTGATCCTCCAATGGTGAAGTCATGCACTCGTCGGCAAGATAGATGGCGAGGCGTCGAGGTGTCGGGTGATTGAACATGCTGTCGGGGCTCACGTCACAACCCAGCTCGTCGCACAACGAATCTGCAAATTCGACGATCGTCACCGAGTCGAAACCCAAGTCTTGGAAGGAATCGTCAGGATCCTGCCTCGGCACCGGGATCTGTAGCACCTCTGCAATGCTCGCGTGACAAGCGTTCAATGCCCTATCTACCATGGCCTCACGACTCACCATCGATGGCGTCGATTCCGGCGAGACCGCCGTTGATACCATCGCGACGGGACGAGTCTGAGACATTGCGCTGACAGTGCCCCTCAGCTCCACGCCTGGATCTCCAAAGTCAAGCCAGTAGGGCTCTTCCTCGAACGGATAAGTTGGCAGGCTCAGGCGTCGGCCTTGAGAGACGATGCCATTCCATGTGCTGAACTCACCCGCCAACCACGCGTCGCGGAGTTTGGTTGGCGCCTCTGCCCCTCGCGCGACAAAAGTGGCAGGCCGGTGGAGATCAACATGCGAAATACCTTGCCCATCACTCACCGACGCCAGCCACGACCGGACATCCTCGAGATCAGCCACGACTGCGGCAGCACGCCAGGCGAACGCCTCTCGCCCCACCTGAAGTGTAAATGCGAGGGCATCAAGGTCATTCTCGGCAACGTCACCGCGGCGAAGAACCGTCAAGAGTCGAGCCGCCATCTGTCGCAGAGCAGCCTCGCTCTTGGCCGAGAGCACCACAACCTCAGGGCCAAAAGCGACAGCGTGATCGCGAGACGCTACATGTTCGGCGACGATGACATGGGCATTGGACCCACCAGCACCGAAGGCAGAAATTCCCGCCACCAACGGCTTGTGCTCGCTCATTCTTTTCCACGGTGCGGCGTGTTGAGGAACGTAGAAGCGCGATCCTTCAAGTTCGAGTAACGGGTTCAACTCAGAGCTGTGGAGCGACGGAACTACTGTCTTGTGCTTCATCTGCAGCAGCACCCGCGTGAGAGCGGCGATGCCGGCCGCGCCCTCGCAGTGACCGATGCTGGCCTTCATCGAGCCCACTGCACAAGCAGCTCCGTCACCGAAGCCCTTAAGGAGGCCCTTGACTTCGATCGGATCGCCTAGCTTCGTGCCCGTACCGTGGGCCTCCACATAAGTCACGTCCGCGGGATTTATGCCACTCTCTTCAATGGCCCCACGGATGACCTCAGCCTGAGCTACAGCGCTCGGTACTGTGAACCCCGTCGTCCGGCCGGCGTGATTGAGCTGGGATCCCTTCACGACGCCATAGATGTGATCCCTCGCCTCGACTGCCGCAGCGAGCGGCTTCAGCAAAATCGCACCGACGCCCTCACTCGGCACATACCCATCGGCATCTTTGCCGAACGCGTGGCAGCGCCCAGTCGGAGAAATAAAAGCGTTGGTGGCCAGCAGCAAGGACTTGTTGGGGTGAAGGGTGAGATTGACACCGCCTACGATCGCCTGACGACATTGGCCCGCCTGAATGGCACGGCATGCCTGATCCAACACTGTGAGCGACGAGGAGCACATTGTGTCTGTCGCCACGCTCGGGCCCTTGAGATTGAGGTGATAAGAAACCCGATTCGGGACTCCAGCTAGATTGCCTGCGACGGCGATAGATCTTCCACGCTGCTGCGCCTCAACACCGAAGAATTGGTACTCCATGGTCATCAATCCCACGAACACACCCGTCGATGCCGCTCCAGAAGCAGACAGATCGCCAGGTGTATAGCCAGCGTCCTGAATGGTTTCGTAAACGCACCTTAGGAACAGTCTTTCCTGAGGGTCCATCTCAGCCGCTTCACGAGGCGAGATGTTGAAGAAATAGGGATCGAAGTGATCAATATCGGTCAGGAAGCCACCGTCTTGAGGGACGAGGCGATCGTAGGCATCAGCCCAGCGGACATCGCCCATTGACCAGCGGCCATCGGGCAACGTGCCGACAGTGTCACGTCCGTGGAGTAGGTTCTCCCACAGTTCGGTGAGATTGTTGGCACCTGGGTAACGGCCGGCTATGCCAACGATCGCCATATCGAGCGGCCCATGGTCTGGCGTCGATGCAATCCTCTGGACCGAGTTGGGTACGCGGCGCTGACGGCGAGAGTGTCGTGGAGCCGAGGCTGCTGGACGCGCCTGGTTAACGTCGGGCAATGCAGGTGGGGCGTCGCAAACCTCGAGACGAAGCAGGTCAGCAACCGCCTCGGGGCGCTCACTCACGATCTCGCGAGCAAGCGAGATAAGCGTCTCATGCTCAAAAAAGAGAGTGCGCGGAAGCGACCCTAGGCGAGACTCAAGATCCTCGATCACATCGATCGAACTGATGGAATCCAATCCAAGCTGGTCCAAGCTGGCATTTGGGTCTAACCACTCAAAGGAGAGTTTGAGGTGCTCATGCAACGCATGTGTCACCACAGTCAGGACTGCCTGGACCGGGTCCTGCTCGGACGCTGGCGAATCAGCATGCGCGATCGGCATCGCAGCGAGTTGGTTGGTAGCCCTAGGCGCTGGGGCTCCGACGAGATCCACCATCGCCTCTTCAAAACGACCAGGCAGAGCACTCATGCACAATGTTTGGGGTAATTTCGACGCAAGGCTCGTGTGGAGGGCGTGAATACCGCTACTGGCGGGAATCGCAGCAAACCCGGTTTCACGGCCCAACTTCTCTAGCGTGGCGGCCGGCATGCTCATGCCGCCATCGGCCCACAGCGACCAATCAATGCTCACTGTGGTGCCATGCCGCTGTCCGCTCTCAACCAACGCCGCTCGCTTGTGTGCCCACGCGTCCATGAAACCGTTGGCAGCCGCGTAGTCTGTCTGTCCGGCGTTGCCTACCGCACCCGTGGTTGAGGCAAAGAGCACAAAGACATCCAAGGGGAGGTCTTTCGTCGCCTCATCCAGATTCACGCAGCCCCACACCTTCGGCGCTAAGACCGCGTGAAGGTCGTCGGTCGTCTTGGTGCGAAGTGATCCGTCACGGGTAGTTCCAGCACAATGGATGACTCCGACCAAGTCACGCTGCTTCGCAACAACGCGACGAACATCAACCTCATCGAGCAAGTCCATTTGCTCATAACTCACGCGCTCGCCCGCGTCCAGGTCCGCGAGCACTCCGTTGGATCGGTCCCCCGCAATGGAACGGCCCGTCAAAACGACCTGAGTGGCAGGGGCAGACAAGATGTCTCGAGTTACCAGAAGGCCCAATCCGCCGAGGCCCCCGGTCACGACGTATGTGCCCGGCTTCCACTCCCGCTCACGCTCAGGCAGTCGCTTCCACTGCATCCTGGCAATGTCGCCATCAGTGACACGGAGGTGGGTTTCCGGCTGCTCAATCCCGGCTTGTGTGGCCAACAGTCGTTCAAGATCATGAGCCGTGACCTGAGGGCCTACCTCGATCAGTTGGGGGATGATGCGCCGACTCTCTTGTCCGATCGAAGCCACCATTCCCACCAACCCGGCGCCGAGCCCGAGAGGGACCACTACCTGCAGTAACCGAGGGGTTGCAGGCTTAGACTCCATCAGGTCTTGGGCGAGTCTCAACAGGTTCTCGGCGACGAGAGTGAAACTCTCGGCTGTGTCGTCAAGGGCAGGCAGGGGGTGGAGCATGGCCCCCGCTCCGCTGACTGTTACACCGGACGCTGCCACATACCGACCACGTGCTGCGCTCAACTCACGTGTCTCTTCCAGAGGCTCCCACGAGGGGGCGAGCACGGCGGTGATCGTGGCATCGTTGTCATGCATGGACGCCGCGGACAGTACTGAACTAAATCCGCGTACTTCAAGAACGACGTTGCCATCCGTATCGAAAATTTCGATGTCGAACTTTTCCACGCGACTGCTACGACCGAGATGGGTGATGCGCGCCACCACATTTCGAGGCATGGGCATGAAGACCGTCACGCGATCCATGCGGAAGGGGCGGCTAGGCATCATTTGCTCCTCGCCCAGGGCGATTGTGGCCTGGAAAATCCCGTCTAGCACATCCGGGCGAATCAGTGCGTCATCCCACAGAGTGGTACTGCTACGAGCCGTGGCGATCGCCATCGAACCATCGACAATCACTTCATCGAGGGTGTGGTACCACTCGCCGTATCGGAGCCCCTCCTTCTCGAGCGCCGCCCGAATCTCAGCGCCACTGCGTCGCAGCCCACTCATGTTCGACACATTCACCACCGGCCTAGGGCGGTCGGACTCCTCCAGAATCATCGTCACGGCACTCTTCTCAGCCTCGTCAGTACCTGCGACGAGATCGAGGACGACGGCCCCGTCGTCACGCAGATCGGCGAAGACGAACGCATCAGTCGGTGCTGTGACGGAGAACGGTTGGGTGATCTCAAGATCAGTCAGTACCAGCGTTTGAGCGTGGGCATCGCTGCAGCTTAGAATCCTTGCCGCATCGCACAACACCGCCAGATGGCCTGCAGCCGGCAGGATCGGCACACCATGCGATAGATGATCGGCAACAAGGGGGTTGCTGGCATCCCATGTGGTTTGCGTCGCCAGTCCTTGTTGGAGACTGGACACGTTGAGCCCGGCCAGCCGTCCCCTCTCGACGGGCGCTTGTGCCGACACTTCGGAAGTAACCCAGTAGTGCTCCCGTTCAAAGGGATAGCCAGGCAACGATGCTGTCGGCGGAAGTTCCTCCCACAAACCGGCCAGTGGCGGCACATAGCCTTGCATATACGCATCGCCCAATACCTCGAGGGTCTCGAGCAGTTCGGCTCCGCGATAAGTCCGGCACGAATGCACGAGGTCTTCCAGCAAGCGCGCCTGAACCTTCTTTTCCTGGAAGTGTTGAGGCACCGTCGTGATGGGAAAAGTACCGTCCGCAACCGACTGGAGTGCACGGATCAAATCGTCACCAGTCGCGCCAATGACGGCAGCCCGATGCGGCAAATGTTGCCGTCCCAGCGCCAGGGTTCGGGCCACCGAGGGGAGAGTGTAATCCTGCGACTCCAAGGCTTGTGCCAGGTTGTGTGCCTGTCGGCGGACAGCCGCGTCAGTCATTCCTGACAGCAGAAATAGGTGGGAACTAGACTCAGTATCGTCATAACGGAGCTGATCGCACGACATCATCATCATGTGGACATTGGTGCCACTAACACCGAACGCGCTCACGCTCGCGATACGCGGCTGCTCGTTCCAGGGCCATGGCTCGCTCTGCGTCGGAACCCTCAGGGCACTTGCCGCCCAGTCGACATATTCGCTCGGCTGCTCGAAGTCCCGCGACGGGGGTACCGTCGCAGACCACAAGGCTCGGGCAGCAATCGTGGCGCTCACCAAGCCAGAGGCGGCCTGAGAGTGACCAACATTGGGCTTGGTTGAGATCAACGCAACAGGATCATTGCGACGGTTCGAGAATACCGCCTCCAGCGCTTTCACTTCCACCGAATCGCCAAGTGGCGTCCCAGTACCGTGCGCCACCACGAGGCCAACGGCGCGGGAATCCACACCAGAAGATCGCAGTACCTCACGGACTAGTTCAGTTTGGGCGGTTCCATTTGGCGCCGTGATGCCCTGTGTCTTTCCATCGTGGTTCACGCCGCTGGCAAGCAGCCGAGCGTAGACGCGTCGTCGCTGCTCCCGGGCCAGATCGGATCGTTGCAGCACCATGACAGTGACAGCCTCGCCCGTGACCATGCCGTCAGCGCGTCGATCGAATGCATGACAAACCCCAGTAGGCGAGAGCATCCCCGCGCTACGCATGGTCTCGATCGTCACAGCATGGGAAAGGATATTGGCCGCAGCGACGATAGCCATATCGCACTCACCGTTGACAATACTGAGGCGCGCCTCGTGTAAGGCCAACAGGCCAGAAGAGCATGCCGTGTTGATAGCCATCACAGGGCCGTGCAGGTCCAGGAAGTAGGCCAAACGTGCCGCCAAGACGGCGTCGTTAGTCCCTGTTAAGCCATCATTATCGCCGAGGTAGTGCGCGTAGTCCCCCCCCTCGACTCCCACAAAGACGCCGACGCGATGGTTACGGAGTTCCTGTTTGCCTACCCCAGCATCCTCAAGTCCACGCCACATCTCTTGCAGCAAGAGTCGTTGACGAGGATCCATCTGTTCGGCGTCGCGAGGCGTCACACCAAAGAACCGGGCATCAAACTCATCGATGCCGTCAATCCATCCGCCGACCAGACCCCCACCAGAGGGGAGACCAGGACGGTCAGCAGGCACCGGGCCGATAGCGGTGCCACCTGTGACCACCTGATGCCAAAGCTCATCAACGTCGGCGGCTCCGGGAAACCTACCGCTGAGACCGATGATGTCAGCAGGAATTCCTCGACGGTCGTCGACGACGGACTTCCGCGCCGGAATAAGAAGACCACGATCCGCGGGCAGCGCCAACACGGCTGGCCTCTGGCGGGTCGTGATCTCGGCGCTCTCCGGCGAGTCGGAAATTCCGTACTTATGCGTAACCGCAGCGGGCGCCTCATTGGCAAGGCCCTTTGCCAATTCAAGACAGGAACCATAGCGAAAGAAGAGATCGGGCGTGAGCGTGTAGCCCACAACCGATGAAAGGTCCTCCGCCAGCTCAATCACATTGATGGAGTCCAGTCCGAAGGTGGAAAAGGACTCGTCCTCTTGAACCAACGACACCGGAATTCTGTGGAAATCAGCTAGGCCTCGGCGAATGTCTTCAAGGAGACGATCTGTGTCGATACCCTTCCCGTGCGAATTGCTCCCCGAATTCGACGTCTCCGCGGCTACCTCAAGGCCAATGATCGCCCGGCGCTCTCCTGCTTTATCCAAGATCAAGGCGCGAACTTCATCGGTCGAATCAGCGGGGATGCCATACCGCTCCACGGACAGCCATGTCGCGGGCGCTGGCAAGCCTTCCGCCGCCTGCGACAGATCGAGAGCATCTTCCAGCGAGAGGTCTCGCGTCGACACAGCACCACCCGGATTCCACACCGAGCCACGACACAGCACTCGTCGCGCCGATCCGGACTTGAGGACCAACGACCACTGCGGCGCACCCGGCTGATCTCCCCACGCGAGCTGCAGCGTGTCATGTGGGGAGGCCATCGTGGTGTTCTCTCCCCATTCGACGCGCGTGAGCCAGCACGACGCAGATGTCTCCCGTGCAAGAACGCCCCGGACAAGCTCCAGTTGAGTCAGAGCATCCAAGGTGATGTCTGTTGAGGTCTGCTGAGTCATGATCATGAGCCTCTTTCTCTCAAGCGCGCGTGATATCGATCCAGCGGAGGCCGCTGGTCTCATCGGGAATCTGTTCGGGCGCAGAAGGCGCCTGAGGCCAATAGCTGTCGGTGGCAAACGGATACGCGGGCACACCAACTAAGCGCGGAACGTCATTGCCCGTCGGAGCCGGGTTGTAGCCCTGACAGTACAACTCTGTAATGGCGCAAGCGGTATCCGCAGAAACGTAGGTACTCGCTGTCGTGATCTCCGACCACAGCGAGATCATCGTGTCGTTTAGGACCCGGTTTGGAGCGAACGTGCTTGGGACCTCCCCGCGTCGCACCTCTGATGCCTCGTCATCAGCTGCGGCCGCACGCAATAGAGCAACCGCATCCCCGCCCGGAGGCACCACCACCGCACAGCGGTGTCTAAAGTGGAAGCGATGATGTGCCAATGTTGCCGCCACCGCACCAAGCGCGACGTCGCGGCCATCGGTTTCGAGCCAGGTCGCGAGATCGGCGCAGCGCTGATGCAAAGACGCCTCACTCTTCGCCGACAGCAACAACACCACCGAAGCAGACACCACCGGCGCCACCTCAACCGCAGGCACTATCCGCTCCAACACCACATGAGCATTAGTCCCAGAAAAACCGAACGAACTCACACCACCACGACGAACATCACCAGACCAATCCGCCAACTCACGATTAACAAAAACCGGCGAACTGTCCCAATCCACATACGAACTCAACGGCTCAGCACACACACTCGGCGGAATCTCCCCCGCCATCAACGCACGCGCCAACACCACCAAACCCACCAAACCCGACGCCGCCAACGAATGCCCCACATTCGGCTTGACAGACACCAACGCACACGAACCAACATCCACCGACCCAAACGCCTCCACCAGCGCGTTCACCTCGATCGGATCACCCAACGGCGTACCCGTCCCATGCGCTACAACCAAACCCAACGACGCCGGATCCACACCACTGCGAGACCACACCTGCCGCAACAACTCCACCTGAGCCTGACCCGACGGAGCCGAAATCCCATTCGTGCGACCATCACAATTCACACCCGAGCCCAACACCCGAGCCACACGACCCAACCCGTGAGCAGACACCACATCCTCACGAGCCAACACCACCGCCACCACAGCCTCACCAGGCACCAAACCATCAGCCTCAGCACCAAAAGCCGCACACACACCACTCAGCGAGACCATGCCCGCATCCGTGAGTTCGGAGAGTTCCTTAGCTGTGCACATGATGTTGGCGGCAGCGACGATGGCAATGTCACACTCGCCCGATTCCAAACTCCGAACCGCCTGATGAAAAGCCACCAAACCCGACGAACACGCCGTATCAATCGACATGACAGGACCGCGCAGATTCAAGAAGTAGGAGAGGCGTCCGGCCATAATCGCGTTGTTGGTGGACGTCACATTGCCTTGACCGTCGATGAGATCGGCAAAGTCGCCCCGTTCTGCGCCGACGAAGACGCCGACCCGTTCCTTCTCAAGAACCGACGGCCCTACCCCCGCATCCTCCAACGCATGCCACATCTCCTCCAACAACAACCGCTGCCGAGGATCCATCACCTCAGCCTCACGAGGAGCAATCTCAAAGAACAACGGATCAAACCAACCCACCGACTCCAACCAACCACCCACCGCACCCGCAGCAGAACCCCACCACGGCACACGCTCCGCCGGCACATCCCTCAGAGCCAACCGACCCTCACGCACCAACGACCACAAACCATCCACACCCACACCCGACGGAAACACACCCGACATCCCCGCCAACACCACATCCGAGCAGCGAGCAGCTGAGCCGCGAGCACGCAACTTCTCGGTTCGGGCTAGAACCAACCCGGAATCGACAGTGAGGGCTTGTGGCAATTGCGGCATGGCCTGGCGAATCTTCTCGCTGTAGCGATTCGCCAAGTAGAACGTCAATCGCTCGAACGTCGGATGGCTGAACAGCGCATCAGGGCCGAGGCGCACGCCGAGCCTGCGACTGATTTCACGCGCTAGATCGGGCAGGTTCAGCGAGTCGGCACCATAGGTAGCGAAGGTTTGCTGCCGGTCGAGGTGACCCTCGTCGAGTCCAAGCACCCCCGTGAGAGATTCTTGGACCTGCTGCTCCACCCACGAGAGCACCACAGACTCGTCTAGCATCGGGATTGCCCCGCGTGTTTGCGCAGCGGCCTTGCGATCGCAGCGGAGACCAGTGATCTCCCCCGTGACCCTGCCATCCGCATCGAAGAAGTGAATGTCGACATTAGTGGCGCTGACGATCGTCACTCGTGCCTGCGTCGCCTCAGCAGAGTCGGTCGGCACCACGGCGCGATCGATTCCGACCAAGACGCCCTGCCCAAGGTAGGCATTCGCCCCCGCAAGGATCTCTTGGACGAAGTCAGAGAACTCGCCGGTGGAGGCGCCGCGAGTGAACTGAAGCGTCGGCAGACCGGCTGTCGGGGACTGATCTAGAGGCCCTGCTGCCGTCGCCCTACCATCGGCCACCGTATCCTCATCACACAACAGCCGCCAGACCAATCCGGTGCCGTCAGCCTCGCATTCGATGCTGACATCACCATCCGGTGTGGCGCCTCCGCGCCACCATGCGACGTCGTGGATTGCGATGGGATCGGTTGTATGCAAAGCGACGCAGCTCGCTTCGGTGACCGCCGCAAGGAGATGAGCAGGATCATCGATGCGGAACGAGACTAGAGAGAAGCGCGCCTGCGACAGCGAGGATTGATTCTCGACCAGATATGTTCGCGGCTCGTGTCCCAGGCCGAGAACCATCGTGTGCGTAGGCCAGTAGTCGGCATGGTCAAAGGCATAACCGGGCAGTGCCGCTGGCGTCTCAGAACGAGGCCACCATGCAGTCGGATCACAACCAGTGCAGTAAAGTCGTCCTAGCGCCTCCATGTCCTGACTAGTCGCAGCCTGCGCCGCAAGCGTGGCCGCAGTGTGCTCCAGCGATTGGTTGCGGCGATGTCCCTGTGGCACTGAGCCACGGACAATCCCGCGCCCCTTCTCGCCCTCAGCTGCGCGACGAAGTGTGTCCACTGCGCTATCTGTGTCAGAGGCGACCACGGCGACACGAAGCGCAAAGTGGCTTCTTGCTCCCGCCAACGTTCGAGCGGCGGTAATGAGATTCGTAGGCTCGGTTTCGAGCCAGGTCGCGAGATCGGCGCAGCGCTGATGCAAAGACGCCTCACTCTTCGCCGACAGCAACAACACCACCGAAGCAGACACCACCGGCGCCACCTCAACCGCAGGCACTATCCGCTCCAACACCACATGAGCATTAGTCCCAGAAAAACCGAACGAACTCACACCACCACGACGAACATCACCAGACCAATCCGCCAACTCACGATTAACAAAAACCGGCGAACTGTCCCAATCCACATACGAACTCAACGGCTCAGCACACACACTCGGCGGAATCTCCCCCGCCATCAACGCACGCGCCAACACCACCAAACCCACCAAACCCGACGCCGCCAACGAATGCCCCACATTCGGCTTGACAGACACCAACGCACACGAACCAACATCCACCGACCCAAACGCCTCCACCAGCGCGTTCACCTCGATCGGATCACCCAACGGCGTACCCGTCCCATGCGCTACAACCAAACCCAACGACGCCGGATCCACACCACTGCGAGACCACACCTGCCGCAACAACTCCACCTGAGCCTGACCCGACGGAGCCGAAATCCCATTCGTGCGACCATCACAATTCACACCCGAGCCCAACACCCGAGCCACACGACCCAACCCGTGAGCAGACACCACATCCTCACGAGCCAACACCACCGCCACCACAGCCTCACCAGGCACCAAACCATCAGCCTCAGCACCAAAAGCCGCACACACACCACTCAGCGAGACCATGCCCGCATCCGTGAGTTCGGAGAGTTCCTTAGCTGTGCACATGATGTTGGCGGCAGCGACGATGGCAATGTCACACTCGCCCGATTCCAAACTCCGAACCGCCTGATGAAAAGCCACCAAACCCGACGAACACGCCGTATCAATCGACATGACAGGACCGCGCAGATTCAAGAAGTAGGAGAGGCGTCCGGCCATAATCGCGTTGTTGGTGGACGTCACATTGCCTTGACCGTCGATGAGATCGGCAAAGTCGCCCCGTTCTGCGCCGACGAAGACGCCGACCCGTTCCTTCTCAAGAACCGACGGCCCTACCCCCGCATCCTCCAACGCATGCCACATCTCCTCCAACAACAACCGCTGCCGAGGATCCATCACCTCAGCCTCACGAGGAGCAATCTCAAAGAACAACGGATCAAACCAACCCACCGACTCCAACCAACCACCCACCGCACCCGCAGCAGAACCCCACCACGGCACACGCTCCGCCGGCACATCCCTCAGAGCCAACCGACCCTCACGCACCAACGACCACAAACCATCCACACCCACACCCGACGGAAACACACCCGACATCCCCGCCAACACCACGGACGGCCGTTCAGGGATCGAGGCGCCGCCACAAGCGTTCTGCGGCCAACGAGCGGGATCGGACTGATCGTTCTCGCAAGAAACCGGCAAATCTCCCACAACTGGAGCCTCAGGCGCTGGCGTGTCATTGCCAGGCGTGCTCACGACCACCGTCAGACCCGACTCGTTAGCACGGCCACGGCTGCGCCTGGTCAACCTGCTCCGAGTCTCCTGCGCAGCGGCGAATTCTGGCGTCACAGCTAGGTCGAGCGAAACCCCCGGAGTCGCCTCCGGCTGAATACGAGAAGACAGGTAGCGGGCAAGATCGATGATCGTCGGATGATTGAAGAAGACGTCCGGCATGAGTTCGACGCACAGGCGCTCGGAAATCGCGCCAGCGAGTTCGACGAGCATCAACGAGTCAAGTCCCAAGTCGTGCAACGAGACGTCGACATCGATATCGGCTGCCGAGATACGAAGAATGTCCTGGAGAGCGTCCATAAGAACCCGCTCAACATCATCCGTCGCTCCCCCGTTGACAACTGACGGGACATCTGTATTCTCAATTGCCGACGAGTCCTCATCGGACACCATGGCATCCAGAGCTACGGATTGTTTGTCTAGCGTCTCTGCTCCGTCATTGAGCTCATCGGCACGCCTTTGTGTGGCGGCGTCAGAAGCACTGCCCGCGAGCCGCGAAATAGCGGCCGCAGAACGCTCGATTTCACCCTTAAGTACCACGAGGGAAGTCGCCTCCGTAGCACCCACCGCAGCCACAATCTCCATTGCCTCTTCGGGTAGCAGCGGATCTTGACCACTGGCAGCGACAAGGAAGTTGGCCCGCTCACGATCCTCCTCGCCGAGGCCAACCTCTCCCCAGAGCGGCCAGGCAAAGGCCAAGCCAGGAGCATGCTCCGCTAATGCGGCAAGGTAACGGTTCCCGACGGCATATTCCGCACTGCCAAAGTCGCCCAAAAAGGCAGCCGTGGACGAGCACCACACGAGACGATCGACGTCGATAGCTAACTGCGCTACTTGTTCCGCAGCGTCGATGCGCAACCGGAATCCGTGACGAACCTCATCGAGATCGGCATCGAGGAGCGATGGCAGCGCACCTGAACCGGCTGACCACACGATGCCCATTAGTGGGCCGTCGGACTGCACAATTTCGATGAGTGGCTTCACCATACTGGGATCACTGAGATCGACAGAGTGGTACTCGACATCGTCGAGTCCGTACTGGGCGAGAACCGGCAAAGCCTCATGAGAGGACCGGCGACCGACGCCGATCACGGTAGCTCCTTGCTCATGCAGCCACGACGCGAACGTTCGGCCAAGACCACCAGTCACGCCCAAGATCAGCCAACGCCCAGTGACCGCATCCAGCGGCGTCAGCGCTTCCGCAGGCACATCCAGCTGTTTCACAGCTACGTCGTCTGCTCGCACCATCGAGCTCCCTGCAGCTGGATCCAAGGCATCCAGGACCCGCCGACGCCACGCGTCGGCTTCTCTTGCTGCGGCATCAACGAGGATTGCTCGAACCTGCCATCCCGGAATCACTCTCCCGGCCGACCGCTCAAATCCAATGAGGGCCTCACCAAAACGAGCACTCGTGTCGTCGTCGATGCTGGCGAGCAGAAAGACCTGAGGGGGCTCGTCGGCCATACGTGCGAGCTCAGCTAGCAACTGCCATGCAGCAGTCATAGCCTCTGCATCCCATGGCCCAGCAAGGGTGCGTAGATCGATAACGGTGTCGATCTTCTCTTTGGAAAGGATCGCCGTCACGTCGTCGAGGGAATCTGCCATGTCGACGGCATCGCGATCGGACCATTCCTTCAGCCACGGCTCGGCTATATCGGCCGGTCCGAACAAGAGGGTGCGCCCAAGGCTAGACTGCCGCGGCCTGTTATCGGTGGCCCATGTCTCAGCGAGCAAGGCCACAGTCGTTGGTAAAGCCGTGATCGCAGGCGACATCTCCTGCCCCAGCAATCCATCCAGGTAGCGCTCTACAACGCCCTTGCGGCGCAACTTACCCGCGCCCTGACGTAACTCGCCAGGGGCACACAGGACGACGTCGTGCACGCTGAGGCCATGCTTCTGGGACATCAGAGAGATGCAGGTCTTTCGTAAAGCGGATCGGACCTCTTCCTCAGCATCGGCAGAGGCCTCGATCGCGACGATGACCTTCTCCATGTCATTGACCTCGCACGAGAAGACACAAACGTCGAGCTCTTGATCAATGCCGCCGTATTCACGCAGTGTCAATTCAAGATTGCTTGGATCATAATTTTCTGCATTGACAATGATGATGTCACTGAATCGTCCGACGATGTACATGGCGTCTTCGTGAATCACGGCTTGATCGCCTGTCTTGAACCACAAACTGTTATCGCTCAACACGAATTGCCGCCCGGTGAGTTCCCGGTTCTGGAAGTACTGCTGGGCGCCGCCAGGGCTGCTCACCCACAGTTCTCCCACACGGTCTTGCCCGAGATCCAGCCCATCTTGGTCGCAAACCTTGAAGCGAATATCCGCGCGTTCACGACCACAACAAGTCAGCGCACGAGTGCCTTCTGCCCCAGCCTCACGCACCTCGACCCGCGCCTCACGCAAGGCCTCACGCTCAACTGTCAGCCATGTGGTGGGTTCGTTGGGCTCCTCACAGCAGACTGGGCCCATTTCCGTCGAGCCATAGTGAGGGGTGATGACAGACTCCGCGAGGCCGAAAGGAGCGAAAGCGGCATTGAAGCGCTCGACCGTATCGCGACGTACGGCTTCTCCTGCGGAGGCGATGACTCGCAAGGAAGCGAGTGAGTCAGAAGCAGTCAGGCCGTGTGCACCGTATCGAACCACATGATCAAGTGCAAAGTTCGGGGCCCCGGAGTGGGTGGCACGCCGCTTCGCCAGCATCCGCAGCCATAATTCTGGCGTTTCGACAAAGGTGTTGGGCGGCATGAGCAGGCACGGGCAACCCGCCGCCAAGGGGGCGAGCATGCCCAGTAAGAGACCAAAACTGTGGCTCAAGGGCAGCCATGAGACAAAACTGCTCTCCGCGCTGGTGTCCCATAAAACCACGCTTGCCTCGATCTGCGCCTCCAGGTTTGCGTGGCTGTGAGGCACGCCCTTGGGCGTCCCCGTTGAACCCGACGAGTAGAGCATCATGGCGGTCTGATCCGGATCTCGCGGGAGAGCTGCGTCCAGTTCCGGCTCGTCGAGAAGATCCGCGATGGCGACCGCCACATAATCGTGCTCGCCCGCGTTCGCGGCGAAAATATCCAAATGGGCTGAGTCAGTCAGCACCGCCGTTGGTGCTGCATGACCGAGCACATACACGACGAAGGGCGAAAGTTGCTCGCCTCGGTCAATGTCGTCCGTCTTTAACGGCACTGAAACCACATTCGCGTGCGAGCACGCCAGCATGCCCACGACCAAATTCGGCCCGTCAGGCAGGGCCAGAATGATGCGATCTCCGGGCTCAGTGTGCTGCGTCAACCAATGCGCGATGCGGGCGCCCCGCTCGGCTGCTGCTGAACCAAGCACCGTCTCCGTTTCCGAGCGGCCGTCACTCAAGGACCAAGACAGCACGTCACCGTGTTCACGGCAGCGGTCTACCCAGCTCGAAGTATCAGCCTTCACATCGGAATTCATCGCAACCTCTCAGAATGGCAGTCAGAAGGAGTTAGAAATCAGCGCGTTCAAAGCGCGCGACGCTCAACCGGACCGAGGCGATATTCGCCAGCACAAATACCGCAATACCACCGCCCAGGATCGCGAGCTGGCCACCTAGATGCTGTATTTCAATAGCATTGAGGACAGCGCCAATCGGCCCACCCAAGTGAGCAGCTACCTCGATCACCACAGCCAATAAGGCAGCCACGGTAGAAGCAACGATGCTGGGCATAGCCAAGCTTGACGCATTCTTCAGAAACATCGGAAAGAAGATAAGGTTGTAAATTCCAAACATGGCGAAGGCTAACCCCATCAGTGCAATGTTTGCTTCGATCCCCACGGGATTCAGAGCCGGGTTAATGCGATAGCGTGTGAAGATGACAGGAACACACGAAATCACCTGAACTATTTCCACCAGGCACGCAAGCTGGATGTAGCCAATCGCAATCTCGCGTTTACGTATCGGAAGCATCAGTGAAAAGTCCACGTCGTGATTCTCGCGGACGCCTTGGAACACGAAGTACAGCGCCAGAACCTGATAAAGGAAAGTCATGAAGTACGGGTACTCCGGCACATACAGCAGCGCTACCAGACCGATAAACAGCCATGTGATCGGAAAATTCACCAGACGAAGATTCTTTCGTAGCATGGTATTCACTTGCGCTTCTCCTCGCGCTCAAGATGGACGATGATGTCGTTGAGGCTGGGCTGGGAGGCGTCCAGACCAGAAACTAGGTCGGCGAACTCCCGAGGCAAGATCGCTTGGGTGCGATCACGCACCTCGGTCGCGCCCACGAGTGCCTCGCGTAGCTGCCCCGACAGCGACAGCGTTGGAGCATCGATCATCAGGTACCGGTGCAGGAATGAGTCGAGAGGTTCCGTGGCCCGCACCCTGCCCTGCTCCAGGTACGTGATGTCGTCAGCGATCTGCTCAAGATCGGTCATCTGGTGAGTGGAGAAGAGCAGCGAGAGACCTTCGCTATCCACGAGTGTGCGCAGATCTTGAAGCAGATCATCGCGAGAAAGTGGATCCAGCCCACTGGTGGGCTCATCCAGAATCACTAATTCCGCATTACGGGACAGAGCAAGGGCGAGACCAAACTTGACGCGCATTCCAGCCGAGAGCTCGTCGACCTTCTTACTAAGCACAAGATCAAAGCGCTCCACATAGCGCTCGAAAATCTTGTCGTCCCAGCTATCAAAGAAACGAGAATAAACATCGGCGATAACACTCAACTTCTTCTTAGGATAGAAAGTCACCTGACCGAGTGAGAGAGAAACACGGTTCCGAACTTCGTGCTCACGACCGTGATAGTCACTGCCAAAGAAGCGAACTTCACCGCTATCAGGATGAATATTTCCCATCAAGGCTTTGAGTGTTGTCGTCTTACCAGCACCGTTCTGCCCAACAAATCCCATCACTCGCCCTAGGGGAAGAGCGAAACTTACCTTATCCAATAGAAATTTGGGATACGTTTTTATCAGGTCTTCAACCTCGAGAACATACGGCTCCGCCATTATGCGTCCTTCCCTGCTTGTGATTGATAGGACACGCCTTCCAGTCTCGTTGCCACCTGACCCTCAGCATCTGCAACGACAATGTCGACGAGCTGATCGCGACAGCAGGCCGTGATGTGGGTCTGCTGGGGTGTGGCGCCAGCGATCCACAGGCGGTCCACACTCTGAGGCCATGGGGCGGGAGCGGACTCTCCATCAGCCCACCAGCCGATGTCCAAGGCATCTGTGGTCGTGTACACATCACAGACCACATTGCGCCCTCGACCGTGGTACTCCGAGTTTGCATCTATCCGGGCTTGCGCCGCACCCGTCGTCTTAGCCGCCGTAACGACACATTCATAGCCGCCCGCTCGGATAACGCCTGCGGCCACCAAGTCGCGCTGCCAAGCTTGGGCGCCCGTCTCCGTCGTCTCAATTACCGAAGAAGCACAGCCGGGAACAGAGGAAGCTGCAGACACCGTCGTTTGGAACAGCACCTCACCGCTCGAGACGAGGATAACGTCGATGTCGATCTTGCCATCGTCACGGGATCCCACCAGGGTTCTCGTCCACTGTGTCTCTCCCTTGCGGATTGCCAGGGGCTCACCCCACCGTAGATCCTCAAAGAGAACGGCCCCCGCAAGACCGGCGACCGATGCCGCCGCACAATATCGAGCAACTTCGATCCACGCTGCGGCAGGAACATAGTTTCGCTGGGCAAACTTATAGTTGCGCACTATTGGATTGCCAGCTTCCCACACTGACAGGAAAGCTTGATCGCGTAGATCGCTGTCATTGCTGAACACCAGAGCATGTCGACGAGACGGATGAGCAGCGCGTGTGCCTTGAACCACCAATCCGTGTCTCTCAGCAGCAAAGGGATAGAGCGGAGTGGTGGGAGTGCCGGGACGATTGTCGTCCCAAGGCGACGCTTCTCCTCGGACCCACCGGCCCAGCGTCGTGTCAGTGGGAGTGGCGGCCGTGGACTGTTCGCCACGCGTGTCGCCTTGGCCACTCTGTGGTGAAGACTGCGAGTCGTGCGTGACCTTGCCACGCTGCACACGGCTGTCATCACCAGCCAGCACGGCATCGATGATCTCGCAAGCATCTTCGGCATCACTGGCGGAGAACGTCAATCGGTATGCCATCGGCTGAGCCGCTAGACGTCCACGGGCGATCTGTTCGAGTCCCGCTCGGTCCGCACCTGTGAGCATCTCGCGTACCAATTCGAGGAGGCGAACGAGCGCCTCGGGAGATTGAGCAGAAAAGAGGAGGGGCACCGCGTCGCTCCATGCCTGCTCCACCCGCTCCTGGGCATGCGGCTTACTCACCACCATGTGAGCGTTAGCCCCACCGAACCCAAAGGAGCTGATGCAGGCAACATCGGACCGTCCGGTTGGCCAAGGAGTGTTTTCAACAGCAAGGGCGAGTACCCCTGGAGCGGGGTCAAGGTCGGGATTGACCGTCGTGAAATGGCCAAGCCCTGGAACTAGCGAATGCTCGAGGCTCAAGACGGCCTTCATGACGCTGACCAGCGCGGCGGCGGACTCGAGGTGCCCTACGACAGTCTTCGCTGATGTAAGGAGGGCAGGATCTGCATCTGGGTGGACTCCACCCAACGCGAGATTCAGCCCCTCAACCTCCATGGGATCGCCAAGAGGAGTACCTGTGCCATGGCATTCGACCATACCGACCTGCTCAGGCCCGATACGCGCCTCGGCGAGAGCTTCCGCAACAAGGGCAGCCTGCGCCCGCGGGTTAGGGGCACGCAGGGAGCCCGTATAGCCATCCTCATTGACGGCAGTCCCTTGGACGATGGCGCGGACCCGATAACCGTCGGCCTCGTGCGTACGACGCAAGACGAAGACAACGACGCCTTCGGAGCGAACATACCCATCCGCTGAGGCATCGAACGTAGCGCAGCGCCCCTGGCTTGACTGCATACCGGCCAAGTTGTTGCACATCAAGGTCGCTGCGGAGCCAAGATAGTTGACACCGGCGACGATCGCGACGTCCACCTCATGAGACAGCAATGCCTGCGTCGCTAGATGCAGCGCGACTCCTGAACTCGAGCAGGCCGTGTTCACGACAAGGCTCGGGCCGCGCAGGTCATACCAGCGCGAGAGGCGATTGGCCAGCATTGCCGCATGGTTACCGGAGTCCAGATGTCCAGCGTAGGAGTCACTTGCACCATCGGTAATACGCGAGATATCTCGATAATCGATGATCTGAGCTCCCACATAGACGCCAGTACGCGTAGCGCGCAGTGACGAGGGCCGCTCACCGGCGTCTTCAAGCGCGTGCCACGTCACCTCGAGGAGGCGACGCTGCTGCGGGTCCATCGATTGCGCCTCAAGTGGAGAGATATTGAAGAATGCAGCATCAAACTCGTCCATCCCCTCGACAATGCCGGCATACCGCGGCAGGGCCGACGTGTCATCATGATCGCGAAGGTGCTGCTCCACAAGCCATGGACGAGATTCCTCAAGGACAGAAATGCAGTCACGCTGGGTGACCAGCGCATCCCAGAACTGCTCAGGTGTCCGGATGTCGGGGGGAAGCTGGCAGGCCATCCCAACGATGGCGACATCCTCAATCAGCGGCGATGCAGACTCATTCTTGCCAGCGTCATCGTCCGCTTCGCCCACCTCACTCGACTCGATGCCAACGAGCGCAGCCAGGACCTCTTCCAGTTGCTCTGGTTGTGGGTTCATGAACAACTTACCCACGGGAACGTCCACATCTAGGAGATCGCTCAATCCGCGAGCCACTTGGATGTAATCCACGGAGCCAAGACCTAGTTCGGCGAGCGAGATATCAGAATCCCGCGAGATCCCCCAAGGCTCGAGCACCTCATTCAGGACAGCAATCACGTCGCCGCGCGTCAGCCCGGTCATCGGATGCCCTCTCCGAGGGCTGGGGTGTTTCCGTCCGGAACAGCCTTCTGCCGTCCCTCGTGGCGCCCGCCCCCGACGGCGCGTCGGGTGAGTCGGTTCAAAAAGATGGGCGTCAATACGAGTCCGACGAGCATCCACACGGACACATTGAGCGCAGCAATTTCGGGCTCAAACTTTCCGCCGATCTCCAACACTCCACCGGATGCTGGCAGCATCGCCTCACGGAAGAGCTGCCCAAGCCAGAATAGCGGCGAATACGAACCCACCGTTTGCATCCAAGCCGGGGTCATAATCATGGGCACTACCAGCCCCGAGAAGATAATCATCACAACAAAGGGGGTCATGGCGGCACTGATCGACGACGATCCGCTGCGCACAATTGATCCCAAAAGCAGACCCCACGTGGTGCATAATAGCAGGCCCGTAATCAAGGCAGCGATGAGAAGAAGAATGTTGACCTGGAAGCCTGAGGAAAAGAAAAACACCGGCAAGAGGAGCGCAGATCCCAGAAGCGTGCTCAATGTCTGATGGATGGTCTGCCCAACGGCATAGATCGCGAGTCCCTGGGGGAGCGTGCGCAACCGCTGCACGGTACCGTCGTAACGTTCTACTAACAGCGAGGTAAGGACACCGGAGAAACAGATCATCGTGACCTGCAAGGTGAGTAGTCCTGGAAGCACCGCGACGGGAACGGGGACGCCCATCAGTTGGCTATCGCGATACACCCATAACGCCACGCACATGATGGCTGGCGGCAGGATCATGGTGATGATGTCTTGGGGCCGGACGAGTACCAACCGCAGCGAGCTCAGGCCACGAGCGACGCCGACTCGGAGAATCAGACCCAGATTCATGAAACCCGCTCCTCTTGTTCTGCTGCCTGCGCTGCCATGATCCGCAAATAGCTGTCTTCAAGACTTCCGTGTCGGATCTCGAGATGATCGATGTCACGATTCTTCGGGTCCGCCAACAGTTGCCGTGCCAGTGCGAGATAGCCAGCACCGGCTTGCTCCACGTGCTTTTCGCCCGACTCGACCCACGTGACGGTTACCTCTCCCCCAGAGCGCCGCTTGATTTCTTCCAGCGTTCCTTGAGCCACGACCTGACCTCGAGAGATGGTCAAGAGTCGGTCCGCGATCTGCTCGACTTCATCGAGATCATGAGTGGTCACCAAAATGGCGATTCCACGCTCGCGCGCCAGGAATGAAACAAGTTCATGAAACTCGTGCCTGGCGCGGGGATCGAGGCCAGCGGTCGGTTCGTCCATAAAAATGATCTCAGGCGATCCCAACATCGCAAGCGCGACGTCGACGCGGCGTCGCTCACCACCGGACAGGCGACCCAACGGCCGATCGATAAACGCGTTGAGGCTGAGGAATTCCGTCACCTCAGCAACCAATCCATGATTGATCTGACCGCACCCATCCACCGGGTAATAGCGGGAGCAATGTTCCAAGATGCGTCGCGTCGTCCACCGTGGGTGGTCCTGCCACGACTGAAGAACGATGCCCATCTTGGAGCGCCAGCGCTCGTCGCCGTCCCAGGGTTCGATACCGAACACCTTGACGTCACCCGATGACGGAATGCGGAAGCCTTCCAGAATCTCCATGGTCGTGGTCTTGCCACTGCCATTGGGACCGAGAATGGCGACCACCTCGCCCTGGTGTACGTCAAAACTAATGCCGTTGACGGCAGTCTTGGACCCATAGCGCATTACCAAGTCGGTAACGGATACGACAACCCTCTTGTCACTCATCCCGGCCCCCCTCATCGTTCAATTCCCAGGGCATAAGATTGTCGTTGGCGTACGCGGCCATACGCTTCCTCACCAGCGGATCGGCAAAGCGACTCAAGTTCGCTTCAATCGCATGGGGACGGGCTGCTTTTGTGGAGCAGATGACGTCAGCCGAAAACCGCTTCAGGGGAGCGACACCATCGCGTGGAATCCGACACAGCCGGTTGAGCAGCCGCGCAAGCAGAACGTCGCTGCGCTCACCCATCTCGTCCACGAGCCCCCACGACAAGGCCGTGCTCGCGTCGATCGTGCGCGTTGAAATCGCCAATGTATGCGCACGTCGCGCGCCGATTCGATGAGCGAGGAAAGGAAGCACCATGGCGGGCATCAGACCAAAGAGCATCTCAGGAAGGGCAAACGTCGCCAATTGGTCCGACACGACAAAGTCGGACGCGGCGACAAAGCCCACACCGCCAGCCGCCGTCTTGCCGCGCACGTGCGTGACAACGATGACATCTCCCGAGATCATCCTGGTCCAGAGGTCGAACAGATAATCCGGCTGATGGGCGCCGGCGGCCTCGCTCGAGACTGCTACGAGATCCGCACCTGTACAGAACACATCCGGCAGCCCCGACATGATTAGAACCCCCGACCGTCGAGATGCCTCATCGAGGCCGCGCTCAACGGTCTCCAGCATCTCCCCGTCCAACGCATTGGCAGCGTCGGGACGGTGAAATCGAACGGTTGTCACACGTTCGGTGCTCTCCAGCGAGGCCGATGACATGTCAGGCCCCCTTCGCTAAGAGTTCCTGGGCAGCCTCGTACAAACTCCGGTTGATGATGCCCACGTGGCGCTGACGCCAATCAGCGAAGTCTGTCCCGGCTGCCCAAGAGTTGAACGCACCCATCGCGGGGCCAGTTGGAACGAGGTAGTCCACTTGATGCTCAGGATCGCCCGCCAGGGCAGCCTCCGCACAGTGATCGAGGTAGCTCCGAATCACACCCACAAAGACGGCTCGAGGATCGGCTTCGTCTGGGGGCAGAAGGTGCGCATGCACTGCACGCTGTCGTGCGGAGTCGAACGTCTCGCCCAGCACGCGACGCTCGATTTGGTCCTGGGTGAGCTCGTCGACCTCGTCCCAGGAGCTGAAGCGCTCAAAGACGTCTCGCAAGCGCTTGGCACGTGCGCTCACCAAGGTTCCTCGCCGCATCACCTGCATGGGCGTCAGGAGTTCAAAGGCAGCAGCTGCTGGCGCGGTCGTCGTATCTTGAATCTCGCAAGCGGCCAACAGATCCTTGACGTGATCGCTCGTCGCAGCCTCAGGAGTGCACTGATTGATGGACCCCGTCATGAGGAATTCGGCGCCCATCACGAGCGCAGCCGCGAAGGCCTCCGGTGAGCCGAGACCCCCTGCCAAGCCCACCGGAATGGGGTGCGAGAGCACGGTCGTCGCTTGATCCCGCAACCGCAGGAACGTGGGAAGAACGGCTGTGGCCGGAGCATGATCGGTGAGCCAACCGCCCTGCGAATCCGCACACAAGGAGCTAGCTGCGGCGATCGAGGACGCTACCTCGGCCTCGGCCGCAGTCACACGGGCTTCGCTGACTAGACGCTGCACGAGCGAAGCCGACAGCGGCGCGCAGAACTGACGGGCCACCTCCGGACGCGACGTCTTACACATCACCTGGTGAGGTGCGTACACCTGCTCATCTCGGCGGTAAGCACCCTTGAGCCGGAAACGGGCTAGTACCGGGGAAACACTGACATAGCCGGACGCCTCGAGACGCGTCACACCATGGCGTAAAGCGATGTCAATGAGAGCGGCCTCTCGGTCCGGCTCATACCAAGAAGGCGAGACCGCCAACGCCCAAGGCCGGGCGCCCAGCAGCGACGTGGTCTCACGGACCAGGCGCTCTACCTCGTCGAGGGGAAGTCCCTCCGTCCCCAGAGCTGCGACGAGACCGGACTCAGCCGCGGCAGCGACAAAGCGGGGACCGCTAATGCCACGGAACATAGCGCCGCACACCACGGGAAGCACATCGAGGTCTTCGACGCCGACCCTCTCGGGCTGGTCGTCTCCCCCTGCGGGTTCGGCGAGCGAGCTCGACACCTCGGCAGCAGCCTCGCTCTCGGGCACATAGATCGGTTTTGCCGAGCGCTTGATCTGCCTCGCGAGGCCAGACAAGACTGCACCAGGACCCACTTCCACAAAGTCAGTGACTCCGTACCCCATCAATACCTGGATGGACTCGCACCACCTGACCGGGCTTGAAATCTGCCGGACCAGCGTCTTGGCCACTGCATCCGCTTGATACGGGCGGGCTGTCACGTTCGCGATCACGGGAATCGTCGGGGCATTCAACGCCATGCCGTCGACGAAGGAGGCAAATTCGACGCTAGAGGGCTGCATATGCCGTGAGTGGAAAGCCCCGCTGACATTAAGCGTCACGTAGCGAGCACCACGCTTCTCGAAAGCTTCGCGGGCGGCCTCGATATCTGTGGCGGCACCAGCCACCACCACCTGCTTCGGCGAGTTGATGTTCGCGAGATCGAGGTGGTGGAGCGATTCTTCATTGATGACGTCAAGCACGCCCTGCTCATCCAGACCCACAACCGCTGCCATTCCCCCGCCACGCACCTGGGACATCAAAGCGCCACGCCGCTGCACAAGCCGTAGACCTTGTTCAAAGTCCACTACGCCCGCAGCAAAGAGTGCGTCGTACTCACCAAGACTGTGACCTGCGACAAAGTCAGGCTGTGCCTCTCCGTCATCAATGCGGGCCAAGTAGGAGAGCGCGTTCACGATAAACAACGCCGGCTGCGTGAACTGTGTCTGAGACAACTCCGAGCGGGGATCCTCCAAACACAGTGTCTTGATGGAGTAACCAAGGACCTCGTCGGCCTGCTCCACCAGCTGGGGGTAGCGCTTAAACAACTCGGCACCCATGCCGACGTGCTGAGAACCTTGGCCAGGAAATAGATGAACGATCATGTGCTACGTCTCCTCAAAGTGACGCGCGGTCAGTGGGCGGGACAAGATGAGCGAACTATTGACGCCTCCGAACCCAAAGGCGTTACTCATGACGTGGTGAACTGGACGCTGCTGGCCACGGAGATCCAGATCAGCCCTTACCGGGTGTGGCACCGGAGTGGGATGGATGAACTCCCCGGCAATCTGCAGGCAACATGCCACTGCCTCGACCAAGGAGGCAGCGCCCAGGGCATGGCCAACGAGCGCCTTGGTTGCCTGCAAGACAGGACCGTGTTCAAACACGCCGGACACCGCCTCCAATTCAACGGCGTCGCCAAGCGCTGTTCCGGTGGCGTGAAGATTGATGAGGTCGATTGCGTCAGATGCCAATCCAGCTTGCTCTAGGGCTAGACGGAAAGTGCTCTGTTCCCTTTCCAGGTTCGGCCGTGTACCGCGGCTTCCGCCGCCGCGAACTACTCCGCTGCTAAAGACAGCCATACTTTCGCCGCCCCGGGCCGCTGCATGGTTTTGTGATTCCAGGAGCACGGCCGCGCCAGCTTCTGTCAGAACCAGCCCGTGCTGCTCGGCATCCAGCGGGATGCCCGTAACCCCCGGAGCTCCTGCTGCACCGACATTGACGAATGCTTGGACGGTGGCAGGGTCAAGATGATCACTGCTGCTGACCACGAGTGCCGCATCACACGCACCCGATTGGATGGCTCGGGCAGCTGCGACAAGTCCACAGCTTCCCGCGGCCGACGCACCACCAACCACCATCGTTTCCCCTGTGGAGCCGACCAGTTCTGCAAGGCTGGCCGCCACGTCCGTTGCCCAGACTGACTGCACGTCGCTTGGGCGCACAGCGGCAGGTTGCCTGGCGAAGGTTTGGTGGAGTCCCCACTGGACGTCGCTGGTCTGTCCTTCTCCCGCAACGTAGACCGCCCAGCGGTCAGGGGCAACCGCACCTCGGCCCCCCGCTTTCTGGACTGCCTCTGATGCGGCGAGGAGAGCCAGTCCCAACTGCCGGGAACACCGGCGTGGAAGCACCGTGCCAGGCAGCAGTCCTTCAATCTCGGACATGGCCTGAAGCCTCTCAGCCGCAGTCTGCGGGGCGCGGATGACACAGCTACCGTCGGAAGGGTTTTCGCGCATGCGCCCCTCGCGTAGGAGGCGGCCGAAATCAGCAGCCCCCAGCGCTCGCGGCAGTTGGATCCCCACACCCGAGATGACCACTTTGTCAGCCATGGTGAACCTGCTCAGCTATCCTCTCAGCGGCCTCGCGTTCCTGATGAAACGGCGTCATCACAGAAAACACGTGCTTTCCTTCACGGGCTAGGCGAAGAATGGCCGCCTGTCCGCCTCCCGGTGCTAGGTCCACGATCACGCGGTGCTGGCCACCGATTAGACCACGAACACTCTCAAGAAGGTGCATTGGCCCGCGCAGGGTGCAGTAGGCGTCATCCAGAAGGTCGCCATTCACTGTTAATCCCGTGGAACACCTCACCACGTCAGTTCCCTGGAAGGGGGTGAGATCCAGCGTCGGCACCTCTGGAGCAAGCGGGGCAACGGCTGCAGTGTGGAAGGCAAAATTGACCGGCAGGCGGGACACTGTCAACCCGGATTCTCTGGCGATCCGGTCCGTCTCTGCCCACGCAGAGTTGACGCCTGCGACGACAGCATGACGGTCACCGTTGCGGGCGATAACCGTTGCATCCATCTCATCCAGCACCTGACCCAAGTCCGAATCACCAGAATCGATCAAGGCCACCATCCATCCTGCGGACATCCGATGCTCCGCTGCCGTGGTGAAACCTGCGATGTAAGCCACCGCGTCCTCTAGCGGAAGCCGAGCAGCGATCACTAACGCGATAAACTCGCCCAAGGAATTCCCAACCAGAGTGGACGGGCGCACGTCATAACTCGCGAGCACCTCGGCTAGCCCCACTTGCACGGCCACAAGGGCGATCGATGAGAGCGTGAGGTCATCGCAGGGATCAGCGAGCTGGCGTCTCTCGTCATAGAGATACGGCATGAAGCGCCGGCCGGTGCAGACGTGCAACGCGTCGTCCGCCCGATGCATGGTCGAGGCAAATTCAGGGGCAGATTCAAGCAACTTTCTGCCCATGCCGAAGTACTGGCCGCCTTGACCACCAACTAAGAATGTCACCTGTGCCACGCTGACTACTTAAAATTAAACAGGCCGACTTGACCAGCACGCATGCGAAAGCGTCTGAATTGATTAATATCTTGCAGGGAGAAGTAGATATTTTTCTCCACTACTTCTGCCATAGACAGGCCAAGTTCAGAACGGTAGCGATGCCCCGGCCACACACGGATATCCCCTGGCACCATGCGGTGCAGTTTTTGAATGCTTCTATACATGTCATCCACATCTCCACAGGGGTCGGCAATAATCCCACACCCTTCAATAAAGAGGGTGTCACCACTAAAGAGTGCATGCTCCTGTAAATAACACACGCTACCTGATGTATGACCTGGAGTAAGAAGAACCGTCAGCGAGACGGAATCGACGACGATCTCATGACCGTCCCATACCGGCCTTAGCCCCGGACAACGAAAATGAGAGACAGCGATTTCACCAGCTGACATATAGACTGGGCACTTGTGCCGCATAGCCAACTGTGGGGCAGCATTAACATGGTCATCATGACTATGAGTCAGGACCACCGCACCGAGTTCGGCACCGAGATTTGCCAGCGCCAATTCGATGGCCGCCGAATCCCAGGCGGGGTCCACGATGACGGCACGCTTGGTCACTTCATCCTGCAGAATGTAGCAGTAATTGATCGCAGCCCCAGACCTAACCCGAAGTGGATAGACGGCAACTGGCACCTTCCGCGACGAACATATCGCCATGTCTTGACCGAACATACCCACCCCCAGCATTCATGTCTCGAGACCCGACCACGCAACGGGCGATCAGTGGCGTGCACACCTCACGTTAGAGGCCCCAAATGAACTGCAGGTAATCGCAGGATGATGATTAGTAGTACTGTGATTGAGGACTTATCGGCTCTTCATGACAGATCTGCGCCTTCAACCTGGTCAACGAGGCATCCGTAGGCGCTGCGGCATTCAAGATCACCGAAGTCATTGTTTCGCGGCTTCTGACCAAACTGGGGCTGGTGCCCAACGTTCCCGGACCTTTCCACCCCGGCCAGCCCTACGATCAATCCCGACGAGATTGCCACCACAAGACAAACGCCCAGCCCACCCACCTCGGCCGATGCATCAAGATCACCGCTCGAGCCCCTCGGCTGCGGGGCTCCCCTGGAGGTCGCCACGTTTGCCCGAGCACCCTATCGGGGGCAGCCACCAACATTGACGCGGCAGCACCACACTCAGGAACTGCCAACATGGGAGAACTACACATGCTCATCTGTCACCGCTTTTACGGGCTTTTCACAGTCGATGGTGTGGTGGTGGGTTGATCTTGGTCTGTGGGTGAGGGCCGAGGCCTTTCGAAGATGGAAATTTTCACATTCACCAATCTGTACGACCTCGAGGTGTCCAGCGCTACTTTCGTTCGTTCTGATCTGGCCACGTTCACAGGCCTTGATGAACTCGGCTTGGAAGTCGTAGGCCAACACCTTGAGCCCGAGCGCGCGGTCCTGGCTTGCCGGGTCATCGACGATGACCGGTGGTGTCGACGGCTTGCGCACGAACCGTTCGGCTGGCGGCCGACGACCTTGCTGGTCCGAGTGCGTCGGTATCGTTGTGTCGAGTGCCGACACGTGTGCTGCCAGGACATGGGCAAGGCTGCCGAACCGCGAGCGAAACTGCCACGACCTGCGCTGGGTTAGGCGCTGGAAGACCTCGTCGTGGCCCACCTCACGGTGGCCCGGATCGCTGAGGGACTGGGCGTGTCGTGGAACAGCGCCAACAACGACGTCCTAGCCGAAGGCGAACGGGTCTTGATCGAGACCGAGGGGCTGCTTCGATGGGGCCACGACTATCGGGGTTGGCCAGCATGTCTAGCCTGGCACCAAGAAGGGTGACAAGTACGTGCCGATGGTCATCGGCCTCACCCTGTCTGTTCAGGAATGGCACCAACCCCGCCCGGCTGCCAGGCATGGCCGAAGGCCGCTCCAAGCAGGCGTTTAAGACATGGCTGGGCGACCGTGAGCAACACTGGCGCGACCGCATCGAGGTCATCGCGATGGACGGGTTCACCGGCTTCAAGACCGCCACGAATGAGGACCTGCCTGACGCCACTGCGGTGATCGATCCCCTCGGCGTGGTTCGTCTGGCTGGGGAGGCGCTCGACGGGTGCCGACGGCAAGTCCAACACGAACTCCACGACCGGCTCACTGCCGTGCTAATGATGACCACCTCGAAAGAGAGGCCACGTGGGGCATCGACCAACCCATGATCGCTGCCTACCAAGACCCCGACCACCAACATGGCCGCACGCTGGTGTCCACGCTCATCACCGCCCTGACCACACGCGTCCCCAAGCCGCTGACCGAGTTGATCACCCTGGGAGGCGCCCTGGACAAGCAAGCTGCCGACATGCTGGCCTACTTCGAGCGCCCCGCACCAGCAACGGCCCCACCGAAACGGTTAACAGCCCCCTCGAGCACCTCCGAGACAGCGCCCTCGGCTTGCGCAACCTCCCCCACGACACCGCCCGCCCACTACTCAAAGCAAGCGGATTCAAACCCCAACGACACCCACGATTGAGAAGCGCCGCATTGGCCAGTTCGTGTACAAGGACGCCAGCTGACGGATACTGACGCGGTAGATGGCGGCATCTTAGGCGTTGACGTAGCCTTGAAGAATGTTCTGCAAGTGCGCACACAAATCCTCTGACAAGGCCACACACGCTCATCGCACCGCTCGCCTCCTGACGGCGCTGTGTGCTGGAGCGGGAACCTTGCACTTCCTCAAGCCGGAACCCTTCGACAGCATCATTCCGCCTGAAATCCCGGGTGAGCCGCGCAACTGGACGTATGGGTCCGGCGCTGCCGAACTGACGACGGCGGCCCTGCTGGCATGTCCGCGGACCCGCCGCCTGGGCGGACGGGCTGCTGCAGCCCTGTTCGTCGCAGTGTTCCCCGGAAATCTGGAGATGGCCCGCCAGTGGCGTGACCGCGAGCCCAAGTGGCAAGTGATCTCCTTGGGTCGGCTGCCGCTGCAGGCCTTGTTGGTCAAGCAGGCTCGGGAAGTGGCGAAGAACTGCTGAGTTCGCATTCTTGCCATTGATCTCGGGGTCCGGAACATCGATGTTCCGGACCCCGAGATCGTTCGGCAAGCCGCCTACTCACAAACCTGAACTCGCCCCACGTTCCGAGGCCGATTGGCATGATGCAGCAGCCTCGTGATGCCCCACCTGAGCGCAAATGTGTCCATCTGATCGACACATCGATGGAACGTGTCGAGATTCTTCACTTTCTTCGACACGTTTATTGGATCTGGTTACGCTGTGACCATGTGGAACCACCCTGATCGCCCGTATCAGGATTTGCCTGCGCTCCCACCATCGGGCGTTGTAGAGACGCCGGCGGTGCTCAAGGCAACGATCACGGCCAGTCGCGCGCTGGCACGTCTCGACGGCGCCTACAAGCGTCTCCCTGACCCGACGATGCTGATCAACCTGATCCCGCTCATGGAGGCACAGGCGTCCAGTGAGATCGAGAACATCGTCACGACCAACGATGAACTGTTCAAGGCGGCCAATGGGGCGCTTCCCGACGTCACTCCTCAGGTCAAGGAGGCCCTCCGCTACCGAGAGGCACTCCGTGCAGGCCACGAATCCCTCGCCACTCGCCCCATCACCACCAAGACCGCAATCGAGGTCTGCTCCCACATCCACGCGCGAACGGCCATCATCCGCGACCAGCCCGGCACCTACATCGGCAATCCCACGACGGGGAACCGGATGTACACCCCGCCCGAGGGCAGGGACGTCATCCTCGACCACCTGTCAGCCTGGGAGCGCTTCCTGCACAGCAACCACGGACTGGACCCGCTCGTCGTGATGGCGCTGTCCCACTACCAGTTCGAGGCAATCCACCCCTTCTTCGACGGCAACGGACGCACCGGACGAGTGCTCAACTTGCTCATCCTCATCGAGACCGGCCTACTGCAGCTACCCATTCTGTACTTGTCCGGACACGTCATGCGCCACAAGGACACCTATTACGAACGACTGGACGCCGTGACCCGCGAGGATGCCTGGGAACCGTGGATCCTGTTCATGCTGGACGGCGTGGAGTCGACAGCACGCTGGACCCTGGACCTGGTCGAGACCACCGACACGATGCGCGGCACGATGGAGACCGAGATCCGTGCGCTGAATTCGAAGGTTCCGGCTGCCTCGCTCACCCGGCTCTTGTTCTCGCAGCCCTACCTCAGGATCAACAACGTCGTGGAGGCTGGCCTCGCCAAGCGCCAGACTGCTGCCCGGTGGCTCACCGAGATCTCTGACACGGGGCTGGTCGTCAAGGAGAAGGTCGGCCGAAACGTCGTGTTCATCAACACACGCCTGCTCCAGACGCTGTTCCAGACGCCCCTGCCCGACTGAAGCCCCACCGCACCACGGTGGGGCACCCCGAGTCCCTAGGCCCGGACCAGAGGGAGGCACACCGCCCCGTCCGATCATCACATCCAGCACAGTCAGACGTTGAGGCGGAACTCCACCACCACGTTCCGCAGCCGATTGGCATCATCCGTGACTTGAAGGTCCGAGCCCGCCGAGATTTGGCTCTTCGCCCGCGCTGGCCCACTCGAACTCTTCCCCTGTCCATCGGTAGAGCCCTGCGTCGTAGGCCCGATGGTGGTTTGCACACAGGAGTCGACCGTTCTCCCGACTTGCCCTGCCCCCTCGCGCATGGGGCACAAGGTGAGCGGCCTCCAACAGTTCCGGCAGGTCCAGGCCACAGATGGCGCACTTTACAGGACCGGATCCAAGAAGGCGTCGCCTGAAATCACTCTGGCTATTACGCTGGTAAGCGAGAACTACAGAATCACTGCGGGAGACATCCCAGTCATCGACTGAACAACCTGACCGCGGACTTGCCACGCAGGCATCGAGAAACGCCCACAGCCAAGAGTTGTGCCAGTCCAGTCGACGCGATCGCCGACGTCGGTCGCGAATTGCGGAGATCCGACGTGAAACAAGCTGCGCCACCTTGTCGTCCGATAGGAGTTTGAGCGCCATCGCCCCAGGCAGCCTCAGAGCTATCCCGTCTCCATCCAGTCTGGACGACTGGATGGAGACACCAGCCAACTCCGCGGCCCAAGTGATGTCCTCGTTTGGCTCGCCCCACACGGACACCTGCGCGAGTCCACCATGAGACCGGTCCAACTCAACCACCAGCACCTCGACCCAGCCCACTGAAACTACCGAGGCCCGACACTTCCCTTTGGGAGCTCGCCCATTGCCAGGCAGACAGGACACCGAGAAGTCATCCCGTTCCCTCAGGCCAGATTGACTCGCGAACAGCTCAAGCACCGCGAGCACGTCAGGAGCTCCTGTCAGGGCAGCAAAGACCTCGAAAGCCTCACGACTTGCAGCCCGTGACCGGCCAGTCCCACTAGAAGATGGCGGAAGCGAGTCGACGCTGTATCCCGCGGACAGAAGCGCCTCCCGGTACACAACGACGAGGCCATCAGCGTCAATGCCATGACCCGCCGAACGACCGTCACGGGAAAATGTTGGCATCCCACCACGAGGCTACTGTGCACCGCTGCTGAGCATGTTGACGGCAGCGCCGTGGCCGCGCTCCAGCGACCTTCCGAGGGCCAAATCGGGACGAAAAGCAGAACTCCACCACGACAAGGAATGACTTCTCCTGTCGCAGTAGGCCAAGATCCTCAGTAGAACATCGCGCACGGCGACCGGGATAAGGCGCATCGACTTACAGCCGGCGACGCCGGGGCTGCCTAAGAAGACCGTCATCAAGTGCGCCGACAACTCGGTGAGGCACTCTCGAATCTCGCCAGTGCGGTCGAGTTCGCGCATGCGCCCCATCATCTGCAGCGGCGACGCGACCATGTCCACCTGCTCGGGTACCGGATCGACGAAGATGACATCGAGACCGCGCGCCGCCAACCAACTGGCATAAACACTCGTGGCGCCGCCGATGTCCAAGACTCGGGCCTCGGGCGGAATGAAGCTCAGGTAGCGTCGCGTCGCCTCCAATTCCAGCAGCCCGGCGGTGTGGCGACCCCGCAGCCAGCCAGCCTCGGAGCAGTTCGCGTAGAAGGCGCGAGGTTTGGCGTCAAAGTCTTCTTCCTGAGCCATACAGCCATCTTCATAGACCTGAGAACCAAATACACAGCCAATTTCTTGGCCCCGTGGTCAGCGGGCGGCCCCAGAGCATGTAGACTGAAGCCATTGTTCGACAGTAGGGTTGGTTTGCATTACGCAAGACGGGTTCTCACGGATCCGAGCAGTTCCTTCTGGCAAGTGTGAAGAGCAACATCCGGAAGCAGCCGAAAAGCGGTCGCTCCACAAATCGAAGGATTGCAACATGGCAACCGGCACCGTTAAGTGGTTCAACGCCGACAAGGGCTACGGCTTCATCCAGCCCGACGACGGCTCCGCCGACGTCTTCGCTCACTTCTCCGCTATCAACTCCTCGGGCTACCGCTCGCTGGACGAGGGCGACCAGGTTGAGTACGACGTGGAGCAGGGCCCCAAGGGCCCACAGGCGTCCAACATCACCTTGAACCGCTAATATCACGTGATCTTAGGCGAGGCCGCTGCCCTTCGGGGCAGCGGCCTCGTGCTTTTCCTTCGGCAAGCAGATCACCAACCGCCGGGACCTCGCGCCCGACCAGAGGCCGATGCACTCCCTGTGACCAGCGAGCTCGACGAGCGCGCCCGCGCCCGGGACGACAAGCCAGGTCGACGCAAGGAGGCCCCCGTGGTCATCATGGGCGGGTGACCCCCTCAGCCATCCACGAAGTCCTGGAGATCGTGGCCGGCGCTGGGTTCGCCCCAGCCCCGCGTACGACCTGGTGATCACCCGCATGACGATGCACCACGTCGCCGACCTCGAGCACCTCATGACCAGCGTGCGCACAATGCTCCGCTCGGGCGGCGCCTACCTCGCCATCGATCTGACGGACCGCAGCGCCGACTTCCACGACCACCCGACGCCTCCGGTCCCAATCTCATATTCACAGGGCAAGGGCGGACAGGTTCAGTTGGCGTCAGGATCAGCCACCACCGTTGACATACTCACTACAAGCAGGTCAGAGGTCCCAAGCCCAGCTCAGACCCCATCTAAACGTGAAACGAAACTCGATTACACGATGAAGCGGAATTCCACCGGCTTCCGGGCAGAACTAACGTGACTTGGGATCAACGCACCACGACCGAAGCGACGCAGCAGCCTCATCCAGATCAGCCCTACCACTCGCCACGGCGATGACGAGGTTGTATGCATCGTCGTCCGGAGCTTCCACCCACCAGCCATTGAGGTCCAAGAACACCACCGTCGCCAACCATCCCAACCGCTTGTTGCCGTCCACCAGCGCATGATTGTTCACCAGAGAGTCCAGGAGAGCCGCAGCCTTGGACCCCAGTGTTGGATAGGCATCACCGCCCCACAGCGAGGTGCGTGGACGCGCCGCCGCAGACTCAAGCAAACCAACATCACGTACCGGACCAACCCCCAAGTCTTCAACCAAGGCCATAAGGTCCTCAACCGTGAGAAAAACGGTCATCGACCCAGCCGATCAAGGACATCGGCATACCGAGCCCGCGCCCTCGCCGAGGCGTCAGCCACATCCTTCGTGTGCCCCCTCCGCGCCGCCACCTCATGGATCGCGCGAATCGTCGCCTCCTGGCGACTGATCCCGTCATCCTCGGCAAGACGCGTGAGAATCCGCTCGTCCTCTTCTGTCAACCGCAACGTCATGGCCACGAGATGATGATACCAAAGTGGTATCACCATCGGGCTGGAAGACCGCCGCACCAAAGCTCCGCCGAATTCCGAATCCGGTGAGAGTCGGCTCACCACGACCACGCAACCACTAGTCCCAACCGACGACCGAGATCATTGGTCGCGTTCGAGCAGGGAATCCCGACGCTGCGGCCGAGATCTGGCACCTCGTCAGCAGTCTCCGGATCAGTACGACGAAGTCAGTTCAGCACGTCCCGCAGGTGAGCTTTAGACGTCGGCAACATAGATGGCCTCCGGCTGAGCTAGCGCCGAGTCACGAAAGTACTGGTTGCGGATCGATCGCTTCACGACAAGGTCAACGTCACGATCGACAATCCCGCGCAGCTCGTCGCGCAAACCACAGAAATCCTCAAAAGGATCCGACTGGCCAGGAACGAAGCCGACCAAGAAATCGACGTCACTGTCAGCGTCGAGCCCTCCCTACACCACAGGACCAAACACGGCCAGTTCCGCGACGCTGTGCCGTTTCGCGGCGCGACTGATCGCGTCTCAGTCGATGCTCACGGCGATAGCCATATCCCCCAATGTCGCACCGGGTGAGTAGTTACCGGTCGATGTGCATGTCAGGTTCGACACCGGATCGCTTGCCAGGCACAAGAGGGGTGGCCGAGATCCTGGTCGCGACGGATGCTCATCGAGGCCCACGACCATGCAGCTGCCCCGCGAGCCCGCCTGCTGACGAGCCTCAACTGATATTCGCGATCACCGATCGAACCCAGCGTGCCAGCAAGCCCACATTCCGGACCCCACGCCCAGATTCAGTCACCATTCCGCTTATGCCACGCGGTATTCCATCTCGATGCCAGTAAAGGGTTTTCCATCAATAGTGGTCGTAGCGCCAACGCGAGTTTGGCAAAAGCCCAGCGACTCGTAGAGGTTGATGGCATTCGTATTGTGCTGGTATACGCCGAGTTCGACGACGCTTGCATCAACGGCTTTCGTTGCCGTTTCTATCAGTCCAACGACCGTCGCCCGTCCCAGACCTCGCCCACGACAGGCCGGGGCCACGATAATGCGCCCGATTCGAACCCGACCACTAGCCAAGAGCTTGTAGGAACCAGACGCCACCAGCATGTCGTTGACCTTCATCGCCAAGACCACCCAGCCATCGTCAGACGTAGCAAGCAGATCCCTCCCGGTCAACGGGAAAGGCAGACGCGCCCCTCCGAACAACATGACATCTGCGCGACTATGAAGCCACCCGGCGACACAATCTGCCATGCGCTCGTCAAGCACATCGATTCGCACGTTCATCCTTCTTTTCCTCTGCCATGGCCACCGTCTCACAGCCCGATGTGAAAACGAATAACCGCTTGCGTTTGAGGCGCTGCTGGAGCCCACGCCAGCAACATACATCAGTCACGCCACGTGCAGCGGCATGATCTGCTCAGCTGCCGCGTCTTCCGCACGGTCGAGCTCGTAGTGGCTCTGCACATTGGTCCAGAATGTCGCCGAGGTTCCGAAGTACTTCGCGAGTCGCAATGCGGTGTCCGCTGAGATCCCTCGCTTGCCGTGCACGATCTCGTTGATCCGCCGCGGCGGCACACCTATCGACACAGCGAGCTTGTGCTGTGTGATCCGAAGCCCTCAATGAAGTCCTCCATGAGAACTTCTCCCGGATGGATCGGCTCGATCTCGTCAGTAGTAGTCAACGATCTCCACCTCCTCTGGTCCGGCGTCTGTCCATCTGAAACAGATCCGTCACTGGTCATTGATCCTGATGCTGTGCTGACCAGCTCGGTCGCCCTTGAGCGCCTCGAGTCGGTTACCGGGTGGGACGCGGAGGTCTTCGACCATCTCCGCAGATCCCACCTGACGAAGCTTGCGCAATGCCACCCGGAGGATTCGGGGATCATGGCGGGCATACGCTCACGATGCCACACCGCTCGGTGTCCTTGCTCCCGAACGATCTGATCACGCGCCCCGCATATAACGTGTCCCTATGTTCCCCGTCAAGCGGCGAGGGGCAGGGGTGATGGCTCTCGCGTT